>Ga0068851_10000032_pt1 | contig 108531 bp, 103 predicted proteins | sample KBSCornC12_FD_66588 | JGI IMG/M metagenome (GOLD analysis project Ga0068851, IMG submission 66588) | Corn rhizosphere microbial communities from Kellogg Biological Station, Michigan, USA - KBS Corn C1-2 | ecosystem: Host-associated > Plants > Roots > Rhizosphere > Soil ...
CGATGCATCGCCGATGGTAGTGTGGGGTTTCCCCATGTGAGAGTAGGTCATCGTCAAGATTAAATTCCAGAACCCCTGATTGCTAACGCAGTCAGGGGTTTTGTTTTGGGCGGTCGAAAAGACAGCTAACATCCCAATTCGGCCAACAACTGCCCACAGTGCTAAAGTCGCACCCTCGATTTTGCCTTTCCCAAGGAAGCCGTTATGCCGGATGCGACGTCCCTCAGTGCTGGATTCATGGTGGTTCACGGCAACCGCCTGGACGAACTTCGCAGCCTGGTGGTCAGTTGGATGCGCCGGTACCCCTTGGCACCCCTGGAAAACGAAATCGCCCTGGTACAAAGCAACGGTATCGCCCAGTGGCTCAAGTTGGCTCTGGCCGAAGACCCGGAAGACGACGACATGGGCGGTTGCGGCATCGCGGCGGCAATCGATGTGCAGCTCCCTGGCAGTTTCATGTGGCAGCTCTACCGTATGGTTCTGGGCCGTGACGAAATCCCGCCCAAATCCCTGCTCGATAAAGCCCCACTGACCTGGCGCCTGATGCGCTTGCTTCCGGAGCTTATCGATCAGCCGCACTTCGAACCGCTGCAGCGCTTCCTCACCCACGACACCGACTTGCGTAAACGCTACCAACTCGCCGAGCGCCTGGCTGATCTGTTCGACCAATACCAGGTCTACCGTGCCGACTGGCTGGAAGATTGGGCCGCCGGCCGCCACCAATTGCGTAACGGTCGAGGTGAATCCAAACCCCTTAACCCAGCCAACTGCTGGCAAGCCGAACTATGGCGCGCGCTGCTATTGGATGTTGGTGAAGAAGGCATGGCCGAAAGCCGCGCCGGCGTTCACCAACGTTTTATCGAGCGCATCAATACACTGGAAAAAGCGCCCGAGGGCCTGCCATCCCGCGTCATCGTTTTTGGCATCTCCTCGTTGCCCGCCCAGGCGCTGGAGGCCCTCGCCGGCCTCGCGCGCTTCAGCCAAGTCCTGCTCTGTGTGCACAATCCTTGCCGCCACCATTGGTCCGACATCGTCGCCGACAAAGACCTGCTGCGTAACGAATACAAGCGTCAGGCGCGTAAAGCGGGCATGCCGGTCACCATCGACCCACAAACCCTGCACCAGCACGCCCACCCGTTACTGGCGGCCTGGGGCAAGCAAGGTCGTGACTACATCAGCTTGCTGGACAGCTACGACGACCCCAACAGCTACCGCGCCGCTTTCCGCGACGGCCGCATCGACCTGTTCAGCGACAGCGAGCCGGCAACACTGCTCAATCAACTCCAGGACGATATCCTCGAACTGCGCCCACTCAATGAAACCCGCGAACTATGGCCCGCTGTGGATCTGGAGCGTGATACCTCAATCCGCTTCCACATCGCCCACAGCGCCCAACGCGAAGTGGAAATCCTCCACGACCAACTGCTCCAACGCTTCAGCGCCGACCCCACGCTGCGCCCCCGGGATATCATCGTCATGGTCCCTGACGTCGACAGCTACGCGCCGCACATCCGCGCCGTGTTCGGGCAGCTCGAGCGCAATGACCCACGCTTCATCCCGTTCACCCTGACCGACCAAGGCCAACGCGGCCGCGACCCTCTGCTGATCGCTGTCGAACACCTGCTGAAACTCCCCGACAGCCGCTTTCCCGTCAGCGAAATTCTAGACCTGCTTGATGTTCCAGCCTTGCGCGAACGCTTTGCCATCAAGGAGCGCGACCTGCCCACGTTGCACCGCTGGATAGAAGGCGCCGGCATCCGCTGGGGGCTCAACGCCGAACAACGTGCAGACCTCGGCCTGCCAACCGGGCTGGAACAAAACAGTTGGCGTTTCGGCCTGCGCCGCATGTTGCTCGGTTACGCCGTAGGTACAGGTGCAGCGTGTGACGGTATCGAGCCCTACGACGAAATCGGTGGACTCGACGCTGTCCTGATCGGCCCCCTGGTCGCCGTGCTCGACGCACTCAACGATGCGCACCAAGCCCTGTCTCAACCCGCTCCCGCGAAGGAGTGGGGCGAACGCCTGCAACGCTTGATGCAATTGTTTTTCTTGCCGAGTAGCGAACACGACGACTACCTGCTGGGCCAACTAGAACAACTCAGAGAAACCTGGCTGGAAACCTGCGAGTCCGTCGGCCTTAACGACGACTTACCCCTCACCGTAGTCCGTGAAGCCTGGCTAGCGGGTTTGGACCAAGGGCGCCTGTCTCAACGCTTCCTCGCCGGGGCTGTCAATTTCTGCACCCTGATGCCTATGCGTGCGATCCCTTTCAAGCTGGTGTGCCTGCTCGGTATGAACGATGGCGACTACCCGCGCGCGCAGCCCCCGTTGGACTTCGACCTGATGTGCAGTGACTACCGCCCCGGCGACCGTTCACGCCGCGAAGACGACCGCTACTTGCTGCTCGAGGCGCTGCTTTCAGCCCGCGACCAGCTCTATATCAGTTGGGTCGGCCGCAGCATCCGCGACAACAGCGATCGCCCGGCCTCGGTGTTAATCGGCCAACTGCGTGACCATCTGGCCAGTGGCTGGCACTGCGCTGACAGTGACGAGCCGCTGATCGAAGCCATGACCCAGGAGCATCCACTGCAACCGTTCAGCGCTCGCTACTTCCATGAGGGCGACTCGCTGTTCAGCTATGCGCGCGAATGGCAGTTGCTCCACGAAGCATCCGATACCACTCCGACAGAACACAGCCTGGCGCCCCATCAACAGGACGAGCCCCTGACCCTCGGCCAGCTACAAGACTTCCTGCGCAACCCCGTCAAACACTTCTTCAGCCAACGCCTGAAAGTATTCTTCGAGGCTGCCGAAGTACCGCTGGCCGACGAAGAACCCTTCGTGCTCGACGCGCTGCAACGCTACAGCCTGAGCGATAGTCTGCTCAGTGCAGCACTCACCGCGCCCGATCACTTCGACCAGGCGCTGAACGCCCAGGCTTTGCGCCTGCAAAGCAGTGGCCTGTTGCCGATGGTGGGTTTCGGCGAGTGCCTTCGCAACGAACTGATCGAGCCATTGCCCGATCTGCTGCGACGCTACCAACAATTATTGGCCCTCTGGCCCACCCCGCACCCCGGCGCCGAACCGATCAGTTTTGAGCATCGCGGCATTCAGTTGGAAGGCTGGATCAGCGGGCTGCATAGACGCAGTGATGGTGGGTTGCTCAGCGTCACCACCATCCCCAACAGCATCGGCTCGATCAAGACCCGCAAGTGGCATCGCCTGATTCGGCCCTGGGTCAATCACGTGGTTGCCTGCGCTTGCGGTCTGCCGTTAAGCACCGGCTTGGTGGCCAGTGATGACACCCTGCTGCTGCCACCGCTGGATCAAGCCAATGCCCAGGAAATTCTCTGCAACTTGCTGCTCGCCTGGCACACCGGGGTGAGCAAACCGTTGCCCATCGCCGTCAAGACCGCGTTTGCCTGGCTCGGCCAAACTGACCCGGCCAAGGCCGAAGCCGCCGCGGGTAAAGCCTACGAGGGTGACGGGCTCAATAACGAAGGCGAGCGCCGCGAAACCCCAGCGCTCACCCGGCAATTCCCGGACTACGCCACACTTATTGCCAGCGAAGAATTCGAAGGTTGGTGCGAAACCCTGTATCGCCCCCTGCTCAACGCCCCCTGGCGATCACTCACAAGCGAGGAGGCCGGCGCATGAACCACAAACCCTTGGCCCTGGCCTTCCCGCTCAACGGCAGCCAGCTGATTGAAGCCAGCGCCGGCACCGGCAAAACCTTCACTATCTCCGCCCTTTATCTGCGCCTTGTCCTCGGTCACGGTAGTGAAGGGTCTGGCTTTGGCCGCGAACTGCTACCGCCTCAAATCCTGGTGGTGACCTTTACCGACGCCGCCACCAAAGAGCTGCGTGAACGCATCCGTATCCGTCTGGCCGAAGCCGCACGCTTTTTCCGCACAGAAATTGAACAGCCCGACGCCCTTATCGCTGATCTGCGTGACGAATATCCCGTCGACCAATGGCCGGCCTGCGCCAATCGGCTGGACATCGCTGCGCAATGGATGGACGAAGCCGCCGTTTCGACCATCCACAGTTGGTGCCAGCGCATGCTGCGCGAGCACGCCTTCGACAGTGGCAGTTTGTTCACCCAGACTCTGGAAACCGACCACAGCGATCTGCTCGGCGGGGTGCTGCGCGACTACTGGCGGCTGTTCTGCTACCCGATGCATGACGATGCGCTCAACTGGGTGCGCAACAACTGGGTCGGGCCTGCCGCGTTGATGCCGCGAGTCCGTGCGCTGTTCGGCAGCGAACGGCCCGTGGGAGAAACCCGCGAGCCCGCCGAGCTGATCGACGCCTGCCTCCAAGAACGCCGTGAAGCGCTGATGCAACTCAAGGCACCGTGGCAGCAGTGGGCCGCCGAGCTACGTGATATCTGCCTGCAAGCCGTGGCGGCCAAGGCCGTCCATGGCCGCAAGATGCAAGCCCGCTACTTCGAGCCCTGGTTCGAGAAGATCAGCGCCTGGGCTGTTGACGACACCCTCGAACAACTCGATATCGGCACCGGTTTCACTCGCCTGACACCCGACGGCATGGCCGAAGCCTGGAAGGGCGAGCCGCCGCAGCATCCGGGTATCGATGCCATGGCCGGCCTCAAGGCTGCCCTGGATGCCTTGCCGACGCCCGACGCCGCCGTGTTGCAACACGCGGCCGGTTGGGTCGGCAAACGCTTCGAAGAGGAAAAGCGTCGACGCGCCGAAATGGGCTTCGACGACATGCTCATCCGCCTCAATGCCGCCCTGCAATCCGAGGGAGGCGAGCGTCTGGCGAGCGTGATCCGCGAGCAGTTCCCGGTGGCGTTGATCGACGAGTTCCAGGACACCGACCCGGTGCAATACAGCATTTTCGACAGCATCTACCGCATTGAAGAAAACCACCTCGACAGCGGCCTGTTCCTGATCGGCGACCCCAAGCAGGCGATCTACGCCTTCCGTGGCGCCGACATCTACACCTACTTGCGCGCCCGCCAGTCCACCACCGGCCGCCATCACAGCCTGGGTACCAACTTCCGCTCCAGCCATGCGATGGTCGAGGCGGTGAACCATGTGTTCCAGCGTGCGGAAACGGGCCGGGGTGCGTTCCTGTTCCGCGAGCCGGATGGCAAAAACCCCGTACCGTTCCACTCGGTGCTGTCCCAAGGCCGCAAGGAACACTTGCAGGTCGATGGGCAAACGTTGCCGGCATTGAACCTCTGGCACTTGCCCACCGACCAGCCGATTTCCAACGTGCTGTATCGTCAGCAGCTGGCGGCGGCCTGTGCCACGCACATTGTTGAATTGCTCAACGGCGGCCAGCAGGGCAGTGCCGGTTTCCTGCAACCGGACGCGAGCTTCAAAGGCGTGCTGCCGTCAGATATTGCCATTCTGGTGCGCGACGGCAAGGAAGCCCAGGCGGTACGCGCAGAACTGGCCGCCCGTGGTGTGCGCAGCGTTTACCTGTCCGACAAGGACTCGGTGTTCGCCGCCCAGGAAGCCCACGACCTGCTGGCCTGGCTCAAGGCCTGCGCCGAACCGGACGTGGAGCGCCCTTTGCGTGCCGCCTTGGCCTGCGTCACCCTGAACCTGTCTTTACCGGAACTGGAGCGTCTGAACCAGGACGAACTCGCGTGGGAAAGCCGCGTCATGCAGTTCCGTGGCTACCGCGCAATCTGGCGCACCCAAGGCGTGCTGCCGATGCTGCGGCGCCTGCTGCACGACTTCAAACTGCCGCAAACCCTGATCGCGCGCAGTGATGGCGAGCGTGTGCTGACCAACCTGCTGCACCTCAGCGAACTGCTGCAACAAGCGGCCTCGGAACTGGACGGCGAACAGGCGCTGATCCGCCACCTGGCCGAACACCTGGCGCTCTCGGGCCAGGCGGGTGAAGAACAGATCCTGCGCCTGGAAAGTGATGAGCAACTGGTCAAGGTCGTGACCATCCACAAATCCAAAGGCCTGGAATACGACCTGGTTTTCCTGCCGTTCATCTGCTCGGCCAAACCGGTGGACGGCAGCCGCTTGCCGCTGCACTACCACGATGAACACGGCAAATCCCAGGTCAGCCTGCGCCCAACGCCCGAGTTGATCGCCCAGGCCGACAACGAGCGCCTCGCCGAAGACCTGCGCCTGTTCTACGTCGCCCTGACCCGTGCCAAACATGCGTGTTGGCTGGGCATTGCCGACCTCAAGCGCGGCAACAGCAACAGCTCCGTACTGCACCTTTCGGCACTGGGCTATTTGCTTGGCGCAGGCGCATCGCTGGGAGAGTCCGCCGGTTTGGCGCGCTGGCTCTTGGACCTTCAAGAAGGTTGCACGGCAATCAACTACGCCCAAGTGCCCGAAGCGCAAGACATCCTCTTCCACCCACCGCGCAACCAAGCCACGCTGCGCGCGCCCCTGCTGCCCAAGCGCAAGGCGGCGGAAAACTGGTGGATTGCCTCCTACAGCGCCTTGCGCATCGGCGACAGCATGAGCGCTGCCACGCTCGAAGCGCCGGAAAGCCCACAGGCCCAAAAGCTGTTCGATGACGAACGCCTCGACCCCGACGCACCCCGCGAAGTGGCGGCGTCCGGCGGTGACATTCACCGCTTCCCACGTGGGCCCAACCCCGGGACCTTTCTCCACGGGCTGCTGGAGTGGGCCGGGGAGGAGGGCTTCAACGTCACACCCGAGGCGATCGAAAAAGCCGTGGGCGCCCGCTGCAATCGGCGCAACTGGGAGGGCTGGATCACCACCCTCGGCAGTTGGCTCGGCCACCTGCTGCAAACACCATTGCCGGTGGAAAACGGTCACGTTTCCCTCAGCCGGTTGCAGCAGTACCAGATTGAAATGGAGTTCTGGTTCGCCAGCCACAAAGTCGACGTACTCGCCCTCGACAAACTGGTGTGCCAATACACCCATAACGGCGTCTCCCGCGTCGCCGCCGAACCGGTGCTGCTCAACGGCATGTTCAAGGGCTTTATCGATTTGACCTTCGAACACGACGGACGCTATTACGTCGCCGATTACAAATCCAACTGGCTTGGCCCCGACGATTCGGCCTACACCCCGGACGCCATGGAACAGTCGATCCTCGAGCATCGGTACGACCTGCAATACGTACTTTACCTGCTGGCCCTGCACCGCCAACTCAAGGCGCGCCTGCCGGACTACGACTACGACCGCCATATCGGCGGTGCGCTGTACATTTTCCTGCGTGGTACGCAGTCCGCGAGCCAGGGGGCGTATTTCACCCGGCCGCCACGAGAGCTGATCGAAGGCCTGGACCTGCTGTTCCAGGGCAAGCCGATCCCGCCCAGGGTTGAGCCCGCCTGGGAACAAGGAGTGTTGTTATGAGCCTGTCGCCATTACCGCTGGAGGAGCTGACACCCCTCAGCCGCGCCGCCGACCTGGTGCAATTGCTGGCGCGTTGGGTGGAGCGTGGCTGGTTGCGTGCCCTGGACAAAGCCTTCGTCGGCTTCCTGCACGAGCTCGATCCACAGGCTGACCCGCTGGTGCTGCTGGCCGCCGCGCTGACCAGCCATCAATTGGGTCATGGTCACGTCTGCCTCGATTTGTTCGAAACCCTCAAGGCGCCCGATTTCGCCCTGTCACTGCCGCCTGAAGGCGACCTGCAAACCGGCGCCATGCTGCTGCCATCGCAGTTGCTCGACGGCCTCGACGGCGCCCACTGGTGCCACGCGCTCGCCGCCAGCCATCTGGTCGCCCTGGCCGTCGATGGCAGCGAGCCCGCCCAAAGCCGTCCGTTGGTCCTATCCGGCAAACGCCTGTATCTGCGCCGCTACTGGACCTACGAGCGGCGCATCGATACCGCCTTGCGTCTACGGCTCGCCACCCAGGAAAACGTCGCCGCCGATCTGCCGCAGCGCCTGAGCCGTTTGTTTGACCAACCGCCGCCCGACGGCGTGATCGACTGGCAAAAACTCGCCTGTGCCTTGGCCACTCGCGGCGCATTCAGCATCGTCACCGGCGGCCCTGGCACTGGCAAGACCACCACTGTGGTGCGCCTGCTCGCGCTGTTGCAGGCGCCCGCCGTGGAAGCCGGCAGTCCGTTGCGCATTCGCCTGGCCGCACCGACCGGGAAGGCTGCCGCACGCCTCACCGAGTCCATCAGTCAGCAAGTGCTGTCGCTGAAAGTGCCGGACAACGTGAAGGAAAAAATCCCGACCCAGGTCACCACTGTCCACCGCCTGCTGGGCAGTCGCCCGGGCACGCGGCACTTCCGGCATCACATTGGCAACCCATTGCCCCTGGATGTGTTGGTCGTGGACGAAGCCTCGATGATCGACCTGGAAATGATGGCCAACCTGCTCGACGCCTTGCCGCCCCATGCACGCCTGGTGCTGCTGGGCGACAAGGACCAACTCGCGTCGGTAGAGGCGGGTGCAGTGCTCGGTGACTTGTGTCGCGACGCCGAAGCCGGCTTCTACAGCACCGAGACCCGCCAATGGTTGCAAGCGGTCAGCGGCGAAGACCTCAGTGCCAGCGGCCTGCAGGAAGACCTCGACGCCAGCCACCCATTGGCCCAACAAGTGGTGATGCTGCGTTACTCGCGGCGTTTCGGCGAGGGCAGTGGCATCGGCCAACTGGCGCGTTGGGTCAACCAGCAAAATGCCGAAGAGGCGCGCAAGCTGCTGGCGGCGCGCAGTCACGATGATCTGTTCTGCGTCAGCCTAAAGGGCGAGCACGACCACGCCCTGGAGCGTCTGGTGCTGGACGGGCAGGGTGATGGCGCCCACGGTTATCGCTATTACCTCAACCTGCTGCACAGCGCCCGCCCGTCACTTGATACCCCACGGGAAAGCGACGCCTGGACCCACTGGGCGCAACAACTGCTGCAGGCCTTCGATGCGTTCCAACTGCTCTGCGCGGTACGCAAAGGCCCCTGGGGCGTGGAAGGCCTGAACCTGCGCATCACTGCTGCCCTGCGCAAGGTACGTTTGATCGAAGGCGACGAGCAATGGTACGAAGGCCGCCCGGTGCTGATGACCCGCAACGATTACGGTCTTGGCCTGATGAACGGCGATATCGGCATCGCCCTCAAATTGCCCGAAAGCGACGGCGGCCCCCAGGTGTTGCGCGTGGCCTTCCCACGCAACGATGGCCAGGGCGGTGTGCGATTTGTGCTGCCTAGCCGTCTGAATGATGTGGAAACTGTTTACGCCATGACCGTGCATAAATCCCAGGGCTCCGAGTTCACCCACACCGCATTGATCCTGCCGGATGCGTTGAACCCCGTGCTCACCAAAGAATTGATCTATACCGGCATCACGCGGGCCAAGCGCTGGTTCAGCCTGATCGAGCCCCGAGGGGGTGTGTTTGAAGAGGCGGTCAGGCGCAAGGTCAAGCGCTTGAGTGGGCTGATGCTGGAATTGGGCCACGAACCGGAAAAAACTGACTGACAGGTCATGCCATTTTTCTGATTCAGTCGACTGATTTTTCTGGAAAAATAGCGGCCCCCGTGAAGACCTACTCTTCGCGGGGTTTTGCGCCGCTGTGCTATCGTTGCGGCATCATCTAAAAAACACCTGAGAGAATCGCTGCATGAACGTGGCTGTCTCGCCCACAGAGCGCAGTTTGAGCTGGAGACGCATGCTGCTGGTGGCGTTGCTGTGCGTACTCGCGCCGCGCGCCTTCGCCCAGGCGCCCGACCCCGCTGATCTTGCCGCCCAGCGCGCCCAAGCGGTCACTCAGGTGGTACTCGGTATCCTCAGTTATGCGCGCTGGCCGGTCGAGCCTGCGCAATTGCGCCTGTGCGTCGTCGGCCCGACCCAATACACCGACGACCTGATCAAAGGCACCACCCAGGCCACCGGTCGTCCGGTGGTGGTGCAGCGCCTGCTGGCCAACCATCCCGATATCGTCAACGCGTGCGATGCGGTGTACATCGGCAAACTGAGTGCCGATGAGCGTAGCCAGTTGTTCACCTCGTTGATCGGTCACCCGGTGCTGAGCATCAGCGAAGGCGGCGACCAGTGCACCGTGGGCAGCCTGTTCTGCCTGCGGGTGAGTGATGAGCAAGTGTCCTTCGAGGTCAACCTCGACTCCGTGGCGCGCAGCGGCGTGCGCATTCACCCCAGCGTGCTGCAGTTGTCCCGTCGGCGAGCGCCTGCGCCATGACTGTCACCAAAGTGCGACCTACCCTGCGCTCGGTCATCGGCAGGGGGCACCTGATCCTGGCTCTGGTGGCGGTGACCCTGGCCAGCATCTCGCTGACCCTGCTGGGTGTGCTGGCGCTGCGGGTGTATGCCGAACACAACCTGCACCTGATCGCGCGCTCTATCAACTACACCGTGGAAGCGGCAGTGGTGTTCAACGACAGCGCGGCAGCCACTGAAGCGCTCAGCCTGATCGCCTCCACCGAAGAAGTGGCCCAGGCCGAAGTCTTCGACGCCAATGGCAAGTTGCTGGCGCAGTGGATACGTCCGGATACCGGCATGCTCTCGCGAGTTGAACTGGAGCTGGCGCACACCCTGCTCGAACAACCCATCAGCCAGCCTATCCTCCACCAAGGGCGAGTCATCGGCAGCACTCACCTCACCGGTCACGGCGGTAGCCTGCTGCGTTTCCTGCTCAGTGGCCTGGCCGGGATCCTCATCTGCACCGCGCTCAGCGCGTGGATCGCTCTGCACCTGGCGCGACGCTTATTGCGCGGTATCACCGGCCCACTGCAAAGCCTCGCCGCCGTGGCCCACGCCGCCCGCAGCGAACGCGACTTCGATCGCCGTGTGCCGCCGGCGCGAATCGCCGAGTTGGACAGCCTGGGCAGCGACTTCAACGCTTTGCTCGGCGAGATGGAAGCCTGGCAAAACCATCTGCAAAGCGAAAACGAATCCCTCGCCCACCAGGCCAATCACGACAGCCTCACCGGCCTGCCTAACCGTGCGTACTTCGAAGGCCGTCTGATCCGTGCCCTGCGCAGTGCGGCCAAGGCCAAGGAACAACTGGCGGTGCTCTACCTCGACAGCGACCGTTTCAAAGAGATCAACGACAGCTTTGGCCACGCCGCCGGCGATGCCGTTCTCGTAGCGGTGGCCGAGCGCGTGCGTGCTCAACTGCGTGAGGATGACCTTGTCGCGCGCCTGGGCGGTGACGAGTTCGCCATCCTGCTGGCGCCGCTGCACAAGGTGGAAGACGCCGAGCGCATCGCCGACAAAATCATCGCCAGCATGGACCTGCCGATTCCGGTGCCCGGCAACACCCAGGTGTTGACCTCACTCAGTATCGGTATCGCCATCTACCCTGATCATGGCGCCACACCCGGCACCTTGCTCAATGCCGCCGACGCGGCGATGTACCAGGCCAAGCGTTTGTCCTCGGGCGGCCAGCAAACGGCGGAGTCGGAGAATTCCGTCGTCAACGTTCAACACAGGAGTTGACCCCTTGTTCACGACCGCGCGTTTCATGTTTATCACCTTGCTGGTGGCCCTGCTCGCCCTTGGCGGCTGCCAGACCGCTCCACCCAAAGGCCTTACCCCGGCACAAGTCGCGGTCCTCAAGCAGCAAGGCTTCGAACTGACCGACGAAGGCTGGGCCTTCGGCCTGTCCGGTAAAGTGCTGTTTGGCAGCGACGTCGAGACGCTCAACCAACCCAGCACCGACATCGTCCAACGCATCGGCAAGGCCCTGCTGGGCGTGGGCATCGAACGCGTGCGCGTCGACGGCCACACCGACGCTTCCGGCAAGGAAACCTACAACCAGCAACTGTCCCTGCGCCGCGCGAAAAGCGTGGCGGCGGTGTTGACCGGTGTGGGCATGAAAGAAGAAAACATCCAACTGCGCGGCTTGGGCAGCAGCGAGCCGGTGGCCTCCAACGATACGGCGGCAGGGCGCACGGAGAATCGGCGGGTGTCGATTGTGGTGATTGCGGACTGAGTCACTACCCCCATCTCAACTTGAAACCCAATCAACTGTGGGAGCTGGCTTGCCAGCGATGGCAGTGTGTCAGTCAGTACATCCGGTACTGAGACACCACTATCGCCGGCAAGCCAGCTCCCACAGTTGGTTTGGCGGTGCGCATGAAACAGCGTTTGCTAAGTAACTTCTACGTAGGAAAGCTCTGCCATGACGAATTTTGATGGCTAGGCTGACGAGGTTTCGCTTTTTCGCAAACGGTGGGCTTAGTTAAATGAACGATCCAACTAACCACCGTAAAGGATTGCGATGAATATAAACGTCAGTGATTTCCGGCAAGCAGTTTCCAAAGTTAGACTTTCAAAATGTGCCTTCGATGAACTTTTGAGCGCAAGAGAGTTGCTAGCATCTGAAAGTCAGGGGGCTCGATTCGATACCAAGGCTGCCTACATCAATTCTCTACAATCATCCGTCTTGAGTGAGGAGCTAGATAGAATCCGAACCATGATCGACCATGAATGCCATGTCTTGATTCTTGATGGTTTTAAGGTCGAGAAACTTGAAAACTTTAAATCACTGATATGGACATTTGGTTCGCTACTTGGCGTACCTATGGTACAGAATCATCTGGGTCACAAGGTGATTGAGGTTTATGACAGAGGCGGTAAGAGTATTGAGGAGGGGGCTAGATACCATCAAACCCGTCAAGGTGCGTACGTACACAACGATGGAGTGAGCGATCCGCTACCTATCGATTACTTGATCCTGGCTTGCGGACAGCAAGCGCTTTTGGGCGGCGAGAGCATCCTGATTGATGCAAGCGCGGTATACGCGGAGCTGATGGCGTTTCCGGAAATATTGGAAGAGCTTAAATGCAACTTCTTTTTTGAAAACCGCGGTATGTCAGATGAAGAGCAACTTTTCAAGGCGCCCATTCTGAGTTTTTCCAATGAAGGCATTCCACTGATCAGATACTTTCGGGTCTACATTGAATCCGCCCACATCAAAGCGGGAGTGCCGTTAACGGTGGCTCAATGTCAAGCGCTGGACTTTCTGGATACTGTTCTCGATCAGCCATCCGTTCAGCAGCGAGTGTTGCTGGAATCAGGGCAGGTACATATTTCGGCCGATAATAAGTTTCTTCATACTCACACGCACTTCATTGACAGGAATACGCCACGTTGTGTGATAGATGATGCTGAGTCTTTGAGCGATCTAAATCGCTACATGCTACGGATGTGGTTGCGTAAACAATGACACCTCGATGCCCATAGCGTACATCCTCTACTATCCGCCATAAGCCGAGCCCCATGGACAACTCCGATATCGCGATCACGCTGGTCTTGATCTCAGCCTTCATGCACGCCACTTGGAACGCTGTCGTCCGCGCCGGCAGCAGTCGCTTCATGACCTTGGCCATGGTGGATGGCACCGCCCTGGTGATATGCCTTTTGGCGTTGCCGTTTGTCAGCGTGCCGAGCCTGGAGGTGTGGGGCTACATCCTCGTCTCCGTGGGACTCAATACGGTCTATCGGCTATTTCTGATCAAAGCCTACGAAGCGGGAGATTTCGGGCAGGTGTACCCGGTGATGCGTGGGATACCGCCGGTACTGGTCGCTTTATTTTCCTACTTTCTGTTGCATGAGCAGTTGTCACGCGAGGTGCTGGCGGGTGTGGTGTTGATTTGTGTAGGCATTATCAGCCTGACCTTTGTGCGCAGGATGACGGCGCAGATGCTCAAGCCGATCCTGATGGCGGTGTGTGCCGGGGCGTTTATCGCGGCTTACACGGTGGTGGACGCCAAAGGCGTGAGAGCCAGTGAAACGGTGTTGCAATACATCATCTACCTGACGGTATTCCAGAGCATTCCGATCCCGGTTCTGGCGTTTTCCAGGGAGCGTTTGGCCTTGATGCGAGCGATACGTGGGCATTGGCGAGTCGGCCTGTTGGGCGGTGTTTTTTACCTGGCGTCTTACGGATTGGTGTTGTTTGCATTGTCGCTGGACGCGGTGGCCAAGGTCTCAGCGCTGCGGGAAACCAGTGTTATTATCGGCGCCATTATTGCCGCGCTGTTCTTCCACGAACAGTTTGGTTGGCGACGGATGCTGTCGGCATTCGTCATTGTTTGCGGGATCATCTTGATCAAAGTGAGCACCTGATGGCCCAGCGTCCGCCTCCCACTCCGATGCTTCAAGCGTTCGTCAGCGCTGCGCAAACCGGTAGCTTTGCGCGTGCGGCGTCGCAGCTTAACCTCACCGCCAGCGCCATCAGCCATCAAATTGCAGGCCTGGAGGAATGGTGGGGCGTGCAGTTGTTTGAGCGGCATTCGCGCGGCGTCAAGCTGACGTCCGCAGGGCAGGCTTTGTTGCCAGTCACCGACGGATTTTTCAAGGCGCTGGATGGGGTCTTGCATTCACTCAACCCCGCAAAGTCCCGTCCGCTGTACCTCTCATGCACGTCCTCGCTCTGTTCGACATGGCTGATCCCCAGGATGCACGGCTCTCACACTGAGGCTTCGTTCAACCTTGATCTGGTGTTGACCAGCGCCGACATCAACAGCACCAGTCTGGAAGCGCATCAATACGATGTCGCGGTGGTGATGGGGTATGGCGATTACCCGGATCATCATGTTGAACTGCTGATGCGTGACGCGGTGTTCCCCGTTTGCTCGCCGGAATTTCTAAGGCCGAAGGGGGATATTGCGCCGGAGGATGTCGCCCAATACCCGCTGATTCATAGGGTGGACGATCAGGTGTGTCCGGGGTGGGAAAGCTGGTTTGCGTTTCAGGGCCTGCCGACGCCGCCTTATCACCATGGGCCGCGCTTTCCGGATTCGAGCCTGGCGATCAGTCTGGCGGTAAAGGGCGCAGGGATTGCGCTGGGCAGGACTGCGTTGGTGTATGACCAATTGGAAAACGGTGCATTGGTTGCGTTGAAAAGCCCCGTGATGATGTCCCCAGCGGCCTACTACATCATTTGTCGAAATGGGCGGCAGTCAGAGCCGGATATTGCGCGTCTGATTGAATGGCTCAAAACCCGTGCGGGTGAGTTCCTGCGCGAAGTTCGGGCTCGGTATCCACAAATAGCCGGGACTACCGTCGTTTAAATGTTGGGAGGAGCAGGGCTCCTCCCGCATTCGAGCGGTGTTCGCTTAACGGCCCGGTGTCATCGCTTGCGTGAGGTCATCGACCACGGCTTTGCCCATCTCACACAGGTAATGCGCGGCCCACGCGTATTGCTCGCCGCGTACATCCATGGCGGCTTCCATCGCGAGTTTCTTGGAGTAGAACAGCAGGGTGGAGGCGTGCTCCAGCGCTTCCTCAATGGGCATGCCGGCGTTGACGCGGAACAGCGGTTTTTCGTTTTCGCCGTAGTCGCCGAAGGTGACTACGCCGAGGGTGGTGATGGAGGAAAGCGGTGGATCGGGGACGATTTTTGACATGATGTTTCCCAAATTTGCAGTAGGGGTCACCACGGCATGTCGCTAAACATGAAGAGGTGGCAGCTGTACACGGGTTAGCGAACCGGTAAATTTGGGAACCCGGCAGACCCGAAGGTCTCCCGCGTACAGCCGCCATAAAATGGTAGAGACAGGTAAAAAGCCTGGCAATACTTTGGCATCACATCCCAACTAATCCGAGTCGCTAAACCCGATCGCTGATGAGCAGCGAAGTCAGGAGGCTAGTGACCCAAACGGTAAGGCGCAATGGGGTAGAGAGTCTCTAGGAAACGTCCTGCAAATTAAAGCGAATCATCGTTGATGGCCCTTTAATCCGCGAACCTGATCTCCCTGGTCTCCCCCATCAACAGCCCCTGATTCTGCTCCGTCACCTCCCTGATGTAGTCCCACAACAACGTAATCCGCTTCAACTTCCTCAGATCCTCCCGGCAATACATCCAGAACTGGCGAGTGATGGAAATCTGCTCCCCCAGCACCGGTAACAACCGTGGATCCTGCGCCGCCAAAAAACACGGCAATATCGCCATCGACCGCCCTTGCTGCGCCGCCACGTACTGCGCAATCACGCTGGTACTGCGCAAACTGGCGCTGGCTCCGGGCACTACGTTTGCCAGGTACAGCAGCTCCGAGCTGAACGCCAAGTCATCCACATAGCTGATAAACGGATGCTCGGCCAAGTCCACTGGTTTGCGGATCGGCGGGTGTTGATCGAGGTATTCCTGGGTCGCGTACAGCTGCAATTTGTAGTCGCACAGTTTGCAGCACACATACGGCCCGTGTTCCGGGCGTTCCAGGGCGATGACGATGTCGGCTTCGCGCTTGGACAGGCTGATGAAGTGCGGCAGGGGCAGGATGTCTACCGAGATGGCCGGGTAGGTGTCGACGAAGTGGCTCAATTGCGGGGTGACGAAGAAGCTGCCGAACCCTTCGGTGCAGCCCATGCGCACGTGGCCGGACAACGCCACGCCGGAGCCGGAGACTTGTTCGCAGGCCATGTGCAGGGTGCTTTCGATGGACTCGGCATAGCCCAGCAAACGCTGGCCCTCGCTGGTGAGTACGAAGCCGTTGGTCCGGGATTTTTCGAACAGCAGGGTGCCGAGCGACACTTCCAGCGAACTGATGCGCCGCGACACGGTGGTGTAGTCCACCGCCAGGCGCTTGGCGGCCACGCTGGCCTTGCGAGTGCGGGCCACTTCGAGGAAAAACTTCAGGTCATCCCAGTTCAGGGAGCCCAGCGACGTGATGTTTTTTTGCATATTGGTCCGGCTTTTATGTGCGTTCTTATTAGAGATTTGCACATCTATACTCCAAAAACAGTCCGAACGCCTCATTTCCCAAGGCGGTTACGCGCCTTGTCTCTGCATAAATATAAGATTGGAGACCACATGAACGCATCTGCCGATATTTCCGTGCAACAGGTCAAGTTGCTGATCAACGGCGAGTGGGTCGAGTCCAAGACCACCGAGTGGCAAGACATCGTCAACCCGGCCACCCAAGAGGTGCTGGCCAAAGTCCCGTTCGCCACTGCCGATGAAGTCAACGCTGCCATCGATGCTGCCCACCACGCCTTCCAGACCTGGAAGCTGACGCCGATCGGCGCGCGCATGCGCATCATGCTCAAGCTGCAAGCCTTGATCCGCGAACATTCCAAGCGCATCGCCGTGGTCCTGAGCAACGAGCAGGGCAAGACCATTGCCGATGCCGAAGGCGATATTTTCCGTGGCCTGGAAGTGGTGGAACACGCCTGCTCCATCGGCACCCTGCAAATGGGCGAGTTTGCTGAAAACGTCGCTGGTGGCGTTGACACCTACACCCTGCGCCAACCCATCGGCGTGTGCGCCGGTATCACCCCGTTCAACTTCCCGGCGATGATCCCGCTGTGGATGTTCCCGATGGCCATTGCCTGCGGTAACACCTTCGTCCTCAAGCCCTCCGAGCAGGACCCGCTGTCGACCATGCTGCTCGTCGAGCTGGCGCTGGAAGCTGGCGTGCCGGCTGGCGTGCTCAACGTGGTGCACGGCGGCAAGGATGTGGTGGATGCACTGTGCACCCACAAAGACATCAAGGCTGTGTCCTTCGTGGGCTCGACCGCCGTGGGCACTCACGTCTACGACTTGGCCGGCAAACACGGCAAGCGCGTGCAGTCGATGATGGGCGCCAAGAACCACGCCGTGGTGCTGCCGGATGCCAACCGTGAACACACCCTCAATGCCCTGGTCGGCGCCGGTTTCGGTGCGGCGGGCCAACGTTGCATGGCCACTTCGGTGGTGGTGCTGGTGGGCGCGTCCAAGCAATGGCTGCCGGACCTGAAAGCGCTGGCGCAAAAGCTCAAGGTCAATGCGGGGAGCGAAGCCGGCACCGATGTCGGCCCGGTGATTTCCAAGCGTGCCAAGGCACGCATTCTGGAGCTGATCGAAAGCGGTGTGAAAGAGGGCGCCAAGCTGGAGCTGGATGGCCGCGACATCAAGGTGCCGGGCTTCGAGCAAGGCAACTTTGTCGGCCCGACGCTGTTCTCGGGCGTGACCACCGAGATGCAGATCTATACCCAGGAAATCTTCGGCCCGGTACTGGTGGTGCTGGAGGTCGCGACCCTCGACGAGGCCATCGCACTGGTCAACGCCAACCCGTTCGGCAACGGTACCGGCCTGTTCACCCAGAGCGGCGCGGCGGCGCGCAAGTTCCAGAGCGAAATCGACGTAGGCCAGGTCGGCATCAACATCCCGATCCCGGTGCCGGTGCCGTTCTTCAGCTTCACCGGTTCCCGTGGTTCCAAGCTTGGCGACCTCGGCCCATATGGCAAGCAAGTGGTGCAGTTCTACACCCAGACCAAGACCGTCACCAGCCGCTGGTTCGACGACGACACGGTCAACGATGGCGTCAACACCACCATCAACCTGCGCTGATTCCGGGAGACGACCATGAAGATTGCATTTATCGGCTTGGGCAACATGGGCGCACCCATGGCCCGCAACCTGATCAAGGCCGGCCATGCGCTGAACCTGTTTGACCTGAACCAGGCGGTGCTCAAGGAACTGGCCGAGTTGGGTGGCACCATCAGCGATTCGCCGCGTGATGCGGCCACCGGCGCTGAGCTGGTGATCACCATGCTGCCCGCCGCCGCCCATGTGCGCAGCGTGTGGCTGAATGATGACGGTGTACTTGCCGGCATCGGCAAAGGCGTACCGGCGGTGGATTGCAGCACCATCGACCCACAAACTGCCCGTGACGTCGCCGCTGCCGCCGCCAAACACGGTGTGGTGATGGCCGACGCGCCCGTTTCTGGCGGTACTGGCGGCGCCGCCGCAGGGACGCTGACCTTCATGGTCGGCGCCACCCCGGAACTGTTCGCCGCCCTGCAACCGGTGCTGGCGCAGATGGGCCGCAACATCGTGCACTGCGGTGAGGTGGGCACGGGGCAAATCGCCAAGATCTGCAACAACTTGTTGTTGGGGATCAGCATGGTCGGCGTCAGCGAAGCCATGGCGCTGGGCGACGCGCTGGGCATCGACACCCAGGTGCTGGCCGGCATCATCAATAGCTCTACCGGGCGCTGCTGGAGTTCCGATACCTACAACCCGTGGCCGGGTGTGATTGAAACCGCGCCGTCGTCCCGTGGTTATACCGGTGGGTTTGGCGCCGACCTGATGCTCAAGGACCTGGGCCTGGCTACTGAGGCTGCACGTCAGGCCAAGCAACCCGTGATTCTGGGCGCTGTGGCCCAGCAGTTGTATCAATCGATGAGCCAGCGTGGGGAAGGGGGCAAGGACTTCTCGGCGATCATCAATAGCTATCGCAAACCCAAGTAGGGGCGGTTCCGGGAGCCTGCTAATAGTGGGCTCCCGGGTTTTTGCGGCTCAAGCAAACACAAAATATTTACGCACCGTCTCGACCACTTCCCACGTCCCCTTCATCCCCGGTTCCACCACGAAGATATCCCCAGCTCGCAAGTGAATCGGCTCCAGGCCTTCCGGCGTGATGATGCAGTAGCCTTCCTGGAAGTGGCAGTATTCCCACTTCACGTAGTCCACGTACCACTTGCCCGGGGTGCAGATCCAGGTGCCCATGATCTTGCTGCCGTCTTCGCTGGTGTAGGCGTTGAGGTTGACGGTGTGCGGGTCGCCTTCGAGTTTTTCCCATTTGCACGCGTCCAGGACCGGCAGGGGATGAGTGTCGCGCAGTACGGTGATGGGCTTGGACATGATGACTCCGAGGAAGGGAATGGAAGGATGCACCCTAAGGCCTAGGGCGTTGCGTCAGTGGTCTGAACTCGACATCGGGATGCCCAGAAGCGCAGCGGTGTGATGATCCGGAAATTACCGCGAACCCCTGTGGGAGCCGGGCTTGCCCGCGATAGCGGAGTGTCAGGCTATGAAGATGCAAGCAGTGCCACCGTCATCGCGGGCAAGCCCGGCTCCCACAGGGCACGGTGACGCATCCGGACGATATATTTGTGCGATTTCTCGTCCGTTCTTCGCAGTAAGTGCGAAAGATTTCCCGCTTCACGCCAGAATTCGCAAGAAAATTCGCAGCCGGCCCTCGTATCATTCACCCCAGTAACCGCCGAGAGCCTTGAAATGAACCCAATAAAAACGTGGTGGGATATCAGCCCGCCCTTGAGTACGGCGACCCCGACCTGGCCGGGGGATACGCCGTTCCAGGAAGAGCGCGTGTGGCAGTTCGGCCCGGAGTGTCCAGTGAATGTCGGGCGCATCACCTTGTCGCCGCACACCGGCGCCCACGTGGATGCGCCGCTGCATTACAGCGCGGACGGCGCGGCCATTGGTGAGGTGTCGTTGGATGTGTACATGGGGCCGTGCCGCGTGCTGCATTGCCTGGACAGCGGTGCGCTTATACAGCCGCACCAACTTCAAGACCGTGTGGATAACTTGCCGGAGCGCGTGTTACTGCGTACTTATCCACAAGCGCCGCTGACCGAATGGGATTCGAATTTCACCGCCATCGCCCCGCAGACCATCGAGTTGCTCGCCAGCCTCGGAGTGCGCTTGATCGGCATCGATACGCCCTCGCTGGACCCGCAGCAGTCCAAGACCATGGATTCCCACAACGCCGTGGCGCGCCATGGCATGGCGATTCTCGAAGGCATCGTGCTCGATGACGTCCCCGAGGGCGATTACGAACTGATCGCCCTGCCGCTGCGCTTTGCCAACCTCGACGCGAGCCCTGTCCGCGCCATTCTCCGCCCGCTCAAGGAGCCCACGCGATGAGCCAATGTCCCTTCTCTGCTGACTATCAGCCGCCCGAAGAATGGCATAACGCCGAACTGAATTTTTCCGAGTCCATGAGCTACGGCGATTACCTGGACCTGGGCAAAGTCCTCAGCGCCCAGCACCCGCTGTCGCCGGACCACAACGAAATGCTCTTCATCATCCAGCACCAGACCTCGGAGCTGTGGATGAAGCTGATGCTCCACGAACTCAAGGCCGCCCGCGAACATGTACGCCTGGGCGAGCTGCCACCGGCGTTCAAGATGCTGGCGCGGGTGTCGCGGATCTTCGATCAACTGGTGCACGCCTGGGCGGTGCTGGCGACGATGACGCCCTCGGAGTACAAGGCGATTCGCCCGTTCCTGGGGCAGTCGTCGGGGTTCCAGTCATTCCAGTACCGCGAGATCGAATTTATCCTCGGCAATAAAAGCGCGGCGCTGTTGCGGCCCCATGCCCATCGGCCGGAACTGTTGAACGAGTTGAAAGTGGCGATTGCCACGCCGTCGCTGTATGACGAGGCGATCAACCTGATGATCAAGGCGGGCCTGGCGATTGATCCAAAGCGGGCCGAGCGCGACCCGACGGCGGCGACGGTTCACGATGAGTCCGTGGAGGCGGCGTGGCGTGAGGTGTACCGCGACCCGAAGCGTTACTGGGATTTGTATCAGTTGGCCGAGAAGTTTATCGACCTGGAGGATTCGTTCCGTCAGTGGCGTTTCCGCCATGTGACGACGGTGGAGCGGATTATCGGCTTCCAGCCCGGTACCGGCGGTACGGAGGGTGTGGGGTATTTGCGCAAGATGCTCGACACCGTGCTGTTCCCAGAACTGTGGCGAGTACGTTCCACGCTGTAAACAAAATGTGGGAGGGGGCTTGCCCCCGATGGCAGTGTCAGTCAGTACATCGGGTACTGATAGACCGCTATCGGGGGCAAGCCCCCTCCCACAGGCATCACTGCGCGTTGACTATCGCGTGACTTCTGCGAACCCGCAGCCGATAGGCAATGTAGATAATCCCCACCCACACCGGCATCGCATACACCGACTCGCTGATGCCCGGAATCGCCAGCATCACGCTGATGATCATCACCATGAACGCCAGGCACAGGTAGTTGCTGAACGGGAACCAGAAGGTCTTGAACGACGGCGTCAGGCCCTGTTCGCCCATGGCCTTGCGGAACTTGATGTGGGTGATGCTGATCAGCGCCCAGTTGATCATCAGCGAGGCAACCACCAGCGCGAACAGCAACTCCAGCGCGCTCTTCGGTGCGACGTAGTTGACCACCACGCACAGCATCGTCACCAGGGCCGAAATCGCCAGGGCGCGGATCGGCACGCCTTGCTTGTTCAACTTCATCAGCGACTTGGGCGCATCGCCTTGCTCGGCCAGGCCGAACAGCATGCGGCTGTTGCAGTACACGCCGCTGTTGTACACCGACAGCGCCGCGGTCAGCACCACGAAGTTGAGAATGTGGGCGGCGGTGTCGTTACCGATCAGCGAGAAGATCTGCACGAATGGGCTGCCGCTGTAGGCATCGCCCGACGCGCTGAGGGTTTGCAGCAGTTGGTCCCATGGGTAGAGCGACAACAGCACGGTCAATGCGCCGACGTAGAAAATCAGGATGCGGTACACCACCTGGTTGATCGCTTTCGGGATGACCTTGCGCGGTTCGCTGGCTTCGGCGGCGGTGATGCCCACCAACTCCAGGCCGCCGAAGGAGAACATGATGAACGCCATGGACATCAATAGCCCCATGCCGCCATTGGGGAAGAACCCGCCGTGGCTCCACAGGTTGCTCACCGACGCCTGCGGGCCGCCGGTGCCGCTGAACAGCAGGTAGCAACCGAGCACGATCATGCCGACAATCGCCACCACCTTGATGATCGCGAACCAGAACTCGGCTTCACCGAAGAACTTCACGTTGAGGGTGTTGATCAGGTTCACCGCCACGAAGAACACCAGCGCACTGACCCAGGTCGGGATCTGCGGCCACCAGAACTGGATGTACTTGCCCACCGCCGTCAGTTCGGCCATGCCTACCAGCACGTAGAGTACCCAGTAGTTCCAGCCGGCCAGGAAGCCCGCGTAGCCGCCCCAGTATTTGTGGGCGAAGTGGCTGAAGGAACCGGCCACCGGCTCTTCGACGATCATCTCGCCAAGCTGGCGCATGATCAGGAATGCGATAAAACCGGCAATCGCGTAGCCCAGGATCATCGACGGCCCCGCCGACTTGAGTACCCCGGCCGAGCCGAGGAACAACCCCGTGCCGATCGCCCCTCCCAAGGCGATCAACTGAATGTGCCGGTTCTTCAGGCCACGCTTGAGGCCCACCGGGTTAACCATGTCATCCGCCATTAACATTCCCTTCTACTTGTTTTTCTCAGGGTGGAGTGCACGCCGCATCTACCCCTCAGAAGTGCTGAGGGTCAGATATTACTCTGCGTGAACTTTTCGTAATACAGCTGAACGCCATCAAGTGCCTGATCCGCCAGCCATTGTTGGACGGATTCGACCATTGGAGGGGGGCCGCACAGGTACATATCCGCCGATCTGTCCCGCCATTCGGCCAGGTCGAAATGCTCGGTGAGGTAACCGCGCTTGCCGGGCCATTCGTCCGAGGGCGCGCTGAGCACTTCGGTGTAGCGAAAGTCCGGGATTTTCGCGGCGTAGGCCTGGATGCGCGCCGCTTCGCACAAGTCTTCTGCGCCACGCACGCCGTAGTACAGGTGCACGGGCTGGTCGCAGCCGTTGGCGGCCAGTTCATCGAGCATGCCCAGCAACGCCGATAACCCGGTGCCGCCCGCCACCAGCACCAAGGGTTTGGAGACGTGCCGCAGGTAGAAAGCGCCGAGTGGTGCTTCCATCACCAGTTCATCACCCACCTGGCAACGCTCGCGCAGGTAGTTGCTCATCACCCCATCGGGCAGCAGGCGCACCAGGAATTGCAATTGATTGCCCGGAAGGTTGGCGAAGGAATACGAGCGCCAACTGTCCGTGCCAGGCACCGACAGGCGTGCATATTGGCCCGGCAGGAAATCCAGTGCCTGATCCAACTGCACCTGCAGGATCGCCGTGCTGGCCGACACCTGCTCCACCGCGCTCACGGTGCCCTTGACCTGAACCGGCCCCGGCGCATTGCACAGGCTCGAATCAAAGTCGAAGTAGAACGTCGCATCGGACTTCACCCGCGTCTGGCAACTGAGCATCTTGCGCTGTTGCAGGTCGAGGTTGGACAGGGCCTCTTCGTCGACATAATCCTGGCTGTAGTCGCCGGATTCGCAACGGCCCTGGCAAGTGCCGCACACGCCTTCACGGCAATCCAGCGGGATCTTGATGCCGTTGCGCAGTGCTGCATCCAGCAGGATTTCATTGGCGCCGACGGGGAAGAACAGGGTCTTGCCGTCGGCAAAACTGAAGGCCACTTTGTGATTCATGTGTTGCTCTCCGCATATTTATAACGTGCGCTCGCCACAAGAAGCCCGGTTGCCACAAACCCCTGTGCCATAAAAGGTCGCTGCTAGAGGTGATAGAAATCCAGCACCGAGTTAATGGTGTCGTTGAGCAGCAGCGCATGCTTGCGGGTGATCAACCAGCTGTCGCCTTCCGGTTTCAGGGTATAGGTGGCGTGGCCGTAAAACTGCTCCGACGTGGCCAGGCGATAGAACAGCGTGTGCCAATTCAGTCGCACCTCCAGCGTGCCATCCGCCTGCTCGGCAACGCGCACGTTGTTGATCATGTGCAGCGTACGCGGCATCGGTGTGGCCGACGCCGCCTTGCCGGTGCGCAAACGGAACACGCGGTCTTCCAGGCCCGAACGGTTCGCGTAGTAGATCAGCGACATTTCGCGCTTGGGGTCGCGGGTGTAGACGTGTTCCGAGTCCCACTGCGGCAAGTGGAACTCACTCTGCGGGTCGAACAACTGCACATAGGCGTCCCAGTCCTGGGCGTCGCACAGCTCGGACTTGCGGTAGAAGAACTGTTCGATGCGGAACTGCAATGGGGCATTCATCATTTCACCTCCCGCAGTTTCAGCGCTTGTTGATCGAGGCCGTTGAGCAGGAACTGCTGCCAGTTGCGGTGCTGGTTCACGTAGAGGCCTTCATGGGTGAATTCTGTGCCGGTCATGGCCGGCTGGATGCCGATGGCTTCGCTGTTCGGCGTGGGCCCGGTTGCCCAGCGGTGGCTGCCGCGTGAGATGTCGCTCCAGCGTTCAAGCCGGCCTTGGAACCCGCGCTGGGCTTCGCGGAACTCCACCAGGTCATCCGGCGTGCCCATGCCCGACACGTTGAAGAAGTCTTCGAACTGGCGGATGCGGTTCTCGCGATCGGCGTCGGACTCGCCCTTCACCCCCAGGCATTGGCTGATGATCTCGGTCTTGTTCCACGCCACCGGGCGGATGATGCGCAGCTGCGAACTGATCTGGTCGAGGAAGAACAGGCTCGGGTAGATATTCAGGTTGCGCAGGCGGTGCATCATCCACTCGGCCTTCTGCTGGCCGTGCTCCTGCACCAGGCGCGGCATGATGGTGGCGTAGCCGGAGCGCACGCTGGGGTTGGGCATGTCGCTGAACAGCACACTGTGGCCATTGTTGAAGGCGAACCAGCCGTCATCGGTATTGGCGTCGCCGGCGCCGAGTTTGCTGTAGTCCAGGGTGCTGCCGGCCCCTGTGCCGTTCTCGGTGTTCACCTGCTGGCGATGCTGCACGGTGGCCACGTAGTTGTAGTGCACGGTGCTGACGTGATAACCGTCCAGGCCATTTTCGTTCTGCAACTTCCAGTTGCCGTCGTAGGTGTAGGCGGATTTGCCCGGCAGTACCTCCAGTTCACCGGTGGCGGACTGCGCGACCATCATGTCGAAGAACACTTTGGCGTCGCCGAGGAAATCTTCCAGGCTGTCGCTGCCATTTACGTCCAGGCTGATAAACACAAAGCCCTTGTAGCTTTCGATGCGCGCCTTTTTCAGGCCGCGCGTGGCCTTGTCGAAACCGTCCGGGTATTCCCCCGGCGCCTTGACCTTCACCAGCCGGCCATCGCTCTTGTAGCACCAGGCATGGAACGGGCAGGTGAACGTGGATTGGTTGCCTTTGCCGACCCGCGTCAGCGTGGTGCCGCGGTGCTGGCAGGCGTTGATCAACGCATTGAGGCGGCCTTCGCCATCGCGGGTGATGATCATCGGCTGGCGCCCGGCGCGCAGGGTCACGAAGTCGTGGTTGTTGGCCAGTTCGCTTTCGTGGCAGGCGTAGATCCAGTTCTTTTCGAAGATCAGTTCCATCTCCAGATCGAACAGTTCCGGCTCGGTGAACATGTCGCGGGCGATGCGGAATACTTCCTCCACCGGGCGAAAGTCCAGGCAACCTTCGATAAACGTTTTCCACTGCTCGACGCTTCTTGCACCACTCATGGGAGGCACCTTTTTGATAGGGGCTGATCGGTGGTTTATTAGAGGCAGCGGGGCAGGGCGCGGGCTATCCGCTTAGTGGGGGAACCTGCGCCGGATAATTGGGCAGCAAATACCCAACCCGGTGCGCAGCGGTGACGGGATGCGCTACTGTCTTGCAGGGCAGTGGTCGCAAAAGCCGGGGTCTTATCCACTTAGTCGACCCTTGCTATCCACCCGCTGGCCATTGCGCCGGCGTGGCGCATTAATTGCTGTCGAACAACAACGACGCGCCGCCAGAGCGCGCAACAGCCTAACCGCCGTGGGTGCACCTGATGAGCAGCCAAACGATTCAACGCTTCGACCTGGAAGGCGCCCGCAGCTGGATGTCGGGCATTTGCGGGCCCCATCGCCTGGCCACCAATACGCCGGAGCGCCTGCGCTTTCACCACAGCGCCAACGTGTTCAAGTCCCGCGCCACCACCCTGGGGGTGATCGAATACGGCACCGACGTGACCATCGACATCGAAGACGCCGAGCATTTCAGCAGCTACAGCCTGAGCCTGCCGCTGGTGGGCGAACAGGAGTTGAGCAAGAACGGTGAGCGCCTGAGTTCCAACCGCGACCAGGGCGTGATCATCTCGCCCAATGAGCATCAGGTGCTGGCGATCTCCGGCGATTGCCGCAAGTTGCAGGTGGTGATCACGCGGGCGGCGATGAGTGAATCGCTGGAAGATTTGCTGCAACGGCCGATTGAGGCGCCGCTGCGCTTTGAGTCGGTGATGGACGCAGTGGACGGCGCTTCGGCGTCGTGGTGGCGCATGGCGCGCTACTTCATCGCCGAGCTTGAGCATGGCAGCGAGTTATACGAGCAGGCCGCTTTTACCCGCGACCTGGAAAGCTCGCTGATCAAGGGCCTGATCCTGGCGCAGCCGAACAACTACTCTGAAGAACTGCGCGATGTCCTGGGCGTGAAACTGCCGCATTATCTGATCCGTGCGCGGCAGTACATCCATGACAACGCTCGCGAAGCGGTGCACCTGGAGGACCTGGAGGCCGCTGCGGGGGTGTCGCGGTTCAAGCTGTTCGATGCCTTTCGCAAATACTTTGCGTTGTCGCCGATGGCCTATTTGAAGAAGTACCGGCTGGGCGTCGTGCGCCAGGAAATCCTTGAACACGGCTCTACCCGTACCATCTCTGAGATCGCCCTGGGCTGGGGCTTTACCCACCTGGGGCGGTTTTCGGCGGAGTATCGAAAATTGTTCGACGAGTCCCCTAGCCAAACCCTGCAGCGCAAGCGCCTGCGCAGCCTTTGAATACAATGAAGATCCAAATGTGGGAGCTGGCTTGCCTGCGATAGCGATGTGTCAGTCAGCTGATGTGCCAGCTGACCCACCGCTATCGCAGGCAAGCCAGCTCCCACAGGGGTTTGTAGTGTTTGGGATAAATCAGATGAGCTCTTCCACCAGTTGCAGGCAATGACTGAGCCCTGGCGACTGGTCATTCACCCGTCGGCTAAGGATGATCGGCGAGGTCGCCGTGGCCTCCACGACGGGTGTATAGCCGATGTCCGCGCGGTGCAGCACCTGCACCGAGGCGGGCACCAGCGTCACGCCCATGCCGGCGCCGACCAGGCCAATGGCGGTCTGCAACTCGTTGGTCCACTGCGCCACCTTGAGGCTCAAGCCATGGGCGTCGAACAGCGCGATCACATGGTCGGCGTAGCTGGGGCGTGGGTTGCCGGGGTAGAGCACAAAAGGTTCGGCGGCCAGTTGGGCGAGGGTGGCGGGCGCATCGAGCAACGGGTGACCGGCAGGCAGCACGGCGACCAGCCGGTCCTCCACCAGCACGCGCTGGACGATGGCCGGGTCATCGATGCGAATTCGCCCGAACCCCACGTCGATGCGCCCGGCCTTGAGCGCTTCGACCTGCTGCAAAGTGGTCATCTCCGACAGCCCCAACTCCAGCTCCAGCGCCTCATGGGTACGCAATCGGCGGATCAATTCGGGCAGCACGCCGTACAGGGTCGACGGCGCAAAACCGATGCCCAGCCACGTCTTCTCGCCCTGGCCGATACGCCGGGTGTTGTCACAGACCTTGTTCAATTGCTCCAGCAGCACGTTGGCGTGTTCATAAAAAAAACGCCCGGCCTCGGTCAGCCGCAGCGGTCGGCCACGTTCAAGCAAAATGACGCCCAGTTCATCCTCCAATTGCTGGATCTGCCGACTCAATGGCGGCTGGGCGATGTGCAGGCGTTCGGCGGCGCGGGTGAAGTTGAGGGTCTCTCCCAGCACCTGGAAGTAGCGCAGGTGACGCAGTTCCATGACGGCTCCTTTCATACCTTCAGGGTATTGTGCGAGACCCATTCTATATTGGAAGCCTTGAAAAATACGGCACAGAATCGGCTAAAACCTATAAATAACCCAACGGGTATAGCCATGCCGATTTGCCCCATCGAGTCGATCGACACGATCATCGTCGACCTCCCCACCATTCGCCCGCACAAGCTGGCGATGCACACTCTGCAAAACCAGACCCTGGTGATCATCCGCCTGCGCTGCGCCGACGGTATCGAAGGCATCGGCGAAGCCACTACCATTGGCGGCTTGAGCTATGGCAATGAAAGCCCCGACAGCATCAAGGTCAACATCGACCGCCACTTCGCGCCGCTGCTGATCGGCCAGGACGCCAGTAATATCAACGCTGCCATGTTGCGCCTGGAGCGCAGCATCCGTGGCAACACCTTTGCCAAGTCCGGTATCGAAAGCGCCTTGCTCGACGCTCTCGGCAAACGCCTGCACCTGCCGGTCAGCGAACTGCTCGGCGGGCGTGTGCGCGACGCGCTGCCGGTGGCCTGGACCCTGGCCAGCGGCAACACCGAGCAGGACATTGCCGAGGCCGAAAAGATGCTCGACCTGCGCCGCCACCGCCTCTTCAAGTTGAAGATCGGCGCTGGTGAAGTCAGCCACGACCTGGCCCATGTGATCGCGATCAAAAAGGCCTTGGGCGACCGCGCCAGTGTGCGCGTCGACGTCAACCAGGCCTGGGACGAAGCGGTGGCACTGCGGGCGTGCCAGGTGCTCGGCGACAACGGCATCGACCTGGTCGAACAGCCCATCTCGCGCAATAACCGTGGCGGCATGGCGCGGCTCAACCTGTCGAGCCCGGCGCCGATCATGGCGGATGAATCCATCGAGTGCGTCGAGGACGCGTTCAACCTTGCCCGCGAAGGCGCGGCGTCGGTGTTCGCCCTCAAGATCGCCAAGAACGGCGGCCCACGTGCCGTGCTGCGCACCGCCGCGATTGCCGAAGCGGCGGGTATCGGCCTGTACGGCGGCACCATGCTCGAAGGCGGCATCGGCACCCTGGCGTCGGCGCATGCCTTCCTTACGCTGAACAAACTGGTGTGGGGCACCGAGCTGTTCGGCCCGTTGCTGCTTACCGAAGACATCCTCACCGAGCCGCCGGTGTACCGCGACTTCCAGCTGCATATCTCCACCGCACCGGGCCTGGGCCTGGCCATCGATGAAGAGCGCCTGGCGTTCTTGCGTCGTGACAAACACTAAGAGGCGCCTGCCATGTTGTTCCACGTAAAAATGACCGTGAACCTGCCGCTCGACATGAACCCCGAGCGCGCAGCCCGCCTCAAGGCCGATGAAAAGGCGCTGGCGCAGCGCCTGCAACAGGAAGGCAAATGGCGCCACCTGTGGCGCATCGCCGGGCACTACGCCAACTACAGCGTGTTCGATGTCGACAGCGTGCAGGCGCTGCATGACCTGCTGATGCAACTGCCGCTGTTCCCCTATATGGCCATCGAAGTGAACGCCCTGTGCCGGCACCCGTCGTCGATCCATGACGACGACCGCTAGGCCGGTTTCCAGACCAATAACTACAAGATGAGGAATGCACCATGTCCATCCGACTGTCCCAGACTGCCCATGCCCAACAGTTTCTCGAAGAAGCCAGCGGCAACCTCAACGACGCTGGCAACCCGCGCACCAAGGCGCTGATCTACCGGATCCTGCGCGACACCGTGAACATCATCGAAGACCTGGAAGTGACCCCGGAAGAGTTCTGGAAGGCGGTCAACTACCTCAACGAGCTGGGCAAGCACCAGGAAGCCGGATTGCTCGCCGCCGGGCTGGGCCTTGAGCATTACCTGGATTTGCTGATGGACGCTGCCGACGAGGAAGCCGGCAAATCCGGCGGCACGCCGCGCACCATTGAAGGCCCGCTGTATGTGGCCGGGGCGCCGTTGAGCAAGTACGAGGCGCGGCTGGATGATGGCAAGGACGATGCGGTGCCGCTGTTCATGCGCGGGCAGGTGCGCGATACCAACGGCAAACCGCTGGCCGGGGCGATTGTGGACGTGTGGCAGGCCAATACGGGGGGTACTTACTCGTGGTTCGACCCGACGCAATCGGAGTTCAACCTGCGCCGACGCATCGAGACCGATGCCCAGGGCAACTACCGGTTCCGCAGTATCGTGCCGTCGGGCTACGGTTGCCCACCGACCGGGCCGACCCAGCAACTGCTGGATCAGCTCGGGCGCCACGGGCAGCGGCCGGCGCATATCCACTTCTTCATTTCGGCGCCGGGGCATCGGCACCTGACCACGCAGATCAACCTGTCGGATGACCCGTACCTGCATGACGACTTTGCCTATGCGACGCGGGATGAGTTGATCGCCGAGATTCGCTTCTGCGACGACCCGCAACTGGCGCGGGAGTTTGGCGTGGAGGGGCGGTTTGCGCAGATTGATTTTGACTTTGCGTTACAGGTAGCGGATGCGCCGGTGGAGCAGAAACGCATGCAACGAGTCCGCGCTCTGGAAGATTAAACGCGATTCAAAATGTGGGAGGGGGCTTGCCCCCGATGGCGGCGGTGAAGCCAATATATTAATTGGCTGAACCATTGCTATCGGGGGCAAGCCCCCTCCCACAGGGTATTGTGGTGGCGTGGTTATTTGCGTACCACCAAGTCCAGCACCTCATCCCGATCCTTGATCTTCTGCAACACAATCTCCGAACGGATATCCATCACCCCCGCCGTGCGGTTCAGATGGTTCACGATAAAGTCCGAAAAGTGCTTGAGGTTGCGCGCCTGCACCCGCAGCACATAGTTGCTGGCGCCGGTGATCACGTAGGCGCTGGCGACCTCCGGCCAGCCCTGCACCTTCTTGATGAACGTCTCGTGCCAATCCTCCACATCCTGGCGCAACGACAGGTGCACGATGGCCTCCAGCTCAATCCCCAACTGCTCCGCATTCAGCACCGCACGGTAACCGCTGATGATGCCCTCGCTCTCCAGCAGGCGCAGACGGCGCAGGCACGCAGACGGCGACAGCGCGACTTTTTCGGCCAGTTCCTGGTTGCTGATGCGGCCATCCTGCTGCAGGAAATGCAGGAGGCGCAGGTCGGTGGCGTCGAGAATCATGGTTAGAATAAATCCGCGTGTTTGGGGGTTAAATTCGAATTTCCTACAGCTTAATTAGCCTGTTACCCGCCACTTTGCACGAAAATTCTCTAAAAGTTCGTTCATTATTTGGTCCATTCTTACCTATAAAAACCAGGACAGCCCATGACCACGCGAAGCCACTGCCTAGCCCTCGACGAACAAGATCCGCTGGCGCCACTGCGCCGCCAGTTTGCGTTGCCGGAGGGCGTGATCTACCTCGACGGCAACTCCCTTGGCGCACGCCCGTTGACGGCGTTGGCACGAGCCCAGGCAGTGATTGCCGAAGAATGGGGTAATGGCCTGATCCGGAGTTGGAACAGCGCCGGCTGGGCGGACCTGCCCCAGCGCCTGGGTAACCGCCTGGCGCCGTTGATCGGCGCGGGCGACGGTGAAGTGGTGATCACCGATACCACCTCGATCAACCTGTTCAAGGTGCTCAGCGCCGCGTTGACCGTGCAGCGTCAACGCCAACCGCACCGCAAGGTGATCGTCAGCGAGGCGAGCAACTTTCCGACCGACCTGTATATCGCCGAGGGCCTGGCCGAGCTGCTGCAACAGGGCTATGCCCTGCGCCTGGTGAACAGTCCGGACGAATTGCCCCAGGCCATCGACCAGGACGTGGCGGTGGTGATGCTCACCCACGTCAACTACAAGACCGGCTACATGTACGACATGCAGGCGCTGACTGCCCTGAGCCATGAGTGCGGCGCGCTGAGTATCTGGGACCTGGCGCACTCGGCGGGCGCGGTGCCCATCGACCTGCATCAGGCCGGTGCCGATTATGCGATTGGCTGCACCTACAAGTACCTCAACGGCGGCCCGGGCTCCCAGGCGTTTGTGTGGGTCAACCCGGCGTTGGTGGATGTGGTGCGCCAGCCGTTGTCGGGCTGGTTCGGCCACACCCGGCAGTTCGCCATGGAATCGAACTACGCGCCGAGTGCGGGTATCGCGCGTTACCTGTGCGGCACCCAACCGATCACCTCGCTGGCGATGGTGGAATGCGGGCTGGAGATTTTCGCCCAGACCGATATGGCGAGTCTGCGCAGCAAGTCCCTGGCGTTGACCGATCTGTTTATCACATTGGTCGAAGCACGTTGCGCTGCTCATGAACTGGTGCTGATCACCCCGCGTGAACACGCCCGGCGCGGCAGTCATGTGAGCTTTGAACACCCCGAAGGCTACGCGGTGATCCAGGCCTTGATCGCCCGTGGCGTGATCGGTGACTACCGCGAGCCGCGCATCATGCGCTTTGGGTTTACGCCGTTGTACACAAGCTTTACCGAGGTGTTTGATGCCGTGGAAATCCTGGGCGAAATCCTCGACAACCGCACCTGGGACCAACCGCAATTCAAAGTCCGCAACAGCGTGACCTGACCACAACGCAGATAAAAATGTGGGAGGGGGCTTGCCCCCGATTGCAGTGTGCCAGCCAATACAGCGTTGACTGATCCACCGCTATCAGGGGCAAGCCCCCTCCCACAGGGAATCTGTGACAACAGTTAATAAACAGTGCAATCACAATAATAAAGGGGCACACCACGTGACTACGCCAGACACCGGCTTTGCCGAGATCACCCACCGCGAACTGGGCCTGCGGCGCCAGCTCACTTCCGGCCAGATGAGCATGATTGCCATCGGTGGCGCCATTGGCACCGGGCTGTTCATGGGCAGCGCGTACGCTATCGGGTATGCCGGGCCCAGTGTGCTGGTGAGCTACGCCATCGGCGCGTTGATCACCCTGCTGTTGATGGGCTGCCTGGCGGAGATGACGGTGGCGCATTCCACCTCGGGCTCGTTCGGCGCCTATGCCGAGTTCTACATCAGCCCGCTGGCCGGTTTCCTGGTGCGCTACGCCTACTGGGCGGCGATTGTGCTGGCGGTGGGCGCCGAGGTTACGGCGGTGGCGATGTACATGAAGTACTGGTTCGCCAACGTGCCGGAATGGGTGTGGATCGTGTCGTTTTCCAGTGTGCTGATCCTGCTCAACGCCATCAGCGTGAAGACCTTCGGCAACTTCGAATACTGGTTCTCGACGATCAAGATCAGCGCCATCGTCGGCTTCATCATCCTCGCCGTGTACGTGGTGTTCGGCTCCGGCAACCCGGAGTACGGCGTGCAGAACTACACGGCCCACGACGGCTTTTTCCCCCATGGCCTGAGTGGCATGTGGGTCGCCGTGATCGTGTCGATCTTCAGCTACCTGAGCGTGGAGATGATCGCCGTGGCCGCCGGTGAAGCGGCCGATCCGGAACAGGCGGTGAAGAAAGCCTTCCGTGCGACCATCGTGCGCCTGGTGGTGTTTTACCTGCTGACCCTGGCGCTGATGCTGGCCATCGTGCCGTGGAACCAGGCCGGGCAGACCCAGAGCCCCTTCGTCACGGTGATGCAGACCATCGGCATTCCCGGCGCCACCGGGGTGATGAATTTCGTGATTTTGATCGCAGCGTTGTCGGCCATGAACAGCCAGCTCTACATCACCACCCGCATGATGTTCAGCCTGTCCCGTGCCGGCTTTGCGCCCAAGGCCATGGGCGCCTTGAGCAAGAGCGGCATCCCGCTGAACGCGTTGCTGCTGTCCAGTTCGGGCATCGCCCTGGCGGCGTTGCTCAACGTGGTGTACCCGGAAAGTTCGTTCACCTTGATGATGGCAATCTCGATGTTCGGCGCGATCTTCACCTGGTTCATGATCTTCCTTACGCACCTGTTCTTCCGTCGCTACCGCCAGCGCCACGGCGGACCGAAGCTGTCGTTCCAACTGCGCTTGTTTCCCTACAGCACCTTGCTGGGCCTGGTGCTGATGGGCGCGGTGATGATCACCACGTATTTCACCGAGGCGTTCAAGATGACGCTGGTGTTTGGCGTGCCGTTCCTGCTGATTCTGTCAGTGGTGTATTACGGGTTTTTCCGCAAGGGCAGGGCCAAGGCGTCGAGCAAGGCCTTGGCGTAACCGGGCAGGAGTTCGAACGAGCGCGCACATAACATCAGCTTCCGGCAGGCCCATTCTTCTTGCAGGGGGTGGACCTTGAAACTGGATGCCAGCGGCCAGCGCTCCAGTGCCGCCCGGGGCACGATACCCAGGCCGGCGCCGCGGGCGACCATACGGATCACCCCATCAAACCCCTCGGCGCGGATGCGTGTTTGCAGGCGAAAACCCGCGTGCAATGCCTGTTCTTCGAGGTAAACCGTCAACGCGCTGTGGGCGGCGAGGCCCACAAAGTCGTGTTGCAGGCTATCGATAAAGCTCCCTGCGGTGAACGGATGATCCAGCGGTGTGATCAGCACCAGCGGGTCATTGCGAAACGGCAGGGTCTGCAAGCCGTGGGTGTCTACCGCGTCGGAAATGATCCCGAGGTCCGCCGTGCCCTGGCGCAAGGCCTGGGTGATGCGCAGGCTCGGCAGTTCCTGCAGGTCGATGTCGAGGTTGGGGTGTTCGCGCAAAAAGTCTGCCAGCAACTCCGGCAGGTATTCGCTGAGGGCCGTGGTGTTGCACAGCAGGCGCACCTGGCCCTTGATGCCGTTGGCGTATTCCGCGAGGTCCTGGCGCAGATGCTCGGCCTGTTGCAGCAACAGGCGGGCGTGGCGGGCCAGGGCCTTGCCTGCGGGCGTTGGGGTAACGCCACGGCGGCCACGTTCAAGAAACTCGATGCCCAGCGAAGCCTCCATCGCTCGGATGCGGGCGCTGGCAGCCGCGAGGGACAAGTGGCTGCGGGCTGCTCCAGCGGTGATATTGCCTGTGTCGAAGATATGCAGGTAAAGGCGCAGGTCTATCAGGTCAAAGTGCATGGCGCCAGCCTCTGGCAAAACAAGAGTCTGCCTCAGTATATGGCGAATTTTCGACCTCATCGAAAAACCGCACTATCACCCCATGAATACATTCCTCGCGTTTTACCAAGATATCGGCCCAGCCATGACACTGCTGGTGATCGGCACCTTCATGCTCGCCGGCACCGTCAAGGGTGTGATTGGCCTGGGCTTGCCGACAGTCTCCATGGGGTTGCTCGGTCTGGCTATGCTACCGACGCAGGCTGCAGCGTTGCTGATCATCCCGTCGACGATCACCAACCTGTGGCAACTGGCGTTCGGTGGCCATCTGAATGCGTTGCTCAAACGCCTGTGGCCGATGCTGTTGCTGATCTTTCTCGGTACCGGGTTTGGCACGCTGTGGCTGGGCCTGAGTGGAGGGCGATGGGTAGGCCATGCGTTGGGCGGGGCGTTGCTAGCGTATGCAGTGAGCGGGCTGTTCCTGCCCGCGTTCAAGGTGAAGCCTCGAACCGAACGCTGGTTGGGCCCTTTGTGTGGTGTTATCACCGGCATCATCACCTCGTCGACCGGTGTGTTTGTGATCCCCGCCGTGCCCTATCTGCAAGCCCTGGGCTTGGACCGCAATCAGTTGGTGCAGGCGCTGGGGCTGTCCTTCACCGTGTCGACCCTGGCGCTCGCTGCCGGCATGGCGTTGGACGGCACGCTCGGAGGTGGGGAGATCAATGCTTCATTGTTGGCATTGGTGCCGGCGCTGCTGGGCATGTGGTTGGGCCAGGCGGTGCGTCAGCGCATCAGTGCGGTGTTGTTCAAGCGCGTATTTTTCATCGGCATGGCGTTGCTGGGCGCCCATCTGCTGATCATCGGTTAACAATGCGCGGGTAATTCGTGCCTTTTGGTCAAATGTATTTTGCCGCACCACCGCTTATTCCGAGGGGCCGATGTCGATAGCCTGCCGGCAGACATTGTTAACCCCTCTGGATACCCTCCCATGAAAAAAGTCCTCCTGCTCAACGGCGGCAAGAAATTCGCCCACTCCGATGGCCGCTACAACACCACCCTGCATGACACCGCCGTGGCGGCGTTGGACCGTGCGGGCATCGACGTCAAGGTCACCCACATCGACGAAGGCTACGACGTGGCCGAAGAAGTGGCCAAGTTCCTCTGGGCGGATGTGATCATCTACCAGATGCCCGGCTGGTGGATGGGCGCGCCGTGGATCGTCAAGAAGTACATCGACGAAGTCTTCACCGAAGGCCACGGCAGCCTGTACGCCAGCGACGGTCGCACCCGTTCCGATGCCTCGCAGAAGTACGGCAGCGGTGGCCTGATCCACGGCAAGCAGTACATGCTCTCGCTGACCTGGAACGCGCCGCAGCAAGCCTTCGATGACCCGACCGACTTCTTCGAAGCCAAGGGCGTGGACGCGGTGTACTTCCCGTTCCACAAGGCCAACGAGTTCCTCGGCATGACCGGCCTGCCGACGTTCCTGTGCGTGGACGTGATGAAACGCCCGGCCATCGACGCTGATGTAGCGCGCTACGAGCAGCATCTGGCGCAGGTGTTCAATTTCTCGGTGTAAGCTGCGCTGAACCGATAACGAGGAGCGCCTGTGAAAGCCCGGTCCGATGAGCTGCAGATCTTCGTCAGCGTGATTGAATGCGGTTCGATTTCCGCCGCCGCCGAGCAAGTCGGGCAGACACCCTCGGCTGTCAGCCGCACCTTGTCGCGCCTGGAAGCCAAGCTCGACACCACGCTGATCAACCGCACCACGCGACGCATGGACCTGACCGAAGAGGGCAAGTACTTCTTCGAGCAGGCCAAGGTGATCCTGGCGCAGATGGAAGAGTTGGAGGAGCGCCTGTCATCACGCCAGCAGAAACCGGCGGGGCGCCTGCGCATCAACGCTGCCGTGCCGTTCATGCTGCATGGGATCGTGCCCTACATCGCTGAATTTCGCGGCCTCTACCCGGACATCCAGCTGGAGCTGAACAGCGATGACTTGATCATCGACCTGCTGGAGCAGAGCACCGACATCGCCATCCGTATCGGCGTCCTGGCCGACTCCACCCTGCATGCGCGGTCTCTTGGCTGTACGCCGCTGCATATCCTCGCCAGCCCCGACTACCTCAAGCAATACGGCGTGCCCACCACGGTGGCCGAGCTGGCCGATCACACGCTGTTGGGGTTCACCCAGACCGAAACCCTCAACCACTGGCCGCTGCGCCATGTGGAGGGCGATCGCTGGCTGATCCAGCCCGGCGTGGCGGCGTCCAGCGGCGAAACCGTGCGCCAGTTGGCGCTGGAAGGGCAGGGCATCTGTTGCCTGTCGAACTTCATGACCATCGACGATATCGAGGCCGGGCGCCTGGTGCCGGTGCTGGAGGCGTTCAACAGCGGTTATCGACAGCCGATCCACGCAGTGTTCTACCGCAACTCGCAGCTGGCATTGCGTATCCAATGTTTCCTGGACTTTATCCAGGCCAAGCTGGCGCGGTATGCCTGCTGATTCGTGAGCTGCGCGCAAGAGTGAATTGGGCGGTAGGGGCTTATTCGTCAGGGATGAGTGCTTGATACTGGGTTCATCACTTACCCAGTCAGGAGAGTCCTCCATGAATGTATTCATTACCGGCGCAGCAGGTTTTATCGGCGGTTCCATTGCCACCGGCCTGGTCAAGGCCGGCCACACCGTTACCGGCCTGGTGCGCAGCGCCGAGCAGGCGGCCGAGATGACCGCGCTGGGCATCAACCCAGTGATCGGCACCCTGGATGACGCGGCTGTATTGACCGAGCAAGCGCAAAAGGCCGACGCGGTGATCAACGCCGCCAGCAGCGACCACCGTGCCGCCGTGGAAACCCTGCTCGCGGCGTTGAAGGGCTCGAACAAGCCGTTCCTGCACACCAGTGGTTCGAGCATTGTCGGGGATGCGTCGGGCGGCAAGGCCAGCGATGTCATCTACTTCGAAGACAACCTGCCGGAACCGACGGTCGACAAGGCGGCTCGTGTGGCCATCGACAACCTGGTTCTGGCGGCTGCCAAAGACGGCGTGAACTCGGCGGTGATCTGCAACACCTTGATCTACGGCCACAGCCTGGGCGTGAAGCGCGACAGCGTGCAACTACCGCGTCTGCTCAAGCAGGCACGCAAGAGTGGTGTAGTACGCCATGTGGGTAGCGGGCAGAACATCTGGTCCAACGTGCACATTGAAGACGTGGTGGCGCTGTACCTGTTGGCGCTGACCAAGAATGTGCCCGGTACCTTCTACTTCGTGGAAAGTGGCGAGGCCGCGTTTATCGACATGACCACTGCCATTGCCGAAGCGCTGGACCTGGGCAAACCGCAGGATTGGCCATTGGCCGAGGCTGAAGCCGAGTGGGGCTATGAAATGGCCAACTATGGCCTGGGCTCCAATAGCCGGGTGCGCGGCAAGCATGCGCGTGAACTGCTGGGCTGGGCGCCGAAGCGTACGTCGGTGGTGGAGTGGATTCGCAACGAAATGGTGTGATGTTCACGTGATCTCCAGGTGTTGCTATCGGGGGCAAGCCCCCTCCCACAGTTGACCGAGTTCCAACTGTGGAGTGCAGTCTAGTGTGGGAGGGGGCTTGCCCCCGATTGGCACGACTCGGTCTCCGAGACTAGCCCCATCTCCCTCAATTCCGTACCATTCCCCGCCTTATCCCCCGCATTACCTGGTACTCCATGAACCTCACCCGTCTGCGCGCCGATGCCCTGGCCGGCCTCACCACGTCTTTTGCGTTGCTGCCCGAATGCATCGCCTTTGCCCTGGTGGCCCACCTCAACCCGTTGATGGGGCTCTACGGCGCTTTCATCATCTGCACCCTCACCGCGTTGTTCGGTGGCCGGCCCGGCATGGTGTCCGGTGCGGCCGGCTCGATGGCGGTGGTGATCGTCGCCTTGGTTGTGCAACACGGTGTGGAGTATCTGCTGGCCACGGTGGTACTGGGCGGGCTGATCATGGTCGCGTTCGGCGTGCTGCGCCTGGGCAAGCTGGTGCGCATGGTGCCGCACCCGGTGATGCTCGGCTTCGTCAACGGCCTGGCGATCATCATTGCCCTGGCGCAGTTGGAGCATTTCAAAAGCGGTGAAACCTGGCTCAGCGGCACGCCGCTGTACGTGATGACCGGCCTGGTGCTGGTGACGATGGCCATCGTCTACCTGCTGCCACGCATCACCCGCGCCGTGCCGCCTGCGTTGGTGGCGATCCTCGGCGTGGGGCTGGCGGTATACCTGCTCGGCCTGCCTACCCGCACCCTCGGCGACATGGCGCATATCGCCGGCGGCCTGCCGACTTTCGCGCTGCCGCAGATTCCGTGGACACTGGACACCCTCGGCATCATCGCGCCGTACGCGTTCCTGATGGCGATGGTCGGCCTGCTGGAAACCCTGCTGACGCTGAACCTCACCGACGAAATCACCGAGACCCGTGGCTACCCCGACCGTGAAAGCGTGGCCCTTGGCGCGGCCAACATGGTCTCCGGCCTGTTCGGCGGCATGGGCGGTTGCGCGATGATCGGGCAGACCGTGATCAACCTCAGCTCCGGTGGGCGCGGGCGTTTGTCCGGGGTGTTTGCCGGGGTAATGATCCTGTTGTTCATCCTGTTCCTGTCGCCGTTCATCGAGCGCATTCCGCTGGCGGCGCTGGTGGGCGTGATGTTCGTGGTGTCCCAGCAGACCTTTGCCTGGGCCTCGCTGCGGGTGATCAACAAGGTGCCGTTCAATGACGTGCTGGTGATTCTTGCAGTGACGGTGATCACGGTGTTCACCGATCTGGCTACCGCCGTGCTGTGCGGGATCGTGATTGCGGCGTTGAATTTCGCCTGGCAGCAAGCGCGGGAGCTGTATGCCGATGAGCATCTGGAGGCCGATGGCAGCAAGCTCTACCGCCTGCACGGCACCTTGTTTTTCGCCTCGACCACGCCGTTTTTGAATCAATTCGACCCGGCCAACGACCCGGCCCAGGTGACACTGGATTGCCGTCACCTGAGCTTTGTCGATTACTCAGCGATTGCCGCGCTCATGACCCTGCGCGAGCGTTACAGCAAGGCTGGCAAGCACCTGCGGGTGCTGCATCTGTCGGAGCGTTGCAAGAAGCTGCTCAAGCGTGCGCGGGTCCATCATGAGTAAGTGATCAAGGCCCGACCAGGTCTTCCAGCTCCTGGGCACGGGTCTGGGTCATGTCGAGTATGCAGCCGGAACCGTTGACCTGGTCGATAGTGCCGCCGGTAGCGGAACCGGCGAAGGCGCAATTGGCGTCACGGTACTTTATCCACAGGCGTTGCACGTCTTGCAGTTGCTGCTTGCGCGGGCCTTCCTGGGCGGCGAGCGCGGTCTTGTAGGCGCGGTTCAGGCGGGTGTCCTGCACCTTGGCTTCCTTGGTATTGCACGTGACCATGTCGGCGGTCGTGTTGGCGCTGTCCATGCACTTCTTCAGCGCTGGGCTGTCGGCGGCAGAAGCGGTGCCGCTGAGGGCGAGGAGCAGGGCGCCGGCGGCGAGGGATGTGCGAATCATGGTCGGTTTCCTGGTCATGAAGGGTTGCGCATTCTATGACTCAACGGCAGCGTTCGAGTTTCCGGCATCCTCTGATCTTCATGTAAGAACACCCCTCGAATTTTCATTCATCCCTGTCGGGCATATCCCAACGCGACAGCGCTTATCTGTGGGCGAAAGTTACTTTCATAAAAATTGAAAATAGTCCTCGCTAATGATTTATGAGTTTCACAACCAATTCGACGTGACCCTTTCCGAGGAGTACCGCATGGCCGCATCACCGGGCTTCGGGCTGTTGGCATACGCTGCCATCGCCATCATTGCTTTGATCGTGCTGATTGCACGTTACCGACTCAACCCGTTTATCGTCATCACCCTGGTGTCCATCGGCCTGGCGCTGATGGCCGGGATGCCGGCGGACACCATCATGGGTTCCTACGAGGCGGGTGTCGGCAAGACCCTGGGGCATATCGCCCTGGTGGTGGCGTTGGGCACCATGCTCGGCAAGATGATGGCCGAGTCCGGCGGTGCCGAGCAGGTGGCGCGCACACTGATCAACCGGTTTGGCGAGCGTAACGCGCATTGGGCGATGGTGTGCATCGCGTTCCTGGTCGGGCTGCCGCTGTTTTTCGAGGTGGGTTTTGTGTTGCTGGTGCCGATTGCCTTTACCGTGGCGCGGCGGGTGGGCGTGTCCATCCTGATGGTGGGTTTGCCGATGGTCGCCGGCCTGTCGGTGGTGCATGCCCTGGTGCCGCCGCACCCGGCGGCGATGATGGCGGTGCTGGCGTATAACGCGTCGGTGGGGCAGACCGTGCTCTACGCCATCCTGATCGGTATCCCGACGGCAATCATCGCAGGGCCCGTCTACGCCAAATTCATCGTGCCGCGTATTCACCTGCCGGCGGAAAATCCGCTGGAGCGCCAGTTCATCGAGCGTGAACCGCGTACCCGCTTGCCCAGCTTTACCCTGACCATGGGCACTATCCTGTTGCCGGTGGTGTTGATGATGATCGGTGGCTGGGCCAACGTGATTTCCACGCCAGGCACCGGTTTCAATCAGTTCCTGCTGTTTATCGGCAACTCGGTGATCGCGCTGCTGGTGGCGACATTGGTGAGCTTCTGGACCTTGGGTATCGCACAGGGCTTCAACCGCGAGTCGATCCTCAAGTTCACCAATGAATGCCTGGCGCCGACCGCCAGCATCACCTTGCTGGTGGGCGCGGGCGGCGGGTTGAACCGCATCCTGGTGGACGCAGGTGTGACCCACGAAATTCTCGGCCTGGCCCATGCCTTTCACCTGTCGCCGTTGGTGATGGGTTGGCTGTTCGCCGCGTTGATGCGAATTGCCACGGGCTCGGCCACCGTCGCCATGACCACCGCATCCGGTGTTGTAGCGCCGGTCGCCCTGGGCCTGGGTTATCCACACCCTGAACTACTGGTGCTGGCCACCGGTGCGGGTTCGGTGATCTTTTCCCATGTTAACGACGGCGGCTTCTGGCTGATCAAGGAATACTTCAATATGACGGTGATCCAGACCTTCAAGACCTGGACCGTGTTGGAGACTTTGATTTCCCTGGTCGCCTTCGGTCTGACCTATGGTCTGTCCTGCATCTTGTAACCCGGAGAGCCCATGGACATCCTCTACCAGATCCGCGCCCGCCAGGACGCCTTCAGCGCCGGCGAAGGGCGTATCGCCAAGCTGATGCTCGATGACGTGGGGTTTGCCGCATCGGCCAGCCTGGAAGCATTGTCGCAACGGGCCGAGGTCAGCACGGCCACCTTGTCGCGGTTTGCGCGCAGTGTGGGGTGCCGGGATTTACGTGACTTGCGCCTCCAGTTGGCCCAGGCCAGCGGCGTCGGCAGTCGCTTCCTCGACCCGGCGGGGTTGCCGGAACAGTCGGCGTTTCATCGGCAGATCCTGGGGGATATCGAGGCGACGTTGCGTCAGCATTTGTCGGGTTTCAACCAGGCGAGTTTTGTCGATGCGGTGAGCCTGCTGGGCAAGGCGCGGATGATCCATGCGTTTGGCATGGGCGGGCCGTCGAGCCTGTGCAGCGATGAGTTGCAGGTGCGCCTGGTGCGCCTGGGCTATCCGATTGCGGCCTGCCATGACCCGGTGATGATGCGGGTCACGGCGGCGACACTGGGGCCTGAGCATGCGTTGATTGTGTGTTCCTTGACTGGCCTCACCCCCGAACTGCTGGACGTGGTGGAGCTGGCGCGCAATTACGACGCGCGCATCGTCGCCATCACCCTGGCCGACTCGCCCTTGGCCCAATTGGCCGATGTGCTGCTGCCGCTGCAGCCGGCCGAAACCAGTTTTATCTATAAGCCCACCGCCGCCCGCTACGGCATGCTGCTGACCATCGACCTGCTCGCCACCGAGCTGGCCCTGGTCTCGCCGAACGACAACCAGGAACGCCTGCGCCGGATCAAGCTGGCCCTGGACGATTATCGCGGCGGCCCTGACAGCCTGCCGCTTGGAGACTGATATGAAGTACGACACGCTGATACGCCAGGCATTGATCATCGATGGCAGCAACACCCCAGGCTATGTGGCTGATGTGGGGGTGCGTGACGGGCGTATCGAGGCGATTGGCGATTTGTCGACGGCTGTGGCCGAACATGAAATCGAAGCTGCGGGCCGTGTGCTGGCGCCGGGTTTTATCGACGTGCACACCCACGATGACACGGTGGTGATCCGCCATCCGCAGATGCTGCCCAAGCTTAGCCAGGGTGTAACGACGGTGATCGTCGGTAACTGTGGTATCAGCGCGTCGCCGGTGACGTTGCGCGGTGATCCGCCCGATCCGATGAACCTGCTGGGCAGCGCTTCGGCGTTTGTGTACCCGCGTTTCAGTGACTATCGAGCGGCGGTCGAACAGGCTCACCCGGCGGTCAACGTTGCCGCATTGATCGGTCACACGGCACTGCGCAGCAATCATATGCAAGACCTGCATCGCAGCGCTTCAGCGGATGAAATCGCTGCCATGCGCATGCAACTGCAAGAGAGCCTCGAAGTTGGCGCCTTGGGGTTATCCACAGGCCTGGCCTACGCCAGCGCGTTCAGTGCCGAGACCGATGAGGTGCTGCAACTCAGTGAAGCACTGACGGCCTTCGGTGCGGTGTACACCACCCATTTGCGCAGCGAATTCGAACCGGTGCTGGAGGCGATGGATGAGGCGTTTCTGATTGGCCGGCACGCCCGGGCGCCGGTGATTATTTCCCATCTCAAATGTGCCGGCGCCGGCAATTGGGGGCGCAGTCCGCAACTGTTGGCATCGCTGGAGCGGGCGGCGAAAACGCACCCGGTAGGCTGTGATTGTTATCCCTATGCCGCGAGTTCTTCGACCCTGGATCTCAAGCAGGTCACTGACGCGTTTCGCATCACCATCACCTGGTCGACGCCGTACCCGGAGATGGGCGGGCGCGACCTGCAGGATATCGCCGCTGAGTGGGATGTTTCGCTGATGGACGCAGCGCGTCGCCTGCAACCGGCGGGGGCGGTGTATTACGGAATGGATGAAGCGGATGTGCGACGCATCCTGGCGCATCCGCTGTCGATGGTCGGTTCGGATGGACTGCCGGAAGATCCGTTCCCGCATCCGCGTTTGTGGGGCGCATTTCCACGGGTGCTGGGGCATTTCAGCCGGGATGTCGGGTTGTTCCCGTTGCACACCGCCGTGCACAAAATGACCGGCTTGTCGGCGGCGCGATTTGGTTTGGCCGAGCGCGGTGAAATCCGCGAAGGGCACTGGGCCGACCTGGTGCTGTTCGACCCGTTGCGCGTGCGCGATGTGGCGGACTTCAAGCAACCGCAGCGGGCGGCGGAAGGCATTGATGGGGTGTGGGTCAACGGTGTATTGAGCTACCGCGACGGGCAGGCGAATGGCCAGCGGTCGGGTCGGTTCCTGGCGCGCAGTGGGGATTTGCGTCGGGGATTTTCGTCTCTATAGTGGGCGCTCTTATGAACGGAGCGATTGCCATGCACTTAGGAAAAGTCACCCCCATCCTGCGGATTTTCGACGAGGCCAAGGCGTTGGAGTTCTACGTGGACTTTTTGGGGTTCAAGGTGGATTGGCAGCATCGTTTCGAGGCGAATTTTCCGTTGTACCTGCAGGTATCGCTGGGTGAATGCGTGTTGCATTTGACTGAGCACCATGGCGATGCGTCGCCGGGAGCGGCGGTGCGGATTCAGGCACAAGGGGTGGACGCGTATCAGCAGCAGTTGGTTGGCAAGGATTACCGGTATGCCAAGCCAGGGGTTGAGGAAACGCCCTGGGGCTCGCGGGAGATGAGCATCAAGGATCCGTTTGGGAATCGGCTGGTGTTTGTTGAGGAAGGCGAGGGCTGAGGGGTAAATCGCGGGCAATAAAAAACCGCCTTGGTAGGGCGGTTTTTTTTGCAACACCAGTTAGTGGCTGGGGTTGCTCTCTCAAAAGACGCAACCGACTCGCGTCCGAAGGCTCACGTGTTCCGGTAAGTGTGCTGGAGGTAAGGCCCAACTCACGGAGGGCCGAGTATGTCTAGGTTTGCCTGTGGCGAGGGAGCTTGCTCCCGTTGGGCTGCGTAGCAGCCCCAAGCATTCACTGCGCTCTCAACTTCAAATCTGCATCAACTTGATCAGGGCCGCTTCGCGCCCCAACGGGAGCAAGCTCCCTCGCCACCGGGACTGCGGTTCTTAAACCCGGAAGTGGCTGACCATCTGCTGCAACTGGCTGCCCAGCCGCGCCAGTTCCACACTGGACTTGGCCGTCTCGTCACTCGCCGTAGCGGTTTGCTCCGACACATCACGCACATTCACGATGCTACGGCTGATCTCTTCAGCCACGGCGCTTTGCTGCTCGGCGGCGGCGGCGATCTGCTGGTTCATCGACTGGATATTCGACACCGTACGGGTGATGTTTTCCAGCGACACTCCGGCCTTGCGGGTCAGCTCGACACTGCTGTCGGTGAGGCTGCGGCTGTTGTTCATCACGTTGGCCACTTGCTGGGTGCCGTTCTGCAAACCGGCGACCAGGCCTTCGATTTCTTCGGTGGATTTTTGCGTGCGCTGGGCCAGGCCACGTACTTCGTCGGCCACCACGGCAAACCCACGCCCGGCTTCACCGGCACGCGCCGCTTCGATCGCCGCGTTGAGGGCCAGCAGGTTGGTCTGTTCGGCCACGGCCTTGATCACGTCCATCACACTGCCGATTTTGTTGCTCTCTTGTTGCAGATGGGTCATGGCGTCGGTGGAGCGCGCGACTTCGGCGGCCAGGCGTTCGATCTGGGCGATGGCCTCGGCGACCACCTTGTCGCCGGCACGGGCTTGACCATCGGCGTCGGCAGCGGCGAGGGAGGCTTGTTCGGCGTTACGCGCGACTTCCTGCACGGTGGCGGTCATTTCGTGCATCGCCGTGGCAACCTGGTCGGTCTCGATTTTCTGGCTGTTCACGCCAGCGCTGGTCTGCTCGGTCACGGCCGACAGCTCTTCGGCGGCGCTGGCGATCTGGGTCACGCCGTCGCGGATGCCGCTGATCAATTCGCGCAGGGTAGTGCCCATGCGCTGGATGCCTTGTTGCAGCACGCCCAGCTCATCGCGACGGGTAACCTGGATATTGTGGCTCAGGTCGCCGGAAGCGATACGTTCCACCACGGCCAGGGTTTCCTGGATCGGGCGAGTGATCTGGCGGGTGATAACCAGCGCGGCAATCACGCCGACCAGCAGGGCCAGCAAGGTGCTGATCAATTGCAGGCTGCGGGCCTGGGCGCTTTCGGCGTCGCGGCGGTTCAGCTGAATGTCGTACAGCTTGTCGCTGATGGTCACGATATCGGCGCCTTGGGTGGTCATTTCGGCCCGGGCGGTGACGATGTTGGCATTGGCCACCTTGTAGTTCTGCACGGCAGTGCGGTAGGCGCCCAGAGCGGTTTCCAGCGAGGTCAGTGCGTTCTGTTGGCTGCTACCGAAAGCGGCGCTGAGGTCTTTCAAGCCGGCGATGGTTTTTTCAATCTGTGCGGCGGCACGGGCTTCGGTGTCCGGGTTGACGTTGCCGGTGTAACCGCGCACTTCGTAACGCGCCAATTGGAACTGCAGCTTGGCGTCGGCCACGGCCTGGAACTGGGCCAGGTGCTCCGCACTGTCAGGCATTTGCTTGACGCTGCTCTCCAGCGCATTGATCTGGGCGTTGGCGATGTCGGCTTTGTCGCCCATCACCTGGCGAGAGGCATTGCCGTTACGGTAGGCCTCGCGCATTTTGGTCAGCGACTGTTGGTAAGCGGTGATGATCGCTTTCTGCTCGTTGAGCAGCTTGAGGTTTTCCGGGCTCTTGAAGCTGTCGAGCAGTTTCTGTTGCTGGGCAGCAAAGGCATCCAGGTTGGTCTGTACGGTCTGGGCCACGGCCTCGTCGCCGTTGGCGAGCATGTATTGCAGGCGCACGATGCGCAGCTTGGTCAGGGACGCGTTGAGCTGGGTGATGTCGCTCATCCAGTTGCTGCGGTCGATCAGGCCGCCCAGGCTGGTCCAGCCGGTGAGGGCCAGGATCGAGGTGAGGACCAGCACCAGGCCGAAGCCCAGGCCGAGTTTGAGGTTGACGCTGATGTTACCGAACCAGCTGTTCATCGAATGCTCCGCAAAAGTGATGTCTGTCTGCTGGGCGGTGTTGTTGTTTGAGCCAGCCAAGATGTGTAGGGCTGTATCGGCGGACGAGTTGGAATCTGAAACTTTTTATTCATGCATCAATGGGTAACCCCCGCCTGACCGACCAACGAAGCCCGCAGGCATGAGGCGCGGGGTTCATCGTGCATGCCGGTTTTATGCTAGTCTGCGGGCCCTTTTAGTTTTGGATGGCGCAGGAAACTGTGTCGCCCTACAGCGGAGCCTCTTCATGTCCGAAGTTAATCTGTCCACCGACGAAACCCGCGTCAGCTACGGTATCGGCCGTCAGTTGGGCGACCAACTGCGCGACAACCCGCCACCGGGCGTAAGCCTGGATGCAATCCTGGCCGGCCTGACCGACGCTTTCGCCGGCAAGCCAAGCCGTGTTGACCAGGAGCAAATGGCTGCCAGCTTCAAGGTGATCCGCGAAATCATGCAGGCCGAAGCCGCTGCCAAGGCTGAAGCTGCGGCGGGTGCCGGCCTGGCGTTCCTGGCTGAAAACGCCAAGCGTGATGGCATCACCACCCTGGCTTCCGGTCTGCAATTCGAAGTGCTGACCGCCGGTGATGGCGCCAAGCCGACCCGTGAAGACCAAGTGCGTACTCACTACCACGGCACCCTGATCGACGGCACTGTGTTCGACAGTTCCTACGAGCGCGGCCAGCCTGCAGAATTCCCGGTGGGCGGCGTGATCGCCGGCTGGACCGAAGCCCTGCAACTGATGAATGCCGGCAGCAAATGGCGTCTGTACGTGCCGAGCGAACTGGCTTACGGCGCTCAAGGCGTTGGCAGCATCCCGCCGCACAGCGTTCTGGTGTTCGACGTCGAGCTGCTCGACGTTCTGTAAGGCCTGCTGATTACCTGTGGGAGCGAGCCTGCTCGTCCCCACAGTGTTTTGCGGTTGTGCTCATGGATGGAACTTGCCATTGAGCTCCGTGGCCGGGCGCAACGCTCGGGCATAGCAGAACAGAAACAGATTGCGCACCACCTCCTTCAACACCCCAGGTTCACTGGAACTCAGGCCATTGACGTCCAGGTCGCCCTGATCCTGCAGTTCACTCAACGCTTCTTCTTCCAGTACCGCACAGACTTCACCGGTTTCCCGATGCAGGATCCGCAGGTAAGGGTGTGGGCGGTCCAGCCAGGCATCTATCAAATAAGTCATGGGTCGCATCTCCTTGATGGGGTTTCAATGAGAATAATTCTTATTCATAGAATAGCAAGTGCCTATTGGCGATTTCCGGGTTTTTCTGTGTGGATATTGCGAGAGGTCAACGCAGAGGGCGAAACGCCATCCCGCGGCGGGCGCGGGATGGATGCAGCGGGTTCAGACTTTACGCACGAACTCGGACTTGAGCTTCATCGGGCCGATGCCGTCGATCTTGCAGTCGATATCGTGGTCGCCGTCACACAGGCGGATGTTCTTGACCTTGGTACCGACCTTGACTACCAGGGAGGTGCCCTTGACCTTGAGGTCCTTGATCACGGTGATGGTGTCGCCGTCCTGCAGGACGTTGCCTACAGAATCTTTCTTCACGGTTTCATCGCCGGTCGCTTCGGCCTCGCCAGTGGCGGACCACTCATGGGCGCATTCCGGGCAGATCAGCTGGGCGCCATCTTCGTAGGTGTATTCGGAATTGCATTTCGGGCAGGGTGGCAACGTGCTCACTAAAGCTCCTTGAAAGTCAGGATGGCTAAAAGTCGCACATTATATAGGGATTTGTGGTCTTACAGGTTGTATGAAATCTAAATGTGGGAGGAGCGCCTCCCACATGGGCCCGCGTCAATGGGTACGGGCGACCGCAAACTCACTCAGTTCAACCAGGGCATCCCGGTATTCGCTGGCTGGCAGGGCTTCCAGGCACTGGATGGCTCGGGCCACGAAATCACGCGCCAGCTGCGCGGTGTAGTCCAGGGAACCCGATGCTTCGACAGCGGCGCGGATGGCTTCCAGATCTTCGATCCCGCCTTTCTGGATCGCCTTGCGCACCAGGGCGGCCTGTTCCGGCGTGCCTTCGCGCATGGTGTAGATCAGTGGCAGGGTCGGCTTGCCCTCGGCCAGGTCATCACCGACGTTCTTGCCCAGGGTTTCGGCGTCGCCACGGTAGTCGAGCAGGTCGTCCACCAATTGGAACGCCACGCCCAGGTGATCGCCAAAGGTGCGCAGCGCTTCGGCCTGTTCGGCGGTGGCGTTGCATAAGGCTGCGGCGCTGTGGGTGGAGGCTTCGAAGAGCATCGCGGTCTTGCCGCGAATCACTTCCATGTAGGTTTCTTCGGTGGTGCTGGCGTCGCGGACCTTCGACAGTTGCAATACTTCGCCTTCGGCGATGATGCGTGTGGCCTGTGAAAGAATCTTCATCACCGGCATCGAGCCGAGTTCAACCATCATTTCGAACGAGCGCGAGTACAGGAAGTCGCCCACCAATACGCTGGGGGCGTTGCCCCACATGGCATTGGCGGTCTCACGGCCACGGCGCATGCCGGACATGTCGACCACGTCGTCATGCAGCAGGGTGGCGGTGTGCAGGAACTCGATGGTGGCTGCCAGCAGGCGCAGGTCATCGCCTTCACGGCCCAGGGCCTTGCCGCACAGCAACACTAATAAAGGACGCAGGCGCTTACCGCCCGCCGACGTAATATAGTCGCCAATTTTGGAGACCAGCGGCACTTTAGAAGTCAGCTGCTTCTTGATGATGCCGTCGACGGCGCTAAAATCGTCCGCGACCGCGCGGTAGAAAGCTTGGGGTTGCATCAGCGACAGTCGCTCCAGAAGGGTTGCGCGGCATGCTAGGACCCAGGCCCCCGGGTGTCAAGGCGCGATGGACGGCCACTTGCAACACCCCTTTACCTTGCGTACAATCGCGCACCCTGAACTTCCTGGGCAGCACCTGCCTTACGCAATTGCATTCGGGACGTCCATCCCATGCAGCCATGCCAGCCAATACCTCTTCTTATAAAGCGCTGGGTGAGCAGGATTATCGGAGAAATACCATGTCGTACGCAGTAATTGTTACTGGTGGCAAGCAATACAAAGTCGCCCCAGGTGAATACCTGAAGATCGAAAAACTGGAAGTCGCTACCGGCGAATCCGTTACTTTTGATCGCGTTCTGTTGGTCGCCAATGGCGATGACGTGAACATCGGCGCTCCAGTTGTTGCTGGCGCTACCGTTGTGGCTGAAGTGATCTCCCAAGGTCGTCACGATAAAGTCCGCATCATCAAGTTCCGTCGTCGTAAGCACCACATGAAGCGTATGGGCCACCGCCAGTGGTACACCGAGATCAAAATCACCGGTATTCAGGCTTAATTTCAGCCTAATTCCTCACTAGGAGAATTGACTCATGGCACACAAAAAAGCTGGTGGTAGTACCCGTAACGGTCGCGACTCAGAAGCCAAACGCCTTGGCGTTAAGATGTATGGCGGCCAGAAAATCATTCCGGGCAACATCATCGTGCGTCAGCGCGGCACCCAATTCCACGCCGGTTACGGTGTAGGCATGGGTAAAGATCACACCCTCTTCGCGAAAATCGAAGGCGTGATCAAGTTTGAAGTAAAAGGCGCGTTCAACCGCCGTTACGTGAGCGTTGTCGCAGCTTAATTGCGAGATCGCTGGAAAAGCCCTGTCTTGCGACGGGGCTTTTTCGTTTGTGGGGTGAGTCTCTTGCAAAGCTGTTTGTAATGGGCTCAAGCGCTGGTTTTGCGGTCGCTGGTTGAGGTCGCTGCGCTCATTTTTGCAAGAGTCTTATGTCTTGGTTTCTTAAGCTCGTCCAAGCGGCGAGAGGCGTTTTGTTATGAAGTTCGTTGATGAAGTTTCCATCCGAGTAAAAGCAGGCGACGGCGGTAACGGTTGCATGAGTTTCCGTCGCGAAAAATTCATCGAAAATGGTGGCCCCAACGGCGGTGACGGCGGTGACGGCGGTTCCATCTACATGATGGCCGACGAAAACCTCAACACCCTGGTCGACTACCGTTACACCCGGCACTTCGATGCCGAGCGTGGCTCCAACGGCGGCAGCACCGACTGCACCGGTAAAAAAGGCGAAGACCTGGTACTGCGCGTACCGGTCGGCACCACGATCATCGACTCTGCGACCCAGGAAGTGATTGGCGACCTGACCAAGGCTGGCCAGAAGCTGATGGTAGTGCAGGGCGGCTGGCACGGTCTGGGTAACACCCGATTCAAGTCCAGTACCAACCGTGCACCGCGCCAGACCACGCCAGGCAAGCCGGGCGAGCAGCGTGACCTCAAGCTGGAAATGAAGGTGCTCGCCGACGTGGGCCTGCTGGGCCTGCCGAACGCCGGTAAAAGTACCTTCATCCGTTCGGTCTCGGCCGCCAAGCCGAAAGTCGCCGACTACCCGTTCACCACTCTGGTGCCGAACCTGGGCGTGGTCAGCGTCGACCGTTGGAAAAGCTTCGTGATCGCCGACATTCCCGGTCTGATCGAAGGTGCCTCCGATGGCGCAGGCCTGGGCATCCGCTTCCTCAAGCACTTGTCGCGTACCCGTTTGCTGTTGCACCTCGTGGACATGGCGCCGCTGGATGACACCAGTGCACCGGACGCCGCCGAAGTGATCGTCAGCGAACTGACCAAGTTCAGCCCGTCCCTGGCCGAGCGTGATCGTTGGCTGGTGCTGAACAAGTGCGACCAGATCCTCGAAGAAGAGCACGAAGAGCGCGTCAAGGAAATCGTCGATCGCCTGGAGTGGGAAGGCCCGGTCTACGTGATCTCGGCCATTGCCAAAGAAGGCACCGAGCGCCTGACTCGCGACATCATGCGCTATCTCGAAGACCGTGCCGACCGCCTGGCGGCCGACCCGGTATTCAAGGCAGAGCTGGCCGAACTCGACCAGCGCATCGAAGACGAGGCACGTGCTCAACTGCAGGCTCTGGACGACCAGCGCGCCCTGCGCCGCAGCGGCGTGAAGTCGGTCCATGACATCGGCGACGACGATTGGGACGAAGAAGACGTGGATGATGAAGACGGTCCTGAAATCATTTACGTGCGCGACTGAGTCGTTGCGATAAACTTGAACGCCGCTCCTTATAGAGCGGCGTTTTAGTATCCGGGTTTAACGTTATGGGCCGCGCTGGGTCGCGCAGCCCTCAATCTAAGGTTGAAGATGATGCGGAGCAAAGTGACAGGTGCGCAGCGCTGGGTCGTAAAGATCGGCAGTGCGTTGCTGACGGCGGATGGCAAGGGGCTGGATCGCGCGGCCATGAGCGTCTGGGTCGAGCAGATGGTGGCCTTGCATGAGGCCGGCGTAGAGTTGGTGCTGGTGTCGTCCGGGGCGGTTGCCGCCGGGATGAGCCGCCTCGGCTGGACCGCGCGACCCAGCGCGATGCACGAACTGCAAGCCGCCGCCGCCATCGGCCAGATGGGCCTGGTGCAAGCCTGGGAATCCAGCTTTGCCGAGCACAGTCGCCATACGGCGCAGATCCTGCTGACCCACGACGACCTGTCCGACCGCAAGCGCTACCTCAATGCCCGCAGCACCCTGCGCGCGCTGGTGGAGCTCAAGGTCATCCCGGTGATCAACGAGAACGACACGGTGGTCACCGACGAAATCCGCTTCGGCGACAACGACACCCTGGCCGCCCTGGTGGCCAACCTGGTGGAAGCCGACCTCTTGGTGATCCTCACCGACCGCGACGGCATGTTCGACGCCGACCCGCGTAACAACCCTGACGCCCAGTTGATCTACGAAGCCCGTGCCGATGACCCGGCGCTGGACGCCGTGGCCGGCAGCGTTGGCGGCGCCCTGGGCCGCGGCGGCATGCAGACCAAGCTGCGGGCTGCACGCCTGGCGGCACGTTCCGGTGCGCACACCATCATCGTCGGTGGGCGCATCGAACGTGTGCTGGATCGCCTCAAGGCCGGTGAGCGCATCGGGACGCTGCTGTCGCCGGAACGCGGCATGCTCGCGGCGCGCAAACAGTGGCTGGCCGGTCATCTGCAAACCCGTGGCACCCTGGTGCTGGACGATGGCGCCGTGTCGGCGCTGTCCCAAGGCAACAAGAGCCTGCTGCCGGTGGGCGTCAAGTTGGTGCAGGGCAGCTTCCGCCGTGGCGAGATGGTGGTGTGCGTGGCGCCGGACGGTCGCGAGATCGCCCGGGGCCTGGCCAACTACAGCGCGCTGGAAGCCCAGAAAATTATTGGACAATCCTCCGATGCGATTGTCGGACTCTTGGGTTACATGGCCGAACCGGAACTGGTTCACCGCGATAACCTGATCCTGGTCTAACCAAAGGAATACACCATGCGTGTCATGAAGGGATTGCTCGGCCTGCTGCTGGCCATGCCGTTGCTGGCCTCGGCCGAGGAAATCGGCCAAGTGTCGACGGTGTTCAAGTTTGTCGGGCCCAACGACCGGATCGTCGTCGAAGCCTTTGACGACCCCAAGGTCGACGGTGTGACTTGCTACCTGTCCCGTGCCAAGACTGGCGGCGTGAAAGGCGGCCTGGGCCTGGCCGAAGACCGCGCCGAAGCCTCGATCGCCTGCCGCCAGGTGGGGCCGATCCGCTTCAAGGGCGAGCTCAAGGACGGCGACGAAGTGTTCAAGGAGCGCACTTCCCTGGTGTTCAAGACCATGCAGGTGGTGCGCTTCCTCGACAAGAAGCGCAACACTCTGGTGTACCTGGTCTACAGCGACCGCCTGATCGAAGGCAGCCCGCAGAACGCCGTGACGGCGATTCCGATTTTGCCCTGGCCGACCGCTCAGTAACCTGCAGGCGAGTTTTGCAATCGGCGTCTATGATTGCAGGCTTGCGGGCTGTAATCTCAAAGCGCCGCAATGTGAAGAACATGGGATATCTGGAGTTCGTCATGAGTGCTTTCCACGACCTGAAACTCAAAGCTTTGGACGGACAAGAGCTGCCGCTGGCGCCCTTCAAGGGGCAAGTGGTGCTGGTGGTCAACGTGGCCTCCAAATGTGGCTTGACCCCGCAATATGCGGCACTGGAAAACCTCTACCAGCAATACAAGGACCAGGGGTTTACCGTGCTTGGCCTGCCGTGCAATCAATTTGCTGGCCAGGAGCCAGGGACAGAAGAAGAGATCCAGGAGTTCTGCAGCCTGAACTACGGGGTGACCTTCCCGTTGGGCAGCAAACTTGAGGTCAACGGTCCTGACCGTCACCAGTTGTACCGCCTGCTGGCGGGCGAGGGCGCTGAGTTTCCTGGGGATATCACCTGGAACTTCGAAAAATTCCTGCTGGGCAAGGATGGGCGAGTGCTCGCGCGCTTCTCCCCACGCACTGCACCGGATGACCCGACAATTGTCCAGGCCATCGAAAAAGCCCTCAGCTAAGCGCTGCAGTTGTAATGAGCGGGCTTGTCCCGCGCTGGGCTGCGAAGCAGCCCCGACCGGCCATCACTTTTACCCCTTAATCACCCAGATCAATAGTGCTACCCAGCACCTTGCACTCCCCATATTGTCCACATCATAAATCCCGTCTTCCGTGGAGTGCTCCCATGCCTGTCCAAGCCTTGTTCAAACCGTTCCAGCTCGGCGCATTGCAACTGTCGACCCGCGTCGTCATGGCGCCGATGACCCGCTCGTTCTCGCCGGGTGGCGTGCCCAACTCCAAAGTGATTGAGTACTACCGCCGCCGCGCCGCTGCCGGTGTGGGGCTGATCATCACCGAAGGCACCGTGGTCGGCCACCAGGCCTCCAACGGTTACCCCAATGTCCCGCACTTCTACGGTGAAGCCGCCCTGGCCGGCTGGAAGAAAGTGGTCGACGCGGTACACGCCGAAGGCGGCAAGATCGTCCCGCAACTGTGGCATGTAGGCAGCGTGCGCCGTATCGGCACTGAACCTGACGCCAGCGTACCGGCCTACGGCCCGATGGAGAAGCTCAAGGATGGCAACGTGGTCGTGCATGGCATGACCCAGCAAGACATCAAGGACGTGATCAACGCCTTCGCCCAAGCCGCCAAGGATGCCCAGAGCATCGGCATGGACGGCGTTGAGATCCACGGTGCCCACGGCTATCTGGTCGATCAGTTCTTCTGGGAAGGCAGCAACCAGCGCACCGACGAATACGGTGGCAGCCTGGCCAACCGCTCGCGCTTTGCCATCGAGCTGATCCAGGCTACCCGTGCTGCCGTCGGCCCGGAATTTCCGATCATCTTCCGTTTCTCCCAATGGAAGCAGCAGGACTACACCGCGCGTCTGGTGCAAACTCCCGAGGCGCTGGGCGAGTTTCTCAAGCCGTTGTCTGATGCGGGCGTAGACATTTTCCACTGCTCCACTCGGCGTTTCTGGGAGCCGGAATTCGAAGGGTCCGACCTCAACCTGGCCGGCTGGACCCGCCAGCTCACCGGCAAGCCGACCATCACCGTGGGCAGCGTGGGCCTGGATGGTGAGTTCCTTCAGTTCATGGTCAACACCGACAAAGTCGCGCAACCGGCCAGCCTGGAGAAGCTGCTGGAGCGCTTGAACAACGACGAGTTTGACCTGGTCGCCGTGGGCCGTGCCCTGTTGGTGGACCCGGATTGGGCGTTGAAGGTGCGCGAAGGTCGCGAGGGCGACATCCTGCCGTTCAGTCGTGAGGCGTTGATGACGCTGGTGTGAGTGGCTGGGCTCCCTGTGATTACACAGGGAGCTTTATGCCGTCGGGCGTTAGTACTGCGGCCCCTTGTACAGTTCTTTTGTGTGATCGGTTTTGTTCAGGTCTTTATGCCCCGGTTGGCCGTAGACAGGAGGTTCTGCCCGAGATTTATCCATCCATTGTTGCTGGCGCGCCCATTCGGCGTTTGGCATGTTGACGCCATTACGTACACCCATTCCGTAAGCTGACATGTACCTTACCTCCATTATTGAAAGCCCTGCTCAGATAGCAGGTATCAATAATTGGTATGCAGCATTAAGCAGTTCCTGATTTAAATATCAGGAAAGACATATTGATTCATCGCACATAAGGCTGTGTAGGAAGCGCAAGACTTTCATCACATGCACCGCGTAACTGATGCTCAAACTGCTCGATAATCGCCGGCCAGCCCTGGCGGCTCGCATGCTGGCGTGCATTCAGACGCATGCGGCGCAGGCTTTCAGCGTCCTCCAGCAGCCAATTGGCGGCCTCGCAAAACGCGTTCTCGTCTCCGGGCATCGCCAGCACGCCGTTGTAGCCGTGGCGGATATGCTGGCTTGCAGCGGCCTGGTCATAAGCCACCACCCCCAATCCTGATGCCATGGCCTCCAACACCACGTTGCCGAAGGTTTCGGTGAGGCTGGGGAAGAGGAACACATCGCCCGATGCGTAATGCCGCGCCAGTTCCTCTCCGCGCAAGGTGCCGCAGAAAATCGCCTCCGGCAATTCCTTCTCCAGCGTCGCCCGCTGCGGGCCATCACCCACGATGATGAGTTTCATCTGGCGCAGTGGATAGGTGTCCTGCAAGGTCTCGAAGCAGCGCTTGAGCAACCCCAGGTTTTTCTCCTGCGCCAGTCTGCCCACATAGAGCACGGCGGTTTGCTCACTGTTCAACGCCCAACTTTCCCGCAGCGCATTGTCGCGTTTGGCGGGATGGAACAGTTGGCTGTCCACTCCGCGCGACAACATCCCCAGACGCTCGAAATGCCGGCGCTCCAGCTCCAGTCGCTGGCTGGCGCTGGGTACCAGGGTCAGCGTCGAACGGTTGTGGAACCAGCGCAGATAGTGCGTGACCATCCGGCTCAGCATGCTCAAGCCGTACTGGTTCGAGTACTGCTGGAAGTTGGTGTGAAAGCCGCTGACCACACTGATCCCCAGGCGCCGGGCCGCACGCAGGGCAGACAAGCCCAGGGGCCCTTCCGTGGCGATGTAGAGCACGTCCGGACGCTGACGGGTCCAGCGCCGCAGCAACTTGTGCATCGACGACTGCCCCCACTGCAGGCCAGGATATCCCGGCAGCGGCCAGCCACGGCATAGCAATAACGCGTCGTCGCTGGGACGGCTCTGGTCGACGCCCTGGCGCGGTCGCACCAGTTCGACTTGATGGCCACGCGCCCGCAAACCCTCGCACAGGCGACCAAGGGTATTGGCCACCCCGTTGATCTCTGGCGGGAAGGTTTCGGTGATGAGGGTGATGTGAAGCGAAGCTGTCGTCATGACCCACAGTGTCTCTGTGGGCCATGTCGTCATTGTGTCATCGAGATGATGGATTTATGACTGGGTCACTTTTTGCTGCGCCGCCATCGCCTCGGCCCCTTGTTCGCGTACCCAGAACAGCGTCGCCCCGGCTACTGCCGCCGGCATCATCAGCAGGTTGACCACCGGCACCAGCAACACCAGGTAAACGATGCCGCCGAAGCTCATGCTCTGCCAGCGCTTCTGGCGCAGCCAGGCGAGCATTTCGTTCCAGCCCAGCTTGTGGTTGTCGGCCGGGTAGTCGATGTACTGGATCGCCATCATCCACACGCCAAACAGCAACCACAGCGGTGCGGCGACCAGATTGACCACCGGAATAAACGACAGGATAAACAGGCCGATGGCCCGTGGCAGGAAGTAGCCCAGCTTGCGCATCTCCCGGGCGAGGGTGCGCGGTACCATCGCGATCAGTTCGCCCCAACTGAAGGCTGGGAAGTCATCGGTGCCGCGCACCACCACTTCCACCTTCTCCGAGAGAAAGCCGTTGAAGGGGGCGGCGATGATGTTGGCGAGCATGGTGAAGGTGAAAAACACCATCAACACCACCAGCACCACGAACAATGGCCAGAGCAGGTAGTTCAGGAAGCCCAGCCAGCTCGGCAGCGTCGGCATCAGGTGGTCGACCCACAGGCTGAACTGATGACCGGCAAAATAGATCAAGCTGACGAACAGCACCAGGTTGATCGCCAGTGGCAGCAGCACAAACAGACGCAGGCCTGGGCTCAACACCAGTTTGAGGCCTTCGCGCAGGTATTGCGGGCCGGAAAGAGCAGGGGCGGGCATGGAGAACTCCGAGCAAAAGGGCGAACGCGCCGACCTTACCGGCTTTACATCGCAGGCGAAAGCCGCGACATCAGCCGTAACAAACCTGTCGATCAGTCGGGCCAACTACATAGTGACCGTCTATGAGCTGGATTGTTATTCCGTATTTCCTTAATCTTGCCCCCCTCGATACGCTGCACCCATTATTTTTCAGGGCCTGCGAGTTCAAGCCTTCCCCAAGTGCTTCGTGGTCCCTTTTTTATTCCAGCCGCCTTGTAGTCCGGGCGGTCGACAGGAGTGAGTCATGTCTGATACCCGTCATTCGCGAGTGATTATTCTCGGTTCCGGCCCTGCCGGTTACAGCGCCGCTGTCTACGCTGCCCGGGCCAACCTCAAGCCGCTGCTGATCACCGGCATGCAGGCGGGCGGTCAATTGACCACCACCACCGAAGTCGACAACTGGCCGGGCGACGTCCACGGCCTGACCGGCCCGGTGCTGATGGAGCGCATGAAAGAACACGCCGAACGCTTTGAAACCGAGATCGTGTTTGATCACATCAACAAGGTCGACTTTTCCAAGAAGCCTTACAGCCTGACCGGCGACAGCGGCGTATACACCTGTGACGCACTGATCATCGCTACTGGCGCCAGCGCTCGTTACCTGGGCCTGCCGTCGGAAGAAGCGTTCATGGGCAAGGGCGTTTCCGCCTGCGCGACCTGCGACGGTTTCTTCTACCGCAACAAACCGGTCGCCGTGGTCGGTGGTGGCAACACCGCCGTGGAAGAGGCGCTGTACCTGGCCAACATCGCCAGCACCGTGACCCTGGTCCACCGCCGCGAGACCTTCCGCGCCGAGAAGATCCTGATCGACAAGCTGCATGCCCGTGTCGCCGAAGGCAAGATCATCCTCAAGCTCAACGCCACCCTGGACGAAGTCCTGGGCGACAACATGGGCGTGACCGGTGCCCGCCTGAAGAACAACGATGGCAGCTTCGACGAGCTGAAAGTCGACGGCGTGTTCATCGCCATCGGCCACACCCCGAACACCTCGCTGTTCGAAGGTAAGCTGGAAGCCAAAGACGGCTACCTGGTGGTGCAGGGCGGCCGTGAAGGCAATGCCACCGCGACCAACATTGAAGGTATCTTCGCCGCCGGTGACGTGGCCGACCACGTCTACCGCCAGGCCATCACCTCGGCCGGCGCCGGTTGCATGGCGGCACTGGATGCCGAGCGTTACCTCGACGGCCTGCAGAACGCTTCGTTCTAACCAACGCCGCAAAACAACTGTGGGAGGGGGCAAGCCCCTCCCACATTTTGTTTCAGGTCTGGCTCAGGATTTTCGAGTCAGAGGTTGGGCGGTGAACTTCACACCGGCCAAGCCGTTTGCGATCAATGCACGGATATTGCCGTGGTCACTCCCCTCAGGCGTCGCCACTACCGAACGGTAATGCTCACCAAACGCCAGCAGCGCTTCCTGCTCGCTCAGCCCTTCCAGCACTGCCAGGCCCAGCGTCTTGCACGACCCTTCGTTCTGCCCGGCGGCATTCTCTACCGCGCCATTGGTGAACGCCTGTGGCTGGTACTCATAACCGGCAGCGACAAACGCCAGGGTATCGGCAAAAACGTGTTCGCCGCTGTTGAGGCTGGCGCGCAGGGTATTCAAATCATTCATGGGGTTTTCCTTGGGCGAACGCCGCCTGTTGATCGGCGCTGGCTTCTTTCTGGTATTGGTTTTTCCACTCGGCGTACGGCATGCCGTAGACCACTTCACGGGCGTCATCCAGGCTCAGCTCGATCTGGCGCGTGTCGGCCTCGGCCTTGTACCACTTCGACAAGCAATTGCGGCAGAAACCGGCGAGGTTCATCAGGTCGATGTTCTGCACATCCTTGCGGCTGTCCAGATGCGCCACCAGCCGGCGGAAGGCGGCGGCTTCGAGTTCGAGGCGTTGTTGGTCGTTCATAAGGTTCACGCAAATCTCAGGGGTTAGCGGCTGGCCGCCAGGGTAATCGAAACCGACTCGGCAAAACGTAACGCATGGGGCTTGTCCACTTCCACTTCGGCGTACAGCACCGACTCATTGCTCATCACCAGGTCCAGCAACTCCTGGGTCAGACGCTCCAGCAGGGCAAAACGATTGCCTTCGACATGGGCGATGATCGCCTTGGTGATGGTGCGGTAGTTCAGCGCGTGGTCGATGTCGTTGTCGCGCACGGCTTCCTGGGCGGCGTACAGGATGGTCAGGTTGATCAGCACATCCTGCTTGTTGAGGATTTCGTCCTCGTTGATGCCGATGAAGGTGCGCAGGCACAGGTCCTTGACCCGGATGCGCGCCATGCCTGGTTGAAGTTGTGGCATTGCTACTTGCTCCGTCCGATCAGTTGCAGGAACTCCATGCGCGTGGTGTTCGACTCGCGGAACGCGCCGAGCATCACCGAGGTGTTCATGGTTGAATTCTGTTTTTCCACACCGCGCATCATCATGCACATGTGCTTGGCTTCGATGACCACGGCCACGCCGGCGGCCTGGGTCACTTCCTGGATGGCGTCGGCGATTTGCCGCGTGAGGTTTTCCTGGATCTGCAGGCGGCGGGCGAACATGTCGACGATGCGCGCCAGCTTCGACAGGCCCAGCACCTTGCCGGTCGGGATATAGGCGACGTGGGCCTTGCCGATAAAGGGCAGCAGGTGGTGCTCGCACAGCGAGTACAACTCGATGTCCTTGAGGATCACCATCTCGTCATTGTCAGAGGCAAACAGCGCGCCGTTGACGATTTCTTCCAGGTTCTGCTCGTAGCCATGACACAGGTATTGCATGGCCTTGGCGGCACGCTTGGGGGTATCGAGCAGGCCTTCGCGCTCGGGGTCTTCGCCCAAGCCCTTGAGGATCTCGCGGTAATGGTGGGGCAGGGATAAGGTCATACAACATCCTCAAAAGCGGCTTACTTGATATGCCGCCCGCCGTTGACGGTCAGGGTGGTACCGGTGACATAAGGGTTATCCAGCAGGTAACGCACGCTCTGGTAGATCACCTCGGGCCCGGGCTCGATGCCCAGTGCGGACTTGGCCAGTACCTTGGCGCGGTAGGCGTCGTCGTCGCCGTCGTTGAACATCACCATCGCCGGGGCGATGCCGTTGACCTTGATCAACGGCGCCAATTGCGCGGCAAACGACAACGTCAGGCTGTCGAGCCCGGCCTTGGTGGCGCAATAGGCGATGTGCTGGCGGCTGCCCTTGCGCACCACGTCGTCGCTGATGTGCACGATGTCGGCCGGTGTCGAGCGTTGCAGCAAGGGTGAACAATGCAGGTTGATCAGGTACGGCGCAAGCATGTGCACGCTGAACATGTCGGTAAACGCGTGACTTTCGTCGTCGGGGGATTCCGCTATCCAGGCCGAGGCGTTATGGATAATCGCACGCAGGCTCTGGGTATGGGTGTTCAGCTCAGCGATAAACGCCAGGATACCGGCCTCGCTGGAGAAGTCGGCAAACACTGCGATCGCCCCACGCTCGCGCAACGCCTGCACGCCGGGCCGTTCGCTGCGATAGCTGAAAATCACCGGGTGGCCGTCGTCAAGCAAACGCTGGGCGCAATGCAGGCCGACACGCTGGCCGGCGCCGGTGATCAGGATCGGGGCGTTCGTTGCAGTCATGGGAGGCTCGAGTCGCTGGCAGGTTGAAACTATACCAGCGACCGAGCACCCCTGTATTCACGCCGCGGCTTCGGTAGCCTTGCGCGGTGTAGGGGCAGGATGCAGCCAGTTTGCCAACAGGTGGGTCGACAGTGGGATGAACCAGTAGACCATCAGTGGCGTCAGCGCCATGGTACTGACCAGCACGCGCGGTGCCAGGTCCAGTTCGCTCAGCAGTGGGTTCAGGACAAAGTTGAACAGCAGCGACACCGGGAAAAACGCCAGCCAGATTGCTACAGCCTGCTTCCAGCGAGGTGGGCGCGCGCCCACGGTGCCGAACCAGCCATCGATGCCACGTACGCGATGCTCCGACGGGTCGGCAAACAAGTCGCTGCCACGGCTCAGCCACGCACTGCGCGACGCGGAAAACTCCCAGGCATGCAGGGTCTTCTCATCGGCAAAGCGGAAAATGATCTGGAATTCATCATCGTTGGGCGGCGGTGCCAGGACGCCTGAGCCCAGGTAGCCGGGAAAGTCCGTGGCCAATTGCTCGCCTTCGCGCAGCCAGGCCATCAGTTCTTCATAGCGACCCTTGGCCACGCGACGTGCAACCATCAGGGTGACGGGAGAGGTAGACATTGTGTATCTCCAAATAGTGGGCGCTCGTGACCGGGTAGGTACGACACCAGGTGCAGCTGCGGGGTGATGCGGCTGCGCCTTGAAAAAGCAGGCAAGGATTATTCCTGTTTTGCTGAAATACGCCAGACACTTCTGTCGGTTCGCCCCGTGGCTTGAATCGTTCAACCGAATAAGCGTTAAATAGGATCCAAATCGACACGGATGTTCTTGACCTCTGATGCCCGAAACTATTGCTCCGCAGCGCGAAACGACCCTTGACCGCGTCGCTGTTTCCGATGATCTATTGCCGATTCGAGAAGTCGCTCGGCTGACGGGCGTCAACCCGGTCACCCTGCGTGCCTGGGAAAGACGCTACGGCCTCATCCAGCCGATCCGCACCGAAAGTGGGCACCGGTTGTATTCGCGCACCGATATCGACACCGTGCACCGTATTCTCGACTGGATCGAACGTGGCGTCGCCGTGAGCAAAGTGGGCAGGCTGCTTGCGCGCGATGAGCGCATCGGCGAACCCGGCCTGGCTGGCGGGGACAGCGTGGAGCGGGCCCAATGGCACGGGCAACTGCGCAGTGCAATCAGCGCGTTCGATGATCGCCAACTGGATCGGCTGTACGGGCAGATATTTTCCGCCTACCCACTCGCCGTGGCGTTCCAGGATATTCTCATGCCGCTCTGGCAGGAACTGTTGCGTCATCAAGGCCGCTTCGGCGAGGCCAGCGAATGGCTGTTCTTCGATAATTTCCTGCGTTCGCGCACGGCGCAACGTCTGCAGGTGATAGCCGCTTCGCCGCTGCCACGGGTGCTGCTGGCGGCCATAGCCGGAGAATGTCGCGAGCTGGAATTGTTGGTCGCAGGCCTGCTGCTGACGGGGGAGAAATTCGCCGTGAAGCTACTGGGAGTAGGCCAGCCACTCGATGAGTTGACCCTGGTCTGTGAAAAGACCCAACCGCAAGCGCTGGTGCTGTTTTCCAACCGCGCCCCCGGCAGCGAACTGCCACTGCGGCTCAAGCGCCTGGCGCTGACCCTGGATTGCCCGCTGCTGCTGGCCGGTGACGCCGCGGACTTCGCCCAGGAAAGCCTGCAAGGCTCGTCAATCGGCTGCCTGGGCAACGAAGCACGGTTGATGCAGCGCCGTTTGCTGCAATTCCTGAGCGGTAGCCTGGATACCTGATGTTTCAGGCGTGCACTTCGGGATGGACCAGGCGGTGCTGGTGCAGGATGAACTGGCGCAGGCGCTCGGTTTCATCGACGTCGTCCTGGCTGAGCCGGTAAGCGAACAGGCCGCGTGCGGTTTCCCGTTCGAACGTTCCGCGCAGCGCAATGCGTTCATAGCCGGAAGGGCTGAACCACAGCGAAAAGGTTTTCGGCGGCTTGAGCCGGCCACGGATCTCCACCAGCACCCCTTTGAACGACACTTCATGCACCCACAACGCGCCCGTGCCGCCCTTGATATTCTCCAGGGCCACCGGCGTTTCGAGCGCCAGGCGCCACGGCCGGATCATCGGCCCATCCTCGAAAATACTCGGCACGCCCAGGCGCAGGTGCACGGCATGAAACTCATCTTCCACCAGGTGCAGCGGGAAGGTGAGTTGCTGATTGTCGAACTGTGCCTGGATGGTGACGTGATCGTGGGCCGCCAGGCGCGTGAGAAGATCGCGAATCTGCGCACCGCCGTTGACTGTCAGGCTCGATGACGCATCCCGCAGGTTCAATTGCGGGTTGTGCTGCATAGTCTGGATAAAATCCAGCTCGTCCTGGGTCAGGAGTGCATCACGTTGCATGGGCTTGCTCAACGAATGTGGGAAGGCATTAAAACGCCATTATCCTCTTAATGACCGTTATTTCTAATCTTTGTTAGATCCACTGGTCGCCTTGAGTGCCGCCAGTTCGGCCTTGAGTTCGGCCACTTGCGCCTCCAGTTGAGCCACGCGCTGCTGGGCTTTGACCTGGACGCTCACATCTTTTTGCACGCCGACGCAATAAGTCTGTTTATCCGCCGGGTTGTAGACCGTCGACAGCGACAGCTCATTCCAGAAATGCGTGCCGTTCTTGCGGTAGTTGCGCAGGACTTCACGACAGTGGGTGCCCGCGGCGAGGGCTTCGCGAATGGCGATCAGGGCGGGTTGGTCGCGGTCACCGGATTGCAGGAAGCGGCAATCCTGGTAGAGGATTTCATCGCGGGTGTAGCCGGTCAGGCGCTCGAAGGCGGGATTGACGTAGATCAGTGGCAAGTCCTTGCCTTCCCGTTCAGCGATGACGATACCGTCATTCGAGGCGTCGATGACCATTTGCATCAAGTGAGCATTAATCATGCGGGGGATCCATCCATTTGGGTGTTGCAAGTCTAAGGCACCGCGCTCCATTTTCCACCCGGTATGGCGATTTTTGTAGCGGCGTTCAAGCTGTTAATATCCCACGCTTTCGCTCAACTACAGGATCAGATTGATGAAAGTCGCCATCCTTTCCGGCTCGGTCTACGGCACCGCTGAAGAAGTCGCTCGTCACGCTGCCGATATCCTCAATGCGGCCGGTTTAGAGGCCTGGCACAACCCTCGCGCCAGTCTGGCCGACGTGCAGGCGTTTGCGCCGGATGCATTTCTGGCGGTGACGTCCACCACCGGCATGGGCGAATTGCCCGACAATCTCCAACCCCTGTACTCGACGATTCGCGACCAACTGCCCGCCGCCTGGCGCGGGCTGCCCGGCGCGGTGATCGGCCTGGGCGACGCCAGCTATGGCGACACCTTCTGCGGCGGCGGCGAGCAGATGCGCGAGCTGTTTGGCGAACTGGGCGTGCGTGAAGTGCTGCCGATGCTGCGCCTGGATGCCAGCGAAAGTGTGACCCCGGAAGCCGACGCCGAGCCGTGGCTGGCTGAACTGGTCACTGCACTGCGCGCTTGACCGGAAACTCACGCAGCAACGCCAGCCAGGCCTGGGCGGCTTTCGACAGGTAGGCGCCCTCACGCCAGATAAAGGCAATGTCCCAGCGCAGGTAGTCGGGCGCCTTGAGCGTCAGGCGCACCACCCCGGGTCGCACCAGCCCACGCGCGACCACGCTGGGCAGCAGCACCACCCCCTGGCCGGCGGCGACCAATGCGGCGAGGAAGTCCGCCTGGCCGCTGCGACCGATTTCCTTCGGCGTAAAACCCAACTGTTCGCACGCCTGCAGCAGACGGTCGTTGAGCACGAAGCTGCGCTGGTACATCAGGAACGGCGTGTCGGCCAGTTCCTCCAGGCGTACCTGGGCGTTTTCCGCCAGGGGATGATCAATCGGCAACAGCGCGTCCAGGGGCTCATCGCAGAACGCTTGCCAGGCAAACGCCGGGTCGCTGGGTCTGAGGCTGCCCCCCACTTCCAGTTCACCGCTCAGGATGGCTTGCTCGATATTGCGACTGCCGCCCTCCAGCAATTGGATGGTCACGTTCGGGTAACGCCGGCGGTATTCGGCGAACAGTCCGGCAAACAACGTATCCCCGGCCAACAACGGCAGGCCCAGGCGCAGTTCGCCTCGGGTCAACTGGTGCATATCGTCCAACTCGCTGAGCAACTCGTTTTGCAGGCGCAGCATGGCTTCGGCGCGTTGCAGGACGACTTGACCGGCGGCGGTCAGGCGGATCTGCGAGCCGATTCGGTCGAGCAGTGGCGTGCCCAGGCTCTGCTCCAATTGCGCAACCTGTTTGCTGACGGCGGACTGGCTGATATGCAGGGTTTTGCCGGCCTGGGTAAAGCCACCCCGGTGAACCACTTCGACGAAGCTGCGCAGCTGTTTGAATTCCATGTGCGAAATTCCAGTTTGGAATAGCTGGCAGTCTAACAATTCGCTGTGGGGATGGGGCATGCCTCTTTAAAATGAAGGCCTGCGAGGATCCAAAGCCCATGAAACGTTTCACCCGTCTGTTGATTGAACTGGTCGTGCTACTGGCCATTTACCTGTTCGGCTGCCAACTGGCGATGTGGTTGGCCTGGCCGATTCCCGGCGGTGTGGTGGGCCTGGGCCTGTTGTTGATGGCCTTCGCCAGCGGCCTGGTCAAACCGGCGGCCCTGCAATTGGGTGCCGGCGTGCTGATGGCCGAGATGCTGCTGTTCTTCATTCCGGCGCTGATGAGCCTGCTCGACTACGGCGGCCTGCTGCGCAATGAGGGATGGCGCATCCTGCTGGTCATCGGCTTGAGCACGTTGGCCGTGATGCTGGTGACCGCATTCACCGTGGAACTGGTGTGCCGCTGGAGGCTGCGCCATGAAGCTTGAACTGATGCCGGTGTTCTGGCTCGCGTTGACCTTGGGCACCTATATTTTCAGTCGCTGGATCTACCGTCGCACCGGGCGTTACCTGTTGTCGCCACTGATCCTGGTGCCCGTGCTGTTGCTGGCGGTGGCGGTGCCGATGAACACGGCCTACGCCGAATACTCTGCCGACACCCACTGGCTGATGCTGGTACTCGGCCCCGTCACCGTGGCGTTCGCCGTGCCGATCTGGCAACAGCGGCGGTTGCTGGCGCGTTACTGGTCGGCATTGTTGCTGGGGATGGTGGCCGGCAGCGTGGCGTCCATCGCCACCTCATTCGGCCTGGCCAAAGCGTTGGCCCTGGACAGCTCGGTGACGATGTCCCTGGTGCCACGCTCCATCACCACGCCGTTCGCCATGCCGGTGTCCTCTGACCTGGGTGGCGTGCCGGAATTGACGGCGGTGTTCGTAATGTTCACCGGCGTATTCGGTGCGATGCTCGGCGGCGTGCTGCTCAAGTGGTTGCCCCTGCGTACGCCGCTGGCGCGCGGTGCGCTGTTTGGCGTGGGCGCCCACGGTGCGGGCGTGAGCCGGGCCCATGAAGTGGGCGGCGAAGAGGGCTCGGTGGCAGGCCTGGTGATGGTCCTGACCGGCCTGCTCAACCTGTTTGCCGCGCCTTTATTGGCGGCACTTCTCTGACGTCGGTTGCGCGGATTTAAACTATTCTCAAAGCTGACCCGTACGGTCATCAAGCTGGCTGCCAAGGCAACTACGGCGGCCAGGGCGTCTGACTAGACTGGCCCATCACTCAAAAAATAATAAGAAAGTGCGCCAAGGAGGTCGTTGCCGTGAGCCTAGCCCCCGTTCCATCGCCACAGAATGTCAAAGATCAGGTCAGCGCCGCCGAATGGCAGACCCGCGTCGACCTGGCAGCCTGCTACCGCCTGGTGGCGATGCACGGCTGGGATGACCTGATCTTCACCCATATCTCGGCCAAGGTGCCGGGCACCGATGATTTCCTGATCAACCCCTACGGGCTGATGTTTCACGAGATCACCGCGTCGAGCCTGGTCAAGGTCGACCAGGCCGGCAACAAGCTGATGGACAGCCCCTACGAGATCAACCCGGCGGGCTACACCATCCACAGCGCCATCCATGAAGTGCGCCACGACGTGACGTGCGTCCTGCACACCCACACTGCCGCGGGTGTGGCGGTGTCGGCGCAGAAGCAGGGTGTCTTGCCGATCAGCCAGCAATCGATCTTCGTGCTGTCGAGCCTGGCTTATCACGCCTACGAAGGGGTGGCGCTGAACCACGAAGAGAAGGCCCGGTTGCAGGCCGATCTTGGCCAAAGTAGTTTCCTGATGCTGCACAACCACGGTCTGCTGACCTGCGGCAGCACCATCGCCGATACGTTTCTGATGATGTTTACCTTCCAGCGTGCCTGCGATATCCAGGTGTTGGCGCAAAGTGGCGGCGCGCAATTGATCCCCATCGGGCCACAGATCCTCGCCGGTGCCAAGGCGATGGTGGCAGCTGTCACAAAGAGTGCTCAAGGTATGGGGGGCGCGCTGGCGTGGCCGGCGTTGCTGCGTAAATTGGACAGCCTCGATCCTGGGTATAAAACCTGATGCCTCTCGCCGAGATCCCGCTGAGTGTCTGGCGCAAACGCAGCCAGACGTTCGACTTCAACGGCCGCACTATCCGCTACTGGGTGGCGGGGCAGGGTGAGCCGTTGCTTTTGATCCATGGCTTTCCCACTGCCAGTTGGGACTGGCATTACCTGTGGCAGCCCCTGGCCCAACGCAACCTGGTGATCGCCTGCGACATGCTCGGTTTCGGCGATTCGGCCAAACCCCTCGACCACGGTTATTGCCTGCTGGAACAGGCGGATCTGCAACAGGCGTTGCTCGAGCACCTGCGCGTGGACCAGCCGGTGCACGTGCTCGCCCACGACTACGGCGACAGCGTCGCGCAGGAACTGCTGGCCCGGCACTACGAAGGTCGCTTTCACATGGCCAGCTGTGTGTTTCTCAACGGCGGGTTGTTTCCGGAAACCCACCGTCCGGCGCTGGTGCAAAAGCTGCTGCTCAGCCCGCTGGGCTGGATGATCGGTCGTGCCTTTGGGCGCAATGCCCTGGCGGACAGTTTCAACCAGATCTTCGGGCCCGACACTCGCCCCAGCGAGAGTGCCCTGGATGATTTCTGGAGCCTGATCGACTCTCATGAAGGCACGCGCATCCTGCACAAACTCATTGCCTACGTCCCCCAGCGACGGCGTCTGCGCGATCGCTGGGTCTATGCGATGCAACAGGCTGAAGTGCCGCTGCGGGTGATCGATGGCGAAATCGACCCGATCTCTGGCGCCCACATGGTGGCACGTTACCGCGAGCTGGTGCCCCACGCCGACACAGTGCTGCTGGCCAATATCGGCCATTACCCGCAGATCGAGGCGCCGGTGCAGGTGCTCAAGCATTACCTGGCGTTTCGTGAGCGGATCGGGCGACCGACTTCGCGAATCGCCTATTCCTGAGCTGACGACTATCCCTGCGCCTTATCGAGCACCATTCAGCCCTGGCCGGCTTTATTGTGACCTGCGCCCCCGTGCCTGACACTCGACCCATTCCCATCGTCGCCATTGGAGTTCGGTATGAGTGAGTCAGTGCAGTTCCAGGATAAGGTCGTGATCGTCACCGGCGCCGGCGGCGGATTGGGCCGGGCCCATGCGCTGCTGTTCGCCAGGCACGGTGCCAAAGTACTGGTCAACGATCTCGGCGGTTCCACCCAAGGTGAGGGCGCCAATGCGTCGGCGGCCGATCGGGTGGTGGCCGAGATTCGCGAAGCGGGCGGTATCGCCGAGGCCAACCACGACTCTGTCACCGACGGTGACAAGATCGTGCAGAACGCTCTCGATGCGTTCGGGCGTATCGATGTGGTGGTCAACAACGCCGGGATCCTGCGCGACAAGACGTTCCACAAAATGGAGGACAGCGACTGGGACCTGGTTTATCGGGTGCATGTCGAAGGCGCCTACAAAGTCACCCGCGCTGCCTGGCCCCATCTGCGCGAGCAAGGGTATGGCCGGGTGATCTTCACCGCATCCACCTCGGGTATCTACGGCAACTTCGGCCAGTCCAACTACGGCATGGCCAAGCTCGGCCTGTATGGGCTGACCCGCACCTTGGCGCTGGAAGGGCGCAAGAACAACATCCTGGTCAATGCCATCGCCCCCACCGGCGGTACCCGCATGACCGAAGGCCTGATCCCGCCGCAAGTGTTCGAGCGCCTCAAGCCGGAACTGGTCAGCCCGCTGGTGGTGTACCTGGGCAGCGAGGCATGCCAGGAAACCTCGGGGTTGTTTGAAGTGGGCGGCGGTTGGATCGGCAAGACCCGCTGGGAACGCAGCCTGGGCGTAGGCTTTGATCCGGAGGCGGGGTTTTCCCCCGAAGACGTGGCTGCGCACTGGCAGCAGATCTGTGACTTCGAAGGCGCCGTTCACCCCAAGGACAACATCGAGGCGTTGAAGGAAATGATGGCCAACTTGCAGAAATACAGCCTGTGATCGTTGCTTGAAAAAGCTTTAATGCTGCGGGGCGCTGATGGCGCCCCGTTTTATTCAGGGCAAAAAAAAGCCGCTGCAAACGCAGCGGCTGAAGTCAGACGTTGGATCAAGGAGCGACAAATCAACGTCAGTGAACACCGGTAACAGATTGAAAGCAGGCCTCAATCCATTTGAATCTGGCTTTTCTTCCGGTCGGGGAAGCGGGCCGTCTGCCCTGAAAGCCCGGTAAGAATAGTCGTTTGTAACAGGATGAGTAATGCCGGTTCGTGACAAGGACTGTTACTAAAACAGCAATAGTTGGACTGCGCGTCATCCATTCTCCTGATAACCCCTTATCCACCCGCTGCATGCGCGCGCCCAAACCCCGGCCAGAGCGCCTTGTCATCCTTTCGAGCGACAACACGAATACCTCCTTGGTGCGCTTATCGCTCCTGAGACGCGGCAGTAGGGTGGGGCCTTCTGTCACTCACCGGGGAAGACGCATGACAAGAACAACAATGCGCGCCATCTTCAGGCCACAGGCGCTGGCCGCTGCGGTTGCGTTGGGGTGCTGTGCCCAGGCACAGGCTGTTTCGTTCAACATTGGCGAGATCGAAGGGCAATTCGATTCTTCGCTGTCGGTGGGCGCGAGTTGGGGCATGCGCGACGCCGACAAGAAGCTGGTGAGCACCGTCAACGGCGGTACTGGCCAGGCGTCTACCGGCGATGACGGACGCCTGAACTTCAAGAAAGGCGAGACCTTTTCCAAGATCTTCAAGGGTATTCACGACCTGGAGCTCAAGTACGGTGACAGCGGCGTCTTCGTGCGCGGCAAGTACTGGTACGACTTCGAGTTGCAGGACGAGGACCGCGAGTTCAAACAGATCAGCAATCACCATCGTGACGAGGGCGCGCGTTCTTCGGGCTATGAATTGCTCGATGCCTTCGTTTATCACAACTACTCCATCGGCGATCAACCGGGCAACGTGCGCCTCGGCAAGCAAGTGGTCAGCTGGGGTGAGAGCACCTTTATCGGTAACTCTATCAACAGCATCAACCCCATCGACGTTTCGGCTTTCCGCCGCCCTGGTGCAGAGATCAAGGAAGGGCTGATCCCGGTGAACATGTTGTTCGCCTCCCAAAGCCTGACCAACCAACTGACAGTGGAAGGCTTCTACCAGCTCAACTGGGAAAACACCGTGCTGGATAACTGCGGCACCTTCTTTGGTGGGGATGTGGCTGCCCATGGCTGTAATGACAACTACACCGTGGGCAACCCGGCGATTGCGCCGTTGCAGCCCGTCGCCGCCGCGTTCGGGCAAGGCTTTCAAGTGACCCGTGAAGGGGTGATCGTGCAGCGTGCACAGGATCGTGACGCCCGTGACAGTGGCCAATTCGGTACGGCGTTGCGTTGGTTGGGGGATGACACCGAATACGGTCTGTACTTCATGAACTACCACAGCCGCACACCGACCGTGGGCACCATCACCAACAATACGAGCCTGGCCCGGCTCGGTGCGATCGCCGGTGCAGCCAATGGCATCGCGCCCGGCTCCGGCGCAGGCCTGGTCCAGAGCCTGATGCTCGGTCGTGGCCAGTACTACTTGGACTACCCGGAAGATATCCGCCTGTTCGGTGCGAGCTTCTCCACCACTTTGCCCACCGGCACGGCGTGGACCGGCGAGATCAGCTACCGCCCCAATGCCCCGGTGCAACTCAACACCACTGACCTGACCCTGGCCCTGATCAACCCGGTCGCCGGGCAACTGGCCTCGCCGATCCGCAGCAACTTCGGTGACGACAACAAAGGCTACCGGCGCAAGGAAATCACTCAGATCCAAAGCACCATGACCCAGTTCTTCGACCAGGTGCTGGGCGCCGAGCGCCTGACCCTGGTGGGCGAAGCGGCCTACGTGCACGTCGGCGGGCTGGAAGACAAATCCAAGCTGCGTTATGGCCGCGACTCGGTGTACGGCGCCTATGGCTTCCAGGGTGACACCGACGGTTTTGTCACGGCCAACTCCTGGGGTTACCGCGCCCGGGCGATCCTTGACTACAACAACGCCATTGCCGGGGTGAACCTCAAGCCCAACCTGTCCTGGTCCCATGACGTGGCGGGCTACGGCCCCAACGGCTTGTTCAACAAAGGCGCCAAGGCCATCAGCGTCGGCGTGGATGCGGATTACCGCAGCACCTACACCGCCAGCCTCAGCTACACCGACTTCTTCGGCGGCGACTACAACACCCTCACCGACCGCGACTTCATCGCCCTCAGCTTCGGCGCGAACTTCTGATCTGGCTTAAGGAAGGACAAGACTCTATGCGTAAGATAATTGCGGTAATGGCCCTCAGCCTGTTGGCGGCCCACGTCATGGCGGCGGTGTCGCCGGAAGAGGCGGCCAAGCTCGGCACCACCCTGACCCCGGTGGGTGCCGAAAAAGCCGGCAATGCCGATGGCTCGATCCCGGCCTGGACCGGCGGCATCCCGAAAAACGCCGGCGCAGTGGACAGCAAGGGCTTCCTGGCCGATCCGTTCGCCAGTGAAAAACCGTTGTTCGTGATCACCGCAGCCACCGTCGACAAATACAAGGACAAACTTTCCGACGGCCAGGTGGCGATGTTCAAGCGCTACCCCGAGACCTACAAGATCCCGGTGTACCCGACTCACCGCACGGTCAACCTGCCGCCGGAGATCTACGAGTCGATCAAGCGCAGCGCGTTGAACGTCAAGCCGATCAACGATGGCAATGGCCTCGAAGGGTTCACCGGCAACCGCTACTACGCGTTCCCGATTCCGAAGAACGGCGTGGAGGTGTTGTGGAACCACATCACCCGGTACCACGGCGGCAACCTGCGCCGCATCATCACCCAGGCCACCCCGCAGACCAACGGCAGCTACACGCCGATCCGCTTCGAGGAAGAGGTGGCGGTGCCGCAACTGATCCCCGACATGGACCCGGCGAAGGCGGCCAACGTACTGACCTTCTTCAAGCAGTCGGTGACGGCGCCGGCGCGCCTGGCGGGCAACGTACTGCTGGTGCATGAAACCCTCGACCAGGTGAAGGAGCCACGCCTGGCGTGGATCTACAACGCCGGCCAGCGTCGCGTGCGCCGGGCGCCGCAAGTGGCGTACGACGGGCCGGGCACCGCCTCCGACGGCCTGCGCACCTCGGACAACTTCGACATGTTCTCCGGCGCGCCGGACCGCTACGACTGGAAGCTGGTGGGCAAGAAGGAGATGTACATCCCCTACAACAGCTACAAGCTGGACCAGCCGACGCTCAAGTACGACGACATTATCAAGGCCGGCCACATCAACCAGGACCTGACCCGTTATGAGCTGCACCGCGTGTGGGAAGTGGTCGGCACGGTCAAGCCGAGTGAGCGGCACATCTACGCCAAGCGCCACATGTACATCGACGAAGACAGCTGGCAGGTGGCGCTGGTGGATCACTACGACGGCCGTGGCCAACTGTGGCGGGTCGCCGAAGGCCATGCGCAGTTCTACTACGACCACCAGACCCCGGCCTACACCGTGGAAACCCTGTACGACATCATCGCCGGGCGCTACATCGCGCTGGGCATGAAGAACGAGGAGAAGAGCAGCTTCGTGTTCGGGTTCAATGCCAAGGCGGCGGATTACACCCCGGCTGCGCTGAGGGCCGAAGGCGTTCGCTGATTCCGATGTGAAATCAAAATGTGGGAGGGGGAAAGTCTCTCCCACATTGGGTTTTATGCATGGCTGGAAATCACCCCGCTGAATACTTCTTCAACAACCACCAACCACAGGACTAGGGTAGGCGTCACGTTGCATAACAATAAGAACGCAGGATGCAGCAATGACCGCCATGACACGCTGCCTGGACCGTCCTGGATTCATGCCTCGGCTGTCCGCCCACCATCTGTTGCGCCCACGCCTGGCCGAGCCTTTGCTCGCGGCGCCGGTCAGGGTCAAGTTGCTGTGCGCCCCCGGCGGCAGTGGCAAGAGTGCGTTGCTGGCCGAATGCGCGTTGCAGGCGCCCGCGGGATGCCAGGTGTACTGGTTGCCGCTCAATGGCGTCGCCCTGAGCCCCCTCGACCTTTGCCGGCGCCTGGCGCAAAACCTCGGCTTGGCGTTCACTGACGAAGCCACGCTGCTGTCGGATCTTGGCCGCTGGCCAACATCGGCCTGGGTGTTCCTCGATGATTTCTGCCGCTTGCCCATCCCCGAAACCGATGCCTTGCTCGACCGCCTGCTCACGGCAAGCAGCCCCTCGTTGACCTGGTGGCTGGGGGCGCGGCGCCGTCCAGCCTGCAACTGGCCGCGCCTGCTGCTCGACGATGAGTTGCTGGAGGGCGGCACTGAGTTGGCGTTCACCCTTGAAGAAATTCAGCAACTGCTCCCGCTGGGGCTGTCACCGGACAGCGTGTTGCAGTTCAGCGCCGGCTGGTGTGCCGGCGTGCGGATTGCGTTGCTGGGGGACGGCCATCCGCAGAAAACCTTGCTCGATTATTTGCAGCACGAACTGTTCAGCACCTTGCCGCCCGAGCTGACGGAAGCCTGGCGCGTGCTGGCACACATGCCACGCTTTAATCCGGGATTGTGCGAGCACTTGTTCGGCTTTGGCGACGGTGACCACTACCTGCGCGAGCTGCAGGCCCTCGGCGCCTTTATCCAGCCTTGGGAAGATACCGAGTGGTTGCAGGTTTTCCCGCCGCTTGCCCGGCTGATACGCGATGACCCCTGGCCGGCCAAGCGTTCCTGGCATCGGCGTGCCTGCCAGTGGTTCACCGCCGAACAGGACTGGCAGGCCGCGTTCGAGCACGCGCTGCTGGCCGAAGAATACGAGGTGGCGGTCAGCCTGCTACAGCACTTCAGTTTCGAAGACCTGTTCCGCCAGCAGAACGCCGTATTGCTGCTGCGCTTGCATGAAGAGCATGGCGAAGAGTTGATGCTCGGCTCGGCGCAACTGGTGGGGCTGGTGACGGCGGCGTTGCTGTTCGCCGGGCGCTTCGACCAGGCCGCGCAATGCATCGACCAGTTGGCAAGGTTTGCGCCGCAACCGACGGCGGTGCAACAACGCTCCCTGCTGGCGCGCTGGCAGGCGCAGTGGGGTTGGCTGCTGCACTTGGGCGGCGATGCCGAGCGCTCCCGCGAACATTTCCTCGAAGCGCTGCAAGCCTTGCCCGACAGCGCCTGGACGTCGCGGCTGATGTGCCTGTCGGGCCTCACCCAGCAAGCGTTGCTGCGCGGCGAACTGGACGTGGCCCAGGCGCTGAGCCGCGAAGCGTTATGCCTGGCCCGCGCCCATGGATCGTTGCTGCTCGAGGCCTTGCTTGAGCTGGATCACGCGCAGTTGCTTGAGCAGCGCGGCGCCCCGTATCGCGCGCAGAGCCTGCTGGAGAATGTGCAGGCGATGTTGCTCAAGCAACGCCTGAAAGCCGGGCCGCTGGTGGGGCGTATCGCCCTGCGACGCGGGCACCTGGCGCTGCGTCAGGGCCAGGACAGCCTGGCTGCCGAGTGCTTCGAGAGCGGCATGAAGATATGCCTGCACAGCCAGGACAAGCGCGTGCTCTACGGGTTTCTCGGCCTGGCCCTGCTGGCCGCCAACCGTGGTGACTACGCCGGGGCCTTTGTGCAACTGCGCGAGGCCGAACGCTTGATGCAACAGCGCCAGGTCCCCGACACGGTGTACCGCGCGGTGCTGCTGTTGGTCAGCGGGCATTTCTGGTTGCAGCAGGGGCGCGCCGAGTTGACGGTGGAAGCGATGCGTCGTGTGCTTCGCCACTTTCGTGGTCCCCAGGCCAAACAGGCACCGCCGGCCACCCTGGAACTGATCCCGCGCCTGGAATACTTGCTGGTGCTGGCGGAAGTGAAGCTGGGCTGCGCCGAGCAACCGGTGGCGCGTATGACGGCTTTGCTGGAGGCGGCCCATCAACGCGGCATGCTCTGCCTGGAAACCGAGCTGCACCTGGTACTGGGTGAGGTCGCCTGGCAAGTCGGCGACCCAGGTCAGGCACGCCGCTCGCTGCAAACCGGGCTTGAGCTGGCGGCGCGCTGCCAGGTGCAGCAGGCGATTCGCGAACTGCGGTTGCGCTCGCCGGGGTTGCTCAGTGAGTTGGGCATGGAGCCCCAGGCCGCCGTGTCGGGCACGGCGGAGAATCCCCTGAGCCAACGCGAGCTGGAAGTGCTGCAGTTGATCGCCCTGGGCAACTCCAACCTGGAAATCGCCGACCGCCTGTTTATCTCCCTGCACACCGTCAAGACCCATGCGCGGCGCATCCACAGCAAGCTGGGGGTGGAACGGCGTACGCAAGCGGTGGCCAAGGCCAAGACCCTGGGGTTGATGACCTAGGCGCTGAAGGCCTGGCGATATTCGCCGGGGGTGGCACCCATGGCCTGGCGGAAGCGATGGGTGAAGTGGCTGGCGCTGGAGAAACCGCAGATCAACGCGACTTCACTCAAGGGCAGGGCGCCGCTGCGCAGCAGCGCCTGGGCGCGGGTCAGGCGGCGCGCCAGCAGGTACTGATGGGGCGGCAGGCCGAAGCTCTGGCGGAACATCCGCGCGAAATGGTATTCCGAGAGTGCGCACAGGCCGGCCAGTTGGCCCAGGCTGATCGGGTCTTCCAGGTGCTGGTCGATGTACTCCACCAACAGCCGCCGCTGGTACGCCGCCAGCCCGCCTTTAAGGCGCAGCCCGTCGCGTGCGCCCACTTGGCTGAGCAGCGTGTGGCTGAGCATTTCATGGGCCAGGCTGCTGGTCAGCAGGCGCTCGGCGGGTTCGTGCCAGTTCAGCGCGATCAACTGGTGAAAGCGTCGCGCCTGGCCGGCGTCTTCCAGAAAGGTGCTTTCGCGCAATTGCAGGGCGCGCGGTTCGCGGTCGAGCAGGGTGACGCAACCGAGGGCGAATTGCTCCGGGCTGAAATACACGTGGGCCAGGCGGATCTCGCCGTTGATCACCCAGGCTGACTGGTGTTCGGCGGGCAGGATGCACAGTTTGTCGGGACCGCCCTTGGTGCCGGGTTGGTCGCGCCGAAACGTGCCGGTGCCGCCGCCGATGTAGCAGGATAACGTGTGATGGCTGGGGGCCTGGTAGTCCTGTGAGTCGTGATGGTTGCTCCACAGCGCCGCAGACAAGCCGTCACCGAGCTCGGCGCAGGCTTCGAGGCGTGCGTTGGGCGAACGGTTAAGCGCTTGGAAGACTTGCAGGGATTCCAGATCTGGCATGGTTCGTACTCTCCGACGCCTTGCATCCTACTCCGCACGGTTGTTGCTGTGATCCCATTGGCCGACAAAAGCGCAAGATTGTGCAAGAGCGCATCCCAGGCCGGGGGCCACACTGTGGCTCAACCGATGGAGCCCGCTATGAACCTTTCCCTGTATTTACTCACCGTGCTGATCTGGGGCACCACCTGGATCGCCCTCAAATGGCAGTTGGGCGTGGTGGCGATTCCTGTGTCCATCGTCTATCGCTTTGCCCTGGCGGCGCTGGTGCTGTTTGCACTGTTGCTGGTGAGCCGCAGGTTGCAGGTGATGAACCGACGCGGGCACCTGATCTGCCTGGCCCAGGGGCTGTGCCTGTTTTGCGTGAACTTCATGTGCTTCCTCACGGCCAGCCAATGGATCCCCAGCGGGTTGGTGGCGGTGGTGTTTTCCACGGCCACGCTGTGGAACGCGCTGAATGCCCGGGTGTTTTTTGGCCAGCGGGTGGCGCGCAATGTGTTGATGGGCGGCGGCCTGGGCCTGGCGGGGTTGGGCCTGCTGTTCTGGCCGGAGCTGGTGGGGCACACCGCCAGCCCGCAGACTTTGCTTGGCCTGGGCTTGGCGTTGCTGGGGACGATGTGCTTCTCGGCCGGCAATATGCTGTCCAGCCTGCAGCAGAAGGCCGGGCTCAAGCCGCTGACCACCAATGCCTGGGGGATGGCCTATGGATCGGCGATGCTGGCGGCTTACTGCGCGGTGCGCGGGATTCCCTTCGAGATGGACTGGAGTGCGCGCTACATCGGCGCGCTGGGGTACCTGGTGATTCCAGGTTCGGTGATCGGCTTTACCGCGTACCTGACGCTGGTCGGGCGCATGGGGCCGGAGCGTGCGGCCTATTGCACCGTGCTATTCCCGGTGGTGGCGCTGAATGTGTCGGCGTTTGCCGAGGGGTATCAGTGGACCGCACCGGCGTTGGCGGGGTTGGTGCTGGTGATGCTGGGCAATGTGCTGGTGTTTCGTAAGCCCAAGCCAGCCAGCCCGGCCTTCAAGGCAAAGGCAATCTAAAAATGTGGGAGGTGCCTGGGTTATTTGAGGCCCAGGCGCTTGGCCATCCGCCCGAGGTTGGCACGGTCCAGGCCCAGTTCGCGGGCGGCACTGGCCCAGTTGTGCTGGTGGCGTTCCAGGCAGGCGCTGATGATCTGGCGCTGATAGTGTTCGGTGGCCTGGCGCAGGTCGCCGGTCACTGGGGCGACCGCCTCGGAGGATTCTTCAACCAGCGGTGCGCTGACATCGGGCAGGTCCAGGTCCTGGGCGTTCAGGCTGAGAATCTTCGGACGCTCGCGACAGTTACCCAGCGCCTTGAGTGCGCTGCGTCCGATCAAGTGTTCCAGCTCCCGCACATTGCCCGGCCAGTTATAGGCCAACAGTGCCGCCTGGGCATCGCTGGTCAGGCGCAGGCTGCCCAGGCCCATGCGCGAGCGGTTCTGCTCCAGGAAGAAACCGGCCAGCAGCAACACATCGCGTCCGCGCTCACGCAGCGCCGGGACCTGCAGCGGGTACACACTGAGGCGGTGGTAGAAGTCGGCGCGGTAGCGACCGTTGCGTACCTCGTCGGCCAGGTCGCGGTTGGTGGCGGCGATCAGGCGCACATCGACCTGGTGTTCCTTGTCCGAGCCCAGGCGTTGCAGCTGGCCGCTTTGCAATACGCGCAGCAGCTTGGCCTGTACGGTCAGTGACAGTTCGCCCACTTCATCCAGGAACAGCGTGCCGCCGTTGGCCAGTTCGAACTTGCCACGGCGTTCGTTCAACGCGCCGGTAAAGGCGCCGCGTACGTGGCCGAACAACTCGCTCTCCACCAGGGTTTCCGGCAGGGCAGCGCAGTTGAGGCTGATCAGCGGTTTGTCGGCGCGGGTTGAGGCGGCGTGGATGGCCTGGGCCACCAGCTCCTTGCCCACGCCGGTTTCACCGGTGATCAGCACGGTGAGGTCGCTGCCGCCCACCAGCTTGATTTCCTCGACCAGGCGCTTGTGGGGTTTGCTCTGGCCGATCATTTCCTTGTGCTGTTGGCCGCTGGCCTCGCGGTAGATTTCGGCGCGCAGGACCAGGTGTTCGATACGTTCGGCGACGTTTACGGTGGCGGCAGCGAGACTGGCGAACGCCTGCAGGGCGTCCAGCTCCACACGTTCGAAACGCTCGGTATCGAGGGCGTCCAGCGTCAGCAGGCCCCAGGGCTGGTCGTCGACGAACAGCGGGCAACCCATGCAATCGTGTACTTCCAGGTGCCCGTGCAAACCATCGACCAGACCGTCGTAGGGGTCGGGTAATTCGCTGTCGCTGTCAAAGCGCGTGGGGCCGGGGCTGCTGAGCAGCACGGCAAAGCGCGGGTGCTCGCTGACCTTGAAGCGCCGACCCAGGGTGTCGGCGCTGAGCCCGTCCACCGCCAGCGGCACCAGCCACTCGCCGTCCAGGCGCAACAGCGCGGCGGCGTCGCAGGGCAACAGGGCGCGCATGGCTTGCAGCAGGCGGCGGTAACGTTCGCCCTCGGGCAGTTCGCGGGACAGGTCGGCGACCAGGGGCAGCAGGGTGGTGAGCAGCGATTGCGCAGTCATAATGACTCCTTGTAGTCCTAATGACTATAAGCTGTAGGAGGTCATACTGACTACATGTTAATTAAATCGTTGAAAATAAACGGATTATTGGTTGGCACGAATACTGAGTAGATAAAGACAATCAGTAAAGAAGCCCAGGAGGCTCCCATGCTTAGTGCCCAAGACCGTGCCATCGTCAAATCCACCGTGCCCCTGCTGGAAAGCGGCGGTGAAGCGTTGATCACCCATTTCTACCGCATGATGCTGTCCGAGTACCCGGAAGTCCGCCCGCTGTTCAACCAGGCTCACCAGGCCAGCGGCGACCAGCCCCGTGCCCTGGCCAATGGCGTGTTGATGTACGCGCGACATATCGACCAACTCGACCAATTGGGCGACCTGGTGGCCAAGATCATCAACAAGCACGTGGCCCTGCAGATCCTGCCGGAGCATTACCCGATCGTCGGTGCCTGCCTGCTGCGTGCGATTTGCGAAGTGCTGGGCAGCGAGATTGCCACCCCTGAAGTCATGAGTGCCTGGGGCGCGGCCTACGGCCAACTGGCGGATATCCTGATCGGCGCCGAAGCTGCGATCTACGCCGAAAAAGCCCAGGCACCCGGTGGCTGGCGGGGGGCGCGGCCGTTTATCGTGGTCAAGCGCGTGGTCGAGAGCGACGAGATCATCTCCTTCTACTTTGCCCCTGTGGACAATGGCCCGATCCTCGCGGCCGCGCCGGGCCAGTACATCGGCATGAAGCTGGTGCTCGACGGTGAAGAAGTGCGCCGCAACTACTCCCTGTCGGCGTTGACCGATAGCGGGATGTATCGCATCAGCGTCAAGCGCGAAGCGGGTGGCCGGGTGTCCAACTACCTGCACGACCAAGTGCATGTCGGTGCGACCATCGACCTGTTCACGCCGTCGGGCGAGTTCACCCTGGCGGCCAGCGATAAGCCGCTGGTACTGATCAGCGGCGGGGTAGGGATCACACCCACCCTGCCGATGCTCGAAGCCGCCCTGGCTACCGAGCGCCCGGTGCACTTTATCCACTGTGCACGTAACGGCGGCGTACATGCGTTTCGTGACTGGGTGGACGCCCTGGCGGCGAAGCATCCGCAACTCAAGCGCTTCTACTGCTACACCGAAGACGATGGGGTGAGCCCTGCGGCGGACAAGGTGGGTTTGCTCAGCCAGGAACAACTGGCCGCCTGGCTGCCCGAGCAGCGCGACCTGGACGCCTACTTCCTCGGGCCTAAAGGCTTCATGGCTGCGATCAAGCGCCACCTCAAGGCCCTGGGCGTGCCTGAGCAGCAAAGCCGCTACGAATTCTTTGGCCCGGCTGCGGCGCTGGAATAGGGTTTAGCCGATACACCGGGTCGGCATCATCGCGGGCAAGCCCGGCTCCCACAGGGGATCGCATTCCTCTGTGGGAGCCGGGCTTGCCCGCGATGGCGTCCGCCCCGTCACAACATTTCTCTGGATTAATCCGCTGTTAACCCCCCTCTGTTTAAACGGTGGCCTGTGTGTAAACTTGCGCCCATTGGCACAACCAAACAAAGGGATACGGGGATGAGTGACGAATTGCGTTTAGGCAGGGAGCGGCGCTTTCTGGTGTTGCTGGGCATCATCTGCCTGGCGTTGATCGGCGGTGCGTTGTACATGCAGGTGGTACTCGGCGAGGCGCCATGCCCGCTGTGCATCCTGCAACGCTATGCCTTGCTGTTGATCGCGATCTTCGCGTTCATCGGCGCGGCCATGCGTAAAAAAGGTGCGATCACGCTGTTCGAAGGCCTGGTAGTGCTCAGCGCCCTTGGCGGTGTCGCCGCCGCCGGTCATCACGTGTACACCCAGTTCTTCCCCCAGGTCAGTTGCGGCATCGATGTGCTGCAACCGATCGTCGATGACCTGCCGCTGGCCAAGGTGTTCCCCCTGGGCTTCCAGGTCGATGGCTTCTGCAGCACACCGTACCCACCCGTACTGGGGCTTTCCCTGGCGCAATGGGCATTGGTGGCCTTCGTGCTGACCGTGATCCTGGTACCGCTGGGCATCTATCGCAATCGCCAGCGCAAAGCCTGAATCATTCACTCAAACGCCCCGGCGCTTCTTCATGAAGGCCGGGGCGTTTTTGTGTGTGGGAATTTGTGAACGGAACGTGACGCCGGACAATTTTGGGTGCGCGCAGTGTGCGACATGTTGTCACACGGAAGCCGCCGCAGGACGATTCTGACCCGCCGAACACCCGCTTAAATTTGCATAAAACCGCCAAGATGTGCTGTCAGTTCGTGGTGCTGGGAAGGCCGCGCACCTCGCGCCGCGCCAGGGATTCGGTGATGTCCGAATGCCTTGTTTTATGGGGGGTTGCATCGGTTTGGCAGCCCCTTACACACGGTAAGGGGGGCGGCAGGCTGCCCTATAACACGGCAATTTTTGTGGTTTTTGTGGAGAATCGAACACGATAAGATCGCGAACCGTTGCAATAATGGTGAAGGATTATTGCTGTAATCGATAAAAATTATTTCTTTATAAGACATGGTTTATACATCGCTAGCTAACTACAATCGCCCGCACTGAATGTCCGGTGCTGTTCAATATTTGAGCACTGGAGCGGTCGAGGGGCAGATGGACGGCTCTGTGCGACCCCAAGGTTCCGGCAGCCTTTCAACTATCCGCACCAAATGGAATTGGTCTGTAACAAGGCCTTTAACCACGAAATCGAATAAGAACTCACCGCAGGTCCGTGAAACGTTCCCTTATGACGTGATGGGCAGGCTCTTATTCAATCGAAGAGAAATGCCAACCCTTGGCAGGGTGAAGTGTTGGCGATCAAAACCCAACTGCATTGCGCAAGCTGCTTTAGAGGTCGTGAGATGAGTAAAAACAGGTACCCCCGATTACTAGGCTTTTTGCCGCTGCTTGGCATGATGTTAATGCTGGGAGGCTGCAAGTGGACCTTGATGGACCCGAAAGGACAGATCGGTCTGGATCAACGAAACCTGATCATCACCGCCACCCTGCTGATGCTGCTGGTCGTGGTTCCTGTGATCATCATGACCTTCGCCTTCGCCTGGAAATACCGCGCGTCGAACACCAGCGCGACCTACGCGCCGAAGTGGTCGCACTCCACCAAGATCGAAATCGCGGTGTGGCTGGTCCCGATCCTCATCATCATCGCCCTGGGTTACATCACCTATAAGTCGACCCACGAGCTGGACCCGTACCGTCCGCTGGAGTCCGACGTCAAGCCGATCAACATCGAAGTGGTCGCGCTGGACTGGAAGTGGCTGTTCATCTACCCGGACCTGGGTATCGCCACGGTCAACGAGATCAAGTTCCCCGAGCACACCCCGCTCAACTTCCGGATCACCTCCGACGCCGTGATGAACTCGTTCTTCATCCCTGCCCTGGGTGGCCAGATCTACGCGATGGCAGGCATGCAGACCCGCCTGCACCTGATCGCCAACGAAAAAGCTGAAATGGAAGGCATCTCCGCGAACTACAGCGGCGCTGGCTTCACCGGCATGAAATTCAAAGCGATCTCGACGAGCCAGGAAGATTTCAACGCCTGGGTAGCCGAAGTCAAGGCCGCACCTAAACAGCTTGATCAAGCTGAATACGATGCCCTGACCAAACCGAGCCAGAACAACCCAGTCGCCCTGTACTCCGCGTATGAGCCGAACCTGTTTCAGAAAATCGTCGACAAGTACGAAGGTATGAAGCCAGGCAAGCCGGTCAAGCACGAGAAGAAAGAAGTGGCCGTGGTTGAAGGTTCTGACACGGGCTCGCATTCAACTGCTGGGGCAGAGGAGTAAACGATGTTTGGTAAATTAAGTTGGGATGCGGTCCCGTTCCACGAGCCGATCGTGATGGTGACCATCGCCATGATCGCGCTGGGTGGTCTGGCACTGTTTGCAGCAATCACTTATTTCAAGAAGTGGACCTACCTGTGGACCGAGTGGCTGACGTCCGTCGACCACAAGAAAATCGGCGTCATGTACGTCATCGTGGCCATGGTCATGCTGCTGCGTGGTTTTGCCGACGCCATCATGATGCGTACCCAGTTGGCCATGGCCACCGAGGGTTCGCCTGGCTACCTGCCACCTGAACACTATGACCAGATCTTCACCGCCCACGGTGTGATCATGATCATCTTCATGGCGATGCCATTCTTCACCGGCCTGATGAACCTTGCCTTGCCGCTGCAGATCGGTGCCCGTGACGTTGCCTACCCGTTCCTGAACTCCCTGAGCTTCTGGCTGCTGGTTTCCGGTGTTGTGCTGATCAACGTGTCCCTGGGCGTCGGCGAATTCGCCAAGACCGGTTGGGTTGCGTATCCGCCATTGTCGGGGATCCAGTACAGCCCGGGCGTGGGTGTGGACTACTACATCTGGGCGCTACAGTTATCAGGGCTCGGGACGACATTGACGGGGGTCAACTTCCTGGCCACCGTCCTGAAAATGCGCGCCCCTGGCATGAAACTGATGGACATGCCGATCTTCACCTGGACCTGCACCTGGGCCAACGTCCTGATCGTGGCTTCGTTCCCGATCCTGGCCGCTACCATGGCGCTGCTGTCGCTTGACCGTTACCTGGATTTCCACATTTTCACCAACGAACTTGGTGGCAATCCAATGATGTACGTGAACCTGTTCTGGGCATGGGGTCACCCTGAGGTGTACATCCTGATCCTGCCAGCGTTCGGTATCTTCTCCGAAGTGATCTCGACCTTTACCGGCAAGCGCCTGTTCGGTCACCACTCGATGGTCTACGCATCGGGCGCGATCTCCGTACTGGGCTTCATGGTGTGGCTGCACCACTTCTTCACCATGGGTTCGGGCGCCAGCGTCAACGCCTTCTTCGGCCTGGCGACGATGCTGATTTCCATCCCGACGGGGGTGAAGCTATTCAACTGGCTGTTCACCATCTACCACGGCCGTCTGCGTATCACCAGCCAGGTTCTGTGGACCCTGGGCTTCATGGTGACTTTCGCCATCGGCGGCATGACCGGCGTACTGCTGGCCATCCCGGGTGCTGACTTCGTCCTGCACAACAGCCTGTTCGTGATCGCTCACTTCCACAACGTGATCATCGGCGGTGCGGTATTCGGTTACATCGCTGGTTTCAGCTTCTACTTCCCGAAAGCGTTCGGCTTCAAGCTGCACGAAGGTTGGGGCAAGGCTGCATTCTGGTTCTGGATCTCGGGCTTCTTCGTCGCGTTCATGCCGCTCTACGCCTTGGGCTTCATGGGCATGACCCGTCGTCTGAACGCCACTACCAACCCTGAGTGGGTGCCGTACCTGTACGTCGCCATGTTCGGTGCGGTGATGATCGCCGTGGGTATCGCCTGCCAGCTGATCCAGCTGTACGTGAGTATCCGTGACCGTAAGCAGAACGCTTGCGAATCCGGCGACCCATGGAATGGCCACACCCTGGAATGGTCGACTTCGTCGCCACCGCCGTTCTACAACTTCGCCGTGATCCCTACCGCGAACACCATTGATGCGTTCACCGAAGCCAAGGAAGACGGTACTGCGTACCAGCGTCCGAAGCACTACGAACCGATCCACATGCCAAACAACACCGCCACTGGCGTGGTGATGGGCGCGCTGTTGACCGTGTTCGGTTTCGCGATGATCTGGCACATCTGGTGGCTGGCAATCGTGAGCCTGGTGGGCACTATCGGTTACTTCATCATTCACGCTGCCCGTGATGATCAAGGCTACATGGTGCCGGTCGAGACGATCGAGCGCATCGAAGCCGAGCAGCACGCTCGCCTGGTAGCCGAGAAGAAGATTCCGGCCAACCGTGTTGAAACCTCGTTGGAACAGGCTTAAACCATGTCGAACTTAGTGACCAATGCTGGACACGCCCATGTCGATGACCATGGGCACGATGACCATCACCACGACTCGGGGCCGATGACCGTTTTCGGTTTCTGGCTCTACCTGATGACCGACTGCATCTTGTTTGCGTCGATCTTCGCGGTGTACGCGGTACTGGTAAACAACGTAGCGGGTGGCCCGTCGGGCCACGACATCTTTGAACTGCCTTACGTGCTCGGCGAAACCGCCTTGCTGTTGTTCAGTTCGATCACCTACGGCTTCGCCATGTTGGCCTTCTACAAGGGCAACAAGAAAGGCGTACTGAGCTGGCTGGCCCTGACCTTCCTGTTCGGCCTGGGCTTCATCGGCATGGAGATCAACGAGTTCCACCTGCTGATCTCCGAAGGCTACGGCCCGCACCGTTCCGGCTTCCTGTCCGCGTTCTTCACGCTGGTAGGCACCCACGGCCTGCACGTGTCTGCCGGCCTGCTGTGGATGGCGGTGATGATGTATCAGGTCAATAAGCACGGCCTGACCAACACCAACAAGACTCGCCTGACCTGCCTGAGCCTGTTCTGGCACTTCCTGGACGTGGTCTGGATCTGCGTCTTCACCGTTGTTTACCTGATGGGGACTCTGTAATGGCTAATGCACACTCCCATGACCATGACAGCCATGATGCAAGCCACGGCAGCGTCAAGTCGTACGCCATCGGCTTCATCCTGTCGGTAATCCTGACGCTCATCCCGTTCGGTCTGGTGATGTACCCGACCCTGCCGAAGTCGATCACCTTGATGATCGTGCTGGCATTCGCGGTGATTCAGGTTCTGGTGCACCTGGTGTACTTCCTGCACCTGGACCGTTCCAAGGAGCAGCGCGACAACGTGGTTGCGTTCGTGTTCGCAGGGATCGTAATCGTACTGCTGGTTGGCCTGTCGATATGGATCATGTTCAGCATCCATACGTTCATGATGGCGAAGTGAGGTAAGACCCGATGTCGCTTAAGCACTTTATCCAAATCACCAAACCGGGGATCATTTTCGGTAACGTGCTTTCTGTGGCGGGCGGTTTCTTCCTGGCCTCCAAGGGACATGTCGATCTGGCCATCTTCCTGGCTGCAATGATCGGTACGTCCCTGGTGGTAGCTTCCGGATGTGTGTTCAACAACTGCATCGACCGTGACATCGATATCAAGATGGAGCGCACCAAGAATCGTGTGCTGGTCCAGGGCCTCATCTCCCTGAAACTGGCACTGATCTACGCGACCGTCCTGGGTGTTGCCGGTGTGGCGTTGTTGTACAAGGTGGCCAACCCGCTGGCGGCGCTGTTTGCCGTGATCGGTTTTGTCATCTACGTCGGCCTCTACAGCCTGTACCTCAAGCGCAAGTCGGTTCACGGCACGCTGGTGGGCAGTCTGTCGGGGGCGATGCCGCCGGTGATTGGTTATGTGGCTGTGACCAATAGCTTCGACATGGCCGCGCTGACGCTACTGGTGATGTTCAGCCTGTGGCAGATGCCGCATTCCTACGCCATCGCGATTTTCCGCTTCAACGACTACCTGGCTGCTTCGATTCCGGTATTGCCGGTAAAACGGGGTATCCAGGTCGCCAAGAAACACATCCTGCTGTACATCCTGGCCTTCCTCGTGGCGACCTTGATGTTGACCTTCAGTGGCTACGCCGGCATGAGCTACCTTGCCGTTGCCGCCGCCATGGGCATGTACTGGTTGTACATGGCCTGGACCGGCTACAAGGCGGTGGATGACACCGTCTGGGCGCGCAAGCTGTTCGTGTTCTCGATCTTCACCATCACCGCGCTGAGCGTGATGATGTCCCTGGATTTCCAAGTGCCGAAAGAGCTGCTGCTGACCTACGCTCACTGAGTGGTCCCGCAGTGAAAAAGCCCCGCCTTCGAGAGAAGCGCGGGGCTTTTTCTTGGACGGGGTTTAAATCCCCGGCTGCGTTTATCGTCATACCCCTCAGTACGTGCTGTGCGAATCCATCACCCGCCTACAAGGAGTAGCCCTATGGTCAGCGTAAGTCGTCGGTCCCTTCTCGCCCTGGGCGCCGCCCTGCCTCTGCTGGGGCGCCTCGATTGGGCGGTTGCCAGCCCGCCGCCGACGAAGACTGACAAGGTGCTGCTCAACTACAACGAAAGCCCCTATGGGCCCTCTCAGGCTGCCCGCGAAGCCATGCAGAAGGGAATCGCCACAGCCGGGCGTTATCCCTACAAACACATGTACGCCCTGGCCGGGCTGTTTGCCCAGCAGCAGGGGATTGCCGAAGAACAGGTGGCGGTATTTGCCGGCTCCATGGCTGCACTGCGCTATGCCGTTCTGGCATTCACCAGCGAGACCCGCGGTCTGGTGATGGCTACGCCATCCTACGAAGTGCCACGTCAGGCGGCGCAGGCGAACAAGGCCTCGGTCAAGGAAGTCAGCCTCAACGCCGACCACGCCCACGACATCCCGGCCATGCTCGCTGCCGACCCCCAGGCTGGCATGCTCTACCTGTGCAACCCCAACAACCCGACCGGCACTGTGACGCCCACCGACGCCATCCGCCAGGCCTTGGCACACAAACCCGAAGGCAGCGTGTTGGTGGTGGATGAGGCCTATATCGACTTCGCCAATACGCCCAGCGTGGTCAGTTGGGTCAAGGACCACGATGACCTGCTGGTGCTGCGCACCTTCTCGAAAATCTACGGCATGGCTGGCGCCCGCCTGGGCCTGGCGGTCGGTCATCCGGCGCTGCTGGAACGCCTGGCCGTGTTTGGCGGTGACAACGTCCCGGCGGGCAGCACGTTGCTGGGCGGCCTCGCCAGCCTTGAGGACGTGAAGCTGTTGCCGCAACGCAAAGCCCTCAACAATCAACTGCGTGATGAGACCGTGGCGTGGTTGAAAGGCCGGGGTTTCACCTGCACCGCGTCACAGGCCAACTGCTTCATGATCGACGTGAAGCAACCGGCGGAGCAGGTGATCGAAAAGCTGGCGGCGCAAGGTGTGATGATCGGCCGGGTGTTTAAAAGCTGGCCGCAGTGGGTACGGGTGACGGTGGGGGACAAGCAGGATATGGCGCGGTTTCGCGAGGTGTTTGCGCAGCAGGTCAGTTGACGCGACGCCGAACACATGTGAGAGCGGGCGTGCTCGCTCCCACATGGTACCCAGCAGTGTTGCGGATTAAAGGGTTGGGATTAAGGGTTACTGCTGCGCGATGCTGTACCCATCAAACGCCGTCTGCTGCTGCAACGCGGTAATCACGCTCTTGCGGTTCAAAGGCTGTTCGGCACCGGCGTTATCCACAAAGCTCTCGACTTCCAGCTCCGCTTCATCGCCTTCACCCACAAAGCTGAAGCCCAGGAACTCGAACGCCTCACGGTCAACGTTCAGTTTCGAGCGCGGCGTGCGCAGCGGCAGGGTGACGCTGATGCCATCCTTGCTGATCACAAACACTTCGGCTTCTTTCTTCGGGCGGGATGCCTTGCTCTTGCCGGCGCTCGGGTTGCTGATGGCCTGGTGGCTCTGGTTCAGCACTTTCAACGCCAGGCCGTAGACCAGCGCCTGGAACTCGGGGTCGTCCTTGAAGCAGGACAGGATGCGGCTGATGGAGAACTGGCTGCTCAAGTTTTCCAGGGCAGCGTTGTCGGCGGCCTCGGCGTCCTTGAGCTGTTTGAGCTGACCCATCAGGTCGTAGGCCTTGTCGTCGTCGAAGGCATCGTGGGCCTGACGGATGGCCACGCGCAGTTCGCGGATCTGGTCGCTTTCCTTGGAGGTGTGGAACGCGTCCAGCACCATCTCGCTGATGATCTTGGCGGCGGGCAGATGCTGTGAAAGATTGATGGCGTTTTCGTATTCGGCTTTGGCGTGCAAGGCGACGACGGATTCTTCGGTGGCAGATTGTTCGGTGTAAGAATCGGACATTGAAATTTCACTACTTCAGTAAACGAGGACAAAAAAGCGTCGGGCATTTTCAGGGGGGAGGGAGGTCAGGTCAAGGCAGCACACTGCCTTTGAGGTTCCGCTGATCCATATCAAGTGGCTGCTTGGGGAATTTCGCGACAACAAGCCTGGGGCTTGGCTGGCCCTGGTGATCTGCCTGATCACGCATAAAAACAATTGCAGACCTGAACCGAGGAGACCACTCCAGGTCAGGTTTTAAAGGAGTATTGCGATGTTCTCGGGACAACCGCGCCCGGACTTCCCCGACAAGGTCAAGGACTAGCCGAACGGCGGCAGGCCCGTGGATGCGCGCTACTAGTCCAACTGCTTGAGGCAGGCCTCGAGGATATCCAGGCCTTCCTCCAGCACTACGGGTTCAATGGTCAGCGGCGCAAGCAAACGGATAATGTGCCGCGACTTGCCGCTGGGCATCAGCAACAACCCGGCGCCCCGCGCCAGGCCCAATAGTTGAGCGAGCTGTTGCGGTGCAGGGGTGCCGTCGGCGTTGGCCAGCTCGATGCCGCGCATGGCACCGGTACCGGTCAGGCGGCCGATATACGGCAAGCCTTGCGCCCGCCAGCTTTCATAGCGGCTGACGATGGCGTGTTGCTGCTGTGCGCCCCAGGCGTGCAGGTGTTCGTCGGTCATCGCATCCAGCGTGGCCAAGGCCGCCGCACACGCGATGGGGTTGCCGGAATAGGTCCCGCCCAAACCGCCTTTGGGCAGGTTGTCCATCAGCGCCTTGCGCCCGACCACGGCGCCCAGCGGTACTCCACCGGCGATGCTTTTGCCGAGCAGGATCAAGTCCGGTTCGATGCCCAGGCGCGAGAACGCAAAGCGCTGGCCGGTACGACCAAAGCCCGACTGGATTTCATCGGCAATCAGCAGGATGTCGTGTTCATCGCAAAAGCGTCGCAGCGCCTGGGCGAATTCGCTATCCAGTGCGAGAAACCCGCCTTCGCCCTGCACCGGCTCGATGATGAAACAGGCCACATCGTTGACATCGATTTCCACGCTGAACAGGCGCTCCATGGCCTTCAACGCTTCGGCGCAGGTCACGCCATTGTCGGCACTCGGATAGGGCAGGTGATACACCGGGCCCGGCAGCACACCGACTTTCTGTTTGTAGGGGGCCACCTTGCCGTTGAGGTTGAGGGTGGCCAGGGTACGACCGTGGAAGGCACCGTCAAAGGCGATCACTGCCGTGCGGCCAGTGGCGCCGCGCACGATCTTCAGGGCGTTTTCCGCCGCTTCCGCGCCGCTGTTGGTGAGCATGCCGCTGACTGGGTAAGTCACCGGGATGAATGCGGTCAGCCGCGCCATCAGTTCGATGTAGGGTGTGTGCGGGGCGGCGTTGAACGCGTAGTGCGTCAACCGGGTGGCTTGGTCACGAATCGCCTCGACCACGCCCGGGTGGCAATGACCGAGGTTGAGCACACCGATGCCGCCGACAAAATCGATGTAGCGTTTGCCCGTGGTGTCCCAGATTTCGGCGTTCTTACCGTGGCTGAGGCTGATGGGGTGCACGATGGAAATCGACTGGCTGATGGTTTCGTGGCTCATGAATCGCAGACTCGGCAGTGACGGGCGTCTTTTTATCTAAGCCGGGCACCCACCCTTGTCGCAAACGAAATAAAGTCGCCGGGTCATGACTGAAAATCGCGATGTGCGCCTACATAGTCGACCATCCAGCTCAGGAAAGCCTTCACCTTGGGAATCTCGCCGGCATGTTCGGCATGGGCGATAAAGTGCGCGCCGCTGCTGGGCATCGCATAGTCCCAGGGGATCATCAGGCTGCCCTGGGCCAGCTCCTCGGCCACCAGATACTGCGGCACCAACGCGACGCCATAGCCCGACTGCGCCGCGCGAATGCACATGTAGAACGTGTCGAAGCGCGGCCCGTGATAGCTGTTCTGCGAGTGCAGGCCCTGCTCCAGGAACCACTCATGCCAGGCCTCCGGGCGCGAGGTGCATTGCAGCAGGGTGTGACGTGACGAAGCATCACTGCCTTCGGCGACAAAACCCGGCGCACACACCGGCACCACCGCCTCACGGAACAGCTCGATGCAAGTTGCTCCCGGCCATGAACCCTGGCCGAAGAAAAACGCGATATCCGCCTTGGCCTGCAACACATCGAACGGCTCCAGCTCGTTGCGCACATCCAGGTGGATGTTCGGATGCTTCGCTGCAAAATCCTTGAGCTTGGGCACCAGCCAGCGGTCGCCGAAGGTCGGCTGGGTGGCGATGCGCAGCACTTCGGTCTCGCCGCCGTAGGTGAGGATGTAGCGGCTGGAGATGTCCACCTGTGTGAGGATCTTGTGCACTTCGGCCAGGTACAGCGACCCGGCCGGCGACAGGTACAAACGCTGGCGCACCCGGTCGAACAGGTTGTGGCAGAGCATCTCTTCCAACTGCGCGACCTGTTTGCTCACCGCACTCTGGGTCAGGTGCAGTTCTTCGGCGGCACGGGTAAAGCTCAAGTGGCGGGCGGCTGCCTCGAAGCATTGCAGGGCGGTCATCGAAGGGGTCAAGCGTTTTGAAATCATGCACTTCATTCCAAATCGGAAGGAGCCTTTGCCTAAAGGTCGTTTGTGGCAGCGGCGCAAAGCCGTTGATACTGCCCGGCAGCACTATAAACCGGCGCGGGCTGCGCGACGCCGAATAATAAGGAATGACAGGGAGAGCCTTGCATGAACCCATTCAAAACCACCTTGGCCATGATCGGCGCCACCGCTGCATTGGGCCTGGCGAGCAGCGCGCAGGCGGGCGTGACCCTGGACGCCATCCAGAAGAAAGGCTTCATCCAGTGCGGTGTCAGCGACGGCCTGCCGGGTTTTGGCGTACCGGATAGCACGGGCAAGATGACCGGCATCGATGTGGACGTGTGCCACGCGGTGGCGGCGGCGGTCTTCGGCGACGCATCGAAAGTGAAGTTCACCCAGTTGACCGCCAAGGAGCGCTTCACCGCACTGCAATCCGGTGAAATCGACCTGATCTCGCGCAACACCACCTGGACCAGCTCCCGCGATTCGGGCATGGGACTGGTGTTCACCGGCGTGACCTACTACGACGGCATCGGCTTTCTGGTGAATAACAAACTGGGCGTTACCGGCGCCAGGCAGCTGGACGGCGCGACCGTGTGTATCCAGGCCGGCACCACCACCGAGCTGAACGTCTCGGATTACTTCCGCACCCACGGCATGAAGTACACGCCGATCACCTTCGACACCGCCGACGAAAGCGCCAAGGGCCTGGAGGCCGGGCGCTGCGACGTGCTGACCACCGACCAGTCGGGCTTGTACGCCCAGCGCATCAAGATGGCCCACCCGGACGAGTTCGTGGTGTTGCCGGAAGTGATCTCCAAGGAACCTTTGGGGCCGCTGGTGCGTAAAGGCGATGATGAGTGGTTCAGCATCGTCAAGTGGACCTTGTTCGCCATGCTCAATGCCGAGGAAATGGGCATCACCTCGCAGAACGTCGAGGAGCAGGCCAAGAGCAGCAAGAACCCGGATGTTGCCCGGTTGCTGGGAGCTGATGGCGAATACGGCAAGGACCTCAAGCTGCGCAAGGATTGGGTGGTGCAGATCGTCAAGCAGGTGGGTAATTACGGCGAGGTGTTCGAGCGCAACATCGGCCAGGGCAGCGTGCTGAAGATCAAGCGCGGGCTCAATGCGCTATGGAACAACGGCGGCATCCAGTACGCACCGCCGGTTCGATAGCACGGGGGCTGTTATTCAGACACTCCATCTTTTCCCGCCGCTTTGGCGCGGTACAACGCCTGGTCGGCACGCGCCATCAGCGCGGCGGGGGACTCATCCCGTTCGCGCTCGGCTACACCCAGGCTCAAGGTGACTCTGAAGTCGCCGCCTTGCGAGCTGTTTTTCAATTGCTGGCGGATGCTCTTTGCCAGTGCCTTCGCACTGTCCAGCGAGGTCTTGGGCAGGACCAGCACAAACTCGTCGCCGCCCCATCGGGCCAACAGATCACCAGGGCGAATACAGCGTTGCAGGCATTCCACTACCTGCACCAGCGTCTGATCGCCCACGCCATGACCGAAACGGTCATTGATCGGCTTGAAGTCATCGATATCCATCGCGATCAGCGTCAGCGGCAGGCGAAAGCGTTGGGCGCGGTCGCATTCTTCCAGCAGCACTTTCTCCAGGCGGTAGCGGTTGGCGACCAGGGTCAGGGCATCCCGTTCGGCCAGCGAGCGGTTTTCATCCAGCTGTAGCTGCAACTGCTGGTTGACCCGCGACAGCTCGCGTGTGCGCTCGGCCACCAGCGCCTCAAGGGATTGATTGCGTCTTTCCAACTGTTCGACGGAGCATTTTCGCAGATGAATGTTGCGATGGGCGCCTACCATCCTTGCGACCGAGCCGTCGGCGTTACGCGCAATCACGTAGCCACGGTCTTCGATCCACAAGTAGCTGCCGTCTTTTTTGCGGCAGCGGTACTCGGCCTGGTAGTGAGGGGCACGCCGGTGGATGTAATCGTCAAACAACTTCATCACTTGGGCATAGTCGTCCGGGTGAATCACGCTTTCCCAGGTGAATACACTGTTCTCCAGCGCGTGGCGGGGATAACCCAGCATTTCGTACCAGCCTGGGTTGCGGTAGACGAACCCTGTATTGGCGTTCCAGTCCCAGATCCCGTCGCTGACCAACTCCAGCACGGTGTGCAGCATGTCGGCGTTGAAGTGAGAGAAGTCCTGTTCCAACGGGTTGTTGTCGGAGTTATCGACCATGTGCGCATTCCTTGCCTGAGCAGGCCTCAAGGCCTGCCGTTGTTGACGCCGATACTCCGTGGCTGGCGCTACTGTACAACGGGGCCTGGGTGCTTTGAATAGGGCAGATGTACGGCTAAAGGTTGATGGCTAATGGCTATTTACCAGGTGCCATCATCTCCGTCCGCCCCTTCCCATCCGCGTTGTGCTGGTAGATCGCCTCAGGCTGGCCTTGCTCGTTGAAAAACACCTGGCCGATCCCCGCCGAATTCCACAACCGCTCGCCGGCTTCGGCATGCTCGGGAATATGCGGCACCACCTGCATACTGCGACGGCGCGTGAGCCCGTTGAGGGGCGAGCGGGGTGAGTAGAGCCAACGGTTGAGCCGGTCAAACCATTCCAGCAAGCGTGGGGGGAATTCATTCTTGATGCCGCTGCTGGTGATCTGCCAGATCCTGGGGCCGGCGTTGCGATGGCGGATCAGCACTTCGTAGACGAATGAATAGTGAACGTCACCTGAAAGGATCACGTAGTTACCCGGTGTACGCGAGTGGCGAAAGATATTGAGGATCACCTGGGCAGCGCCACGGTGGGCCATCCAGTTTTCCGCATCCACCAGCAACGGGTGGCCGCACCAGCTGAAAATCTTCTGGACCGTCTCGATCAACTTCACGCCAAAGATGGGGGCGGGGGAAACAATGATGGCCGAAGGATGGTCGAGCAGTTCCTGTTGCAGCTCACTTAACGCCTCCCAGTCCAGCAGGCCGGACGGTTGCTTGAGGGTGAACTCGCTGCGCCACCGGCGCGTGCGGGTGTCGAGCACCACCAGGGCCGGGGTAGTGGGTAGCACGTAGTGCCATTGCTGGAAGTTGAGCAGCGCTTGGATCAAATCATCCTGGGCGGCGGATTGCAGGTGGTTGGCCTGGGGCTGGCAGGTGAGCGCCTGGGTTTGGCTGACCAGTTCGTTGAACGCCTCCGGCTGGTTGCCCCAGCCCTGGCAGAGCAGGTAGGCCAGCAGAGCGTTACCGATGATGCGTTTGGAGAACGGGTGGCCGTAGGCGGTGGCTTCCCATTGGGCGCTGAGGTTCCAGTCGTCGGTGATGTCGTGATCGTCAAAGATCATCAAGGTGGACAGGTGCGCGAACACCCGGGCGACGGCTGGCAGGCCCTTGCGGAATCGGTCGAGCTGCATTTGTTCGCGGGTGTAGCGCTGCAGTTCTTCTGTACCCAGCTGAGGCGCTTCGGGCGCGATCAGTTCCCAGGACGTTGGCGACCATACCAGCAAGTACATCGCGATGACTTCAGCGAAGGTCACGAGGTGATTATCAGCAGTGCTGCTGGTGAAGATCGGTTTTTTCACACCGCCAAAGAAGCGTTCACGCAGGGTTTCGTTGCTGTCCAGTGCCGGCAGCAGGTCGGCGCGATGGTAGTAGCTGGCACGATGCCCGTAGAGGCTGGCGCTGTCATCGATCACGGCGCCCTCCAGGTATTCATCGAACAGGCCCAGGCGTGCGATCAATGCATGTATGGCGCGCAACATCGGCCCGGCCACATCGTCGGCGTACACCTGGTCACCGCTCATCATCAGCAGGGCCGGGCGCTCGGCGGCAGTGGTGGCATCGGCCAGCAGGCGGTCGACACACAGCAGGCCTTCATCGGCGCTGTGATGGGGTTTGCGGCATGAGCCGTGTACCAACTGGTGGATACGGCTGTGCAAAACGAAGCTTGGGTATTGGGCGTTGGCGTACAGCAGGTGTGGCGCCCAGTCGGCGATGCCGGTGTTGTCGAACAATAGGTCGTAACGGATCGTTATGTCCTGGGGCAGGGCATCGTCCAGCGGTACATCGATCAAGTGGATAAAAGCATGGCGCCCCACCGGAACGACCTGGCAATGACCCAGGTTGATCTCCAGGATTTGGGCGGGCAGATGCAACTGCAGAGTGAGTTGCAGGGCTCGACTGCCCACCAGCCACAACACCAGGCGCCGGGGTTCGAGGCGGCGCAGCAGTGGGCCGGCCAATACGGCGGGCAGTGTATCGAGGTGCGGCATGCAGGTAATGGTTCCACGCTGGGCTTGACCGGCAAGGTTAACTCAGTAAGTGTCATGGTTTTGTTAAACAAGGATACGAAGGGCCGTGCACTGCCCTTCGTAATAGGACGGGTTAGAGCAATCTGCCTTGACCAATAGAGTCTAGCCCACCTCCCCTTTTGCGGCGGTCGTTGGCTGCCGTGCTCTCAAGATCGTCGTAGTTAAGTTGCGAGTGTGTGACGTCAATGCTGCGCTTCCTGCGCTGGGGCTCTGCATCATCCTGCTGCAGTGGCGAGTAAAAGCTGCCCAGTGTGTGATTGATAGCGCTTAGCATGGATGTTTCCTTCTATTGAGTAGAGGATTACTTCGCCAGTTGCAGCGAAGTGAGGCCAAACTTATAGGGAGCGAAATGAGTCAGCTATAAACACGTTGCTGCAAGTTATGACACGGCTGGCCAACGCTTTCAGGCGTCATTCGAGGTGCTGTTCGCGCAACTGTCCAGCCCGAGCGATGTCGCGCCTTCCTGGCCCTTGCCCATAAAAGCCGCCCGATTTTCCGCTTCCACAGTACGCAACGCAGTAATCTGGCAGTTGCTGCAGGCGCAATTACGCCACTTCATCCAAGACCGCACCCAACTGGACCTGGCGGCGTTGCTGCAAACCCTGATCGACGACTACCACGACCTGGCGACCGACATCACCTTTCGCGGCCCGCCATCTCTGGTGAACTTCGGCCGGCCCCTGGGCCTCAAGCGGGTGATCACCAACCTCGTGGACAACGCGATCCACTATGGCATCGCGCCGGAGATCGAATTGCAGCACACACAGAACGAGGTCGTGATTCGCGTGCTGGATCGCGGGCCGGGCATTGCGGCCGAATATCGGGAGGGGGTGTGCCTGCCGTTCTATCGCCTGGAAAGCTCACGCAACAAAAGCACGGGTGGTGTCGGCTTGGGACTCTCGACCGCTCGGGCGATTGTGCTGGAACATGGCGGCACCCTGACCCTGGCTGAGCGCCAGGGCGGAGGGCTGGAAGCGGTGGTGGTGTTGCCCGTTTAAACATGGCTTGTGGCAAGCCCGCTCACCACAAAAGTCTCGACCTTCACAGTCGGGACGTTCAGTCAGGTATGCGAGTCGTCGATCACCTTCGGCACCGTAAACCGGAACTCACTCCCCCGACCCACTTCACTCTCGGCAACGATCTTGCCGCCGTGGGCCTGGACGATACCTTGGGTGATGTACAGCCCCAGCCCGCTGCCGGTCGGGTTGTTTTCCGTCTGGGTCCAGTAGCGATCGAACACGTACGGCAGTTGTTCCGGCGCAATGCCTTCGCCGGAGTCGCGCACAGAGAACACGATCTCTTCGCCATTGCTCATGGCGCTGATGCCGATGTTGCCCTGGCGCGGAGTGAACTTGATCGCGTTGCCGATCAGGTTCGACAGCACCTGGAACAGACGCTCCGGGTCGGCATTGATCTGCAGGCCCGGCTCGGCGTTGAAAGACAGGTCGATGCCCTTATCCATCGCCAGCGGTGCCAGCAGGGAATAGGCTTCCTCGAAGATCTGGGTCACGTCGAGTGCCACCGGCTTGACCACATACCGCCCGGCCTCGATTTTCGAGGTGTCGAGCAAGTCTTCCAGCAGTACGTTCATGCGCCCGGCCGCCTGTTGCATGGTGTCGATGGCCGAGGAAATCCGTCGCGAGGTGTGTGGGCCATCGGAGCTGAAGGCCTTTTGCATCATGCCGCACAGCATCGAGATCACTGTCATCGGGTTACGCAGGTCGTGGGACACCACCGCCACCAGTTCATCACGCGCACGCACCGCTTGTTGCTCACGCAGCACCTGGCGCGCCAGGTCGTTTTCCAGGGCCGAGCGGCGCAGGTCATTGGCGGCAAAGTGGTCGCCATGGCTCCACTTGGTGGAGATACCGGCCATCTCCACTTTCCAGATTTCAAACGAGGTACGTGGGCGAAGGCGCAGGCCAGCGTCGGAGTTTTCCAGGTCCAGCGGTTTTTTCGGGTCGCCACTCCAATTGATGTTCTCTTTCACTTCCGGACGGAACCACAGCACAGCGTTATCCACCGGCTTGGGCAGGCTCATGGCCAACACGCCACTGGCCACCTGCTGGAACTCGGCGGCCGGCGGGTACACCGACACCAGGTTATGGCTGGAAAACACCGGCTCGCTGCGCCCTTGCAGCCACTTGTGCAAGGCGCGGATCTGCGCCGGCTCCGGGCAGTTGCCGTAGCGGTGCAACTGCTTGTCTTCGATGATCGCCACGCCGCCGGACAGGGTCAGGTCCATCAGTACCTGCGGTTGCTGGGCCAGGCCGTCGAATACGTTATCTTCCGAGCGTTTCATCGCCTGGTCGAGCAATGCCAGGGCCTCGACTTTTTCCTCGCGCTGACGGCTCAGGTCCAGGGCCTCCATGGCGCTGATTTGCAACGACAGCACCTGGCCGATGGTCTGGCAGGTGGTGCGCAGCTCGTTCGGCACCAGCAGCGGCTCGCGGTTGCCGCAACTGATCAGCCCCCAGAGTTTGTCGCCCTTCATCAGCGAAATGCTCATGGACGACAACACGCCCATGTTCTGCATGTACTGGCAGTGAATCGGCGACACGCTGCGCAGGGTGGCAAAGCTCAGGTCCAGCGGCTGGCCGGTGTCCGGGCGCAGCTTGGGCAACAGTGGAACCGGCTCGTAGGCCGCGTTCGGGATGATGCGTAGCCAGTTGGTGCGATACAGCTCGCGGGCTTGCTCCGGGATGTCGGACGCGGGGAAGAACAATCCGTTGAACAGCTCCATGGACGGCGCCGACGCTTCGGCGATCACCTGGCCATGGCCTTCCTCTTCGAAGCGGTAGATCAGCACGCGGTCGTAGCCGGTCATGGCCTGGATTTCAGTCACGCTGATTTCGTACAGCGCTTGCAGGGTTTTCGCCGCCTGCAAACGTTGCAGCATCTTGCCCAGGTCACTGATGCGCCCGTTCAGTGCCCGTGGGCGGAAGTCTTTGAGACGTGGCTCGAATTCCAGCACCAGCACATTCTGATGGCGGTGCAGCAGGCCTTCGAACTCTGCGCCGTTAAAGGAAACGTGCAGCGGTGGCGCGTCAAAAAACGTGTTGTTTTCGGCCATGGCGGCAACCGCCTGGGCGTGCTCGGCGCCCATCAGCGTGTGCAGTGGCTGGCCCAGCAGCGCCTCGGGCGCATGGCCGAACAGGCTGCCAACGTTGGCACTGACCTGGATGATAGTCAGCTCGGGCTCGGACAATGTCAGCAGCACGCCATGGGGCTGGATCGCCCCCGGGAAGCGAATCGGCTCGTCGGCACAGTTGGCAAGCAGCTCTTCAAAATCTTCGGGTTTCATAGCAGTACCTCCTGGCTGTCGAGCCATTGCTCAAAGCAGCGGAATGTCGAACGGGCTGCCTCTACTGCGCGCTGTTTGGCGGGGGCATCCAGCGGCAGGCGGCCCAGGTAATCGAGAAAGTCTTTCCAGCGTCGACCGGTCTCGGCGCCGTATACATTGAGAAACGCCCCACCGTTGTCGGCATTGACGTCCAGGCGCTGGGCCATTTCCCGGCGCAGCACTTGGCCGCCGAGGGTCGCGCCTTCCAGCACGTACAGGGCTCCGAGGCAGGCGGCGGGGGTGTCGAGGGTCGGAAGTTCGGCGCAGCGGGGCAGGGCGCCGATCGCCTGTTCATTCAGGCCCAGTGCATCGAGATCGTGCAGTAGCGTCGGCGTTTTCGTACGCGCCCCCTGATCAAAGCCCTCAGGGATCAACTCACATTCGTACAGCGCCGCTTCCATCGGTCCATAAAAACCGTAGTACGCCTCAAGCAAGCGCTGATACCAATCGGCATCCAGATGCTCAGAGAAAAACGGCAGGCGCTTCTCCAGCGCCACATGCAGCAGGGCCGTGCCTGTGCGCAACGTTTCCAGCAAAGAGGGCGCACCAACGTCATGGGCCTGTGAATGCATTCAGTGAGCTCGAACTGTGGGCCTCTCGGCCATGAATGACGCGTTAAACGGGCGACAATTCTACACAACTCATGGCGGGCAGCTGTACGCGCAAGGCGAAAAGGCTGACCAGCGGATCAGAAAAGTCGCTCCTTGCTTTCATAATGACTCTGGACGGCGCCATGAAGTTCGATCTGGATGATATCGTGACGCTATCAGTGCATTGACAAGCCTTGTTGGGTCAGCGCCGTTTGTACGCACTCAATCAAATGCTCAGTGCTCCACGGTTTGGGCAAAAACCGCACCGAGCCGCCCAACTGCGCCGCCAACTTGGTATTCCCCGAGGTCAACACCACCGGCACCTTCGGCCAACGATGGGCCACCACCTTGCTCAGGTCATAGCCATTGAGCAGGCCCGGCATCTGGATATCGCTGACAATCAGGTCGACCGGATCATCGGCCCGCTCAAGATAAATCATCCCCTCATCCGCCGAAGGAAACGACGTCACCAGCGCGCCGAAATCCTCCAGTACATCCACCATTAACGCCCGAATGATTTCGTCGTCTTCCAGCACCAAAATCGATGGCTGAGCCATGATCCTTACTCCACCATCAGGGATTCAGTAAGGTGGAGTGGGATGGGTTGGAATAGGTTCGATTGGATGTGTACCGGGCGATGGATGGTCGTTTCAGAGCGCTTCCCGGGCTGTTACCAGAAGCGGCGGAGTGAAATTGATACAGGCATAATCGGCCTACCGTTGCCGGCTGTGGAGCCTTTGATGAAATACGCCTTTTTCACCCTCGCCCTGATCCTTAACGCAAGCCCCGCTCTGGCGGCCGGCGACGCCGAGGCAGGCGGCAAGCTCTTCACCAAGACCTGCGGCGGCTGCCACAGCATCGGCGAAGGCGCGCGCGGCGGTTTCGGCCCGCAACTCAACGGCATCATCGGCCGGCCCGCCGCGACGACCACGGATTATCAGTATTCCGACGCGATGAAAAACTCCGGTGTGGTCTGGACCCGTGACAAGCTCGCGGCCTATATCGAGGCGCCGAAGAAGGTGGTGAGTGGTACGCGGATGATCTTCTGGGGTATCAGCGACCAGGAGAAAATTGAAAACATCCTGGCGTATCTGGAAACCTTCCAGCCCAAGTGATTGGTGTCGATCGAAGCCTGCGGGCTTCACCTTAAAAAACCAGAGGCACGCTGATGGACCGGCAACTGCTCAAGCTCGCCCGCAACAAACAACTGGCACACCCCGCGATGCTCGACGAGTTCGACATCAACGATTGGATTGTGAAATACCAGGCGCTTTATCCTGGGCACAGTATCGAAAGAGGCTTCCTGGAAGGCGCACGCTGGCTGAACACCCAATTTAAACGGGTGAAGAGCAGCCGTCTGCACTATTCGTTCAGTACAGATGAGCCGCTGACGTATGACGCGCTGATCAGCGCACATATCGGGTCGGCCAATCACTTCTTCTGCGCAATGGCTGCCGAGGCCCTGCAGGCCGTCGAGGCCAACCCGACAGCATCCCTTGAAGAGCACCTTTCATTCCGTTCTTCATTGACCAACGGTGAGTCCGGCCTGCCACCGGATCACCTCAACATGCTGCGGCTGGATTCGCTTTGCGGGCCGATCTGGGATCTGTATCAAAACCGCCATGACCTGCGTGTGCTGTTCCCCGACAATTGCCCGCATATGCTCAGCGCTATCAACTTTTTTGCCTATGAAAGCGACCTGGTTCAACTGACCCATAGTTTCAAAAAAATCTGGCAAGAGTTGTTGTACGGCGGCATGGAGTTTTTTGCCGACTCCAAAGGCGTACTGCTCTCCTCTGCGTCGGAGCATCTGGATCTGGTCAAAGTGATTTATGAATACCGCCGTGATCACCACAACGGTACCAACGGTCTGAGAATTTCCAATGACCTTCATCAGGGTCGCCAAACCTATGTGCCCCGGCTCGGGTGGCAGCGCTATATCCAATGCGTCGGCACTGACGTGTTGTCGATCGGTAACTGGTCTGAATTAAGCGACAGCGTCCAGACAGCCGCGCTTTATGCGTATCTGTCGCCGTATTACATGATCGACGAGTACCTGCATCCGTTGTTCGATGCCTCTCCCAACCCGGCTGTAAAAAGTACCGAGTGCCAAAACCTGCTGCATATCTGGCTGCACCTTGCGGTGATCGCGGCGCAACTCAAAGAGCGCTATGGGCAGATGCCTGCGCCTCGGCAGTGGGAAGACCTGCTCAAGCTGTGTCCGCGGTTTTCCCGCAACACTCTTGTCGAACGGCTTGCAGAGTCCACGGGGCTTGCAGTTGAACAGGTAAACGCGGCCATTGATCTGCTCCTTTACGAGGCCAAGAGCCTGCAGCACGACCTGTGGTCGCGACCGTTGGTGAAGGTGGATGAACACGTACTGATTCCGATCAGTGCGCCGTTGACGGCCAGCATCTCCAGGAATTTTGATATCTGGCTCAGCATCATCGACCCCAAAGGGAAGCAACGCGGACGACTGTTTGAACGTTACCTGCTCGCGGTGTTGGAAGATTGTCGCAAAACCAACCCGATCATGGCGGGCTTGACATGGTTGGGGGCGGTGAAGTTCAGAGGACCGTCCAAGGTTGTCGAGGAGATCGACCTTGTGTTCTCGTTTGGCAGTCTGCTGGTGGTGTGTGAACTGCGCAGTCGTCGAGCACCGATAACTCCGCTGGATTACCACAACGATTTTTCCGACAACAATGGCATCATCCATAAAGCCCGCCAGGCGCGGCGAAAAGCCCAACATATTCAGCAAGGGCTGGGGGCATTTTGCAGCCAGTATTTTCCTCACCTCAGCGACGCGTCCGAAGTCACCGTGCTGCCGTTGGTGATCGTCAGTGGTCCTTATCACGTCGGTTTTGCATATGACGACGTGCCCATTCTGGATCCTCACTTGCTCAGGCATTTTCTCAAGGATGGCGAAGTCCGGTTTGGAGGACGCGCGGACTCCGATACCGCTCACGACTACGGCTATGCCTTATATAGCGATGTGGAAAGTGCGCAGCGTGAGTTCGCAGGTTATGCCGCGAACCCGGCTCTGATCAGGGTCTACCGAACCATGGCCCAGCCCCGGCTGCACAGGTATCCCCTGCGGGGCGAACAGGCTCAGCCAGTGCGGAGTCTGTTCTACGAGCTTTCGGGTTTCAGCTTCGAGGAACAATTGGCCGTGGCACAGTCGGTTTCAGGCGGCAAACTGCGCAAAATTGACAGGTGACGAGGTTTGGAACATTCCCTGTGAGCCCTAGTCTCTTCATCACCCTCATTCGATAAGGATATCCCCCGTGAAGCGAATCGCATTGCTCTCCCTCGCTCTGGCCCTGGGCGCCTGCCAATCCAACCAACGCGACTCATCATCCAGCCTGTTCAAGGACGGCATTCAGTTTCGCCAGAAGACCGTGGCTGTGGATGCGGAACACGCCAAAGTCATTATGAAGTCCAGTGGCGGCACCCCCGCCGTCGACTTCTCGATCAGTCGCGAAGGCGACCCTGACTCACGCATGGAAGCCCTCGGCACGGTGATGGACACCGGCGAAGGCAAGGTCTTCAACTGGATCGCCAAGCTCAACCAGACCGTGGCCAGTGCGGGCTTCAAGCGTTTCCCACAACTGGAAATCCAGGCCGACCCCGGCAAGAAACTCACTGTATCGGGTTACGCGAACGACACCCGTACTGGTTACTACTACACCTGCGGGCCGGAGATGAATACGTTTAGCCCGGAGAAGGCAAAAGTGTATCTGGTGGAATTCCAATTCAAGGGTTCGGGGTGTGAGCAGCATGTGTATGACGTGACGGACCCGGCAAATCGGGTACCGGTGGCTGAGGCGGGGAGTGGGGGTAAGTCGGGTTGAGGGTTAGCCGTGGTGTGGTAGACCCTGCGGGAATACCACACCGTTGAAGGTGTGGGTGCAGCAGTTGCAGAAGGGTTTCATCTGCTCGGGCGTCAGCTGTGGGTTGACCTTTTGCAGCAGGCCGCCTTCGTCGACCCACAAGCCGCTGTAGTAGCTGTTCTCATCCGTTCTCACGTAATCCTGCTTGTCGCTTTCATGTTGCGCGACCATCCAGAACATCGGCTCCGGACGATCCAGGCGGGCGTTGGCTTCGCTGAACACCTGATCCCATGGGTGACCGACTTTGGAAAGTAGAAAGCGGAATAGCGGGGTGTAATCAAAGCCATGCCGTTGATGGCTATGCATCGAACCGCGGTTTGATTGTTTGTCTTTTTCGCTTTTGGTGTGCCGCTCATACCGGTAGGCGCGACAACTGCCGTGGCGCACGCCATGGGTTCGGGTGTTGACTGAGCGGTAGAGGAGGGGCTTTTGCGATGTGGGTTTCATTGCATCACGACGCCTTTTTGGATTGTTTTGGAGGCGGTGGCCAGGCGCCTTGGTAGCGGAAGGAGATTTGGTAGTCGAGGCGGTTGGGTTGGATCACGTGCTGGAAGTACGGCTGAATTAGCGTTATCCAATTGGGTTGGACGTTGAATACGTCGGCATATATCGCGGTCTCTTCGCTTAAGCCCAATGCTTCAAAAATACTGTCTGGGTCTGCGATATCCGCTGAGTATTCATCCGCTTTCAAGTCATTGCTGTGCTTTTCGTACCATCGCAGTCTGATTTTCATCACCATTTTCAGAATTCCTCTTTATCTATAAATTCGACGTTTCGGGTCCGCCGGTCCTCGACGCTCGGCGGTATAAGGATCAAATGCACCGAGGTGTTCCAAGTCACTTTTTCGATAGACTTCCAGCTCGGCTTTCTTGGAATCCCATTCAAATATTCTTTTTCCTTTTGCGTCTATCCAACGTTCGCGTAAGCCAACGCCCCCTCTTCTTGGCGTCACAGGCCTTTGCGGAATCAGACCAGGGAAGCCTGTTATATCTTCGGCTTTGGGGGCTGGGAAGTAGTCATGGTCTGGGTTTCTGAGCCCTTTCCTTGGCTTGTTGACCACCACATACAGCGGCCGTACCCCCGACTCCACCGGGAACACCAGAATAAAATCCCGATACTCCGGCGGATAAACCGGGTTCACCAGAATCTGCGCCGCTTTCTCCGTCGGCGGATAAATCCAGATCATCGGCGCTTGCGGCGCAGCCTCCAATGGCGGAATCCCCAGCGTGTCGCTGGGATCAACGGCGGGTGTCCAGATCAACTCCACACCCTCACCCAAATCCGCTACAAACTGATCGCTACGGTTTTGGAACTGCACCACATCAATCATCTGCCAATCGGCATGGTTGCCCGTGTAGAACCCATACCCCTTGAGCGTGCCGTCCTCGCGTTGCTCGATATGCAACCGCATCTGCGACCGCGCCCGTTGCATCGAACGCAACTGCTCCTCGCTGTAGAGCGCGCTATCACTCAGCTCTGACGGCCAGGCCAGCGCCACCAAGCCCGTCAGCAGGCCCCCGGCGACCGATCCAACGGCAGTTGCCGCCGACTCCCAAACCGCCGACCGCAACGCCAACTGGCCCAAACCTGCAGGCAATGTGCTGCCGCCGATCTTGCGCAAGGCAACCGCGCCCCTGCTGTCCACCTCACGCCCACCCAGCAGGCTTAAGTGGCCGTACTCCCTGATCAGTTCCAACGGCACATACCCTGCCGGGTTGAAGTAATGAGTGATGCCGTCAGGCAATTGGCAAGGCTTCATGAAGACGCAGCCGGGAGGTTTGGCTCGCGTAGGGGCTGGGGCAGGGGATGGCTCGAAAAAATCAACCGATGGCGAATACGGCGCACGCGATGGCTGTGGCGTCAGGATGCGTCGTTTGCGTAACTCTTCTTCGGTGGGTGGGTAAAAGCGTTCTGGCATGACGGGCTCACTTCCTGTGCGAGGAGGTGAGCCTAAGAGGGCGGAGCGATGGTAGGTATTGGCTTTGTTCGATGGCTGGCGTGGGAAAAGGCAACAGGTTGTCAGCGCTCTAGAAGGCGAGCGTTTGAGCGCCTTGATCCACGTGCGACAGGCGTGTGCGTTTTGTCCTGCAAACCAAGCCTATGTCTTGCGTAGGACCGTTCTGGATTCGCTCTGGCGTTCTCTTTAGCCGCACCGTGTTTGCTACGGTCGCGGAAAAAATACGCATGGAAAAGCAGAATGCTGGCATTCAACACCCTATGGGAAAACCACCCGGAAATCTTTGGCGACGCGGCGCCATGCAGAACCAACGGCGCCAAGAATTTCAGTGATCAATGCGCGATCAATCTTGGCGTGGCACTGCGTAGATCTGGCGTTGACCTGAGCAGATTAAGCAGCGTGCGCTATTGTTGGCAGCATCCCAAAAGCGAGGGGCACATACTGGCCGCAGAGGAAATGGCCAACGCATTAAGCCGCGTCATCATTCCCGGTTTACGAAGCATGAAGAAGATAAAACCCGAAAGCTTCGAAGATGAGTTGGCTGGGCATCAAGGCATTATCTTCTTCAAAGACTTTTGGCGCCGGGGAAACGAAACGTTTGGTAATCGCAGTGGCGATCACATCGACTTATGGAACGGGCGGCGGTTGACGGACTGGTTGAGCTACCCGCGTATTCAGCTGGGATTTTCGATTGAAGGGACGTTCTCGGATTATCACGAGTCCAGGGAGATCTGGTTTTGGAAGGTTGCCTGAAAGTGGTTAAGGGGGTGGTGTTTGTTGTGCTGGTGGTTGCGGTGGCACTTGGGGTGTTTAACGGGGTGGTAGTGATCCTATCGGCGTATTTTGGACCGTTTTATGAGGGGGATGCGGAGCAGAGCCGGAATTTTGGGCTTTGGCTGGTGGGGAATGGGGTGGTTGTTGTCGGGGCAGTGACGGGTGGGGTGGGTTGGTATCGCAGGCTTCTGCGAAGGAGGTGATGAGCTTACCAAGCGGAAGTAGGAGCCGATTCGGTAGCGCCCGATGTTGGTGTTTCGAATATTGCGATTTTCGTTTGTTTCGTTTGGTTTTGGTCTCAACTGAATTTCGAAACACCGGAGTTGCATCATGATCGCCAATCACCTCCCGAAAACCATTCCTCCTCTGGAAAAGGAAGTCGAAGCTGCCGTACAAGGCCAGCGTGAGCTGGCCTCGCTGCTGTCGACCAAATTTGAAACCCAGCGCATCGACATCTTCGACAAAGAAGACAAGCCTCACAGCCTCGTACTCCCCACCTCAGCACTGCGCTTGTTGGTCGATATCCTGGGCGAGCTTGCTATCGGCAATGCCGTCAAGGTAGTCCCGGTGCACGCTGAATTGACCTCGCAGGAGGCTGCCGACCTGCTCAATGTTTCATGGCCGCATTTGGTGAAGATGCTGGAGGAGGGGGCTATTCCTTTTACGAAAACGGGGCGGCATCGGCGGATTCGGTTCTCGGATTTGATGGCGTTCAAGCAGCGGAGGGATGAGGAAAGTCAGGAGGCGATGGAAGCGTTGGCACAACAGGCACAGGAGTTGGGAATGGGGTATGACGGATGAGGTGTTCGCCTTTTACTGCTGTATACGATGCTTTCAGTTCATTTTGCTTCTGCCTCATCAGACACGTTTAGCCACAAAGCCGATTTTTCGCTAATCAATCTCTAGGCTACTTTTGGCGTGTCGTCGACATTCGGCGACCGGGCCTGGAAACCCGTGGAACAATAGCGCACAGGTGCCTTTATTTATCACGATGGCTGGTGTTTTTGTGCCAGCATATCCGTGTTATGGCGGCTGTGCGCGGGAGACCTTCGGGTCTGCCGGGTTCCTATTGTCCCGGTTTTCCAGCCTGCGCATAGCTGCCACCCATTCGCCTGGAAACGAACGTGGCGGCTCTTATCTACATTAGGAGTCAAGCCAATGAGCATTTCTGACAGGTCGCACCCTCGCAATACCCGCGTAAGCACCTCCAACCACCCCGGAGGCGCCCAATGATCAACCCACCCCTCAACAAAACCCTCGGCATCATCACCTTCTCCACCTGCGGCAAGCAGCCCAATCTCCACCGTCTATTCCGCGTCAATTCCGGCGTGCCCATCCGTGATGCCCTGGAGCATGCCTCCGAGTTGTTGCACTGTTCCAAGTTGCTCGCGTTGGATGCGGCCATGGATTCCAGTGCAGATCGCTATGCCTGGGCGGCGCATTATTTGGGGG
>Ga0068851_10000034_pt1 | contig 107262 bp, 57 predicted proteins | sample KBSCornC12_FD_66588 | JGI IMG/M metagenome (GOLD analysis project Ga0068851, IMG submission 66588) | Corn rhizosphere microbial communities from Kellogg Biological Station, Michigan, USA - KBS Corn C1-2 | ecosystem: Host-associated > Plants > Roots > Rhizosphere > Soil ...
CTGTTAGCAACACTTTTGATTACGAGTAATCTCATCAACATAGGAATTGTCCTGCTATCCTATTCTATTTTTCATATCATCTTGCCGGAAGAAACACTCCTGAATTGGGGCACATACATGCATGATGTTTACATCTTTCAATGGCTGGAAGCGTGGCAATGGGCCGCCTTCTTCAAATTCATGATCACTATTGTGGGGATCACTTTCCTGTTGGTGCTATTTGCGGAAGTATTACCCAAAATTTATGCTAATGCCAACAATGCTGCCTTTGCCAGGTTGATGAGTGGTCCTGTTGCCGTGTTGATGACGCTCTTGGCACCGGTCAATAAGTCATTAGTAAAGCTTGGTCAATCGGTAGAAAAGAAATTGAGCGCAGACAATGCTCTCGGTGCCAATAAACTCGATATTGATAAAGCAATTGATCTTGCTGTATCACGCGATAAGGATTCTGAAGTCGAAGCGGAGATACTCAAATCCATTGTCAGCTTTAATGACGTCGCGGTCAAACAAATCATGAGATCGCGCATGGATATCGTTGCCCTCGATACACTGATGAGCGAAGAGGAGATGATAGCTGCCGTAAAAGAAACTGGATATAGTAGATTGCCTGTCTTCGAAGAACAACTCGATAATATAAAAGGCATCCTGTATATAAAAGATCTCATAGCTTTCCTCGATACTGAACATAAGCCTGAGGACTGGACACAACTGATTGATCCGGATGTGTTGTATGTGCCGGAAGCGAGAAAGATAAACGAATTGCTCAAGGACTTTCAACGGGAACGATTACACATGGCCATTGTCGTGGATGAATATGGAGGCACCTCCGGTATTGTCACCATGGAAGATGTCATTGAAGAAGTGATCGGGGATATTAAAGATGAATTTGATGAAGAGCATGAAGTGGAATACCGGCGACTGAGTGACAAGGAATATATTTTCGAAGGACGGACGATGCTCATCGATGTATGCCGGGTGATGAATGTGGATAAAACCAGTTTTGATAAATCAGATGGCGATGCGGATTCACTCGCGGGACTGGTGCTCGATCTGAATGGCAAGATGCCGGTGGTGGGACAGAAAATTTTATTGGAACCATTTTCGTTCACCGTACTTTCCGTTTCCCCTAAACGAATTGAACGTATTAAAGTGCAGATCGAATCATGAGTAAAATTCTCTTCAGCATAATTCTTCTCGGTTGTGTAGTGAGTTGTAAAGACGAAGTCAGCACACCAAGACCCCGCGCCTATCCGCGAGTGGAATATCCCAAACATGAATTACAGGATTTCTCCAACAACGACTGTCCGTTTACTTTTCAATTTCCAAAATATGCAGAGGTGCAAATGAAAGCAGATCATCCTTGTTGGTTTGATCTCTTTATCCCGGCCTTCAAAGCCCGGGTACATTGCAGCTATCTGTCGGTCAAAAACAGAGCCGATTTTGATGATATGGTCAATGATACCTACACCATCGCTGGTAAGATCAATGAACGATCCAATTACATGGAGGAGTCCCGCATAAAGAATGAAAATGGGGTGGGTGGATTGCAATTAAAATTTACAGGACCTGCAGCTTCGCCATTACATTTCTTTCTCACCGATACGACACAGCATTTTTTTAAAGCGTCACTTTATTTTGAAGCCAAAGTAAAACCGGATAGTCTCGCTCCAATTATTGAGTTTGTGGAAGAGGATGTGAATAAGATGATTCAGTCGTTCAATTGGAAAAAGTCGGAAGGGAAATAAAAACTCAGGCTGACGAGTTTTGGACAGAAAAAACGCCTGTCTTTCTTTTAAGACAGGCGCATCAAAACAAAACGAAAAACCAACTATATTTTTAAGTGGGCGCTTATGAGGACTAGAGTCCTTTCTTTAAACGCACGGGAATATCTAAATATTTACCCTGTCGATACACTTTCAAGTTGATCGTGTCTCCCACTTTTGCCATATCAATTTTTTGCTTCAGATCATCAAAGGATGTCAGCTTATGACCATCCAGTTCAACCAGTACATCATTGGGTAGTATGCCTGCATATTGAGCGGCACTCTTTTCACCCACAGCATCTACCAGCAAACCTTCTTTGATATCTAATCCTTGCTCTTTAGCCAAGGTTTCATCTAATACAAACACTTCTACCCCCAAAGAGGTTCGCTCAATGTCCCCGTTGTTTTTCATTATGTCGTTTGCTATACCAATCGCCAGATTGACAGGGATGGCAAACGAGTACCCGGCATAACTACCGGTTTCTGAGGCAATTGCTGTATTGATACCTAAAAGCCTTCCATTAGCGTCTACGAGGGCGCCTCCACTATTGCCAGGGTTGATAGCAGCATCGGTCTGGATAAACTGCTCAATAGCCTTATTGCCCTGGATAATATTAAGATCCCGCCCCTTGGCACTAATGATGCCGGCTGTAACCGTAGAGGTCAGATATTCAAATGGATTTCCTACTGCCAGCACCCAATCTCCAACCCGGGCCTTGTCCGAATCGGCATATCCCAGGGTAGGCAGGTTATCGGCATCAATCTTAATGACCGCCAGGTCCGAACTCGGATCCCTTCCGATGATTTTAGCTTTATATTCTTTCCCTTCAAATACTTTCACGCTGAGTTCATCTGCGAAGTCCACCACGTGATTGTTAGTCAGGATATATCCGTCTTTGGAAATGATGACACCGGATCCCGCTCCTTTGCGGATAATGGGGCCGAAGCCAAAAGCGTCATTTCCGCCCAAACCAAAACGCTGCATCCATTGACTCATTGGATCTTCCTGTCGGTAGCGCTGTTGTGCTGCAGCTTTACTTTCTGCTGCTTCAATCAGCACTACAGCTTTCTGCGCCATTTCGGCTGCCGCTGCAAAATCGGGACCCGTCACTACCGGACTAGTAGTATAAGAGACGGATCGAGCATCAGTATTTCTGTGTAAAACAGTGTCGGACCAGGTGATGGCTCCGTAACAAATAAGCCCACCTATCAAACCTGCCATTATAAATGAGAAAAACGATTTCATGGTTTATGACTGTTTGTTGGTTAATGATAAGTACCTACCTAAACGGAGATGTACTCAGGAAGGTGTGATAAAGAATTTCGATTAACAATAGTTTAACAGGACACAGCCATAAACTACATCCTGCGCCTCAACAAAAAATAAACTGTTAAATAATCTTTGGCTTTACAGAGGTGAAAGTTTTGTGAAGAATACCTCGATACAAATTGGTATACAAGGGGGAATGAATCTTCCGAAATAACTTTTCCGCTTCGGAGTGAATGGGTTCAGATGCGTTTTTTGAAAAGCCATCCAATTCCTCCAGCCATTTATTCGTCGGTCCATTCAAAGCTAGTTGACAAAGCAGGATGTTCCATCGCGATTGAGCAGCTATTACCGGGTCATCTGTTTCGGCCAGGGTCATAAATAGAAACATTGCTTTTTCAAAGTCCTTGTGCCGGAATGTTTCAATTGCTTTTTCCCATTCATCCTTTGTTATACTGTTATCCAAAACCTGGATTGAATGTTGAGGAATGGCATTAAAACTATGTATGGCCATAGTCACCGGAGAAAAATGATAGGACAGCCAACACCAAAATGAAACGAAAAGGAAAACAAAGAAGAGAAAAAACAAAAGTCTTTTGCCTCTCCCATGTTTCGGTTTTTCTGCTTCAACATCCCAAGCTTTAAGTTTTTCATGCAGCTCACGGTCTCTGGCGGATTGCAGTACCTTGAAGGTTTCTTCACTTTCTTTTACATATTGGGCAAAGACAGGATCAGCCTCCATCATCGCAAGAAGCTTTGCTTTGTCATCAGCATTGATCTGGTTGAGCAGGTAGCTGTCGACCAGGTCCCGGATCATTCGATCTTTCATAAGTGGTATTTCATGGTGGTGGGTTCTTCCATAAGCTAGTGTCTTGAGCCATGCAATTTGTTACCGTCTTTGACCAGATTTTTTAATTTTTTAAAACATTCATGCTTGATTTTCCTCGCCATGGGAGCTCCGGAGAGATCCAATCGCCTGGCGATCTCATGCATGGGATACCGTTCAATCCAAAGTAGCAAGATCTCTTTGCAGCGCCCACCTAAGTAATCAAAAGACTGTTGGAGCAATTCAGATGATCCGGGTTCCGGGTAAAGGGTCTCCGTAGTTTCCTCATGACTGTATATCTCTTCGGGTTCCCGGAGTAAAATTATACGTTCATCTTTTCTTACCTGGTTCATCAACAGGTGACGGGTGATGCCAATCCAAAAGCCAAAGAGCGATTGAAGATGTCCATCACTGCTCTCAATGCGGTGTACCAGCACGATGAAGGCATCATGCATCAAATCCTCAGGCTGTCCCTTGAATTCTGGAAAGCGCCGGATAGCAGCGACAATGTAGGTCAGCACCTTTTTCCTGTAGGCCAGGTACAGATCATGCATTGCCTTTTCGGCAGCAGCACCGCCGGAAGTGATCCCGCGGATATAAATTTCATCCTGAGCGTGAGGATGGCCATGCAAGTGATTCATTTGTTTTCAAGCTGATGATCACGAAGCAAAAATTGTTTTCACTGGCTACTCAAATAAGCCATCATACAAGTATACAAAAATGAATTTGAAAAAAAATGCATGTTGTTGAAAAATAATTGCCAAAACACGGTAACATTTTGACTTCTCGAGACACTATAAGACAGAAGGGGATAAGTTGATCTTCTGTGTTTGTTGCATAGCACCCGATTTGTTAACTCTGCACTTGCTGAAGAAGAGTCATTTCCTCGATTGCCAGTTGATGAGAGCCGGATGGTAAACGTATTCATCCGGCTTTTTTAATCAGGGTCATGAAAGCATTCGCGTGGATAAAAAATATCATGGACCTCATCTATCCGCCACTGTGTGCAGGTTGCGGAGTGCTGCGTCCATTGGACAATCATATCTTTTGCCTCGATTGTTTACACGAATTACCGGAGACTAATTTTCATCTTCATGCGCTTAATCCATTTACTGATCATTTCAAGGGCCGTATTGAAATTAAAACAGGTGCTGCATTTCTTTTTTTCTCGAGAGAAGGCGGAACGCAACGTTTATTACATCAAATCAAATACAACAATCGTCCTGACCTGATCACCACGATCGGAAGATGGTACGGAAAACAATTACTGCAGTCTCCACTTTGGACGGAAACACAAATCATCGTTCCTGTTCCATTGCATTGGAAAAAATTTCGCAAACGCGGTTATAATCAAAGCGCAGTGTTCGGAGAGGGTATTGCAGAGGCCATGGGCATTCCCTGCAGCAGCACTGCGCTCCGCCGCGTCACGCACAACAAAAGCCTTACCGGCATGAAAAGATTGGAACGGGTGCAAACTATTGGGTCATCGTACCAATTAGCAAAACCAAACGTGGTTAAGAATAAACATGTCATGATCGTGGATGATGTATTGACTACAGGCTCAACTTTGGAAGCTTGTGCATTGGCATTGAAAGATGCGCAGGTGGCTTCGATATCGTTGGTGACGATAGCGTGCGGGGAATTGTAAAAAAGCACCACCCCTGACCCACTCCAAAGTTTTTCACTAAGAAAAAGCACCACCCCCCGACCCCCTCCAAAGGGGGAGGAAGAATTTTACTTTGCAAAAAGTATTGCGTGTGAAACCAACGACTCTACTTGTCAATTGATTTGCTGAGTCACCATGTTAAATATGCAATATCATTTCAAAAGCACCACCCCCCGACCCCCTCCAAAGGGGGAGGAAGAATTCTACTTTGCAAAAAGTATTGCATGTGAAACCAACGACTTTACTTGTCAATTGATTTGTTGAATCACCATGTTAAATATGCAATATCATTTCATCAGCACGATCATCCTCCCCCTTCGAAGGGGGTCGGGGGGTTGTGCGCAATCCGTATTTTTACAGCTATGCCCACAACTTCCGACATCCACAACGCACTCCTCCACGAAGTCGAACACCGCCTCTTTGATGAATCACTTCCCCGTATTCTAAATTGTTTAGATAAGTTGACCAATGATCAAATCTGGTGGAGACCCAATGAATCTTCAAACAGTATCGGCAACCTCATCCTTCACCTATGCGGAAATGTGCGGCAATGGATAGGAAATGGATTAGGTAATCTACCTGACAACAGGAAGCGACAAACTGAATTTGATGAGAGACGAATCATTGAGCGGGAAGTATTGGTGAGTGAACTATTATCAACCATGATGATGGCCAGGTCAATCATTTCAAACGTGTCTGCTCAGGATCTTTTAGCCAGCCGGCCGGTGCAAACTTTTCAGGAAACAGGGTTGACCATCCTGATCCATGTGACCGAACATTTCAGCTATCATACCGGTCAAATCGCCTATATCACCAAGTACCTATTCGACCAGCCCCTTGGATTTTATGAGGGTGTAGCTTTAGAGTAACCCCATATCAGTAAAGACCTTATTTTCGCAATATGCATAACCGCCCCGTCATCGGAGTTGCATTGCTATTGCTAGCCACAACCTTACTGGGACAGGGAGAAATTGAGAAACTACCCCCCACAGTCAATACTATGGAATATGATGAAACCTCACCGGTCCTCAGCCGGGATGGATTGAAATTGTTTTTCACACGTACTGCTGATCCGGATTTTGAATCGACTATGCCAGACGGGCAGGGCCAATGGACAGCTGGCAATAAAGATACACTCTATCAAAATCAACTCTCGGCCATCTATTCGGAAATCTCCGGCAGCAAAATCAATAATCCATTTACTTCCGGCTTAAACCAGGATATCTGGTTCTCTCCAATCTTTGGAGATTCGATCGAAGCACCTATTCATCCCGGATATCCAATCAACAATGCATTGCCTAATAGTCTGGTGTCAACAGGAATGACTACAGATGAATATGTATTGATCAATGAGTTTCATCCGGATGGGAGCATGAATTCAGGATTCTCCCGCGTGCACATCGGTGAAGATGGACAGACTTATCCTGAACCCATGTATATCTATGGATTCAACCTCACCAATTCGAATGTCAACATGACCATGACCCCCAACGGGCATGAATTGATACTGAGTATAAATGGTCCGGGCAGTGAGGGTGAAAATGATTTGTATGTTTCATTCTATGTCAGAGACAATGTATGGTCAACGCCAATACATATTGGTCAAATCCTCAATACACCATACCAGGAGACAACGCCATATCTCACACCTGATAAACGGTTTTTATATTTTTCCTCGAATCGACCTGGTGGTCTTGGTGGAAATGATATTTATAAATCAGAACGCCTGGATTATACCTGGTTGAATTGGTCCACGCCTGAACTGGTGAAAGGTGTCAACTCTGCTTTTGATGATAGTCAGCCTTATTTTGATCCGGCAGCGCGTTATTTGTATTTCACATCAAGACGTGACGGCAGTAGTGATATTTTTCGTCAACAATTATTTGCGAAACCAAGATTAAAAAAACCAATCGTCGTCAAAGGAAAAATAATCAGTACCAAAACGAATCAATTGACACGGGGTGAAATATTTTGGGGACAATTAGCGGCACCAAGTTATCTAGAGTATTTCAACAGCTATAGCGGGGAGTTTAACATTACGCTGACAGAATATGAACCTTATAAGTTTCAAATAAAAAAACCGTTTCATAATGCACCCCGGATTTTGGTCGATCCGAGATTGATTGAAAAGCAGGGAAAGGATACAGTGGAAATCTTATTTTATGTTCAGCCCGATGAACCGGATTCTGCAAATGCAGTTCGATATGTTATTGCTAAGCCAGAATCCTCCACGGAATCAACATTAACTTCTTCTCCACAAACTTCTGATACCATTGTTAGTTCGCTCTCCTCGCCGAGGTCGTTCTATGATATCTATTTTGCAAAATCAAAAGCTGTATTTCTTCCCAAGTCAGATAATGCCTTGTATCAAATGACGGATGATATGAAAGGTAATCCCAACCTGGAGATCATGATCATTGGCCACACCGATAATATCGGGGATGGAGATGCCCTGGTGGAATTGTCTTATCAACGTGCTGATGCAGTGAAAATGTTTTTAGTGCAAAATGGAATTGATGCCTCCCGTATTAAAACTTTAGGTGTCGGAGCTGCTGATCCTTTATATCCAAACACCACAGAGATGAACAGGGAACGAAACCGTCGCGTGGAAATAAAAGTGCTGAAACAATAAGCATGAAAGCAGTCGCCCGCGTCTTCTCTTTTGTATTCCATCCGCTTTTTGTACTTACCTACATGACGTTGATCCTGTTGTGGACCAATCCATTTTCATTTGGATGGCGGCATGTGGCAGAAGCGGATACGCTATTGATTATCATGATCATGACCACTATTACTTTGCCGGGCCTGGCTGTGTTGATGATGAAGGCGCTGGGATGGGTGGACACTTTCGAATTGAAGACACAAACTGAACGCATCGGTCCTTTCCTCGTAGCCGGTGTGATGTATTTATCGCTTTACCTCCATGTCACTCATGCTGAAACTTTTCCGGTGTCACTTCGTATCGCCGTGTTGGGCACATTGATCAGCTTGTGGGGATGTTTCTTTATCAACATGTTTATGAAGGTCAGTTTGCACGCCACAGGGATGGGTGGGCTGGTAGCCATTGCATTGCTGACGAAATGGGTATTCGGATATGATGAAGCCCAGATTGGTTTACCAGGTGGTGCTAATCTTGTTGTGCCGGTCAATACCTTACTCTATATCATAATTCTAATCGCCGGAATAGTGTGTACGTCAAGGTTGATCGTCAAGGCGCATGAACGAAGGGATATTTATGCGGGATTTATTTTAGGTTTCACCAGTATCATGATTTCGTGGTTTATTCTAAAATAGAATTTTGAAAAAAGATTAGCCACGAATTACACGAATTCACACTAATTATGAAGTTCAATTCCATTCGTGTTAATTCGTGAAATTCGTGGCCATTTAATTTACCAAACCTGATTTTTCTGTAGAGAAATCTGCGATCCTTTTGCCAGGAAAACTGATGATGGTTTTTGATTTCCTAAAAATCCAAATTTCTGTCCATAACACATTTCGAAATCAACTTCGATGGCATACGATTTAGTTTCATACACTTCCCAGGGATGATGATCCACGAAATACTCCAATGTAGTATGATCCTTGTACTGCGTATAACCCCAATAATGTTCAGTAAAAAAATCTTCCTTGCTTCCCGGTGTCAACGGTTGAGGGTTCGTATCCGCAATGATGTCCAATGAATGCCACTTGTTTTTCTTCCAGGAATATTGGATATGTTGTTCATTTTCCTGCAAATCCCAAATGTGTTTCGTGGGAATGGTTTCATAGTGTTCATGGAAAAATCCATTGGCCACAAACGTCACTGCAGCTTTTGGAACGAACTCGCGAATAAACACAACCCCCCTTTTAATAAGATCACCTTCTTTTCGTTTCACATAAAAACGAAGATTCACTTCTTCAAACGACTGATGAAAAGGAATGGGAATACTGTTCAGTTTGCTGTTGTCGAACATAAACCCCACGAGGCTGACGTAACATTCATCTTCCCAAAAATCAAGCGTGGTGCCTTTCGGTACAAATGGTAAAACCAATTTAGGATCGATGATATAATTGGCCATGATGAGCTTTCGCCAATCGGCTTTGACTTTTATGGCCAAAAAATTTTTTTTGTGCAAGCGGGAGCTATTTATGATAATATGCCTCCAGGAATTGTTGTCTTGTGATGTGTGATTGGTTTATAATGGTTCGAAGTGTGGATGCTTTTATCCTGGCATGATTAGGAAGAGTAAGCGGTGTAGAGGTGCCATCGATATTTCGCCTTAACATGGCGATGTGGTTCCCCTCTCTGACCAATTCAAAACCAAGTCGATTTAAGGCTTTGAGCACCTTTGTTTTAGGCGCATCGCGGGGAAACCCAGGCATCACATCATGATCTGAGTTTCTGCAATGAAAACATCTGTAGCGATGTCTTCTCCTTCAAAGACTTGTTTACCAAAGGTTTCAATATGAAAATCAATCGCCGATTGGATTTCCCGGAGGACCTCTTCATATGAATCACCTTGTGCCACTACAACCCCTTTCAACCCGAGAGGATAAGCAATATATCCATCAAGATGTTTCTCTACGATTACTTTAATGTGCTTTTTCATATCAAAATGGTAAAAACCATGTCTGGTTTAACAATAATAAAAGTAAAAGAATTTGCGCGATTTCGAATCTCAACTAAGAAGGATATCTTAAACTTAAAATGAAAACCCAACACTAAACTGCATGGACAAGCTCCTGTTATTATCGGCCCTTGGAACATGTGTGCCATTCGTATTCAGAGTCTGCAATGAAATATCATATTGATTGCGATCCACATCCCCCAAACCATAAACATAGCGCCAGCTTAAAAACAAGCCCTCATTGATATAATAGGAAACACCGCCGATCAATCCGAGATCAATAGTTTGATATTGCATCTTTCCGCGTTCAGCAAATTCATAATAAGCACCTAAAGTCTTAGGCTCCATGTAGGTCAGGCCATTGACATTGATCGTGATGCGTTCGATGGATGCTCCACCGGCATCATCATTTTTATAATTATGATCAAGAGTGAGTGTAAATGGTTCTACCGGATTTCCGTTGGATACACCTTCAAATTTGATAGTTCCGCCAGCAGAGGACCCAACCAGGAACCCCGTATTCAGACCACCAAAGATTTCAAACTTACCCAGCTTGTAATACAACTCTATTGGAAAATCAAAATAGGCATTGTTGACATTCATGATCTGGTGACGGGTACCCTTCAAGGTAGTGGAAGAAAGCGTATTTCTACCGAGCACATAATAAGAAGGTCCATCATATTTATAGCCAGAGCCTCGTTGAGAATACATAAATTCAAATCGTGCCCCGACCAGGTCAGTAAACTTGTAAGTCAACGCGCCACCAATGTGAAAACCCTTATCACTGGTCCAGGATTCAAGTGTCTCGCCATTCGGGCCAGTTTCCGATGGTCCATCAAAATGTGAAAAACTCAAACCGGCTCGAAAGCCAAAGCCAAATTGTTTGTCCTGGGCAGAAAGGGTGAAAGTGCAGACAGCTAAGAGGAGAATGAAAAGTAAACGTTGGATCATAAAATTCATCTTGTTCAATGACGCTGCTAAATAACGGCATTTATGAGAATTTCATTGCCTATTTTAAATCCGAACACTGAGTGCTGGTTATCCCTGTGATTTGTATTTCACCTCCATGCCCTGTGCAGGATTGATGATCCTGACTTCCGTGCGGCGATTGTATTGATGCTCTTCTTCGGTGCAGGGTACTCCATCCACACATTTATTGCGAGGTTGGCTTTCCCCGGCAGCCTTTGTTGCAATTCTGGAAGGATCAATACCTAATGAAACGAGATAAGCTTTCGAAGATTCTGAACGTCGTTGTGACAACTCCATATTATAGTCTGCTGTCCCACGTGTATCGGTATGACTCGTGAGTTCTATTTTGAGATCAGGATATTGTTTTAAAATATTTGCCAACCCGGTCAGTTCCCCTGCATCACTTTTGCGGATCTCTGATTTATTGAAATCATAATAAATATTGTTTAGCACAATTACTGTACCACTGGCAATGGGCGAAGGCTCAGCAGTCAAATTTTCTCCACTCTTCAGATAAACGGACCACAACTCATCTTCTTCATTGGGTGTGAAAGTGAAGGTGTGTGTTGCATATCCTTCTTGTTCAATAGTCGCTTTAAGTGGACAATCGTCTGGTAAGCAATGTCTCGCTAAACCATTTTCATCGGTATAAATTTTAATGGGTACTTTAAGGCAGGTCCCGGATAGTTCAACGCTGGCTCCATTTAATATCACGTTGCCGGTTTCATTATAAACGAGGAAACGAGTATTTAAACAATGCGAAGGTTTTACGGGAATAGCTTTTAGTACAACTTCATTCGGAATCATATCATCCGTAAATACATTGACAAAAGGCGTGAATCCATCATGTTGAACTACGAGGATGTAAGTTGATTTTCTGTCAGTAGTAAAGGTTGCTCTTCCATCAGGATTCGAAGCGGCATTAGCAGTAGCTGTTGAAAGGGTATCAGCCAGGCTCCATTTTAAATAAGACGTCCCCTGATTGTCTTCATTAGGTAATACTTCTGTTTTAAAATTTTCTTTATACAAGGATGGCCCATCACTGTTCATCGGGATCAGCCACACAAAAGCCTTCTCTAACGGTAACAGTCCTTCACTTCGAACCAATAATTCTTTTGTTTCAAATGGCGTTGGAATTGGTGTGCATAAAATAGATTCGGGAGATGACCATCGATAGAGATCATCTTTTCCTTTTGTCGGCTTGCGATCACTGGAGAAGTAACCGGATTTACCATCAGCTGAAATAATTAAACCCAAATCATCTTTACCACTATTGAATGGTGCATCTAAATGTTGCAATCCTTTAAATCCATCTGTGCCATTCCAGGCTGTTGCATAAAGATCAAGACCCCCTTTGCCCTCACGACCATCCGATGCAAAAATCAAAACACCTGACGCATGCCAGAATGGGAAAGCTTCATTCCCTTTTGTATTGATGGCAGCTCCAAGATTTACAGGTGTGGACCAAATACCATTTTCATTGTTCACGATATATAAATCCATTCCACCAAAGCCACCAGGCATGTTGGACGTGAAGACCAAATATTTTCCATCATCACTCAAAGCAGGATGCTCCACTGAATAATCATTGCTGCAAAAAGGCAATTCTGAAATGGCTTCCCAGTCTTCAGCACCTTTTACGCCGTGATAAATTTTAAGTTGCACTTGTCCCTTCTCATCATTGATACCTGTACCACCGGAAAGATTGGAACGGGTGAAATAGATTTCTGTACCGTCATGATTAAACGTACACGGCCCTTCATGATATTGAGTACGGATATTCGGAGAAAAACTCACCACCTTGGATGCAGTTCCATCCGTACCAATATCCGTATACATCAAATCAAAATAAGCACGACCTGTTTTAGGATCAAGAAATTTATTTTGCTCCCGCGCTTCAACAAAGACGATGCCGTTATGATAAAATGTCGGCGAGAATTCAATCGATTTGGTATTGGCATTTTCTAATGAAAACATTACTGCTTCATCCTGGTGACACAGCAGCAAGGTATCCTGGCACTTGACGAAGCAGGCCAGAAAACAGAATATGCAGAGAAAATAAAATCTCATCTTATGCATTAGAAATATCTCGGATTAATAAATTCAGAAGGCTTTGCCGGTTCACCAAAAAAGTACATCATCATCACCTCGATGCTGCCATCACTATATTGCTGCAACGCACTCAAGGTAAAATCATAAGCAACCGCTAATCTAAGTCCACGCAGGATCTTGGCTGAAACCAACACATCCACTGATTCAGAAAAATCACTATCACCTCCTTTGCGATACGTCACACCCACTGCATAATCTTCCCGCCATCGCAGTCCAAGATTAAGATCAACACTCAAAGGAGCTGCATGGGTGTAACGAAATAGAATTTGAGGAACAAAACTGAGTTTATAGGTCAGGGGTAAAGCATAGCCACTCATCAAATAGTAATGCGCTTGTTCTTTCGCTGTAAAAAGATTGTTGACTTCAAAATCAATATCGGAATTCATCAGGCGTGGTGCTGAAAAGCCGGCATAAAATTTAGAGGTTGAATAATAAATACCGGCACCAACATTAGCCAAAAACTTACTGTCGGCTATCCCTTCAACACCCGGATCAATATTGATATCCTGTACGGTCTTAATATCCGAATAATCCACTTCATAAGTGCGTCCGGATGCCTGTACACCTAAACTCAAAGTTCCTTCCCCGAGGGGAAACCGGTAATCATAGATTCCATCAATCGTGGTCGAACTAGAGACACCAATAGATCGGTGTTCAACATTAAGCCCGATGCCAATACGCTGTGAAGAAAGCGGTGCATTGATGCTCAGGGATTGCGTCTTTGGCGCCCCTTCAAATCCAATCCATTGTTCCCTGACAATAGCACTTGCCACCACATGCTCATGATAGCCCGCATAAGCAGGGTTGATGAGCAGCTTGTTGTACATAAACATGGTATGCAAAGGTTGCTGCTGTGCGTGGATAGAAGAAACAACTATGCAAACCACGACAATGACAGCGAAAATCCGCATCATCATTTTATTTTGAGTATTTGTTTTTTTCAATTTCATGTTCATGTTCGGTTATCGTTCGAGAACTAAGAAACTTCGCCTTGGTGTACTGCCATCACCAAAATCCATAATATAGAAATAGGTGCCGACCGCTAAAGCTTCGCCATTGAAGGTGCCATCCCAATTATTATCATACGGTGATTTATTATAGATGGCAGCACCCCATTCGTTGAATATCACCAGGCGGTTTTTCGGATACTTGGAGGTCTCCAGGCAGGGGACGATGAGTATATCATTGATGCCATCTCCATTAGGTGTGAACAGGGTCGGAACAAAACAATCCGATTCACTGCCGACGTGAAGCACAACTGTTGTCTCACTGCATTCTTCAGGACAATCCTGTGAACACAAAATGTAAGTCATCTCATCTGTACCAACAAACCCGATGTCCGGTGTGTATCGGAATTTACCACCACCTGCATACAAGGCATTTCCTTTTTTAGGATTTGTTCCGATTTGAAGCGTATAAGATTGTGCATAAAGCGAATCATTCGGCAGCACATCGAATTCCACAGTTTGACCAAATGGAACATTCACTGTATCCGAAACAGCTAATGGTGTTGCAATCAAGGCTACAGCAACGGAATCCGTACTATAATTCACACACGTAGCAAAAGACAATGTCCAGTAAAAAGTATAGACACCGGAAGGCAACGGAAGAATTTCTGTGTTAGGGTTAGTCTCATCATCGAAGATGACTAAAGGATCTGATGTGGTCCAGACACCAGTCGCAGGAAATGGATTTGCAGCATTCAGCGTAATCGTTTCACCAGGACAAAAGATTTCATTTGCACCTGCATTTGCACCTTGCTCTGGAATTGCATCGCCGATGATTTCTACTGTATTACTTGTATCAGATGTGCAACCTTGCAATGTACTGATGACGGTGATCGCGTTTGTACCCACTTGTAAAGGCGGACCTACAAAGAGAAGACAAGAATCACTTGAAGGAGTTCCTATGGTATTGGTAGCATTCAGGATCCAGGTATAGGTTGCACCAGGCGTCTGTGAACCGGGGTCAAGACAAATATTGACAGGAATCGGAGCATCAATACATATCGACGTGACATCAGCATTGATCAAAGGCATGGTGAGATGAGCCAGCACTGCAACATGGAACGGTGCAGAAACGGGTGCAGAACATGCATTCAATGTGTAAGTCACATAATAATTGCCTGTATCTGAAACACTGGATGGAAAAATAAAAGGCTTATCCGATAAACTTTCAAAACCGTTAGGTCCTGACCAAAGCGATACTGCACCTGCAGGAGCATTGGATTGTAATAGAATGCTGTCTCCTTCACAAACAAATGAAGTGCCGGAGATTTCAGCAGGAGATAATTCTGATTTGACCTGCAAAGCAAAATTTGCTATTTCAGAAGTGCAACCGTTCACACTCACTGATACATGATAAATCCCGGTTAGATTAAATGATGCATTCGGCAGAATGAGCGTACCCGGACTTGGTAAAACAACACTTGTATCGTTGGAGGTCCAGGCATACATTCCATTGACAATCGGAGTTTCAATACTGAGAATGATGGAATCACCGGAACAAAACACATTGTCACCAACTATAACCGGCTTTGCAGGTGTGTTGGTTAAATTCAATGATATTCCTTCAGCAATGGAAGTACATTTTCCGTTTACAATAAACAAAGTGTAAACACCATTGATATCAGCCGTTGCATTCGTGAACACAATGGAAGAGTCTTGTGGAGTGAAACTTCCAATTCCTTCCCAATGATATTCGAAGCCTGCATTAAATGGTGGGTGACTGATGGCCCAAATATGAACTGAAGAGGTGCCATCAGCACAACTATCAGCATCTGTCATGAGTGAATCAATGACCGTCAATACATCCACCAGGACATTCACATCATCAGCAGCATCACATCCGGTTAATGTGGTCACTTGCACGCTATACACTCCAGATTGCGCTAAAGTCGTAGGAGAAACTTCATCGGACGTAAATCCACCAGGTCCGCTCCAGGTAAAGGTTCCAGTGCTGGCCGGCTCAACGGTAAGTGTAATATTTTCTCCTTCACACACTCGTTCTGTAGTGATGATTTGGATTGAAATAGCAGTATCAACATGAACTGCAAAAGCAGCAGATGTATCGGAAGGACAACCGTTGATGTAAGCAATGACATACCAATCGCCGGAACTGTTCATCGCCACATTGGCAATAGTTAAAGTTGAATCATTGTCTGCAATAACAGTTGATGAAGGAGTAATCCAATCATAGTTGTCTGCACCCGATGTCGCATTCAATATTATAGTACCGCCTTCACATGCTTGTGCATCTCCCGTTATTGAAGGCGTGGCAGGCGGTTGTTGCACTTGCACAAAAAGGCTATCTAAAACAGATGAACAATATTGTGAAGAAACTGAAAGTGTAAACGTACCTGATGAATCAATATCACTCGCCGGAATCCCCGGAGGTGTTGCTGCTGATGAAGAATATCCACCAGGACCGCTCCAAACGTAATTCAAACTATCAATAATAGTGGCAGGAGAAAGAAACAAAGTATCCGTGATGCAAAGTATCGCTGACAGATTAGCTATTTCAGCAATCGGTACCGGTTCCACATCCACTAATACAGTTGGACCAGGTGCGGACATACAAGTATCAGAAAGTATGACTGCATAAAATGCATAGGTAATCGGATCAGAAAGAATATGAGTAAACTGTGGGTCCGGAGTTTGTCCCAATAAAATATCACCAAGTGCGCCAACCTGGTACCATTGATAAGTCACATTGCCGGAGAATACCTCGCTCGTAAGAGTCACTTCCTCTCCAGCACATAAAGTATCCTCACTAGCTTCGATGATCGGAGAAACTAATGTCTGGATCAACACGTCCACACTTCCCGTCGACATACATCCATTACCACTTTGCACGACTAAGGTATAGGTTCCTGAAAAAGAAGTATCGCTATTAGGTAAAAAGGGATTTTCATCATTCGAACTAAATCCATTTGGTCCCGACCATAAATAAGTATAATTGGCAGCAGAATCCTGCGGCAGATTAGCATATAGATGCAAAGTATCATCACACAATCCTCGCTCCCAGGTCGGCATCAAATCCTGCACAATCACATATAAGTTGCTGATGCAGGTACTCGTGTTTCCATTTATATCAGTAACGGTAATGGTAACTGGAACTTGTTGTCCATTCATACTGCAATTAACAGTCGATGGATCATAGGTTATGGTATCGATACCACAAGCATCCGTTACTGATTGCAAAAGTGAAGTTGAAGAAACATCAGCTTGTTCGAGTCCAGAAGGTGTTAAGTACAGTGTATCATTTTGGCAAATAATATCCGGAGGAAAAGTATCCCTGACATCCACCAGGAATTGACACGTATCAATATCCCCTGTGCTGTCAGCCACAATCAGGAATACATGTTGCAATCCTGAAGCAAATGCAATTAAAATACTATCGGACTCTGAACTAAAAGTAAAAGTGTCAGGATCTGCTGTGCCGGTCACATAGCCATGCCAGAATTCTGCTCCCAGTCCACACGAACCCAACGTGGTAAAAGGAACGTGTACGTAAATACTTTCTGTGCAATTTTCTTTAGATACAAAAATCAATGTATCAGGTTGACAAACTAACGATATCGCGTTCTCGTCGATGATCCGGATGGAAGTCTCACAGGTGCCTGCATTGCCATTGCAATCTGTTGCTATCCACACCACACTATGAATGCCTACCCGAAGTATAGTATCCATTGTAAACCCGGTAACGATGTTAATCGTGTCACCACCGTCCAGCACATATTCCAATTTCACATCATTTGGAAAACAAATCTCTTCATAAGTTGGTGCAGTCAGGGAAACCAAACCTGTACAAGTAGAATCAGGCAGGACTTCAATAACAGGAATACAATTGGTAAAGAAAGGTGCAACAGTGTCATGTACTGCAAACGAAATTTGCTGTACCACGACATTGCCACACACATCATAGGCTACTAAATCACCAACAACTGTCATTGTGGATCCGCACATCACCATTATGGAATCAGGAAGTGGTAAGCCTGGCCATGTTGTTGTGTCTTCCAAAACATAAGATCCTGATTGTGCAATGAAATATGAAGATTCAGAACATCCATCAGTGATCACAACGGAATCCATCCATTGTTCATAAGCATCCTGGAGACTGGCAAAAGAAGTATCGCAGGAAAAAACAAAATTGCCAGGTGAGTATTCAATAACCGGTGGAGACACATCACTTAAATCAAATTGCTGTACTGCAGTAGCAGAATTGCCGCAAGCATCAGTGACGATCCACGTGCGATTCAATATTTGTGTACACGTCATCCCTGTGATGAGATCATTCCATGTAACACTCGGAGATGGATCACAATTGTCCGCCACATTGAGCAGGATCAATGTATCAATGCTGCAAAATGAAACACCATTGGATGGTAAATCAAAAGTCGGCGCGATAGTATCAGCACTGATGATCCAAACTTGTGCAGTAGTACTATTGCCACATGCATCAATTGCCGTCCATGTACGCAGCAAAAAACTCGGATGTCCAAGGCAAGTGTCAATTCCAACACTATCCTGGTAAGTCACAATTGGATTCGTATCACACAGATCACTGACATCAGGTGACAGGGTAGGAATCGTATCCGTGCAGGCAAGAAAAATAGTATCGTTCGTGATATTAAATACCGGACCGGTGGTATCCATCACCATAAAGCTTGCTGTATCAGAAGCTGCATTTTGACAGAGATCAGTGACGGTAAAATAGATATCAATCGCTTCATTACATCCAAGATTACCTACTTGTGGATAGGGTCCATTAAATGGAACACCAACTTGAATCATTCCTGCAGTATCCACCCAGGAAAATATCCACTCCACATTGCCACAACCATCTACAGCTGAAGCACCACCAAGAGTATCGAGCCAGTTTTTCAATTGAGCCTGTGTGCTCTGTCCGCAATCCGCGATTAAGTCAGCAGCAAAATGAGTAAAGCCGGGTGGTAAAGTGTCTTGTAATGAAAATGTTGCAGAAGGAGTGAGCAGTGAAGTATTTCCACAATCATCCTGAAGTCCAAATTGTACGGTGACAAATGCACCTTGCATGCAAGCTGTATCTAATGCAGCAGTGATAATAGCAATTGCACTATCCAGTGTTATACTTGGTATAACAGTTACTTCACTACACAAGTCTGAATAATCGGCATTCCCGGCTGATTCATACCAATTTTCCAACACCTGCATCCAACTCAAACTATCCGAACAGACATAAGTTAAATTCGAAGGAAGAGTATCGAACACTGGCTTCCCATTATCTGTAACACCAAAGAATCCTGTTGCACTTCCCTCGTTATCACATTTATCATCATAAGTAAACTGGACCTTGATCACGCCTTTGACATTATTGATGCCAATTCCATTGATAATCACACCATCCCTGCATCCAGCCGCTAAAGAATCTTCCCAAACATCCAGCACTTCCTGTAAAGAAAGTTCAGTGCCATTGATTTTATAACCTAATTGCAAATCAATATCATGTGTACATAAATCATGCGCTGCACTATGTCCACCAGTCACCAACCAATCCATAAGCAAGGAATCAATATTGGGAGTACTGCATCCAACCACAACGGTAGTTGGTTGAGTGGTGATAGTAGGACCGGTATTATCGATCAGGATAAAATTAGCAGCAGTCGTATCAAAATTGTTGCATCCATCTCCGGCTATAAACATCACTGGTATGGACGCATTGCATGTATCACCAATAGATGGATTAGTAGGAGACGTGGTCCAGAAAATAGAGCTGCAATCATCGGTAGCAGTTGCACCTCCATGAGTGTTGATCCAGGTGTTGAAGACTTGCGCTATGTTGGGTTGACCGCAATTGCCGGAGCCATCGGAAGCCGGATTTTGAATGACAGGAGCTACATTATTAGTAATCGTAAATGACTTGACGACAGTGCTCGTATTGTTGCAATTGTCTTTCGCAGTGAAGGTCACATCGATGGCACCGCAGAAGGAAGTGATTTGTGATGGTGGTGGGGCGTTATCGGTTTTCGTCATCACACCACAACCTGCATCCGTTGCAGTGAAATTGGCCCGCTGTGTTGTCAGCCATGTAGTATAAGCCGCCATGGCATTCGCACAGGTTGCAGTTCCGTTTTGAAGATTATTGGTGATGACTGGTGGTGTCACATCAGCGACAATCGTAATCGTTTGCGTGAATGTTGATTTATTTCCGAGATCATCATCGGCGACCCACTTCCTCGTGATCGTGCCTCCTCCACAAGGAGCAACAGTTCCTGTTTGTGTGTAGGTGATGGTCAGTGGTGGATCCACATCGGCACAATTATCAGTCGCTTCCACCATTGCAGGAACCGGTAAGTTGCTCGAGCAAGTCAATGTGATATTCTGAGGCAATGTGGTCGGATCAAAGACCGGGGGTATGTTATCGGTAAATACGATGGTGAATCCAAACAAGGCGTTGTTGCCGAAATTATCTATCGCCTGGTAGAAGATGGTGACCGTGGTACCACCATGAACAGGATCATTGATGTGATAACCGCCGCTAATGGAATAGACATCAAAGTAGACGATCACCCCGCCGGGGATATTGCTGGTGCAGGTCGGAGTTGCGGGGGCACCCCAATTGAGTGGGGCCACGCAAGAGGCCCCAACATTGATCTGAGTAGGGCCTGTATAGGAGAATGAAAAACCACTGCCTTGCCCTAACAAGTCACCAATAAAGCATAAGCATGCGAATAGTAGAATAGAACGCATCAAACAAATTTACAATATGATACTCAAATGGGGTGAGTCGATTGTAATAGCCTTGTTTTGAATAGGATGAGTGATAGGGGCTCGGAGAGGGAATCGCCTTCACCTTAGGTTTTGACGATCGAAGGTGGGTAAATGTAGGAAATTTCCAATAAGGTTTTGATCCAAAGGAGGCGGGATTGGTCATAAGGGGCCGCTCCGACATTTTAAAAAAAAATCCATCATCTCACCATTTTTGGTGAGATCTGGCTCAGATTTCTTTGTTAAATTTAATGTTGATATACTTTATTAATTATTGAACTACCCAAAGTTTGAACTAGTGTTTTTTTAAAGAGGATTTTTTATTTGAGTGAGTTGATAAGACAACATCCGGGATTCGGATGTTTTATTTAATGATGTCTCCTGGATTGAGATAAACTATCCTTATTAGTGGTTTAGCCGAATTTTTTTTTCAGGAATCAACGTAGTTTATTTTTTTTATGCAAATTAAGATTAGGGTATTCGGAATTTACATGATCTGCCTTCTCCTGGTGAGTGAACTACAATTTCTATCCTGCAAAAGCAAAGCAAATGGGAATGAAAACATAATACCGGTAGATATTTCGCTTTACAAAACCATAGAAATTCCTGTACAGTTATTTTCGGGAACCGGAAGCAACCTGGATGCAGAAAAGCTGACCATTTTTATAGGCAGGGAAGATGAAATGCCGGAAGGACCCACCAGTTTTGATGTCATGCAGAATGGCGATCTGGTCATTTGTGATCCTCTATTGCAACGAGTGGTGGTCTATGACAGCCTGGGAAAATTCATTCGTCAGCTGGAATTGCATTTGCCGGTGTCCAGGATCCAAACGATAAATGGAGATGATTTTTGGAAGCTTCAAATCGCCACTAGTGGTGAATATTTTTTATTTGATAGTCGGGTCACTTCGTCGTCATTAAGAATGCAACCAGTTCAGGAAGGATTTGACGATGATGAAAACAGGGCCATTCTCCTGAAAGAGAATAAAGGCATTGTGTTCAAATCATCGAAGGGTAATCAATCCATTGATTCCTTCAATGTCAATTTCGGTAGCCAGGAGAAACTAATTTCCATACAAAATTTTGGGACGGATCAAAAAGGAAATACCATGGTAGCACTTGAGAGTGCTCCAGGGACTGATTCCGTCCTGGTGAATCGTATCATTCAAAAATATAACAATAAGAATGTCCTGGTAGCTCAGATCAGGGATATTGATGTGAACCTTTTTGTTTATCCCATAGATCAGTTTCGTATTCGAAATGAAAGATGTTTTCAAATGATGCCACTGAAGGACAAAGTCATCATTCACATTTGGAAGTTAAACTAGTGAATGATCATGAACAAAAAATCTAAAAGCGTTTACAGATGTTGACGAAGACATTAAAATATAGTGTGTATTTGTGTTTTGCCTGGATTGTTGTTCCGGGTCTTGCCCAGCCAGATCCTCATCAGTTACCTCCCTTGACACGGGCTCAAATCATGGCGACGGCTGAAAGATTGGCCCAGCACACCTGGGACTGCAAGAGTATAAATATGGTAGCCCGTTGTCCACAGGCGAAACCCTATACCTGCCATTTTCAATTAGATCAAAAAGTAACCGGGATAGCCTATGATTGGGGCGGCAATGATGATCCGGATCAGTTTGATAAAAAATTAGCCGACAGCTTAGCCGCAGGATCACATAGTTGGCATGGAGTCACCGCTTGTACAGCCGGAATTGATTGCTCAGGTTTTGTAGGGTATTGTTGGGGCCAGAAAAAGAAATTTGGCACAGTCAATATCCGGGAAATTTCTGCCAGGCCTAAGTACAATATATACACGGATATGAAACCCGGTGATGCATTAAATAAGGAGGGAAGTCATATTGTCCTGTTTGCAGGATATAAACCAGATGGCAAGCCGATCGTATATGAAGCCCAGGGTGCTGCAGGACGAGTCATCCTGAATCAGAATCGATCGTGGGATTCACTGAAAGGATATAAACCCCTGCAATATTTAAATGTACAGGAAGAATAAAGAAGGAACGGAGAATATCCTTCCTTTAAAAATGGAATACGTATCTAATTACATTAAAAAACACCACTCATGGATATTTTAGCAATCCTTAAAAAAAATGCGATAACCATCATGGTTGTAATCGTCATATTGGCGATTGGTTCAACAGTGTACAATCAATTTTTCGGTGATCACGCCAAATTGATAAAAGAATACAAAAGTCAAATCAAAGAACAACAGGATCGAATTGATTTGCTCATGAGTGAGTATGCGAAATTAAATGAGGAGGAAAAACACAGCCTGGATCAAATTGCTGCCATAAAAACAAAACTTGAACAAATGAAAACAGATGTATCCAATAATGAAACCACATTAAATGAAATCAAAAATGAAACGACTGACATTGAAACAGCTCTCAATGAGTTGGAAGCACATACAAGGAATAGCGTGTCTCGTGGCCGTGACGTGTTTGAGCAACTCAGCGCTGTCCCAGCAAAATGACACTTTGCCTACCACGGGTTCACTCCAAACAGCAATGGAAGCCAGGCTGAAAGCTAACGATGAGGAATTAAAAAGAATGACCGGTCCTCTTTTGCAATCTGATTCTATTGCCGGACATCTGGGTACACCGGTTTCCCGCGATGTGGAAATCAAAACACTTTCTTTCCCATTGACCCCAGATGTTACGGAAACAGTAAAGGGAAGTAATGGCGTAGCGGGATTTGTACTGACCGGGAAATGGATTACTGAATATGCTAAGTATATTAAACTAGTGCCCCAATATGAAAAAACATTAGCCAGTTATCGGGCACAAGTAGATATTCAAAACCAATTACAGGCTGAAATGACCGGGGCTATGGCCATAAAAGATCAGAAAGTCAATATACTGGAGGACATGAATGCATCCTATAGTCAGCAGGCTGATCTGTATAAAAAAATTGCGAATGAAAGCGATACGAAATGGTATGAAAAAGTTTTACACAAAATTGCCTTCCCGGTTGGACTAGCCATCGGGATTATTGTTGGAGTAGAAATCGCTGATTAATTTATTGATCATGAAAACAAAGATTATTATGTACACCGCAATTCCATTCTTTATGATGGTGGGTTCACTTTTTTGCAATCCCACCAATCATGACGTTGTGCCTCCGACGCCGCCGGTGGATACCGTCAGGACACCTGGAGCACCCCTCAAACTTGCCCTTCTCGTCGGTATTAATGATTACAAAAGCAAAACTATTTCGGATCTGGATGGATGTGTCAACGATGTAGAAAGTATGAAAGCAACATTGATAGGCAAATTTGGATTTCATGAAGAAAATATTTTGATTTTAAAAGACTCTGCGGCGACGCATGCTCATATTGTCGAAGCAATTCAAAACCATCTTATCAACAGAGCTCAGGAAAATGATATCGTTGTATTTCATTATAGCGGACATGGATCTCAGATGCAGGACGCACCCGGAGGTGATGAAATAGATGGCTGGGATGAAACCATTGTGCCGTATGACAGCAGGCAGGGAGGTATATATGACATCACGGACGATGAGATGAATGGTTTGTTATCGAGACTCTCCAGGAAGACAAAGAATATTACCTGGATTCTGGATAGTTGTCACTCCGGTACCGCAGTAAAAGGGTTGGGTGCCGGCAAAGAAAGGCGCATTCCTCGGGATGAACGTACCCCTCCGCCAAGTCCTGAATATGCATTAGGAGAAAGAGGTACCAGCCAGGATTTGAGTGATATCCGGCTGGATAGCATTCAGTATGTACTGATTTCAGGATGTCTCTCTAAACAAAGTTCATTTGAACATTATGCAGGAGGGACTGAACATGGCGCATTGACTTATTTTTTAACCGAGGAATTGAACAAAGCAAAGAAAGCCATGACCTACCGGGACATTATGGATGCAGTGATAACAAATGTTCAAACGACTTATCCAAATCAACGCCCACAATTGGAAGGCACCTCGTTGGATCAATATGTGTTCAGTGATTCCACCAGCATTGCACAACCATACGTAATTGCTTCACCCGTTGGGAACAAAAGCGTAAAATTATTGGCAGGACTAGTTCATGGACTGACAGTAGGATCTGTCTTTTATGTCTATGCACCCGGTGCCAAAGAATTTAAAGACACCATGACAGCAATAGCCAGGATAATATTATCCGAAGTCGGTTCTTTTGAATCCACCGGTAAAATTGTGAAAGGCAATGTTGATGCAAAAAATTCAAGAGCCATAGAATCGCAACATAGCTACCCGGATCTCAAGGTAATCGTGTATTATAAAAACCTGGCCGCATCCAATACTTTGAAATCGATTAAAACTGCCTTGAGTTCTTATCAATTTATTTCAGTAGCACCTGAAGAACGGAATTACCAGATTTTGCTTGAAGAGCGTGGAGGTAAAATTGTAATTGAAGGTGCTGAGACGAACCAACTTTCTCAACCTGTCCCAGTCAACCAGGCACATGCGGCAGACGTCATGACAAACAAGGTGCTGCAATGGGTAAAATGGTATAATATACTGGCCATAGCGAATTCAAATGCATCACAGCTGGTGGAGATGACGTTAAGCAAGACTAATCCTTCTGCACACGATTTAAACACCAGTTCGACCTCTCTTCGGTTAAAGTCAGGGGATAAGTATACCTGTAAGGCTTATAACAAATCTGATAAAGATGTCTATCTTTCAATACTGGATATTTCAACCGATGGAAGCATCTCGGTTATTTACCCGGCTCAGGAGGGAGCCAGTGAATTACTAACATCGAAAAGAGAGGTGAAACCAGAATTTGAAACATTCGTACCGGATGGGCGGGACTCTGTCACTGACATTATTAAACTATTTGTTACCTCAGCACCAATTGATTTTCACACACTCACCCAACCCATGATCAAAGGAGAACCTCCATCCGGAATGATTTCATCTGATCCACTAACGATGCTGCTCAACCAGGCATTGTTGGACACACCTCGAGGTTCGGCACCAGTGAATGTGAATCAGGGTGTTTGGGCAACGGTACAGGGGACGGTTGCGATAAAACGATAGCATGAGAATAGAGAGTCGAAATGGAAAATCATATTTGCCGGTCAAGGCCTTATTCATGATGTCATGAAAAGCTTAGCTTTTAAATCGTGTGTTGTCAGCACCTTTTCCAGGTTGGTCAGGTGGCAGACGTTGATCGTATGCATCATTGTTTTTTTGGCTTCAGTAAACATTCAGGCACAAAAAAAATATGCATTATTAATAGGACTTAATAAAACAGTGGAAACCAAATTAAGAGAATTGCATTATGCCTGCGCGGATGTCGATTCTTTACAAGAAGCCCTGGAAAATATCGGGTACGAAGTGGTTTCTATGAAAAATTCTAAAGCGAACAGGGAAGATATTATTATTCAACTTAATACCTATGCAGAAACCCTGAAAGATAAGGACAGTTTCATTCTTTATTTTTCCGGGCATGGTATACGAAATAGCATTATCAATCAGGATTCGTATTGGATGACCTACGATGCCAAAATAGACAACCTCGATGTTAATGGTATTAAGTTGAAATACCTTTTGGATTATGTTGAGGATATTAAAGCAGGGTTTAAATTAGTTTTATTGGACCATTGTTATAGCGGTGAAATAATTAATAATGGAAGCACCTTATTGGCAGATGGTACGCCCAGGGGTGGATCAGGTAATGACACCTTAATAAGAGGTTCTTTGCCAACGGACGTTTTGAGAAAAGATTTAGACTCAAGGGCGGGCATGATTATTTTGGCAGCCTCAAGAGCTGAAGCTTTAGAACTTTCTGAAGTGGGCCATGGGATATTTACCTATGCCTTATTGAAAGCCTTACAATCCAGGGTTGCCGATACGGATCATAATGGCATATTAACCATGGCCGAATTGCAGCTCTACCTGAATACAGAAATTCCAAAAATTGCATTGACCCATGCTTTTGAACAACAAGTAGCAGATTACACTATTGGTTCAGGACTGTTAACTGCAGAGTTGGTAAATCCTTTGCCTTTATCCTCTATCGAAGAGGCGGAGAAAAGAAAAACAGAGTACATCAGTAAGATTAATAAATGGTACCTGAAGACGTATATCGAAAAAGTCGAAAAAGATTATTGCTCAGACTTAATTAATAAATGGTATGAGTCCATCAAAAATAACACCCCGCTTTCAACGGATGATTCTGTTCGATTCAATAAGATAGCGGAGCATTTGGCGGAGAATCCAAACAGATCAGATGAGAATTTGGCAACAGATCTGAAAGAATTAGTCGAATCAATTTTAAACCCATAATGACAGCCTCGCAAAGTTCGGTTCTTTCCATTAATGCTACAGGCAACAGGATGATCTCTTTCCGAAATTGGAAATGTTTTGTACTGGCTACTGTATTCTTGTTGTTTTGCATAGAAGCCAAAAGCCAGATTAAACGCTCGTACATGAACGAGTATGTCAATAAAGATGCCAGGCGCATTGCTTTAATCATTGGTGTTGACCAATATGAAGATGATAAAATTGCTCCCCAACAGGTATCCGGCAATCTTGAACAACTCAATAAGCTCCTGATTAACAAATATGGTTATCAAAATGTCTATTCCCTGTTTAATGAGAAGGCCACGTCCAGGAATATCTATGGAAAACTAGATGAAATCCTGAAGGAAATGGGCCCGGATGATGCCTTCTTTATCTATATCGCGGCTCATTTTATCCTTCAAAAACAAGATGACGATAAGTATGACCAGCAGCGTACGAAACTCACCATTAAGCAAAGCATTCCGGCTGACAATCGAGTTTATTTTGTACCCTTTGATGCATTAATTGATAAGCCCTATACCCTGATTGATCTGAATGAAATTTTCAATTTGATCTTCCGGATGCCTGCCAACAGGATATTTTTAGGCATCAATGACTGCATTGACATACCTGACTCGTATGAAAATCATTTTTATGATGCATCACTACATAATAAAGTCATTGGCAGCTGTTTGTTTTCATATAGTTGTCACAGCGCTTTAAAAACCAATATGGCGGACACCATTTCCAGCCTTTTTAATACTGTGCTCAATGACCCGGCTACGAAAGGTGCCTATTCTTTTACGTCGGACCTGGTGGAAGATATGATGTCAAAAAAATTGGGGGGAATGGGTGTAGAAGTGGTGGCCACTAAATGTAATGAAGGGTATATTTTTAATTTGCCCCGGAGCAATATTGACCAGGCCATTGTAAATAATTTAAAGGAAAATAATCCGGTTAGTACACGTCTACAAGCCATCGATGATCTCGTTAAATTCGTCAACGGGGCTTCTGTAAATGCCAAACCTAAGATCACGGAAGAGGCGATGGTAAATTATTTAATACCCATCCTGATGAGTACTGTTGAAATTCCGGAGGTGCAGATCAAAGTCATTGATGTATTGCCCAAATTGGAATACAATCAAAGCCTTGTTTATTTAGAGAAGGTCCTGCTCCAAAATAAGAATTACAATGTTCAGGAAGCGGCATTCAATACCATCCGAAAATATCCCCCCGATCAGTCCATTCAATACATAAGACATGCACTTGAATTTGACGAACCCAAAATCAGGATAAGCTCGATTAAAGCCCTGGCCAGCATTCCGGATACGGCTTCTTTGGATAAGTTGATTGAGATAGCCCTAACGGATGAAAATACGGATGTTCAAATTGCAGCGCTTTCAGTTCTGCCCCAGTATACAACTTTTACCAACGACCAGCAACTTCGCCTGATTGCGTTGCTACGGGTTACGAACAATGATCGCCTGTTGCGGGAATCTATGAGGACGCTGAGTAAAATGAAAATGGAAGGCATCACGACTGAAATCGGAAACATTCTACTCACCACTACGAATGCTGAAATCAAAGAAGCCGGCGCATACGCATTGTCAACGCTCCATGATACCACCCAAAGTGAATGGATCGTAAAAATTTTAGTTGACCGTCTCGGGCAAGATACCAGCAGCAAAGTAAGAGAAGCTGCAGCGTTTGCGCTTGGTGGATACCCGGGGAAAACTTCAGAAAATCAATTGATCGAATGGGTAAAATCAAAGAAGACAGAGGATGCTGTCAGGATTACAGCCATTTATTCACTTGGCCAAATGAAAAGTAAAAATGCCGTATCGCATTTATTGCGACTAATTGAAAATGAAAACCAACAAGTCAGGTTGGCGGCAGTAGAAGCGTTGGGTGAAATCGGAGACGACCAGGCGTTGGATAAATTGGGTATGTTGGTAAAGGATGACAATTATTATGTCCGCGAAGCAGCACAGAAAAGTGTTACACAGATCATCAGTAACCAGGAAAAGGAAAAGAAAATAAATTATATCCGCCAAAACCTTTCGGATAGTTTATCTATTGTAAAGATTGATGCCTTGTATAGCGCCGGAGCCTTAGGAGATCCTGTCATCACACCATACATGATCAGCTTGCTGGATGATAAAGATTATGCTGTGCGGGAAACGGCGGTCAAAGTGTTGAGCAAATTTGATGATCCCATCACGCTGAATAATATTAATGATACTTTATTAAGTAACAGGACGATTGACAAATCTTTATTGCGGGCCCAGGCTGCCAGGATCCTGGGAAACATAGGCAATGTTAATTATGTCAGCAGCTTAGTTCGGGCTACAAAGGATAAAAGTTCTGTCGTTCGATCGGCAGCCTCGATTGCGCTCGGTAAAATAAATGTTCCGGCGGTGATTGATCCTTTGATTACTGCTACCCTGGATGATGACTTTGATGTCCGGAAAGCTGCAGCGGAAGGGCTGGCCATGCAATGCATGTTCAGGGCTAAAACGAATACAGACGAGGTTCATGCGCTGGCTGAAAAAACATATACGGCATTGATCAGGAATTTAGGAGAATCAGATTCTTGGACCACCTGGTTTGACCTCTTGTCAACTTACCAGGATAACAACGAATCAGGCATCTCTATGCAAGTGATCAGCAAGGCCCACCAGGAAAAAGGACCCAGCCCGGTGTATCTTTATTTGCAACATGGCGATGCATTTCAATGCGTACTGAAAAACAATTCGAAAGAAGAAGTCTTTATTTCCCTCATCGATTTATCCAGTAATGGAAAAATGAATGTAGTCCAATCGGCTTACGTGGCCGCTCATGATTCCCTGGTATATTCCCTTAAAGCCTTTGTCCCTAAAGGAAGTGACAAAGGCATGGATGTGTTTAAGATGTTTATCACCCCCACACGAATTGATTTTCAGCAACTATTAAACGTCCAACTGAAAAATGACGCTCGACAATATTATGCTAAGGAATACCTCCGCTTCGCTGAATTGATCACCACCTCTTTAGAGAACATTTACAAAGGCTCTCCCAATAATTGGAAGACGCTGGAGGCCTACCTGGAAGTAACACCAAAACTCTTTTCAGAAAATGCTAAAGAGGCAAAGTAGATGAATTCTACTTCAATTCTTTTCTGCCCCTAAATCCCCTGAAGGGGACTTCCTTAGAGAACTCCATCCACCAGCTATTTTGCTCTTCAACTTCAACCTCTCCTTCGATTTCTATTTCTACTTTTAATTTCTACTTCTACTTCCTTGTTCGCTATTCTCTATTCTTATCCTGCCCACTCTTCACGATCTAAACTCCTAAAGTGAATTGCCTCCGCCAAATGCTCCATCTCAATTTCCTTACTCTCCGCCAGATCCGCCACCGTCCTCGATACTTTTAAAATACGATCATACGCTCTCGCTGACAATTGCAATTTCTTCATTGCTGTTTTTAAAAGTGTAACACCCGCGGGATTGATCTGACAAATCTCGCGCACGAGATGACTTGGCATCAGTGTATTACTATGCACATCAACAAATTCTTTAAATCTTTCTTCCTGTATATTTCTAGCTTTAATCACACGCTGTCGAATAATCTCACTCCGCTCAGATTCAATTTCATATTTCGACAACTCATCGATTGACACCGGTGTCACTTCCACATGCAAATCAATTCGATCCAATAATGGTCCTGATATTTTATTTAAATATTTCTTCACCACACCAGGTCCACATACGCATTCTTTTTCGGGGTGATTATAGAAGCCACAGGGACATGGATTCATACTCGCAATCAACATAAAATTGGCCGGGTAATCAACTGCAACTTTAGCTCTCGAGATGGTGACATGATGATCTTCCATTGGTTGTCGCAATACTTCCAAAACCGATCTTTTAAATTCAGGTAATTCATCCAAAAACAAAACACCATTGTGAGCCAATGAAATCTCGCCTGGACTTGGTGATGATCCTCCACCCACTAATGCAATGTCACTGATAGTGTGATGCGGCGAGCGAAATGGCCTGCTTGTGATCAAGGCTGAATCATGATTCAATTTTCCTGCAACAGAATGAATCTTGGTAGTCTCCAAAGCTTCATTCAATGTCAATGGAGGGAGTATTGTCGGCATCCTTTTCGCCAGCATAGTTTTACCTGCACCTGGAGGTCCGATGAGAATAACATTATGTCCACCTGCGGCTGCAATTTCCAAAGCACGCTTGATATTCTGCTGCCCTTTCACATCAGAGAAATCAAATGAATACATGTCGTGTGAATTGTTAAATGCTTCCCTGGTGTCATAATGATAAGGCTCCAGCGTCACGATCTGGTTAAAAAATCCAAACACGTCTCGCAGGTTTTTCACGCCATAAACAGGTAGTTGATTGACAATAGCCGCTTCTTTCATATTTGCTTCTGCCACAATCAGTCCTTTGAATTTTTGTTTTCGTGCCGCTATGGCCATAGGAAGAATTCCTTTCACAGGTTTGACTTGTCCATCAAGAGAAAGTTCACCGATGAGCATATACTCATGCAGATACTGGGAGTCAATCATGCCGGTGCTCGCTGCAATCGCTGTGGCAATCGGCAGATCATAGGCTGCACCTTCCTTGCGGATATCAGCAGGCGCAAGATTGGCCACGATCCTCACGCGAGGAAGTCGATAGCCGATGTTCTTAATGGCGGATTCGATGCGCTGCCATCCTTCGCGAATGGCATTGTCGGGAAGACCAACGAGATTATACATGTTGGTCCCAGGAGAAAGTTCGCCGCCGGCGTTGACTTCCACCTCGATGATGCGGGCATCCACACCGTGGACGGCAGCCGCAAATGTTTTTGCAAGCATGGTGTTGTTTTCAAACTTGGTGAATCAATAAAATCCGGTTCCACTGGGAAGGACCGGATTCGTGTAGCCTAAGTTAATGTATTTATAGGGAATGCAGGTTAATGTTTTTCACCTCGCACGTCGAAGCGCAGCGAAGATCCCGCCATCAAGTATGATGTAGCGGGAGAGAACACAGAGTTCACGGAGAATACCTCTCTTTGTAGAGGTGGTTGCAAATTGCAACCTCCTTTGGATCAAATCATCCATATCAATAACCAAAATCACTTCCCTGCTTTCAACCTGCTCTTACATTTGCATGTTAATAGCAGATCTTTCAATCGCATAATGGAGTCAGACAAAAGTACAACATCCGATAACCTCGTATCCTTGCAGGTTCTGGACCGCGATATTGTATGGCACACTATCGAAGTACCCGATGACCTCGGCCTCAATGTAATGGAAGCCTGCAAAGCTTCTGAGCTTCCTATCAGCAGTGTTTGCGGTGGCATGGGTATCTGTGGTCACTGTCATGTCTACGTTCTCAGTGATCATACTTTATCCTTCATTTCCGATCAGGAGCAAGAGACGCTCGACAAACTCAGTTTTGCAAATAGTAACAGCCGCCTTTGTTGTCAACTACATGTCGATCATCGAATCGATGGTTTACAAATTCAACTTGCACCGATAGAATAGTTTTTGACTCAACAAAGTTTTCTATCTCATACCTCTCATACCTCTCATACCTCGCACGGAGACCACAGAGTGCACGGAGAAATAGCTCTCACGATTCACGTTTGACGACTCACGATGCACTCACGATTGACGACTGACGATTGACGAAAATGAATTATCATTGTTCCCTCATTGATTCCCCACCCCATGTCCATCCTCCGACTCGAGAACGTAACCAAAAAATACAAGGACCAGGTAGCGGTCGACAACATCAGTTTTGAGGTCAAGCGCGGTACCATCTTCGGTATGCTCGGTCCCAATGGAGCCGGCAAAACATCCACCATCCGCATCATCACCACCATCACCGGACCCGACAGCGGCACAGTTTTTTTTGAAAATGAAATCCTGAACCATACCCATCCTTCCCGCATGGGCTACCTGCCCGAAGAACGCGGCCTTTATAAAAAAATGAAAGTGGGGGATCACCTCATCTACCTCGCACGACTCAAAGGTCTAAGCGCACACGATGCTGCAACAAAATGCAAGATCATGCTGGATCGCTTCGATGCGCTCGACTGGTGGAATAAAAAAGTCGAAGAACTTTCAAAAGGGATGCAACAGAAAATTCAGTTCATCGCCACCATTGTTCATGAACCAGTACTTCTCATCCTCGACGAACCCTTCACCGGCCTTGACCCCATCAACACGAGTATGATCCAGGATGAAATATTCCGTTTAAAAAATCAAGGTGTGACAATTCTCTTTTCTACACATCGCATGGAACAAGTGGAAGAAATGTGTGAAGACATCATCCTCATCAATCATGGTAAAAATGTATTACTGGGGAATGTGCAGGAAATCCGGAATACCTACAAAGAGAATTTATACGAAGTGGGATTCAAAGGATCATTGCCACAACAATTCAATGGCGGACTCGAACTTGTCAAACAATTTGATCACACTGCGGTATTCAGGATTCCGGATCAGGATACACCGAATCATTTGTTGCAGTACCTGATGCAATCCGGTTGTGAGATCCAATCCTTTCGTGAGATCCTGCCGTCCATCAATGAAATATTTATTCGCCAGGTAAAAGGTATATCCCATGAATAGTAAAGTCTGGATCGTCGCTAAGCGCGAATACCTCACGCGGGTACAAAAGAAATCGTTTATCCTGGTGACCCTGATCACGCCGATAGCCCTTGCTGTTTTCTTCGGACTTATGGGCTTTATTATGAATGCAGGCAGTAAATCAGATCAGCGCATTGTCATTAAAGATGATACAGGCATCATTCAACAAATGGCAGCCGCGGATAAATCATTTCCTTATGAATTTTCCGATAGTAATATCCAAAAACTGAAAGAAGATTATCAATCACAAGGCTATGACCTTCTCATTTACATTCCGCCTCTGCGCGATTCATCTACCATGTCCATTTCAGCATCGTATTACAGTAAAGAGAAGCCTTCACTGTCGATGTTGGAGACTATTGAATCCCATCTCGCGGATCAGATTGAAACGTTTAGAATGCATCGATCAAATATTGATCAACATCTGCTCGATTCTTTTAAAGCCAGAGTGAACCTGGAGAACGGCGCCATGGATCCCAATAATCCAGGCAATTCTCCGGTGGTGGGGAAACTTAATATCATTATCGGAACTGCACTTGGATTCATCATGGGTTTTATGATGTATCTCGTCATCTTCATTTATGGTTCCATGGTGATGCGAAGTGTGATGGAAGAAAAACTCAGTCGCATCGTTGAAGTTATGGTCAGTTCTGTCCGGCCCATTAACCTGATGATGGGAAAACTTATTGGAGTGGGTGGAGTGGGTTTGACACAGTTGGCATTATGGGCTGTTTTGATACCCGTTGTGTTGACTATTGTCTCTGCTTTTATGCCTGGTGTCGATCCATCTCAAATGTCACACGTGGGCAATGTCAGCCAGGTCAATGAAGCTTCTTTTGACAATTTTTCGTTTCACCAGGTCATGGTAGCGCTATGGAATCTGAAATGGTGGCTGATCATTCCGGTTTTCATCATCTTCTTCCTGGGTGGATATTTTATCTACTCCTCAATGTTTGCTGCTATAGGATCTGCCATTAATGAAGACATGGGGGAAGGCCAGCAATTGATGCTGCCGATAGTCATCATTGTGTTGTGTGCTTTCTACATGTTATTTCCGGTGCTGTCCAATCCCAATGGCAGTCTCGCCGTATTCGCATCCTTGTTCCCATTGTTCTCACCAATCATCATGCCTGCCCGTCTTGCGTTCGATCCACCATGGTGGCAGATCGTATTGTCAATCGTGATCATGCTGAGTACAGTATGGTTTTTCATCTGGCTCACCAGCCGGATCTACCGGGTAGGAATACTGATGTATGGTAAAAAAGCAACCATCCGTGAGATGTTCAAATGGATCCGCTATTCCGATTAAAATAAAAAACCGCCCTGTTACGGACGGTCAATGGGTGAGATTTCGTTTTGCGTGATGGAATATATCACGGTGTTACGCGTCATAAACGTAATCAATTTTTATTTTGACAAATGTTAAATTTTCAGTTGCAAGTCTACCGACTGCTTACTTACTACTGCTTACCGTTTACCGTTTACCGTTTACTGATTACTGATTACTGATTACTGCTTACCGTTTACCGTTTACTGATTACTGATTACTGATTACTGCTTACCGTTTACTGCTCCCTCCTTCCCGCCGCCACCTTCATCACAAACAAAGACGCATGTGACGAAAACTCATGCTTGATCAGGACTCCCAATTGATTCCATAGTGTATCAAATGAACCGATCAGAATGGTGCTCATTCCATTCGTTTGCATTTCGACATTCGTCAATGCTTTCAGTTTTTCGAGAAATGAAAGCACGACATCCGGATAATCATCCTGCATAGGATAAAAGCTGATTTCTATCGTCGTAGTCATGACCAATAATAATGAAAATTCAAACGTTGGAAGACCTATCTTTGTATTTCAAAACAAGTTATCATGAAATCCTTATTCGTCGTCCTGGTTGCCCTCCTGTGTTATCATATTAATCAAGCTCAAACCTGGACTTGGGTATCTGCCCCCAAAGCGGGAACTAATGCAGAAGTGCGTATTTCAGGGGTCCCCACGGATGACGGCAAACTCCATCTTGCTTTTTACACCATCAATGGCACCAAGTTAGTGGCCAGTGATGCAGCCCTTCTGCCAGGAGATAATAGCAATGAATGGAAAGGGCAAGTCGTGCTACCGGACAATTGCAGTTGGGTATACCTCGCACTGAAAGACCGCTTCAATGATGTCAAATCCAGTTCATCTGAATTCATTACCAATGATAAGGCCAATCCATTTTCAGGACGCCTCGAAAAAGCCTTGATGTCGTCACTCTACAGCCGGCCTTTGAGCATGGATAAAGATGATGTGGAAAGCACGATGAATTTCCGCGATGCTATAAAAGCAGATCCGATGTGGTTCAATGAAGCAGACGTGATCAATGGATATTATCTCTCCGCCACTGCTTCCAAATCAACTAATGATCAAGATACTGTCAAAGCCCATTTGATCGAAATTTCTAAAAAGCCAAAAGAATATTCTGAAGCACTGTTGGTACAATCGTATCGATTGGCAAAGACTATGGGAGATTCCATATTGCAGGCTTCGTTGAGAAAAGGAGTGGACAAAACTTATCCCAAATCAATTTTAGCGCAGGAGGATATGTTGGCTTCATTTCAAAAAGCAAAAACGGTAGACGAGAAAATAAAAATCAGGGAACAATTCAAATCCAAATATCCCGTGGCGGATAATAACCGCGCTATGTTAGATCAAATGACCGCATCTATCGCTGATGTTTATACCAATACTGATGACTGGACTACAGTTAAATCATATGTAGATCAAATGATTGATCCATTGGCTCGCGCAAGAGTAAGTAATACGTATGCTTGGACCCTTTCCGGTGAAAGTACCGACAAGGAAGGTTCGCATTATGATATTGCTTCAGATCTCTCTGCCACTTCGCTGAAGTTGTTGACACCGGATGCACCGAAGCCCTTCTATTTGACAAAGAATGAATGGATCGCTGCCATTGAAAATATAAAAGCGCAATACGGTGATACCTATGCATTGATCCGTTACAAAGAAGGACACGTGGATGAAGCCATTGATCATCAGTTGTTCGCCGTACAAAATGCAGAATACCAGGAACCGGATATGAATGAACGCTATGCGATTTACTTACAGAAAGCCGGACAGAATAAGGACCTTGAAGAATTCATGGATAAGATCATGGTGACTGGGAAAGCATCACCTCGCGTCAAAGACATGCACAAAGAATATTGGACCAAAACAGCAAGTGCTGAAAGCCTGTATAATCAGTATCTCAAACAACTGGAAGACAAGGCTCATGCCCTGATGGTGGATAATATTTTGAAAACGTGGAAAGAAGATGAACCAGTTGACTTTTCATTGAAAGATTTACAAGGGAATAGTGTTTCGCTAAGTGATTATAAAGGCAAAACGGTGATCCTTGATTTCTGGGCGACTTGGTGCGGTCCCTGCAAAGCAAGTTTTCCCGGCATGAAAAAAGCCGTTGAATATTATGCTTCAGATAAGGATGTGGTATTTCTCTTTGTGGACACCTGGGAAAATCCCGATAATCGCGAGACCCGTGTATCCGATTTTATCCACACTAATAATTACCCATTCCATGTCTTAATCGATGGAGATAATGCACTGGTAACGAGCTATAAAGTATCTGGTATTCCTACTAAATTCATTATCAGTCCTGATCAGAAAGTGAGATTTGCACCTGTAGGATTCGGCGGTAACACCGATGAACTCTTTGAAGAAATGAAGATTATGATCGAACTGGCGAAAAATTCCAGCATAGTTAGGTCGTGATGAAAAGATATTTTCAATTTGAAAATATCTTTTCATCACTTTAGATTCGCTAATTGCCTCGGCGAAATAAATTCCCCGGGATCAAGTCCATCTGCCAGTGCACTATTGACCCTGCACTTTTGCAATTCTGTCAGCGGTGCTTTTTTATACTTACTGTTTGACAAATAATATTTCGGCGTAACATCAGCTTTGAAGTTGCCTCCCGATACGACATTACATTGATGATGATCAGCGACTTCATTCAATTTTGAAAGCGAAACAATAGCCGGATCATACTCAACGACAACAGCTTCTTTTCCACCCTGAAATCCAGCACTGGTTTTCACTACGCCATTTACTTTTCCAAACAGAGCTTCACCTGTCCAGAAACAATACATGGAGTAGGTTGCGGTGGAAGTTCCCCGTTGTTTTGCAGTCAATTCATCAGCGAGTAATTGCAAGTAGCCTGGTGCTTTTCCTTTGTCTTTGATGATGGCCTGGGTCAATAAAGAAGCAAGGCCGGCCGCACTATAATTTCCATTCAGCCTGTTGACGACATCGTTTCCATCATGATCAACAATTCGTATTACCGGATTATTCCATGCCGGTTCATTAAATCGCTTGAGTACTTCAGCATCTGCGCCACCTTTATTATTGTGTATAGCTAATGGAATGAAATAAGTTTCAATCGCTTCCACAATCAATGGATGTGTAAGGACCTCACTTCCATAACTTTTGCAGGTCTGGCATCCCGGGATCTCCTGGAAGATGATGAAGATGGGTTTGCTTTCTGTTTTACTTTTGACCTTTGCCTCATCGTAAGATCGCAGCCAATGGACATTGCCAAGCTCAATTGGATTCGATTGTCCACCTAGCATAATGGGAAAGAAAAGTATTAATAAGATAAATTTCATGCCTGCTAAATTAATGACTTAATATTTTCTAAAGGATTCTGCGCATTCTGCGAGGAAAATGCACTAAACTCGCACCGTTCTTTCGAGTCCATGAGCAAGAAACAAACTCAATCCAATAAACAATCCCGCACCACATCGAAAGGGAGTACCAAAGGTCTTTCTGACAGGACCATTGCTCTCCTGATGGCTCTTTTTGGGTTTGTATTATATGCCAATACGTTGGGTCATGCCTATGTCATGGATGATATCCTGGCCATCAGTACCAATCAAAACGTGCAAAAAGGTTTTGCCGGTATCCTGGATATTTTCGCGCAGCCTTATCGGGAACAATGCTTTGGCGGATGTCTTTATCGTCCTCTCACCCTGACCACATTTGCCATCGAATGGGCAATGTCACCCAATAATCCTTTCATCGGTCACTTTATGAATGTGCTCTGGTATGCCGCCACCAGCGCATTACTTTTTGTCACCTTGCGAAGATTGATGCCGGACAGGAATACCATGTTTCCGATTATAGCTTGCATTCTTTTTATAGTTCATCCGGTTCACACCGAAGTAGTGGCTAACATTAAGAGTCGTGATGAGATCCTGAGTTTGTTTTTCATTGTACTGGCTTTGCATCAGTTTGCTGTATGGTATAAAAACCGTCAATGGAAATCTGTTCTCTTCGCTGCGTTGGCATTTCTGGCTTCATTACTGTCAAAGGAAGGCGGCATCACTGCACTTTTCATCTTTCCATTTATCGGATGGATATTTTTTCAAAAAACGATTTGGTCCAGTATTAAATCTGCATGGTGGGTGGTGATACCGGTAGGTTTGTTTTTTCTGTTGAGAGGAAGTGCGTTAAATGGGTTTACCGCACCTCCGATACATTTGTTTGATAACCCTCTCGTGAATGCGCAGGGATCAGAGCGATTAGGTACAGCGTTTGTTATTTTATTAAAATACTTTTTGCTGTTACTCTTTCCGTTCCGCCTGATCAGTGATTATTCCTACAACACTTTCGCTCTTCAATCCTTTGGCAGCCCGGCCAGCCTGATTGGTTTATTGCTCTATGGGGCATTGGCAGTCTATGCCATTGTGGGGATGATCAAAAGAAAGATCACAGGGTTTTTTGCATTTGCGTTTTTGATTAGTATTTCCCTCTACAGCCAGATCGTGATTTTGATTGGTACCATTATGAGTGAACGATTACTCTACCTGCCTTCTTTATGGTTTGTGTTGGGCATCACTTTGGTAACCACTACTTTTTTAAAAGAGAATAGCAAGTCCTCTTCTTCTTTTTTTAATTGGAAATATGCATCATTGTTGCAGCGAAGCCTATTGGTTGTTATCGCCTTATTTGTTGTTTGGTTTAGTCTGCACACCTTTCTTCGAAATCGTGATTGGAAAACGGATTATTCGTTAATGAAAACGGATGTTGAAAAAGCGCCTAACAGTATTCGTCTCAATGAAGGATATGCAGAAGAAATTTATAAAACAATCGGGCAGGGCACCCTGACACCGGATCAATTAACTCAACGGCTTGCGCTTTCAGAACTGTATTCGCAAAAGAGTATTGCCATACAACCCGGTATTTCTGCTTATACCAATATGGCCAATATCAGCATGGTGCGCAAAAATTATCCTGAAGCACTTTCGTATTATCAAAAGATCACGGAGTTGTCTTTGGATAAGAAGGTTGCTGAACGGAATATTGCTGCTTTCCTGGCGTATTGGGCCAAAGAAGAGAGTGAAAAAAATGACAATCCTTCACATGCTTTGCAATTGTTGAAGCAAGCGCTTGAATACAATCCTGATGACGCCGAAATTTACCGAGCAATGGGATCAAACTATTATCGACTGGGAGATTTTACTGAGGCTCGTACTTCTTTAGAAAAAGCGTACTCGCTCTCACCGGCTAATGTTTCGATAAAATCCGACCTGATTAATTTCTACCGAAACCAGGGCATGAATGATAAAGCGGATGCTTTAAAGTAGTTACTCCTTACTTTCTTACCCTCTTACTCTCTTATTCTCTCACCCTCTCACTCGCATTGGGCTACACCCAATGCTGGTTGATTACGGCCTTTCAGGCCTTGATTTGATCACTTCTTTACCTTCTTAAATCTACCTCTACTTCTTACTTCAACTTTTTACTTCCATATTCCTTATTCGTCCTTCCTTATTCATAGGCTTTTGACTTTTTTTAAGTCATTTAAACGACTTAAAAGAAGTCAAAAGCCTATCTTTACCCTCCCGTGTTCCTCAACTGCCACTCATATTACTCCTTCAAGTACGGCACCATCTCGCCGGAAGACCTGGCAGAAGGTGCTTCCCGCCGCGGTCTTACGACCCTGGCCCTCACTGATATCAACAACACATCCTGCGCTGTGCATTGGATCAATGAATGTAAGAAGCGAGACATCAAACCCGTCCTCGGCGTTGAATTCCGCATCAACAATCGCTACCTCTATACTGGCATCGCCCGCAACGGCGAAGGTTGGCGCGAACTCTGCGAGCTCCTTACGGTCTGTTCACTCGAAGGTCTTCCGCTACCGGAGTTTCCGCCGGACATGCAGCATGTCTACATGATCTATAGACCTGGCCATGTGCCCGAACAACTACGACCTTATGAATACATCGGCATCATGCCCGCCGAAGTCAATGGTCTTTTCTCTTCTGCTTTGCGCGAAAAACTGGATCGCCTTGTCGTGTGGCAACCCATCACCTATGAAGATGAAACCGGATACAAAGTGCATAAGCTCATGCGTTGCGTTGATCTCAATCTCATACTCGGCAAATTAGAAGAACAAGATCATGCCGGTCCGGGAGAATATTGGGTCAACCGCGAATACATCGATCACGCCTTCAGAGCTTATCCACAAATCATTCGCACTACAGAAGAATTGCTCTATCACTGCGAAGCTGAATTACCCTGCGGGGATAAAAACAATCGACAAACCTTCACGGGTTCAGAACGCGACGATTATCAACTCCTCATCAAACTTGCACGCGAAGGTTGTCGCCGTCGCTATGGTGAACGTAACCCGAAAGCAAATGCACGAATGGAGAGCGAACTCAAAGTCATTCGGCAACTTGGTTTCGCGCCATACTTTCTCATCACGTGGGATATCATCCGTTATGCACAGACCGCAGGCTATCATCATGTCGGCCGTGGAAGCGGTGCCAATTCACTCGTCGCCTATTGTCTCGGCATCACCGATGTGGATCCGATCGAACTCGATCTCTACTTCGAGCGCTTCATCAATCCGCATCGTTCATCACCTCCTGATTTTGATATTGATTTTTCGTGGGACGAACGCGATGATGTCACCGATTATATTTTCAAACGATATGGCCATCGTCACACCGCATTGCTCGCGACTTACAATACTTTCAAGGGTCGCTCCATCATTCGTGAGCTAGGAAAAGTAGTCGGATTGCCCAAGGTCGACATCGATGCCATCGTCGATGAACCACTCGCCAACAGCAAACATCATCCATACGCCAAGCACATCTTCCGCTATGGCGACATGATCGAAAAGTATCCCAACTATCTTTCCATTCATGCCGGCGGCGTGCTCGTATCACAACGCGAGCTCACGTATCATACGGCATTGCAGATGATGCCGAAGGGATTTCCGATTACACACTTCGACATGTATCATGCAGAAGATCTCGGCTTTCACAAATATGATGTGCTCAGCCAGCGTGGCCTCGGTCATATCAAAGATGCCGTTGATCTCATCCGCATCAACCAGGGCAAAGCCATCGACATCCACGATGTACCGAAGATCAAAGAAGATCCGAAGGTCAAGCAGCAACTCTATTCCGGTCAATGCATCGGTTGCTTCTACATCGAATCACCCGCTATGCGCGGCTTGCTGACCAAATTGCATTGTGACAATTATGTGCATCTCGTGGCAGCGAGTTCGATCATCCGTCCCGGTGTCGCCAAGAGCGGTATGATGCGCGAATACATCAAACGTTTTCACGAACCGGATAAAGTCGAATACCTGCACCCGGTGTTTAAAGAAAATCTCGGCGAAACTTTTGGGGTGATGGTCTACCAGGAAGATGTGATGAAAATCGTACATCATTTCGCGGGACTCGATCTCGATGAATCAGATGTACTGCGCCGCATCATGACGGGAAAGAAAAAATCATCCGATACCTTCAAACGATTGATGGAAAAGTTCTGGCGCAACTGTCGTGAACGTCAGTATCCGGAAGAATTGATCGCAGAAGTGTGGCGGCAAGTAGAAAGTTTTTCAGGTTATTCGTTTTGCAAAGCTCACTCAGCGAGTTTCGCAGTGGAAAGTTTTCAAAGCCTGTATCTCAAGACGTATTTCCCCATGGAATTCATGGTCGGTGTTATCAACAACTTTGGCGGATTTTATCAGACCGAGTACTATGTGCATGAAGCGCGCATGTGTGGCGCGAAGATCGAAGCACCGTGTGTCAATCACAGCATCAACCTCACGACGATCTATGGGGATCGCATTTATCTTGGCTTCATTCACATCCAGTCGCTGGAACGAAATGTATCACACCGGATTGTCGAAGAGCGTTTGCAGCATGGCAACTATATAAGTCTTGAAGATTTTGTGAGCCGTGTTGATATCGGTCGTGAACAATTGGACCTCTTGATTCGCATCGGCGCTTTCCGATGGACCGGTAAAACGAAGTGTGAATTGATGTGGCATAAATATGCAGTGCACAATCCGCAGGCGAAACCGACCATCGGGCAACCGGCATTATTTGGTGGAGGACAGCATGTCGACTATGCCTTGCCGACCCTGGAAGAAAGCAGTTATGACCAGGCCTTTGATGAAATTGAATTATTGGGATTTCCGCTCTGCAGTCCTTTTGACCTGGTGGAAGAAAGACCGAAGCAGAAAATGGTATTGACCCGCGATCTCAATGCGATGATCAACAAACGGGTCTCCATGCTGGGCTACTACGTCACCCGCAAACCCGTCACTACGGTCAATGGCAAGCTGATGAGTTTCGGTACCTGGCTCGATGAAGAAGGACGATATTTTGACACCACGCATTTTCCGCCGCAGTTGGAACGGCATCCATTCAAAGGCAAGGGGATGTATCTCATTCATGGCAAGGTGACTGATGATTTCGATTTTGCGAGTTTGGAAGTGGAAGGCATGGAGAAGCTGCCGTACCGCAAGGATGCGAGGTATTAAGTGAAAAACTAAAAACTAAAAATGAGACAGGAAGTCTCCTCGGTTGGTGAGCGCAGTCGAACCATCAGGGGATATAGAGGGAAAGACGAGTTGTTTATTTTTTGGAAATTTGAAAATTGTACATTATTTTTGTACAAAATTAAAAATGGCATGAAAACCATTTCCATAAGTGATTTAAGAATGAACCTGATGGAGACGATCAGCCTGGTCAAAAAAGGAAAGAGCATCCTGGTGACTTCACATGGGAAGCCAGTGGCGCAATTGGTTCCGCCGGCAGACAAAAAGGAAGATGCGAAGGCTGTCATCAAAGCACTACGCAAAACAGCCAAAATTGGGGATGTCGTATCACCCACAGGTGAAATCTGGGAATCCAACTGAGTATGTCTTCCATTGTAGTCGATACGCATATCTTGATCTGGGATCAATTGGATCCTTCCCGAATGTCGGCTAAAGCAAAGAAGGCGATTGCTATGGCTGATGAAGGACATCAGATCATGATCTGCGAGATCTCTCTTTGGGAAATTTCGATATTGATGAAAAAGAAAAGATTACTCATCGATATGCCCTACCTCGATTTCATGCACAACCTGTTGCAGACGAGAAATTATGTATTGCAGGGCATCAATCCGGAAATTGCATTTCTTGCGACAACAATAGAAATGGATACTAAAGATCCGGCCGACAGGATGATTGCTGCTACAGCTATTCATTTAGGAGTTCCGTTGATCACGTCCGACCATTTGATTCAAAGTAATAAAGACGTGAAGATTATTTGGTGAGAGGGACTGACTTTATTTTGCTAGTAATGTTGAAAAGTTCAAGACCTTTTACTGTAAAATAAATCGCAGCGGCGCACTGTATTCATATCGAACAGCATGCCCGTTCTTTTTTGCAGGTTCCCATTGAACATCAAAATATTTGCTGATGCGCATAACCTCAGCATCAATAGATGGACAAACATGTTGTACAATGGAAGGGTTGGAGATGGAGCCATCTTTTTCAATAATAAAACCGAGTATGCAAGTTCCCTTGATACCTTTTTCTCGGGCATCGGCCGGATATTTCATGTTCGTGTACACCAACTTGTTCATGGCTGCGTCGCCTCCAGGAAATACAGGAAGACTATCTACATCATCTTTTGTGAAAATAGAATCCGTCACACCAACTATTGCAGGATTAGATAAGGCCTCATTTTGGCTGTGTAATTCGGAACAACAAAAGATTATAACCAGGAAGAATAAAACAATTCGCATACTTGTGCATTTATAGATCATCTTTAAGTACCGATTACAGCATTAATGGTTGAATGACTTTGACAACTAAAAGTATTAAACAAAAATCAGTTTCCATTTTCTGGTTCCGTCGCGACCTTCGCCTCCATGACAATCATGGACTTTATGAAGCATTAAAACAATCCGAAGCGGTCCTTCCAATTTTCATTTTCGATATAAATATCCTGAGCGGATTAAAAGATAAAAAAGACAAACGCATATCTTTTATTCATTCGACTTTGCTGGATATGCAACGGCAATTGGAGGATATCGGTTCTTCTTTACTCATCCTTCATGATTCCCCGAAAAATGCATTTGAAAAATTGCTTACTCAATTTGACATTCAGGCTGTTTACACCAATCACGATTATGAACCCTATGCGATTCAGCGTGATCAGGAAATAGCTGCATTCCTTTCTAAACACAATATTTCTTTTCAAACATTCAAGGACCAGGTCATTTTTGAAAAAGAGGAGATCACTAAAAGTGATGGCAAACTGTACACAATTTATACACCCTATTCCAAAGCCTGGAAAGCGAAATATCTGGCTGAAAAGAAAACAAGATTTCCCAGTGAAAAACTTTTGGATAAATATTTGAAAACAAAACCATTTTCTTTTCCTGTCCTTTCACAAATCGGGTTTGACAAAAGTGATTTGGAAATCACGTCACCTAAACTTGATAAGGATATTATTCTTCATTATACTGAAACACGCAATCTCCCTTCTGTGAACGGTACCAGTCGATTGAGTGTCCACTTACGATTCGGAACGGTCAGTATCCGTGAACTTGCCGCTGTAGCATCAAAGTGGAATGAAACATGGTTGAACGAATTAATCTGGCGTGAATTTTTTATGATGATCCTTTATCATTTTCCGAAAGTGGTAACTGAGAGTTTCAAATCAAAATATGATCGCATCCCCTGGCGCAACAATGAAAAAGAATTCAACCTCTGGTGCAAAGGTGAAACCGGTTATCCACTGGTCGATGCCGGAATGCGGGAATTGAATGAAACAGGATTCATGCATAACCGTGTACGCATGGTGGTGGCCAGTTTTCTGACCAAGCACCTGTTGATCGACTGGCGATGGGGAGAAGCCTACTTCGCTGAAAAATTATTGGACTACGAACTCTCTTCTAACAACGGCAATTGGCAATGGTGCGCCGGTTGCGGATGTGATGCAGCTCCCTATTTCAGGATCTTCAATCCTACTGAACAACAGAAAAAGTTTGATCCTGATTTTGTCTACATCAAACAATGGATTAAAAATTATAAGCCTGGCTATTTGGAACCCATCGTTGATCATGATTTCGGCAGGAAAAGAGTACTGGAGGTTTTTAAGAATGCGTTGAATGAATAATTATGAAGCAACTGGAATTTGAACAATTTCTCCCAATACCAATTGAAGAGGCATGGCATTTCTTTTCATCTCCTGCCAATCTCAACCTGATCACACCGCCCAATCTCAAATTTCATATCCTGGATCAGCTGCCAGATGAAGTCTACAAGGGCCTGATCATTCGCTATCGTATCCAGCCTTTTTTGAATATCTCATTGAAATGGGTAACAGAAATTACAGCGGTAGAGAAAAACATTTTTTTCATTGATGAACAGGTCAAAGGACCGTACAAGGTTTGGCACCACGAGCATCATTTCAAAATTGTACAAGGAGGTGTCCTGATGACAGATAAACTGACGTATGATATCGGGTGGAGCTTTCTTGGTTGGATTGCCGGCAAGTTGTGGGTAGACAAGCAGGTGCAAAATATTTTTATATACAGGAAATTAAAGTTGAAGGAAATATTTTCTATAAGTTCACGCAGAGACGCGGAGACGCAGAGATGATTTTACCTGGTCAAATGATTTCAACAAATAAATTCATAGATTATTCACAATTCTTGTGATTCCTTCCTTGATTATAGCAGCATTGAAATTAATCAATAGGCCTACTTTTATTTTTGTTAGTCGAAGATAGGTCAAGAGTATTTTAGGATGAGATCTTGCAATTTGTTCAACGGACTTAATCTCAACAATCACCTTTTTATCCACGATGACATCAGATCGGAATCCCAGGTCCATTTTTATTTTTTTCCAAAATACAGGCATCCCTTTTTGTCTTTCGTAGGGGATACCTCTTTCACCCAATTCATAACAAAGTATTTCTTCATAGACAGATTCTAATAATCCTGGTCCAAGAGTAGTGTGAATCTCAAAACAGATGTCCACAACAATACCAGTCAATTCATTTTCAGTTCGATTTGACATTATCAAAACTTTTAATTGTTCAAATAGTAAGTGTCTCGACACACCCTAAATGTTACCCTTCAGGCCAATTTATTTTTCAACATTTTGGTTTCGAAGATTTTCGAATTCTTGGCGATGGCCTGTATAAGCGGCCATTTCTCTGCGTCTCTGCGTCTCTGCGTGAACTATCAAATCCAGATTTTAAAATTTATAGTCCAAATAATTACTGATTTTCAGCCACTTATACAATCTATTTTTGGAAATTTTTGGGAAATCCTTGGTTTTTCGGGGTTTAAAAGCCTACATTTGCGTCCCGCTTTGAAAAAGGTGGGAAGTACATCAACCTTTTAAAATTCATTACTGTGAATACTTTAAGTTACAAGACCCGGTCGGTCAAGAAAGAGGAAGTCAATCGCCGCTGGTTTGTCGTCGACGCTGATGGCGAAGTTTTGGGCCGCCTCTGCACCCGCATCGCCACCGTCCTCCGCGGCAAACATCATCCTGAGTATACGCCTCACGTGGATACCGGTGATTTTGTTGTCGTCATCAATGCCGACAAAGTCCGCTTCACTGGCAATAAAGAGAACACTAAAAGATACCAAACCTATTCCGGGTATCCTGGTGGTCAGAAAGAACTCAACGTCGCCCAAATGCGTGCACGCAAACCAGAACGCCTGGTCGAAATCGGAGTCAAAGGCATGCTACCGAAAAATAAACTCGGCAATGCGATGTACAAAAAGCTCTTCGTCTATGCCGGCGCAGCTCATCCACACGCTGCTCAAAAACCAGAAGCCCTAGCTTAATTTAAATTCAACATCTAGTCTATACCAATTTTATGGAGACAATCAATGCAATCGGCCGTCGTAAAGCATCAGTAGCCCGGGTCTATGTATCCAACGGCACCGGCAAGATCAAAATCAACGGACGCGAGTACAAAGAATATTTTCCACTGGCCCACATCAGTGCGCATGTCATCGCTCCCCTGGAGGAACTCAATCAACTCAATGCCTACGACATCAAAGTCAATGTAGTGGGTGGTGGTTTCCGTGGACAGTCTGAAGCTATTCGTCTTGGGATTTCCCGCGCCATGGCCAAGATCAACGCTGATTTCCGTGCACCGCTTAAGGTCAAGAAATTCCTTACCCGTGATGCCCGCGTGGTGGAACGTAAGAAATTCGGTAAGCCTAAAGCAAGAAAGAGCTTCCAATTCTCTAAACGGTAGTCGTCAATTATTCATCAATCAAAAAACAACACATCCATCATGGATAAACCAGTATATAATGACTTATTGGAAGCCGGCGTTCACTTCGGTCACATGCGCAGCAAGTGGAATCCTAAAATGCGCCAGTACATTTTCATGGAACGCAAAGGGATCCACATCATCGATCTCAATCGTACCTCCGAATGCCTGGAGAGCGCTGCCCTTGCATTAAAAGCAATGGCTCGTTCAGGGAAGAAGGTCCTTTTTGTGGCTACTAAAAAACAAGCCCGCGAAATCGTAGCCAGTGCAGCTAAAAGCGTCAACATGCCTTACGTGACCGATCGTTGGTTAGGTGGTATGATGACCAACTTTGCGACCATCCGTCGCTCGGTCAAGAAGATGAATAATCTTGAACAGATGCTGACTGATGGTACATTGTCCAGCACCACTAAAAAAGAGCGTCTCACCTTGACCCGTGAAATGAACAAGCTCAATAAAGTGCTGGGCGGTATTTCAGATATCAATCGTTTGCCTCACGCTGTATTCATCGTGGACATCGGTCGCGAACACCTTGCTTTGGCAGAAGCCAAGAAACTGGGGATAAAAACATTTGCCATGGTTGATACCAATGCAGATCCTAACCTGGTTGATTTCCCTGTACCGGCAAATGACGATAGCTCTAAATCCATTTCCTTCATCACCCATTATATCACCAATGCAATCAAAGAAGGATTGGCTGAGCGTGGTAAAGAGAAAGAAGAAATGGCGGAGGAAACAGCAGAGAACAAATAAGACCACCAACACACTATTGAAATAGTAAACCCAAATAATGACAACCTTAATGAGTACCATATCTGCAACTGATGTAAAAAACCTGCGCGAAATGACCGGCGCCGGAATGATGGATTGTAAAGCCGCACTCACCGAAGCCAACGGCGATATTGAAAAAGCCATCGAAATCCTCAGGTTGAAAGGACAAAAACTTTCTGTGAAGCGCGCTGATCGCGAAGCCAAAGAAGGTGTCGTGTATGCTTTAGTTTCCGCTGATCATAAGAAGGGCGTTGTTATTCGTCTGAGTTCCGAAACAGACTTCGTAGCCAAGAATGAAGATTTTATCAATCTCGCTAAAGAGATTGCTCAAATTGCTTTGGATAAATTTCCACCTAACCTGGAAGAATTGCTGAAGCAACCGTATCACAATATTACTATAGGAGAAAAAGTATCGGAACAAGTAGGTGTGATCGGAGAGAAAATTGAATTAGCCGATTATCAGCACATCGAAGCTCCACAAGTTGTATCGTATATCCACATGGGTTACAAAGCCGGAGTGATCCTAGGCCTGAATAAATCAGAAGAGAAATTCAAAGAAGCAGGTCGCGATGTCGCTATGCAAGTAGCTGCCATGAAACCAGTGGCCTTAGATAAAGATGGTGTTGATGCTTCGATCATTGAAAAGGAAATTGAAATCGGAAAGGAACTTGCCCGCCAGGAAGGCAAGCCTGAAGATATGTTGGAGAAAATTGCATTAGGCAAACTCAACCGATTCTTTAAAGACAACACATTGATGGCACAAGCTTTCGTTAAGGATAACGGCGTATCTGTTGAAGGCTACCTGAAAAGCATTGATAAAGATCTGACGGTGACGGGCTTTAAGCACGTCAAATTAGGGTAATCAAAACAAAAGATGAAGGCGAGTCAGTGTTGATTCGCCTTTTTTTTGCCTGTTCATCACGATTGGCAATAAAGGAAAAACTAAGTAACTTAGATATCCATATCCTACATGGCTCCATTCAAACGCGTACTTCTCAAACTTAGTGGTGAAACCCTTATGGGGGATCAATCCTATGGCATCCATCCGCAGCAACTTCGTCATTATGCCAGCGAAATCAAATCGATCGCTGACCTGGGGATTGAAGTTGCAATCGTTATAGGTGGAGGAAATATTTTCAGAGGACTGCAGGCAGAAGCAACGGGAATTGAAAAAGTGCAGGGCGATTACATGGGTATGCTCGCGACGGTGATCAATGGAATGGCTTTGCAAAGTGCATTGGAACACATCGGTCTTTATACCCGCCTGATCTCAGCTATTGAAATGAAATCCATAGCCGAGCCTTATATCCGGCGCAGGGCAATTCGCCACCTCGAGAAAGGAAGAATTGTCATCTTCAGTGCAGGCACTGGCAATCCTTATTTTACTACAGATAGTGCAGCTGCATTACGCGCTAATGAAATCAATGCTGATGTCATATTGAAAGGCACTCGTGTGGATGGTATCTATACGGCTGATCCGGAGAAGAATAAAAATGCTGTGAAGATCGATCGAATCACTTTTGCTAAAGTGATCAGCGATGGCCTGGGGGTCATGGATATGACCGCCTTCACGCTTTGCCAGGAAAATAATTTACCGATCATCGTTTTCGACGTCAATACGCCTGGCAATCTTAAACGGCTTATTGAAGGAGAAAATATCGGGACCCTCGTCAAAGACTAAATATTCTCATTGAATTAATTTGCCGGTTGATGTTATCAAACCGACCTCAATATCACCTGGATTTCCGTTCAGATATATATTTCCTGTGTTTGAAATATTGTAATACAATCGTTGATCAACAAATACATGGATGTCTGATTTTGATCCATTAGACACTAATGCATCATGAGTCATCAACTGGCTGGCATCGATGCCCAGTAACGATCCATTGAAAAGCCTGATATAATCGGAGTGACCGGATAAAGTCAGCATGCCACCAACTGGAGATGAATTCCAATAATAAAAAAGATGGGTGTCCAGTTTCAAATTAGCGAAATTCAATTTGCTTCCCAACGTCAGACCAAACGTATCCAGCGTGATCGTATTCACGGATGAGATGTCGCAGGTTTCTTTTGCATCCACTCGCCCTAATCGTACGAACGTGATAGTTATTTCCGGAGGCTCCAGGCTGGGATGCTTCCATAGAGGGCCGTTATCATTTTCAATGTTGAGCGTTTTCCTATCAATATTAAAAGAAACAGATTCTGCAATCTCCTGTGCTCCGCTGATTTCAATGGCGTAGTGATCACCCTGCTGCAACCTGACATTAAACACTGCCTTGAGAGCAACCGTATCAAATGGCTCCAATTCTTTTTGAAAAAAATAAGGATCCGTATTAATGCTGCAAGACGTCATCCATATCATGGACCCTATGCAGATCATCAGTCCCATCCATCCGATCCATTGTATACTTTTCATGGCTTGATATGATATCCGATTCCCAATTCGAGGTAATCCAATACAACGACATGGGCCTTCATGGATAGTTGAAGAAAAAAGCGATCCGAGATGGCATGACGAATGATGAATCTATGATAACTGGAATGTCCGAATGCTTTATCCTTCAGAATAACATAAAACCCTTCCTGCAGGCCAATACTGAATTTATTATAAACCAATTCCTGTGTAAAATGAAAACCGGTTTTGAAATTATCAATTGACGAATAAGGCTCATCGCCAAATACTTTTTCTTCATCCTTCGTCGCCCGATCATAAAAAATATCAGCGCCAATACCGGGATAAAATACCCGCCACCACTTAGGTTTGAGTTCAAAAGATAAAGCTGTGACGAGGTAAGATTTATCTGTAAACGATCGGGCATGTTTTGCACCTGCAGTCAGCACAAGCGACATCCTGGTAGATGGAATGTGCGGATCAACAACGTATTTGTTCTCTTCACTTTTTTCCCCAACTAAATATTTCATCCCCGCGCTGAACGTCATGTAGTTAATGCCAAGGTTAGGTTCTCCGAGATTACCATTCGATAGATGATCGAAACCAATACCAGTATATACAGAGAATTTTTTCAACGCCTGGTATTGAAGATTCAGTTCAAAATTGAAATGAATATTCAGCGCAGTCCCTACAGCAACATTAGATGGATTGGTTTCCAGGTCAAATGTTTTATTCACCAACCCGATGCCCATGCCCAATTGGTTGATCAATGAAATTTTTCCACCTTCCAGGATATGTACATTAAAAAAAGGATAAATACTCCACTCATGACCGAATACTTCCAAATTACCAAGGGTAGCATATTGGAGAGCTAATCCAAATTCAGGATAATTATAAAGTTGTGCCCAATAGTTTTTACCAGGTGGTCGTTTCGAAACACTAAGCGTGTAGGCACGGACATAGTCATTGACGAGATACGGATACAAAGTATATTCAGGCATCACATAACCAGGATGATAAGCGGCCCGCACATAAAAATCATTGAAATAGGAGGATTGGCCGTACACCAGGCTGCCCCAGCAAAAGGTAATAATGCATACTATATTTTTAAGTACTGTTCGGATCATTAAAACTTTGTGAGAAACTAAACTTTGGCCAGGATCTTTTTTAAATGATGAAGACTGATGTCAACTCCTTCCATGGAAGTTGTTCTGTAATCTTCCAATTCTACAATGTAATAAATCACTTTTGAAGCACCAGGTAGCTTGAAGAGGGTTTCAAAATTAATAGTGCCTTCTCCCACTTCTACAGACTCACGCCTGGTCGTGTCAGCCATGTCTTTCACATGAAAAGCATGAATTCTTTCTCCGTATTGATTGATCCATTTGGCCGGGTCTTCATTAGCATATTTCACCCAATACAAATCCATTTCCCAGATGACTAATGTGGGATCGGTTTGCTGCAAGACAAGATCAATGATGAATTTGTTCTCTACTTTTTTAAAATCATTATCATGATTATGATAACCGAATTGTATGCCTGATTTTTTGCAAGCTTCACCAAAGTGATTAAATACTTCACATAATTGTTTGAGATGCTCGGCAGTGCGCCAATCTTCATCAATAGAAGGACAAATCAATTGCTTAACCCCGATAGCGGCGTGATCGTCAATGATTTTTTTGGCCAGGTCATTTATGGTTCGTGTGCTTGAATCCCAATGTTTAATGGAAATGCCAGTGTGTGCACTGGGCATCCTGAGATCAACATCTTTCAACAATTTTTTAAAGGCGTCCGGTGAATAGGCATAAAACAATCCATTATCATACTTGTACCCTTCGACTTCCGAATACCCCATACCAGATAATTTTTCTAACGTACCTCGCGGATCCTTATCCGCTGCATCGCGAACACTCCACATTTGAACTCCGATATGTTTGTCTTTGGGTCTTAACATGGATGGTGGTTGAACTAACAAAATGGTACCGGTCAATGCAGTTTGTTGAACAAAGTCGCGCCTCTTCATGGAAGTAAATTACTGAAGCTTTTAATTTTTTCAAGGAGGACTTCTGCTATTTTCCTCTTCGACTCGACTGTCCACCCGGCCACATGAGGACTCAATACCACATTGTCAAGATTACATAGTTCAAGAAATGTTCGTTGAAATTCTTCGGGTCCTTTCGTCGGTGGTTCATACGGAAGTACATCCAGGCAAGCCCCTTTCAATTGATCGGTTTGCAATGTATTTAAGAGTGCAGCAAGATCCACAATTTTACCCCGGGAAGTATTAATTAACACGCATCCTTTTTTAACTCTAGACAAGAATGATGCATTCACCATTTCTTTTGTTTCTGAAGTGAGCGGGATGTGCAGGGAAATAATATCGCTTTCTTTCAATACAGTTTCAAGATCAACTTCATGGACATATTCATTTCCAAAACCACTTACATATTTATCATAAGCGAGTACCCGAACATTCCATCCTTTCCACAATCGTCCGAATGCACTCCCATTATTTCCATGTCCGATGATGCCTATTGTTTTGCCTGCAATTTCCCAGCCACGATGATCTTCACGCAACCAACTTCCATCGCGAGTGCTTTGATCAGCAGAAAGCAGTTTGTTGGATAAGCATAGCAGCATGGCCATGGCATGTTCAGCGACGGCTTCAGCATTTCCTTCAGGAGCGCTGTAAACAGCAATCCCGAATTCCTTTGCTGCTTCGAGATCAATGATATCCAGCCCACTCCCTAACCGGGCAATCCATTTTAGTTGTTTGGAAGAATTAATAGTCTCCCGGTTTATAGCACAACGGGTATTGATAACCACCCCTTTATAAGCCTTAAGTACAGTTTCCATCTCGGCCCGGCTCATCTCAGGTGCGTAAGTGGTTTCATAACCCATTGATTGTAAGCCAGTCAGTATGACAGGATGAACAAAATCGGTGATCAGGACATTTTTATGCGCCATAACGAGAGGTTTCGGTTCGCTTTTTTGGCAAATAGTATCTTTGTCCGATTTTTAAGAAATCGACCTAACCGAACATCCAACCTAGACTACCGGTAGATGCCCAAAGATAGCAGTATCCGCTCCGTGCTAATCATCGGAAGCGGCCCCATCATCATAGGCCAAGCCTGTGAATTTGACTATTCCGGATCGCAAGCCTCCCGGTCCCTTCGTGAAGAAGGCATCGAGGTCAGCCTGATCAATAGCAACCCCGCCACCATCATGACCGACCCGGTCACAGCTGATCATATCTACCTGCTTCCACTGACGGTAGATAGTATCATCAAAATCCTGGAGGAAAGGCAAATAGATGCAGTGCTGGCCACCATGGGCGGTCAAACTGCCCTTAACCTGGCCATAGAAGCGGATAAGCGTGGCGTGTGGAAAAAGTACAATGTCCGTCTTATTGGGGTGGATATCAATGCCATCGAGCTCACAGAGAATAGGGAAGCCTTCAGAGATCACATGATCAAGATCGGAATGAATGTAGCTCCAAGCCATATCGCCAACTCTTTCCTGGAAGGAATGGAAGCCGCTCAAAAAATTGGATTCCCACTAGTGATTCGTCCAAGTTATACACTCGGCGGAACAGGTGGTGGATTTGTCATGAAAGAAGAGCAGTTTGAAGAAGCATTGCGAAGAGGATTGAGTGCTTCACCAACACATGAAGTGTTAGTTGAAAAAGCTGTACTCGGTTGGAAAGAATTCGAACTCGAATTATTAAGAGATCAAAATGACAATGTTGTCATTATTTGCACGGTAGAAAATCTGGATCCAATGGGGATTCATACCGGTGATAGCATAACAGTTGCACCGGCGATGACCTTGAGTGATCGCGCATTTCAAAATATGCGCAACGGTGCCATTAAAATGATGCGATCCCTTGGAAATTTTTCCGGTGGATGTAATGTACAGTTTGCACTTGAACCTGCAACAGAAGAATTAATTGTTGTTGAAATCAATCCTCGTGTAAGTCGTTCATCCGCACTTGCGAGTAAAGCAACCGGATATCCTATCGCAAAAATTGCTGCGAAACTCGCGATCGGGTACAACCTGGATGAATTAAAAAATCAAATCACAAAAACAACGAGTGCTTGTTTTGAACCCACCCTCGATTATGTGATTGTCAAAATGCCGCGTTGGAATTTTGAAAAATTTCATGGCTCCGAAAATTCATTGGGCTTACAGATGAAGTCGGTCGGCGAAGTCATGGCCATCGGAAGAACCTTCCAGGAAGCTTTGCAGAAAGCGTGTCAGTCATTAGAAAATAATCGGACAGGATTAGGTGCTGACATGAAAGAATGGATCTCCACCACCGATATCATGGAGCGTTTGGAGAAAGTTGGTGATGACCGCATTTTCAGGCTTAAAGATGCATTGCGTCTGGGTGTTTCAGAACGCAGTATTCATAAACTCACCTACATCGATCCCTGGTTTATCAAGCAGATCAAAAATCTTGTTAAGGCAGAGGAAAAATTACTACGCTATAACCTCGCAGAAGATATACCGGTTGATTTTTTCAGGGAGCTAAAGCAAATGGGTTATTCAGATGCCCAGATCGCCTGGTTGCTGCGCATCAATGAACAAGAAGTCACACGTCAGCGATATAAACATGGAATACGTCGCACGTATAAAATGGTGGACACTTGCGCTGCTGAATTCGAAGCACAAACTCCTTATTTCTACAGTTCATTCGATCAGGAAAACGAAAGCATCCCTTCTTCGAAAAAGAAAATTGTTGTGCTTGGTTCAGGTCCCAATCGAATCGGCCAGGGGATAGAATTTGATTATTGTTGTGTACACGGTGTGCTGGCGATCAAAGAGGCAGGATACGAAGCCATCATGATCAATTGCAATCCGGAGACTGTATCGACTGACTTTGACATTGCTGACAAACTATATTTCGAACCCGTGTATTGGGAACATATCCGGGAGATTATCGAATTGGAAAAACCTGAAGGCATCATTGTGCAATTAGGAGGTCAGACTGCTTTAAAGTTGGCTGAAGAATTTCATAAGAGTGGTATTAAAATTATCGGTACAGCTTTCCATGATATGGATCTGGCTGAGGACAGGGGAAGTTTTTCGGATCTATTGAAAGAACTTGATATCCCATATCCCCGTTATGGAGTGGCGCATGATGTAGATGATGCAGTGAAGATAGCGCATGAAGTAGGATACCCGGTTTTAGTGCGCCCGTCTTATGTGTTAGGTGGACAACGAATGAAGATTGTCATCAACGACAATGATCTTGAGCGACATGTTTTGAGCATATTCAAACATATGCCCGACAATAAAGTATTGATTGATCAATTCCTTGAACGAGCTAAGGAAGCTGAAATAGATGCTATCTGTGATGGGGAAGACGTGCACATCATGGGCATCATGGAACACGTTGAACCTGCAGGAATACATAGTGGAGACAGTTCAGCTGTATTGCCGCCCTACAGTTTAAGCCAATCCGCTATCGACCAGATGATAGCCCATGCGAGGAAAATTGCATTCGCGCTAAAAATTAAGGGACTGATTAATATTCAGTTTGCCATCAGGACAGCAAGAGGCAGTGATGAAGAACATGTCTATGTAATTGAAGCCAATCCGCGCGCTTCCAGAACTACACCTTTTATTGCAAAAGCGTATAAAATCCCTTACCTCAATATCGCTACCAAGATCATGATGGGCACGCATAAGCTCAGTGATTTTACTTTCGAGAAACAATTGAAGGGATACGCTATCAAGGTTCCGGTTTTCTCTTTTGACAAATTTCCAAACGTAGATAAACGCCTTGGACCTGAAATGAAAAGCACAGGGGAGGCTATCCAGTTTATCGATGATCTCACCGATCCGTTTTTCCGCGAATTGGATAGAAACCGTAACATGTACTTGTTCGAATAGGCCTTGTTGGAGTGCCCAAGTGTCTGCTATGCGCCATTTAGTGTGTTGGTTTACAGTAAAATAGGGGTCAGCCTTGCAGGATTTGTCATTTCTTTTGCCAACCGTATGTTCACTGACAGTTACTCCATAATATTTTATTAACATTGTGGGCTATTTTAGACTAATTATCCTTTGATAAGTTGGTAAAACGAAGAGCTTATGATCAGACGTCTACTTCTCATCTCTATTCTCACCACGATTGGAATCTCTGCCTGGAGCCAGACCTCAGTGGAAGGCAAAGTCCTCGATGCTACGAGCGGTGAGCCTTTGATTTTCGCCAATGTAGTTCTCTTTAAAAGCGGGAACATTGTGACTGGCGCTCAATCTGACCTTGACGGTAACTATGTCATTTCGAATGTTGACCCCGGCACCTATGATGTAGAGGCCAGCTACACCGGGTATCCTACTACACGGCAAACTAATGTCGTCTTGAAAGCAGGACAATCCATAAGACTTGATTTCAAACTTACGGTGGGTGTTGCCCTTCAGGACGTGGTGGTTATTGCCTATAAAGTGCCTTTGATTGAACAGGACAATACCACCCAGGGAGGGATCAAAACTGCTGAACAAATCAGGAATCTACCCACTAAAAATATTAATGCTATTGCCGCTACCACTGCCGGTTTATCCAGTATCGATGGTGGCGACATCAATATCCGCGGATCCAGAAGTAATGCCACCGATTATTATATCGATGGTATTCGGGTGAATGCAAGTCTTATTCCTCAATCTGAGATTGAGCAATTGCAAGTCATCACAGGAGGAATCGAGGCCAAGTATGGCGACGTAACTGGAGGATTGGTATCCTTAACGACGAAAGGACCTTCCGCTAAATTATCAGGCGCAGTAGAAGTTGAAACTTCAGAATTGACTGATCCATACAAGTATAATCTGTTCAGTGGAAATCTAAGCGGACCACTTCTCCAGAATAAGGACACTCATCAATCTATTCTCGGTTTCCGGCTTTCTGCCCAATATCGTCAGCGTGGTGATCCGACCCCAAGAGCCTATGGAGGTTACAGAGCTACTGAAGAAGCCATCAACAGGTTGGCCAGCGCACCTTTGGAGTATTCCAATGGAGTTCCTGTAGTATTGGCTGAGCGACTTGAAGCAAGTGATGTTCAATTACTTAAAGCGCGGCCTAACGTAGCCGACAAACGCATAGATCTTACTGGTAAACTGGATTTCAAAGTAAATGATGCTATCGATTTAACTGTAGGGGGTACTTACTTTAATACATCAAACCATTTCTCACCTAACCGGGAATGGAACTTACTCAACTGGCAGAATAATCCGTACAGTGAAAACAACGGATACATGATCAATGCCAGGTTCCGTCATCGTATCGGAGGATCTCCAACGACTGCACCAACTGCAGAGACCGCAGAATCCATTATTCGCAATATTTCCTATACGCTGCAGTACGGTTACGAAAAAAGCTATTTCAAATCTGGCGATGACCGTTACCGCGATAATCTTTTCCAGTATGGATATGTAGGAAAATTTGATGTAAGCTGGATTCCCTCTGTTGGAATTGCGCAGGATACCAATAGTCCCTTTGCTACAAAAGTTCCAGGTTTTCCTGGCTTATACGCTGAACATTTTGGATACTCTGAAACATTTGCAGATAATGGATATACACCTGATCCGGCCATCAACACTTTGTTAAGCAACTATAATATCGGTCAAAATCCAACCAACTTCAGAAATTACAATGCTTACAATGGTTTTTGGAACAACACCGTGAGTTCACTGTATTCCGGAATGCATACTGCGACTGGTGCTGTATACAATCGATATGAGAAAGGTGAAAATGATACCCACACCGGTACGCTTAATGCTTCTTTTGATTTGTTCCCCGGAGGTTCGGAAAAAGGAAGACATAATATCCAGTTTGGAATTTTATATGAACAACAGGTTCACAGGGACTGGGTTATAGCTCCACGCGATCTTTGGAACAATATGCGATTTGCTGCTAACAGTGCACATATCGTTGGACTTGATAGTACGAAGGTGGTTGGATATGATACCTTGTTTTTTAACTTCAATGGACCTCAGGAATTTGATTCTGTCCAGGTCTTCCAAACTCTTGTTGTTGAACAACCCAACTTGCTTTTCTATCGCAAGGTCCGTGAGCTGACCGGCCAGGATGTGCATGATTATGTGAATGTAGATGGATTAAATCCCGACGATCTTTCATTAAGCATGTTTGCTGCTGAAGAATTGACAAATCGACGTGCGATTGCTTACTACGGATATGATTATCTCGGTAACAAACTTCCATACAGTACAGCCTTCGATGATTTTTTCACTTCTAAAGATTCTGAGCAACGCAGGACCTTACCAGTGGCACCCAGCAAGCCAATTTATAATGCATTTTACATGCAGGATAAATTTACATTCAAGGATATCATCTTCAGGCTTGGACTTCGTGTTGATCGTTATGATGCTAACACTAAAGTGCTGAAGGATCCCTATTCTTTATATGAAGTGATCAGGGCAGATGATTTTTCTGGGTTATCTGGCACTGTCCCAGCGCCTCCTGCTGTACAACCTGACTGGAAAGTGTATGTAGTGTCTGATGGATCCAAAACCGTCAGGGCATACAGAGATGGTGAACAATGGTACACCGCTGAAGGATCTCCTGTCAATGACGGATCTGAAATCTTCGGTAATGAAATACCAAATCCTTACTACGTCCTGCAGGACAATCCAAGTGCGAGAAACATCAAGAGTTTGAGTTACGATCCTAATGGTTCGTTTGAAGATTATAAACCACAAGTGAACTGGATGCCTCGATTGGCTTTCTCCTTCCCGATTTCTGATGAGGCTAACTTCTTTGTGCATTATGATATTCTGACACAGCGCCCTCCTTCCAATACTATTGCAACGGCATTAGATTATTATTACTGGAACGAAGGTCCACCTTCTAACAATCCTGCTCTCAAACCAGAAAGAACAACAGACTTTGAAGTTGGATTCAAACAAAAAATTACGAACTCCAGTGCGATCACCCTGAGTGCTTATTACAAAGAGCTCAGAGACATGATTCAATCCAGGAAATATTTATTTGTACCCGGCGTACCAGGTAATAGTTATTCATCCTATGGTAACATTGACTTTGGAACGGTGAAAGGTTTTTCATTCAGTTATGATTTACGTCGAACACAAAACCTGGAAATGACAGCTGCCTATACCCTTCAGTTTGCTGATGGTACAGGTTCAGATGCAGAGTCACAAAGCACGATTAATGCAAGGGGAAATATTCGCTATTTGTCCCCGCTCTCTTTTGATGAGCGTCACCGCATTGCTGCCAATATTGATTATCGTTATGGTCAGGGCAATCAGTATACCGGACCAAAATGGTTTGGCCTCGATGTATTTTCTAACGCTGGTGTAAGTCTTCAGGCCAATGCAGCATCCGGACGTCCTTACACACATGAAGTTAAACCAGCACGATTTGGAAGCCAGGGCATCGGTAGTGCTATCAACGGTGCACGCTTGCCATGGAATTTCAGCATTGATATGCGCATTGACAAATCCTTCAAGATCGGTGGTGCTGATGGACACAAACCTTTGTTTGCAAATGTCTATCTCCGAATTGAGAATGTGCTGGATGAGAAAAATGTCATTGGTGTTTACCAGGCATCAGGTTCTGCACATGATGATGGATACCTCGCAACTGCAGAAGGTGCAGGAGGTATTAAGACGCTTGAAGATTCCGGACGCGGAGATGATGTTGACAACTACCTGCTCTCATATCAGTGGGGTGTTCTGAATCCGGCCTTCTTTACATTACCTCGCAGGATTTACCTGGGAGCTTCCATTGAATTCTAACCAGACTGTATTCAACATATAATAGTTTTCCTTTTTAACCTGTCATGAATACTATGAAAAGAAATTTAAGACTTATCCTCGCTGCCTCAGTGTTGCTTTGGTCTGTCCAGTCCTATGCTTATGTATCGAACAAAGGCAAAAAGCCAGGAGTCAAAAACAATGATCAAATCAGTTACCGGTCGGATTGCGCACCGGCCACCATGTCCTATGACCTGGCCATCAATAATGTCCGCTCACGTTTGTTGAATGGTGGAGATGTATGGTGGGATCTCAAGGACGGACAATATATTGTTCCGGCTGTTGATCCATCATTAGGTGTACCTGGTGTATCCTCCATTTTTGCAGGAGCAGTATGGTTAGGCGGATTCGATGATGCTATGAACCTTAAAATTGCAGCACAAACCTATCGAACATCCACTGCCAATGACTTCTGGCCCGGACCACTATCCTCCATCGGTACTACAGGCGGAGATACCTGTCTTAACTGGGATAGATTTTTTGTTGTTAAGGGTGCCACGATACGCAGCCATATCAAGGCTTTTAAGGCAGCCGAAGAGCAGGGCATTCCCTTTAACTGTGAGACAGTTCCGGACGAATTAAAAAAATATCCAGCTAGAGGTAATCCATATTGGAGTCAATATTATGATTTCGATCTTCCGAATGATAACCAGGGGCTCGGCGCTTTTTTTGATTATAATGGCGATAATCGTTACGATCCATGCGATGGTGATTACCCGGCTATCGAAGTCAAAGGATGTCCTACCGAAGCCAATTTCCCTGATGAAATTGTTTTCTGGGTTTATAATGATGCAGGTAATAGTCACACCAATACGAATGGTCGCCCAATATTAATGGAAGTACAGGTGCAGGCCTTTGCTTATGCTACTAATGACCAGATCAACGACATGACCTTTCAGCGCTATAAGCTGATCAATCGTGCAGTATTAGCTATTGACAGTACTTACTTTGGTATGTGGGTGGACCCTGACTTAGGTTGCGCATCAGATGACTTCATCGGTTGCGATACCACTCGTAGTTTGATGTATATCTATAACAAAGATGAAGTGGATGGAGATGCGGGTTGCGATTGTTCAACAGGAAGTACAACCTATTGCAATGAAGTCCCCATCCTTGGCGTAGATTATTTCAGGGGTCCATTGAGTCCTGTTAGAGAAAATAATGACACCTTTCATATTTCAGAACTTCCTCTTGACAAACAAGACTATCCACACATATATGATACCGTAGGTTATGTAGGAGATACTTTGATTATCCTGAATGTCGATCATCGGATTGAATTAGGTATGTCTTCATTTACTTATTATGTAAATGGAAGTATTGGTAATCCTCCAGCACAAATCAGCGATCCACAACAAGACGTCGAATACTATCGATTGTTATCCGGTTCATGGAGAGATGGAAGACCTTTTACACAGGGAGGAAACGGTTATAATATAGGTCCGGGAGCCAGGAAGATTAAATATGCTTTTCCAGGCGATCCAAACAATGCAAATGATTGGTCAATGTGTACAGCCGGTCTTGCTGCATTTGACCAACGCGGAATACAAGCTACGGGTCCATTCCGTCTTGACCCGGGTGCTATCAATGAACTTATCATCGGTGCAGTGTGGGTACCTGATCAGGTTTATCCATGTCCGGAACTTGATGAATTACGTGCTGCAGATGATTTAGCACAAGCATTATTCAACAATTGTTTTATTCTGCCTAACGGCCCTGATGCACCTGATCTCGATTGGATCGAATTGGATCGTGAACTCATCATGGTATTGAGCAATGATTCCAAAACATCAAACAATGCCAATGAAGCTTATAGGGAGCGTGGTCTTGAAGTACCAGCAGGTACGGTAGACAGTACGTATAAATTTGAAGGCTACCTGGTCTATCAATTAGCAAACGGTAATGTCACTAACGGTGAACTTGAGGATGTCAATAAAGCTCGTCTCGTGTTCCAGGTGGACAAACGTAATGGCATTTCTAAACTCTACAATTGGACAACTGTAATAGGTCCTAACAATGAACCAGTATGGGTCCCTGTACTCCAGGTTGAGGGTGCAGATGCAGGTATAAAACATACTTTCCAAATCAAGGAAGATCAATTTGCTTCCAGCGATCGAAGGTTAGTCAATCACAAGCACTATTACTATACAGCAATAGCGTATGCTTATAACGAATATGAGCCTTTTGATCCGAAGACTTTAATTGGACAACGCACACCTTATCTCGAAGGCAGAGGAAACATACGGGTCTATGATCCACTACCACATCCACAGACTTTTAAGATGATCAATGGTATGTATGGGGAAGGACCAATCGTGACCAGGCTTGAAGGTGTTGGAGCAGGTGAAAATTTCCTTGAGTTGGCCGATGGTGAATACAAGAAAATCCTTGCTGATTCTACTGGTGGTGAAGTAACTTACAGGCCTGGCGCAGCTCCAATTCGCGTTCAGGTATTTAACCCTCTTACGGTGACGGATGGAGAATACATTTTGGAATTTGTTGATCCTATCCCAGGCGACACATTGTCCTCCAGTTGTGGTTGGATACTATATAATGTCAATGATCCATCCACTATATATAAATCTGAAAAAACGCTGTCACAATTAAACGAACAATTAATTGCTGACCTGGGTATATCAGTGTTGATTGGTCAATCGGATGATGCAGGTGATCGAAAAGATCCTTCCAACGGTACGATAGGTTATTCATTGACCTATAGCGATCCGAGCAAACCAGCATGGCTCACTTTCATTCCGGATGATTATGGAGGAATCCCTATTACTAATTTCATCCAGACAGAACTTACACCGAATCCTGATCCTAATTATTTTCTTGATCCTGATCGTGTATTCTCCACTTTTGCACCCTGGGTGCCATTCATTTTAGTCGACTATAAACAAGATGAACCTGCAGAAAATCAATTAGGCTGGAATCTGACACCAGGTTGGATGGATCCCTCGGGTGGATTGATACAAAGCCCACAATTTGGTGGTGATCTTCAGCACTTGAATAATGTGGATATCATACTCACCTCCGATACGAGCAAGTGGAGCCGGTGTGTGGTCGTGGAAACAGCAAATATTTATTACACAGGCACTGATCAAGGTGTTGGATTGCCAAGTGAAGGAAACAAGAAAAGCCTTCAGCCAAGATCAAAACCTTCAGTTGGCAAATATGATGCTGACAACGACGGTTATCCTGATCCGGATGGTGCAAAAGATGCTAATGGAAATCCACTCACCGGTATGGGATGGTTCCCAGGTTTCGCTGTGGATGTAGAAACCGGTGAGCGATTAAATATTTTCTTCGGTGAAAATTCAATTTATGATGAACTGGTTGGTCAAGGTTTAAATGTGGGCAATATAGCTCACGATATGATCTGGAATCCAGGGAAACAAGCATTACTTCCATTTGCAAACGGCATTACACCTCTTGAAGTATTCGCAGGAGGCCAGCAATATGTTTATGTAACCCGTACTAAATATGATAAGTGTGCTGCATTGCGCAAAGATTTAGATCGAACAGGTTTAGTGAAAGCACGTGCGTTAGCTGCTGTAACTTGGTGTACTATTCCATTAACTATTGATGATCCTACTGTTGACTTGTTGCCTTTAAATGAAGGACTCATTCCAAATGATGTGACCGTCAAGCTAAGAGTGGATAATCCATATCAAAAAGCCACCGGTAACGGACAGTTTAATGATTATCCTGCATATCGTTTCAAATTAGAAGGTGTTACTGCACAAGACCTCACCGAAGATCAGATACCTGAAGCTTTGGCTGAAATTAATGTGGTGCCTAATCCTTACCTGGCCTATGCTGAGTATGAAACGTCTTCATTTGACAACGTGGTTAAAATCACTAATCTGCCAGCTCAATGCACCGTCACCATTTATTCATTGGATGGCCGTTTTATCCGGCAATACACCAGAAATGAAGTAGGTAAACCTAATTCACCTCCACGGACAAATCCACCGGTAGCGGTGAACCAGATTGTACCTGACCTGGAGTGGAACCTTAAAAACACTGCGGGTATCCCAGTGGCGAGTGGAATTTACCTGATCCATGTGGAAGCACCGGGATTAGGTGAGCGGGTGATTAAGTGGTTTGGAGTCGGTCGCCAATTTGACCCCAGTGGTTTATAAATATCAACTCGTAGAAAAAGAGACTACGTTTTTTAAAACCAGCTATCGAAAGAAAGAAATAGTATGAACAGAACAATTGTAAACCTATGCATTGCCATCTGCTGCCTCACGACAGTGGCTTTTGCGGGCAACCCTGACCGCCAGGGTGAAGCCGGAGGATACGAGTTACTATTGAATCCCTGGGCCAGAAGTGCGGGATTTCATGCCCTCAATACCTCCTCAGTATCGGGTGTTGAAGCCATGCAGATCAACATTGCCGGATTGTCACGAATGAATAAATCAGAATTCGTGATTGCGCATACCAACTTGTTTCAAGGGACCGGTATCAACATGAATACCATTGGTCTTGCTTTGAAAATGGGGGAAAGTGGTGCATTGGGCATCACCCTTAACGCAATGGATTTTGGTGATATAGAATTTACATCAGTGGACGTTCCGGAAGGTAATGGCGCTAATTTCAGTCCAAGCTTTTTTAATCTCGGACTTTCCTACAGCCACACCTTTGATAAAAAAGTTTCTGTAGGAATTCTGCTCAGAGGGATTTCTGAAAACATCACCGACGTTGGTGCATTTGGTATTGCCATAGATGCAGGTGTACAATATGTCAGTGGTGTGAAAGACAATTTCAAGTTTGGTATTTCTTTGCGCAACATGGGTTCACCGATGAAATTCGGCGGAGAAGGATTAAATGTACCAGCACCTAATCCAACCAATGGCGAATATAATCTTACATTCCAGGTCAGACCTGCAGGATTTGAATTGCCTTCTATGTTGAACATCGGAGCTTCCTATGATTTTTATGCTGGCAATCCACATCGCATTTCTGTTATCGGAAATTTCACTGCCAATAGTTTTTCGGTGGATCAATTAGGTGCAGGAGTTGAATACGCGTATAAAGAAATGTTTATGGCTCGTCTTGGATACCGGTATGATTTAGGTATATCCACCAGCGATCCTAATCATCAAGTATATACCGGGTTGGCTGCCGGTGTAACGATTGAAGTACCCACTAAAAAAGATTCACCCGGCCGTTTTGGGTTTGATTATGCTTACCTGGCCACAAACCCATTCAGCGGCACGCATACGTTCAGTATCCGCTACAAAATGTAATGGCTTGATTCAGGTTGGATAAATCTGTATCTTTGCCCCTCTGACATCATAAACGTTCTCATTTGGTTTACCGGGTGAGAACGTTTTTTCATCTAACTGATTAACAAGCCCTTCCTGCCATTAATGAATTAAAATTTGCAGGAATTGATGAATTATTAAGCTTCAAACCGAACACCTAATTACACATAACGTTATTTAAATACACTGCCTCATGAGTGAAATTCAATACATGACCCAGGAGGGATACAACCGGTTGAAAGAAGAACTGGAAGAGCTTCGCACCACCGGCCGCATGGAAGCATCACGCGCCATTGCAGAAGCCAGGGATAAAGGGGATCTATCTGAAAACGCGGAATATGATGCAGCCAAGGATGCACAAGGAATGCTTGAACTGAAAATTAGTGATATGGAAAAAGTCCTTTCCGTTGCACGCGTCATCAGTGCATCACAATTAGATATGTCTAAAGTGACTGTTTTGTCGAGAGTGAAAGTGAGGAACATGAAAAACAAAGCTGAAGCCGTTTATCATCTTGTCTCCGAAAGTGAATCTGATCTGAAGCAGGGCAAGATTTCTGTTTCCAGCCCAATCGGTAGTGGTTTATTGGGAAAAAAAATTGGTGAGGTGGCTACCGTTAAAACTCCGGGTGGCGAATTACTATTTGAAATCCTCGATATTTCGATTTAAGCATAATCAACATGGCAACCATTTTTTCAAAAATCATCAATGGTGAAATTCCAAGCCACAAAGTGGCCGAAAATGAAAGGTGCTTTGCTTTTTTAGATATCCGGCCGGTTGTGTTTGGCCACACCCTTGTAGTTCCCAAGCTGGAAGTGGATTATTATTTTGATTTAGATGATGAATATCTAAGTGAACTCAATCGATTTGCAAAAAAGGTAGCTGCTGTTTTAAGACAGGAAGTAGATTGTCTTCGAATAGGCGTCATGATAGCAGGACTCGAAGTGCCTCATGCCCACATTCACCTGGTCCCCATGAATTCTATCGGAGAATTATCGTTTACCAATCCAAGACCAACATTTCCCGCTGACCAGATGGCAAAATTGGCTGAACGTCTCAATATGGCTTACCAAGCTTCTTAGGGTCAAACTGATGGGAGCAAAAGAAAAGGGATTCCTTGAGGAAATCCCTTTCTATGTAGTTCGTTTCAGAAGCTGGAAATCCAAAATCTTAAATCCAGAATCCAAAATAGAATGTGGTACCTCCAGGAATCGAACCAGGGACACACGGATTTTCAGTCCGTTGCTCTACCGTCTGAGCTAAGGTACCTCCACGGCTCAAGGCAGGGAGCCCTGAGGGGACGCAAAAGTAGCATTTTCCCCCTGAAATAGAAATCCTGCCCCTTAAATTTGAATTCCATGTCAAGACGTATAATCATCCTTGCCGCTCTAGGGTTGGCCATAAGTGGCTACTTTATCTTTTTTAAAGATCGGGATGACCTTATCTACCTGCTGGCGATTTCCATTTTGATTGGCGTTATAGCGTATACTTATCAATACCAGATCGATCAGCTGATGGTTAGGGGTGTACCTCAAAAGCTTGACCGTGCCATGACAGCCATGCTCTTGCAGACTTCTCCCTGGTTTGCACAACTTCGACCGGACCAGCAAAAATTGATGGAGGATCGCATGAAGCGCTGGGTCATGAAAAAAGATTTTATCAACAAAAATGAACAGGACGCACCGGAAGATGTAAAGTATATTCTTGCATTTTATGCAATCATGTTGACCTTACACCAGGAGTCTTTTTTATATGATGATTTGGATCGTATTGCTTTTTATCATCATCCCTTTCTGTCCCCGACCTATCCTGATGATGTTCATATTGCTGAAGTGGAAATGGAAGACGGGACCATGATCATTTCCGTTCCGCATTTGATTAAAGGACATCTCGAAAAGGGATATTATAACATTGCTTTGCATATGATGGCTGAAGCGTATCAAAAAATTTATCTCAAAAAAAATATCACCTGGGATGAATCTATATGGGAAAAGCTGGAACAGATCAGTTCAATTTCAAAATCAAGCATTGAAGCATACATAGGTTTGCCTGTGCAGGATCCCTGGCCGATAGCGGTGCATCATCAATACATTTACGCCGGGGCTGAAGTTGAGGAAGTATTGAATCAGTTGCCACAACTCCGGAAATACAAATCTTAACACAAAGCTGTCTTGTCGAAATGAATATCTTTTTGTTAAGTTGATCTCTATCTTTCCGTTCAAATGTTCAAGATGAAAAAAGTATTCCTGGTTGTATTGATGATTTGCTCCGGTATGGCGGCTAAGGCGCAGGAAGCGGAACTGAAAGTATTTGTTCATGATTTTTTTCAGGCGATGTATCACCAGGATACTGCTACTTTACGAAAAGCATTTGTTCCTGCCGCCAGCCTTTTCAGCTATTCCTATGATGCAAAAGGTAACCCCAGGTCAAAAGGTGAAACCGTCTCCGGTTTTATTAATGGTGTGTCTTTTTTAGGTCAATCCCCGATAGAGGAGCGCCTTACCGGATGGCAATGTCTGATTGATGGAGGAATTGCTTCTATCTGGACTCCCTATGAGTTTTATTTCGAAGGAAAATTTACGCATTGTGGTGTGGATAGCTGGCAGCTCATGATGGTACAGGGAGAATGGAAGATTACGCAATTGACAGATACCAGGCGAAAAACAAATTGTCCGGATGAGGAACTGACGAGATTTGTCATCGATTCACTGGTCAATGAATGGCATCATGCTGCAGCCATAGCTGACGAAAAATCCTTTTTCGGATTCATGACCAAAGAGGCTGTATATATAGGTACCGATACATCCGAACGTTGGCAAAGAGATGAATTAGCAGAATGGTCCAATAAATATTTTGAACGATCATCAGCCTGGGCTTTTACACCTATCAGCCGGAACATCACCTTTGGCCCGGCAAAAAATATAGCCTGGTTTGATGAGCTCCTGGACACATCGATGGGAGTCTGTCGAAGTACTGGTATCGTTGAATTAATTGACGACAAATGGAAGCTGGTCCATTATCAACTCTCCCTGACACTGCCCAATGATAAAATGGCTGATTTCAGGAAATTGATCGGGAAAGAATAGGTTTTACCTGGCCTTATTTTTCTTCAAAACAACTAAATCTTAATTCTACTTCCTCAACGAAAGGGTTGGGTTGGATTTCAATTTTTGATATTATAAATATTCATAATTTAATATAAACATTATGATATTTAATAATATAAATACATAATAAATTGATATTTAGATAAATACACGTGAAAATATTTTTATAAATGTTATGATAATTATAAATATGTCAATATCTTTGCCCTAAGGCGAAAGCCGTTTTTTGCGATTTTTCTATTATTCTCAAAACTTATGGAAACTACACCTACCCCCACTAGGTCTATTTTGTATAGGGCATTATGGTTATGCCTTATCTTAATGACAAGCCAGGTAACCCCCCTTCTCTCACAAAACGGTTCCATGGATGGCATCATCTTTGGAGGCCCTACAGGCGGCAATTTGTTAGCCCCATGTGGAGGCGGACCCTGCCAGGCTATGCGATGGACAGGTGGCGCGGCCTGGAATGGTGCATGTCCCAATTCAACCTGCGCCATAGATGATGGACCATCTGCAAACGGAGGGATTGTAAGATGCGGGAGTTCAGCCGAAACTCAATCGAACATCCATCCCAATTCCTGTTATGATCCAACTGTTTTTACAGCATCCCTGGGCAGCACTTGTACTGACCCAAACACCGGTTTGCCTGTAGCTGTAACTCTTCCTTTAGTAGATCAGCAAGTATTGTGGTTCAACTTTGATGTTCGTGCTTTTGCCGGAGGATATGATTTTCAGGTTATCGGAGGAAATGAAGATGTTGCCTGGATATTATATTATGCCAATAATGCGCAATGCTGTGTTGGTGGATTCACTCCAGGCCTCTCCGGAAATTGCAACTCTCTTACCTATTATACTTGTGGAACCAGTTTTAATAATTGGGCCGCCCAATCATTTTCAACACCGATATTTGATTTAACCACAAACGTGTATTTGTTAGTTTGGGATCAGGGTTTCAGCAAAGGGAACACCAATAACCAGGATTTCAGTATCAATTTCAAAGCCCGGAATGGTTGCGGTGAAAGTTGTTCTTTCCTCACTAATGGTCAGCCGGTCATTACTTGTGCGCAGAACGGAACATATACTGTATTTCAAAACGTGGTGGGTACAAGTACAACTGTTACGGTTGTTGCACCAGGCTCCAATTCCATTGTAACTAATCCTAGTCCGCTTGTATTTACGGATTTGGATCCAGCGCCACCCGCGAATGTGAATAGTGGAACAGTTACTGTTACTTATCCAGTCGGAGTGAATTATAATATTACAATGACGCCTACCGGAACAGGTTCTGTTTGTAATCCAATTACTCTAGCGGGAACAGCACCTGTCTGTTGTGTGCCACCCACTTGTACTATTGATGGACCTGCTACTGTCTGTCCATCGTCCACCAATATACATTGCGGACCTGTTGGAGCCGCTGCTTATGAATGGTCAGTGACTGGAGGAGGAACGATAAATGGATCCACGACCCAGCAATGTGTCACAGTAACAGCATCGAGTACCTGCGGATCAACTTATACATTGACATTACTCGCCGGGAGTGCAGGTTGTCAAAGCACATGCATGTACACGGTTACGGTAAGCGATGGCAGTGCACCTTCTATTTCTTGTCCTCCAAATGTGACGATACAATGTACTGCCAGCACAGCACCAGGTGGAGCAAATGGTATGGCCACAGCTACCGATAATTGCACACCGAATGGATCTATTATTATAACGAGTTCGGATGTGACAACAGCAGGTGCATGCCCTCAGGCTTATTCCATAACACGAACCTGGAAGGCAACAGATCTTTGTGGGAATTCGAGCACGTGCAATCAGGTCCTTCAGATAATTGACACTACACCACCTATCATTACCTGTCCTGCTGGTGTAACAGTTTCATGTGCCAATGCAGTACCGGCCCCAAACACATCAACTGTAACCGCGTCAGATAATTGCGGTCCTGCACCTGTTGTCACTTTTGTCAGTGATGTCACGACCAATCAAACTTGTGTCAATCGATATACGCTCACTCGTACTTACCGGGCAACAGACGCCTGTGGCAATTCAAATACTTGTGCACAGACGATTGTCATCAATGATCAAACTCCTCCTTCGATAACATGTCCTCCGCCTGTCACAGTCTCATGTATAGGCCAGGTACCACCAATTAACATCGGTAGTGTAATGGCCAATGACAATTGCGGTTCAGTGACCGTCACTTCTGTAGGGGATAATATTTCAGGCACGATTTGTTCAAATCACCTGACATTGACCAGGGTTTACCAGGCTACTGATGCTTGTGGAAATACAGCTACCTGCTCACAGATCATCAGTGTGAACGATCAAACTCCACCTACCATTACTTGTCCTGCGCCAATAACAGTAACCTGCGCATCATTGGTGCCAGTGCCAAATATTACCAGTGTTGTGACATCAGACAATTGCGGAGGAAGTCCGACTATTACATTTGTCAGTGATGTGACCACCAATCAAACTTGTGTCAACCGATATACTATTACCCGAACCTATCGGGCTACTGATATCTGCATGAATTCAGCTACCTGTACGCAGACCATCACCGTCAACGATCAAACACCACCCACCTTAACTTGTCCGGGACCGATCACCGTGTCCTGTTCAAACTTAGTACCAGTTCCTAATCCAGGTGCTATTGTCGCCAGCGATAATTGTAACGGTATTCCGACAGTGACCTTTGTCAGTGACGTGACCACCAATCAAACGTGTGTCAATAAGTATACGATTACACGAACGTATAGAGCAACGGATGAATGTAACAATTCAACAACATGCACACAGACGATAACGGTTAATGATGTGACGCCACCATCTATTACTTGTCCAGCTCCCATCACCGTTTCCTGTGCAAGCCTTGTACCGGCAGCCAATACCTCGTTAGTCACCAGTAGTGACAATTGCGGAGGTAGTGTCACTATTGCCAGCCTTGGCGATGTAGTTTCTAACCTGACTTGTACAAATCGATTCACAATCACGCGGACGTACAGGGCAACGGACGCATGCTTTAATACTGCAACCTGTACACAGACCATAACCGTATTTGATGGAACACTACCGTCTATAACTTGTCCGCCCAATGTGACCTTCCAGTGTTTCGCGCAAGTACCTGCACCTAACCCGGGAAGTGTAACTGCCAGTGACAATTGCAATGGTGTTCCAACAGTAACCTTTGTCAATGATGTCACTACTAATCAAACTTGTATAAATCGATTGACTATCACGCGTACCTATAGAGCGACAGATGAATGTGGTAATTCTGCAAACTGTAGCCAGACCATCACTGTGTTTGATAATACTTTACCCACGATTACTTGCCCTGCTAATACGACGGTGCAATGTGCTTCTTTGGTCCCGGTTCCAAATCCGGCGGGTGTTACGGCCAGCGATAATTGTAATGGTGTGCCTGTAGTAACTTTTGTCAGCGATGTAACCACAAATCAAACTTGTGTCAACCGATATATTATCACTCGCACATACAGAGCTATTGATGAATGCGGAAATTCAGCCACCTGTTCACACACGATAACGGTCAATGATCAAACTCCACCCACCATCACTTGCCCAACCAACATCACTGTGGCCTGTGCTAATTTGGTACCTACAGCTAATCCCGGAAGTGTAATTGCAAGTGATAATTGTAATGGAGTACCTATAGTTACATTCGATGGTGATGTTATTTCCAATCAAACCTGTATCAACCGATACCTGATCACACGAACGTACCGGGCGACTGATGCCTGCGGAAATTCTTCCACCTGTACACAATTAATAACAGTCAATGATCAGACTCCACCATCAATCACTTGTCCTGCACCAGTCACCGTTTCCTGCGCGAGCCTTGTACCTGCACCAAATCTGGGAAGTGTTTCGGCCAGTGATAATTGCAGTGGAATACCTGTGGTTACATTCGTCAATGATGTCACTACTAATCAAACTTGTGCTAACCGGTATATAGTCACGCGGACCTATCGTGCAGTGGATGAGTGTGGAAATTCAGCTACCTGTACCCAAACGATAACGGTGAATGATCAGACACCTCCCAACCTTACTTGTCCGCCGAGTGTGACCGTTACTTGTGCTACGGATTTGCCACCTGCAAATATTAATCAGGTGACGGCCACAGATAATTGTAATGGAGTGGTCACAATCACCCATGTGGGCGATGCCATATCCAATCAAACCTGTGTTAACCGGTATACGGTAACCCGAACATATCGTGCAACTGATGAATGTGGTAATTCAAGTACCTGCAATCAATTGATTTTTGTCAATGATCAAACTCCGCCCTCCATTACTTGTCCTCCGGATGTTTCTGTCACGTGTACGGAGTTGATTCCTCCATCCGATATTAATGGAGTGATAGCCAGCGATAATTGCAACGGGCAGCCCATTATAACTTTTGTTAGCGATATCACCACGAATTTAATTTGCGCGAATCATTACACTGTCGTTAGAACCTATAGGGCTATTGATGAATGTGGTAATTCAAGTACCTGCAATCAAGTGATTCTGGTCAATGACCTGACAGCTCCATCAATTACTTGTCCGCCAGACCAAACGATTTCCTGTGCCAACGAGGTGCCGCCGGTGAATATTGAAGATGTCATCACCTCTGATAATTGCAATGGAATTCCGGTTGTAACCTTTATCAGCGATGTGACGACCAATCAAACCTGTGCAAATCGATATGTATTGACACGGACCTATCGTACGCAGGATGCGTGTGGCAATTCCTCTTCCTGTAGCCAGGTCTTCACCGTATTTGATAATACACCGCCTCAAATAATGTGTCCTGATAATATTACCATTAGTCCGGAATCCAGCACATCACCAGATGTAACAGGAACACCTGTGAGCACAGACAATTGCGGCGAAACACCACAATTGACCTATACAGAAACTACCACCCCTGGCGCCTGTGCTACAGATTATTTCATTCACCGGACATGGAGGGCCACTGATCTCTGCGGTAACACCGCTACATGTTTGCAACAAATCATTGTAACAGGTGGATGTATAGTAGACTTATCGTTGACCAAGAGTCTAGCCATAGGTCAATCCACGAATATCAACCCTGGAGACGATATTAGCTTCACAATACGGGTCTTTAATAACGGTAATATTTACATCAGGAGCCTAACGGTGGTAGATTATATACCCGATGGTTTTACCCTGAACGATGCAGACTGGACAGCTACAATGTTTGGCAGCACCGGCCATAGTGCTGTTATCAATTTAAATGTACTGAATGGACTCCTGCCACCCGGCGGACTTGCTCCCGGAACATTTGTTGATGTTGATATTACCCTCAAATCAGATATTAATATTTCAGGAGGAACATATATTAATTCTGCTGAAATCATTCAATTGAGAAACCTGGCCGACATGGACATCAGTGGTTTAGACATTGACAGTCATGCAGATACTGATAATACGAATGATCCGCCCGGCGAGGATGATTTTGATCCTTTAGCATTCTGCATTAATATTGATCCGGTCATTCTTGGTGATGATATGGTCTGCGAGGGAGATACCTCTGTATATACCGTTGAATCCTTTGATCCTACACACACATATATTTGGTCCATAGGTGCAGGAGGTATGATTATCAATAGCACAGATTCGAGTATCACAGTGCTTTGGACAGCCGGCCCCGGAACCATAATTTCGATTATGCTCCAGGAATCTGCCGGGGCGGAATGTCAATTCTCATCACAATTTGATGTAATTATTGGTGGTGCAGAAGCCATCGCTTGCTTTGATCATATCAATCTTTCGATCACGGATGATTGCGGGACGCAGATACTCAGCGGTATGATCCTGACGGGATTGCAACATGGTGATAATAGTTACCAGGTATTCGTCATTGACATGACTACCGGTGACACCATTCCGAATGCTACTGTCAATTGGACGCACGTCGGCAAAACTTTCAAAGTTTCAGTGCGGAGTAAATGCACAGGGCAGAGTTGCTGGGGATTTGTAACGATAGAAGATAAATCACCACCTATTCTAAGATGTTTCTGCTCGGGTCCAACAGAAGGGGAACGTTGCCGCATTTCCTGTATGGATGTGGATCAGATATTAAAAGGAAATATTCCTGGTGGCATACGACCTATAATCGTTGATGATTGTGGAGGTGCTACACTTGAAGTGACGAATGTAGATCTTCATTTTGCGGATTGTTCCAATGGATATGTTTACATCAGCTGGCTAGCTACGGATGCTTTTGGCAATTCGACGACATGCGTACAGCTGTTTGATATAGAACCATTAAATCTCAATGATATAGTTTGGCCCGTTGATTATACCGGTAATTGTGATGATAGCAGCGATCCGGATAACACCGGATGGCCAAAGCTTGAAGGCATTAATCTTTCTGATGTAGTTCAGAGTTGTAATATCTGGACTCAATATGATGACCAGGTCGTTCCTATCTGCGGTCATGGAAAGAAAATCATACGCCGCTGGAAGGTGACCAATATGTGTAATGCACAATCATCAATCTTTATCCAAACCATCTTATTGAAAGATAGTGTTGGTCCCGTGTTGACCTGTTCGCCAAACATCACTGTAAGTACCAGTGTGTGGGCCTGCTATGCCGATGTCAATATGCCTAAACCCGGAGCAATAGATGCCTGCAGTTCCGTGAAAACATATCAACTCTTTTCTACAGGAGGTACTGTAGTGGAACTCGGTGGTCAATTTAAGATCACCAATTTACCAGTTGGAGTACATCAAGCTACATGGATTGTTACTGATGAATGTTTCAATACCAGCACTTGTATCATTCAAATCACCGTGAAGGATAATGTGCCACCTGTTGTCAGTTGCCAGTCGCACACGATAGTCAGTCTTACCAATGACAGGCCAAATGGAATAACGCTTGTCCCTGCTTCTTCTTTTGATGATGGCAGTTTTGATAATTGTACTACTGTTCTGTTCCGTGCACGTCGAATGACCAGTTGCATCGATTTCAACTGGACAACAAATGGTGCATGTGTTGATGACACTCCTGGTGGAAACCCACCGATAGATGACCTGGACAGAGGTACCGCTTATGGCACTTGTATCCCAGTAGGCTGCTGTGATATAGGCGGTTCATTTATGGTTCAGTTAGAAGTCAGTGATGAGGCCGGTAATGTCAATTATTGTATGGTTGAAGTGCAGGTACAGGACAAATTGAAACCAGAAGTAACGTGTCCTCCGACCATCGCCATCAGTTGTGATTATCCATTGGAAGTTCATCCGGGTATTTACAGTGATGTAACGGGTAATGGAAACGGCAATCTTGATGAAGATCCATTAAGTGCATTATTTGGAAATGTATATGATGCTTTCCACTACAAGCAAAGTGACAGGCAACACATCATCATCAATGATCCCGATAATACTCAATACATGCAACCTCATGACTGGGGATTAGAAGGATGGGCAGTAGACAATTGTGAAGTGGATTTAAGTGTTGCCGTTTCAGTGATTGATGATTGTACGGGACAAAGTTTCCCGGGTGATCATCCTGCAGGTGCAGTTAAGTTGATTGAAAGAAGATTTGTTGCTTTTGATGGTGTTCAGGCTGGCTCTTGCCTTCAAAGGATTTGGGTCATTGATTATCATCGTTTTTTCATTACCGATACCACTTGTACCAATGAAAATCCGAATGATGGAATTATATGGCCATGCGATGTATTAGTGACTACTTGTCCAATGGAAATCGCTAACACCGGTGAACCTGTGATCATTGATGATGGCTGCAGTTTGATCGGCATCTCCCATGAAGACACAAGGTTTGATTTTGCAGAGGGGGCCTGTTATAAGATACTACGCGAATGGAAGATCATTGATTGGTGTCAATTTAATCCGAACACCGGCTATGGTTTATGGACGTACACGCAGACCATCAAAGTAGCAGACAATGAAGGTGCTGAATTCCTCGACTGTCCTGCAGCCCCAGTAGCATTATGCCTGAGTGATCCGGGAATTAGTTTACCAGCGAACAATCAGCTTTTTATAGGAGAAAATAATCCTAATGCCAGCAGTTGCAGCGTCAATGTGATCATGCATCGGACAGTTAGAGAAATGTGCAGTACGAGTGTAACTTATGATGTCAAGCTTTATCTTTTCAATGGACAGGATGCTATTCAAATAAAACCAGAGACAACTGTTGAATTGGATAGCTTGCATGAAGCTGATCTTTATTTTGATACGCAGGAAAGTGGAATTGATTCAATCGAACTAAATGGATTGCCATATAATAGCCCGCTTTGTGGAGATTACCATCGGGTGTTGTGGAGTGTGGAAGATGGATGTGGTAACCGAACGTACTGCGATTATTTGTTCAGGCTGGAAGATTGTAAGAAGCCTACACCGGTTTGCATTAACGGATTGAGTACAGCTGTTATGCAGCCTGATGGTGAAGTGACTGTATTTGCTGCCAACTTCAATGCTTCCAGTGTGGATGATTGTACACCTTCTGGTCAACTGGTATTCAGTTTCAGTGGAAATATATTTGAACCTAGCTTCACGTATACCTGTGACAATGTTCCTGCAATAGGCACACCTTTTAATATAGAAATGTGGGCTGCAGATGGAGGAAACGATGACAATTGTAATGGCATTATCGAATGGAGTGAGCGGAACAAAGATTTTTGCACTGCGAGTCTCCTCATTACAGACCCGAATGATATTTGCGATCAAGGTGGATTAGTACTGACCGGAGAGATCATGACAGACCAGGTGCAGGCAGTAGGTGCTGTCGCCGTTCGCCTGAATGGTCCGGAAACCAACACCCCGGTATTCGTTACCCAGGATGATGGAAAATATATTTTCACCGGCGTAAAAACGGGATTTGATTATGATATACAGCCCGAGCGAAATGATGATCCTAAAAATGGGGTCAGTACACTTGACCTGGTAGCCATACAAAAACATCTGCTTGGCAAGGAGCCATTTACCAAAGCGAGCCAGTATATAGCAGCAGATGCTAATAACAATGGATCGGTGAGCGCGATTGACCTGATTGAAATCAGGAAACTGATCTTAGGTCTTTATGATGAATTCCCCGCCAATCGAAGCTGGAGATTTGTGATGAAAGAGGATGCAGAAAATCAGGGACCACCTTGGCCAATAACAGAAAGCATTTCAATATTTTCACTCGCGTCACATGAAAATAAGAATCTTGATTTTGTCGGAATAAAAATCGGTGATGTCAATAGCACTGCTAAAGCTCATCTGACTCAAATCATGCCTCGCAATGCACGGCCTTTGATCAGTGTAAATGCTGTAGAAAATGGTGAAATCAGGAAGGGCAATATCATTGCCTGTAAATTCATAATCCCTGAAATGATTGCCGGATTCCAATGGACGCTCGAAACGAATGGGCTGGAGTATGTGGGAATCAAGAGTTCTTCGATTCCGATTGATGATAGCAATATTGGTTTACTTGACAAGGGCATCATCACCATGAGTTGGAATGGAGAACCCATAGCCAACAGTGATCAGGGTGAGTTGTCATTCATCATAGAATTCAGAGTGACTGAAGAAGGAAAGATGAAAGAGATGTTGAGGATGTCCAACGCTATAACACCAGCTGAAGCTTACACTGCCGAAAGTGAGATCCTGGATGTAAAACTGGATTTTGATGACAACCGTGCCTTTACTGATTTTGCTCTCTATCAAAACAAACCCAATCCATGGGATGACCAGACCCTGATCGAGTTTGATCTACCCAATGATGGTATAGCTAAACTGACCGTGTATGATATAGCAGGTAAAATTGTGAAAAGCACTGAAGGAATGTATAAGGCAGGGCATAATGCTATCATGCTTACGGCTCATGATATTCCGACCCCCGGCGCCCTGTATTACAGGCTCGACAGTGGTCAATACTCAGCCGTCAGGAAAATGATGATCTTCCATTAATTCAATTCCCAACCAGTATAAGAAAAGGCTCTCCATGCGGAGGGCCTTTTTTATTTATGGCCGTTCCCATCCGTTCACCAGGATTTCCAGCTTATCAAATCTGGATCAGTTTTTGAAATCTATCTACCTGAGAATAAGACGTTTGGGGATAGTTCCTTAATGGTCTATTTAAAACATTGATTATTAAATATATATAAATATTTGATAACATAATATAAAGTCACAGGACTAGAATCGATGCCATGATTTTATTCTTAATAACCCATTGACCCATGAATTTGAAAAATTTTTACACAAAACCTACTTCTAAAATTCTCCTCCGGATTTTAGCCTCCTGTTTGGTTTTTATCACCGGATGGCAGATTCAATCCTTAAGTGCACAATGTGATACGAAAGTATCCGGTGTGCTGACGTATTGTTTTTCACAGGATGGAGTTAACCAGGTCAATGGATACATGGTGGGCTTCCGCGTAGCTGATCCCACCGGAACTACATTAAATGTGGTTGACCTTTTGGGTAATAATGTTACCAATCGTGGGAAACGAATTAACGATATAGTTCTTCAAAATGAACCAGCCTTGATTACGACAGTTCCGCTTGTTATTACTGGGGTTGGAGCTGATAGTCTGGAATATTGGTATTTCGGACCATATGTCAATGGAGATTCATTTGATATAGCGTTGGTAGATCCTACCAACACATGCGATACTATTTTTGTGGCTTCCGGTGTTTATGATTGCATGGATTTAACGCCGGTGACCGATCCGGGCGCCTGTGCTCCAAGCCCACCCACTGCAAATCCGGTCCCTCTATATTTTCTTGATTTTTCTTCGACAGAGTTTACTATTGGTAGTGGTGGAAGTAATAATGAAGTATTCCTGATCATGCAGCGGTCCCGCGAGGACATGTGTTGTGATATTCCGAGTAGTTCACGATGTTTTGAATTTATTATAAGGCTGGATTCTAATGACATAGGACTTGCTATTAGTGATGTGGGTAGCGGTAGTACAGGAGGAACCATTTACGCAGATTCACTAAATGGATTCACCTGTACCGGCAGTCTTGCTACTACATGGCCATTCATCCAGGCTAATGGACCCAATTCAAGTTTTCCGTTGTGTCTTCCTCCGGTGGCAGCAAGGGATTTTGTGGTCTTGACTTGCAAAGCCGGTAATAATGTAACTGGGGCATCTGTTGATGCTTTATCTGGTCTGAACGCACCTACTCAAGCTACCATTGAACCATGCAATGTTTCGTTACAGGTTTTTAATGCGGACACTGTGACCTGGAGAAGTGACGATGATCCCAACCTGGATAATTTGGTCAATTGCACACCAGACAGTACTTTTTGCATGTTTGTTTATAACCAGGCTATGTTCGGCGAGGTTACTGCCTGTGAAGGGGATACCTTTAGTTATATTGTCGGAGGTTTTCCCAATGCGAATCTATGCCTCAATGTAGATTCTTTGCAATATGATACTACTTACGTTATTGTCTATCCTGTTTTTTCGGTCAATATTGATACCACGTGTAACCCCACCGGTGACTCCCTGATCATGAATGCTATCATCACTAGTCCTGCCATAGGATGTGATTATAATTTTGCCTGGTCAACAGGAGATTCTACACAAACCATTACGGTACCTTTCAATGATATCGAATACTTCGTTACTGTAACGCGGGCAGATCTGCCCGCAAGTGCCCAGACTTGTGTGCTGGCCGTTGATTCGGTGACAGCCGTAACTACATTAAGTATTGATTGCACAAACTTTGCGGATACATTATATGCTTGTGTTGCACCGGTTCCTCCGCCGGATCTAAGTCTTGTAAACATAAGCGGATGTGCTGTCAGCCCGCTGGTGTATAGCCATGATTTTAGTAATGGCGGTTCAGGTTGCGGAATTGACACATTAATCATCACTCGCTATTATATCGTGGATTTTGATGGCGATACAATCACCACCACCATGGATAGAGATACCTGTACACAATTGTTGAAATATGTAGATGATGTTGCACCCGTGTTAACTTGTCCTATCAATATCACCGTTGAATGTAATACCAGTATTGCCACAGCAATTACGGGAGATGCAACAGCCACTGATAATTGTGACAGTACGCCTACCATTGGTTTTGACGATGTGACGGCTGCCGGAACTTGTCTGCAAGCTTATACTATCACCAGAACTTTTACAGCAATAGATGATTGTGGTAATTCAAGTACTTGTACCCAGACCATTTCTGTTCATGATAGTACACCACCCACCATCACCTGTCCGGCGAGTGTTACTATTCAATGTAATACCAGCAGCGCACCAGCATCAACCGGATCTGCAACCGCCACCGATAATTGCGATGTAAGTGTGATACCTACATTTAGCGATGTCACAGCAGCTGGAGCATGTCCTCAGGAATTAACTATAACCCGTACCTGGGCAGCCACTGATGATTGTGGCAATTCAAGTACGTGTACGCAAACCATACTTGTGGATGACAGCACACCACCTTTGATTACTTGTCCATCCAATATTACTATTCAATGCAACACCAGTTCTGCCCCGGCATCAACTGGCTCTGCAACAGCCAGTGATAATTGTGATGCGAGTGTGATCCCTACCTTCAGTGATGTTACTGTTGGCGGAGCATGCCCCCAAGAATTAACTATCACCAGGACCTGGACGGCTATTGATGATTGTGGTAATTCGAATACTTGTACGCAAACCATCTTTGTAGATGACAGTACACCACCATTGATTACTTGCCCGGCGAACATCACTATTCAATGCAATACCAGCAGTGCTCCGGCAGCAACCGGATCTGCAACGGCAACAGATAATTGCGATGTAAGTGTGATACCAACATTTAGCGATGTCACAGCGGCTGGAGCATGTCCACAAGAATTGACGATAACACGTACCTGGCAGGCCATAGATGATTGTGGGAATTCAAATACTTGTAACCAAATAATTTTCATTGACGATAGTACACCGCCTGTACTGACTTGCCCGCAAAATATTACTGTTCAATGTAATACCAGTATTGCTACTTCGGTGACAGGCAATGCCACTGCCACAGATAATTGTGATGGTACACCCACCATAGGTTTTTCTGATGTTACCGTCGGTGGAGCTTGTCCACAAGAAAGAACGATTACAAGAACATTTACGGCTATTGATGATTGCGGCAATTCAAGTACTTGTGCACAAATCATTTTTGTGGATGACAGTATACCTCCAGCAATCACCTGCCCGGCTAATATAACTATACAGTGTAATACAAGTTCGGCCCCAGCAACAACTGGATCTGCAACTGCCACGGACATTTGCGATGCGAGTGTCATACCAACTTTTTCGGATGTTACTGTTGGTGGCGCTTGTCCACAGGAGTTGACTATTAACCGTACCTGGACAGCAACAGATGATTGCGGTAATTCAAATACATGTTTGCAAACGATTTTTGTAGATGATAGTACTCCGCCCGTTATAACATGCCCAGCAAACACGACTGTTCAATGTAATACCAGTACAGCACCAGCTGCAACCGGCACAGCGACAGCTTTAGATAATTGCGATGCGAGTGTAATTCCGACCTTTACAGATGTTACTGTAGGAGGTGCCTGTCCCCAGGAACTAACCATTACACGGACATGGCATGCATCGGATGATTGTGGTAATTCCAGCAGTTGTGTGCAAACTATTTTTGTTGACGATAGCACGCCTCCGGTTCTTACTTGTCCTGCGAATATCACAGTTCAGTGTAATACAAGTATAGCACCGGCTGCTACAGGATCAGCCACTGCAACAGATAATTGTGATGCCAGTGTCATTCCAACCTTTACGGATGTTACGGTCGGAGGAATTTGTCCCCAGGAAATAACTATTACGAGGACCTGGAACGCGACAGATGATTGTGGTAATTCAAGCACATGTGCGCAGATCATATTTGTGGATGACAGCACACCACCGGTCCTTACCTGTCCGGCTAACATAACGGTTCAATGTAACACCAGTACTGCAACTGCAACGACTGGAAATGCAACCGCTACAGATAATTGTGATGTAACACCGACTATAGGATTTGCTGATGTAACGTTTGCCGGAATTTGTCCCCAGGAATTTACCATAACGAGAACTTTTACTGCGATAGATGATTGTGGAAATTCGAGTACCTGTAATCAGACCATCTTGGTTCATGACAGTACACCACCGGTGATCACATGTCCGGCTAATGTCACAGTTCAGTGCAATACAAGTATAGCTACAGCCATCACGGGAAATGCTACCGCGACAGATAATTGTGATGTAACGCCTACCATTGGATTTTCCGATAGCACGGTTGCCGGATCATGTCCCCAGGGATCAACTATAACAAGAACCTTCACCGCAATAGATGATTGCGGCAATTCGAGTACTTGTACACAGACCATTGTGGTGTTTGATAATACACCACCAGTTATAACATGTCCGGCTAATGTGACTATTCAATGTAACACCAGCAGTGCCCCTGCAGCGACAGGATCAGCTACCGCTACAGATAACTGTGATGTCAGTGTGATTCCTGCTTTCGCCGATGTCACTGCTGCAGGAGCTTGCCCACAGGAATTAACTATAACACGAACCTGGACAGCTGCTGATGATTGCGGTAATTCAAGTTCATGTACACAAACTATTTTTGTTGATGATAGCACTCCTCCAGTTATTACTTGTCCACAAAACATAACTGTTCAGTGCAATACCAGCACGGCACCGGCAGCAACCGGAACAGCGACAGCTTTAGATAATTGCGATGCCAGTGTGACTCCAACTTTCTCGGATGTTACAGTTGGTGGAGCATGCCCGCAGGAATTGACAATTACCCGGACATGGAGCGCTGCTGATGATTGCGGTAATTCGAGTTCATGTATACAAACTATTTTCGTTGACGATAGCACTCCGCCGGTTATAACTTGTCCTGCGAATATCACGGTACAATGCAATACCAGCACGGCACCTGCTGCTACAGGATCGGCAACCGCAACAGATATCTGCGATGCCAGTGTGATTCCGACTTTCACGGATGTAACTGTTGCTGGTGCATGCCCGCAGGAATTAACCATCACCAGGACCTGGCAAGCTACAGATGATTGTGGTAACTCGAGTACGTGTACACAAACCATCTTTGTGGATGACAGTGCAGCTCCCGTAATCACATGTCCTGCTAACGTAACTATACTGTGTACCGCCAGCACTCTCCCTGCCAATACAGGAACAGCAACAGCAACTGATATTTGTGATGGTACTCCTACCATAACTTCAACTGATGTAACGGTAGCGGGTGGCTGTTCCCAGGAATATACCATCAATAGAACATGGCATGCTGCCGATGATTGTGGCAATTCCAGTACATGTGTGCAAACCATTTTTGTCGATGATAATGCAGCACCAACGCTAACATGTCCGGCTCCTGTGACAGTTTCTTGTGCGAGCCAGGTGCCACCTTCTAATACAGGAAGTGTTACCGCCACTGATAATTGCGGAACTGTGACAATCACTTTCGTCAGTGATGTCACTATTAATCAAACTTGTGCAAACAAGTTTACCATCACCCGTACGTATAGAGCTGCTGATGCTTGTGGCAATTCTGCAACCTGTACACAAACCATCACGGTCAATGACCAAACTCCACCAACGATCTCGTGCCCGAATGATTTCACCCTTAATCTTGGGGAAAGTACATTACCTGCTAACACCGGCACACCCACTTCTTCGGATCTTTGTTCAGGAACTCCAGTATTAACATTTTCAGATCTGACCGCTGCAGGAACATGCGGCGGATCTTATGTGATAAGTCGTACCTGGAAAGCAACTGATGTTTGCGGAAACAGTGCGACCTGCTTACAACAAATTGGTGTTTTAGGAGCTTGCATAGTCGACCTTGCTCTTGTCAAAACATTGGATCCTGGTCAGGGCCCAATATCAGGAGGTAGTAATGTCAACTTTACAATTACCGTTACGAATCAAGGTCAATTAAACATTGGCTCGGTTTCTATAATCGATTATATACCACTTGGATTTTCATTGAATGATCCTGATTGGACTCCTGGCAATGTTGGCAGTTCAGGACAAAGTGCATCGATCACACTTTCTGTTGCCAATGGTGGGCTTCCACCTATTGGATTAATTGCAGGAGCAAGTGTATCCGTGGGTATAACGCTCCAGGCGGACATCAATATAATGCCAGGAATTTATTACAATGCTGCCGAGATTACGCAAGTACTTAATTTTACCGGACTGGATGTAACTACTGCTGACAATGACAGTCATCCAGATACTAATGACACAAATGATCCACCTACTGAAGATGATCATAGCCTGGCAGCCATCTGCGTGCTTCCTCAACCAGTTATTATTGGTGATGCCTATGTATGTCCCGGTGAGTTAGTGACTTATTCTGTAGAAAATCCTAATCCAAATAATACGTATGTATGGTCGCTTTCTGGTGGAGGTAACATTGTACAAAATAATGGCTCCAGTATCCAGGTTCAATGGCAACAAACCCCGGGCGGACCATTCCAGGTCACAGTAAATGAAAGCGGTAGTCAAACTTGCCAAGGCGTAGGCTTCCTTGTAGTCTTTATCCAGGGATTGGAGCCTATAGCCTGCAATGATCTTGTTCAGATATCATTGGATTCGAATGGCATTGCTGTCATAGATCCAAGTATGATATTGGAAGGTGAAGATCCGGCCAACAATAATTATTATGTGGTCATCACTGATGAGTTTGGAAATATAGTTCCGGGTAATGTTATCAATTGTTCTTACGTGGGTCAAACACTCATTGTAGCAGTTCATAATATCTGCAACATTCAAAGTTGTTGGGGAAGAGTTAAGGTAGAAGATAAATTACCTCCTCACATCACCTGCACATGCCCAATTGGAAATACGGATACAACCTGCGAAATCACATGTCTTGAAGTCAATCAATTGGTAGACGGACAAATTCCTCCGCAGTTACAACCTACGGTTACTGACAATTGTAGTGCTACAGTAGCTATCGCCCATATTGATTTGAATGATGAAGGATGTGGCGGAGGATATATTCGTGTCACCTGGTTGGCTACGGATCCTAGCGGTAACACAGCAACCTGCGTACAACAATTTAATATCGTACCGCTGACATTAGAGACATTAGTTTGTCCACCTAATTATATAGGTCAATGCGGCTCAAGCACAGATCCGAATGTAACCGGATGGCCTACTGTGTCAGGTCACCAATTGAGTGATGAAGGTGGGCTTTGCAATATTTTCACCGGCTACTGGGATCATCCATTGGCAGATTGTGGTGGAGGACAAAAGATTCAGCGTACATGGACCATATTGGATTGGTGTACAACTCAGTTAGTAGAGTGTATTCAAATCATCAAACTAACAGATACAGAAGGTCCTGTGCTGTCTTGTCCCAATGACATTACAGTGGGCACTGATTTCTGGTATTGCTATTCTAATTTCAGCGTACCGAAACCACAAGCGGCTGATGCCTGCAGTGAAATTGAAAGTTATCAACTCATTGCTTCTGCCGGTACTGTAGTTTCCTTTGGAAGTAATTTTGTTGTCAATAATCTTCCCATCGGTACACACATCCTGCGATGGATTGTTACTGATGAATGTGGTAACAGTAGTTCATGTTCATTTAAGGTGACAGTAGAAGACGATGTCGTTCCGGTAGTGAATTGTGATGCTCATACTGTTGTCAGCCTGACGAATGACGGACCGAGTGGAATCACCCTGGTACCTGCTTCAGTGTTTGATGATGGCAGTTATGATAATTGTGGTCCTGTTACTTTCAGGGCACGACGCATGGAAAGCTGCATTGATATTGACTGGACAACAGAAGGTGCCTGCATTGATGATATTCCTGGCGGAATACCACCTGTCAATAGCCGGGATAGAGGAACCGTGCACAGGCCTTGTGTACCATTCTCCTGTTGTGATGTTGGTGCCGGACCTGTCATGGTAGAATTGGAGGTAACGGATGCTGCCGGCAACAAGAACTATTGTATGGTAGAAGCGATAGTGCAGGATAAGATCTCAGCATTCATTGAATGTCCACCGGATATTATTGTCAGCTGTGATTATTGGTTCCCTGCAGAGGATGGTACGTATGTTGATGCTGATGGCAATCACAATGGTAACCTGGATGAAGATCCACTGAGTCGTACGTTTGGTAATGTATATGATGCATTTCACTATGATGAAAGCATCAGGCAACATATTATCATCAATGATCCTGGTAACAATCAATATTCCCAACCTCACGATTGGGGACTTGATGGCTGGGCGGATGATAATTGTGAAGTCAACCTGCAAGTTAGAGATCGTGTGATCAATGATTGTTCAGGAGAAGCTTTACCAGCTAATGCACCTCCGGGAGCAGTGAAACTTATCGAAAGAAGATTCATTGCAGAAGGTGCATCAGGAAATGCAGCACCCGCGACTTGTACACAACGCATATGGGTAGTGGATTTCAATCCATTTTACATCACAGATAATACCTGCAACAACAATGATCCAAATGACGGTGTCATCTGGCCTTGTGATGTGGTGCTCACGACTTGCCCTGAAGATATCAGTGGTACCGGTGAGCCGACCATCTTTGATGATGCCTGCAACCTGATAGGCGTAACCTATGAAGATCTTCGTTTTGATTTTGTAGAGGGCGCATGTTTTAAGATATTACGGACGTGGGCAGTGATTGACTGGTGTCAGTACAATCCGCAAACCGGATATGGATTATGGCACTACACCCAGGTCATCAAAGTACATGACAATGATGGGCCTCTCTTTTTAGATTGCCCAGCAGCACCTGTGACCTTGTGCGTACAGGATACAGGGGTGACATTACCGGACAACAACCAAGCTTTCCTTGGCGAAGAAAATCCGTTGTCTTCGAGCTGTAGTGTTCATCTCAATCTGAGTAAGACTGTATATGAAGCTTGCAGTGGTGCAGTACAATATGATGTCAAACTGTATCCATTCAACGGGTCAGAATATCTCTTGCTACAGGGTACTACTTCAGCTCCGGTTGATTCCAATCACCATGCTGTATTGACTTTTGATACACGAAGTACACCGATACAAGATGTTCGACTGAATGGTATTCCGTATAACAATAAATACTGCGGAGATTATCACCGGATCTTATGGAGCGTACAAGATGGATGCGGCAACTGGAGTCATTGCGAATACTTGCTGAGACTTGAAGATTGTAAGCAACCATCACCGGTTTGTATCAATGGATTGAGTACGGTAGTCATGCCGATCGGCGGACAAGTGACGATCTGGGCGAAAGATTTCAATGCATCCAGTTACGACGATTGTACAAAGGCTGATGATCTGCTGTATAGTTTCAGTGGAGATAGTTATGAACCAAGCCATACCTATACGTGTGATAATGTACCGGCATTCGGTGTAGAATTGTCGACCCAGATTTGGGTAGCGGATGGTGGTGTTGATCATAATTGCAATGGCGTGATTGAATGGAGTGAGCGAAATAAAGATTATTGCACAACAACCATTGTGATCACGGATAACAACGATGTATGTAGTGGTTCAGGAAGTGTATTGGCTGGTGAAGTGCTGACCAGTGCGGCGGTTTCGGTAGAGAAAGTAAATGTCACGCTGAATTCAGTGGGCCATTACTTCCCGCCTTTTATCACTGCTGCTGATGGTAAGTATAAGTTTAATCATCTCGATCATGGACTTGATTACAGTATCGTTCCGGAGCGTAATGATAATCCGCGGAATGGTGTAAGTACACTTGACCTGGTTAAGATTCAGAAACATTTGTTAGGTATTGAACCATTTACTTCTCCATATCAATACATTGCTGCTGATGCTAATAATAATAAAGCGGTCAGTGCGATTGACCTTGTTGAAATAAGGAAATTGATCCTGGGCATTTACAATGATTTCCCTGACAATAAGAGTTGGCGGTTTGTAGAGAAAGGATATCCAATGACCATCGATCATCTCTGGCCTTTCAGTGAGTCCATCTTTATACCTGGTCTTTCAGTCGATAGTATCATGGGCAATGATTTCGTTGCGGTGAAAATCGGAGACGTGAATAATTCTGCAAAGGCTAACCTGCAACAAATACTGCCGAGAAATGCAGCTCGAATATTAACGGCAACTGCTGATGCTTGTGAGGTTCAGGCTGGAGAGACTTGTGTCATGACGATGACTTTGCCTGAAGTGCTTAGTGGCTTCCAATGGACATTTGAAACAGAAGGTCTTGAATTTGCCGGCGTTTCGAGTGAGGATATCAATATCGGAGATGATAATGTGGGATTACTTGATCACGGTATTGAGACGATGAGTTGGAATGGTGAAGTAAAACCTGGTGAACATGCCATCACTATCACCTTAACCTGGAAAGCAAAAACTGCAGGAAGATTTGACCGGATGATTCGCTTGTCAGACTTAGTCACACCGATCGAAGCTTACACTCCAACGGGTGATCTGTTGGATGTACGATTGATCTTTACAGGAATTGGACAAGAAAGTGATTTTGCTTTGTATCAGAACAAACCCAATCCGTGGGACGGATTTACATCAATAGGTTTTGTACTTCCTGAAGATGCGAGTGCAGTGCTGACGATTTATGATATCACCGGGAAAGAAGTGTACAGGAAGAGCGGTAATTACACTGCCGGTTATAATGCCATCCTACTTTCTCAAAAAGATATTCCGAATTCGGGAGTGATGTATTATAAACTGGAAAGCGGAGGATATTCGGCGAGCAAGAAGATGGTCCTCATCCGATAAGCGCAATCTGATTTTGAACATATTTAAGCCCCTGTAGCTACGGTTGCAGGGGCTTTTTTGTCCCCTTTTATTGCCGTTTCAGTCAAATCTTTCGAAGAGTCTTTATTCCTATTCCGTCCTTAATTTTTGGGCATTCCATTCATTATGCGATATAAGGGGAAAAAGTATAGCATAGCAGACCTATTTTTAGACACTTAGATATTAAGAATTAATTTAATATTATCTCTTCTTGATTAAAAACTTTTATATCCCATTTAGGGTCAACCCGTTGAAAATCAATCAGCATTTTAAAAGGGAATTTTTTTCTAATTTCGTAGAACTCTACAGAATAGTCATGTTAAAACTGAACAAGTTGACACCTATTTTCGCCCCCCTAAAGAACAGCATTTACGTTTGCAGATTACGAACAACCTGATTCTTTTTTATACAGTTTTGAATGACACAAAAGACTAACCACCAAGATCACAATCCCTCGCACTCATTTACGATTCATCTGTTAAAGAAGATCAGACCTTTTTGTCTTCTTCTCATATCGCTATTGGTTTTCGCGCAGGAGGCCAAAAGTCAGACGGATTTTGCCCCCGGAGAAATCATGTTTACCGGTTATAAATCGGATGATGCTGATGCATTTTCTATTGTGCTACTCGCACCTGTTGTATCCGGTACGGTCATTTATATCACCGATTGGGGATGGAGTAATACAACAGGTTATCGTATTGATGCAGGAGGAGAAGGTCTCATCAGCTTTACGTTCACAGCGGACTATCCTTGTGGTACTGAAGTCTTTTTCAACGACGTGGGTGGTGCTAACGACTGGGCTGCTACCAATGCTTATGGCATTTCAATGGGAACTGTTGCTATTCAGGCTGGAGGCGATCCAGATGGAATGGAATTAGGTGCAGATTTTACTAACTCACAAGGAGATCAGTTAACTATCTATCAACTTCCGCAACCCACTTCCGGAAGCCAGGGATCATTTGTTTGCATGATCCAAATGGATAATCAATTTGCAGCACCTCTTGATAACGATCAAGAATCTGAACTTCCTTCAGGATTGCCTGCCGATGCTATTGTTCGGTTTAATACAGAAGTTGATAATGCCAAGTATGATTGTACTCCATATACTGCAACGGCATCTGCTCTTAAAGCAGCAATTACAAATGACAATGGATCAGGTGGATTAAAAGCGGATAATGCCAACAATTGGGTAGAAGCGGATGCTAATAGTGTAACATTAGGCCCATGTTTTTTTTGTTGTGGATCTACACCTCCAGCCGCAGCACCTACCCTTAGTGCTCCTTGGTTAGTTATGACCAATACTGCTTTTACGATTACGGTAACCGGTACACTTGCACCCGGTGCTTCCTGGCAATTGTATACTGCAGGTTGTGGTGTTGGTTCTCCTATTCAGACTACCACGTCTAATTCTTTTACTGTTACTTCAGCAGCTACTGAAACATTCACAACCTATTATGTGAAGTCTTCGTTGACTACCGATTGTAATGGTATTTGCGGTACTGTCACTGTCCATACTTGTACCAACACCAACAATCAGAATCTCTGTACAAATTGTTCGGCTGATCCTACTGTTTGCGGAGATTGTTTGCTACCATATCCTGCTGATAACCCGACCCTGGATTCAGGATGCTATGCGCTCAAAGTAGTTTTCATCCTGGATGAATCAGGATCCATCAGTGGAAATCAAAATGATGTCAGGGATGCCGTGCTGGCTTTTTTAAATTCCCTGAATGGCCAGGATGCCCAGGTTGCTTTGATTGAATTCAGTGATCTCGCCAGGGTAGTGAATGATTATCATATCAGCAATCAACTTTACATTGATTCCATCACAGGTTACTTTAATGGTACTCCCTATCACGGACAGACCTACAACCCTAGTGGAAGTACTAACTGGCATGATGCCATGAAGAAATTGGATGCCATGACTCCCTCTGATCTTTGCATCTTTCTTACCGATGGAGAACCCACTTGCTATACGAATACCAATGGCACCACTAATTATTGCGGAAATGGAGGATCAACAGAAACTCCGGAAATAGTCAATCCCGTAAAACTAGCTAATAAAATAAAAGGAGAAGGCACCCACATGTTTATGTACGGTGTCGGAGGAGGTATCAATATTACCAACCTGCAATACATGAGTGGATATGAGGCCTATGTCAGTGGGGTCAATACTATTGCTACTGCTGATTATTCAATTGGGGGCTTTGCGAACCTGGCAGCAGATCTGGCCAATTTTATAAACGAACTATGCCGCACCACTATCCAGGTCGATAAAAGCGTGCTTGGTCCGGTATGCGCAGATACGGTTGTATTCCGTTTTATCATCTATAACCTCGGCGATCAAAGCGCCACTAATGCACTTTTCATTTCAGATACTTTTCCAGCCGGGTATACGAACTTGCATTATTATGGCTCTCCAGCAAACAAAGTATGTCCTTTCAATTTCCCTTGTCCTCCAGGCACACCTTCAAATGCTATTTTTTGGTATGCTCAGCCGGTACCACCGTTAAGTTCCGATACCATATTTATTACGGCTACTGTGCTCCCGACAGGTGGTCTGACCAATATTGTCTGGGCCTCTACGGACAATGCTGCCACTGTCAGCGATACATTTCCGGGCAACCTGATTGTGGATAATTTGCCTCCCACAATAACCTGTCCGGCTAATATTACTATCTCCTGTTCTGCTAGCACACTACCTGCCAATACAGGCAATCCTGTCACTGCCGATCCTGATGGTCCTGCACCGGTTCCAACCTATACGGATGTCACAGCTTCAGCAACATGTCCCTTAATCAAGAAAATAACTCGCACCTGGTCAGCTACAGATGGATGTAATACACCTGTCACTTGTACACAATTGATTTGGCTCAATGATATCACACCTCCTGTAATTACGTGCCCTGCAAACACAACGGTGAATTGTGGATCAAACACACTACCTGCTGCGACTGGAACAGCAACCGGTGTGGATGCATGTGATCCCACTATTCCAGTCTCGTATGCTGATGTGACACAAGCGGGAAGTTGTCCTGCAGAATATACAATTCATCGCACATGGACAGCTGTTGATGATTGTGGTAATTCAAGTACGTGTCTGCAAAATATTTTCCTTGATGATAATGTTGGACCCGTACTAACCTGCCTGAATATACAAATTGCATGTTCTGATCCGATTGATCCTTCGTTTACAGGTTATCCCGGTGTGACCAATAACTGTGGAGGCACCAGCACGTTTACTTACACGGATCAGTTCGTTTATATGAGTGGCCCTCCGCAATGCAGTCTTGTACGGACATGGACCGCTACTGATAATTGTGGAAATACCGGTACATGTGTTCAGACCATCATTCTTAAAGATCTTTCAGGACCCACCATATTCTGTCCTTCCAATGTCACGATTGCCTGTTCAGCAAACACCTTGCCGGCGAATACAGGAATGGCAACCGCCACTGATAATTGTGCTATTGCACCTACTATGGCGTATGCTGATGCAGTAGTAATTTCACCTACCTGCCCACAGAATAAAACTATCACGCGTACCTGGACGACTTATGATGAATGTGGAAATTCGACCACCTGTAATCAGGTCATCACTGTTGTTGACCTCATCGGACCAACCATTACCTGTCCTGCTAACGTAACTGTTTTGTGTACAGGAAACACGCTTCCAGCCACTACCGGGTCTCCATCAACAAGTGATAATTGTGATGCTACTCCAACGGTCACTTTTACTGATGCAACTGTAGCGGGTTCGTGTCCACAAAAATTTACCATCACTCGCACCTGGAAATCCACGGATGATTGTGGAAACTTCAACACTTGCAATCAAACTATTTTTGTGAATGATAATGTGGGGCCAACGATGAATTGTCCGCCCAACATCACTATTCTTTGTACAGCCAGTACCTTGCCTGCCAATACAGGAACCGCAACGGGAACCGATAATTGCAGTGCATCACCTACTATCACTTTCACGGATGTAACAGTTGCAGGTGCATGCCCGCAGAGTTATACGATCACCCGAACATGGAAAGCAACAGATGCCTGTGGTAATTTCAATACCTGCAATCAGTCTATTGTCATCAATGATAATTTGGCTCCGACCATAACCTGTCCCGCCAATATCACTGTTCTTTGTTCGTCCAGCACTTTGCCTGCGAACACAGGGAATCCAACTTCTACTGATAATTGTGATGCAACGCCGACGATAACTTTCTCCGATGTAACTGTTGCGGGTTCGTGTCCTCAAAAATATACGATCACCCGGACCTGGAAATCAACCGATCATTGTGGAAATTTCTCTACTTGTACGCAGACCATTGTAGTCGATGATACTGTGGCACCTACCATTACCTGTCCTGCAAATGTGACTATCGAGTGTACATCAAGTACCTTGCCTGGTAGCACCGGAACAGCCACCGGAACAGATAATTGTACTGCTTCCCCTGTCATTACTTTTACGGATGTCACCGTGGCAGGGACTTGTCCTCAGAATTATACCATAACCCGTACCTGGAAAGCAACAGATGCCTGCGGGAATTTTAACACGTGCAATCAAACGATCCTGGTACATGACACCACGGGCCCTGTCATAAACTGCCCTGCAAATGTGACCATACAATGCACGGCTAGTACATTGCCAGCAAATACCGGTTCACCAACTTCTTCTGATAATTGTGATGCCACACCGACTATAACTTTTACTGATGTGACTGCAGCCGGTTCATGTCCACAGAAATACACGATTACGCGAACATGGAAATCCACTGATGATTGTGGCAACTTCAATACTTGCAATCAAACGGTAGTCGTCACAGATAATATTGGACCTGCCATTACCTGTCCGGCTAATGTGACCATACTTTGTACGGCCAGTACCGCTCCAACGAATACCGGAGCAGCAACCGCCACTGACAATTGTGATGTCGCACCTGTTATCACGTTTACAGATGTAACAGCAGCTGGTGCATGTCCTCAGAAATACACCATCACTCGCACCTGGAAAGCAACAGATGCGTGTGGTAATTTCAATACCTGCAATCAGAATATTTTCATTGATGACAACCTGGCTCCGGCCATCACTTGTCCAGCGAATGTGACTGTACTTTGCACGGCCAGTACCTCTCCGGAGAATACAGGTACAGCCTCGGCCACGGACAATTGTGATGTTTCACCAATCATCACTCATACCGATGTCATCACGGCAGGCGTATGTCCACAGAAATACACGATTACCCGGACATGGAAAGCCACCGATCATTGTGGCAATTTCAATACTTGTAATCAAACGATTGTAGTAGATGACAATAGTGGGCCTGCCATTACCTGTCCTGTCAATGTAACTATTGAGTGTACCGTTAGCACGTTACCGGCCAGCACGGGGTCTGCGACAGCAACAGATAATTGTGATGTCACTCCGACCATTACATCAACAGATGTTACCACTGCAGGAGATTGTCCGCAATCTTATTCCATCGTTCGAACTTGGAAAGCAACTGATGATTGCGGCAATTTTAATACCTGCAATCAAACGATTGTCATTCATGATACGACCTCTCCGGTCATTACTTGTCCGGCCAACATTACCATACAGTGCACGGCGAGTACACTGCCGGCAAATACAGGTTCACCAACCTCTTCCGATAATTGTGATGCAACTCCGACAATAACTTTTACGGATGTTACTGCGGCAGGTTCTTGTCCACAGAAATACACGATCACTCGTACCTGGAAATCTGCTGATGATTGTGCCAACTTCTCCACTTGCAATCAGACCATCGTGGTCACGGATAATATTGGTCCTGTCATCACATGTCCTGCAAACGTGACTATTCTCTGTACAGCCAGCACAGCACCTGCCAATACAGGTACAGCAACTGCAATCGATAATTGTGATGTCGCTCCTGTCATCACCTCAACCGATGTCACTGTAGCTGGTGGATGTCCGCAGAAATACACGATCACCCGGACATGGAAAGCAACAGATGCTTGCGGTAATTTCAATACCTGCGATCAAATTATTTTCATCGATGACAATGTGCCTCCGGCGATCACCTGCCCACCAGATATCACGATATTGTGTACAGCCAACACATTACCTACCAACACCGGGCAGGCCACCGCAACGGACAATTGCGATCCTTCACCTGATGTTGAATATTTCGATATCACGATGAATGTTTCCGGTTCAGATGGATATCAGATTCAACGCTTATGGACTGCAACAGATGCTTGTGGTAACAATGCTACCTGTACGCAACATATTTTAGTCAATAATCCAATCAACCCTGAAATATTAGGTGAACCTTTTGATACCATTTGTTCAGGTCAAACGGTAACCTTCCAGGCTGTCGACCAGGGGATAAGTCCGATCAGTTATGAATGGTCTTTTGGTTCCGGATCTAATCCTTCTACAGCTACCGGAATTGGACCGCATACGATTACCTATACGTACAATTCTCTTAACGGAACTGTTGGAGCCTGGGTGATCCTGACGGTTTCAACTCCTGGTTGTCCACCGGTTACAGATACAGTAGCCAATGTCAATGTGAATTTGTTGCCTACTTCAGCTATTACAGCTTCTCCTGGTAATCCATGCATCTTTCAACCGAAGACTTTCCAGCCTACAGCTCCGGAGGTTCCCGGTTATACCTACTTATGGAATTTTGGTGCAGGTGCTGTACCCCCTACGGCCAATGGTTATGGTCCATATTCTGTTGAATATTCTACTGCAGGAACAAAGACTGTTAAGCTTTTAGTTTTGACCAATGAAGCCGGGGCTTCGTGCGCTGATTCCAGCACAGTAACCTTTACTGTTAATACCTGTCCGGGTTCAATTACAGGTCGTGTATTCCTGGATACGCAAACCAGTGACACTACAGGAATTGCCAATGTGACTGTACGCCTGTATGCAGATCAAAACCTGGATGGAATAGCGGACAATTCAGTTATCGTGCGAACAGTAAGCACAAATTCATTAGGAAGATATTCTATGGCTTCTATTACACCCGGATATTATGTTATCGTGGAGATTCAGCCTTCAGGTTATTTCAGCCTATGGGAAGATGATACGTCAGAAGATTTTGATTCCTTATCCAATCTCGTACCGAATGATAATATCATACCGGTGACTATAGAATCAAGCGAATTGGATACCAGGAATTTCTTTGTTGAGGTGATCTCTCCGGGTATTATCTCAGGTTATGTATTTGAGGATTTCAACGGGGACCAGGCACCGCAACCTAATGAAGGCATACCGTCTGCCACTATCAAACTATCTACTGATAATGATGCAAACGGCATCGCCGATGGACCGGCTGTAGCCACTGTCATCACTAATGGAGTGGGCTATTACACGATTGGAGGTATGGCTGTTGGTAATTATGTTTTAGCAGAAGTGCAACCTTCGGGATACAACTCGATCCTCGATATTGATCCTACTAATGATGGAGACGTTGTGCCGAATACGAATATGATGAATGATACTATACCGCTGACACTCACGAATGCGGAAGTGGATGGAGAGAATTTCTTTATGGAATCCACGCCTTGTAATCAATTTGTCACTACAACGGAAGATAATGTGCCAGGGTCGTTACGTTTTGCTATTCAATGTGCCCAGGACTGGGATACCATCTATTTCAATGCATCCTTATCCAATCAAACCCTGCACCTTACGGCCGGCAGAATAGAGATCAATAAGAATCTATATGTCTATTCTACAATCAATCCTACCGTGATGATAAAATCAGACATTAGTGGGGCATTCAAAATTTTAGCGGGTAATACGGTAGAATTTAAGGGGATTAATTTCACCAGCGGGGTAAGCGGAACCCTGGGTGCTCAATTTGAAAACTACGGCCATCTTACATTATGGAATAGCCAGGTTTTCAGAAATGCAATGCTGAACCCGAATGATTATCTCATTTATAATCATGATCCGGGGGATCTCACCACGAAAGGAACATTCCAGCTGCACAACAATTAATGTGTAAGGGCGAAAACATAAAAAGGGCATCCCGACGAAGTACTTCGGGATGCCCTATTTATGTCCTGATTGGCCGGCTGGAAACCCAACCGGGGCAGGAAAATCTAATAAACATGATTATATTCGCTGGTCCGCATTCAGTGAGATTGATGCAGCGATGGACTTGATCATCTTGGTCCCCCCAAATGCAGGTTATTTTTAAAGACTTTTATTTTTTATCTCACTCCTTTGATTACCCTACCTGATCATCTTATTCTTAAAGTTGATGCGCCTATGCCGCACGGCATGGTATTGTGCTATCGGTCATTGAAAACTTTTGGAGTACCCGTTGTAATGGTTACCGTTTTTACTTTCCTGGTGCTTCAACAAACGAATGCACAATCTATTGCTGCACAAACCAGCAGAACATCATCACCTGACCTGGAAGAGCGGATAAAAAACACACTGAAAGAAAGTGCGAAGTCGATACACTTCCTGGAAAATAAAGGACAGATTGACAACCCGGAAGTGCTCTATTATTTTGAAGGCAAACAGGAAGCAGTGTATATCGAACGTCACCGTATTCGGTTTGTGGCTATTAAAGACACGCTAGTAACTAATACACCGGGAGTTAATGAAGCAGAAAAGAAAAGGTCAATTGTTGAAACGCATACTTTTTCATTACACTTTCCGGGAGGGATAAGTAATCCCAATATTCAACCAGGAGAGAACTTTATTACCAATTACAATTATTGTTTAGGATCAGATGTAACGCATTGGGTGAAAGGTGTGAGAGCAACCAAAGAATTAACAATGGAAGATATTTATCCGGGTATCCATCTTCGACTCTACAGTACATCAAATGGAGAAATGGAATTTGATTGGTTGTTGGATGCCGGTGCAAATATCAACCAGGTCAGGATGGAATTTTCAGGACAGGATAATCTTTCCATTGACAAGGATGGTATGCTCAGTGTTGGATTGCATTTTAGTAAAGTCAAATTTGCGATTGCAGATTGTTACCAGGTGACTCCACAAGAGAAACTTCCTGTTCAGGTTTCATTTCAACAACTTAATCATCATACGATTGGATTTACATCGCAGTCAAAGATCGATCGCCGTTATCCATTAGTCATAGACCCTACCTTAACCTGGGGGACGTTTGTGGATGCCAACAACAGCAACTTTGATGCTTATTTATTTGCCATCCAGGTGGATCCGAATGATGGGATGGTGTATTGTGCGGGTGGAACAAACAAACAATTTCCAACTGGTGCAGCACCCTATGATGCAGATGGTTATTTAAATTCCATTACTGGTCTTACCGGATCACCTCCTACACCATTGCCGATGGTAACAGTCTTGTACCGGATCAATAGCACAGGAACTGACCTGGTTGATTTAACCTTATACGGGCCAGCTGCCGCTGTCACTCCAAATAAAATTGTTGCACAAGCCATCAGCCTATCTCCCAATAATGTTTTCATCGGTGGTATTACCAACGTAGCTATACCCTTGGTAGGCATTGCCTTTGATAGTACATTAAATGCTGATGATGGTTTTGTGGCCGTTTTTTCACGGGATCTGGGCACATTGAAATATGCCACTTACCTGGGCGGTAATGCAATTGAAAATTTGGGCGTCACTTGCGTCCGAGCATTAAGTGACAGTTCATACGTTGTTGGTGAAACGGTGAATGGTGTTCTTCCTCTCAGTTATATTAGTCCCAATGCTGCTGATACTACATTCGGCGCTACTGAAATGTATATTGCTAAATTCGAAAGTCTCAAAACACTGAGTTGGGGAACCTACGTTGGTGGAGTCAGTAATGAAGTTTTTAATGATTTGGAAGTTCTTGATGACGGCCGTGTAGCTTTTGCAGGATTTGGTACAGGAACTATAGATGAAGTAAATAGCGCTGCGGGAAGTTCCAGTAGTGCAGATATCGATGGTATACTGGGAGTATTAAACAACAACGGAACCTCCTTTAATTATCTGGATAAAATAGGGGGCCCCAGTACCGACCGGATATTTGATGTTGAAGTAGTAGGAGACACGCTGTATTGGACCGGATCTGTATCATCAGGATTTCCAGTCTCCGCATCGGGTGTTTATGATAGTTCTCAGAATGGATCTACAGATGTTGTTGTGGGCAAAGTAAGTGATAGTGGAGGATCGGCATCTTATAAAGCTACTTATTACGGTGCGCCATCGGCCGATCTTGGCAATGGAATCCGGCTGGTTACAGAAACTGATTGCAATGGGAACCAATCTGTATTTCTTTTAGTATTTGGAACAGTGAGTGGTGCAGGGCTACCGACTTTAAATTTAAATAATGAGCCTTTTTATAATGCTGCGTATACTGCAGGAACAGATATGTTTTTTGCCGCATTTAATAGTTCTCTTTCCTCTATATTATTTGGAACATATATGGGAGGCAGCCAGGATGATTACCTTGGTTCTACCGGAGATCCAAGAGGGGCTAATCAATTATGGGTAAACAATGCTAATGTTTTCCTTGGCACCACTACACATAGCGCGAGTCATTCACCAACTCTCAACGTGGGAGGCTTTGATTTGGTCAAATCTAATGGCATACAGGATACGCACATCGTTCTTGCCATTTCCTTTAACACGTTGATTGAATCCGATTATGGTGATGCCCCTGCTTCGTATGGAGAGCCTTCACACATTTTAGATTGCCAGGGCATCCATATGGGCCCATTAGTTGATCTGGAATCAGATCCTTTTCCAGACCAGGAGGCTGACGGTGATGATTTGAATGGGTTAGATGATGAAGACGGTGTGCTTATTCTCCCCGCCTTTTCAACCGGAGGTCCACAAAATATCGCAGTCACCGTTTCCAACCTGGTGAATTCTACAGGTTCAACTGCCAATCTATATGGCTGGATTGATTTAAATAGTGATGGCCAATTTTCCTCGGGAGAATTTGCCTCTACTACACTGGTTAATAATTTTACTGGCTCGAAAACTTTAACATGGCCAGAAGCAACAATAAGTGGTGATCCTTCAAATCATTATTTGAGAATACGACTGACCACAAATTCTTTAAACGATAATGTTGGAACATCAACAGTGGATGAACGATCCACTCTTCCTGCATCTAATGGTGAAGTCGAAGATTATCGGGCTATAGAGTTAACTTGTCCTGCTGCGAGCATTGAGGCCGCATGTCAAACGCAAGCTGTTATTAATGCCAAATATGCTACCTGGTTGGCTACTGTAAAAGCTGGTGGTGGATGTAATGGAGTGTTAACCAACAACAGTATAGGTGCGCCATCCAGTTGTGGAGGTTCTGTAACTGTTACGTTTACATATTCCAGTACATGTGCGCCAACAACCACTACTTGTTCATCAACCTTTACAGTTCTTACAGATGCAGGTCCGACAATTGCAAATTGTGCAGTAACCAGAAATATTGTTGGGTGTAACACATCAGTTATTTCCGGGCCATCTTTTTCGGCTACAACAGCATCTTCCAGTGAGTCAGTTTTTGAAAATGCAACTAACCAGGGAAGTGCTTCAGATGCTTGCGGAATTATTAGCGTAACTTATATTGATATTTCTGCAGGTGTTTGCCCTATCACCGTGACCAGGACATGGACAGTGATGGATGATTGTGGACATACGGCATCCTGTAGTCAAATCATCACGGTGACCAGTATCAGTAATCCGACCATTACATCATGTCCCATTACTCGTACTATTGAGGGCTGTGCTCCATCGGCGATAACAGGACCTTCTTTTTCTTCCATATCAGCAGCTTCGACAGAAGCTGAATTTGAAAATGCAACTAACCAGGGAAATGCTTCGGACCTTTGCGGTATTACGTCAGTGAATTACATTGATGTAGCTATCGGAAGTTGTCCAGTCATAGTGACCAGAACATGGACGCTTTACAATGCTTGCGGAAACTCTGTTTCTTGTAATCAAACCATCAACGTAGTTGATACCGCGCATCCTGTGATTGCGGCTTGCGCCATAACCCGATCCATACAAGGCTGCAATGTATCTGCTGTTTCTAGCCCTGTTTTTTCTTTAACTAATGCAGTTTCCAGTGAAGCTGTTTTTGAAAACGCGATTAACCAGGGGAATGCAATGGATGCCTGTGGCATTTCCGCTGTGAATTATATTGATGTGGTATCAGGGTCATGTCCAATGATGATAACGCGTTTATGGACAATCATGGATGCATGCGGCAACTCATCAACTTGCAACCAGGTCATCAATATTATTGATTCCACTCCTCCTGTGCTGACTTGTCCTGCCAACATGACCATCACCTGCACAGCTAGTACAGCCCCTGCCAATACAGGTAATGCACTGGCGAATGACAATTGTAATCCTTCGCCAACTGTGACATTCAGTGATGTAACCATGGCAGGTAATTGTCCGCAGGCTTCTATCATCAATCGCACCTGGAAGGCTGTAGATCAATGCGGTAATAGCAGTACCTGTATTCAATCGATTTCCATTGTAGACAATGCACCTCCTGTTCTCGCGTGTCCGATCAATTTAACAATAAACTGTCTTGAAAATACTTTGCCTTCCAATACAGGATATGCAATGGCAACTGATAACTGTGACAATTCTCCTACGATAGCCTATACCGATATTACTACCGCGGTTCCGGCCTCGGATGGTTATATCATTACGCGCACCTGGACAGCAACGGATCACTGCAATAATTTGTCGACGTGTATGCAGATGATTACTGTTGTTAATCCTTTGATTCCTGCTATTGAAGGGGATCCATTTGATACCCTATGTTCCGGGCAAAATGTCGTCTTCGAAGCTACCGATCTTGGAATAACACCGATCACTTACACGTGGTTGTTTGGTTCAGGATCAAATCCATCAACAGCCACCGGACTTGGTCCCCATACCATTACCTACACCTATAACCCAACGAATGGAACCACGGGTGCTGATGTTGTATTGACTATTTCTACACCCACCTGTCCAACCGTCATGGAAACTGTTGCAAATGTAAACGTCAATTCAATTCCTAATGCAACTATAAGTGCATCTTCCGGCGACCCTTGCATCTTTGGCAGTAAGACATTCCAACCCACAGCAACGCAAGTGCCGGGATATACTTATGAATGGGATTTTGATAGCGGAGCAGATCCACCGACAGCAAATGGATATGGACCTTATACGGTTGAGTATTCAACAGCAGGATCAAAAACAGTTCAGCTCATAGTTTGGACCAATGAAGCAGGAGCATCCTGTGCTGATTCAACGACTTCTATTTTCACTGTCAACACATGCCCGGGACAAATTACAGGACGAGTATTCATCAACACCACCACGACTGATACAATAGGTATTTCAGGAGTAACGCTACGCTTGTTTGCTGATCAAAACCTGGATGGTATAGCAGACAATGGAGTGATCATACGGAATGTTACGACCAATCCGATAGGTAATTATTCGATGGCATCGATTACACCGGGATATTATGTCATTGTTGAACTTCAGCCTTCAGGCTATTTTAGTTTGTGGGATGATGATACATCGGAAGATTTTGATTCCTTGTCCAACCTGGTTCCAAATGATAATATCATCCCGGTCACCATAGAACCTGGTGAAGTGGATACGCGTAATATGTTTTCAGAAGTAATCACACCGGGGATTATCACAGGCTATGTATTCGATGATTATAACGGTGACCAGGTTCCGCAATCAGCAGAAGGCGTACCCGGGGCTACGATCAGGCTTCATAGGGATAATAATGCTGATGGCGTTGCCGATAGTGCTGCTATAGTAAGTGTGATCACTAATGAGATTGGGTATTATACGATTGGAGGATTGGTGCCGGGGAATTATGTTTTGACAGAACAACAACCCGCCGGGCTGATCTCGATCCTTGACATTGATCCAACGAATGATGGTGATGTGGTACCTAATACCAACATGATGAATGATACAATGCCCCTGACCCTGACGAATGCAGAAGTGGATGCTGAGAATTTTTTTATTGAAGCCACACCTTGCAGCCGATATGTCACTACTACGGTAGATAGCGTACCGGGATCATTGCGTTTCGCTATTCAGTGTGCACAGAACTATGATACTATTTATTTCGATCCTTCTTTATCCAATCAAATCCTTCACATTAATGCCGGAAGGATCGAGATCGATAAAAATATTTACATCTATTCAACGCTGCAGCCAACGGTGATAATCAAATCAGATAATATCGGTGCATTCAAAATATTGCCTGGCAATATGGTGGAATTTAAAGGAGTCAATTTCACCAGTGGACTAACCGGATATCCCGGGGCGGAGTTTGAAAATTATGGCCATTTGATTTTGTGGAACGGCGAAGTATTTCGAAATGCGCTCTTACCGCCTGGTGATCACCTGATCTATAATCACGATCCAGGAGATATTACCGTGAAAGGAACATTCCAGTTACACAACTACTAATTTTGCATCAACTACAAATAAATAGGGCGTCACGGTTTACTGCGGGATGCCCTTTTTTATTTCAATGAATAGTTAGTTTAAAAGATAGGTTCGGAATTTTGTGTAACGCTTTTTTTCTGAGTAATTGAAATTCAGGGAAAAACCTTAACTCATCAGGGGAAACCCTGCTTTCAACTATTGTGGAAGGAAATCCTTCCCTTCATCAATCATGAAATTATTATTATAGAAAATCCTGAGCTTGAATTCAATAGGATCCAGAACAGTTTAGATGATGATGATTATTATCTTTCGATCAGGGGATAAAAAAGATATAAATTCTTTTATTAGGTATTACGTGGCGTCTTTGGATGTATAAAATTCAAAACGAGAAAGAAGAAAAGCAACCCCAGAATGTAAAAATCTAGTGAACATGATTATATTCGTTTATCGTATCAAGTGAAATTGATGCAGCGGCATACTTAATCATTTCGGTTTTCCCCAAAATACCGGCTAGTTAAAAGTCTTTTATTCTTTTTCTCACCTTATTGCTTACCACACCAAATAGTCTTGTTTAATTAAACTGATGCACTTGTATCGCAATCTATGGTATTGCGCAACAGGTGAATTAAAATTCAATATCATTTTTTTTATCATGAGAAATAAAACCGGTCCATTGAGATCCCGGCTTTACCTTTCTCACCCTTGTTCGCCAGGATTTAATTCACGATTATCTGCAATTAGCGGAGTACCTGCTGTATTAGCAGTGATGCTTGCATTGTTAGTGCTTCAACAATCTCATGCACAATCTTTTCCTCCTGAAACAACCAGGCCAATTCAACCAGGCCTCGAAGAGCGTATTAAAGAAACACTGAAAGAAAGTGCTCAAACTATACGCTTCCTGGAGAATAAAGGGCAGATTGATAATCCGGAAGTGCTCTATTATTTTGAAGGAACGCATGAAGCGGTATATATCGAACAACACCGTATTCGGTTTGTAGCTATTAAAGACACGCTAATAGCGAAAGCACCGGGAGTTGATGAAACAGAAGTGAACAGATCAATAGCTGAAACGCATACTTTTTCATTACGTTTTCGTGGGGGGAACAATAACCCTGAAATTCAATTAGGGAAGAACTTTATCACCAATTACAATTATTGTTTAGGCTCAGATGAAAGGCAATGGGTGAAAGGCGTAAGAGCCGCTAAAGAATTAACGTTGGAGGATATTTATCCGGGTATCAGTCTTCGACTCTACAGTACGTCAACTGGAGAAATGGAATTTGATTGGCTGGTGGATCCCGGTGCAAATGTCAACCAGGTCAGGATGGAATTTTCGGGACAGGATAAACTCTCCATTGACAACGATGGCAGGCTCAATGTTGGATTGCATTTTAGTAAAGTCAAATTTGCAATTGCAGATTGTTACCAGGTAGCATCGCAAGAGAAACTTCCTGTTAAAATTTCTTTTCACCAATTCCATCATCATACAATTGGATTTACATCACAGACACAGCTCGATCCCCGATATCCATTAGTTATCGATCCTACTTTAACCTGGGGAACATTTGTAGATGCCAACAACAGTTCATTTGATGCCTATCTGTTTGCTATCCAGGTGGATCCGAATGATGGAATGGTGTATTGTGCTGGTGGTACAAACAGACAATTTCCGACAGGTGCTGCGCCCTATGATGCTGATGGATATTTGAATTCCATTTCAGGTCTTACCGGCGCACCCCCTTCACCATTGCCGATGGTAGCAGTTTTGTATAGGATCAATAATACTGGAAATGATCTCGTTGATTTAACCCTGTATGGCCCATCCACGGCTGTCAATCCCAATAAAGTTATAGCACAAGCCATCAGTCTTTCACCCAATAATGTTTTCATCGGGGGTATCACCAATGTGGCCATACCACTGGCGGGCACTGCCTTTGATAGTACATTAAATGCTGATGATGGTTTTGTGGCCATTTTTTCACGGGATCTGAGTTCTTTGAAATACGCCTCTTACCTGGGTGGCAATGGAGTTGAAAATTTAGGAGTCACTTGTGTCCGCGCATTAAGTGACAGTTCTTATGTCATTGGAGAAACAGTAAATGGTATTCTTTCTGCCGGCTATATTAGTCCCAATGCTGTTGATACTACTTTTGGAGCTACCGAAATGTATATTGCTAAATTCGATAGTCTTAAAATAATGAGATGGGGAACTTATGTTGGCGGAAGTGGTAATGAAGTTTTTAATGATTTGGAAGTTCTGAGT
>Ga0068851_10000038_pt1 | contig 94124 bp, 66 predicted proteins | sample KBSCornC12_FD_66588 | JGI IMG/M metagenome (GOLD analysis project Ga0068851, IMG submission 66588) | Corn rhizosphere microbial communities from Kellogg Biological Station, Michigan, USA - KBS Corn C1-2 | ecosystem: Host-associated > Plants > Roots > Rhizosphere > Soil ...
GTTTCGCAAATTATTTTTAAAAAAAAATGCCAGGCACTCTCCTCCAGCGCCTGGCACAACTTCCCGATTTGCTATCGGGTATTTCTAAGGTGTATCTCCTAAATTCTTATTGAGTAATCAACACCGTCCTGACGATCCTTTGATTGTCAACCGTCAGATGCAATGCATACAATCCCGGTATCAAGGTCACTGTCGATAACGATACATCATGCACACCACTGCTCTCACGAGCCTGTTCTCTACGGATCACTCTGTTACCGGCAATGTCATACAGTTCCATACCGATCAATGCATCTGTACCCAACTCATAATGCAATACGAGTGCATCTTTTACAGGGTTGGAATATCTGAATTCAATTATTGGATTAGAATCGAATCCATTATGACCATTCGATGGTGCGATGTTGTGGTTCAGTCCTTGTCCAGGGCCAAACTCCATAACCTGCATACCATAAGTAATCGTGACACAGAATTTATCGAGGAAACCATTGTCCAGGTTCACCATCGTCAGGCAAACCACGTAGGTACCCGGACTGCTATAGGTATGGTGCGGATCAAAATTAGTTGACGTCTGTCCATCACCAAATTCCCAGAACCAGGTGGTATGTTCATTAAAACCAAACGAATGGTTGTGGAAAACAAAAATGTTTGGATGCTCACCCACGACAGCTTCAAAGTTAGCTTCACTGGTTGCCGGGCTCGTGATCGCAATCTCATGACATACATCACTCACACAACCTGCATTATCGGTGATGATCAGGCATACAGTATATACACCTGGTTGATCATAAGTATGATAGGGATCCTGCGTACTTGCAGTACCACCATCTCCAAAAGTCCATGAATATGAAATGATATCATGGTTGCTGGTGGATGTACTATTGAAATGGATCGTCAGTGAATCTGTTTGCTCCCAGGTAAAGCTTGCATTGCAACTATTGGGGACTGCATTGACCACAACTTCATGGCATGTGGTACTCGTACATCCTGAATTGTCTGTGATCGTGAGACAAACAGTATAAGTTCCAGGTTGATCATAAGTGTGATATGGATTTGCTCCATCGCCCGTATGCCCGTCACCAAAATCCCATGAATAGGATGTGATGTCGTGTTGTGTCGTTGACAAACTGTGGAAATGTTCTGTCAGTGTATTAGTCAGTTGTTCCCAGTTAAATTCTGCATGACACTCTCCTGGTGTAACCTGGAGAACAGTAATCTCATGACAAATCGTACTGGTGCAACCTGTATTATCAGTGATCGTGAGACACACAGTATATACACCTGGTCCTGCATAAGTATGATTCGGATTTTGTCCATCACCGGTATGACCGTCACCAAAGTTCCAGCTGTATGAAGTGATTTCATGTTCACTGGTGGAAGTACTGGTAAAATGTACTGTGTATAAGTTCTGGTATTGTTCCCAATTGAATCCAGCCTGGCAATTGCCTGGTGTAAGAGGTTCAACATTTAATTCATGACAAGTGGTGCTCGTGCAACCTGTATTGTCTGTGATCGTCAGGCATACTACATAAACACCAGTCGTATCATAAGTATGATAAGGATCCCATGTACTGCCAGTTCCGCCATCACCAAATGTCCATGCGAAGGAGATGATGTCGTGCGCACTGGTCGATGTACTGTGGAAATGGAAAGTAAGTGTACCAGGAAGTTGCTCCCAATTGAAGTCAGCATGACAATCACCAGGAGTCACCGGCAGGACTGTCACTTCATGACAAATAGTACTGGTACATCCTGTGTTGTCTGTGATGGTCAGGCAAACCGTGTACACGCCTGCTTCTGCATAGGTATGATTTGGATTTTGTCCATCACCGGTATGTCCATCTCCAAAATTCCAGCTATAAGAAATGATATCATGCTCGCTCGTAGATGTATTGGCGAAATGGATCGTCAGTGTATTGGTTATTTGCTCCCAATTAAATCCTGCCTGGCATCCACCTGCATTAACGGGTAGCACAGTCACTTCGTGGCAGATGGTGCTGGTGCATCCTGTATTGTCAGTGATGGTCAGGCACACAGTATATACACCTGCTTCTGCATACGTATGATTTGGATTTTGTCCATCACCGGTATGTCCATCTCCAAAATTCCAACTGTAGGAAATGATATCGTGTTCGCTGGTAGATGTATTAGCGAAATGGATCGTCAATGTATTCGTTATTTGCTCCCAGTTAAATCCGGCCTGGCATGCACCTGGTGTCACCGGCAGAACAGTCACCTCATGACATATAGTGCTGCTGCAACCAGAATTGTCTGTGATCGTCAGGCACACAGTATATACACCTGCTTCTGCGTACGTGTGATATGGATTCGAACCGTCACCTGTATGTCCATCGCCAAAATTCCAACTATAGGAAGTGATATCGTGGCTACTGGTAGAGGTGCTGTGGAAATGTTCGGTTAATGTATTGTTGAGTTGCTCCCAATTAAATTCTGCCTGGCAATCACCGCCAACAGCAGCAACGGTAACTTCATGGCATACATCGTCAACGCATCCAGTATTATCAGTGATCGTGAGGCAAACGAGATAAACTCCGGATTCTAAATAAGTATGACTTGGATTTTGTCCATCGCCTGTATTACCATCACCGAAATTCCAGCTATAGGAAATGATATCATGCTCACTCGTAGATGTACTAAAGAAATCTACAGTTAATGTTCCCTGGAATTGCTCCCAGTTAAACGCAGCATTGCAACCACCCGCGACCGGGGCCACTGTGATATCATGACAAACATCACTGACACAACCTACATTGTCAGTGATCACAAGACACACGTGATAAACTCCTGCGGCTGCAAAAGTGTGATTAGGATCCTGTGTACTTGCCGTACCGCCATCTCCAAAAGTCCATGCATACGAAATGATATCGTGCTGGCTCGTGGAGGTACTATTAAAATGTACGGTCAAAGTGTTAGGGAGTTGCTCCCAGGTGAAAGCGGCTTCGCAATTATTATTGACTGCAGCAACCGTTACCATGTGGCAGACATCGCTCACGCAACCTACATTATCGGTGATGATGAGGCAGACGTTATAGGTGCCGGGTTGTGCATAAGTGTGATTTGGATTCTGGCCATCACCGGTATTACCATCGCCAAAATTCCACTGGTAGGAGATGATATCATGCTCACTGGTGGAGGTGTTGGTGAAGTGGATGGTGAGGGTATTGGGAACTTGTGACCAAGTGAAACCAGCCTGGCAGGCAAAAGCCTGCGCGCCCAGGAATAAAATGGTAGAGAGAAGTAACAGTTTTTTCATAATGTTTATCTGATTCGATTGCTTGAAAAGGATCTATTAGGTCTAAGCGTAAAGATACCAAGCAGGGGGAAATGCTGCCCCAAGGTAGGAAGATGGATTAAATTAAACAAAGACAGCTAAATGGCTGGAGAAAAAGGGTTTATATGGGTGTTTAAGGAGTAAGGGAGCAAGGGAGTAAGGGGCGATAGGCAGTATTCGGTAATCGGTAAGCGGTAAGCGGTAAGCAGTGAGCGGTAAGCAGTAGGCAGTGATCAGTAATCGGTGATCAGTAATCAGTGATCAGTAAGCAGTAGGCAATAGGCAGTAGGCAGTAGGCAGCCAAATTTCTTTGTGCCTTTGAGTCTTTGTGGCAAAATAAAATGGCTTGCGGCGAGGAGGAGTGTAGCATGTTTCAGGAAAATAATGTTTCAGGAAAACATGTTTCATTTCAGGCAATTACGAAATGAATTCCCACGTTCCTGAAACATTAAAATGCAACTGCATATTCAGCACCCATCACAAACTTCCTCATCAGTCCTTCCAATTGAACATCGCGAGTGATCACCGGAAGGCCCATATTAATTTCCAAATTTGATTTTTCATTCAATTTAATAGTAGTCATTAAGGTGATATTCAGTGTAAGTCCTTTTGAACCTTTGACATTTTCATACCCATCAAAATCATCAGGAATTTCATCTTCTGCAAGATGATAAACGGATAAAATACCAGGAGTGAAACTGACTTGGTCACCTATCGTAATGGTCCGGGCTATTCGATAGATCAAATCTCCCTTTCGGATAAAACCATAGGTTCCGGGAAATTCATTAAAGGGTGAATCCGGATAATCCAATGAATCAGGATAAAACCAATTCTCATTTTGCACAAAGGGCTGTTGCCACATCAATGCGAAATGCCAATTACCCGGATGATAAGCGATGCCGGTGTAAAAGTCTATCGTACCGAGGCTGGATTGATAATCCATGGGATAAACTATTTCATCCGAATAAAATTTATCTGCAAGGTTTAGACGAAGTTTTATTCCGCCCGAAAAAGAAAAATCACGGAAGGGCAAATAGTTCATGTTTACAAAAACATCTCCGAGGCCAAACAGCGAAACGCCATTACCACTATGCCACGCTGCAGTGACTCTGCCATCCGCGCTAAAATGTTTTCCCAGCATGCGGGAATATCCAACCTGTGGTGTCAATACAAAAATGGAATAATCACCAACACCTGCCGACATCCCGAAACTCATCCTATTCTTTTGACCGGGAGCAAATATTTCTTTGACCGGTTTAAATACCGGCATCGAACTCACTCCCCCATCACTAGCACCCTGGGCAATGAGATTAATATTTAAAACAGGAAAGAAAATAATGGCTGAGAAAATCCAAAACCATACGGGGAGAAGTCGGTTCATCAGAAAGGGTTTATATTGAATAAACCGGAATCAGGTCCATTTATTGCCTCGGTGCTTCTTTAATTTTTCGGCAAATGAAACTTACGAGCTTAGCTTCCCAGGCATTGGGCTACCCTTCTAAATCATTTCATGTTTAAGGAAAATAATGTTTCAGGAAAACATGTTTCATTTCAGGCCAGTACGAAATGAATTCTCACATTCAAATTTCTTTGCGCCTTTGTGCCTTTGTGGCAAAATAAAATGGCTTGCGGCGAGGAGGAGTGAAGCATGTTTAAGGAAAAAAATGTTTCAGGAAAACTTGTTTCATTTCAGGCAAATACGAAATGAATTCCCGCGTTAGTGAATCATTAAAATGCAACTGCATACTCACCCCTTATCACAAACGACTAATCAATCCTTCCAATTAAATATTTTTCTCACTTCCTGTTTCCTTCTCCTGGAGACTTCCGCCTTTGAATCATCAGCCATTTGCAGGGTGCTGTTTTGATCGAATTCTATAACATACTGTGCATTCACCAGGTGGGACCGATGTGTCCGTACAAATCCATATGGGCTTAATAACTCTTCATAGATGCGCAATACTTTCGCCATCAACAAAGGTGGTTGATCCGTGAAATATACACGGGTATAATTGCTGATCGCCTCCAGGCGGATTATTTCTGCTGGTTGTGCACGAAATGTTTTCCTTCCCCGTAGGAAATTGAATGTTGCTGAATTAGGCGTAGTGGTTTGCATTTTCAATCAGCTTTGAAAGAGATATTATCCAATCCAATCCAACCTGCAGTACCCATAGTGACTTGCACATCACCATTAGCCTGAATATCTATTCGCCCGAGTGCATTATTTGAGAGCGTGGTGAAGACAAGCCTGCCGCTGGTGGAAGGTCTGTATCCTACCGGAAGTGTAAAGACCACCAAGCCGTTTGGATTATTGACATTATTAACCAACCCACGCAGAAAGACGCGACCCATTTTGTCTTTATAAAAAGCGGCGGTAGCGTGACCATTTCCGTAGTTGGTAAAATTATTGAGGAGTGTCGGAGTAATAAAAGTCTCTGTCACCACCTCCCCGGATATCACGACATTACCATCTCCTTTTATTCTCATTAATTCATTGCTCGTGGTGGCGGAGGTGGCAGCAAAGAAAACGTGATCGTTTAGCGTGGAAGCGGTCTGGTAGCGAAGGGAACCAAAGCCATCGATGCCAAAGCCATGAAACTGATTATCATTATCGGCTACTTCATACAGGACGATTTTGCGATTAGCGACAGAAGTGGCCAATTGTAGTTGTGCGTGTGGAGTAGTTGTTCCAATGCCAACTTGTCCGCCGGCCGTGATGCGTACTCTTTCTGTACCATTCGTCGAAAACAACAAGTGACCTGCAGCACCTTTTGCAGCCATGCCAAGATTCTGATCGGCATTGGATCCTGCTGCATACATTGTATTTCTTCCAAATCCAATTCCTTGTGTTCCATCGGCATGACGTATTTCCACACCATTGCTGGCGTCTGACAATGTACCGGTGATATACAATGGCCGTCCTGTTGCATGTGTACCAGTACGAGCTGCACCATTGGCAATATCAAGTTTGTTTTGCGGAGACGTAATACCGATTCCGACATTGCCAACACCTGATATCCGCATCAACTCATTGCTGGTTGTTGAAGATACACCAGCGAAAAAGACATGATCATTTGCCGTGTTGGCTGTCTGATATCGAAGCGATCCATCATTATTAATTCCGAAGCCATGATATTGGTGATCATTATTGGCCACTTCATACAATACTATTTTCCTGTTGGCTACAGAAGTTGCAAACTGCAAGGGCGCATTGGGTGTAGTGGTACCGATACCAACATTTCCACCACCAGTGATCCTCAATCTTTCTGATGCGTTTGTAGAGAAAATTAAATTACCGGTTGCACCTTTTGCCTGCATACCGAGATTTTGAATAGCATCAGTACCTGCAGCATAAATTGTATTGTATCCAAAGCCAATGCCTTGTGTTCCATTATCATGCCTGAATTCAACACCACTACTTGCGGGTGCACCAATGCCAGTGACATAAAGTGGCAAGCCTGTCGGATGTGATCCTGTTCGTGCCGGTCCACTGTTGATATCCAATTTATTCTGCGGTGTTGTAATGCCTATACCGACATTACCATTTCCTTTGATCCTCATTAATTCATTCGATGTTGACGAGGTTGCCCCTGCAAAGAATACGTGATCACTCGTGGTCGCATCAACCTGGTACCGCAGGCTTCCAGTATTATTGCCTAAACCTGAATATTGATGATCGTTATTCGCCGTTTCGGAGAAAACGATTTTGCGATTCGCATCAATGTTGTTGAATTGCAAAGGGGCGTTTGGTGTAGTGGTTCCGATACCTACATTTCCTGCCGGTGTTATGCGCGCTCTTTCTGCACCATTAGTTTTAAAAAACACATCACCGCTGGTGCCTTTAGCAGCAAGGCCGAGATCCTGTGTAGTATTGGAACCGGCTGCATAGATCGTATTGAATCCAAGTCCAATGCCCTGCGTACCGTCATCCTCCCGAAACTCTGCTCCATTGGATTCCTGCTTAAAATTACCTGTCACATAAAATTTACTATTGGCTGGAGGCGTATGTGTGCGATGGTAAGTATCGATATCGATCCGGTTTTCAGTAGAGACTACGTCCACTTCCTTTTTCCAGATGTCATCAATAATAGTTGCGGCATTATCGACTAATGAATTTTCATATACTGGCCCTATTGGATAAGGCTCGAAAACAAACATGTCATTCGAATACGAATCGGCATCAAGGAATCCTGTTCCGATGTAGGCCTTATCGTCAATGACAAAGCTGATGCCGGCATATCTTTCTGTTGTGCCAAGATCAGGCAGTTGCTCCCAGGAGGTATTAACCGGATTAAACCTCCAGAGATCATTTAAATAATTAGACCCGTAAGTTTTACCGGTGGCTACATACCCTCGTTGGTCGATAGCAAATCCAACTGCCAATTGCCGCACAGTTCCTGGAAATGTAGAGACCTCTGTCCACGTACCGCCATTGAATGAATAAAGATGATTATCCAGGACAGTATTTGAAAGCAAACCCAGACCAACATAAGCAAGATTACCAATAACAAAAGTCGCAAACCCGGTGCCTGTCAATGGAAAAGGATTTACACCGTTCCAGGCATTGAAAGTCGGATCATAAAATTTCATGTCACCATAATATCCGCCACTTTGTTTGAAGCCACCTCCTATATATCCGTAATTACCAAGGGCAAAACCAATTGCGTTGGCTCTTCCATCTACAGGGCTGGCGACATCCGCTTTTTGCGTCCAGGTATTGCTGACAGGATTGTATTCCCAAAAGTCATTGATATAATCATTCGGTGCTGCCAATTCCCCAGTACCTAAATACCCTTTCCCATTGATGGCAAATCCAACCGCTCCCGCTCTCGGCTGCCCTGGAAGTGAAGCCTTCTGCGTCCAGGTGTTAGTGGCTGGATTAAATTCCCAAAAATCATTCATATAGGTCCAACCATTCATAAATGCACGTTGTCCTGTACCCATGTACCCTTTGGTTCCGATCGTGAAAGCTACTGCACGTGATCGCGCAAAACTTGGAGCGTTTACTCCCGACTGAATTATAAGTTCAGCGGTGTCTACCCCTGTTTGCCGCAACCCACAATGTTTTGTCCAGTCATTACCATCATATATATCAATGCAAAAGTCATCGAGATTATAAATCTGAAGTCCATTAGCGGGTGCAACAATATCATCACGCTGTGCAGTCGTCATGCGAGGTATTAAAAGACCTTTCGTTGTTCCTTGAATATCTACGGCTGCACTTGCATTTCCAAATTGTGATCCTCCTACAATCAATGCATCTGAAATGCTGGCTTTACCACCAACATTTAACCGGTTGGTAGGAAAGTCTATACCCATGGTGACATTGCCATTAGCATGAACTTTCAATCCTACTACACCACCTGCCATTAATGCGAAACGGTCATTAGATACAGTTCCTATTCTTCCTTCCGCCGGTTGAATTTCGGTGGCAATTTCAGTGGCTCCCATTTTGTGGGAAATACCATACCCTGCGCTATTGGTCACTACCTGGAATTTGCGTGCAGGAGTCATCGTTCCGACACCCACCGAATCTGTCAATCCCATATAGATCATGTCGGGACCATTTCGAAAAACCTCCGTTGTCAATCCATCTATTAACGGTGTCCACACTGAAGATTTCCGTAACCACATAGATTGTGTTGTGATATCATAAACGATCAGTCCTGTTGCAGGTGAAACAATAGCTTGCCGTTGAGCCGTTGTCATACGGGGAATTAACACACCTTTAGAAAGGCTGTTGATATCCAGTATTGCACTTGCGTCAGGTGTCAAGGTACCCACGCCAACAGATTGTGCCATCATAGTTATAGACAGCGAACCGAGCAAACAAATGATGATGATCTTTTTCATCTTAATAGATTTTTGATGTGGTATGATTGTAAAAAACAGTAGGATGCAAATCGGGAACAGTAGAAATCAATTCCCCTATTTTCGGAATCTCCCGGTGAATGCGTTTCATCTTGAGATCACTGAGATACATCGTGATCGCCATCAAGACGATCAACAAGACCAGGATCAGTAAATAGGATCCACGCTCTTTCCAGTTAAATAAAGCTTGTATGGACATCGATGGTGAAAATAAATGCACCACTTACCTCATCCTAGCAAATGAGATGTACTAAAGCGTGACCATGGCCGTACAAAAAGATGACAGGGGGTGGACGAAAAAGTGACAGGAAGTAAAACCCACTGAAAATGAGGTCAGTAGAAATTAATTGAAGTCCTTCGATTGTACGAAGTACAACTCGAGATCAGCTTCAGGTTCGAGCCCAAGCCGATGCCGGAGACGTTGTTTGGCCTTGATCACACTATTCGGTGCAATGCCCAAAAGTGTTGCAGCTTCTTTATTGGATACCTGTAGTTTGCAAATGGCAGCCATGCGCTGATCAGCTGAAGTGAGGTCAGCGACTTTTTGTTTCAGGGTATAAAAGAAACCCGGATATACTTTTTCAAACAAGGCCTTAAAGTTATCCCAGTCTTCCTCTGTCAGGATCGCATGACGGGAAAGTTCTGTGATATGTAATTTTTGTTCTTCACTCATCTCGCGTTCCAGGAGCTGTGTTTGCAAATTTTCCACCATTGAAGTTTTCTCGAGCAAATGACGTGTAAAGAGATTGAGCTGTTCCTTAGCTAGGAACGCTTCCTGTTCAGCCATGCGTTTCTCTTCCAATGCTTCTTGTCTGCGCACTTTTAATTTGAGCTTCTGCCGATTTAATATCATCAATCCAACCAGGGCTAACATGATGATGAAGACCAGGATAAAATTCCGGATGAGCGCTACTCTCCGCTTCTCTTTATTCAGGGATTGTATGGTGTGAATATTTTCCTGGCTCTGCATGCGCAGCAGTACATTTTCAGCGCGGCTGTCCGATGCTTTTTGTTCGATCGAATCGTGGAGGATAAGAAACTTTTCCAGGTAATGATTGAGGCTATCTGCCTTTCCTAAATTCGCGAATACTTTTGTGAAAGTCAAAAGCGTATTCACCATATAGTCCGGATGATAGATTCGATGCAACAGACTTTGTGCTTCGCGGGCTTTTTGAAGAGCATCATCAGGTTTACTGTGGATTAAATCAATACGGGCCAGCCATTGAAGTGAATTGGCAGCATTGTCATATTGTTTAGCGGCCATGCTGCCCTCATAATCAAACTTCAACTTGACTTCAGCAGAATCATAATTGCCTTGTTGAAAATAAACATCTCCCTTATTCCCGGTGATCAGGGATACCCAAAAGGTTCGATGTTCTTCATCCGCCAAGTCCTGTGCATGATCAAAGGCAATAAATGCAGAATCCGCAATTCCCAGTTTGGAATAAGAAAGGCCTAGTGTATTCCACGCAAACATATAATAGAAATTGACCATGGTATCCTCTTTGCTCAAATAGCCCTTTTCAGGAAGTAATAACAAGAGTAAAACATCAATAGCCGATCTGTATTCCCTGGTATGATAAAGGCCAAAGCCCAGGCTGTACAGATTGTAACTCATCGGAAATAGTTTTCCTTTATCCCATTTGTCGTACAATTCTTTAGCCATCCATCCATATAAAACAGACTGTCCATATTTTGCAGTAGAGGAATAATCGGAGACCAGGTTCGCATAAATTTGATAGAGTAACAATTCATCTTCGAGCTCATAGGCCATGGCCAGGGCTTCATTCAACAGCTCTATTGATGTCTTCCCTGACAAGCAGTGCGCTTTTGATTTATTTCCTGCAAACCTATCTTCCACGAGTAGCAGTCGAATCCATAAACGCGGATTACCTGGAGATGCTTTTGTTTTGAGTATTGAAAATGCCTTGCAAAATTGTGCTGAATCTAATTTCCCCAGTTCGGTCAGCACCTTCCGATAGTTTTCACTCCGGATATCTTGTTTGACAGACAGATCTGAAATCCATTGATCATATGGCAATGTATCCCTTTGACCGGTTGCGGAAAAAGTGGAAAGAAGAAATGAAATGAGTACACAGTGTTTGAAGAAGGCCATGAAGGGTTTCAGTCAGGGAGCAAAATAGTGAATCCCGCGTGAATCGTGAGTCGTCAATCGTGAGTCGTGAGTGTCGTCAATCGTGAATCGTCAATCGTGAGTGAATCTTATATCACTAGTCCTACGTCTCACGTCCTACGTCTTAAATCTACTGCCGACTGATTACTGCTTACTGATTACTGATCACTCCTTCCCCTTTAAGTTCATCAACTGAAATGGTCGGCGGCATCTCGCCCTGCTTTATCTTTTCAATGGCCAGCTTTGCTATTTTTTCAGCATCTTCTTTGGTATCAAATCCTTTATTGCCTTCGATAGCGGGGATGGATTTTTGTTCGATGTACATCTGACCATCAATGAATATGGAATACCCAAATTTATTATCCGGTGCTTTAATAATGAAATAGGTGATCTGTGCCTTGCTCATTTTCTTCGCCAGGTCTTCCTTTTGTTTCTTCAGCTCCTGGACAACCGAATCTGAAATCATTTGTGGATTCGCTATATTTTTTGTTGCCTCTGTAGGTGCAGCTTGTTGTCCACAGGCAGTGCAATACAGGAAGATCCCAATTAAAAAAAGTGTACTGGTGTATTTCATCACTCACTAAATAGAGCTTTAAAGATATTCAGATTAATCAGCACGAAATGATATTCCATCCAGGCAGAACCAACCTGTACCGCCTGTTTGAACCTGGACATCACCATTTGGATAAATATCGATTCTGGCCATGCCATTATTATTTCCAACCATCATAATGAGTTTTCCGCTGGTAGAAGGCCGGTAACCAACCGGCAAATTAAAGATGGTCTGTCCTATCGGATTGCCTGCTGTATTGGCTAATCCGCGAAGATGAACCCTGTTTTCTTTATCCTTGTAATAACCCACATTAGCGAATCCACCACCATAATCACCAAATCCATTTAAAAATACAGGCGGATTGAAATTTTCATTTAATATAATTCCTTCGAGTCCTACATTTCCTGTAAATCCATCAATCGTTAAGGTCGTAATTCCTGCCGGATCATTAAGGTGACGCTTAATCAAAAATTTAGTTTGTGTTTCATCACTCTCGAGGGTCCATCCATAGTTATCATTGAAGTGTCTTAGTTTAATTCCTGCTTTGTATAGATTACCGCCAAATGTGCTGATATTCATATAGGTATTCGCCGAATTGGAATAGGAACCAACCTGTAAACGTTCAGTTGGTGCATTATTTCCTATCCCTACATTTCCATTTCCAACAATACGCATCAATTCGCTACTGGTTGTTGCAGAAGTAGCTGCGAAGAAAACATGACTATCTGTATTAGCAGAAACCTGGTACCGGAGTGTAGATCCATTGATCCCGAATCCATAGTATTGGTGGTCATTATTGGTAGTGCTGTACAAGACAATCTTTCTGTTGACCAGCAAATTGTTGAATTGTAAAGGTGCATCAGCAGTAGAGGTGCCTATTCCAACATTACCCAAGGCATTGATTCGCATTCGCTCTGCCCCATTCGTAGAGAAGATAAGGTTGCCACTGACCCCTTTTGAAGAAATCCCAATGTCCTGGCTAGTATTGGAACCCGCCGCATAAATGGTATTGAATCCAAAACCAATTCCCTGTGTTCCATTATCGTGTCTGAATTCGATACCATTACTTGCTGCCAGCATGGTCCCTGTGATATAAAGTGGTGCACCGGTGACATGCGTTCCTGTTCTTGCGGCACCGGATTGTATATCCAATTTATTTTGCGCATTTGAAATACCTATGCCGACATTTCCATTTCCTTGTATGCGCATGAGCTCATTCGATGAACTGGTACTGACTCCGGCAAAAAAAACATGACTGGATGTGGTAGCATCGACCTGGTACCGAAGCATACTTGCATTGATACCTAACCCGGAATACTGATGATCATTATTCGCGGTCTCCCACAATACCATTTTACGATTGACTACACTATTTTCATATTTCAATGGCGCCACTACGGTGCCGCTCACTTTAAAACTACCGTTGACATCAAGTTTAGTGGATGGATTGGAAGTGCCGATCCCGACATTACCTGTATTGCTATTATATACTTTATTGTTTTCATTGGTCCAACTTCCATCGCTGAATGAAAAAGTCGGAGCAGGTGTCACAGGATTGGTATAGATATTTCCAAGCGGATAAGGATCATATTCCCAAAAGTCCTGCTTATTAGATCCATCATTACCTGTTCCGAGATATCCTTTATTACCAATAACAAATCCCGTCGCCAGATGCCGGGCTGTTCCGGCGAAATTTGGAGATTGAATCCATGTATCTGACGTAACATTATATTGCCACATGTCATTTTTTGGAACTCCATTAGCATCTGATCCGGTGGCTACATATCCGTAGTTGCCAATGGAAAAGGCAACTGCGTTTTGTCTTGCAGCTCCGGGAAGACTTGGAGCCTGAACCCATGCATTCCCTTGCAATTTGTAAAAGGCATTCACTACCACATTAACAAAAACAGGAGGGAAACCCATGATTGTAATGGTCCATCCTGTCCCCACCAAAATGGTTCCGTTTACATTCATAGCTACAGCGGAATGCGTTGGATAAGGAAAATTAAAGGGTTCCAATGTCCACAGATCAATAGCAGGGTTATAGGAATAGAAATTGGAAAGCCATCCATTACTGCTTGTAATTCCTGTTCCTACATATCCAAAAAAGGTTTGGCTAAAAGCTACAGCATGTGATCTTGGTTCTCCTGGAAAACTTGTCTTTTGTGTCCATGAATTCGTAGACACAGTGTATTCCCACCAATCGTTTCCGGGAGAATTTGAACCCAAACCGATGTACCCTTTGACCGGAGAACCATTGACAGAAGATTGAATAGCTACACCCACACCGTACGAACGCCCGATTGGCATACTGGCTTTCTGCGACCATACATTGGATGCCGGATTGTATTCCCAAAAATCACTTTTCGCAGCACCATCCCACCCGGTACCCATGTAACCTTTATCGGCAATGGAAAAACCTACTGCGCCCATTCTTCCTGTACCTCCAAAATTTTGTTTTTGTGTCCATACACCTTGGGGCATGGTATCTGTGCCGGTAATTTTAAGACCACAATTTTTTATCCAATTCACGCCATCATAAATATCCAGGCACAAGTCGTCTGTGTTGATGATCACGAGTCCACTGACCGGTGAAGCGATAGCATTCCGTTGTGTTGTGGACATTCTTGGCAGCAATACACCTTTCGTCGTACTGGACAGATCAAGCAATGCACTTGCATTTGGAGAAGTGGTTCCAATGCCAACATTTTGTCCGAAAATAACCTGGGACAAAATCGTCATGAGGATAAGGATGATTAGATTTTTCATAACCAAGGGTTTGAATTATGCTGTGAGATAATGGGGGCTAAATATTTTTTTAATTTCTTGCTTCTTTCTCCTGGAGACTTCTGCTTTTGAATCATCAGCCATTTGCAGGATTTTGTTTTGATCAAATTCAATGACATACTGTGCATTGACTAAATGCGATCGATGTGTTCGTATAAATCCATGTGGACTTAATAACTCATCATAGGCTCGCAATACTTTCGCCATCAACAATGGCGGATGATCAGTGAAAAACACGCGGGTATAATTGCTGATCGCTTCCATGCGGATTATTTCTGCAGGTTGTGCACGAAATGTTTTCTTTCCCCGCAGGAAACTTAATGTTGATGAATCCGGTGTGATGGTTTGCATGACTTTTTTTTTGAATACCACTTCTGCCCCTAAATCCCCTGGCGCCTCCGCTGGGTAGCTTCTGCGCCCGCGGGAAGGGGACTTCCTTTATTATCTTCCTTTCACCCTATCACTCTCTCACCTTCTTACTCTCATACTCTCAGAGTTGTGGAACCTGGTGATCAATATGCTGGATCAATCGTTCCGATATCCAATAGGCCAACAGGATCAACAGGATCATGATAAGGACGAACATGATGACATGACTATTTCTTTTCACGATGGCGATCATCTTTTGATTCATTTTTCAGGATGACCATTGTCCAGCCAACATTTCAGTGTGGATACTTCATCACTCGTCAGGGAAACAGGTTTGCCGGGAGGAACAAATGCAACCGGCGGCATCGTTTGAAGCTCAAGTGCTCTTTCACGAAACATTCCATTCTCTACCGTTTCCATCATGCCTTCATAGGTGGTGTAATCTTTTGCTATCGCAGGCACATAGGGAGAAGCTGTCGGTCCAGAATGGCAACCTGCATAAGCACAAGTATTGAGGACAATAGCATTCACATCCGATTCGTAGGTGGCCTCACAGGGATTGGCAACGTCTTTGGTACAAGACATCAATTCGATAGCGCTATAGCCAAGCAGCAGCGCTACGTAAAGTGCGTAAGATTTTAAATTTAACATGGGTGGAAATTTTAGTGGTTGATAAATTTTGTTTACCTGGTCACTTTACCAGGCGATCCAAAACTAAATCCACTAACTCCCGGGATGCAAGAAAACACGGGGACAATACCGCGACAGCACGGCGACAAAAAGAGGACAAGCGAACAAATTCCCCACCTTTAAAGGTGGGGTAATGGTTCTGTCTTAGCGAAATAGACTTCCAGGTCTGCATCAGCTTCCAGGCCGAGCCGGGATCTAAGGCGTTGCCGGGTTTTATTGACACTATTCGGTGAGATGCCCAGCAGCGAAGCTGCTTCTTTGGCGGGCATGCGCAACTTGCTCAAGGCTGCGATTCGCTGTTCCGCTATAGTAATGTCTGGAGCATTATCTTTTAGTTTAATAAAAAAGCCGGGGTATACTTTTTCAAACAACCCTTTAAAATGATCCCAATCTGCATCCGTCAATATTGTGTGTTGGGAAAGCGAGGTGATTTGTTCAATCTGCGTTTCGTTCAGATCCCGTTGCATCAGTTGTTCCTGTAATTTTTCCACCAGGCTGGTTTTCTCCATGATGTGCTGGGTAAACACAGCTAACTCATCGCGAGCAGCGTCTGCTTCTGCTTGTACTTTGCGTTTTTCCTCCAACGTCTTCTGTTGTTGCAATTTCATTTTCAACCGCTGCCGGTTGAAATAAAGAAATCCCAGGAGGGTCACTAGCAGGATCAGTGAAAAACTAAAGTTGCGTATGAGTGTTATCCTCCGTTTTTCTTTGTTTAGTGAAAATATTTTATTGGCGGACTCCATATTGTCCAATCGCATTTTCACAATCTCCGCACGATCATTCGATGCCACTCTTTCTGCAGCATCATGCAGTGCCAGGTATTTATGCATATAGGAATAGAGACTGTCAGCCTCTCCCAATTTCTGAAACACCACGGTATATGCCTGGTAAATATTCATCAGGGCGTGCTCATTCGGCATTTTTTGCAAAAAGCGGGAAGCTTCGCGAAGTTTTTGCAAGCCGAGTGCAGGCTGACCATGAAAGGCATCGATTTGTGCAACCAGTTGCATGGAATTGGCTGCATTATCAAACTGAGCTGCAGCTATACTTTGCTCGATATCTTTCAGAAGTAGAAATTGGGCCGAATCATATTGCCCAAGACTAAAAAACACTTCACCCAAATTCCCTTCTATCAATCCTATCCAGAATAAATCCTTTTGACTTATTGCGAGCTTAAGCGCCTCGTGATACGCAATAAAAGCGGAATCATATTTCTCCAGCTTATTATAGCTAAGCCCGATGGTGTTCCAACTGCCCATTTTGTAATACCTATCCAACGAATCCATAAATCCTGACTCTGGATAGGAAAAACCTTTAATCGCTTGCCGGAAGACAGGGACGGCGAGATCATATTCCCTGGAATGATAAAGTGCATAGGCCAGGGTGTACCGATTATAGGCAAGTCCGAAAAAATTCTGTTCCCCCAGCGTTTCCGAAAGTTCCTTTGCAAGGAGGCCATGCATGACGCTAAGTCCGTATTTGCCTTGACGCGTGTACTCCCCCATCAAATACAGATGCATCACGGCTATGAGATATTCATCTTCTGATTCATAAGCCTGCTGAAGTCCTTCTTTCAGCAAAGTTTCAGAAGTGCGATGGCTTGAACACAAATCATGCCCAATGCTGAGATTAGCTTTAAGCAAATCGAATTTGATGGCGAATCGTTTATTCTGTTTCGATGCATCCGATTCCAATTTTGCAATTGCCCTACACCGGTCAGTCGAATCCAGATTACCGATTGCAGTCAGGACTGAATTGAATTTTTCCAGGTGGAAATCCTTTTTAGCCGAGAGTATCTCCATCCACTCGTCGACAGGCATTGCATCCTTCTGCCCTTTGCTGTTGAACCATAGAAGGGAGAAAAGAAAGTATACAAACAATCTGACGGGAGAGAAGGACATCCTGATATTTTGGTCGATACAAAATAATGAATATCCACGAAGAGACAGAGTGTAAGAGGGCGAGAAAGTGAAAGGGTGAGAAAACAAAAATGGCTTGCATCGATTTACAAAATAAACCGCTGCAAGCCATTTGACTTAATTAGTATGCTTACATCATCAATGCATAATCACCAAACCTTTAGTGGTGACCCATCCGGCTGTCCGAATGTGAACCAGGTACATTCCATTCGCCAATGTTTGTGTGCTGATGGTAGATTGACCTGAAGAAAGGTTAGCCGTTAAACACATTTTCCCGGATAGATCCATGAAGTCAATACTATATTCAATTTCTTTTCCCGGCAAGCTGAACATCAGTTGATCATCAGCCGGGTTAGGAAATACTTCAACCAACTGATCTAATGAGTCCGTACTGTTGTTAATTTCCATAACATCAAAACCGCCTTCTTCCAGGTAATTAGTTTCAGGTGTAGTGATTTGTATCGGATCTTCAATTGCATCACATGGATCCGTTGCATCACAGGTTCCCAGGTAGTCACCATGTGCTAAATGAGCCGGGACAGCAGAAGGTGCCACACATAGCAACTGTGTATTTTGCGGATTGCCCGGGGGAAGGTGACAGATCAGAACTTTATTGTTGTTGTTTCCACATCGGATATCCACGACCTGCACCGTCACATGATCCTGCGCAGTGAATCCATTATGATCGGTTACGACCACGGTATAAATCTTGGCAGTGGTTGGACAAACATTAATGGTTTGCGTTTGAGCTCCGGTGCTCCACGCGTAAGTATACGGCGTTGTTCCTCCAGTGACATTAACTGTCAGGTTGATGCATTGCGAAGGACCATAACCAAGGTAAACGACATTGCAATCCCCAGCATCAACTGCCAGGTTGTTTACACCTTCATCAATCTGGCCATCACAATCATTGTCCTTACCGTCTGGTAATTCTGGCGCGCCCGGATACACAGTTGCTAAATTGTCATTGCAATCTGTACCGGTTCCGACATACCCTTCCGGCATTTCACATGCGATGAGCGTTACTAAAGGATTTCCAAAACCATCGTTGTCTAAATCCTTATACCATGTGACAGAAAGAGCGAGATCCATGATCGTATCTAAATGTTCAAGCGTACGACCATTAGCATCGGTAACCGTTACCGCATAAGTACCAGATGGAACATTGATACTATCACCAGTGATACCAGTACTCCATTGAATGTAGTATGGTGGTTGACCACCGGTCACTACCGCTTTTAATTTTCCAAACGTGATATCACTGCAAGGCACATCTGTTCTAATGACACTCACGATCAATGGCACCAGGTCCTTCTGCTTTTCATTATTGGAAAAATTATATTCCACAGGATCTGAATTACCAACCCGTGCAATCACACGAATAACATGCTGGGTCATTAACCAATCTGCAGAACGCGACAGTGTGTCATGACCAGCCAGGTGTATAGGTTCCTGGTGAATGAGTATTTCGTTGAGATCATCATCTACCACATACAACTGCAAAATTCCATCCGCACTGAGTTCACCGTCATTGGTAAAAGAGGTCGTGATCGTCACAGATTCAAAACCATTGGCTGCAGAACTCACTTGTCCGTTTATAGCAAACACATCCAGGTCTGGAAATTTACCGGCAATGATGGTACGTGTCGCTTCATTATTCAACTCATCAGTCTCTCCAATGACATGATCATGATCAATGATCTCACGGATAATATGGATGCCGGCTAATCCTGTTGACCATGTATGCGGCATGAGGTAAGTGTTGATTGCATTAGCAGCCAGAGGAGCAGCCTCTACGGAATCCTGTGGATTATTATCAACCTCGCCATACAACTCCGAACTCGCAACACTAGTGCATCCTTCATTCTTGTAAGTCAGGTTGATGGAGACTGGATCAAGGAGAGCAGGATTCAATGTCGAAGGAGCAATATATTGTGAATACACTGCATAATCCGCTCCTGTTACAACCTGTATCGGAACAATTATTTGATTATTGGTATCGTCGATTTCAGGAAATACATTATTCGGATCGACGGTCATCCTGATATTATAGGTTCCTGACTGCGGATAGATATAGTTTGGATTCTTGATCACCGGTATTGGACAAACACAGGTCTGATCCATGTTCATGCTCACCGTTCCCATTGAATTCCAGCCTGGTGGCAGACCTGGTCCGGAGATCTCAAATTTGACAACAACATTGGAAGCTTCATACAGACCAGTGTTGATCAACCGGGTTTGAATGGTATCGGATTGACAAATAAATACAGGAGAATTCATGGCCGGCTTTCCATCACAACGGAAATTCGTCAATTGAAAATCCCAACCTAACAAACCATTCGTCTCATTATTGGCCTCATTTGCTTCCGGAATATCGTTGTCGCTGTCGGCTTCGACGTTGAGAACATGACTACCATTTGGTAATGACGGAACTGTAGTAGAAATGGTCTTAGATGCATCTATGGCTAATGGAGTTGTTACAACAACCGGATAATCTGATCCTTCAATATTAAAATTCACAGTGAAGGGATCAGTTATTGTTGCCGAACCAACATTAGTCACTGTCGCTGTTAGTGTTAAAGTTGTTGGGACAGAAGGATTTGCATTTTTTACATCCAATTGTCCGCATTCATTTTCTATAATAAGGTCCGCTTTGCAGGCATTGAAAAAATGCGGAAGAATATACTCGTTATTCGACTCTGACAACTCTTGCACTTGTAACCCGGCATCACAGACCAGGTGAAAATAATATTGCCCGGCAGAAACCGGACTCAATGTAAAGTATACAAACTCGCTGCACAATGCAGGAATACTTGACACTGGTTCCACCAATGTGGATTCAAGTGTATTTCCATTGTACACTTCAAGCGTAGCATTGAACGAACCCGAAGGAATCCCACCAAGATTTTGAATTTCAAATTGAATAACGGAAGCCTGACAAGCCTGGTCGGATACCTGACCTCCCCTACCCTTTAAATCAGGCAGCGGTGGATGCACCTGGATAAGTATGGTCTTGGAGTTATTGGTTTCGATTTCATTATGAACAACATCACTTGCATCGACTGTTGCACGAATGAACGTGGTTCCAACAGTGTTGAACGTCATGGCTGGCAAGAAGATATCATGTACTTCGCCTGGCAACATTCCATTGATGGTAAACGGCCCGGGAACAGGTATTCCATCCGGCAAATAAATCATCACCTGGAAAGCATCATTAATAGCCTCGCAGTTATTCATTACATGAACCACACCGGTTAGTGCTGAATCCTTTGTAATGTCATATTGAATTCCGCATAAGAAAGGTCCCATCAGATCCATGGTCACACTCAAATCTTTGGGACAAGTAACTACAGGATTGAGAACCTGAATCGTACCTGCTGTATCGCCTGAAAGCACAAAGTCGGTCACTTCAGCAATGAAATGATAGAGGCCTGGTGTATTGGGTGTTGTGTAGGATATGCAAAAATTGCCCTGCGAATTCGTAACGCCCATCACTACTTGTGAAGTCTCATTGACAGTAAACGTAAGCTGCGCACCGGCGACCGAAGAATCTTCCGATGTCACAACAGTGCCTTCATAATAAGCGTGACCGCAAATGGAAATCGTTGTATTGGCAGGAACCGGCGAAACAGGATCTACAACCACTACAATGTTGCCTGGCAATGAAGCATTACCATTATTGAATGGTCGTATAGCCTGGTTATCCAACTCATTGGTTTCTGCAATGACATCTGTTGCATCAATGAAAACTTGTAAGGGAACAAATGCTGGTATAGGCGGTGTAGTAATACTCCAGGATACCACTGTACTTTGATTGGCTGCAAGACCCGGCACGTTGATATCAGGATAAGTCGAACCGTCAAACAGGTTGAGTAGGCGGCAGACAAATGAGCCAGCATTGACATTTGAAGTATTGTGGACCGTTGCATTCACCATAATATTGGAGTTAGCTGGCGGCAATGGATCACTAAGTTGGATATCATTTGCAAAAATGGAAAGATTGACATCGCCGATGATATCCGGCAAGGTAACGTTGACGTTGAATGAACAAGTCGATGTATTATTATGAATATCAGTAGCCATGTATTCAACCGCAGTGGTTCCTGTTGGGAAAAAATCTCCAGGTGCCATAGAGGAAGTGAGCGATAACAATTCACAATTATCAACTGCAGTCGGAGCAGTCCATGTAACATGTGCTCCTCCTTGTCCATCTTCAATCTCACTCGACAAATTCCCGGGACAGTTCTGAATGACCGGTGCTTCTGCATCAGTAACCGTGATATCAAAATCACAATTAGCAGAACCACAAATATTTTCGGCAAGAACATTCACATTGGTAACACCTACCTCAAATAAAGATCCGCTTCCCGTACCGGTTCCGTTTCCATTAGTCGCACCAGAAAATGTGTAGGACAAATCAGCTGCAGGAAGTCCGCCTGTTAATACAGAATACGTTTTGTTCTTTCCACAAATTGAATTTCCATTATTGACACTCATATCGCCGGGGCATGCTAAAAAAACAGGAGCACTCTGGGCTGTAATTACGATTGAAACACAAGCTGTAGCATTACAACCACCTTCAGCACGAACATAGTAAGTATGAATTCCAGGACCCGGATTAAGCAATATTGATATTCCGGAACCAATTGAAGGTCCTGCCCCACAACCTCCCTCATACCATATCCAATCTGCACCAGTTCCGAGAAGACCACCAGAAACGGTAAGCGTTGTAACTGTTCCTGCACAAAATGCATTACCACTGGACGAAAGAATAGAATTCGCTGCAATAGAATTACTGAATCCTTCATCAATATTACCATCGCAATTATCGTCAAGTCCATTACAAGTTTCAGCCGCTCCGGGATGAACATTAGCATTTCCATCATTACAATCGGAATTGTTGGTTACGTATCCACCAGGCTGTGAACAAGCCAGGATCGATGCAGCCGGATTTCCATATCCATCACCATCCACATCAGCGTAAAAAGTAAGCTTCACTCCCTCATCAACAACGCCGTTACAATTATCATCAATGTTATTGCAGATTTCCACGGCACCCGGATGAACGTTGCTGGCATTGTCATTACAATCCGTATTGTTGGTCACATACCCGGAAGGAATTGCGCAGACTAATTGGCTAACTGCCGGATCTCCATATCCATCTCCATCCCCATCTGCATAGACAGTAATCTTCACACCTTCATCAATGAGCCCGTCACAGTCATCATCGATATTATTGCAGGTTTCAGTTGCATTGGGATGAATGGCTGTGTTTGAATCATCGCAATCCGTATGATCACTGACATAACCATTCGGAGCAAGGCATGCTTCAATAGTGGTGTTGACATCTCCATAACCATCATTGTCCGTATCAGCATAAAAAGTATTAAGGATATTTTCATCGATCAAGCCATCGCAATCATCATCAATTAGATTGCAAGTTTCTGTTGCCCCCGGGTGAACTGTTGAATTGCTATCATTGCAATCATCATCATTAGCCACATAGCCTGAAGGAGCTGTACAAGCCATAATAGTTACAGCAGCGTTGCCATAACCATCATTGTCTGCATCGGCATAGAAGATGGTTTGCACTCCTTCATCGACGAGCCCATCACAATCATCATCCAAAAGGTTACAAATTTCTGTTCCGCCGGGGTGTATGCTGGCATTTGTGTCATTACAATCATCAGCATTGGTGACATAGCCAGCGGGTTGAGTACAGGCCAATAAAGAACTTGCCGCATTTCCATAACCATCTCCATCGGTGTCTGCATAAAAGGTAAACTGTACACCTTCATCCACTATGCCGTTGCAGTTATCATCAATTTGATTGCAGGTTTCAGTTGCTCCAGGATGTACATTGGAATTAGTATCATCACAATCATTACTATTGGAGACATATCCTGAAGGTGCTGTGCAGGCCATTTGCGGTACTGCAGGATTTCCAAATCCATCACTATCAGCATCAGCATAAAATGTCGTTTGCACACCTTCATCCACGAGACCATCGCAGTCATCGTCGATTAGATTGCAGGTTTCAACAGCATTAGGATGAATGGAAGCATTGGCGTCGTTACAATCCGTTGCATTAAGTACATATCCGGAAGGCTGAACGCAAGCCATTTGTGATATAGCGGAATTACCATAGCCATCATTATCAGTATCGGCATAATAAGTGAGGAGGGGCAATGTCGTCACCACTACGGTATTCGACAACACAAACGATCCGCAGATCGTCCGCAATGCATAGTTGCCTGATGAGGCTACTGTGATCGTAGGATTGGTTTGACCCGGAATAGGAACACCACTTTCAACCCATTGATAGGTGACACCAGGAACTGGTGAAGTAGATAAGACTACTGAACTGCCCGAACAAATAGATAACGGCCCAGCTGGTGTAACAACAGATGGATTTATGCCAGAGGTGATGGTAACTGTATCGCGTTCAGCTATGCTCCAACGGCCCATATTATCCTTCGCCCTGAGATAGAAATAATGTATCCCTGTTGATAGACATGGAACGCCAAGTGCTATGGTTTGATTGTAATCTCCGGTGGTTGTTATTGGAATTGGATTTGCATTTTTTACACCCGGATCAACATCAAAATAATATTCCAGCGCAGCGAGATCTCTTGTAGTTCCCACAACATCGCTGATATAAAACATCCTTCGGTCAGCAATGGTCCATCTGCCTAAATCATCTTTCGTTCGCATATACAATTGATGAATTCCTTTATCCAGGGTTGGCAACGAAATGCTCACTGTAGTATTTAAGTCTGCAGTAGAGGCAACAGGAACGATACCACCATTTCCGGCAACATTTATCCCGGGATCTGCATCGAAATAATATTGATACGCTACAATATTCCGCGTTCCCAATGCAACTGAAGAGGTAAAGAAACTTCTTCTCTCTGCGATTGTCCAGCGCCCAAGATCATCTTTAACCCGGATATATAATTGATGAATACCGTCACTCAGATTGGGGACGGTAACCGCAATAGTTGAATTAAAATCAGCCGTTGAAGTAACAGGAATTATACCCCCCGTGCCAACAACGCCTACCCCAGGATCAGTGTCAAAATAATATTGATAAGCCGTGATATTTCTCGTCCCATTCGCTACAGTTGAGACATAAAACATTCTACGTTCGGCCATTGACCATCTTCCAAATTCATCTTTGACGCGGGTATAGAGATAATGAATACCATTGTTTACAGAACCAGGAAGATTGAACACAAATGTTTGATCTAAATTTCCGGTAGGTGTCACCGGGAGTATAGCACCATTGCCAGGGATCCCCGTTCCGGGATCAGTATCATAATAATATTGCAGGGCGGTCAATTGTTGTGTAACCTGGGCGTGCATCATGGATACTAAAAACACACAGCAAGCCCATACCCAAATCCGGATCCTTTTCATAAATAGAAGTATTAGGGTAAATCGAAACTTGAAACTCAGCAGGAAGAAATATTCCTAATCATTATCTGGCTTGGTGGCATGCAATTGAACATTCAGTGTTCCATTAGAAGCAACGGTGGAATTAACGATACTCATCGATCGTATTATTGGATTGATGAGCACTTCGCCCTGTTCACTGAATCCGGAAGTTCCTCCATGAATTCCAATATCGGTCAGATCACTTGCTGTTCCAATCGCCGGTGATCCGGCCTGAAGATGATAATCCTGGCTGGCACCATAATTCGTACTGATCGGGCAATTCACTAACAAAGGATTTGTATTACTGATATTCCCTGAACCGGTATTCCCCTGGCCGGGCAGTGGTGGAAAAGTTCCGGCTACACGGCAGATATTATTTTCATAAGTGCTATTCGTCGTTCCCCCTGGAAATACATTCATGAAGATGTTGTTCTTTATGGTCGCATAAAGGAGATTATTGAAAGGAACCTGATTAGTGGATAAAAACAAGCAGTGTTCGATCGTCATAGTCGCAAGAGGCGAATTTGCTCCGTCGATATATCCATCAAATACACAGTTGCTGAATGTACCAGTCATATTAATCGTGTTACAATTCATCACTACATCGGCTATGTTATTGAGGTCAAATACACAGTTTCGGAAAGTAACAGCGGCAAAACCACCACCACATTGGATGTTGAACGTACTATTAAACTTACAATCTTCAAAAACCATATTATTAATGAACTGTTCTGCGCGAACCATAGTTTCAAACTCAATTCCATAGAACTTCGATCCTGAGGCAGAAGAATTCATATTAAAAAGACCAGTACAAGGACCAGCTCCTATCTTGGTCCGCTTTGGGGTTTGCTTGGAAGGATTAAATCCAATCCCGATAAAGGTCAGGGATTTGTTATAGGCAGCACATTCTGTTAGATTGTACATGATATCTGTGTTTTCAATCAACAAGGTATCTCCGGATACGGCTGCAGTATACGCTGCCTCTAAATTTGAGAATTGCGCTCCACCGGCGGGGCTATTGGAGACTGTCCGGACAGTGGCAAAAGAAACATTACTCATCAGGAATAATGTAAACAAGATGGAAAATAAAGTTTTCATGATAGTCAGTTGTTTTAGGTATTATTTTGAAAAAATGTGATAATGAAATCAACTCTGGGATAACCCTGCCAAAAGTATTTTTACAGGATTCCTTTTACAATAGCATGATGATGCTGATTAAGGCCCTGGGGCTTGCTTTCATTACATGATTATGCTATTGCCATGCGATTGAATCGGCGTTGATTGCCATTGGGCAAATACGTTTACCCTGAATAGGGCTGTCAAAGGTTTTTGTTTTAACGAGGTTTCTGGTAATAATAACATTCCCGCTGTTGTCAGAGTTAACAGCACCAATGGATTTATTGACCAGCTGACTATTGATGTCCTGGTAACTGAATTGGGCTACAGAATGTCCAGCCAGTAAAAGCAGAAAAAGAGGAAGGAGAGAGAGGAGCTTTTTCATAATCGTGGTTTTAAGATTATTTTATAATTTGATAAAGAAGTTATCTTTAGGATACCCACACCAAAAGTATTTTCCCCAAATCCTTAATACAACGGCATGAAGATGCTGGTTCCGCACTGGAGAGCCGCCACAACAGCATGATCATGCTATTGTATTGACGAGTGAATCTGCGTTTACTTGTCCTATGTTTTACACTGGCATAAGGTTGGCTGCTAAACCAATTTTTAAACCGATGACTATGATTTACGGGCTGCTGAGATTAACTGTTATTTACGCAAAGAAATTTTCCTTGATGGTATTATTCTTTGGAATGGTATCTCCAATATCCCAGGCTCAGGATAAAATTGTTGACTCCCTTTCATCTGTACTAAAGACAACAAAGGAAGATTCTAATAGGGTCAAAACACTTAACGCCATGAGTGAACGGTTGTGGATGAACACAGCTCAATACGATAATTCCAGAAAATATGCAGAAGACGCTTTAGCTCTTGCGCAAAAATTAAATTTCAAAGTAGGAATTGCCAGAGCATACAATAATTTAGGGTCTGTCGACAGATTTCTAGGAAATTATACAGAAGCCCTGGAAAATTATTCTTCCTCAAAAAAAATAGCGGAAGAGTTGGGGGACAAACGAAACATCGCTGCTTGCTCCAGCAACATTGGTGTCATATATTATTATGAGGGTAATTATCCCGAAGCTTTAAAAAATTATTTTGCTGCTCTTAAAATATGGGAAGAAACCGGCTATAAAAAGGGGATTGCCAATATGTATAATAATATAGGTGCTCTCTATGCAGAACAAGGCAAATATGCCGAAGCTCTGCAAAATCATTTTGCTGCGCTAAAAGTAAACGAAGAAATCGGGGATAAAAATGGGCTTAGTGCTTCTAATAATAACATCGGTGATATTTATCGCCGCCAGGGCAATTACCCGATAGCAATGAAATATTACTTAGTGTCAATGAAAATAGATGAAGAACAGGGGAACAAAGAGGGAGTCGCCACCTCCTACAATAACCTGGCTACTATTTATGAGTTGCAGGGTAATTATCCGGAAGCTTTAAAAAATCATTTCAGCGCACTTAAAATGAGAAAAGAAATTGGAGAAAAAGAGGAAATTGCCAATTCCTACAATAATATTGGAATTGTTTATAAGGATGAGGCTAATTATCCAGAGGCATTGAAATATTATTTATCCGCGCTCACGCAAAGGGAAGAAATTGGGGACAAACAAGGTATCGGAGAATCCTACTATAACATTGGAGAAGTTTATTATTTGCAAGGCAACTATGCTGTTGCCCTGAAACAATATTTAGCCAGCCTGGAAATAGGTGAAGATCTTGAAGATAAAGAAGGCATTGCATTAGCTTCTATTGAGATTGGCAAAGTGAACATTAAATTAAATAAACCTGCTGAGGCAAAAAAATATTTGGATTATGGACTACAGCTAGCCATAAAAACAGGGGCAAAAGAATGGATTAAAGATGCCTATTATGGCCAGGCAACATTAGATAGTGCTACAGGCAATTATGCCCAGTCCTTAGTCCATTACAAACTGTACTCTGCTTATTCAGATAGCCTGCTCAATGAAAGCAACAATAAGCAAATAGCCCAGATGAAAGAGCAATATGAATCGGAAAAGAAAGAAAATGAAATCGCTCTCCTGAACAAAGAAAAAGCTATTCAATCCCTGGACCTCAAACATCAAAAATTAGCGAAGAATTATTTAATTGCAGGAATCATCCTGGCCACCATTCTTTCATTTTTTCTTTACAGGAACTACCGCACGAATCAACAATTGAAACTCCAAACCCTCCGAAATAATATTGCCAGTGACCTGCACGATGATGTGGGGAGTACACTCAGCAGCATTTCCATTTTCTCTCAAATGGCTCAGCAACAATCCAAAGAAGTAATCCCCTTGCTGGATACCATTGGGGAAAGCTCGCGTAAAATGCTGGATGCCATGGCGGATATAGTCTGGACCATCAAACCTGAAAACGACCAATTTGAAAAGATCATTTTGCGGATGAAAAGCTTCGCTTTTGAATTGCTTGGCGCTAAGAATATAGATTTTGAATTCCAGGCGGATGACGATGTTGCCAATATGAAGCTCTCCATGGATGTTCGCAAGAATCTTTACCTGATATTCAAAGAAGCGACCAACAACCTCGTCAAATATTCCGGTGCAGACAGGGCCTATTTTACAGTAAAAAAGGAAACGAATAATTTAACCATGTTGATCCGCGACAATGGAAAAGGATTTGACATGGCCCATGTCAAAGAGGGAAATGGTCTGACGAACATGAAAAAACGGGCCATGGAAATAGGTGCACATTTTATGCTCGATTCACAACCGGGAAATGGAACGACTATCCAGTTAAAACTCGCAGTGTAAAATTTTGAAACAATGACAATCAGGGTTACGCTATTCGAAGATCATAAGAGCCTGCGTCAAAGTCTTTATCAGCTGATCCGCAGAAATTATGCATAAATCACCAATTACAAAACTGATGATTATGATCTACAAGTTACTGAAATTAAGAATTTATTCTGTTCAGAAATTTCTGTTGATGATATTATTGTTTGGAATAGTGAATCAAATCCCATTTGCTCAAAACAGAGCCATTGACTCCCTCATTACCATACTAGACTCCGCCAAAGAAGACACTAATAAAGTAAATACTTTCCTTGAATTAATCAATACTACTTTCAATAAGTCTGATTATAAAATCTCGCTACATTATGCGGACGAATCACTTGTCCTCAGCGAAAAATTGAATTATAAAAAAGGAATCGCATGGTCATGGCTTTGGATTGCAAAGAACAACGGCAATTTGAATAATTATGAAGAACTACTCAAAATTACATCACGTTTACTGACTGATACCAGCGACAGACTTATCACTGCCCATGTTTATATGGATCAAGGCATCGCCTACTTTCATCAGGATAAGTACACAGAAGCTTTGAAAAACTTGTCCTTGGCATTAAGGATCTGGGAAGAGATGGATGATAAGGTACATGTTGCATTTTGCTATAGTAAGATTGGAAGTATTTATTCTTTCCAGGGCCATTATGATGAGGCCATTAAGTATGAATTGATCGCTTTAAAAATTCAGCAAGATATAGGCGATAAAAGACATAGTGCTGAAACCCATTACAATATTGGATGTACTCAATATCTCCTCGGAAATTATAGTGAAGCTTTAAGTCACTATATCGCTGGCTTGAAATTATATGAAGAAGTTCAGGAAAAATTGGGAATTTCTATGAGTTATAACTCATTAGGGAATTTATATATTGATATGGGCAATGATTCTCTTGCACGTCAATACTATTTGGCTTCTTTGAAATCAGCGCAGGAAATTGGTGACAAAAGCGGGATGGCTATAGGGTATGGCAATATTGGGCTCATGTACAAGGATGATGGAAATTATCCAGAAGCTTTGATCAACCTTTTTTTAGCGGTAAATATTTACCAGGAAATCGGAGATAAATATGGAACAGAAAACTGCTTTGGAAATATTGGGCACACTTATTCCCAGCAAAATAATTTGCCTGAAGCATTGAAATATTATTTTGCTTCTTTAAAAATTGCACAAGAAATAGGGGATACGCTGGGAATGGCACTATCCTATAGCGATATAGGCATTGCTTATTTTAATCAGCATAAAACTAGCGATGGAAGAAAATGGCTCAAAAAATGCCTGGATATTTCAAAGAATCTTGGTAAGAAAGACTTAATACGACAAACCTATGAAAAATTGGCCGAAATAGAAAGACAAACCGGGAATTATAAGATGGCCTACGACTATCATATAAACTATAGTCTTTATAATGACAGTTTATTCAATGAAAAAAGTAAGAAGCTAATGACCGAGATGAAAGAAAAGTATGAATCCGAAAAGAAAGAAAATGAAATCGCCCTCCTCAACAATGAAAAAGAAGTTCAAACCCTGGATCTGAAAAAACAAAAACTGGCCAAAAATTATTTAATCGCCAGCCTGTCCTTAATGACCATTCTGTCCATTTTTGTTTATCGAAATTACAGAACCAAACAAAAATTAAAACTCCAGACCCTTAGGAATAAAATTGCCAGCGACTTACACGATGACGTAGGCAGCACCCTCAGCAGCATTTCCATTTTCTCTCAGATGGCCCAACAACAATCCAAAGAAGTGATCCCCATGCTGGAGACTATCGGGGATAGCTCCCGAAAAATGTTGGATGCCATGGCCGATATAGTCTGGACCATCAAACCGGAAAACGACCAATTTGAAAAAATCATCCTTCGCATGCGCAGTTTTGCTTTTGAATTGCTGGGCGCCAAAAACATTGATTTTGAATTCCAGGCAGATGACGAAGTGTCGAATATGAAATTATCCATGGAGGTCCGCAAGAATCTCTACCTCATTTTTAAAGAAGCGACTAACAACCTCGTAAAATACTCCAGTGCCGACCGGGCCTTCTTTACAATCAAAAAAGAAGCGAGTAATTTATCGATGCTCATACGTGACAACGGGAAAGGATTTGATGTGGCTAATGTAAAAGAGGGAAACGGCCTGACCAACATGAAAAAACGGGCCAAGGAAATAGGTGCACAGTTTATGATCGATTCACAACCGGGAAATGGAACGACTATCCAATTAAAGTTGGCAGTGTAAAATTTTGAAACAATGACAATCAGGGTTACCCTATTCGAAGACAATAAGAGCCTGCGCCAAAGTCTTTATCAGTTGATCAACGGAAGTAATGGTTTTTCCTGCGTAGGGGCATTCGAAGATTGCCTGGACCTGATCAAAAATATTGAAGAGACAAAGCCAGATGTAGTCCTGATGGATATCGAAATGCCGGGTATCAATGGTATTGAAGCCGTCGGCTTGCTGAGAGAAAAATATCCCCATCTTAAAATCCTGATGCAAACCATATTTGAAGACAGTGAAAAGATATTTCAATCCATCCTGGCAGGAGCTTCAGGCTATATTCTTAAAAATACTTCCCCGTCAAGATTTCTTGAATTTATCAAAGAAACTTATGAAGGAGGAGCCCCGATGAGTCCCACGGTAGCCACGAAAGTTTTAAAAATGATGGTCGAACATTCGCCCTCTGCCAAAGTGAATTCATTCAACCTTTCTGATCGCGAAAAAGAAATTCTTTCCTGCCTGGTCAAGGGGATGAGCTACAAATTAATAGCCGATGCCTGTTTCATCAGTATTGATACCGTCCGGGGTCATATCCGCAATATTTATGAAAAGTTACATGTGCATTCTATGGGAGAAGCTATCGCTAAAGCGATTAAGAACAGGATCGTCTGATCCCTTCACTTCTTAATATCATAGATATTCTTCGAAATCCCTTCCGGTATCGCCTTCGGCAAGATCTCCGCCATCTTGGCACTGATCCAGTTCATAGCACCGGGAATGATCTCCGCTTTGCCTGCAAACATTCCTTTGATCGCTGTCGTCGCTACTACTTCAGGATCCATCGTAAATTTTTCTGCCGTGGCTTTGAGCGCATCCATTTTCGCCCTGTCCATAAATCCGGAAGTCGTTGTGCCCGGAGACAAACAACTCGCTGACACCGAAGTGCCTTTTAATTCTAAATGCAATCCTCTCGTAAATAATAAAACGAACGCTTTAGTCGCGGCATAAGTAGACATCGTCGGTACTGCCTGGTAAGCTGATGTGCTCGAGACATTGAGGATGTATGCTTTTGTATTTTTTTGCAACATGGGAAGCATGACTTTGCAAAAGTCAGCCATAGTGAACATGTTCAATTGCATCATCTGGTTCAACTCTTCGCGCGTCAAATCCTGCAACTTACCCCAAAGTGCATATCCAGCATTGTTGATGAGAATGTCGATGGAATAATTTTTCTGAATCAACCAGTCATACACTTTCACCGCAACATCAGGAACTGAAAGATCTATCGAGAGATAATCAACGTTGACGCCGAAAGTGTTATGCAGTTCTTCTGCATTTTGTTTCAGCTTGTCTTCGGACCTGGCCAATAAAAGAATATCGTGCTTACGGGCAGCAAGTTCTTTGGCGATGGCCCAGCCGATCCCTCCGCTTGCCCCAGTAATGAGAGAATATGCCATGCTATTTATTGGTCACGGCCATAAAACGCTGATACAGCAAAGGCTTACTGTTTTTTGTTCTGGGTTCGTATTTTCCACAAATAATAGGAATGTACATCACACGCCTTCTGCTCTTTTCACCTATGATAGGAGACTGAGCGACACGATGCCATAAGCGTCCATCGTGAATAGTCAGGTCACCGGGTTCAACCGTCAATCCAACTTCATCTTTATCTTCTTTGTAATCCAGGTAATACATTTTACGGAACAGCAGCGTACCGATACCTTTGTTATGAGTGCCAGGCAAAAGTCGGAGACCGCCATTGTCCGGTGATGAATAATCCAGGTGCAATCCTAAATTCAACATCGGCATGACTTTGTTGCCATAAAAAATATCACGGAGCACATCGGTGTGCCAGGCGAGTTGACTATAGTTACTATCCGTCGTGTTGACATAATGATTGAACACCAATCCATCTTTTTCATTGACACCAAGACGGGATTCCATATTACCATTCAATTCAAACAGCACTTGCAATCTTGGATCGCCAATAAATTCCTGGAAGATTTCACCAAATTGATTGAGAAAAGCAAAGCGTTGCACAATGGTTTTACCATCGACATCTTTTCCGTATTTGATGGGGGTGCCGTTGACCAGTTTGCGGTCCTCTTTGATCCACTCCTCCTGGATACGCTCCGACTCTTTGATCATTTTGTCCACTACTTCTTTCGTGACAAAATTTTTGAAGTGGATAAATCCATTCTTGTGGAAAAATTCTTTTTGCTCGGCGGTCAGAGAAGAACCTAAAGTAAAAGTTTGATATTTCTTGGTTGCCGAGTTGGTTGCTACTGTCGTTAGTTGATGAGACATATTTTGTCATTTGGATATGTAAACGGAAAATTACTCCAATTTAACTGCCTTGGTTAAAGGAATAGTTTTCATTAACAATATATTACACGTATTAGGCTCTTTTCCAGCCTTTTCAGCCCCGGAAAGCAGGTTTTAAGAAAAATCGAATAGAAGTGTAAACACCAATGGTGACAAAGGGCGCGACCAGGATATCGAGGGAATAATGAACGTGCTGCCACACCAGGAACAAGGCCACGACCACCGCCCCGCAAATCTTAACAATTCTCAAAACACGGTTCTTTTCAAGGAGGATCATGAGCGTCATTGTACTAATATGGCCGGAGAAGAAAAGGTCCTTGGCAAAACCGCCACTCGGATAGAAGTGGGAAGTCACCGGATCCACCAACAAAATCGTGTCCGCCGGTGGCTCAAAAGTCAAAGCATACATAGCCACCATTCGCAAAAGATTAACTGCCAAATAAGTTGACAATGCAATCAAAATTTCCTGCGGTTTTCGGACAATGGAAAAAAAAGTTTGCAGAATAGACAGATAAATAATGGTAAACGTAGGCACCGACCAATTGACCGGTGTAAATAAATTTAGCACTACATCATGGATTAAAATTCCATGCTTTGGTCCAATCACATCATTGTAAAAAGAAGGTAAATAGAAAATGATGATCGATAAGGCAAGTAAACAAAATGCAATCAAACACCACGCCCTCCAGGACTTGAATAATTCTCCCCAGGTCAGGATGACAGGATCATTTTCTTTCATATTAGCGCACAATCAATACGGGAATCTCCAGGGCATGCCGGACGGCATCAACAGTAGTTCCAAAAATAATATCCTTAAACCCTTTATGTCCATGCGCACCCATGACTAATAAATCCGCCCCGAATTCTTTTACTTTTTCTACAATACCAGCAGCAGGCCGACCATAACCTATAGCGATAGTGTTGTTATATCCCATCTTAGTCAGGTTGTCTGAATACATCCTGAGATTGATTTCATCGGATTCGGTTTCATAATCGCGGATGTCTTTACCCAACATGAGGGCACCAGCCGATTCTACAATATGGATTAACAGATACTCAGCCTCTTTTCCGCCCTGGAAGAGCGCATGACTGATGGTCGTGTGATCAGTCTTACTGAAATCGATCGACATCGCGATGCGTTTGTATTTCTCCGGTACCTCACTTGAAATTTCTGCGAACGTGCCGTGGGGAATAGGCTCTCTGAAACTTTTCTTTCTCACAATAAGCGGCGCAAAAGTTATGTACACTAAGATAATACCCGTACAGGCAGCAATTAACAACACCAATATTTTCAACCCCCAGGATTGTGCATCCGGTGAGGCAATCCATGATGTCATGGTGTCAATGACCAGCTTTGCATTCAATCCGACAATCACGGCAGCCGATAACCAGGCTAAAAACTTAATGTAAGGTTTGATAACAAACTCCTTCATCTTACTCTTATCGCTGACAAAATGTATCAGGGGGATGATGGCAAATCCAAGTTGCAAACTCAGGATTACCTGGCTCAGCACTAATAAATCACCCGTAGCACCTTCCCCTAAAATATTAATGATAATGAGGGCTGGTACTACTGCAATCAATCGAGTAATTAATCTTCTTACCCATGGAGCAATCCGCAAATTGAGATATCCTTCCATCACGACTTGTCCTGCCAGCGTACCCGTGATCGTTGAACTCTGCCCTGCTGCAATCAATGCAACAGCAAATAATATTGGTGCCCAATGTGTACCGAGCATAGGTTGTAACATTCTATATGCATCCTGTATTTGTGCGACATCAAACAAACCGTTTTTGAAAAACACCGATGCCGCTAAAATTAAAATAGCAGCATTGACAAAAAATGCAAGGTTCAACGCAATCGTCGAATCAATAATATTAAACTTGATCGCCTTCCTGATCTCTGATGAACTTCGGTCAAATTTTCGCGTCTGCACGATGGACGAATGCAAATATAGATTGTGCGGCATCACCGTTGCACCTATGATACCGATTGCGATATAGAGTGCAGCATCATTTGGAATACCCGGAATAAATCCCTTCACGATTTCACCAACATCAGGCGCTGCAAAAAACATCTGCGCCAAAAAACTCAATCCAATAATCGCAATCAACGATAAGATGAAGACTTCCATCTTTCGCATACCATAATTAAACAGCAGTAAAACAAGGAAGGTATCCAACACAGTAATGCTGACTCCCCACATCAATGGCAATCCGAACAACAATTGAAGACCGATCGCCATCCCTAATACTTCCGCAAGATCGCATGCAGCAATTGCGATTTCTGCCAATACATATAAATACAAGTTGACGAACCTCGGGTACATTTCCCTCGAAGCTTGTGCAAGGTCCCTGCTTCGGACGATACCTAGCCTGGCACTCAGGCTTTGTAACAATAGTGCTATCAGGTTCGACATGAGTAGAACCCATATCAGTTTATATCCAAATTGGCTTCCTCCTGCGAGGTCAGTGGCCCAGTTGCCCGGATCCATATAGCCCACGCTGATCAGGTAGGCGGGCCCCAGGAAGCTGAAGAGTTTCCTCCGGTTAGAGGCGGACTTCTTAATATCTACCGAGGCATTGACCTCGGACAGGGAAGGCATTGGTTCTTCTCTGGATCGCATGTAGGTTTTGAATTGATGAATCGAAGGGGTTTTCGGTGAGTAAAATAGAAGTTTTTAGGGCAATGGACTCGGCTGCTATCGGATTTTCAAATAATTCATACCCCAACTTACCCAGGGTGTGCCACACCTAGGTGTGGCACACCCTTTTGGTTGGAAAAAGCAAAAGTGGATAGCTTTTTTTCCAATCTATCTTTCCTACTTAACCATTTATTCCTCAATGGATAAGAGCAATTCCTCGACAACTTATTGTACGGAAATCCTGTAAAATTGATCAACCTATCCTCGGAACAATATCCACAGGACGAATAAAATATTGAAATTCTCCTTTTAAAAATCGAATAACCAGTTTCCCAGTAATTTTCGGATTCGCCCTCATAGGTTATTTATAGAATGAATAAAAATTTTGAAATCCGGTATTAGAAAATCGAATAACCGGTTTCTGTAGTGAGCGATTCAAGGAAGCGCAATCCTTTGACGGAATTCCCTTTCTTGTTCAGCCTTGGGCTCCAAACTGCTACGGCAAATTGACCTGGATGTACAGCTACTATTCCACCGCCGATCCCACTCTTTCCGGGAAGACCCACTTTGAAAGTATATTCTCCTGCTTCGTCATAAAAACCGCAGGTCTGCATGATCGCATTGATGCGCTTGGCCATGCTGGAGGTGATGATGGTTTCGCTATTTAAAACAGATCGGCCATGATTGGCATATAATAAATAAGTCTCGGCCAATTCTTTGCAGGACATTTCAATAGAGCACAACTTGTAATATAAATCCAGCACTCGATCTATCGGATTATGAATATTTCCGCACGAAGCCATCATATTGATGAGGGCAGCATTGCGAAAACCGAGGCGCGATTCTGAAGCAGCGACAATTTCATTGCTCGAGATTGTATCGTCTCCGGAAATCGTATGCATAAATTGTAAAAAAGCCTGCCATGGATCTGGATAGAGCGAACATAAAATATCACAGATCACGATGGCTCCCGAGTTGATCAATGGATTGCGTGGAATTCCTTTTTCATATTCTAATTGCCAAAGTGAATTGAAAGGATTTCCGGAAGGTTCGACCCCTACTCTATTCCACAGTGATTCACCAACTTGCTGAAAGGCCAACGTGAGCGATAAAACTTTGACGATACTTTGAACTGAAAATTTTTCTTCGTTATCGCCAATACCGTATTCACTTCCATCAACAGAACAGAGATGAATACCGAATTTCGAAGACGATACTGATGCCAGCTCTGGAATGTATTGTGCGACATGGCCTTCATCTTCCATATCCCGCAGGGTATAAAAGAGATCTTCGATGACGGGTTGATAGTGGATTGGCATAAGCTGCAAAGCTGGGATTAAAACTTGGATTTCATATTACTTTATCTGCTTGAATGATCATGCACTCCCGTGAAAATAGAAAAGGATAGGAATTGCTGGTTTTATTTTTGTAAATTAGGCTTAATAAATTTTTATGGATATGAAAATATTTTACTTGTTCTTTATATCCCAATTTATATTCCAGTTTAGTTTACCCGCACAAGACTGTCTTCCATCAGGAATAATATTACATTCCCAAGAAGAAGTTGATAGCTTCCCTTTATTATTCCCCGGCTGCGAATCCATAAAAGGACCTTTGACCATTGATGGAGCTGGTATAACAAATTTAGAAGCTCTGTCTGTGGTTATCAGCGTGCAGGGAGATCTTTCAATTCAAAACACTACCCTTTTAACTTCTTTACATGGATTACATAACCTGACTAACTTAGGCGGAAGTATCAATTTACAATTCAATCAATCCTTATCTGATCTTTCTTCTTTTTCATCAATCAATACCATTAATGGTGATTTACGGATAAGGTCAAATCAGCAACTTCAAGAGTTAATAGGATTTGAATCTGTAGTAACAATTAAAGATTCACTTATCATTATCAACAATCCGCAGATATTAAGTCTAAATTTTGAACAACTGAAATCTGTGGTTTCCGGTCTCAGTATTATTAATAATGACAGGCTTAAACATCTTTATGGATTTGAAGGCATCACATTCCAGCTTGGCGGTATTAAAATATTTAACAATGATTCTTTGATGGATTATCATGGGTTTGATAACCTATCTGTCCTGAGAAGTGAACTCTATCTTGATGGCAATCCTATGGCTCTTGATTTTTCAGGCTTCGAAAGTTTGAAGGAGGTAAGCGGGCTGATACTGGATAAATTACCATGCCGGGATTTGACCGGATTTAGCGCTCTTCAAAGAATCAGAGGCAATTTGGAAATTGCTTTAAATGATAAAATGGAATCCTTACAAGGTGTCCCATTATTACAAAAAATTGATGTGATTTTCGCTATTTACAAACTTAATCGATTAAAAAATCTGGATGGACTGAATCAGCTCCAGGAAATTAGGGATCTCCGTATCCAAAGAAATGATTCGATTATTTCCCTACAGGGTTTAAATGGATTAAGGACGATAAGTGCAAATATTGACATAAGCGATAATCCAATGCTTCAGGATATAACTGCTCTACTCGGCTCATCCGGTTTGACAGATCAAATACGCATCTCTAAAAATAAAAATTTGGAAAGTTTATATGGGCTTGACAATCTTTGCATTTCCCCGATAAGTGAGTTCATCATTGAGGACAATCCCAATCTGTCTATTTGCAACAATCCTTGTCTTTGCGCTCACCTTCTTCAGGGTGGTCCAAGCACAATCAATGGAAACAGCCCAGGATGTAACACCAGCAATGAAATCATCACATCCTGCATGGTAGCAAGTCACAATCCTGAATCAAACTACTCCATCCAGGTATCTCCAAATCCCGCCAATCAATTTCTGCAAATAAGTGGACTGCCCCAGGGAACTTTTCAATATTCAGTATTTGATATTCTTGGCCATGTGATTGAACAAGGGAAGGCAGTTCAACCGGTATTGGATATTCAGACTTATTCCACTGGCCTGTATCTCCTGGTTATCAATTCGGATGATCATATTACATCCCATTCATTTGCTAAATTTTAAATAAAAAGGAAATTCAAAGACAAAGTATTCTTTTAAAAACTAATCCTTAAGACCCAATCAAGTAAAATACGCCCAGCAACAATAGGATGGAAACTGGCATAACCACTAATACCATCAATACCAATTTTCTAAATCCTACCACACGACGAAACACGTATTCGGAGATGCCAAAATGAACAGGAAAAAGCAACAAACAATACAAAGCAAACACCATCCAGTTTCCGCTATCAAGCATCCAGTTCAGGCTGTAATAGCCTTCATCGATAAAAAATAAAAACAACACGACACCCAAGGTGGAAGCAACGGGAGCCAAAATTTTAAAATCCAGGTGATTGGAAGAAGGTAGCGTTGTATTCATTGGTTTCGATTTCGATTGATTTGTAGCCCTTTTAAGCCTTTCTTATTCTGCCTGTTGGCTGGATGTTTTTTCTAAGCTTCCCATTTTGCCGAAACTTTCAACTAAAGTAATACAAAGTATTCTTTGTTAAGAAACTGCAGATAGATAGTGTTGTGGCCGTCTTCTTCAGGCTAGTATTTTGCATATGATTTGGCCTGGAACACTTCCCTTACTCAATATAGGTTACCGAATACTAAACGTCTGTTCCAGTCAATTTCTCCATCATTACTTTTGACCACCTATAAATCACAAATTGCCAATTCAGTAAAAGAATTGTAGCGATAACTCATTTTTAAAATTCTCTTTATGAAAATCAATTTTACCTATTTTATTATTCCCCTGCTGTTGGTCAATGGCCACTTGTTTAGCCAGGTTCACCATGAGTGGAGCTTCGGTATCGGAAGTAAAAAATCAGAAGGACAAGGAGCTGCTTTTGCAGACTATGCCGGCAATATCTATTCCTTGATGGAAATGAAGGATTCGGTCGACGTAGATCCCGGACCTGGTGTTGAGCTCATCGTACCGGAAAAGGATTATTGCCTCATTCTGACTAAAAATGATGAGGATGGGAATTTAGTGTTTGGATACCCGTTTGATTTAGATGCTGGAGGTTATGGCGAGATCATGGAAGTAGCTCAAAATCAGATTCGGATAACCATCGGCTTCCGGGACAGCCTTGTTTATACTCATAATCATATTCGCGAATTACTTTTCAGCTTGCCAGGCTCCCACCTGGCTATTCTGACCCTGGACCTCGATGGAAAATTAATCAGGCACTATGTTTTTACAGCATCTGAAGGTCTATATTTTGCTGCTATGCACACATTGCCCGATGGCAAGATTTTGATGGCCGGCACCTTCAATGATTCCTTCGCCCTTTCTTCTCAAACTCCATGGAAACTATTTAGTGGTGGAGACGGCGATGGTTTTATTCTGTTGGCCGATCAGGACTTCAATACCTATTGGGCATATCAATTCAAAGGCACCGGTTACGATTATATAAATTCTATGGTTGTCCTGAATGATCAATGGATCTATTTCACCGCAGGATACGATGATACACTTTCCCTGTCCACTCCCCAGGGACCTATCACTAAAATCAGCGACGACGGTGATCAGGATGGACTCTTTGGATACATGAATCTATCAGGCGAAATCGGAAAAATATTTTTTGTCCAGGGACCCGGCTATCAGGATACGCGTGATATTGCATCTGATGCAGCTGGCAACATGTATATCTGTGGAGAATTTGAACATACGGTCAACTTTGCCAGCGCATCGCAACCACCACATACCATTACTGCTGATAATGAATCCGATGGTTACGTAGCTAAGTATGATACTAATGGAAACCTGGACTGGCTTGGCCAATACACAAGCGGGGATTATGGTGGCGCATTGACATTGGATCTAAAACGTGGAAATGAATTATATATCAGCGGCACATTTACTCTGAAAGGAGATTTAAATCCCGGGCCGGATTCCTTAATCGTCTACACTGGCTATCATTCTTCACCATTTATTTCAAAGCTATCGACCGATGGTGATTTCATTTGGTCAGTTCCATTTTTAACAAATGAAGTGGCAGGGATCCGTGCATTGATGGTATTGACAGAATCATCCCGTATAGTAGCCAATGGATTCTATTATGATTCTCTCCATTGCAGTGAAACGCCTGGTGAAAACTGGCTGCATGCGGATCATGGAGCCGATTGTTTTCTCTTTAGCCTGACAGAAGATAATGTAGTTACCGCTAACCATGAATTAAACACTGGATCCGTTACTGATCATGTGCAGGTTTTTCCAAATCCAACTTCAGATAACATCACTGTCAGGAGTGAGTCGGAAATTAAATCAGTTTTGGTTCAATCGGCTGATGGTAAGAATATCCGTGCATTGCAACTTTACACGAATGAAGTAGAAATAAAGATGAGTGATTTACCGACGGGTATGTATTATCTCACAATAAAGATGGATGACAAAGTCATGACAGAGAAAGTCATTAAAGAATAATTTTTAAAGATCAGGGCTAAAGAATTTCTTTGGCCCTGAACCATTTTACCTTCATGAACTCTCCTATTCCACTTTCCGATAAAAACCCCAGTAATAATCGGCAACAGGATAAGGAGCAGGTGGAGTATACCCTGAAGAGGTGTTGATGGTTTTATAAATGCCATCCATGTCAACATCTAGAATGTAACTGCCCAATACATATGTTAATCTTATACTATCTCTTAGCGCCAGATAAGTCTGGGTATAAAGAGGATGCCAGTTATTGGACTGACTTTCAAAAATGAAATCAATGGTTCCTGCATACATAGAGTCTCGAGTAATACTTTTCAATTTCAATATCAAATTATGAAGTGTATCAATGGTCGTATCTTGTTTATATATGTGCTCTTCAATCCTATCACCAATATAATCCCCTAACCACTTCTCCTGAATTTGTAGTAAAATTGTATCAATCGGATCATCAGGATTATCCATAGGGTCCGGATCGTGGCAAGCAAAAATGCTTAATAGAAAAATGAGATATATGAACCCGTTTTTCATTTTACAATAATAGTCTTTTATTGAAGAATAATTGGTCGCGCAATCAACTTCTCACCAGATTCAATTCTCACAAAATATAATCCCACCGGCAAGTGGTCATTAAATTCAAATTTCTGTTTCCCTGATTTTGAAAAAGATCTCTTTCCCATAATCTCGCCATTACTATTAATCAAAGAAGCTCGAATCGGCCAGGTTAATGTCTCCGGATCTTCAATTTCAATGTTTATATAATCAGAAGTGATCGTTGGATAAATTTTTATGGAATTCAAAACTGACGAAGAAGGCTCATGGATTGCGGTTTCCAATTCCAACTCATCGACCGGAAATGTCATAATTCCTCTTGCAAAAGTTGCAGCAATGATGGTATTCTGCACCGGATTATAATCAATATCATAGACAGGAAAATGTGGCATATTCGTTCCTACCCTATCCCATTGCCCGCCAGCATTGAAACTTACATACACACCGGCATCTGTGCCGGCAATCAAAATCGTATCCGCCGAAGCCGGCATGATGAAAAGATTGTTCACGCCCATCATCGGAATATCAGATGCAATAGGCGACCAATTCAATCCTGCATCCTCACTCCTGTAGATGTAAGGTTCAAAATCATTATCTCTATATCCGGAATGCGTAACGATCACTCCCAGCGGATTAATTGTCGAACAAACTATCGATGTCACAAAAACTCCAGGCGTTCCATCCGTAATATTCGTCCAGTTTGTACCACCATCACCAGTGGTCCAAATCAATCCATCCTGCGTTCCTGCATACAATCGCATCTCATCCAATGGTGATTGTGCAATGGCTGTCACGGCCGGGTATCTATTTCCTAAAAGAAATACACCCTTCGTCAGATCAGGACTGATTGGACTCCATTCTCTCAGCACATCATTCATATTGATTTTATAAACACGGTCAGAGGCGCAAAACAAAATCTTTGGATCATAAGTGCTCACTACAAATGGCATGTCCCAATATCGAGTTCCATCCAATCCTTCTGTCAATCGATGATAATCAACACCGAGATTATCGCTAAACCAGACATCACCATATTGCGTCAGTGCATAACTCCAATCCGGTTCCTCCGGATCAAACAACGGTTGAAATCCATCGCCTCCAAAAATGCGCGTCCATTCATTAAAGGTGGATGCATTTCCACCAGCCGTCCCATTATCCTGCGCCCCACCATAATACTGATCCGGTTCATGCGGACTCCATGTCGTGCGATAAAATTGCGTTGAAGGAATATTTTCAAAATCCTCCCAGACGCCCAAATTATTGTCTTCAATGCGGTAAGCACCACCATCGGTACCCAGGTAAATTTGATCATGATCGAAAGTAACGACATGCTTGTCGGCATGCACTTCATACGTAAACCATGACGGAGCCGCTAACGTCCAATAGAAACCTCCATCCTTTGTGCGATACAAATCAACACCGAGAATAAAAATATCATTCGGATCCTGTGGATTTACTTTGATAGCATCAAAATACCAACCGAATCCTCCCAATGCATCACAAGGCAAATTGAAAATCGGTGCAGTAGGAATGGTATCCCATGTCTGCCCGCTATCAATAGATTTATAAATATTGATCAACGCTTCTGTATATCCGCTGCAATAACCATCATCAGGAGTTCCTGTATAACTCACAAATAATATCCCAGTATTCGTGATCTCCACGCTCGTTCTGGAATGCATTCCTTCCGGCAAACCATTGTGTATGTTAATCCATGTTGCACCAAAATCATCACTGCGATAAACACCGGTGCCAGGACCTGTAGTAACTCCAACAGCATTGGAACGCAATCTCGTCCATGCAGTTGCAAACACACGACCTGATTTTGTGCGATCAGGTACGATATCGATGATGCCAGTGCTGTCATCGATCGTCAATGTTTTCTCCCATGTTGCACCACCATTCGTTGAACGAAAGATTCCTCTTTCATTTCCTTTTTGTGCCGGGAACCCCATTGATCCGACGTAGAGATATTGGGGAATATTGTCGATCGCGATTTTAGAAAGTATGCCTGCATCTTTTAATCCCTTGTATTGCCATGTTAAACCACTATCGTTGGATTCAAAAACACCAGCGCCGATAAAGTAGTAACCGGAAATATTGACATCACCTGTGGTGGCCCACATATGATTCGATTGCTGGGGATCAAATTCGATATCGCTGATTGACAATGAAGCCTGGTCATCAAATACAGGTGTCCATGTTTGACCTCCATCTTCAGTTCTGAATATACCGCCCTGAGAATACCCGATGAAAATGATGGAATCATTGTCAGGATTGACTGCAATCGTATTTACTCTGCCGCCAATGTTTCCAGGACCTTCCAGTGTCCATGGAAAATTAAGACCACGCTTTGTGTTTACATTGTGTTGATCATAGGATATCGAAGCATTGAGCTTGCGACGATACGTATCATAATGCATTTGGTAATCAGGATAATTGCGATCGAAGTAAAAGAGTTCGTTCGGACCCAATTCATCAGTGCGATTTCCCTCTTCTGATATCAATGCATCTTCAGCTTCAAATTTTTTTATTGAAGAAGAATTATAGGATGGTGATAATGTGATGACTCCGCAGATCAACAGGAAAAACGGGAGCCATTGGGTGGGGATGGGGAAATGTCGCATTCTCATGTAGGTCAAAAATACGCATATCCTGGGGCTAAGGTTCACTCACCAGCAAAATGAATTGGCAAGTGACGGACATTTGAATGATCTGCGTCAATGTGGTCTGACTTTTCCTTATTTTTTGATATATTTACAAAACCTGCGTTGAGTCAGTTCAGTAATTTTTTCTCTCTGAAATCCCCGCTCATGAAACTAATTATTATTTCTCTCCTGCTTTTTTGCCAGGCTATGGGTATTGCCCAAATTACTTTCGAAGAGATCACAGCGCCAGTAGATTTTAGCATTAATGCAGTGAGGAAGTCTCCAACAGGCGAATATTTTGTCCAGGCATCCAACGATTTCAAAAGCATTTATTCTTCATTGGATGGTACCCATTGGACGAAAGATAACTTTCCACGAAGTTATGTTCTGGATGAAGTTCAATTCTTCAGTGATGGCACTCCCTTTATTAAAAGTAGTGATCCACAGGAACAACTGATCAGAAGAAATGGTAGCTGGATGCCTATGGAGCAGACGGCCAGTTGTATTAAGAAGGATACTCTTTTCGGGTATACGAGCAATGTTTTCAGTTATAGCCTTGATAAAGGCGCCACTTTTATTACCTTATTTGAAGCTACTGAAGCAATCGGGGATATAGCATTTCAATTATGTAAGTTCAAGAATTATCTTGTTCTGCATTACAGTTCAGGATCTAGAGACTATTTGTCTGTATTCACGATGAACGGTGAAAGGGTTTTATACACCCCGCTTGCACTTAATGGTGGCTCTTCCTTCCTTTATAATTCTTGCGAACAAGCTTATTTCTTCGATCACGAAAATTTCTATCTTTTGAAGGAAGATGGACTTACATTAACACATGGCGATATTTTGGACATGTTCCCGTATTTTGTGTATGCCGATGAAATGGCTTCAGTCAATGGAAGTTATTTTATCCGGACCGGGAATACCATCTACAAGTCCCAGGAGTGTGAATCCAATTGGACAATTTTCGCCCAGGATGATCGTATTTCCAAGAATGATGCATTTTGGATCGATGACCATGAAGACTTGTTTTTATTGGATGTTTCCAATAATTTTTTTACTGAGCACGACTTCGGTTCGAGCAGTTGGGATGAAAAAAATCCGGGTATCAATTATCCTTACCTCATAGATGCCAACCAAGGTGGAAGTCAAAACCAATTAGCAGTGACTCCCTATTCGTTTTTCCACAAACATACGAATGACACCCAATGGACAAAAACCGATTCATTGAAAGGTGGATACGCCCAATTCTCTTATGCTCCTAATGGAGATTTGTATATGAACGACGATACGATTATTCTCTATTCACAGGATAATGGCATCACTTTCGAGAATATTACAATGCCCCCATTCAATCCTTGGGAAAGCCATAGGTTATATGTGTTAGATAATAACGTCCTTTTCCTGGTCTCCATTGATTTTGGAGGTGCCTATTATTCATTGAATAATGGAAAAGACTGGATTGATGTTCCAATCAGCTTTTTCCTGGAATACCCCGAAATTAAATTAGTGGATAATTACATCTACATCGCGGAAGCCGATAACCAGTACACTTTTTATCGTGTCAGTATTCTGACAAATGAAGTGTTGAGCGAGCAAATTACTGATTTGTTCGATTATTGGGGTGACCGAATGGGTATCCTCGATGATGGTACTTTTTATTTTTATGCCTGGGATCCTGCGAATGGAAACCAGGAAGGCATATTCCGATACCGTTTTGAAACAGGCCTGGAATTTTTGCCAGAACTAGTATCCCTTGCCGAAATAGGTACGCTTTACACTTCAGGTTCTGATCTTTTTTCTTTTACCCGCACATCATATGCAGTGTACGATGGCCAAACCATTCTATCCAATACTATTTCCGGCTTGCCTTCTACTGGTTCTCTCCGATTTTGGGTGACCGATGATGATTACTTAATTGCATTTATTGGCTCCAACCGGTTTTTTCGCTCCGCTGAACCCCTTTCGTATCCACAATATATTACTGGTAATATTAGCCAGGATCCAGACAAAGACTGCATTATGGATGCTACTGATAAAGGTTTAGGCTATTGGCAACTGAAGATTGAAAACGAACATTACTTACGAATCAACAATTCTTATCCCGATGGCGATTTCAAATTCTCTGTTCCAAAAGGGAATTATACCTTAAGCTGCAAACCCATTACTTCTAATTGGGATTTATGCGAATATTCTTATCCTGTCACCATAGATGATCATCATCTGACTGTTAACCAGGATTTCCTTGGTATTGGATTAGCTGCTTGCGCGGAATTAGCAATCGATTTTTCGACACCTCGATTGCGAAGGTGTTTTGAAAATACCTATACGATCCGTGTTCGCAATTTCGGTCCTGAAGCTACCTTCGGAACTACGCTGACACTGAAATTGGACCCCTATTTTGAATTTATTTCAAGCACTTTGCCTTGTACTTTGGTAAATGATAGTACCATCACAGTTGACCTGGGCACATTGGAGTTGAATGAAACTGTCACCTTCAAGGTCGTCTTTAAAATTTCATGTGATGCTCCATTAGGTACATTGCATTGTCTCTCTGGTGAATTAAGTGATGACAACCTTTGCGGTCTATCAAGGTCATCATACAAAGAATGCCAGGAAAATATCGGTTCCGTGGATCCAAATGACAAGCGAACCTTCAATGAGCAAGGATATGAAACTACTGCCATTGAAAAAGATGAATATATCTATTACCATATCCGGTTTCAAAATACCGGGACAGATACCGCTTTCAAAGTAAGGGTACTTGATCCTCTCTCTCCCATGCTTGACCTGGGTACCCTGGAGATGTTAAGCGCAAGCCACCCCTATGAATACGAGATTACAGATGGTCCTGCACTTTCTGTTACGTTTGATAACATCCTATTACCGGATAGCACGATCAATGAAGCTGCATCGAATGGTTTTCTGAAATTCAGAGTGAAACCTCTTCCTCAATTTGATTACGGAACAGAAATCCCCAACCAGGCTGGAATCTTCTTTGACTTCAATGCACCCGTGTTGACGAACCAGACAGTACTGACTATTCAACATACGGTAAGTACCCATGACATTGAGGACAACATCGAATTTACATTATTTCCGAATCCAACAAATTCCAGTCTGCATTTAGTCCTACCAGACAAAGATGCCGATCGCGTAAATGATTTTGAAATAATAGATGCTTTGGGAAGACGACTGATCTCTGGCAAAATCAACGGGGAGGAAATTGATGTAACCAATTTGTCTCCTGGCCTCTATACAATTGTACTGTTGGACAATAGGAAGAAAATGGGCAGGAAAGAATTTGTGCGGATTTAATATTTCCCTTTTACCTGGTTTATTTCAAATACGCTTTCATTGGGTCCCAATAATACTGGTACCATCCTTCTTTTAGACTCTGATAGTTTGCTTCCGGTACGTCCTTTTGAATAAAAGTGAGCTTGGTTCCTTTGGGTGCTTTTTCCAAAACAAAGGAGCATATAGAATAATGATCATCGGGCCATCCATCTTCCTTGAAATGCCAGGCTTGTTCAATGGATTTATTTTCCTTCAATTCAATATTGTATCCATGACAGTATCCTCCAAAGACAGTAAACTTTCCATTTGGCCGACGAGTCATGGATGTTTTCGTTCCATGCAGTTTTGACATTTTCCTGGAATCCAATAAAAGATCATAGATCGTACCCGGCGGTGCCGGAAAAGTTATGGTTTGACGTATGGTTTTTGTTTTCATCGTTAACGGATTTCATATGTAAATATCATACGATTTTAGGATTGAATTAGTAAATTGTTTCGTGAAATATCTCAATCAACACATCAACACATCAACACATTAACACATTAACACATCAACACATCAACACATCAACAAATCAACAAATCAACAAATCACTAAATGCTATGATAAAAGGCGTCCACACCATGTTCTACAGTTCAGATGCTACGGGCATGCGCAAATTTATCCAGGAAAAGCTTGGCTTTAAGTCCACCGATGTTGGGGATGGCTGGCTCATCTTCGAATTACCGGAAGCTGATATGGGTTGTCATCCAGCTGATGAAGAGCATGGAGCACCGTCCGGGACTGCTGATATCTCTTTCTATTGCGATGATATTCATACCACGGTAAAAGAGTTAAAAGAAAAGGGTGTTAAATTTCAAGGTGAAGTTGAAGATCATGGATATGGTTTGGTGACGCACTTTGAGATGCCGGGGGATATTTGGGTGCAGTTGTATCAACCAAAATACGGGAAATGAAAAGGGAGGAAAAGGCAGAAAAGGCGGAAGGGGCAGAAAAGGCGGAAAAGGCGGAATGGAAAAGATGAAATTCTCTGCGCCTCTGCGTCTCTGCGTGAAATATTTTCTAAGCGTTTCTATCAATGAAGAATACACTACCATTTCGCATCATTATGATTGATCCACCGTCAGATGTTGATTATGGTATCCAGGAGGGATCGGGTTCTGTTTATGAAACAATTCAGAAACAACGATCAATTGGGAAATCGCTCACCTTTTATTTTGAAGTGCGCATTGGAGAAAGTACGGATGATGCACCTCGATTTTTAGGAAAGGTTGTTCAAGGCACGCCAAGTGAGCGGTTTGTTTATATCGATATCGGCACTTATGCCGGACAGAAAGACTCTGTTTGGGCGCGGCGATTGAAAATCCCATTACGTGGAATTTCTAACAAGATGATTGATAAAGTAATGTCTGACCCTAATTTGATTTTTGAAACGACAGTTCCGGGATTTGCAAAAGATATGGGGCCGAATTGTGGGACGGTGAAGCCGTTTGAAGGATGGAAAATAGTTAAGCGAAATTAGCGCCTCCCTCGTTCGTTTCGACTTCGCTCAACGACCGGGGAAGAGCTCCACCTGATATTGTTTCGACTTCGCTCAACAATTTGGATTTCATTAAATATTTCTGATAAATCAATTTGCGTTAATTCGTGAAAATCAGCGGCAGTTGAGGAAGAACTCCCCATCGTTCGTTTCGACTGCGCTCAACGACCGGGCCAAGCATTCACGTACATTTGTTTCGACTACGCTCAACTATGGAAGAACTTCCACATTTCAAATACAATCCTGATGCTCTCAAACACGGCATCATTAAAAAGGAATCGATCACCTGCCCTGTTTGCCAGCAGGACCGTGAATATGTTTATGACGGACCTTTCTTTTCCGTGGAAGATGTCAATGATATTTGTCCATGGTGTATTCATGATGGTCGTGCTGCGAAAAAATATGATGGAACCTTCATTGATGGCGCATCAGCCGAAGATATGGAAGATGATGAAAAAATAAATGAGCTCACTAAGCGCACGCCGAGTTACACCGGATGGCAGCAGGAACATTGGCTCAGCCATTGTGATGATTTCTGTGCCTTCAAAGGGTATGTGGGATGGAAAGAAATCAAGCCCTTCAAAGACGAACTCGAAGATGACCTTGAGCAGATCATGGATGATTTTGATTATGAAGAAGATGAATTAAAAGAAAACCTGGTCAACGGGTCGGGGATGCAGGGGTATTTGTTTGAGTGTTTGCATTGTGGGCAGCATCGGTTACATGTGGATATTGAATAAGCGAGATATTTTATTTTATACATCAATAAATGCAAAGCGGGGTCCGTTTCGACCGCTAAAATAGATTCCTGTACTGAGCGTAGCCGAACTATCAAAGAAAACTGTTTTATCCCTGTATTCCCGCCAGGTGTAGTGATCCTAACCTGGTAATCAGGCATAGGTATAGTGCTCCGACAATCAATTATGATTTCGTCGAAATCCTTTTCCACCTTGTTTACCAAAAAGGCATCGTCCTTTATGGTAAGTGTCTCGAGACCCTCCAAATGTTACCGCCTTTGAAAGGTTTTTTTAAGAAATTTTACTTAGCCCTCGTAAAAGCGACTATTAACAAAAGAAATTTGCGAGGCAGATATTCTATTCCCCTTCAGGGGTTAGGGGCAATAGCCTTGGGGCTAGGGGCTTCAGGGTTAGGTTAGGAGCAAATCACTTCCACAAATTCACCTCCGGACTCAACTCCACATTAAACTGCTGATGCACCGAAGCAATAATTTGTTGAGCCAAATCCCAAATTTCAGTTCCAGTTGCATTTCCATAATTGACTAGCACAAGCGATTGCTTTTCATATGAACCGGCATTACCCACTCGCTTTCCTTTCCAGCCAGATTTTTCAATCAGCCAGCCAGCAGGAATTTTAGTCAAGCCTTCAGGATCAGGATAGCCTGGCAAATCAGGATAAGTATTTTTTATATGCTGAAAATGCTCAGAAGAGATCATTGGATTTTTAAAAAAACTTCCGGCATTACCGATCACCTTTGGATCGGGCAACTTGCTTTGTCGAATTTCAATGACAGTAGTACTCACATCCCTGATTGACGGATGTATAATTCCTTTTTGTTGCAATACATCACGAATAGAACCATAAGTTGTATTCACAGTATATTCTCGTTTCAATCGCAAGGTCACTGCAGTAATAATATATTTTCCGTGGGCCTCTCTTTTAAAAATACTATCCCTGTATCCGAACTTACATTCCTCTTTTGAAAATTCTCTTAGATGACCGGTTCCGATTTCAACAGCTTCCAAACTTTCAAAAACGGAAACCAACTCCACTCCATATGCCCCGATATTCTGAATCGGTGAAGCACCAATTGTTCCTGGTATCAATGATAAATTTTCAATTCCACCCAATTCATGATCCACTGCCCACATCACCACCTGGTGCCAAATTTCACCACCCTCGACTCTAACTAAAACATCAGGACCTTCTTCCTTCACCATTTCAAATCCTTTCAGTTCAAGCCGCAATACACTTTTATGAATGTTTCCAATAGGAAGAATATTACTTCCACCTCCCAATACCAACGGGTAATCCAGGTACTGCGCCGCCAACCTCAATTCATCAATCTCATCAATTCGGTAGAGATGATCGCAAGTCGCTTCCACACCAAAGGTGACAAAGGGCTTGAGAGAAGCGTTATTAATTAATTCCAATTCGTGAGTAGTGAGTAGTGAGTAAATTTTAAAATATTAACAAGGAGTAAAATCTAAGTTTCATTTCCTCAGCCTCAGCCTCTAAATATCAAACTGCAATTTCGCCAACGCACTGTAAATCCCTTCATGCTGGCTCAGTTCATCATGCGTTCCTTTCTCGATCACTTTTCCATGCTCAAGCACATATATACAATCCACATTCCGGATTGTTGCAAGACGATGGGCAATAATAATAGCTGTCCTTCCTTCCAACAATCTTTCCAAAGCTTCCTGCACCACTCTTTCCGATTCTGCGTCCAAAGAGGAAGTTGCTTCATCGAGAATTAATATATCTGGATTCCGTAATACTGCCCGTGCGATAGCAATGCGTTGCCGCTGACCACCAGAAAGTTTTATCCCTCTCTCCCCCACTATGGTATTGAATCCATCAGGGAAGGTTTGAATGAAATCATAACTATTGGATGTCTTTGCTGCATGGAACAAATCGTCTTCAGATGCATCAGGACGGCCATAAAGAATATTTTCCCTGATCGTTCCTCCAAAGAGCAATACCTCCTGGGGCACCAACGCAAACACTGACCTGTATGTCGAGAGATCTAAAGATTGGATGTCTTTGCCATCCAGGAGTATTCTTCCTTTTTGCCAGGAATACAATCGCATGAGTAATGCAGCAATTGTTGTTTTACCTGAACCACTCTGGCCGACGAGGGCAATTTTTTGTCCCGGCAATATATCCATGTCAATTCCTTTCAACACCCCGACATCAGGTCTTGATGGATATTCGAAATACACATTTTCAAAAAGGATGTGCCCCTCTACCTTTGGCCTTTCCACATGTGATGGAACACTCACTTCAGTTGATTCATTTAGTATCTCACGAATTCTCTCCGTTCCACCTAATGCAGCAATCACTTCAGTGTAAAAATTTCCGAGACTTCCTATCGCACCACCAATGATGGCGGTGTAAACAATAAATGAAATTAATTCGCCGGGAGTCATCTCCCCATGCTGTACCATCCTGGCACCAAACCACAGGATAAAAAATATTGCACCGAAGAGTACGATGATGATGAAACTGGCGAATGCTGCCCGATGCCTGGCGAGTTTCAATGACGTATCTACAACAATACCCATCTCTGATTTGTACCGCCCGTATTCCAGGGATTCATTCGTAAAAGCTTTTACGGTCTGAATGTTTTGGAGCGTCTCTTCTACTACTGTATTTGTTTTAGCTAATGACTTTTGCCTGGTTTTTGAAAGTTTACGAATATACTTTCCAAAAAACATTGCTCCCACAACAATTAATGGAAAAGTGGCCAGCATGGTCAGGCTGAGTTTAGGCAGCGTGATCAACAGGAAAACAATTCCTGTGAGCAGAATTAATATTTGACGGATGAGTTCAGCCAGTGTTGTGGAAAAAACTGAAGACAATCGGTTGACATCTTCTGAAATCCGGGAAGTCAGATCACCCACCCTGTTCTTTTCAAAAAAATAAATGGGCAGCGCGATGAGCCGTTGATAAATACTGCTGCGAATATCCGCCATGCCCTTTTCACTGACAATGGCAAACAAGATCACGCGGAAATAACTAAGTACACCCTGTATGACTAGGATGATAATGAGTCCCAGGCCGATCTGATTAAGGGTAAAGCCAAGTTTCCCTTTACCATCCGCCACATCAGCCATCTCACCTGCCATCTTTGGAAAAATCATAAAGAGCATGCTGCCCAGAAACAGCAGTATCAACCCTATAATAAATTGCCACCGGTATGGCCGGATGAAGGCCAGCATACTCTTTGCCTCCCGTAACTGCTGCATTGTGAGGCGTTTAGCCTTCTCTTCTCCATTCAAATTTTCCTGACTTCGACGCGTACTCATAAGGGTGCAAAAATAGGTTTTAAGACCAGTAAGCACCATTTTAATTCACCACTATAAAAATGGAAAAGCCCGGGACTTTTCCCGGGCAGGCTTCTCCAAAAAATCGAAAACTTAAAACGAAAACAATGGCAAAATCAAGGCTAGTCAAATAAATATCTTTCGTCGTAGTCGATGCCGGCGGCTTCGAGCATGGTGATGTACTCGTCTCTATAGTCTATCGTTTTATGATGCTCTTCTTGATTCTTTATATAGTGGATCAGGTTTGGCATTGCTGATTGGTCATATGAAAACGCAGCATATCCAGATTGCCAATTCGTAAACTCAGGGAAGAATTCCCTTTCATCAATGAACTTGTGGCTCGAAATCTTTATATCCTTGACTAAGGATGCCAGTGGAACTGACTGATGCATCTTTAATAATATGTGCAGGTGGTCTTCCATCCCATTGATTTGCCAGGGAATGCATCTGTTATTTTTAATAACGCCACCTATGTATGCAAATACCTCCTGACGCTTTTCCTTTATCATACAGGGATTACGGTATTTGGGACAAAAGACGATTTGATATAACAATTGGGTATAAGCACTCATGACATTTACTTTTCTAAATAGTAGTGTCTCGAGAAGTCCAAATGTTACCGTGAAATCGAAGATTTTTTCAAAAAAAATTATTTGAGCCCTTCGGGGTCGGGGAATCTCCCATTTTCTTTAGGTGCCTTAGGTGCGACCCAAGGCAATCATTATTTAACCCCTTTCGGGGTTGAAAATCTCGAAGAGATTTAGAATCCCAAAGGGGATCTTCCTTTTCAAATCGCCTTGGGTGCGACCCAAGGCAATCAATATTTAACCCCATTCGGGGTTGAAAATCTCGACGAGATTAAGAATCCCGAAGGGGATTCAATATCGGTTGCCACGGGTGAAACCCGTGGACGAAATGCCTGGATGTACCCCCATGAAAAAGGTCTGGGCTTTAGCCCAGACCTCAAAACCAACCTCTTGAAATGAATTATTGAGAAATTTTACTCACATTTTCTTTTGATCAGCATGGCTTATCATACAGATAAGTATTGCCTTTGATCATATCATCACCTTCATCATCTGTCACAGTAAGACGAGACATCTTCATCTCCGATGATGGAGTCACATCATCTAATTGAACTTTGCGACGCGCAAATGCAGGCACCTTGGTCATCTCTGCAATCCATTCCGAATTTTGCATGCGGCTTGGATTGATATTCATAGATGGTACAGGCTCTTCTGTTTTGCGGGAAGCTTCTTTCTCGCGGAGTGTGCGCCTGATCTCTTCACGTTTTTCTGTTTCATCAGGACGAACGTAAGGCTCATTATAAGTGTGCCTGGATTTTTCTACAGGAATAGGCTCCGGAGCTTTCACTACTGGTTCGAAATCAATGGCGCGTTCATTGGTGATTTCAAAATCATCATCGATGCTGCCTTTGATGGCAATACCCATGTCCTCATCGATGCCCACCATGATCTTGTGTGAATCGGTCTTGTCGTTCTTCAGCATGTTTTGCTCGAAACCGGTAGCAATGATCGTTACGGATAATTTTTCACCAAGAGATTCATCAAAACAATTACCCCAGATAAGATCGGTTCCGAATCCTGCTTCTGCCTGCACATACTCCGTGATTTCAAATACTTCATCCATCGTGACCTCAACACGGCCGGAAGAAATATTGAGCAGGATATGTTGTGCACCGCGGATGTCATTGTCTTCGAGCAGCGGTGAATTCAATGCAGCTTGCACAGCTTTACGTGCACGATTATCACCTTCATAAGAAGCGGTACCCATGATGGCCACACCGCTTTCTCTCATCACAGTGTTCACATCTTCAAAATCCACGTTGACATAACCTTCCATCGTGATGATCTCGGCGATACCGCGAGCTGCGGTAGTCAAAATATTATCTGCTTTTGAAAAAGCATCAGATAGTTTCAGATCACCGTGCAATTCTCTCAACTTGTCATTCGAGATGACGATGAGAGCATCGACATTATTCTTCATTTCTTCCAAACCTTCCAATGCCTGGCGTTTGCGGCGACTGCCTTCGAAAGTAAATGGCAAGGTGACAATTCCAACAGTAAGGATGTCCGCTTCCCGTGCTGCTTTGGCAATGATCGGTGCAGCACCAGTGCCTGTTCCACCACCCATACCAGCAGTCACGAACAACATCTTCGTACCATCCATTATAAAATCACGGATCGCATCAATAGATTCAATGCAGGCTTGTTTACCCATTTGAGGGCGCGAACCTGCACCGCGGCCGCCAGTCAATTCCGGACCTAACCGGATTTTCACCGGAACATCGCTTCCTTCCATCGCCTGGTTGTCAGTATTGCAGATCGCGAAATCAACGCCATTGATGCCTTGCTTGTACATGTAGGATACAGCATTGCTTCCACCGCCACCAACACCGAGTACTTTGATGATGCTCTTTTCCATTTTTGGTATATCGAATAACATGATGTCTGAATTTTAGATTTGGTATTATAATTTGATTCCTGATATGTCTATGGCTTAAAGAAAGTCCTGGTCCGGTGTAGCTTCAAAAAACTCTTTCGTTTTATTGAGCAATCCTTCATACCATTTTGGTCGATTGCGATCATCCATAACCTCCTTGTTGCTCACATCAGTCGGTTTTGGTGCCTCTTCTTTAGGCTTCAGGACATCAGGATTTTTAGTATTGACCAACATGTCTGTTTCATCGGGATTTTCCGGAGCTTGTAAACCGTGAATGATCAACCCGATTGCTGTAGCATATATCGGACTGGATACGTCATCACGCTGACGTGAAGCGATATGTTCAATCGGCAATCCAACTCTAGCACTCATGCCCGTACGATATTCAGCGAGCAGATCAACTTTATTCAACAACGCTCCTCCACCAGTCAGCACGATGCCACCGATGAGTTTGCGCTCATATCCTGATTTCTTTATTTCCACGCGAACGAGTTCAAGAATTTCTTCCATCCTCGCCTGGATGATCAGGGCAAGATTCTTTTCAGAAATCTCTTTGTAATCCCTTCCATTGAAACTGGGGATCGTGATGATGCGATTATCGACGATGCATTCCGCCAGTGCAGAACCAAATTTTTTCTTCAGTTTTTCTGCCTGCTCATACATCACTGTACATCCTTCTTTGATATCCGCTGTGATAACATCACCACCGAATGGCACTACTGCCGTGTGACGAATGATACCTTCCTGGAAAATCGTGATGTCAGTAGTTCCACCTCCGATGTCCACTAATGCCACTCCAGCTTCTTTCTCTTCTTCACTCAACACCGCAGCTGCAGATGCAATTGGCTCCAGCACGAAGTCCGCTACTTTGAGTCCTGCTTTCTCGACACAACGTTCAATATTTTTATGTGCTGATAATTGCCCGGTGACCACATGGAAATTTCCGATGAGGCGATGACCGCACATACCGACAGGATCCAGGATTCCTTCTTCATCATCCACAGTGTACTCCTGTGGAAGGATGTGAAGAATTTTATCACCAGGAGGTAGTGCAAGGCGATACATATCATCAAGCAGCGTTTGCAAATCTGATTTTGCAATTTCTTTGTCTGCATCAGCAAGGGTGAGTATACCCTGATGTTGCAGGCTCTTGATATGTTGTCCCGCTATACCGGCATATACTTCGAGGATCTCGAGGCCGGCACTTTTCTCCGCCTGGATCACCGCTTCTTCGATTGAGCGAACGGTCTTATCAATGTTAGCGACTACACCGCGACGAACTCCCTCAGAAGCCACTTTTCCAACGCCCAGGATTTCGATGCTGCCGTACTCGTTACGACGTCCGACCATGACGCAAATTTTCGTTGTGCCGATATCGAGCGCAACGACGGTCTTGGACTTTTGAATTTCTCTGTATCTCATGAGGTAAAAAATTTATTGGTTTAATCTTCTTTTGGCAACGATCTGACCTGCAAACCGTGTATCGATATAGGAGTATGCATCCCACCCTTCAGCAGGAAGCGCTTTTTTATAAAACTTAGTGATCCGTTCCACTTTACTTTCCAGATCATCTGTATTGCCCAGCAAAATTCTTGATGGACCTAATCTTGGTACCAACCAAATCTTTTGTGGCGACTCCACATAAATCTGATCAATCAACGGACCCATGAAATCATCATCACGCAACATCGTCGTGATCTTAAAGAGATCTTCCATCGGCCATTGTTTCAAATCCGGACCCACCGGAAAATTTCCATTGACTAAAGGAACACGTGCTGTGAAATGTGTTGACACCGGCATGCGAACTGTATCAGTATCGATGTACCAATGATGTCCACTATTGTCCACTATCCGCATCAAGGGAATACGTTGATGAAGATTTAGTACCAATCGTCCTGATGCACCCAGGAAAACATCTGCTTTCCGGATGTAAGGATTCAAAGCAAGAAAATCTTCAATGGCCCGCATGTCTACCATTTCAATCGACAATCCTTTTAATGGCCCGAACTTTTTCGCGACCAAACGTTCAAACTCTTCAGGTTGTATCAGGTTGTTGCCTTTATCAAGCAATACCACTTCTGCCTTGACTTCCTGGATAAGATTCTTTTCCTGGTATCTCGCCGCGGTCAGCGTCAGCCCGGCCAGGACGGTGAGGAACACCACCCAGACAAAAGCTTTTATGCGAGATTTAGTCAATTTCATTTCAAATAATATAATGTGCACTACTTCTCATTCCTCTCATTCTTCTCATTCCTCTCATTTTCCATATAAAGCCCTGATCAATTCAGGAATATGTTTATCTAAGTCCCCGGCCCCTAACGTGATCAATACATTCGGATGCTGGTCGATCACCCATGAAACCCAGTTGTCTTCTCTCAACCATTGTTTGTTTGGATTTTTCATGAGATCAAAAATCGTTTGGGAGCTTACTCCGGGTATTGGTTCTTCGCGTGCCGGATAAATGTCAATGATCACCGGTACATCTAAAAGATCAAGTGCATCTGCAAATCCTTGCGCGAGATCTCTCGTTCTCGAATACAAGTGAGGTTGAAAAACACCTAACACAGGTCCGCCAAAAGTTTCAATCGCTGCCGTAATCGCTGCTTTCAGTTCTTCCGGATGATGCGCATAATCATCAATCAATACATGCTCATCATCTTTGTAGCGAATCTCAAATCTCCTTGACACTCCTTTGTATCCAGGCAAAGCATTTGAAAGTCCATTTGCATTACCACTCACTTCAATCAACATAGCACATGCTGCTGTTGCATTTAACACATTATGTCTTCCGGGCATCAGCAATGCCATGTCTTTCACTATTCCACCCGGTGTCTCCAAATCCCAGTGCCAAATACTTTTCTCGACACGAAGCGATGAAGTGTGATAATCGCCTTCATCAATTCCGTAGGACCTGATCTTCACATTCTTGCTGATCAATTCATCGAACACATCCTGGCTGATCACTTTCTTCAAATCATTTCTATATAATAGCAATCCTCCCGATTCGATTTGCCTGATAAACTGACGATAACCGAGTAACATTGATTCGTAGGTACCGTAGATATCCAGGTGATCCGCATCCATCGCTGTCACAACAGCCCATTTTGGAAATAGTCGCAAAAAGGATCTGTCATACTCATCAGCTTCTACCACCATCGTGTCCAAACTTTCTGAATAAAAATTTGAATGATAGTTTGCTGCAATTCCTCCCAGCAACGCTGTGTGTTTATGTCCGGTCGCCGTCATCAGGTAACTGATCATGGATGATGTTGTTGTTTTTCCATGTGTGCCTGCCACTGCAATCGTATCAACACCTTTCGTGACAATCTCCAAAGCCTGCGAGCGTTTGAGCATCGGCACGTTGAAGCGGATGAAGTGATGTTTCAATCGACTCGACTCCGGAATGGCCGGAGTATAAATCACCAGGTCCGGATATCCGTGGAGTTCTTCAGGATCATCATCGAAATGAATATATGCTCCTTCTGCGCTCAACTCGTCCGTGATCATTGATGATTGCCGGTCATATCCACTCACTTTGATTCCCCAGAGCATGCAACACTTCGCCAATGCACTCATCCCTATCCCACCAATGCCGAGAAAGTAAATGTGTTTATATTCCTTCAACTCCATCATCGCTTGCCTGATTTTGCAATTTGAATGATGATGTCCGCTATTTCATCGGCTGCATTCGGTCTTCCTAATTGTCTAATGTTGGTCTCGAGGCTTTTTATTTCCTCGGGATGGTCCAACAAATGCAATGCTTCACCAAAAGCTTTTTCAGGAGCCTCTGCATCAGGGATCAACACTGCAGCGCCAAGATGAGTTAATGATCTTGCGTTGTGCGTTTGATGATCCTCCGCTACATAAGGTGACGGAATCAATATTGCAGCTTTACCGGTTAGGCAGAGTTCACTGATTGTAATGGCACCGGCCCGCGCAATCACCACATCGGCAATCGCATAAGCCATATCCATTCGATCGATGAACACAAAGGCCTTCACATTTCCAAGTCTCGCTACTGATGAGTCCAGGTATTTTTCGGCGTAAAGCTTCCCAATCTGCCAAAGAACTTGTATATCATTTCGACCTGCTATCAGGTCGTGTGATTGTTGTATTGTGTCATTGATTGTTCGTGCGCCAAGACTTCCACCAAAAGCAAGGATCGTTTTCTTATTCGGATCAAGTCCAAACATGGAAGCGGCTTCTGCTCTCGAAATTTCTTTTCCCAACTGGCTTCGCATCGGATTACCGGTCAGGACAATTTTTTCTTTTGGAAAATATTTCTCCATTCCCGGGTACGCCACACAAATGGTGTGAGCTTTCTTGGCGAGCAACTTATTCGTGATTCCCGGATAACTATTTTGTTCCTGCAACACACCCGGTATTTTCATTCGGGTAGCTACTTTCACTAAAGGTCCGGATGCATATCCTCCAACACCGACCACCACATCAGGATGAAAGGATTTGATAATCGTTTCACACCGGATCATACTATGAATCACTTTCAGTGGAAAAGAGAGATTTGAAAAAGTGAGTTTACGCTGGAGGCCGCTGATCCATAATCCTTTGATTGGATAACCGGCTGCCGGCACTTTCTCCATCTCCATTCTTTTCTTGGCACCTACAAACAATATGTCAATGAGCGGATCGCGTTTTTTCAACGCATCGGCTATCGCTATAGCCGGATATATATGGCCACCTGTTCCTCCTCCACTGATGATCACCTTCATTCAGGCAGCGGCTTAATTTCAACTTTACCTACATCGCCTGCCGATTGTTCGATAAAACGGCTCACACTCAATATCATCCCGAACGAAATGCAAGTCAACAACATAGACGTACCTCCCTTACTCACCAATGGCAATGTCAATCCTGTCACTGGCACGAGATTTACGGATACAGCTATGTTCGCAAAAGCTTGTATGACGATATTCAAACACAACCCCATCGCGAGCAAGGCACCAAATGTTTTTGGACTTCTTGTTACAATAGATGTGCATTTCAAAAAAAGCAACAGGAATAAAAAGATGATGATCAATCCGCCAAAGAGTCCATACTCTTCGCAGATGATAGCATAAATAAAATCGGCATAGGAATACGGCAGATAATTACGTTGTGTACTCAATCCCGGTCCAACACCAAACCATCCTCCATCGGCAATCGCAATCTTAGCTTGTTGAATTTGATAACCACCATCTGAATTGCTGAAGAATTCACCGAAGCGGCTCACCCAGGTTTCAACCCGGAAAGCACCTGGAAACACCATGCCTATTAAGATCAAGGCACCCAAAAATCCTACTCCCAGGACAACCAATAAACCGATATATTTTAAATGCACGCGACCAACAAACATCAAAGTCATGCAAGTCACGAACAACAACATTGCGGTGCTGAGATTATTTGGTGCGATAAGTCCGCAGATGATGATAATCGGCATCATCAGTGGAAGGAATGCGCTTTTGAAATCTTTAATCACTTCCTGCTTCATCGAAATCGATCTCGCCACATACATGATGAGACCCATCGTAGCGATATCTGATGTTTGAAAACTCAACCCAATTCCCGGAATAGAAATCCATCGGCGCGCATCATTGATCTCCGGACCGAAAAACATGGTGTAGAGCAATAATGGAATCGATATGATGAAAAGGATCGGTGCTATTTTTGAAAATACGGTATAGTGCGTATTGTAACAGAGATAACACAGGAAGAGACCCACCATGGTAATCACAACGTGCTTGATCATATAGATCTCTGCATGTCCCCCATTATATTTGAAAGCGATCGTACCAGTTGAACTGTACACCGCAAGCACTGAAGCCAGGCATAATAAGGCCACGATGACCCAGATACCCCGGTCACCTTTTAGATTTTTGGCAATATGTATGGCTCTATACATCTTCTAATTCGTTCACGACTTGCTTAAACTGATCACCCCGATCCTTATAGTCTTTAAAAAGATCGAAGCTGGCACAGGCCGGTGATAACAAAACTGTATCTCCGGGTGATGCAAGCGAAGCAGCTCGACGTACTGCTTCGCGCATCGTTGTAGTTTCTGATAGTTGAAAGACCTCCGTCGAAAAAGTTTCATATAGTTTTTTATTATCGAGGCCAAGGCAAATCAATGCCTTGACTTTTTCTCTCACAAACTGCATAACAGGTCCGTAATCATTTCCCTTATCCAATCCTCCCGCAATCCAGATCACTTTTCCTTTCATGGCTCCTAATGCGTAATACACCGCATCTACATTAGTCGCTTTGCTGTCATTGATGTATCGTACACCTTTCTTTTCTCCCGCCAATTCCATCCGATGTGCTTCATTGACAAAAGAATTGAGCGAAGACTGTAAACTCTCCGGTGGACATCCTGCCAATAATGCAGCACGTGCAGCGGCGAGTAAATTCACCTGGTTATGTCTGCCCATCAATCTTGATGTGCTCATATCCAGGATGAGATCTTCTTTCGCATACACTTTCTCATCGCCCACTAAATCCGATTCGCGGATCGACCAAAGCCGTGCTTCCATTTGATTAGAAACTACTTTGGCTACGGTCACCGGATCCATCGCATTGTAGATCAGTGTATCCTCTTCCGTCATCGCATTAACAATCCGCATTTTCGCTTCTGCGTATTTATCAAGACTGTAATCATACCGGTCCAAATGATCCGGCGTGATATTGAGTACAATCGCAACATTCGATCTGAATGCAATCACATCTTCGAGTTGAAAACTGCTCAACTCACAGACATACCAATCCGCAGTGCTTTGCGCCAGGTAATGACAAAACCCTTCTCCCACATTACCAACTTTTGCCGCACGAATTCCTGCTTCATGGAGGAAGTGATAGCATAAACCGGTCGTGGTGGTTTTACCATTGCTTCCGGTGATCCCGATGATTTTTCCATTGGCATGACGATAGGCCCATTCAATTTCCCCGATCACTTCTATGTGTGATTGAAGAAGGGCTTGTATCACGCTGCTGTCATTCGGAATTCCCGGACTCTTGACGATAACATCGCATTTCAATAACTTTTCAAGATGATGTCCCTTTTCTTCAAAAGGGATCTGGTGTTCGCTTAGTGTTTGTTTTCGATCTTCTTTTATTTCATTGTCATCGCTGACCCACACGTCATATCCTTTCGATTTAGCCAGTAAGGCTGCTCCTATTCCACTGATACCTGCGCCCAGCACTCCCACCCGCATGCCCATCTCATCTTACTTTTAAGGTGATCAGGGTGATGACAGCGAGCATGACGCCCACAATCCAAAACCTCGTAACAATTTTTGCTTCATGCATCCCTAACTTTTGAAAGTGGTGATGCAATGGAGACATTCTGAATATCCTGCGGCCTTCGCCGTATTTTCTTTTCGTGTATTTGAAATAATAAACCTGGATCATGACGGACAAAATTTCCACCAGGAAAATGCCGCATAAAAAAGGAATCAATAATTCTTTCCGCAGCACAATCGCCATCACCGCAATGATCGCCCCTAATGCGAGACTTCCCGTATCGCCCATGAATACTTTTGCCGGATAAGAATTGTACCAGAGAAACCCGATGCACGCTCCGAGGAAACATGCACTGAACACCACCAATTCGCCGGAGTATGGGATATAAAAAATATTGAGATAATCCGCGATGATCGTATTACCACTCACATAGGCGAGTATCGCTAGTGCCAATGCAATGATGGCTGAAGTTCCTGTTGCCAATCCATCTAGTCCGTCGGTAAGATTTGAACCATTGCTGACTGCGGTGACAATGAGGATGACGAGTGGAATAAAAAAGAGCCAAACCCAATTCTTCGCATTATCGCCCATGAATCGAACAAGGGATTCATAGTCAAATTGATTTCCTTTTAAAAAAGGAACATTTGTCAAAGATGTTTTGCAATAGACCATGTCTTTCCATTCGCCAGGAACAGTTTTATCCTGGATCTGCACATGGCTGACCACCTGGTATCCATGTAGCGCAGCTTCTTGTGGTGTCAAACGCACTACTACATCGCGATGGAAAAGCATCACTAAACCGATGATCAATCCCAATACCACCTGGCCGAACAATTTGAATTTTGCTTTGAGTCCTTGTTTGTTCTTTTTGAAAATCTTGATATAGTCATCAATGAATCCAATCACGCCCATCCAAACGGTCGTCAACACCATCACAATGATGTACACATTGTTGAGCTTCGCCAGGAGCAGGCATGGAACAAGAATGGCGAGAAGAATAATCAATCCTCCCATCGTAGGTGTCCCTGCTTTTTGCATTTGACCTTCAAGTCCCAGGTCCCTCACGGTTTCCCCGATTTGTAATCGTTTCAAAGAACGAATAATCTTATTGCCCACCAGGAGGGCAATCAATAATGAAAGCATGATCGCCATCCCCGCCCGAAAAGAAATTGACATCACCATGGCTTCACCAGGTAAGTCAAATTTTTTATACAGGTATTCAAAGAGGTGGTACAACATGCTTAGCACTCAACTTTTTGTTCTATAGTTCATCCCGAAAGTGCAGATGCTAGCGGGTGGGCCCATGATCTTTATCATGCAAGTATCCACCCGCTGCAACTGCTAAAACCAACCTGAGAATGATAATAGAACCTATCTTATATATCTTCTATGCCAGCGCTTCTGCCAGCACTTTTTTATCGTCAAATGGGTAGCGGTGACCGTTGATCTCCTGGTATTTTTCATGACCCTTGCCGGCGACTAATAAAATGTCTCCGGGTTTCGCCATCATCACACCAGATCGTATTGCTTCTCTTCGATCTGAAATTCTCAACACATGATCTTCTTTCTCTTTTGGAACTCCGGGCCACATATCATCCAGGATGTCTTCCGGATTTTCTGTTCTCGGGTTATCAGAAGTAAGGATGGCGAGATCAGCCAGTGTCGAAGCGAAGCGCGCCATCTCTGGGCGTTTCTTTCGATCACGATCACCTCCACAACCCACCACACAGATGATGCGTGAACCTGGTTGTCGAATCTGGATGAGAGTGCTCAGTACATTTTGAAGCGCATCAGGGGTGTGTGCATAATCCACTACTGCAAAAACTGATTTGCGACCAGTCACTACTTCAAAGCGACCTTCTGCAGGTGGCAACTGACTCAAGACCATCAGTACCTCTTCCTGGTCCTCGCCCAGCAGCATTGCAGCACCATAGATGGCCAGTAAGTTGTAAGCATTAAACTTACCGACCAATCGAACATGCACATGTTTTCCGTTCAGTTCAAGTTGTAACCCATCAATCCGGTTTTCAATAACCTTTGCGCGGAAGTCAGCAATTTTGGTCAGACTGTAATTTGAGACCTTAGCAACAGTATTCTGAACCATGACTTCCCCGTGTCGGTCGTCCGCATTGATGAGCGCATGTGCCTGAGCACTCAATCCATCGAAGAATAATTTTTTAGCGCGTATGTAAGAAGGAAAATCACCATGATAATCCAGGTGATCATGCGTCAGGTTAGTGAAGATGGCTACATCCCATCGGATACCATCTACACGATGCTGATCCAGTGCATGACTGCTCACTTCCATAAAGGCATGAGTGCATCCTGCATCGACCATTCTCGCTAACGCAATCTGAACTGTTACTGCATCGGGTGTTGTATACCCTGCAACTTCAACTTCATCTCCTATCCTGTTTTCTACAGTTGACAACAACCCGCATTTGTAACCGAGAGTTTTGAACAACCTGTATAATAATGTAGCAATCGTTGTCTTTCCATTCGTTCCCGTCACACCCACCATAGTAAGTTTGGTGGAGGGTTCGCCATAAAAAGTACTGGCTACCTTTCCTAATGCTTCTGCAGAATTATTGACCCGGATCACACAAACAGCATCACTCACGTCAACATCCTGATCAATAATCACACATACGGCTCCACGATCTACCGCCTTGTCAATGAACTCATGTCCGTCATACGTTTTGCCTTTTACAGCTACGAAAACGGCACCTTCCTCAACTCTGCGTGAATCGAAATGAATACTGTTCACTTCCCGATTCACATCGCCTCTTATATTTTTTACGCTGAGGTTGACGATCAACTCTTTGATAGTCATATTATCCCAGTGTCAAATAGATAGTCGAACCTTTGATAATGGGTTGACCACTTTGTATTGATTGATTCTTCACTCGTCCCACTCCACTGTACTGCACATGTATTCCTCTATTTTCAAGGAGATAAATGGCATCCCGGATTCCCATTCCATATAATTCAGGGATGAGATTTTTATCCAGGATATTTTTTACTTCCATTTCAATTTCTTTTCCACCGGCCAGTCTTGCCCAATCCCCTTGTCCATCCACTTTAGTATCCATGTCCAACTCATCCACAATTTCATTCAACTCCTCTTTCTCACTCCATCCCGCCAGACGTGATCCATCTTTGTATGGTATCGTATCTGGTAATTCCACTTTGGTTAAAAGATCTTTGTCAATACCCATGCATCGATCAGCAATCTTTCTAAAAACAGGCAATGCAGCTTCTGCACCATAAAATCCACCCACTACCGGATCATATACCATCACGAGGCAACTATACTTTGGTTTATCCATGGGAAAGTATCCGACGAAGGAGGCCATGTATTGTTTGCGCGGACTATTTGGATCATAATAATCGGTCCTTGCTGTTCCCGTCTTTCCGCAGAACATATAATAATCAGGCTTGTAGTTTTTAGCGGTTCCGTTTTCGACCACACCTTGTAATAATTCTTTTACTTTCCGGAGCGTAGATGAAGAACATATTTTACTATCCACTACATCTGGCCTGAATCGCTTGATCGTTCTTCCTTCTTTTGCGATTTCAGAAACGATATAAGGTTTCATCATGCGGCCATCATTGGCTACTGCATTGTACAGTCGAAGGATTTGAAGAGGGGTGAGCCTGCACTCATAACCTGTTGACATCCATGGTAATGTTGTACCACTCCAGTGATCATCTTTCTTCGAAGGATCTTTAATCATCGGTGCACCTTCACCATCAAGTTCGATACCAGTGGGTTCGTCCAGGTGGAATTGACGAATGCGTTTTACAAACTGGCTGGCTTTACCATCATGACCATAATAATTCTGAACCAATTTGGCAACACCGACATTCGATGATTTCTCAAAGGCTTCCCGAAGAGTACTTTCATGTATGCCATGTTCTTTCGAATCATGCATGGTCCGATCGAAAAACTTTCCTGTTCCGCCACCCAGATCAACTGGTGTATCGAGGTCAGCACCATCGTCTTCAAATAAAGCCATCATGCTGGCGAGTTTGAATGTTGATCCTGGCTCTGATGAAAAAGCAACTGCATAATTGTAATCTTCATCATATCCTGTTGACGGATCTCCACCGAGATTGGCCATCGCGAGAATTGCGCCGGTCTCTACATCCATCACTATTGCGGTTCCTTTATCACCCTGACTATGCTCGAGTCCTTCGAGTAAAGCATATTCAGCGATGTCCTGTATTTCAGGATCGATAGTCGTCACGACATCTGCTCCACGTTCGCCCTCAAGATCAGAGAGGTCCGTTACCGGGATCCATGCTCCCCCGGTGACGCGTTGCATCAATCGTTGTCCTTCTTCACCTTTGAGATATTGATCAAAGGTCCTTTCCAATCCAATGGATTGTGCGTTGTCGCGGTCAAGGCCCAGGGTTCGGCTTGCCAATAATTTATACGGCTTGACACGGACATGTTGGCGGTCAATGATGAGGCCACCTTTATTTTTTCCTAACCTGAAAATCGGAAAGGTCTTAATACGTTCGAGATCACGGATGCTGATATTCTTTGCTAACAAAGCATAGCGGTCACCACTTCTTCTTTTCTGAATTAGCCAATCTCTCATTTGAGATTTGCTGACGGATGTGTTGACATACGTTGTCAGGTAATAAGCAAGACTGTCAACATTTGTTTTAAAAATATCTTCTCTCAATCCATCTGCTTTAAAATCAACATGCAGATCGAAAAAAGGAAGTGATGTCGTCATCAAGCTGCCATCTGAAGCAAGTATATCACCACGGTCAGCCACCAATGGAACATATTTGAGATAAAGACTATCACCCATGCTGCGCCATTGATCACCTTCCACTATGGAAATCTTAGCGGCTTTGTAAAAAAGCATGCAGGCTACCCCCACCATCGCCAATGCGACGATGTAAACCCGGATCAGTAATTCTTTCTTTATCTCTTTCATCTGTGGGGGACAGCTGAGGTCTTATCTGATGACCACCGGATTTTGAGTGAGAAAATGCAGATCCTGGTCCTTCACACTTCGTTCGATCATCGTAGGGGTGGATTGATACATGAGATCGGATTTGATCGTCATATATCTCCATCGTTCTTCTCTTAATTCATGCTGCAGCGCTTGTACTTTCCGCACATTGCGTTCAGCAAAATGTACATTGTAGATATAGATCACGCCAAGTCCCGTCAGGAAATACAGGAACGGAAGATTCTTGTAGATCATCCTGGTTCCTAGTAGACGGTATAGCGAGTTCTTGATTGCCATTTTATAGTGAGTAGTGAATAGTGAGTAGTGAGTGGGTTTTATTTAATTGGTATGATGTTTGTTTATTGTGAGTGGGTTTGGGTCTTGGATGTAGTGATGGTGTGATTTAGTGATGTTGTGATTAACTTCTTACTTGGTTATTGGTTATTCGATATTGATTATTTACTTCTTAATTGGTTATTGGTTATTCGATATTGATTATTTACTTCTTACTTGGTTATTGGTTATTCGGTATTGGTTATTTACTTCTTACTTCGTTATTGCTTATTCGATATTGGTTATTTACTTCTTACTTCCTTATTCTTCATTCTTACTTCCTTATTCATTTCTCCTACCCGCATCTTCGCGCTCCTCGACCTCGGATTCCGCATTTGTTCTTCGACATCAGGTTCGATCGGATTTTTAGTGATCACTTTCCACATCGTTGTTCGTTGTCCGAAAAAATCTGTTTCTGCTTCACCTTCGAAATTGCCTGACTTAAAAAACCGCTTCACTAACCTGTCTTCAAGACTGTGGTATGAGATCACGACCAATCGTCCTCCGGGCATCAGTACTTGTTCGGCATCTCGAAGCAAATCCTTCAGTGCATTCATCTCATCATTGATCTCGATTCGCAAAGCCTGGAAGAGTTGGGAGAGGTATCTCATCTTTTGTCCCCTGAAGACTTCCTCTGCGAGAGTGACGAGCTGACCGGTAGTCGTGATGGGTTTTAATGTTCTCGCTTTGATAATATGGTGAGCTAATGTTTTTGCATTAGTGACTTCACCATATTGGGAGAACATGCTTTGCAACTGTTCTGCGTTGTACGTATTCAATACATCGGAAGCAGTGAGTTGTTGTGATCGGTTCATTCGCATATCCAGTGCTTCATCAAACCGGTAAGAGAATCCTCTTTCGGGATCATCAAACTGGTGTGAACTCACACCGAGATCAGCGAGGATGCCATTGATCTTTCCGTTTACGTTGTAATATTTCATCCATCGTTGCAGATGGCGGAAATTGGAAGCAATCAAGGTCACCCGATCATCGCCCCATAGATTAGTAGCAGCGTCGGTATCCTGGTCAAAAACAAACAGGTGACCTTTGTCATCCAGTTGGCGAGTTATTTCTCTGGCGTGACCACCTCCGCCGAAGGTGGCATCCACATATAATCCATCCGGTTGGATTTGCAATCCATCAAGAGAGGATTGCAGAAGAACCGGCACATGGTATTCACTCATTGGACCCTTTGGTCCGGAGATGGGCGATCTTTTCTGCCAGGCTCGATATGTCGCTGGGTTCAGTTTGGATCAATGCCCGGTATGATTTCTCATTCCACATTTCGAGATAGTCCCCAACGGCAGTGATGATGACCGTTTTGTCGATCTCGGCGAATTCAAGTAAAATCTTCGGTAAGAGGATCCGGTCTGCTTTGTCCGGGGTGAATGCAGTCGCACCTCTGTAGAAGAAGCGTTTAAACTGTCTGACTTCGGGTAGATATTCGTTGAGGCCCTGGACTTCGTTGAGTTTTACGTTCCAGACATCTTTTGGAAAAAGATAGAGGCATCGCTCGAAGCCCCGATTTGCCACAAATTCACGTGATTGGTCCTGAGTCAACTGATTGAGGATGGCAGAAGGCAACTTAAGACGTCCTTTCTCGTCCAGTTTGCATTCATATTCCCCAAAGAAGTTGGTCATTCGTTCCATTCTCAGTCTTGTAACGACTCAAATGTAAAAATACCTCCCACTTTCTACCACTTTCTCCCACCGTTTATTTTTAAAAAACCACCGGAAAACTTCATCTCGGGTGGCGGTATTCACAAATTAGTGATACAGTGTTCTCAATAAATGAACATCCTATATTTCAATAATGTAAATATATAACAATTTTATATAATGCAAATATCTATGAAAATAAATTGACTACAGATAAAAGGGAAGTTGAATATGAAAATGCTTTAATATATAAACCAAAATCAGCAGTCGGCGTAAAGGATAAAGGAAGCAAAAGAGCAATGTCATAGGAAGTCCCCTCGGTTGGTGAGCTGTAGCACGAGGATGAGTTTAGCTGGTCGAACCATCAGCGGATTTAGGGGCAAAACGAAGGCTCAGGCTTAGGCTGAGGCTGAGGAAAGTCTGACTGGAATAAATCACCTATATATATGGTGTGCCTTATCCCACCCTCTCATCTTAGTCTCCCTTTTTGTGGCTTAGATTTCTTGTGGTCATAACAAATTCAAAGCCACAAAGGCGCAAAGACTCAAAGAAATCATTCCGCCCTTCCTCTCTTCCGCCCTTCTGCCCTTCTGCCCTTCTGCATTTCCGCTTTTCTGCCTCTTCTTCCTCCGGTGCTCCTTTGCTCCATTGCTCCTTTGCTCCCTTACTCCCTTGCTCCTTTTTCGCTCGAATCCTAGATCCCTCCCAGCGAATCCTAGAACCCCAATAGAGATGAATGGTCACCGCCGGAATATTGACCCATATTCTTAACCACAAATCTCTGCATCATGAAAAATTCAATTCTCATTACCCTGCTCCTGGTCTGCTCTCAATTTGCTTTCAGCCAGACCGAAACCAGTTCTTCTCCCTACTTCTTCGTTCAAAAGAAAAATATCGGAGTGGATCTCCTTCCTCTCAAATCGACTTCAGCTAAAGTGAATATATCCGGTGTCATCGCGGATGTTGAAGTCGAACAAACTTATACTAACGAAGGAAAAGAAGCCCTGGAAGCCATTTATGTTTTTCCGGGTTCTACGAATGCCGCTGTCTACGGTCTTGAAATGAAAATTGGTCAACGCACCATCACCGCTAAAATCGAAGAGAAAAATAAAGCACGTCAAATCTATGACACCGCAAAAAATGAAGGCAAGCGCGCCAGTCTCCTCGAACAACAACGTCCCAATGTATTTCAAATGAATGTGGCCAATATCATGCCTGGTGATACTATCATGGTTCGATTGAAATATACCGAGTTGATCGTACCCGAAGATGGAACCTATTCCTTTGTCTATCCTACTGTTGTCGGCCCTCGCTATATCAATGGCCAGGAACAATCGAATACGAGTTTTGCAGCGATGCCTTATCAACACCAGGGTCAATCACCGAAATATGATTTCAATCTTGCAGTGCATTTGTCCACCGGATTACCGGTACAAAATATTTCGAGTCCGAGCCACAAGATCAGTATCAGGAAACCAGATCCTTCCACGGCTGACATTCAATTGAATGACAATGGCGAAGAAGGAAACCGCGATTTTGTTTTGCAATACAATCTGAAAGGAAAGAAAATAGATGCCGGCATGCTGGTGTATAATGATGGAAATGAAAAATTCTTTCTCTGCATGGTGCAACCTCCCAAACAAGTGGACATCAAAAATATTCCACCACGCGAATACATTTTTGTAGTCGATGTATCAGGCTCCATGTATGGCTTTCCATTAGATGTCTCCAAGAAATTGATGACTGATCTGATACTTGGTCTTCGTCCGTATGATCGATTCAATATCCTTCTCTTCTCCGGAGGAAGCCAGTTATTATCTCAACATTCTTTGTTAGCCAATACCGAAAATATTTCAACAGCCATCACTTTTATCGAGTCACAACGCGGTGGTGGTGGAACTGAATTACTCAGTGCACTTCAAACCAGTCTTGCTCTTCCCCGTGATATTGAAGGTCTTTCAAGGTCGATAGTCGTGGTGACCGATGGATATGTTGGTGTAGAGCCTGAAGCATTTGAACTCGTCCGCAACAACCTCAATCAAGCTAATTTATTTGCATTCGGAATTGGAAGTAGTGTCAATCGTTTTCTCATCGAAGGTTTAGCGAAAACCGGTCAGGGTGTACCCGCCATCGTTTTAAATCAAAGTGAAGCCAGTGATGCTGCAGAACATTTTAGAAAATACATTGAAACTCCTCTCCTCACCCAGGTCTCTGCACATTTCAATGGTTTAGATGCCTATGACGTAGAACCTTTATCTATTCCGGATGTACTGGCTGATCGCCCGATTATTGTCTTTGGAAAATTCAGAGGTGAGGCTAAAGGAAGCATTGAGATCACAGGTTACCAAGGTGTTGAAGATCAAACTGCTTCACTGACTCCATCTGATTATGATGCCATGCACCCTGGAAAGGACAGAGCAGAAAAGATAACGTTGAAAGTGGATGTTCAAAATGCAACCTCTTCTCTTCATCATAGTGCATTGAAATACCTCTGGGCACGAGAGCGAATCAAACGTCTTTCTGATTTTGGAGACTATAATCCAACCCAGGAAAAGATAAATGAAATCACTTCCATTGGTCTTTCCTACAACTTACTGACAGCATATACTTCTTTCGTTGCTGTCGATGATGTGCCTGTGAATGATAAAGCTTCTTCTCAACGAGTAGTGAATCAGCCTTTGCCGATGCCTGAAGGGGTCAGCGATTCTGCGATTGGATTTTCTTTGGGTATCATAGGAATGACTGGAGTGCCTGCGGATGGATTTGGATTAATCAACTTGTTGTCGATAGCAACCATTTGCTTAATCGGATTATTTTTTTGGAAAAAGAGGAAATGGATGCATGGAGCTTTTATCCTAATCCTCGCTTTTGGATGTTGCATGAGTTGTAGCACAAAAAAAGAAACGATAGAACCCGTCGATAACCATTGCGCACAAGCTTCTAAAATAACCTTCATTTTGGGAGAAGATGATAATAACGCCAATCCGTATTACCAGAAAGCTGCTGCATTCTACCACCAGGTTGATCAGGATGGAACCTATGTGGTTTTGGATAAAATAAGGTCGCTAAAAAACCTGCATGATTATTTAGCCAACAATATTCCATCACAGGGTGCATGGAAGGAAATCAATCTTGTCATCCATGGCAACCAATGGACCGGCATTGCTCTTCCTGTTAGCGAAAATGGTGAAACCCGGACCAATGCAAAGAACCTGATGCAAGCAATGTTGAAACAGGAATTCAAGGCCCTTCCGGATGCGGTGGTGAATGACCAGACGAAGGTGAATATTTATGGATGCAGTGTTGGTCAGGACACTGCATTATTGTACCAACTTTCAAAATTCTTTACTAATCAATCCGGTGTAGCTCCCGCTCTCATGGCCAGTCAACATTTTAATATTTATTATTCCTCTTTCGAAACTCCAGGTAAAACAGAACGCCTGGAAGCCAATTGTTTTTACATTGCTTATCCACTCGAACATGCACCGTCAACGGGTGAATTAGCAAAGGCACTGGCTACTAAATATCCCAATGAAAATATTTCATGGGCAGATGCATTAGGCCGTCAGGCTTTGAATCCCGAATTGGCATCCTATGCATACCAATTTTATATACCACTTCAATGGACATTTTTGTATGAAAATGAAAAAGAGCGGCCATCTTTCAAATGGCAGGATGACATCCGTCGTTGGATTAAAAATCAACCAGATTTGAATAACACGCTTTCTGAAATGCAATTCAAACCAGGTGATTTTTGGTGGACGGCGAACGCATCGGAAGAAAAAGTTTCCCTGTTTCAATCGCTTCCCGCCATTAATCTCCGTGGAAGTACCAGGATATATTGTGTACTTGTTCCTATCTTGGATAATTCAGAAGGATGCTAAAGAAATTAATTCTCACCTTTTCCTGCACGGCCATGTTATACATGGCTGTGCCTATTTGCGCGCAACCCTTTTCCTTCAGGACTTTTTCGCTCAGTGAAGGATTACCTCAATCGCAGGTGACTTGCACATTTATTGATCACCAGGGTTATCTCTGGGTGGGGACCATTGGTGGAGGTCTATGCCGGTTTGATGGAAAAGAATTTGAAGTTTTTTCTACTGACTTGGGTATGACGTCCAATTTTATCCGCTGTATCGGGGAAGATCAAGAGGGCCGGCTTTGTGTAGGAACAGATCGGGGCCTGTATATTTTGTCACGTTACTTTCATCAAACAGAAAGTGATCACGTACCAGTCAATACCATTTTAAATTTTGGGAAAGATTCGATCCTCGTAGGTCTCTCAACTGGCTTAAATATTTATAATTCAGAAAATCATCAATATTCCAAATTGAAATCGGACAGCCTTGGGGCAATTTTAACCTTGTGTGCGAAAAATAATTTCTACTGGATCGGAACTTCAAAAGGACTTTGGAAACTGGATCCTTCTTCCCGACGAATTCAATTTATAGGTAAAATGATCGGGCAAGGAATCTTTCACATCATACCCGGCGCAGAAAATGAATTATGGCTAGCCAGCTGGAATGCAGGTATTATTAAATACAATATTGCTGAACAGAAAATTGATACTGTCATTCGAGATGCATCTCTGCAACTTCCGCAATGTATTTATAGAACAAATGAGGGACTCCTGTGGGTGGGTACTCAAAACAAAGGACTGGTCCTCATTAATCTAAAGGAAAAGAAAATCACCACCTATTCAGAAAAAGAGGGATTGCCCCATGTGAATATTAAATCCATCACCCCCGGAATCAAAGATCAACTTTGGATAGGCACTTCAGGCGGCGGATTGGTGCTTTGTGAGAAACAAAACTTCAGGCAATTTGATAAGAGTGATGGCCTGGCAGCGAACAGAGTTTATTCTGTAACCAGTGGACACCACGATGATGTTTGGTTGGCCAGTGGAAGCACATTACAACATTTCGATTCTACAGGATTTAAAACCTATGACCTGGATAGCCTGACACAAGGAGCAAAATGCAAAACGATCGCTGTTGATCAGTCGGAAAGAATTTGGGTGGGTACTGAAGGGAAAGGAATTGTAGTGGTGGATAAAAATAAAACCATGGCCATTGATCGTCGATATGGTCTGCCTGATTTATATATTCAAAAAATAGCGGTGGATCACACTGGAAAAATATGGGTCGCTACATTTACAAATGGAGTATTTTCTATCGAACTTGATTCAAATCATCATGTCCTGGTAACACCACATGCTCTGCCCTTTAAAAAAATCAGTGCATTGTTTATAGGAAACCAAAACAATGTATGGATCGGATCGAACGACGGACGCGTGATCTCCATTCATAACGATGTAATTGAAATGCAAACTGATTCTGCATCCGGATTACCTCCGGTAGCTATCAAATCAATGGCAGAAGATACTTTCGGGCGATTCTGGATTGGCACAGAAGGAAAGGGAGTCTACTTCAAAAGCCTTGCCGACATGAAATTCGAATCACTCAATGGCAAGATGTCTTTAAACTCCCAAAACATTTATCTACTTCGTTGCGATCTGCAAAACAATATCTGGGCGGGAACTGAAAAAGGAGTGAACAAAATTACTTTTGAAAAGGATGGCCGCATTTCATCTGTCATTGCTTTTGGACAAGAGGAAGGATTTACCGGAATCGAAACGTGCCATGATGCATCCATTGTGGATGATGAAGGAATTATTTGGTTCGGCACTATGAATGGCCTGATGAAGTATACACCAGGACAAGTAGAGACGCAACAAGCACCACCAAAGATTCATTTCGAAAATATTTCACTCTTCTATAAACCTTTGTTTGATACCAAGTATATGCCTTTCGTCCGCGATGACAACACTTTAAGGCCGAATACAATATTTGATTACAGAGACAATCATTTGAATTTTGAATTTAAAGCCGTTGATCTCACTCATGGGGAAGACCTCTGGTATCATTGGAAAATGAATGGCATCGAACAATCCTGGTCACCTCCCACTCATCAAACCAGTGTTAACTACGCAGCTCTACATCCGGGAACTTATACATTGCAAGTGCAAGCAGCAACCGATACGCTTCAATGGAGTGAACCGATTGAAGCATCCTTCACTATCAAACCAGCTTATTGGCAAACCACTTCTTTTCGTGTTGGAGCAATTTCATTCAGCATATTGCTCATCAGCCTGATCGCTTATGTTTGGACGCGAAATCTCAAGAAACGAGAGGCTGCCAAGCGGAAACAATTAGAGATCGAAAACAATATTTTGCACCTCGAACAAAAAGCGCTGCAGTTGCAGATGAATCCTCACTTCCTTTTCAATGCCCTGACTAGCATCAAATCATTAGTTGGCAAAGAACACCTGGAAGAGGCTCAACAGGAGATCAATGCCTTTGCTCAATTGATGCGTGGGATATTAAATAATTCACGGAAACAGGTGATCACTTTGGCCGAGGAAATAAATGTCCTGGAAAAATATCTTCACATCGAACAACTGTGTCATCAAAATAAATTTCAATATCATATTCAGGCAGACCCACAAATCGATCCCGAAGAACTTGAGTTACCACCCATGCTGATCCAACCGTTTGTTGAAAATGCAGTTGTTCACGGTGTTGCACATCTGCAACATGAAGGGCGCATAGAGATTCAATTTGAGAAAGAAGACAATTTATTGGTTTGTCATATCACGGATAATGGTGTCGGGAGAGAACGTGCAGCACGATTGCGGGAAGAGAAGAAACCGGGACATCAACCGGTAGCCGTGGAGGTCACGCGTGAAAGACTGGAAGCATTGCGCGGTCATCAACATTACATTGCCTATACCATTGAAGATAGTAAAGATGAAAGTGGAAATATAGCAGGCACTAAAGTAACTGTGCGATTACCCTTAAAAATAAACTGGTAAACATCATGGCAAAAATAACAGGAATGATCATTGAGGACATGATCCAGGCACAGGAAGTGCTTCGCAATGAATTGACTATTCATTGTCCCGAAGTAGAAATCATTGGAGTAGCAGATAGTGTGGTACAGGGTGCAAAGCTCTTGCGACAATCGATGCCGGCTATTTTATTCCTGGACATCCTCTTAGGTGATGGGACCGGATTTGATTTATTAGAAATTTTTCCAGAGCTGACTTCGCGCATAATTTTCGTTACGGCATCAGATGAATATGCCATCCGGGCATTTCGATTTTCAGCAATTGATTATTTATTAAAACCAATTGAACCGGAACAATTGAAATCGGCTGTTCAGCGTGCGGAAAAACAACTGGCTTCAAAAGATGAACAGCTTGCCTTATTGCGTTCTACGATTAGACATCCGGATCAATTACCTGATCGCATTTCGCTGCATACCCAGGATAAAATTCAAATTGTCATGATCAATGATATTGTTCGTTGTGAAGCGGCTGATAATAATACCTGGTTCTTTCTTAAAGGTGGTGAGAAAATATTAGTGACTCGTACATTAAAACAATTTGATCAAATGTTGGAAAAACATCAGTTCATTCGTGTCCATCAATCTCACCTGGTGAATATTAATTTCCTGCATGAATACATCAAGCGGGATGGAGGTTACCTGAAATTAAAGAATGGAGACCAGATACCTGTAGCGCTACGCAAGAAACAAGAAGTGATGGAGTTGCTGCAGAACTGGGGCTAGTAGGAATAAGGAATATCGAATATCGAAGGAGGAGGTAGAAGTGGTGGAAGTATAAGTATAAGTAGGAAGTAAAAGTACTAAGCGTGAGGAGTGTCATTATGCTTTAGGGGAATGCCGATTAACTCCGCCCTTCAGGGCGGAGAAAAGCCAACGAGAAATTTCAAAGGGCTTTAGCCCTGCATACAGGTGCTCTTTCAGGACTAAAGTCCTTAGAATTTTTTGCCCTCATTTCACGGCCATAAATGGCCGTGTTAATCAAACAATTTCCAAGAACAATTTCAAAAGATATGCCGATTAACTCCGCCCTTCAGGGCGGAGAAAAGCCAATGAGAAATTTCAAAGGGCTTTAGCCCTGCATGCAGGATCTCTTTCAGGACTAAAGTCCTTAGATTTTTTTGCCATGACTTCACGGCCATAAATGGCCGTGTTAATCACATAATTTCAATTTTACGGACATAAATGGCCGTGTTAATCACCAATTTTCATGGCCTTAATTGGCCGTGTTAATCACCAATCTCCAATTACAATTTCAAAAGATTTGTAGTAGAACTTTTCTATATTGGTCTGCTTAATCACCCCACCCCATGAAATCATCCATCCTACCCATTTTCTTTCTGCTCATGATTTGTTCCTGCAGTCAATCCCAGGTGGCCAACAATTCAAATTCACTTAGTGGTCCTTCAACACCTGAAATGGAGAATTCTGTGAAAGCCAACACACCACACGATGTGATCAAATTGACCCGACGTGAAATAGTCGATAAAGAAGGCACCGGACTGGTGGCCTTTACTTATTTACTTCCTTCAGATTGGACCGTGCAGGATCGATTGTATTGGGAAAAAGCGGATGCCACCTTACCCATACGAATGAAAGCGATCATGCAAAGTGGCGATGGAAATATGGGCGTTCAAATCTTTCCGGATGTTCGCGCTGTATATAGCACCGGGCCGACAGGAGTCTCCGGTTATCCACCTCCACAGGATATCGTCAGTGGCATGAAAGCGCTGATTGCTCAAGAACGCAAAGGAAAAAACATTCAATATGTGAGCCAGAAAATAGTTAACAATGCTTCTCAAAACACTGCACAAGGATTCCAAACGTACCAGGCTGGAGTGATCAGAATCGAATACGATGAAAATGGCCTTTCCATGGAGGAAGAATTTTATGGAATAATGAATGTGACTTCTGCCGTCATGCCTGGCGCGTATGGAAATTTGACAAGTGTTGTTTGGGCCATGAATGGTTTGTTTGCCTGCAAAGCTGAAAAAGGAAAACTGGAAGCTTGCCGGAAAATAGCAGAGACTGTAACTACATCTTCGACAGTAACCAAGCCCTTTTTAAATCGTCTTTTGCAGATCATCCAATTGTTATCTGACCAGGTCTATGCGCAGATTTATGCGGCTGGACAAATCAGCCGGGTCATCAGTCAGACCAACGATCAGATGATCGCCAACATCGATGCTTCTTACAAACAAACTCAAGCCGCTGCCGATCAAAGCTCTAATCAATTTAGTGATTACATGCGCGGTGTCGACCGATACAGTGATGGCGGAAGTGAAATTCAACTTCCTTCGGGCTATGATCACGCCTGGATCAATGATCGCGGAGAATATATTTTGACGAATACTGCAGGATGGGATCCGGGAACGGATTTTAGTGGGAATTGGAAGCAGTTGGAGAGGAATTAGGAGGAGGCTAAGGCTGAGGCTGAGGCTGAGGAGAAAGTTTTGTCAATTTATAGTTTCAATAATTTAATTACCACTGATGAAATTACTCCTGCTGATCTATATTTATTTTCCACTATCAACTGTATTGGCTCAAGATTCTTTATTTCAATTTCCTATAAAAGGAAGTAACATCTTTATTGAAGCAAGTGACTCCGTAATAAACCATTTTCATAGGACGGCTATTAAACAATTCGAATCATGGGGATATTGGAATATTGTTGCTGACCAACAGGAAGCTAATTATATCCTTGAACTCGAAGTCATTTTAAAAGGAGCAAGTGTAATTTCCTGGGGAAAAGTAAAAATCAGGGGAATACTAAAATCCATAGAAGGTGTCCATTTATGGACTTCAAAAGATATCACCGGTGAGTCCAATGGACTCAATGGCTTCAATCCAAAAAAAAGAGCTGTAAGGAATTTAATTAAAAAGGAGATTGAGCCAAAACTTTAAGCTCGCGTGGGTTGGCGGAGATAGCAACATACAAGGCATATCCTGATTTTTCTCCTATTTTACAGCAATGACATCAGCTATCATCATCTCCATTTGTTGTTTACTTCTGCTGGCCTATGTGTTTGATCTGACCTCTTCCAAAACCAGGATTCCGTCTGTCATCCTTTTATTATTATTAGGTTGGTTAGTTCGACAGGGAACAGCGCTGATCAATATATCACTTCCTGATTTCCACCCTATCCTGCCGGTCTTTGGTACCATAGGTTTGATTTTGATAGTTTTGGAAGGCTCCCTGGAACTTGAACTCCATCGATCTAAGGCAGGGCTGATCGGAAAATCTTTCCTGGGCGCACTTCTTCCTATGGTGGCACTGGCCTTTGCGTTGATGTTTGCTTTTAATCAATTCGGTTTTTATTCGATCAGGATCAGCCTGATCAATGCTATCCCACTTTGTGTCATCAGCAGTGCCATTGCTATCCCAAGTGTGCGGAACCTGACAGCCACACAACGGGAATTTGTTATTTATGAGAGCAGCCTCTCCGATATTCTCGGGGTCATTTTCTTCAATTTTGTGGCGCTCCACAATCAATTTGATTTTACTTCCTTTGGTCACTTTGCCTTTCAACTGCTCGCCATCATCGTCATATCCTTTATTGCCACACTTTCGCTGGCGTTTCTGCTGCACAGGATCGAGCATCCTATAAAATTTATTCCGATCATCTTACTGGTGATCCTGATTTATGAAATCTCCAAGGAATTTCATTTGCCTTCCCTGATCTTCATCCTCTTGTTTGGTCTTTTCCTGGGCAACCTGGATGAAATCAAAAAATATAAATGGATTGAAAAATTAAAACCCGAGCGCCTGGATACTGAAGTTCAGAAATTTAAAGAATTGACCGTGGAAGCAACCTTTATAATACGAGCCCTATTCTTTCTGCTCTTTGGTTACCTGATGAATACAGAAGAATTATTAAATATAGCCACGTTCCCGTGGGCTATCGGCATTACACTCGCTATCCTTATTATCCGTTACCTGCAACTCAAACTTTCTTTTATTCCGGTATCGCCTTTGCTTTATGTAGCACCGAGAGGTCTGATCACGATATTACTTTTTCTTTCCATCGATGAATCGCTAACCATTTCCCTGGTCAACAGATCGCTGATCATCCAGGTCATCATCCTGATGGCTATTGTCATGATGTTTGGGTTGATGTTTTCAAAGCAACAAACCACTGAAAAAGAAATTCCAACAGAAGCCGTCAAATAGTTCTTTTTCTTTTATGATCAGGCTCATCTCCAATTGTGACATATGTCACCAAATAAATTAATATTCCATCGTTCTTTTACGATGATAATACAACTCTGCTAAATATAAAAAACAATGGAAACAACAACTGAAGTAGTGGCCATGCCACGAATTGGGGATAAAGCTCCGGCATTTAAAGCCATCACCACACAAGGTGATATTAATTTTCCTGCAGACTATAACGGGAAATGGGTTATTCTTTTCAGCCACCCGGCTGATTTTACGCCAGTGTGTACATCAGAGTTTATCACGTTTGCAGCCAGGGAACCCGAATTTAATGCCCTCAATTGTCAACTGATAGGATTATCCATAGATGGGTTGTACAGTCATATTGCATGGTTAAGAACCATCAAGGACAAGATTGAATTTAAAGGAATGAAAAACATTGAAGTGAAGTTTCCTTTGATTGAAGACGTTACCATGGAAGTAGCAAAAAAATATGGTATGATTCAACCTGGAGAAAGCTCAACAAAAGCTGTACGAGCAGTTTTCTTTATTGATCCAAAAGGAGTGATCCGTGCCATTATTTATTACCCGCTTTCTATGGGCAGGAATTTCGATGAATTAAAAAGAGCTTTGATTGCCATGCAAACAGCCGACACGTACAGCATTGCTACACCGGCAGATTGGCAACCCGGAGAGGATGTGATAATACCGACAGCCGGCTCTTGTGGTGTTGCAAAAGAAAGAATGGAAAGCAAAGATAATATGACCTGTTCCGACTGGTTTTTCTGTACCAGGCCACTGCCTCTTGACAAAATAAAAATGAATTAATATGGAACCCCACTTTTATAATGTTGAGGTAAACTGGAATACAGAACGTAAAGGAATCATGTGTTCACCGGAATTAAATAAGGACGCGGGTAGTTGCATTGAAGTAGCAACACCGCCTGAGTTCCCGAAAGGCAGTGCAGCTACGCGATCCAACAAACTCGCAATCGCCGTCTGTTGCTGCTGAATAATCGCCTGCTGCTCCTTTATCGCCTGAATCGCAACCACAGCAAATTCATCATACGCTAATCCTTTGTATCCATCCTCACGTTGATTGATGATTTCAGGAAAAATTGGCTCTACTTCCTGGGCGATGAAACCCATGGTTTTCTGATGATCTGCATCGGCGATGAATTGATAGGACTTCGGTTGCAATTGCAATCCGATTCACTTCCAAAATGGCATTTCCATCACACAACCACAAACGGCCATCGTGATCCATCATCCAACGGGATGCTGTATTCCCTATTTTATTTTTATGAACATTCACCACCTGGCGCGTCACAAGGTTTTCAACATAGAAAAATGTATCCACCAGGGAACTGATGAATCTTTTTTGATAACGTGTATCTTCAAAAATATCGCTGACCTCACCTAATGATGTTCCGTCAGCACCAGTGACTTGGGTTTCACCGCTCGATTCACGAATGACGATTAACGACACTCACGATTCACGATTCACGATTGACGACGGTTGCTGAGCTGTAGCACGAGGATGTGTTAGAGCAGGTCGAAGCATTGACCAGAGATCATGCATGGCCACAGACTGACCAATGATAAAATAGACGTTAGGCTAGATTGGGGTTCCTGGGGTGAGTGGCATGCATTGATCTGGTCATCCTTAGGGTCGAAATACAAACTCTTTTGAAATATCAATGCCAAAATTCCAATTCCTTTCATCAGTGATCAATACTACATATGCTGTATTTTGAAAAGGGTAAAGGGCGGAAAAGGCGGAAGGGCGGAAGGGTTCAATTTTTTCCTGTCGGGGCGTGATGCTCCCGCCCCGACAGGAAAAAATTATGATGGAACTCCTTCGTGATGCTCCCACTCCGCCAGGAATAAATTAATCGAAATACCGCAAATGCGTTATTCCGCATCAACTTCGTTACCGCTTAATTTGTACCTGATAACCCAACGAATTTCACAGAATAGGTATCTTGGTATGAGTTACAGCTCCGTAGCGATTGAACAGATGACGCACAAACAACAAGCTCAGGGCATCAGGGTCGCTATCGTCGATGACAACAAGGCAACTGTCCAGTCGCTCAGCGAAGTCCTCAACTACAATCCAAAAACTACAGTATCCTTTATTGCCCGATCAGGAATTGAATTTCTTGAAAAAATAAAATCAATTCACCCCGATCAATTTCCCGATGTCGTCATCATGGATGTCAACATGCCGGTGATGAATGGTATTGAAGCTGTGCGACAGGGAAAAATTCTTTATCCCGAAGTAAAATTCCTCATGCTCACCGTCTTTGATGATGAGGATACTTTATTTGAAGCGATCAGGGCCGGTGCCAGCGGATATTTACTCAAGGACGAACGCGCCAGCGTCATTCTCTCCCACATCGAAAACCTGATGGAGGACGGCAGCTCACCAATGAGTCCGCGTATTGCAAGGAAGACACTTGATTTATTGGCCGCCTCCGGAAAACCAATTGCCGGCAAACAAATCGTTGAATTGAAAGATTTGACGGCGCGGGAAAAAGATGTCCTCTATTTATTAGTAGACGGACTTGAATATCGCGACATCAGCGAACGATTGCACATCAGCCCTCATACTGTGCGAAAACACATCTCGAATATCTACGAAAAACTACACATCTCCTCAAAGGCACAGGCCATCCGACTTATGCAAGGCACTCTCACTGCTCCTCCTGCCACCCTTACAGGACGACATAAAATTTTACTGGTCGATGACCACCAGATCATCCTGGACAGCCTCTCCATGATGATGGGCACTTTCAATGACATCGAAGTAACAGGAAAAATAAATGACCCTCGCGAGGTATTACATTTTTTAGAACAACATCCAACGGACCTGATGATCTCTGACATCAACATGCCGCATATGGATGGACTTCACTTAGCCAAACTGGTTCGTGCACAGTTTCCGGAAATCAAAATTCTCATGCTCACCGTTTCAGAATCAGCGGACCAGGTTAAGGAAGCCGTGCGAATAGGTGTTGAAGGCTACATTCTTAAAAAAGCAAACAAAGATGAACTCAGTACTGCCATCCACACGATAATGGACGGACATCGTTACTTCAGCCAATCTCTTCTCGCTTTTATTTAGTTGTTATTTTGAGAACAGGCTGATTAGCACTACTCACTGGAATGCTAATCGCAATAGCAGATCCCTTCTCAATCCTTTCCGGAAATACTAGTTTACCTCTCAAGCTATTGATCCTCGTGAGGATATTTTTCAAACCCACACCGGTTGCCACCGATTCGGGATCAAATCCTTTACCATCATCTTCTACTTCAATGTTCAGTTCCTCCGGCATGAAATGCATCCTGATGTAAGCATTTTGACATCCTGAATGTTTGATCGTATTGTTGATCAGCTCCATGATCATCGCATAACATTGCAACTTGAGACCGACATCGAGATTATCATCATTTCCATCCGCTTCAATATGAAATGCAATTTTTTGATTCTGGTTGAGATTCTGCACCAATTGCCGGATGATATCACTCAGGTTTTTGGTTTCGAGTTCTTTCGGAACCAGGTTGTGTGAAATGAAACGCACATCTTCGTAGATATCGCTCATGGTTTCAACGAGCCGGTCGATGACATTTTTCTCCTCAATGGTTTTGTCAGGTGTATTGATGGTTTCTAAAACCCATTTGGCGGCCGCAATTTTAGCATTAATATTATCATGCAGTTCAATGGCCATTCGTTTACGCTCGATATTCTGTCCTTCGGTCAGCGCCATCTGGATCTCGCGGTTCTTTTGCAGCAGTTCAATATTTTGTCCGACTAATTTCTTATTAGTCCTCTCCACATAAATCAGGAAAAGCAACCCGCCAATCAATAATGCGCCGGTAATGTAGAGATAGAGTCGTAAGTTTTTCGCCTGCAATTGCTCAATCTCCAGGTCCTTCTTCCCGGATTCATATTTCACTTCAAGATCATGATATTTCGACTGCACACTGAATCGTGCTAAACTGTCCTCAATCATCTTCATCTTCTCAAAATGTGGAAATGCATTTTTAAAATCACCTGCGGCTTTGTATGTATAGGCAGCATTGCGTTCTGCACGACCTTCCATTTCGATCCAATGTGCCTGCTTCGCATAATCTAATCCAAGCAAGCGGTATTTGATGGCTTCATCAAAATCTCCTTTGCCTTCATAGACATCCGCCATATCACCATACACGGCGAAGATGACCGAATGCAAATTATTTGCCTTTGCAATATCCAGCGCCAGGTTCCTGTATTTAAAAGCATTCTCCTGGTCCCCTAATCGAATATAACATCCAGCCATGCCATGGGCATTGTCCGCCTTAATCATCAGACTTTTAACTTGTGGCAGCAACTGCTCCACCTGCCGATAATAGTTTAATGCCTTTCTAAAATCCTGGTGGCCGAAACTGGAATAGAAATAATAATCGCCATACCAATCAATGATCCAGGCCAGGTAATTTTTATTGGAAAGTTTTTCAGCCAGCGGCCGGATCTGTTCTAAAGTTTTTCTACAATCTTCAGCAAGGCCATTGTTATTGAGCACAAATGCTTTCAGGATATACGCATAAGTAACAAACTCCGATTGATCTCCATTTTTTTCAAGGGACTCGATGGCTTGCGTATATTTTTCAAGTGCCTGTTGAAATTCGCCGCGGCGATCGTGATATTTTCCTTGTGCTCTGAGATAGAGTCCCTCAGTTTTCTTCCAGGTAGAAATCGCATTTAATCTTTTCAAAGAATCTATGTACAAGGCGGCGACACTGTCCTGCTGACCACTGGAAGCTTCAGCGATGTAATCGTATTCATAAGTTAGAGCAGAGTCCTTTTGAATTGATGCAGGCTGATGATGGATTGCCTTAAGACGTGTTTTAGCATCGTCGATGCCTTGTGCGCCTACTTGTTGAAATATGAAAATGAAGAGGAAGAGGAATGCAATGGTTATTTGGGAGCGCATGAAACAAAGGTAATAAATTGGCGAAGGCTGAGGCTGAGGCGAAGGAAATAAGGAAGTAAGAATACTTCGACTGCGCTCAGCACAAGTAAGAAATAAGGAAGTTATAAGTAAATACTGCTTAACCAATTAAACACTTAAACACTTAAACAAAATAACCCAATCACGATATTGCTCCGTTCCTCCCTTGCTCCTTTGCTCCTCTACTCCTTCCTCACCGGCTTCACCCGAAAAAACGAACTCACCCTCAATCTCAACACACCAAGAATTGCTTCACGCACAATTCCCAGGTGCATCTTACTCACACCATACTGTCGTTCAGCAAATACAATGGGAACCTCTTTGAGTTTAAAGCCGAGTTTATACGCGAGATATTTCATCCCGATTTGAAATGCATAACCGACGAAACGAACTTTATCGAGATCGATATTTTCTAAAACAGAACGACGATAACAAACAAATCCTGCAGTGGGATCTTGTATCGGCATACCGGTTACCATGCGTGTATATAGTGAAGCGCCTTTTGAAAGAAATAATCTGTTATTCGGCCAATTCACCACACCACCACCTTCAACATATCGAGAACCTATGGCTACATCTGCACCATCTTTTTCGCAGGCATCATATAAGCGGAGAAGATCTTTGGGAGGATGAGAAAAGTCCGCATCCATTTCGAAAAAATATTGATAATCGCGTTCGAGGCCCCATTTGAATCCATAGATATAGGCTGTGCCGAGACCCAGTTTTTTCTCTCTTTCGATGAGGAAAATGTAAGGACCATAATGGTCCATGCGCTCACGAACTATATCAGCCGTGCCATCCGGCGATCCGTCGTCCATGACGAGGAGATGAAACTGTCCCTCTAATGCCATTACAGCATCGATCATGGGGCCTATATTTTCTCTCTCCTTATAGGTGGGAATAATGACCAGCTTATCGGACAATGCGCTCGGATTGAGGGTCAAATATAGGAGAATAACGAATAAGGAATAAGGAAGTAAGAATACTTCGACTCCGCTCAGTACAAGTAAGGAAGTTAGAAGTATTATTTCTCCTAAAACCTTAGCGACTTGACATAGGCGGATTGTGAATATCGTCGGATAAAAGACCAATTGAGCTTCATTGCGCGTCTTCAGTCAAACATTTTCTATCTTAATGACATGCAACGATGGTTAACTCTCTTTCTGTTTCAATGGATAACATTGATTTCCGTGGCTCAAAACAGGGAAATTGTGACTGCCAGAGGATTTAACAATATGGGCTGGAACGTAGATTCTTTGCCAGGCAATCAATGGATCTTTGCCACCATCAGTTCACTTGCAGAGGGTTCTATTTATACAGACACCATCACGCTTTGGTTTTGCGACAGTACAGGGAAGGTGTTCAACCGCATTACATCCTTGCCTGCTGTTCAAAATGAAATTAACCAATTAGATCTTTTAATCGGACTAGCTGATACGAGTGCTCTCATCCAATACAGTGGCGGAGATTGCGATGCTTGTTGTTATACACAGGTACTTGAGAAATGGAATAAAGACGGAACTCTGGCATGGCAGAAAATTGAATATAAGGATCCCAGCCCTTCCATTTTCAGCGCGACAAAAAACAAAAGACTGTTTGCGCAGAAAGGATACCAAATATTGGAACTGGATTGGAATACAGGGGATACAATTTGGCAATACGAATATGATAATCAATATTTAACCGGTATAGCGTTTATTCCCGGGACGGCTGATTTCATTGCCTATAGAAATGAAAAAATTTCCAGGTATGAAATGGATACAACAGGTGTTTTAAAATATAATTTGAAAGCGACGTTGCCCTATAACAATATGATGTATGATTTCAAAGTAACAAAAGAGGGCATTTTATATGGCAGAGAATATGGTCAAATTCCAAAATTGGTAAGGTTCAATGCAGCCCTATCTTCCTTTAAGGAATTTACCGTTACCCAATATCTTCAGGATTATACGCCAATTGAAGATGGAGTAATAATGCTGCTCCGCCCTAATAACTCAAATTATGAATTGACCATCAAGGATACCCTTGGTCATGACACCAAAATCTTTACCAATCCTAACAATCAGCTTTTAGGCTACAAACTTAAGTCAAACACATTTGGATTTGCTTTGACTGGACAATACACTGCAGGCATAAATGATGATAAAAAAAGCACGCAGGGCTGGTTCCGTTATTTTCCGGAAGATTCATTAAACCAGCACCTTCAAAAATTCAGCGTCGGGATTACAAACATCAATCAGCGCAGCCCGGTGAATGTCGATTCAACATTTTATGATAATCCCGATTTTATGGGATACTTGCACAATATCAATGGTGGTGATTTTGAAATGGAAGTAACCAATACTGGTGACCAGCCTGTGGATTCATTTTGGATCAATACGCGTTTTGAAAGTGCCTGGTTTATTTGGTTTTGTGGCCTTGATATGTGTAAAAATGTTTTGTATCACAACCACCTTGATCCTGGCGAATCTGCCTGGGTTGATTTTGGAGACATCTATGCCATTAATCAATTTTCACTGCCCGGTCAATATTGCTTTTGGACGAGTGGACCTTCAGCAAGGCCTGACGATATTCCACAAGATGATTCAAAATGCGTTGACAGGATAGTCAGTACTCATGACCTTCAGAAGACTTCTCTTTCATTTTATCCACAACCAGCTTCTGACGAAATAATTATTTCAAATCTACCTGATCCAAATAATGCCCTGATGGCAATCATTTATTCTTTAGAAGGAAAAATCTGTAAAACAGAATTACTCGATATGTCACAGGATCATTATTATTTAAGTATTGGTGACCTTCCAAATGGGTATTATATTTTGAAAATCAACCAACAGGTAACTTCATTAGTGGTTGCACACCATAATTGAGATTCCACTTCTCCTTCTCACTCAATTTCTACTTCACATTTCTACTTCAACTTCCACTTCGATATTCGCTATTCCTTATTCATTCTGCCCCATCAAAATTTCATGCTACGCGAAATTTTTCACCCCTGTGTTTCTTCATCCAAAATTTTCTGCTTTACAGCTTGAAAATTTTGTCCTTCAGAAAACCCCGGGGACTATTGGATTCTCTTATCATAAGTAGCTTGGCCGTTGGCTGGAGTTTCCTGTAGTGAGCGTAGTCGAACTATCTCCGCTAACCAACGAGATCCAAAAAGCACTTGGCCGTTGGCTGGAGTTTCCTGTAGTGAGCGTAGTCGAACTATCTCCGCCAACCAACGAGATCCTATTTCAGTTTATTCCTCTGTTTATTGTGGATTCTCATTCCATTTCTACTTCACATTTCTACTTCAACTTCCACTTCCTTATTCGCTATTCATTATTCATTATTCGTTCTGTCCCCGGGGTTTTCGGAATGATGCGACGAAGGAGCGAATGAAGAAACACAGGGGGGAGAATTTCCCAATAGGAAATTCGATGGGGCAGAAGGCCGGTTCAGGCTTCACGACTCCGCATTTGAGTTAGCTGCCTAATTCTTTAATGCTTAATAATCTTGCTGAATGTAACACCCTTAATATGTTGACCAGGTTCGGATTCTTTATTCTATAGACGACCCGGTAGTTACCCTCAATCACCTCCCGAATCGACTTTTCATTTAACTCTGGAACCATCCTTCCGACATAAGGATTTTGAGCTACCAGTTGAACCTTTTGATAAATCTTGGTGGAAGTTATGGCTGCATATCGAATAGAATCGTCAGCAATAAAATCAAATATTTCTTTTAGATCCTCAGTTGATATTTCAGTCCATTCTATTGTGACCATTTATCAATCATGGCTTTGACATCTTCATTGGAAACAACTTTGCTTTCTTCAGACTGCTGCATTCCTTCTTCAACCTTCTCCATAAAAATTAATTGCTCTATCAATTCATCAATGGTGAATGAATCCGGCAAGGTTCCAATCGTTCTGTTTAACTTTTCCTTGGTAAGCATCTTATCAGTTTTATGTAAAGATATGGAAAAAGGTGTCCTCTTTTCCGTTCCGGTTTGGAAGCATTCATTCCCTTCCGCCTTTCCGCCTTTCTGCCTTTCCGCCCTTACTCTCTCACCTTTTTTCCTTATTTTGTTAACGCAAAAAACCTCATTTCATCCATTCAATGGGCAGCTCAGTCATGTGGCGAAAATCATTTTTAATAGTAGGGTTCATAATTTCAATGAGCTATGTTTTAAAGGCTCAGATTTATCACATGGTTGGTCCTAATGGAACATTTTGGATGCTTGAAGTTACCAGTATTTGCGAAGGAGGCAACAATTGTACTATTCAAAACATTGGTCCAAATGCACATGGTATTTTATCATATGGTCCTGATAGTATTCTTTATGCTTTGCAATATTATCCTTCCGGTTCGGAAATTTATATTGTTGATCCTGCCACAGGAAATGCCGGCCCTCCAATTTTTACTGGTCCGCCAGGTCTGGATTTAATGGAAGGTTTTGTGGCTGTCGGAGGAGGAATTTTTTATTCAATTCCTTTGTGGTTTTCTGCATCTGACTTAGTGTATAAATGGGATATCAATGCAGGGACTGTTGTTTCGATTGGCGGAACAGGATATATTCCAAAAAGTGAAATGACTATGGCATGGGGGAATATTTATTACTCTGTGCTTAATGCGGCCCCTAATATGAATGGCATATTATTGCTAGATATCTCCAATCCAGCAAATAGCCAGGTTGTCGTTTATTATCCAATGAATATACTTTTTTGTAATCTCACAGCATCGCCAATTTGTAATACATTGATAGCATGGGATTGTTATACTGGAGATTTGGTTTTGATCAATCTTATAGATGGGTCTTTGACAACAATTTGTAGCTATGGTTCAAATTTTTATGGCCCAATAACTTCCATGTTGGAATTTGCTCCACCGCCTCCTTGTCTAATTGAACTCGATCTCGACTGCAACGATTCCTCCGGCGCCACCGATGCTGATTACAATTCACCCGAGTATGATTGCTTATCACCGGGAGTTGGTATTGCAGATGAAGACATCAAAATGCTCTACGATGCGATCATCTCCACGATGACTATTCAAATCGTGGGTAATGTTCCGGATGCTCCAAATGAAATACTCAACATGACAGGCTCAGTCGCGGGAATCAATGCTACTGGCATAGGTACTGATATGATCACCTTATCCAATGCAGGAGGCGCAAAATCAACTGACTTCAAAGATGCACTTAGATTAATTGTCTATCAAAACAATGCAGAGCCACTAACTCCTGGGCCACGTACTGTGCAAGTGCAGTTTACAACAGAGTCAGGTGCAATGAGCAATATCGCTACAGCTTTCATTGAAGTAACTGAGCTACCACAGACCTTAGTTGATCTCGGCCCGGACCAACAAGCCTGCGATGGTGAGACTGCCACTTTCGATGCAGGTGTTCCCGGAGCAGTTTATACATGGTCCACCGGATCACATAATCAGACGATCACAGTCGGTGAGTCGGGGCAATACATCGTTACAGTTTCCGATGGAACCAATTGTCCCGGACATGATACGGTTGAATTAGATATACTTCCCATCGTCCATGTATCGCTCGACGGTGATGTCGAGATCTGCGATAATCAGCAGGCGAATCTCATCATCAATACGGATACACCTTTTTCTTTGAGTGTGGATATTTCATCTGATCCCGGATCTCCTTTTAATTTTCCAAATGTCGATGGAGATTTTCCATTCACTGATTTGCCTACACAAACGACAACCTACACGATCACCAATGTAACTCCCTCACAAGATGCCTGCATTGAGATAACCGATCCGGTTCAGGTAGTGGATGTCCATCCTACTTATGTCGTATCAGTGGATGCTTCCATTTGTGAAGGCGACAGTATTTTTCTCGGATTCTTTTGGGAAAGTGATCCTGGTGTGTATGAAAATACATTGAGCACATATTTTGGTTGCGATAGTGTAGTCACTACGACACTGACAGTGCTTCCGGCAGTCCAGATAGCTCAATCTTACACGACATGTGATTCCTCTGCTAACGGTGTCTTCATCACCTTTCTCAACAATCCAAGCGGATGCGACACGATGGTGACGACGACAGTTACTCTACTGCCTTCAGATACGACTTTGATAAATCTGCTCTCTTGTAATATTTCAAGTGTGGGAACAACCACACAGATACTTACGAATCAATCCGGATGCGACAGTCTGATCATCACTATTACAAGTTGGATTCCACCTTCCGATACAACATTTTTAAATCAAACGACCTGTGATTCCTCTTTGCTTGGTGTCTTCCCACAATTCATGATAGCACAAGATGGCTGTGACAGCATTGTCATCACAACAGTGACAATGGAACTTTCGGATACGACATATTTGTCAGGCTTCTCTTGTGATTCCGCCAGCATTGGTGTTTTTCAAAGCCTCCTATCGAATCAAATGGGTTGTGACAGTCTGGTCATCACAACGATAACTGCTGGATCACCAGACACTACTCTAATCTTTAAAACTTCTTGCGACTCCTTAAGCCTAGGCATGACTGAATTCCATTACACGACTGCGCAGAGTTGTGATAGTTTGGTGATTACTACAGTAACTTTTTCAGCACAGGATTCTACTTTCATTGCTGGATCATCGTGCAGTCCTGCAGATGTCGGTGTATTTGTGCAGATGCTGACGAATGGATTCGGATGTGACAGCATTGTAACCAAAACAGTTTCATTACTGCCTTCCAGCGAATCCTTTATCTCTTCCACCACCTGCGATCCATCCTCTGCCGGAAATTTTGATCATATGCTGATCAATCACTTTGGCTGCGACAGCATCGTACATGAGACGGTTTCACTTTTGCCATCCAGTCAAACATTTCTTTCTTCAACTACCTGCACTTCATCACAAGCCGGAACATTTGTTACCACACTGCAAAATCAATATGGCTGTGATAGCATAGTGACTCTGACAGTCTCCCTGATTCCTGCTGATACGACACAGTTGACTTCCATGACCTGCGATCCGAACCAGGTCGGAAGCACACAAAATACGTTCACCAACCAGGATGGATGCGATAGCCTGGTGATCCTGACCACCTCTTTATTTCCATTGCCACAAGTTGATGTACAAGTCACTTCCGATTTCAATGGCTACGGTATCAGTTGCTTCGGCGAAAGCGATGGAAGTGCAATTGCGAATGTAACAGGTGTCAGTCCATATCAATACTTATGGTCAACAGGAAGTCCCGATCAAAACATCACAGGCTTAAGCAGTGGTGATTACTTCGTGACCATCACAGATGGAAATGGATGTCAAACCAATGCCTCAGTTTCGATTTCAGAACCGGAAGAATTTTCAATTGGCTTTGAAGTTTCACAACCTGATTGTTTTGGACATAATCAAGGCACTATTGCTGTGATGCAAAGTGGTGGAGTGCTTCCGATACGATATTCGATTAATGGAATTAATTTTCAATCCTCACCAGTTTTTAGTGCATTGAATTCCGGTACCTACTCCGTGACCGCTATTGACGCAAATGATTGTGATGTGCAGGAGATCATCTGGATCAATGTTCCATTGATGGTGCATGTGGACATAGGTGCCGATCACATCAATCTTCCCGGCGACACTGTCATCCTCGAAGCGATCGTCAATGTTCCGTTTGATTCTTTATCGACCATCACCTGGTCAGGATTATTAAATCCAGCTTGTCCTACCTGTTTGTCACAGCCCGTTGCTCCGATCATCACCACAGCGTATTC
>Ga0068851_10000040_pt1 | contig 93172 bp, 69 predicted proteins | sample KBSCornC12_FD_66588 | JGI IMG/M metagenome (GOLD analysis project Ga0068851, IMG submission 66588) | Corn rhizosphere microbial communities from Kellogg Biological Station, Michigan, USA - KBS Corn C1-2 | ecosystem: Host-associated > Plants > Roots > Rhizosphere > Soil ...
GGGTCGGGTCGGTTTCATCACGCAGCAGGTTGGCGGTGCGGTCGGGGATCTGCGGGTTCTGTTCCACCACCATCTTGATGTGGTCCTGGTCTTTGCCGGCCGGGGTATGGGCGACCACCTTGCCCATGAAGTCCACGGTAGCCGCCGGGCCGACGCCGCCGACGATGCCCAGTTTGAACGGCGGCTGACGCGCCGGACCATCGGCCTGGGTGGCGAACTCGGCGTAGATCTGGTTGATGTCGAGGGCACTGATGCCACGCCGTTGCAGGTCGCCGCAGACCAGCGACAGCTCGGTCATGCCCGGCACAATCACCGTGGCGCCCTGCCCTTGCAGCGACAGGCACGCCTGGTACACCGACTCCAGCGGCACACCGTCAAGGTGGCCGTCCTTGATGCCGTTGACGCCGTACATCGCCTCCATCAAGGCGGCCTGGGCGTGGTCCTCCGGGTACACCAGGTTGAAGTGCTGGCCGAGGTGCTGTTCAAACAAGCCGCCGTGACGCACGAAGTCCGATGCGATCACGCCGAGGGTGGTGCCCGGCGCTACTCGACGGGTGATGTGCCGGACCAGCGCGTGCATCATGTCCAGCACGGGAATGCCCAGTTCCTGCTGGATTTCAGCGCGAAAGGTCTGGCTGGCGAAACACGGCAGCAGCACCGCATCCACCCCGGTGTTTTCAAAGGTCTTGCATACCTGGAACACATAGAACTTGCGCGCGGTCATGCTCGCGTTACGGTCCAGGGGCAGCAGTACATCCTTGAACGGGTGCTGCTCGAACAGGAAGTGATAGCGCCCCTGGTCCTCCAGCACGGCACGGGACTTGACCAGTTTGTAGAACAGATCGCCGCCCGCCAGCGAACCGAGCCCGCCGACGATGCCCAGCCGGGAGGTGGTTTTCATGCGTGCACTCCCTGCGGCAGTTCAGCGGGTTCTTCCGCGCTCTCGGATTTGGCCACCACCGCCGTGGCGATGCTGTTGCCCACCACGTTGGTGGCGGTGCGCGCCATGTCGAGGAACTGGTCGATACCGATGATCAGCAACAAACCCGCCTCGGGCAGGTTGAACATCGGCAGCGTCGCCGCCACCACCACGACCGACGCCCGCGCCACGCCGGCCATGCCTTTGCTGGTGATCATCAGCGTCAGCAAAATCAGCAGTTGCTGGGTGAAGCTCAGGTCGATGTTGTAGGCCTGGGCGATGAACATGATCGCGAACGCCTGATACATCATCGAGCCGTCAAGGTTAAAGGAATAGCCCAGCGGCAACACAAAACTGGAGACTCGCTTGGGCGCGCCGAACTTCTCCAGCGCCTCCATGGTTTTGGGGTAGGCCGACTCGCTGCTGGCCGTGGAAAACGCCAGCAGGATCGGCCCGCGGATCAGCTTGCCGAGGGTGAACACCGAGCGTCCGAGAAACAGGTAACCGGCGGCGAACAACAACACCCAGAGCAGGGCGATCCCCAGGTAGAACTCGGCAATCAGCTTGGCGTAATCGGCCAGCAGGCCCAGGCCGTTGGTGGTGATCGCCGAGGCAATCGCGGCGAACACGCCGATCGGCGCAAAAGCCATCACGTAGTCGGTAATCTTGAACATGACCTTGGCCAGCTCGTCCACGGTGTCGGTGATGCGCGTGTAGCCGGCGCGCTTGACCCCGGCCAGGGCGAAGCCGAAGAACAGCGAAAACACCACGATCTGCAGGATCTCGTTGTTGGCCATCGCCTCGGCAATGCTGCGCGGGAATACGTGGCTGGTGAAGGTCTTGAGGCTGAAGTCCCCGGTGTTGACCGGCACCGCTGCCGTCGCATGTTGCGCCACCTGCATGTTCAGCCCGGCCCCCGGCTGGAACAGATTGACCAGGGCCATGCCAAGCATCAGCGAGACCAGCGACGCCGTGACGAACCACAGCATCGCACGCAAGCCGATGCGCCCTACCGAGCGCGAACTGCCCATGCTCGCGATGCCGCCCACCAGGGTGGCGAACACCAACGGCGCAATGATCATCTTGATCATGCGCAGGAAGATGTCGGTGACCATCGAAAAGTACCCGGCCAGCGCCTTGGCGGCCTGCTCGCTTCCTGCATAGTGGTGACATGCCCAACCCACCAGCACGCCCAAGGCGATGCCAACTGCGATTCGACGGGGGAGTTTGTTCTTCTTCACAGGTGCGGCCCTCAGATGGCTTTTGTTGTATGGAGCGGATTCTAGGGACCCACCCCGGCCGCCATGATGAGTAATCCAGCTAACCCCATGCGCTTTTGGAATAGTTGCAGAAAGCCCAGCCCAGGCTGCGCGCGGCGGCATACACTCAGGGCTTATCGCCTGGAGAACCGGCATGCAGATCAAATGGTTGGACGACCTCTTGGCCATCGCCGAGTGGAAAAATTTCTCCCGCGCCGCCGAAGTGCGCTGCGTGACGCAATCGGCGTTGTCGCGGCGCATTCGTTCACTGGAAGAATGGGTGGGCGTCGAACTGGTCGACCGTGGCACCTACCCGGTGCAACTGACCGCCGCAGGCGCAGCCTTCTGCAGCGAAAGCCGCGAAGCCCTGGCCGGTCTGATGCGCCTGCGCGCCAGCCTGCGCGAGGTGGAACGCATGCCGGGCCGCTCGATCCAGGTGACCGCCGGCCACAGCCTGTCGATGACCTTCCTGCCCAAGTGGCTGGCGCAGTTCCAGCGCCAGACCGAGCAGTTCAATGCACGGGTGGTGGCGGCGAATATTCATGACGCGGTGATTGCGCTGGAAGAAGGCAGTTGCGATTTGATGATCGTCTACCACCATCCCCTGGCGCCGATCCTGCTGGATGCGCAACGCTTCGGCAGCCTGGCCCTGGGGCATGATGCGTTTATTCCGTTGTGCGCGCCGGACAAACGCGGTCGACCGCTGTATCGCCTGCCGGGGAGCACGGGAAAACCCGTCCCGCATCTGGCTTACACGGCCACCACGTTCCTGGGCAGGGTCGCGGAAATCGTGATCAAGAACGGCCCTGCACCCGCCGTGCTGGAGCGCTGCTACGAAGCCGACATGGCCATGCTGCTGATGCGCATGGCTATCGAAGGTTACGGTGTGGCGTGGTTGCCACAGAGCGCGGTGGTGGATGAGTTGGAGCGTGGGCTGCTGGTGCGGGCGGGTGGCGAGGCGTGGAGTACGCGGTTGGAGATTCGCTCGTACTGCGCGATTGAAAACCAGAACCCGACGATGAGGAAGTTGTGGCGCACGCTCGAAGGGCTGCGCTGACGTCAATGCACCTGCGGCATCGCCATTCGCAAACGCTGGGCAAGTAAATCGGAGAACGCTTGCGTCAGGGCCGTACGGGGAACATCACTGCGAAAAACCAGGCCGAATGAATACGGCAAAACCGGTAGAAAAGGCCGCGTCACGATCGGCAAGTCCAAGAAATCATTGGCCAGCAATTCATTGATGATGGACACGCCGATGCCCTCGGCGACGAAAGCGCAGGCAGCACCTGCCGAATGCACTTCCATGCGCACGTTGGGAAGAATGGACGCCTGCCGAAATACCTGGTCAAGCTCCGTGCGCAGGTTGCGCTGGCGGCCCAGCAGCACCAGCGGCACACCGCGCAAATCATTCACCTGGATAACGCGCTTTTCGCACAGCGCGTGCGTTTGGGGAAGCACGCACACGCCTTGCACCTGCAACACCGGCACCACGTCGAAGCCCGGCAATTCGGTGGGCAGGCGCACAAAGGCAAAATCGACGCTGCGGTCCAGCACCGCGCGCTCAAGCGCATCGTAGGAACCGGTGACCAGTTCGATAACAAGGTCGTCGCGGCCCTGCATGAATTCGGCAACCACACGGGGCAACCATTGGTGGGTCATGCTGGTGGGCACCGCCACGCGCAGCAGCGCCCGGCCAGCGTGACCCAGGCGCAGATCGTCGGCCATGCGCTGGACGCGTTGCATGTTGTCGACCAGCCCCGACACCTCCGGCAAAAACGCCTCGGCCTCGGAGGTCGGCGTCAGCCTGCCCTTCCTGCGCAGGAACAAGGCAAAGCCCAGTGACTCTTCGAGCTGGCTGAGCAAACGGCTGATGGCCGACTGGGACAAGCCCATGCGCGTGGCGGCATCGATGGTCGAACCGGTCGACATGATGGCCTGGAACGCTTCCAGTTGTTTGAGATTCACGCTCGGGCTCCAAGCAGACACGACTGGGCGCAGTTTCCGCTGGCAACACCGGCGGCGTCCAGCCTTGCAGCCCTACCAGAGCTTGATGTCGTAGGTCAGGTACAGGCGATTGTAGTCCCAACTGGTGAGCACATTAGAGCGGTACGCCGTGTTGCGAAATTCTGCCCCCAAGCCTTTGAACGTGCCGCCCTGGATCACGTACTTGAGGCTGGTATCCAGCTCGTGCTCATCGGCCGGTTTGCCAGAATACTTGGCGTCGAATCCTTTGTAGTAGCGGATCATGAAACTCAAGCCCGGGATCGCCAGGGCGGAAAAGTCATAGTCGTAGCGCAGCATCCAGGTTTTCTCATCCTCCAGGATGAATTTGCTCACGCCCGGACTGGTAAAGGACGTGGTGGCCGCACCATTCAAATACGGCAATGCGGCGTTACCGGACAATTACTGATAGCCGCCCCCGAACGTATGCCCGCCGAGCCGATAACTCAAGGAGCCGCTGAACATGTCGGCGTCCGCAGCACCGTTATAGGCCGCCCCCGTTTCAAGACTGTTGTAATAACGCACGTCCGTCGTCAAGTGACCTGGCCCTACAGCCACTTTATGCACAACCCCGAAAAAGTGCTGGCGATAGAAGTTTTCAAGTTCACCGTAGTAATAAGACAGGCTGATCGTTTTATTGAGTGCATACGTACCACCCACAAAGTAAAAATCACCGTGCTTCGGGCCTTTGTAACCGCTCGGTATCAGATCGACGTTATCGCTGGAGTTACGCAACTTTGATTGATCCAGTCGCCCACCTTGCACAAATAGATGTTCGATACCGGTGTATTCAAACTGCGTACCTTGGAACGTCTGTGGCAGTAAACGCCCATCGTTGTAACTGACCACCGGGTTCTTGGGCAACAACGTGCCCGTCTTCACCACGACATCGGCGAAACGCAGCTTGCCGGTCACGCCAAGGCTGGAAAAGTCACGGGCGGCGCGGCCATCATCATGCACTGGCAACAGGCCTGTACCGGCGTGTGCAGGGCTGGAGTCAAGCCTCAGCCCCATCAGGCCAAGGGTGTCAAGGCCAAACCCGACGGCCCCGGGCGTGAATCCGGAACGCATCGTCAGCAACAACCCCTGTGCCCATTCGACACGGTCGTTGCCGCCGCTGCGGTTGTCATGATTGAAGGCGTAATTACGCAACGCAAGGTGGCCGGTGGAATCCCCGAGGAAACCTTCGGCGCGCACGCTTGATATACCAGGCACCATTAAGCTGGCGCACAAAAGCCCGCCGGTCGTTATAAACGCACGCATAGTTAAGCCCTCAGCTGTGTTTTATTTTTTGTGGCAGAGAGTAAGAAAAGTAACTTGACCAAGTATTTCCTGGCCGATGTTCTTCGGTGTTAATGACCTGAATGAGCAAACAACGCTATCGAATTAAAACAGGGGCGACAAGCTTATGACAAAAGCGCATCAGGCTATGACAGATAACCCGACAACACCTTGAAACGCATAGCCCAATACGCGTTCTTCATAACGTTGTGAGGTATTTATGATTGCCCTACTGTGCCGATGTAGCCGTTGGCTATCCCCATAAAAAAAAGATGAGAGCACCGCTATGTCATCCACTGCGCCAACAGTCACCGACACCGCGCCACCCAAGAACACCCGCCAACTCAACCCGGCAATCATCTTGCTGAGCATTGTGTTCCTGGCCATGGTGCTGACTTATGTGGTGCGCTCCGGCCAGTTTGAACGCCAAGACGTCCGCGTGATTCCCGGGACCTATCAGGTACTGGAAAAAGACACCTCGCTCAGCCAACTCTTCGCCCTGCCGCCGCGCTCGTCGAATAAAACCGTGGCACAACCGGTATCGCTGGCCGAGACCTTTCTGGCCATTCCCCTGGCCATCGAGAAACGCGCCGGCCTGATTTTCATGGTGCTGTTCATCGGTGGCATGTTTGCCGTGCTGAACAAGACCGGCACCATCGATGCCGGCCTGGACCGGCTGCTCGGTGCCACCAAAGGCAACGTCTACATTCTGGTGCCAACCCTGATGCTCGCATTGTCGGCAGGCAGCACCTTCATGGGGCTGGCGAAGGAATACATCATGTTCGTGCCCGTGATGGTGGCCATGGCAAACCGCCTGGGCCTGCCCAACATCGTCGGCTTGGCAATCGTCGCGCTGGCGGTAAAGACTGGGTACATGGGCTCGATTTCCAACCCCATCGCGCTGTCTGTCGCGCAACCCTTGGTCGGCCTGCCAGTGTTCAGCGGGCTGAGCATGCGCATCGTCGCGTACTTCATTTTTGTCACGCTGGCCGTGGGCTACATCTTGTTCTACATCCGCCGGAGCGGCTTCGATACCTCGGCCACATTTTCCCACTCGGGCAAAAAACTCTCCGTGCGGCACACTCTCAGCCTGATCACACTGGGGGTTGGGGTCGGCTTCCTGGTGTACGCCTCCAACACCTGGCACTGGAAGTACCCCGAGCTGTCCTCGTATTACCTGGCGCTGACCATCGTCTTCGCCGCCATCGCAGGCATGAGCCCGAGCACCACGGCAAGCACCTTTGTCGAAGGCATGAACAAGATGCTCATGGCCGGCGTGCTGATCGCACTGGCCACGGCCGTGGAGTCGATCCTCGCCAGCGGCCAGGTGCTGGACACCATCGTGCACGGCCTGTCGCAGATCATTGGCCAGCACGGCCAACTGCCTGCGGCGTTCGGCATGTTCTTCGCGCAGATGAGCCTGGATGTGGTGATTCCATCCACCAGCGGGCAGGCCGCCGTGACGATGCCGATCTTCGGTCCGCTGGGCCAACTGGCCGGCGTGAGCCCGCAGACCACGGTGTATGCCTTCCTGCTGGGCAACGGCTTGACCAACATGATCACGCCCACTTCCAGCGGCCTGCTGGTACTGCTTGCTGCGGCCAATGTGGGCTGGGTGCAGTGGGCTCGGTTTGTGCTGCCGCTGTTCCTGATCTGCACCGCGGTGGCGTTGCTCCTGCTCGCCTGCGCCGCCCTCACCGGCTATTGAATTCGACTGACCAAGGCTTTGTCATGACCCTCCCTGCATTCGAAAACATGCACATCGTACGCAACCAGATGATCACCCTGCGCGATGGCGTGCGCCTGGCCACCGACATTTATCTACCGCTGGGCAGCGGGCCCTGGCCGGTTGTCATCGAGCGTACGCCCTACGACAAATCCGGCCCCTCACGCTCGGAAAAACGCCTGGACGGGCTGCACCTTACCCGCGAGCAAATGGCCGCAGCTTTTACCGAGCAGGGCTTTGTGGCGATCTTCCAGGATTGTCGCGGGCGTTACCGTTCCGAAGGCGTGTTCACCAAATACATCAATGAAGGCGAAGACGGCTACGACACCTTGCGCTGGATCGTCGAACAGCCCTGGTGCAATGGCCACATCGGCAGCATGGGCCTGTCCTATGCCGCGCACACGCAGATGGCGATGGCCTGCTGCAATGCGCCAGGTCTCAAGACCATGGTGCTGGACTCGGGGGGGTTCGCCAACGCCTACCAGTGCGGCATTCGCCAGGGCGGCGCGTTCGAACTCAAGCAAGCGACCTGGGCCTACAAGCAAGCCCAGCAAAGCGCCGCCGTGCAGGCCGACCCGCAGTTGCGAGAGGCGTTGGCCCAGGAAGATATTCTCGATTGGTTTGCACGCATGCCGTGGCGCCCAGGGCATTCGCCATTGCGCCATGTACCGGAGTACGAAAACTACCTGTTCGAGCAGTGGTCCCACGGGGACTTCGATCAGTACTGGAAGCAACTGGGTATCTATGCCGAAGGTTTCTACGAGCAGATCCCGGACATCCCCGTGTTGTTCATGTCCAGTTGGTACGACGCCTATGTCAGTTGCACGCTGGACAACTTCACGGCGTTCACCGCACGCAAGCAGTCACCTCAACGCCTGATCATGGGCCCGTGGCTACACGGTGACCGCAACATCAGCTACAGCGGCAACGCCGAATTTGGCAACGCCGCGCCTTTCGACGGCAACCTGGGCGAAGACTGGTTGAGTTGCCGAGTGGAATGGATGCAACGCTGGCTCAAACCGACCGACGCCGAACGGAGCGCCACTCATCAGGTCGATGTGTTCCTGATGGGCGGCGGCAGCGGCCGAAAAAATGCGCAGGGTCGGCTGGAGCATGGCGGGCGTTGGCTCAAGTCGCCGTGTTGGCCGCTCGCGGGCAGCCAACAGCTGAACCTCTACCTGACACCACAAAAAGCCCTTTCGCCGCTCGCTCCTGTGGGGCCGCCCAGTTCATTGAGCTACTTCAGCGATCCCGCCCACCCGGTACCGACCATTGGCGGCTCGTTGACGTCTGGCGCTCCGGTGTTCGTGGGTGGCGCTTTCAACCAGATCGAAAGCCCGGACTTTTTCGGCACCCGGGGTGACCACTCGGCACTGTGCGACCGAGATGACGTAGTGAGCTTCGAAACCCAACCGCTTGAGCACGACTGGGTGGTCGCCGGCCCGGTGAAAGTCGAACTGTGGGTGCACAGCAGTGCGCCGGATACCGATTTCACCGCCAAGCTGGTGGACGTCTACCCGCCGAGCGACGATTACCCGCAGGGGTACGCCATGAATATCACCGACGGGATTATCCGGTGTCGCTACCGCGACTCGTGGGAACACCCGGCTCCGCTCACGCCGGGAGAGCCCTTCAAGGTGGTGATCGAACCCTTCGCCACCTGCAACCTGTTCAAGCGTGGCCACCGCCTGCGCCTGGATATCGCCAGCAGCAACTTTCCGCGCTTCGATGTAAACCCCAACAGTGGCGAGGCCGAAGGCATGGGCGAGCATCCGCAGGTGGCGCGCAATACCGTGCATATCGGCGCCGGGCATCCGAGCCGTTTGATACTCACGGTCGTGAACAGCGCGCTATAGGAGGCGGATCAAAACTCTGATACATAGCGCAGCCGCAGAACCTGGTCCAGGCCTGGGGCAAGAACGCGAGCTACCACTTTGTGTTCACGCGGCAGAATCGCGGCAAGCTGGATGAGTTGAGTACGTTGGTTGCGCAGGGCCAACTGCGGGCGCATGTAGGGGCGGTCTATGCGCTGGCCGACATTGGACTTGCCCATGCCCGATTGGAGAGTGCTCACAACGGTATCCAAGGAAAAATGGTGATCACCGTCCTGCCCACTCAGGAAGCAACGCCATGACTTACGAGATCGCCGTGCTGCCGGTTCATAAAGAACACATCGACGCGTTCAGGCGGGCCTTTGGAAAGATGGCGCCGTTACTGAGTCGTGCCAAAGGCTACCTGGGCCACATGCTCGCACAAGGGATCGAGACGCCTGAGCGATTCAACCTGATTATGCGCTGGGCGTCGCTGGAGAATCACACGCCGGGGTTTGAAGCGAGTGAGGATCATCGGGTGTTTAGGTTGGGACTGGAAAAATACTTTTCGGAGGAGCCGTAGGTTTATCACATTGAGGGGGCGGTTTTGAGCGACTAGAAAAATCCAAGACAAAAAAAGCCTGCATCGCTGCTGGCTTCTTTTTATGTCGCTATCTGGCTCCACGACCAGGACTCGAACCAGGGACCCAATGATTAACAGTCACTTGCTAGCTGTTAGGCGCACTGGAGCCACGACGAAATGTGGCGCAGAAAATAGGTTAGCTGCATAGCGTGGGTCGCATGAATGCGTCACGCCAAGAAAGTTAGTCGGGTTGGGGGGGCTTGTCAAAGCAGGACATTTCAATGACCTGTAGGAAAAGGAGTCGTGCGCTGTCAGCTACTGAGCAACCTTTATGCCTCACTTAACTTCCTGACCAACGTAGCCGCCATTAGCCTCAATGTTCTGCTCTCTACCTCAAACCCCTCATATAGAGCACGTATGACCTGCGCCGCGTCAAGAATATAGCCAGCCAAAAAAACTGATTCAATTGATTCAATTGCATGAATGACAACCGACTCATCTTTAGTTTTTAGAAGCGCCAGCAATACGCGCAACGCCCGCTCATCATTCGAATCTCCGAAAGACTCCGCACACCGCCCTCGCCAGACTTGAGACTTTGCCAGAAGAGCAGATTAAAGTTCGTTCCAGCTTGAATTATCAAACTGAGAGACCTTGGAGGTCGCGATATCCATTCCTACATCCGACCAATAATCTTCTTACCCTATTGAATCCAATAACAACTCATAGTCATTAAACACATTTCGCCTATCAGAATTTGACTCCTCAGGGTCAGACCCCATTTACAGCTTCATTTACTGCTCTCAACCCACCCGAAGCTCCCCATCAAGAGAGGGACTTTCCCAAAGCCAGCACCGGCGGAAAGTATCGTATCCGCCCCTCGGTAACCCAATGGGCCAACGCCTCCTGCCAACCCTGCCGGGATCCCTCAGGGTCTGACCCCGTTTACAGCACTCCCCACGACCTTGTACCCAATGATTATTTTGCTACCAAGCACTGCCGCACTCGGCTTTGTGGTTATCAGATCAGCCGGAAGCTTTAAGAAGTATCTGTGATATCCAAATTAATATAAAATTGACAAGATATGAAACTATAAATATTCCCCAACACGGCTTTTGTGAAAAAGCTTGATTAATTTTTCCCGAATGCCTCGTTATTTCAACGCTTAGAACTCGGCCCCAATAGGTAGATTGCACTTTCACTCTTTCGAATTTGGAGGCGACCCTCTGGAAGGTAATACTCCAAATACTAATGGCGGAGACGATCAATTAGAGGAGCCAATATTTGCTTTACAGACGGCAGAGGCTCTCCAATCTCACGCACCTCAGTCACGCCCTCCTGTGAGCGCACGCTAATAACAACACTGTCGTCTAATCGGGTCTGCGCAACGGCAATAAAGCCGTTTTCCAGCGGATGGACATGCTCTCCAGGCTTTACGCCTGGGTAAAGTGGTGCTGGGTCGAAATCGCTCTTTATCGCAATGACCCGAACCACGGGGTAGAGCCACGGCTGATAGTTCATTGCTAGATAGGCATAGCGTTGGAGTAAAAGGGAGCTAGCGGCGAAGGCACCAAGGCTGTGGATGAATACCGTAACACGCGTTTGTCGAAAGGGTAACTGCAAACCGAAGGCTCTAACAAATATGACTACTTGTTGCAGCGCCCCCCTGCAACGGAAGTTGCAACAGTGTCACTATAGCCAAAAAAACCCTACAACTGCCAGAACTACTGCGGCAACAATCATCCATGCAGGCAGGTAAAATAACATGACAAGAAAGCTAGTAGTCAAATCAAAGATTTGAGGTGGGAGACCAAGTGATTCCGCAACTAACGAACGAGCCAGCACAGTGGCGACGAGCAGTACAAAAATATGAAGTAGAACAATAGGCGTTTTGGCAAATGGCTTGTCCCAGGCGTCATACAACCAACGTACTGCAGGAAGGCACCACAAAGTAAAGCCACTGATTAGCACCGCCATCGCTAGTCCCGCGCCAACTTTTGATGCTAGCTCACCTAGCAGATGGGCCAGCAAATGCCCGGAGATAAAAACGACCATCGCTAGTGTATATAGGCGTTGCGGAACAGAAGCAATATTATACTATAGTGCCAACCAACTAAGTATTTTCTTCATTGACAGATGGCTCTCAAAGCAAAACTCCCTTACTATCAGAGCTAATGGGCCAGATTTATTTTTCTGCACCGCACTGGATACACCACTTATATAAATCTGTCCCGTTTCCTTTGCTTGAGCATCGAATTCGTACGCTCGAGCAAGCAGACTTTCTCAACGCCTTTACGAATACCTCACCCTACAAACTTCTCTCCCTGCTGAAATGACACAACAAACTTTCTCCAACCTAGCAAAGCCTTTTCGAAGTCATCCAAACCAATTGTAACTGCAAACTCCTCATCATGAAGCGAGTAGACTTTAACCTCATTTATTGAAATATCAGCTGCCCAAGTTTCACGCACCCAATCAGTGAAGTCTTTCTCGGCGTTTTTCACTGAGATTATCCTACTCAACCCCTCATCCAGCCAAGAAATAGTGCAACCCAAAGGTAGTCCTCCATCGTCAAGCAAAAGACACGCAAGAAGATCAACGTCATTTGGCCCTCCCACATCCGTGCTGCACCAGGGAGTTGGATCACCCATTGACTCTTCCAAATAAAAGTTAATTTTCATTCTAGCCCTTACATTAATGGATATACGGTAGTTTTAGGGCTCAAATACCCTTTGACCTTTACACCGCTAGGCGTTGTCCCAGTCCAAGTATCTCCGGAAACCTGCTTGTTTTTGAACGCCATATCGACTTCGACTTTTATCCTATCCGAGGTCCATGAATCTGGAAACATCGTAGATTTGCCATTACCACTTTTTGACAAATAACTCCCGGGATTCAGAGGATCCTCCATCTCAATTTTAGCGACATAAACGCCCTGAGCGTTTTAAATAGGGGGTCAGACCACCATTCACATGTTTCAAAGAGAAATGCTGATTACCTTTACAAAACCCTGGACTGCCCCCTCTTTCCGCTTAGGCCGTGTCGAGATGACGCGTAGCGCTCCTCACTTCGTCGATTTGTACTGCGTTCGCCACTCAGCGAAGGGTCGTAAACGCCAAAGTGTTACGAGCACAGTTGCCAGAAGCAAGCGAAGCCGGCAGTCTGCCAGACGTGAGTGCGAGCCGTGGTTGCTTGCAAGTAACTTGCCGCAAATAGAGTGGACCCCAGCAAAAATCGTGGCGATTTATAAGCGCCGCATGCAGATCGAAGAGGGCTTCCGAGATGTAAAAAGGGAGCACCTGGGATTGGGCCTGAATCTGCATCGAAGCCATTGCCCAAAGCGCATCGAAGTATTGTTGATTGCCGCTTTAGCCAGCTACCTCATCTTCCTAGCAGGATTGCAGGCAAGGGATAACCATTTGGAACAGCGCTATCAAAGCAACATCCTCAAAGAGAAGCGAGTACTTCCATTGTGGCGTTTTGGCCTGGAGTATGGGCGCAGTTTCACAGGTTTCGGTGACCGAAAACACCTAAAAACATTGGAGCATGCTCTGCGTGATGAGGTGCATCATCAGACGCAGAGCCTGGAATAAATTTGTGCGGATCCCTCAGGGTCTGCCCCCTATTTCCTCTCAACTTTCAGTGAAGACTGTCTTTCCTTCCTGTCCTGGTCCCATATGTCCCCCACTGCTTTGCTTACCACCGTACAGAGTATGTTGCATTGCTTGAGAAAAAAGAATGTCGACGCAACCCTTCCAAGTCCTGTTGCACCGCAGTAATCAAGGCTAACTTTTAAATTAAAGTCCCGCCCCTACTTAAAGCCAACGTATACAGCCTCTACCGTGGCTCGCCCCCTAAATCATCCATATCAGGAGCATAAAACCTGACCGAATTCTGGTTAACGTTTATGCCGGTTTTATCTTTCTCCACTTCAAAAGACACGCCCTCAGCCACAAAAAAACTCTCAACTGCCTCAATAGGCAGACCTAAAACCTGCTTGCCATCATAATAAAAACAAGCATTAGAAAAATAGACCTCCACCCCCAACAACTCATTAGAGCAGTTGTACCAAACTTGCATGACAGCGTCACCAAAGGCGTCAATTGAATTTTCTGACAATTCAGTTTTAGGAAAAACCTTATATGGCAAACCTATAACCTTCCTGACCTCCTCTCTGCCTTGCCCGCAAAAGAAGTTCTCGAGCCCATTAGACTGACTGTAATTCAACTTCATGAAATCTACCTCGGTATAAAATCTTCAGGACTAAGACTTTTTGAATACTTTAAAACTTCCCCAACAGAAAAATGAGACAGATTTATTTTCTATTCAGCCTAGCAAATGAATAACAAATAAATCCGCCCATTTTTATCTTGAATAAACGTCCTAAACTAGACTGGAGACTTCTTTGAGTAGCGCTCTTCTAATCTTTCAGCAGACCTTAGAATACTGCCCCTATCATCAGGAAAGAATGCAGAGTAAACATCAGCTGCAACTTTCATCAGGAAAACGTAGTCAGGCACTGGGATACTTGAAGTTCCCACTTCACCCAGAAAGAAACTGACCTCATTGAAATCTTCTGGAACGTCCCAGTCCTGATCAAGAGAGTAAAAAAATCCTTCACTCACAGAAAAGCCAAATCCCCGCGAGGCGTTATAGATAAGCGCTGGAAAATTAATCCTCCCCCTCGCCATAGAAGCCTCTATCAATTCGTAAAGGTCTTCATAATCCAGACCCGTTGAAACAAACGACTCCTTGAGGCTCTCAAGCCAAGCCAAACTAGCCATCAGTTTGTCATCGGCGGCATAGTGATAAAGGCATTTGTTATTCCTCCAGTCTTGCTATTACGTATCACCTGGAAGTGATAGTACAAAAGGGGACAGATTTTTTCTATTTTTTCCCACATCTAACTTCGGACTACCACGGCCTCTATGTTCGATATCAACCCCTGCATTTTTTTCAACCTCATCAACAAAACGAACAGTGGATCCCTCAGGGTCAAACACAGTTTACCCCATCAGCCCGCCATTCAGCGCGAGGCGATTGTCGGCCCGATTAGATACAGCATCATCACTCAATTCGTTTCGTCACCCACCTCAAATTCAATAAATCCGCCCCTTAAGGATCCTCTTTATCAATTTTACTCACCACGCAGCTTGACGGTTCGAGGGTGTCGACTTTCCGGAATGCTTAATTTTTTCAATTTCCGCGTTGACCGCTAAATACTTATCAGCATATTTTTCCGGAGTACGCTTGTGAAGTTCCCCCAAAATCGACACCAGACTTTCATGAATGGCCAAGTCTGTAGGTTCTATTTCCATAGCATCCTCATAACACTGCAAGGCGCCTTCAAGATCTCCCACCTTAACCAACATCGCACCGAGTTCAAGATACGTATCGACAAATGAGGGTTCGGCTTCAATGGCGGCCTGATAATATTTGAATGCGTCGACAACATTTGACGCGCGCTCATTCGATACGCCTGCAAGGAAAAGATATCGAGCTATGACTTGATCTGGGGCCAACTGGGTAGCGACTTCATAATGCTTAATAGCCTGGGCAAAGTCACGCTGATAGAAACATATATCACCTAAACATTCAGCACATGCAGACTCAGACAGTGAATGCGAGCGGGTTTTGAAATATTCAATTGCATTTTCGACAAGCCCGGTTGAGAGGTACCTAATCAATTGTTTCTTAATATCATTAAAATCAGATTCGTTCACGGCTACTCTCCAACTACTTTAACGTGTTTAACAAGTGAATTGAATGATTCCAATAGCGAAGGAGGCACCCCGATATTTCGAAAATTAGAAACTGGGTCAATACCTTCTAAGTTTATTTTTATCGCATCAATACCTTTAGAAGCACTTTGATCCACCGCTTTCGACATCATTGCATCATAGCCACGCTTGTCAAGAACAAATTCCACGATTTTTTGATCCACGCCCAAAGCGCCATTATTCTGGAATGCTTCAACTTTCGACATCGATTCCGACAAGTATTTGCTGGAGTTCGTCTTAGGGATTGCAGGCTGCAGCTTCATAGCTCCCAAGGTTGCATCCGCTTCTGCCACCGACATTTTACGGAATACGGAAACTGTTGTTGCTTCACTGCTAGCTCCCCAGCGGGCGAACCCGCCACCTGGAGCCAGCGAGAGTGCCATGCCCAATCCCACTTCACCCCAGTACCCCGGATTGGTAACAACCGAAACCAAACCCTCGGAAGCTTTTGAACTGTTACCCTCAAAACCGTAAGCCAGCCCTGAGGCTATATCCAGATTCCACTGAGATGCACTTTTATATCCCTGCCGAACAGCATCGGGCGCTGTAATATATATTTTATATTCCAGCGGCTCCATCGTTATAAAGGGCTTTCCGCTGACTTCATCCTTCAATGTATAACTAACAATCTTACCGCTATCATCCTGATGAATAATGACATCACCCAGGTCGCTTGACGATGTCCCCTCCATTTTCAAGATCGTGGAACATCCGTTGGCGGTAGGGTTAATCGAACATGCCCCACGCTTCTTATTGTAATCGTCGGTATGCCCCTGATAGTTGTATTGTGTGGCGTTCTTCGCTACCCAACCGCCCTTCTCCATAGACTTCGCATCCGCATCCGTCTGGGAAGCCGCCGCCAAGACCCCAACTATCTGGGAACTCATGGAGAGCAGATTCTTATCGCCGCGAACCAACGAATCCAACTGAACTACAGCCGCTTCGTTAATACCCGCCGCCAACGCGCCGGTCTTGAAGTCCCCACCGGTCGCCTGGGCAAGTAATCCACCGACCATCGCATGCACCAATATCTTCGGCGGGTAGCCATCAGTCAGTTTGCCCTTGGTGTAATCCCCCACAGCATTGAAGCTTGCGGCTGCCAATGTATTGAACAATGCGCCTTTGAGTGCATCACCAAAGTCACCACCTTGTCCGAGCGCTTTGCTCAGCAAAGTCGACGTACCGTTCTGCAAGGCTTGGTTCGCCGCAAACTGGCCAACGCCGGTCCAGGTGTTGAGGGCTGGCGAAGTGATAACGGCCCCTGTGTTTGGATTGGTCTGCGTGCCTGTCCAACCATCGAAAAGCCCTTTCGTCAGGCCTGCCGTCACGCCCGATATCACGTAGCCCTTCATCGCATCCGATGAGGTGACGTCCTTGAACACTGCCCCCAGATTGCCCCGATTATTGATAACGCTGACGGTTGCATTAGTCGCGGCACCTGAAGCAACAGCCCCCACCGCCGCCGCCGTGACACCACCACCACCCGCCGCAGTCGCAGCCATAGGCCCTACGACAGTAGCCATCACGATCGCGATAATGATCTGCGACGCAGGACCAAGTCCGGAGTTGCTGTATTTGAAACTCTCGTGAATTTCCTTAACTTGATGCCAATCTACATCGCCACGCCTTTCTGCATCCTTTATCCATGCCAATTGCGGGTCAGCTTTGACCATTGCATCAATGGACTGACTAACCGTTTGCTGATTGACCTGCGTTACATCAATTTTCAAACCATCCACCGCTTTGATCGCAATAGCGCCTGCGGCAGCCATTTGCGTTTGACGCACGGTTTCGTCGGTATTGCCTTTGCCTTTGGATGACACCCAAAAAGCATTGTTATTGGACTTCTCGTGGCTTTCCTGATGAAGATCTTTAACACCCTCAAACGTCACGCTACCGCCACTTGCAATGGTCAGGTCATTGCCACTTTGCAACTTGGCAGCCTGGTACTTCTGATCATCCTGGCTCTGAATCGTAAGGTCGCCACCGGTTTTAATTTCACTACCGATGTTGGTGACTTTAGTCACCTCATCACGCTGGGTTTTCTTGGTGCCCCAACTCCCCTTCTTCTTCATGTCATACAGCGAATAATCGCTGTCTTCTGCCGACAGCAGCGCCAATTTACCGCCAGCAACCAGGTATGCCTCGTCCCCCGCAGTGATCCGGCTGGCAATCATCGCCAGATCCTTACCCGCACCCAGCGATACATCCCCACCCGCACTCAGCGCGGTCGAAACCTGACTGACATGATCTTCCTGACGTTTCTCCTTTTTGCTTTTGCGGGAGGAATGTTCCTCATCTGCAGCCGAAGCCAGAATCAAATCACCGCCAGCACGCATGTTGATGTCGCGCTTGGCATCGATCTGACTGGCGATCGCTGCGATGTCTCGTCCCGCCTTGACATTCACATCGCGCCCGGCATCCACATCGGAGCCGTGTTGTGTGGCGCTGCTGGATTGCAGGCGCTTGCCCATATCCATCGCATTGCGTTCTTCGGCGGCGACTAAGCTGGCATCGCGCCCAGCGACAATGGTCGTGTCGCGACCGCTTTGCAGAGCACCACCGACACTGGCAAAGTCTCGCCCGGCGCCGATGTCCAGATCATTCGCCGCCTCAACCCGCGCAGCGCTGTCCACATAATCGCGATGCTGCGAATACCCTGCCCCTTTGTCATCCCAACCGGTCACGCTGCGCTCGTTGATCACATCGCCATTGATGGCGGTCAGCGTCACATCTCGCCCTTTGATGATGCCTCCGGCTTTGTTGACGATGTTGTTGCCCGCCAGCAGGTCCAGGCGGTTGCCTGCTTCGATCAGCCCGCTGTTGGTCACATCATTGGCGGCCTTGGCCGACAGGTTGTTGGTGGCGCGCAGGGTGCCGGCGTTGACCAGGTTTTCACCGGCAATCAGGTTCAGGTCGTTACCAGCGATCAAGGCGCCGGTGGGGGCAAGACGGTTATTGGCCTGGGCCAGGTACAGCACCGGCACCAGGACTTTTTCACCGTTCACTTCGTGCTCTTCCAGCCACACGATGTCATGCGTCAGCGCCGCGACCTGTTGTGAGGTGAGGCTGACGCCCATCGACAGGTTCAGTTGCTGCTTGCTGCTGATGGCGTTGTCCATCAAGTACTTGAACAGTTTTTCATCGGTGGCCTGGCCATCGATAAGGCGTTGGCCGGTGCGCGCTTGCACGGCCTGCTGAACCAGACGCTGTTCGTACAGGCCATCGCCCAGGCGCTTCCAGCTTGTGTCTGGGTTGTAGCCCAGGCCTTGCAGCAGGTAGTCCGAGCTCATGAATTGCTTGAGGTCGGTGAGTACCGGGTTGGTTTCGATCAGGTATTTGTGCGGCTGCGAGACGGCACGGCTGTCCGGCAGGCCCTGGACGCGGCTGATGGTTTGGCCGGCCAATGCCGTGGGCTGGCTGACGACGGGTGGTTGTATGTGACCGCCAGCGAGTACGTCCTGGACAGCCGGGGTAAGGCCGGGCAGTTGGGTCTCCGACGCAGCGATCGCCGCAACGTCGGTACTGCGCGCATTGGTCGACAAGCCCGGCACACTCAGATCAGGGAGAGCCCCGTCTGACGACGTATGCACAACCCTATCGCCTGGCGTGACGGCAGGCAGGCCGATGCCCGGCCGCGAACCATCGACCGCAGGCTGGGAAACATCAGCGGGATTGCGCGCGTCAATGCCGTCGACGCGGGTGATGTCGGCACCGTTGGTGCGTCCCGGTAGCCGGATTTGCACATCGGCGCTGCCTACACCGCCGGTATCGATGGCGCTGGCGACCGCATTGAGCAAACCCGCTTCACGGGCCGCCACGGCGACCTGACGCGTGCTGGTGGCGACTTGCGCCGCTTCGCCGACTTGAATCACGCGGCCATGGGTGGATGGCAGCGCTTGCTGGCGCTGGCTCGGATCGAGGCTGGCGCTGCCCAGCGTCCAATTCTGATTAACAGTGCCCGCCTGCCCCGTCGTGCCGCTTTGGCCACTTAAACGAAACAATCCGTTCTGCCCGCTGGGCAAACCGAAGCCCGGCAGGGTCAGCGGGTTGACCTGCTGTTGGGCAAGGTCGGGTGGCAACTGTGCATTGAGCACCACCACCTGGGTTTTATTGGCGCCTACGCCGGTGTCCAGCGAACGCCCACCCACCGCCTGCGCGGTCTTGATCACGTTGATGTTGTTGATGCTTTTACTGGCGGTGAGCGCAGCGTTGCCACCGGCCTGAATAATCGCCGGGGCCACCACTTGGGTGCCGCCTTGTACGGCGATGGGCTGGTTGATACCGGGAAACAGCGACGGACTGAACCGCGCCATCAAGTCCGCAAACGCCGCCTCATCCACTGGCGAGCCCTGCGGGTGCGCGCGGTTATAGGCCTGCACCGCGGCGACCATCTGGTTGTACTGGCCCTTGGAGATTTTGGTAATGCCGCCGTATTCCTGGCTCTGGGAACCGGAACCACCGGTAGCTGCCTGGTTGAGGATGTTTTCGCCAGTAATCGATAGGTCATTGGCGGCCGACACCACGCTGTAGCGGTTGGTGAAGTTCTGCCCGGTGACCACCATGTTGCGCCCGGCGCTGAGGGTGGCCGAAGGCGAGTCGATTTCCAGCACACTCGACACGGTACGGCTCAAGGTCACCGCAGGGCGTCGGTCACTCCAACCGCCGCTGCAATGCTGGGTGCACCGAATGCCCACGCCCACGGACGTCAACTGCTGGTTGAGCTTGAATTTCTCGCGCTCGTTGACCACGTCGTTGGCCGCGATTCGGAGGTCGCCCATGCTCTCGATGCTGGCGGAAACGTTACGCACGCTCTGCGCCTGGGTTCCACCGGCTACACCCGCTACCGTGAGGTTGCCCAGGCTGTAGATGTCCGAATAGTTGTTGGTCAGGCTGCCCAGGTTGAAGGTCGAGTCCTGGCCGCTGAACAGGAATCCGCGTGCGCCGACACCGCTTGCAGCGTGATCGTTGAGCAGGCTTTGGGCCGTCAGCACCAGGTTTTGCGAAGCCCCCAACGTGCCGGTGTTCACAATGCTGCCAGCGTTGATGCGCAAGTCGCCGCTGGAGGTCAAACGCCCACGGTTGAGCAGTTGGCCCCCGGTGGTCAGTTGGGAAGTGCCACTGCCAGCCACGCTGGCGGTTTCATTCACGGTTATCTGCGCAGCGCTCAAGCCCAGGTTGCCCAGGCTGCTATAGCGCCCGTTACCGCCGTAGCTACCGGCCAGCGTCAGATTGGCCGTGCCGTCACTGGCGATCAGGCCGTCGTTGTTCCAGTTGCCGCCGTTGCCCGTCAGGCTGTCGGAGGCGAGTAACTGGCCGCTGGCGGTCTGGTTCAGGGTATTGACGTTGACCGTCAAGCGTCCGGCCTGGATCACGCTGCTGTTGGTCCAGCTGTCTGCGGCCAGGGTCAGGCCGCCACGGGTCACCAGGTTGCCGCCGGCATTGATCAGGTTGGCGGTGGCGATATCAAAAGTGCCGGTGCCGCCGTGCAACAGGCTCCCGCCCTGGTTCAGGAAGCCGCCGGCATTCAGGGTCAGGTCAGCGTTGGAGGTTTCCAGTCGACCATTACGGTTATCGAATGCACCGCCGAGCTGGAAGTTGGTTTTGCCGCTGCGGCCCAGCGCGCGCAGTTGCCCGCCTTGGTTGTCGACGCTGCCGCCCGTCACGCTCAAGGTATTGTCGCTTTCAATCACACCGCTGCGGTTGATCAGCGCGCCACCGGCGTTCAGCTCAACCGCACGACCTGCAATCTGCCCGGCGCTGTTGTCCAGTTGCACACCACTGACTCGCATCAAGCCGGTGGCATACGCCCCGCCATTGGCATTGGCGAAGTAGTTGGCGTTGACCACTGCATCGCCGGTCTGCGCAGCGATGAAGCCGCTCTGGTTGTCGAGGCGGTTGGCATTCAGGTTCAGGCTATGGGCCTGGAGCGTGCCGACTTGGTTATTGAGGTCGCCGCTGATGTTCAGGCCCAGGCCGGTTTGACCCTGCACCTTGCCTTTGGCGTTGTTCAATCCCACCGCGGTCAACTGCACATCGGCGTCCTGGCTGTAGATCAGACCGTCGGTGTTGTTCTGCACGATACCGCTGCTGGTGATCGCTACGCGGTCTTTACCAGCGAGGGTGCCGCTGCCGCTGTTGTTCAGGCCACCGCTGAACAACGTCAACAGACTTTGGCTGATGATTTTACCCTTGGCGTCGTTGTTGACCTGCATCGCCCGTTGAAGCAACAAGGGGCCGGAACTGGCAATGCTGCCGCCGCTGTTGTTGAGGGTGCCGAGCAGGTTGAGGGTCAGGCGGCCGTTGGTGGCCAACGTGCCGCCGTTGTTGTTCAGGTCGGTGCCGACGACAGTCATCGCTTGTTGGGCGTTGATCGTGCCTTGGTTGATCAGCGTTGCCGCCTGCAGATCCAGCGTGTTGCCGCTTTCGATCAAACCGCCATCGACGTTGGTCAACGCACCGGCCACGGTGAGCGTTTGCCCGTCGCCACTGGACAGCACGCCTTTGCCACTGTTATCCAGACTGGCGGCACTGACGCCCAAACGGCCTTGGCTAACCAGCGCGCCTTCGTTGTTGTTCTGCAGCGCGCCACTCAGGCGCACGTCAATTGCACCGCTGCGGCTGGAGAGCGTGCCGTTGTCACGGTTGTCGAGGTTGTCACCCCTGACGTTCAGACCTTGCCAGCCGGACAGCAGGCCTCTTGCGGTGTTGTTCATCGTGGCCGCGTTGACAGTCAGCACTTGGCTGCTGATCAGCTTGCCGGCGCTGTTGTCCAGGCTGCGCGCCGTCAGAGCGAAGCTTTGCTGGCTGGAGATTTCGCCGCCTTGGTTATTCAGGTCACGCAGGTTTTTCAGGGTCAGCGGGCCGTTAGTCAGCAGCAGGCCGTTGCGGTTGTCCAAGTCGCTGTTGTTGAGGTCCAGGGTCATCCCCTGCTCGCCCACCACGCGGCCGCCCGCCAGTGCCAGAGCGTTGAGGTTCGCGGTCAACGCGCCTTTGGCCGAGACTTCACCGCCATTGCCCGTGTTGAGGCTGGCAGCGTTGAGGTTCAAGGATTGCTTGGCACTGATCAAGCCTTGGTCCTGGTTGCTCAACAAGCCATCGCTGGTCAGTTGCAAGTCGCTGCGGCTATTGAGCGTGCCGCCACGGTTGTCGACGGAACCTGCGTGAGCGTCGAGGCTGGCGCCGCCGATCAGGCCTTTCAGGTTAGCCAGGGTTTGATTGACGCGCAGGGTCAGGCCCTGGTTACTCAGCAGCTTGCCGTTGCTGTTATCCAGACTTTGCGCGGCCAAGGTGAAGGCTTGGGCGCTGGAGATTTCACCGCCCTGATTATTGACGCTACTGAGGTGGTTGAGCGTCAGTGGGCCAATAGCGTTGATCAATCCGCCTTGGTTGTTCAGTTGAGCGTTGTTCAGGTCGAGACTCAAACCCGCGTTGCTGAACAGCTTGCCGCCCTGCTGATCCAAACCGGTGACGCTGGCGGTCAGCGCCTTGGCGCTGCCGATGCTGCCGCCGTTGTTCAACTGTGCGGTGGTCAAGTCCAGGGTATCGCCGCTGTTGAGGCGGCCGTTTTGGTTGTTCAGCTCTCCGGTGCTAACCGTGACCGGGCCTTTGCCGCTGATGATGCCTTGCTGGTTACCCAGATTGGCGCTTTGCAGGGTCAGGCCGCCGTCGGTAACCAGTTTGCCTTCGCTGTTGTTGAGGCTGTCGGTGACGGAGACGCTCAAGCCCTTGGCGCTGGACAGGCTGCCTTTGCTGTTGTTCAGGCTACGGGCCTTGACGGCCAACGCATCTTCACTGCTAAGCACACCTTGGCTGTTGTCGAAATCACCTGCGAGATCCAGCTTTAGCGATTCCTGGCTGAGCAGTTTGCCGCTGTTGTTATCCAGCGATGTGCCGGTCAGGATCAAGCGTTGGCCGTTGAGTTCACCGAGGGTGCGGTTGATGAGCTGATCAACGGCAAGGTTCAACGTACCGCCTGCGAACACCACGCCCTTGTCGCTGTTGTTGAGTTGTTGGCCGGTGACGCTGACGTCGGCGTTGCCGGTCAATTCGCCGCTGCGGTTGTCGACAGTCGCCACGTCGAGTTTCAGCGCTTTTGTGGCGCCTACCAGACCGTTGCGGTTATCGAGATTTACGCCGCGCAGGTTGAGGGCGTCGGTGCTGATCAGCTTGCCGTTCTGGTTGTCGAGTTTGCTGGCGTTGATCATCGCAAGCGCCTTGCCCGCGATCTCGCCATTGCGGTTGTCCAGCGCTGCGCTGGTCAGCAACAAGGCGCCGTCAGCGATCACGCTGCCGCGTTGGTTATCGAACCATTCGCTGGCACTGAGGGTGACATCGCCACGCCCACTGAGCAGGCCTTCGGTGTTATCCAGGCGAGTGCTGCGGGCATCGAGGCTGGCGGCGTTGATATGGCCTTTGAGGTTGGCCAGCAGTTGCTCCACACGCAGGGTCAGTGCCTGGTTGCTGATCAGTTTGCCGTTGCTGTTATCGAGGTTTTTTGCGACCAGGGTGAAGGCGTTTTGGCTGGAGATTTCGCCGTGCTGGTTGTTGACAGTGGCGAGGTTGTCGAGTGTCAGCAGGGGTGCGTTGATCACCCCTGCGTTGACCAGTTCGCCATTGTGCAGGTCAAGGTTGAGTTGCGTGGTGCTGAACAGCTCGGCGCCGCCCAGCTGCGTCAGGCCGGTAAGGCTGGCATTCATGGCGCCGACGCTCCCGATATGCCCGCTGTTGTTGAGCTGGGTGGCGCTGAGGTCGAGCTTGTCGGCGCTGATCACGCGGCCTTCGACGCCGTTGGTGAACAGTCCGGTGTTGACCGTCGCCAGGCCTTGGCTTTTGAGCAGGCCGTTGGTGTTCTCCAGGCTGGCACTGGTCAGTGTGAGGTTTTGGCCGCTTTCGACGGTGCCACCCTGGTTCATGAGCGCCGCTGCGCTGGTCAGGGTCAGAGGTCCTGCACTGGAAACCTTGCCGCGGGTGTTATCGACGCGCTGGCCTGCCAGCGCCATGGAGCCTTCGCTGGTGAGCTTGCCGCCTGTGTTGTCCAGGCCTGCCTTCAGTTGAAGTGCCAAAGCACGCTGAGCGCCAACAGTGCCATCGGTGTTATCTAGAGCAGTGCCGGTAAGCCGAGCGTCCTGGGCAAAGATCAAGCCTTTGGCCTGATTGATCACCTCGGCCATGACCAATTCCAGCCCAGTACCGGCCAACAACTTGCCGCCGCTGTTATTCAGACGCGTGCCGCTGAAGTCGATGCTCTGCTGGCTGGAGATTTCCCCGCTGCGGTTGTCGGTACTGCCGACCTTGAGTTTCAGCACTTTTGTCGCGGCGAGCAGGCCGCCATCTCGGTTATCCAAGGTGTCAGCGTTGAGGCTCAGATTGCCCTGGGCGACCCACTGACCGCCCTGCTGATTCAGCACGCCAACCGTGGCGTCCAGATCATCCTGGCTGGCAATGCGTCCCTTGGCGTTTTCGACGGTATCGAGGGTCAGGCGTACCGGGCCAATCGCGCTGGTCAGGCCGTTCTGGTTGTTCAAGGACTGGCCGGCAAGCACCAGCGCCTGCTTGCTGTTTAGCACGCCTTCGCGGTTGTCGACTTGGCCGACATGCAGGTTCAGGCCCTGATTGGCGCGCACCGCTCCGCCACGGTTGTCCAAGCTATTGCTGCGCAGGGTCAGCAGGTTCTGTCCGGACAGGCGACCGGTGCGGTTGTCCACACTCCCAGCCTGGATGTCCATCACGCCTTTGGCGAGCACAGCACCTTTGGCTTGGTTATCAAGCAGGCCATCGACCTTCAGCGTCAGGCTGCCATCGGTCGCCAGGCTGCCGGACTGGCTGTTATCCAGGCTGGCCGCGGTCACGTTCAAACGCTGGCCGGCACCCAAGGTGCCGCCTTGGTTGGACAGCGCGCCGGTGGTTGTCAGGTCGAGGCTGATGTCGCCCATCACATGACCGTCGTTGCGGTTGTTCAGGGTCATCGCGTTGACCACTGTGGCGCCGCTGCTGGAGACTTCGCCGTCATCGTTAAGCAGGTCGGCCCCCAACGTTAACGCCAGGTCTTTGGAACTGCTGAATACGCCGCTGGTGTTATCCAGTCGCTCTGCTTGCACAGTCAGGCCTGCGGCAGCAATGACGCCCTTGAGGTTGATCAGCGCTTGGTCGACTTTGAGGGTCAGCGCCTGGTCACTGAGCACATGGCCGTCGCTGTTATCCAGACTTTTCGCAGCCAGGACAAAGCTACGCTCGCTGGAAATTTCGCCGTGCTGGTTGGCGACGGAGGCGAGGTTTTTCAACAGCAATTGCCCTGGCGCGTGGATCAGGCCACCGGCGTTGTTGAGAACGCCGAGGTTCATGTCCAGGCTTAAATCGCGGGTGCTGTAGAGCTGGCCACCGTTGCGCTGATCCAGGCCGGTGAGGCTGGCGGTCAGTGCCTTGTTACTGGCGATATTGCCGTCAAAACGGTTATCCACCTGCCCTGCCGTCAGGTCCAGGAGATCGGCACTGGTGAGGCGCCCGCCGCTCTGGTTATTCAACGCGCCGGTCGTGATGCGCACCGCGCCGTCACCGATCATTTTGCCGCCGCTGTTGTCGATGCTGGCGCTGCTCACGGTCAACGCCATTGCGCTAAGCAGCTCGCCGCTGCGGTTGCTCAGAACGCCGTTGGCGGTCAGGTTCAACGCCGCGCCGCTGCTGAGGCGGCCGCTGTCGTTGTTCAATGTGGTGGTTTGCAGGGTTAGGCGCTTGTCACTGCGCACGGTGCCTTGCTGGTTGTTCAGTTGGTCGAGTTCCAGACTCAGTGCGCCGTTCGCCAGAAGGCGACCTTTGTGGCTGTTGTCGAACTGCCTGCCGTTAAATGACAGGTCGGAGAGGCTGGAAACTTCGCCGCCTTGGTTGTTCAGGTTATCAACCTTCATCACCAGCGACTGGCGTGCATTGAGCAAGCCACCCTCGCGGTTATCCAGCTGCGTGCCGCTTACCTGCATCGGCCCGGCTGCCGTTACGCTGCCGCCACGGTTATCGAATTGACCCATCGCCAGGTCCGCCTGCTCACCGCTGACAAAACGGCCGCCACGGTTGATCGCGATACCACGGGTGGTGACGTTAAGTAACCGATCCCCTTGCAACAGCCCCTGGCTGTTATCCAGGCTCATACTGCTCAAGGTGGTGGTAGCACCGACGATTTCACCGTGGCGATTGTCAAGGGCCGTGTCGACGGACAGCGTTAGATCATCGCGGACTTTGAGCTGGCCTTCGGCGTTAACCAGGCTGTTTGCGTGCAGGTCCAACCCCGTGGCGGCGACCAGGCCTTTGGTGTTGTCCAGCGCGTTGGCAACGCGCACCACAAGCCCTTGCTCGCTGAGCAACTTGCCGCCCCGGTTGTCGAGGCTGCCTGCGGTAAACACCAGGGCCTGGGCACTGGAAATTTCCCCACCCTGGTTATCAACACTGCTTAAGTTGCTCAGTAGCAGCGCACCCGGCGCATGAATCAAACCGCCTTGGTTGTTCAGATGGCCGTGGTTCAGGTCCAGGGCTACACCCGCCTGGCTGTGGATATTGCCTTTGGCGCTATTGTCCAGGCTTGCCGTGCTCACCCGTAATGGGCCGGTTGCGCTGAACAGACCGGCCTGGTTCAGCAGATACGCGCTGAGCAACGCGGTAAGGCGACCGTCGCTGGTCAGCTTCCCGCCGCTGTTGTCCAAGCGCGTCGCGGTGATGTCCATCGCCTGCCCGGCGAACAGCGTGCCCTGGCGATTGTCGATCAGGCCCACGCTGTTGAGCGAGAGCATCGCGTCGCCTTGCAGCAGGCCCTCGCGGTTATCCAGCGACGCACTGTTGAGCGACACCGTGCGCGCCAACAGCTTGCCACTGCGGTTATCCAGTGCTCCGTCGATCTGCGCGATCAAGCCATCGCCGGCGCTGAGCGTGCCACCTTGGTTAGTCAGGCTGGCGGCGCGCACGTCCAGGGTTTTAGCCGAGATCAAGCCTTGCGTGTTATCGAGTGCGTGGGCGATGCGCACGGTCAAACCCTGCTCGCTGAGGAGCTTAGCGTGGTGATTATTCAGGGTGTCCGCGGCCAGGGTGAACGCCTGGGTGCTGGAAATTTCGCCGCTCTGGTTATCGACGCTGGCGAGGTTGCTCAGCAGTAATTGGCCTGGGGCGTTGATCGTGCCACCCTGGTTGTTCAAATGACCGTTATTGAGATCGAGGCGCACATCCCCCTGGCCGAAGAATCGGCCATCGTTGTGCTGATCCAGACCACTGACGCCAGCATTCAGCATTTGGCCCGCGCTGATGCGGCCGCCCTCGCTGTTATCCACTTGGCCAGCGCTCAAGTTGAACGCGACATCACCGCGCAAGGTGCCACGCTGGTTATTCAGCGGGCCGCTCGATTGCACAGTGAGGTTATGGGCGACAAGCGTGCCTTGTTGGTTATCAAGGCGACCCAGGTTGAGGCGTGCATCACCTTTGGCGGCAAACAGACCGGTCTGGTTGAGCAATTGCCCGGTGATCGCCGCGACCAACGCGCCGTCGCTGGTGAACGTGCCTGCGCTGTTGTCCAGGCGGGATGCATTGAGGGTAGCGGTTGCACCTGCCGCCAATGTCCCGCGCTGGTTGGACACCACGCCGCTGTTGAGCACCAGGGAGCGATCGCCTTGCAGGCGGCCGCGGTCGTTGTTCAGTTCACCGGTGGTGGACGCAAGGTCGGTTGCCAGAAGCTCGCCGGTGCGGTTATCCAGCAGACCTGTGATGTTCGTTGTCAGATGATTACGTGCGCCGAGCTTGCCGCCCTGGTTGTTCAGGCTCGCGGCGTTGATGTCGAGGTTCGACGCCGAAACCAGGCCCAAAGCAGTGTTCATCGCTCCGGCGATACGCAGGGTCAAGTCTTGGTCGCTGAGCACTTTACCCGCGTCGTTGTCGAGGCTATTGGCGGCCAGGAGGAATGACTGCGTGCTGGAGATTTCGCCTTGACGGTTATCGACGGTCTTGAGGTTGTTAAGGGTCAATTGACCGCTGGCGTTGATCAGACCGTTGCGGTTATCCCAGTGCCCTTGGTTGAGATTCAACGTCAGAGAGTCTTGGCTGTTGAGCGCGCCCTTTTGACTGTTGTCTAGAGCGCCGGTATTGACCTGCACCGACTGACGCGCTGCAATTCGACCGCTCTGGTTATTGACCAGACCTGATGCGTTGAGGCTCAACGATTGACCTGCCGACACCAGGCCCGCCACATTGTCCAGCGCTGCCAATTGCAGCACGACTTGAGCCTGGCTCGACAGCTCGCCACTGCGGTTGATCAGTTGCCCGATGCCCGCCGTCAAGTTGCCCGTGCTGGTGACCAATCCGCCTTGGCTGTTAAGCAGTTGATTGGCGTCGATTCCCAGGTTGCCCGCGCTGAGGATGCGGCCCTGGTTCTGGTTGTCCAGAGTCGACGCGTTCAGTTGCGCATCGCGTTGAGCGCTCAACGTGCCACCCTGGTTGGCCAGGTTGCCCGTGTTGATGGTCAAGTCACGGCTGGCGATCACCGTCTTGCCGCTGTTGTCGATGCTTTGTGCTTTTAAGCGCACATCGCCTTGGGCATTGCGGCTGTTATCCGCATTGACGCCCGCTTCGATGATCCCGTTGTTGGTCAACCGCCCAGCAGCGTCCAGTGTGATGCTGTCCCTGGCCGCCAGCGTTTGCTGATTGGTCAGTGCGCCTTGGGTGGTCACCGACAAGTCAGTACCGGCATACACGGCGCCCTTGGCCTCTACGCTGGCTGCTTTGACCGCCACTGCCGTACCGGCCGAGGTCTGGCCCATGACCACATTGCCCGCTGCATCAATCTGGATATCACCACCGGCGACCATGTCCCCGGACAGTTTCACCCCTACGCCGGCCTCGGTCCCCACCAACCTGACCGCACCCACATACATGCCGCCCAGCGCCGACGAGTCAATCGCCAGGTCCGGTACCTTGCTGCCGTCCGCCGCACGCGCCGTGGCGTTCAGCGTGCGCGCATCCACATCATTGCGACCCGCTACGATGGTGAGCTTTTTCGCCTGGAGCTGCGCGTTGAGGGTGGTGGCGCGGGTGATGATTTCGAACTGATCGACGTTGCTGGCGTTCAGGCCGGTGCCTTCGATGGCGACGTTGCCCTGATCCACTTGGTAGCGGCTGATCTGGCCGTTTTCGATGACCGCCTTGCCCGTGGTGAGGGTGGCTTGAGGGGTGTTGATAAAGCCGCAACCGTTGCAACTGATGCCATACGGGTTGGCGACAATCACATGGGCCGACTGCCCCGCCACTTCGGTGTAGCCACGCAATTGGCTGGGGCTGCCGCCATTCACCTCGTTGAGGATGACGCTGGCGGCGCTGCCATTGAAGTTTGGGTTACCCACGATGATGCCACCCAATTGGGTGGATTGGGTCCGGCTGGTCGCGTTATTGAGAATGACCCCGTTGGCGCCGACGTTGTAGTCGTGGAATTGGTTGTGCGATAGCCCGTTAGCGTTGGGCGCAGCGATGTTGACGATCGGAACGCCGTTACCCGCCTGCCCAAGGCTCGTACCCGGTCCGCTCACGGCAATGCCGTCCGCCTGAGCCAGCAGGGGCTGCCAGAACATGGCGTTCGCCAGTACCAACGCCAACCCGCGCTTGGGCAAGCCCAGGAAGGTAGAACGGCTTTTCAAGGCAGCAGAAGGTTGGCGCGCAAGAAAGGCGAACTGGCAAACGTCCATGTCATGTCCCGATGCCCAAAGGGCGATAAAAAATTAAAGGAAGAAATCCATACGGAAGTAGATCGGCGCTTCACGTTCAGTGATCGGCCCCGGTCGTTCCAAAGAGTGTGCAAAGGTCACTGTGGCCGCGACGTTCTTGCCGCGTGCAAACAGTTCCAGGGAATTGCTGGTCATGCGCCCGTGCTGTTCGGCGTTGTAGCGGCCATGGCTGATCACGCCCTGGTCGTAGCCGAGGCTGGTGCCGTATTCGCTGAACACCGGCTGCATCCAGGCCCAGGTCACCGGGCGGCTCCAGCGCAGGTCGTTGCGCCAGTAGCCGCCGCTGTCGCCGGACAGGCTTTGATCCTTGTAGCCGCGAATCGAGGACTGCCCACCCAGGCTCATGCGTTGCGGGCTGAACAGCACGTCTTCGCTGCGTTGGCCGGTCATCAGGCTGCTGAAGCTGAATGACTCGCCCCACAACTTGAACGGGTACAGGTAGCTCAGGGTCGCGGTGTATTTGCGGTAGCGCGCATCGGCCTGGCCGGGGCGTGGGTTGTGGTTGGCCTGGGCGTCGAAGGCGCCGATGCCGTCCTGCATGCCCAGGTCGATGTTGAGGAACGAGCCGCCAATGCGCCGGCCGTGGTTAATGCCAAATTGCGCTTCGCTGAGGCGGTTGCTGCTCAGGGCGAGCTTGCTGTCCTCGATGAAGTTGTTGGTGCGCAGGTAGGCCACGCCGGTACTGAGGGAGGTCTTGCTCAGGGCGTCGCGGTGGACGACCCGCTCCAAGCGCAACTGGTGGCTCTGGCTGTCACCGGACTGCTTGAAGTTGAAGCCGCTGGCCTGGGCGAGGGAGCGGTATTCAGTCTCGCTGTAGCTGTAATTGAGGTTCCACCAGCCAAACGGCAGGTTGTAGTTGAGCATCGAGTTGCGCGAGGTCTTCTGGTGGTCGCTGACTGCATCGTGGCCGCCGCGCAGGGACAGTTGGTCAGCCAGACCGAGAGGGTTATCCCAATCCAGGCTGGCGCCCCACTGCTGCTCGCCAGTGGCGCGCTGGCCGCCGTTGTGACGCGACAGGCCGACGCGCCAGGGTTTCTGCGGGGTATTTTTGACCAGCACTTCGCTGCCGCCTACTTCTTTGCCAGGAGCCAACTCCATCTGGGCCTGGTTCGAGGGCAGACGATTCAGTTGATCCACCATCTGCTCGATTTCACGCAGGTTGAGCAATTCACCCTTTTTGCCTGGAAAACTCATCGCGAGTTGCCGGTCGGTGATGCCGCTGCCCTGCTCGCCCTTCAATCCTTCGAGCCTGCCTTCGACTACCTGGATCTTGAGCACGCCGCTGGAGAGGTCTTGTTGCGGCAGGTAGGCACGGCTGGTGACCAGTCCTTTGGCCAGGTAGTGGTCGGTGATGACCTTGAGCACCTCATTGAGTTGCGGTACCCCCAGGCATTGCCCGATGTAGGGCTGGATCAGCGCGTTGCGTTCGCGTTCAGACAGCGCGTCGGCACCGGTGAGTTCGATGGCCTTGATGGCGAAGCAGCGGGTGTCAGCAGGCGCCGTCGGTTTGGCAGGAGCGACGGCTTTGCCGGGCAGGTCCTTGAGTTCGTCGAGGCGGCGTTGTTGCTCTTGAAGCAGACGATCCTGGCGATCACGGATCAGATCAGTGACGCCCGGGGTGCTCTGCGGGGTCGCGCCTTGAGCCGTCCCGGCGAAGCCCAGGCAAAAACAAGCGGACAGCAGGCCAAGCCTGGTCCGGCGTACCAAACGCCACATTTCTAGATCCCTCTATATGGCGTCGTGCCATCAATGAGCGGCGATCTTAAGATGGCGATATAGTGGCGTCAATTAAATGTACAACTTTGTACCACTACCGACTCCAAGAGAATGGGTATTGCCGGCCTTGGGTGGGCCGACTGCTGCCTCTCACAACATCGGCCCTAAGCGGTCGCTCGCCGGTTAACGACGGACCATCGATTCGCCCAGACGTGTCAGAGCTGCACGTAGTTCTCGGTCATTACCTCCGAGCGCATTACTGGCGATGGCTGCGTTTCTCAACAGGATCGACGCCGCATGTTCGATGTGTTCCTTGAGCAGACGGTCGGACGGACCGGACAAGGTCAGCGCCCCTTTCAACTCATGGCCCATGGCAAACACCGGCACTGATACGGCGGTAGTTTCCGGGTCCCGCTCGCCGAAGGAACAGGCCCAGAAGCGTTCGCGGACCTCGGTCAATGCAGGCTCCGCATCGCGGGAAAAGGCCCGAAGGATCTTGCCTGACGCTCCGGCCTGCAACGGAAAGCGCGCGCCTTCCAGCACCGAAACCCGCACCGCACGCTTGGGCTCGACCCGAAACAACACGACGCGGCTGCCGTTTTCCAGCACGTAGAACGAAGAGGTTTCACCGCTTTCCTCAGTGATCGACTCCAGCAAGGGGTGAATCACGTCGCGCAGTCGGAACGAGGTCTGGTACAGCTGCGACAAACGCAGAGGCTCAGGGCCGACCGAGTAACGACCATCGGTGAGGCGACGGACGAACCCGGCTTTTTCCAGCGAGGCGATCAGGCGCAGGATGGTGCTTTTGTACAACCCCGTCCGCCGCGCGATTTCGGCCAGGGCCAGACAGTCCTGCTCGATGCTGAAGGCCGACAAAATGGCAAATGCGCGGTCGACGGCAGCCACGCCGCCTTCGGCATTGGCGGCCTGGTCGGAAAGGTTTTTTTCAGATTCGGTAGTCATAGACACTCATTGTCGATTCGTCGCTCGCAGGCGGCGGATGATTCGCAAACCACCCCGCCAACCCGCAAGACAATATCAGAGCCGCCCGATCCCTTCTGAAAAAAGTGCAGCCGCTGCTCACTACTCGCGCAGGAAGAAGCGAAGCGAGACGACCATTGCTGCGGCAACGAACATGATGCAGCCCATGACCATCAGACCTGCGGTGAACGACCCGGTGTAGTCCTTCAAAAAGCCCATCAGGTAAGGCCCGACAAACCCGCCAAACGCGCCAATGGAATTGATCAGTGCGATTCCACCCGCTGCGGCTTGCCCGCGCAGGAACTTGCCCGGCAAAGTGTAGAAAATCGTCTTGCCAGCGATCGTGCCGATCAGCGCTAAAGTAATCCCTGCCAGTGCCGGAACCAGCGCGTCCATTCGCAGCGCCAGGATTAACGCAAAGCCTGCCAGCAGCATGGCCACGGTCAGGTTGAAAATGCCTTTGCCGGTACGGTCCACATGTTTGGCCCAGATCAGTAGCGCTACAGTGGCAAAGAAGTACGGAATGGCCGCAACCCAGCCGATCATGCTGACTTCGACACCATGGGCCTTGAGCATCTGCGGCAACCAGATACCGATGCCGTAGGAGCCCAGGGTGAAGCTGAAGGTGATCGAGCTGAGAATCCACACGCGTGGGTCTTTGAGTGCGGCCTTGAAGCCATGGCTGTGCTGACCTTTGCTCTGCTCTTCGGCGAGCATGCCGGTCAGCACATGGCGTTCTTCGGCGGTCAGCCATTTGGCCTCGGCCGGGTGGTTGGTCAGCACCTTCAAGGTAATCAAACCGAGGATGCACGCTGGCACCCCTTCGATGAGAAACATCCATTGCCAACCCGCAAGCCCGAGCAAACCGTGCATCTGCAACAGCCAGATCGACAGCGGCCCACCCACCAGAAACGAGATCGGCGTGGCCACGGTAAACCAGGCCAACACCCGCGTGCGGTATTGCGCGGGGAACCACAGGGTAAGGAAGAAAATCACGCCGGGAAAGAAGCCGGCTTCAGCGATGCCGAGGATCAAGCGCACAATATAGAAGCTGTACGGCCCGACGATCATCGCGGTGGCGGCAGCGGCCAGGCCCCAAGTGATCATGATCCGCGCCATCCACAGGCGGGCGCCGAAACGGTACATCGCCAGATTGCTCGGCACTTCGCACAGGCAGTAGCCGAAGAACATGATGCCCGCGCCAAGACCGAACTGCGTGGCGGTCAGGCCCAACTGCTCGGTCATCTGCAACGCGGCGTAGCCGACGCTGGTGCGGTCCAGGTAATTGAAGAAATACGCCAGCGCGAGCAAGGGGATCAAGCGCCAGGCGGCCTTGTGCAGGACGCGGGTCTGTTCGGCATCCAGGGAGCGCACGCTGCTGATATCGCTGCTGTGCGGGGGTGTCGTGACGATGGCCATGACGGGTTTCCTCAGCATTTATTTTTATAAGGCTGACGGCGGGAATGTCCGTCAGCTACAGGAATCAGGAATCCCTTCCAGCGGTATCAGCGAACGATGCCACGCCCGCGCAACGCTTCGATGTCACCCGACGCGTAGCCCATTTCTTCGAGCAGCTCGGCAGAGTGACTGCCCATTTGCGGCACATTGAGGCGGGTATTGAAGCGACGACCATTCATCTCGAACGGCAGCATTGGCACCTTGACCGCGTCGCCGTTCTCCAGCGTCAGATGGGCCAGCCCACCCGACTCGTTCAGGTGCCGGTCCTCGAACAGGTCCTGCGGCCGCTGGATCGGCGAAAACGGCAGGCCCGTCTGCTCGCACAGGTCCATGACCTCCTGCTTGCTCATTTGCGCCAGACGCTCGCGGACCTGCGGCAGAATCCTCGCCCGGGCCTGCACGCGCTGGGTGTTTTTCACCAGTTCAGGGTCGCGCCCCAGCTCTGTAAAGCCAAAACCCTGGCAGAAATTGACCCACTGGCTGTCGCTCACCACGCCCATGAACACCTGCTCATCGCCCAGGGTATTGAACACGTCGTAGATCGCCCAGGCTGACAAACGACTGGGCATCGGCGCGGCAGGCTTGCCAGTGGTTGCCATCTGCATCATGTGTTGCCCCACCAGAAACGCTGAGTTCTCGAACAGCCCGGTCTGCACGAACTGCCCTTCCCCGGTGTTTTTGCGTTGCCACAGCGCCGCCAGAATCGAGATGGCGCTGAACATACCGCCCATTACGTCATTGACCGAGGCACCGGCGCGTAGCGGGCGGCCTTCGGGACCCGTCATGTAGGCCAGGCCCGTCATCATCTGCACCACCTCGTCCAGCGCAGTGCGATGTTCATACGGCCCCGGCAGAAAGCCTTTCATCGAGCTGTAGATGATGTCCGGCTTGATCGCCTTGACCTGCTCGTAGCCCAGGCCGAGCTTGTCCATGGCGCCGGGACGAAAATTCTCGGTGACCACATCGGCGCTTTCGATCAGCTTGCGCACCGCGGCCATGCCTTCCTCGGTCTTGATGTCGACCGCGAAGCTTTTTTTGTTGCGGTTGTAGGTCATCCAGTAGCCAGCGCCGGAGCCGGTCAGACGACGCGTGTTGTCACCCTCGGGCGTCGGCTCGACCTTGATCACTTCAGCGCCGAGGTCAGCCAGCACCAGCCCACAGGTCGGGCCCATGACCATGTGCACGAACTCGACCACGCGCACGCCTGCCAGCGGCAGCGCCTGAAGGGTCCGATTGAGCAGGCTCATCGCGCACCTCCGGCGTAATGGAAATTCTTGCCGACGCCTGCGTCAGGGATGAAGCCATACAGCGGCTCTCCCGGCAGGCCCTGTTTCAGCCAGGCGCGAGCGGCCACCAGCTTGTCGATGTCCACGCCGGTGCGCAGGCCCATGGACTCGAGCAGGTAGACCAGATCCTCGGTCACGATATTGCCCGACGCCCCCGGCGCATACGGGCAACCGCCGATACCGCCCTGAGAGGCATCGATGGTGGTGACGCCAACGTCCAGCGCCGCGACCACATTGGCCAGGCCCTGCCCACGGGTATTGTGAAAATGCGCGCTGCCGGCCTTGCTGCCGATCTCGTTGCGCAGACGGGTGAACACGCGACGCACCTGCGCCGGATTGGCGTACCCCACAGTGTCGGCGAGCCCGACTTCATCGACGCCCAGCTCGACCATCGTAAGGGCCATGCGCAGCACGTCGTCCTCGGGCACCTCGCCCTGAATCGTGCAACCGAACACCGTCGACAGCCCGGCCTCGACCTCGACGTGCGGGAAGCGCTCGTTGCGCAGGGCCATCACCGTGCGCACTTCGTCGTAGACCTGTTGATGGGTCTTGCGGATGTTGGCCAGTGAATGGGGCTCGCTGACGGAAATGGGCAGGGTGATCTTTTGTACGCCCGCGTTGAACGCTGCCTCGGCGCCCTTGAGGTTCGGCACCAGCGCGGTAACGAACACGTCCGAACGCTGACGCATGTGCGCCACCAACTCGGCGGCATCGGCCATTTGCGGCAGCAGTCGGGGGGACACGAACGAGCCGACCTCGATCTCCTTCAAGCCAGCGTCGGCCAGGGCCGTCAGCCATTGAAGCTTGAGCGCAGTGGGCATGGTCGCGCTAATGCTTTGCAGGCCATCACGGGGGCCGACCTCGCTGATCAGGATGTCCAGGTTGTTATTAGAGTTCATCGCCGGGTCTCCGGGTGGTGGAATGCAATAGTTCTATCTGACAGAACACTGTTCTGAAATAATCATGAGCCGACAAAATCCCACTGTCAACGCCTCTCATCCCGAGCGATGCGCCAGGGCGCTCCCGAGTGCGTTGGGAGTGCCTGGTGATGAATGGCGAAATGAAAAACAGACAATCCCGGTGGGTTGACAGCTGAAAAAATAAAGTCGAACCTTGTTCTATCTGCAAACACAACGTTCTGTCAGATAGAACAAAAACAATAAGGCGAAAAGGTCTCGTCACCAGCAAGATCGGTGCTTTCCGTTCGCCCCCGTAGGAGCTGATCCTGTGAGCCTGTATGCCCCGCCTCGCGATTTGTCGACCCGCGTGTTCACCACGCTGCCCGAAGAATTCTGGAAAGACGGCGACTCCGACTGGGTACGCGCCAACAAACCAGGGCAGAAGGTCAAAAGCTTTCTCGAAGGGCCGTCCTTCGACCGGGACGGCAACCTGTACGTCACCGACATTCCCTACGGCCGCATCCTGCGCATCGACCCTCAAGGCCACTGGACGTTGATCGCCGAGTACGATGGCTGGCCCAACGGTTTGAAAATCCACCGCGACGGGCGGATTTTCATCGCCGATTACAAGCAAGGGATCCTGACGCTCGCTCCGCACACCGGCGCGGTGACGCCGTTCCTCACTCACAGCCGCAGCGAAGGCTTCAAGGGTGTCAACGACCTATTCTTCGATGCCGGCGGCAAGCTGTACTTCACCGATCAGGGCCAGACCGGGCAGCAGGACCCGACCGGTCGCGTCTACGCCTATGATCTGGAAAAGCAGACCTTCACGCGTCTGATCGACAACGGCCCGAGCCCCAACGGCCTTGTCATGGACCTCGCGCAGAACGCGCTCTTCGTGGCGATGACTCGGGGCAACGCTGTCTGGCGCCTGCCGATCCAACGCGACGGCGGCACCAGCAAGGCGGGCATTTTCACCGCCATGGCCGGGGGCGTCAGTGGCGCCGACGGTATGGCGCTGGACAGCGAAGGCAATCTGTATGTGTGCGATGCCGGTAACGGCTGCGTCTGGGTGTTCGACCCTCACGCCGTGCCGCTGTACCGCATTCGCTCGTGCACCCAAGGCCGCACCCTGACCAACCTGGCGTTCGGTGGCGAGGGCAATCGGCAATTGTTCATCACCGACTCTTCTACCGGTTCCATCCTGGTCGCCGACCTGCCCCACAGCGGCCAGCCGATGTTCTCGCACCACTAAACCCGCAACACGCTGAATCCTGTGCGCCTGCTGCACCGGCTTCGTTCGGCCCGAAGAACGCGAGCCGTCCCGCGCTCGCCCCCTACAAAACCAATAAAAGGGATGCCCATGTTGATCTTTCTGAGCTACGCCATGATCGTCTGCTTCATGTACCTGATCATGAGCAAGCGCCTTTCACCGCTGGTGGCGCTGCTGCTGGTGCCGATCCTCTTCGGTTGCCTCGGCGGTTTCGCCACGCAACTGGGCGGCATGATGTACGACGGCGTGAAGATGCTCGCCCCCACCGGCATCATGTTGACCTTCGCGATCCTGTATTTCTGCATGATGACCGACGCCGGTCTGTTCAACCCGCTGATCAAGGTGCTGTTGCGGCTGGTCAAGGGCGATCCGCGCAAGATCGTTGTCGGCACCGCCGTGCTGGGGTTGTGCGTTGGCCTGGACGGCGACGGCGCAACCACGTACATCATCGCCACAGCAGCTTTTTTGCCGCTGTATCGTCTGACCGGCATTCGTTTGCAGGTCATGGCCACCGTGCTACTGCTGGCCATCGGGGTGATGAACATCCTGCCGTGGGCCGGGCCGTTTTCGCGAGCGGCCAGTGCCATGCACGTCGACATCACCGAGCTGTTTTTACAGATGGTTCCCATCATGATTGCTGGCGGTGTATGGGTGATTTTTGCCGCCTGGTGGCTAGGTCGAATGGAATACCGCCGTTTGGGTATTGTCAGCGTCAGCGAAGACAAGGTGCTCGAAGGCTACGCACACGTTCGCCTGAGCGACCCGAAATTTCTGTTCAATGTTGTCCTGACGGTCACCCTCATCAGCTCGATGATGCTCAGCCTGATGCCGCTGCCGATCCTGTTCATGGTCGCCTTCGGCCTGGGTTGCCTGATCAACTACCCGACGCTCAAACAGCAGAAGGAAGTCATCGGTCGGCACGCCGACAACGTGCTGGCCGTGACCCTGCTGATTTTTGCGGCGGGCATCTTCGTCGGCATCATGGGCGGCACCGGGATGATCAAGGCTATCTCCGATAACCTGATCGCCATCCTGCCAGAGCAGGCTGGCCACGGCATGTCAGTCATCACCGCGCTGCTCAGCATGCCGTTCACCTACGTCCTGACCAACGACGCGTTCTATTTTGGAGTGCTGCCCATCCTCGCCGAAACCGCTGCCCACTACGGCATCGGCCCCCACGAAATGGCCATCGCCTCGTTGATCGGCCAGCCAGTGCACCTGCTCAGCCCGCTGGTGGCCTCCACTTACCTACTGTGCGGGCTGCTGGACATTGACTATGGCGATAACCAGCGGGTCTCGCTGAAGTGGACCTTCGGCACCGTGCTGGTGATGTTGATCGCGGCCATCGCAACTGGCGCGATCACGGTCATAAACTGAATGCTCAACAGGTTGATTTGCGGATCTGGATGTCAATGCAGCGAGGCAATTTCAACAACCCTGAACCGGCTCTACCGTACAACCGCTCAGGAATCGCGCTGAGTGCCCTGGCGCAGCGCATCAAGATGTTGTTGGGCCTGGGCAGCTTGGCAATAGGCGTTGAGGATGCCTGCGATCTGGTCGTCATCCAGGGTATGGCCCTCATGCATCAGGCCGGCGGATTGAATCAGGATCTGCGGCTGGGGTTTGTTCAGGGCCAGCGCCTGGTTGCCGAACAGCTGTCGCGTGGCGCGATGCACAGGCAGGGGCGCACCGGGTCGCAAAATCAGTTTCTGCACGGTCAGCCAGCCTTCCTCACTGACGCTGACGTCGGCAATTTCGACGAGATCGACCGGCGCACTCAAGGTGTCCACAAACAACTGGCGGCGGGTCAGGCGCATAAAGGCATGTTGCCCGGCGTTGCGGTGCTGCCAAGTGAGCAGTACGAACACCACGGCCATCATCGCGGCACACACGGCCAAGCCGTTGTAACCTCGGTGCAGCCCGAAGCCCAGCAAGCCCAGGGCAATCAGCAAAAACAGCGGACCGCGCACCTTGTAACGGCGCGAATTGGTGAATTCGGTCTGCTCGGGCACGCGATGGATGACCTGCTCGAGTTCGGCAATCGCACGCTCGCGCTGAGCTTCGCGGGAGTCGGCATATTCCTGACTGAGTGTGCTGGCGAGATCCGACAGCGGATCGGAGGGTTGGGTCATGGGTCATTCTCCTTGAGCGATTGATATAGGCGGTGATACAGGCAGCCCGACATCGGAGGACGATGCATGGGTGAGTTGGCTGAACCAGTGGCGGTCGTGCTCGGTAGGCACGCGAGTGGCCTGGGCCAGCAGGTCGTCATCCAGTCGCACGCCCAGTTGCTGCATGCGCAGTGCTGTCGGTGGGTGCGTATCGAACGGGTGCGCGATGGCATGGTCCAGCGCTGCCTTGTCCAAGCGCAGCGGTGTATGAAGCAGGTGGTCGGTAAGGGCCTGGATCAGGTTCGGGTGGCGCTCGGTGAGCAGCGTGTGGATCTCCCCGTCGAGCGCGATAACGCGTAACAGTGCCTGGCAGAATAAGCGCTCACCGCCGATGTTGCCGCCCACCCTATCTGCGACCAATTCCTGGGCGCGGCCCCAGTGGTGCACCGCCAGTTGAAAGTGGTGCAGGAAACGCTGCGTCATCCAGATTGCCGGGCGCTCGACCCACGCCGGGTCGGCATCCCCAGCGCTGATATACGAAAAGTGCAGGCACATCAGGCTGAAATGCGCCCCGATCTCGCTGCCCCGTTCGGTGTCGCGACTGCTGAAATGGCCCAGCTCATGGCCGATGATCGACGCCGCTTCGGCCTGGCTCAGGCTCGAGAGGTAGGTCAGCGGCAAGTAAAGGGTGCGCCCGCTGAGCACGTCACCGGCGGGCTGCAGCGCGACATCGACGCTGGTGACGAAAAACGCCTGGTCGATGCCCACCACGATATGGTCGGGCACCGGCGCACCGGCCGTATTGGCCAGTTGCTCAACCCATGCCCATAAGGCCGGTGCCTTGGCGCGCCCCAGGGTTTGGCCCAGAAACGCCGAGGAAGGCCGGTCCAAGGCGTGCCATTGCCGGCGCAACCGCTCAATCAACCGGCAGCCTGTCCAGAGCACGGTAATCACTGGCACCGCCACCAACAGCATGAACCAGCCGCCGGCCTTGAAGTGGCTCCAGCCCCAGCTCAGTTCATACAGCAGGCACAGCGCCAGCGCGCAGACCAGCAGCCCGGTGTAGGCCACCAACCAGTGGCCCAGAGCACGCCAGCAGAGGAACAGACGGCCGTAGAGAAAGTCCTTGGATTGCCGCGCGCGCCATGCGTCCAGCCGCATCTTGAGCCATGTTGAGAGCCCGGCCACCAACGCGGCGATGGCCAGCCAGTACGCCAACCCCGCCAGGGCCTGACGCACACGCAGCCAGGCGTAGTCGCCGTCGATACTTTGCGCGTCCCGCAGCACTTCATCGGCGCGCCAGCTCTGCAGACTGGCCCATCCCATCAGGGCCAGCGGCAGTACCAGTATCGTCAGCGCCCACGACCACCGGGCGAATCGACCCACTGCTCAGTTGGCCTGCAAATAATCGGTCAGGAATGCCTGCGCATTGCCTTGGCTGGACAGGAACTCGTCATAGCCAACGTTCAACGCTTGAGCTTCGCCGGGCAAGTACAGCTCGCCCCAGCCTTGACGCAGCACCAGCACGACGAACTTCTGGCCGTCCACGGTGGTGGAATAGCGGGTGTCCTTGCCGGTCTTTTCCACGGCCATTTTCTGGATCTTCATGTTCCAGTCGTGGTCCACGCCCTCTACCTGCACCAGCGCCTGATTGTCACTGCGCGTGCCGATGCGCAGGGTCCAGACTTTCACGCCGCCTTCGCCGGCATAGGCCAGCACTTTTTCCGCGACTTCCGGGCGGTTGTCAGCCTGGGCGATCCCCGCGATCACGGCCAGAACCAGGCCCAGCAGCGCTGCCCACTTGCGATATATCAACATTTACGGTTTCCTCGACAGTTCAAAGCCGACCATTGAAATCAACGCGCCGACGCCTGCCAAGCGGCACGGCCGTGGCGCACAACAATAAGGCCGTGACTCACAACAACTGATCGGGCTGCCCGATGTCGATATCATGCAACGCTGCCCACCCGCTCTGACGGACGCTTTTGCCAATGGACCGCCGCAACCCCTATCTGGACACCCACTTCTGCTTCGATCACCCAGAGGCCCTGGACCAGGCCGGTGTATTCGATGACAGCGCGCAGCAGGTCATGGGCAGCGCGATCGGCCATTACCGTGCGCAGACGGTGCGGCCGCACCTGCAGTATTTCGACTGCGATTTGCAGTTCCCCGAACCGTTACGCATCCACAAGGTGCTGCCCGACAGCGTGTGCATCGTGCAGGTACTGGGTGGGCAATGGCAGCATCAGGTAGACGGCCGGCTAAATGAATACACCCCCGGCGCGCCCCATGTGCTGGGCTTGAGCGAAAGCATGGAAGCCATGGACCAGATGCCTGCCGGCAGCCGTGCGCGCATGGCCGGGCTGCGCATCGGCGGCGACTACCTACGCCAATTGGCCGAAGAAGACCCGTCACTGCAATCGCTGGCCAGGCTGCTCGACGATGGCATGCACTTTTCAGAACTGCACGGCTGTCGCGCCGTCGGGCGTTTGTTCGAGCGCCTTTATCACTCGCCCTACCAGGGGGCGTTGGAACGGCTGAACCAGGAAAGCCTGAGCCTGGCCGTGCTGGTCGAGCTGGCCACGCACCTGGCGCCACAACCGGCCAAGCCCACGGCCCCGTTGCGCAGCCATTCGGACCTTGCACATGAAGCACGCTTCAAGCTCGACGCAAACCTGATGAAACCACCCGGCACGCTGGCGCTGGCACAGGAACTGGGCGTGGGTGAAACCACCCTCAGACGTGCCTTCAGCCGGGTGTACGGCCAATCGATGCTCGATTACGTGCGCCAGCAGCGCCTGGAGTTGGCGCGCACCCTGCTGCGCCAACGCAAATGGCACGTGGCGCAGATTGCCCACCGCCTGGGGTACGCCAACCCTGCCAACTTCAACCACGCCTACAAGGCGTATTTCGGTCATCCGCCAGGGGCTGAATCATGACGTTCGCTACGCCAACCCTGCCGTCTTTGGTTGAAACCACTGCAGCGACTTTCATGGGGCTTCCCTCTGAATCGTAGGATCAGAGACGGCTTCATGCGGGTCACGCTGTGCGCTTTGATCACCCTCAGAGAAATCCAAGGCAAAAAAAAGCCTGCATCTCTGCAGGCTTCTCTTTATGTCGCTATCTGGCTCCACGACCTGGACTCGAACCAGGGACCCAATGATTAACAGTCATTTGCTCTACCAACTGAGCTATCGCGGAATGCGCCGTATGTTACTGATTGAAAAGGAGAAGTCAAGCTTTCTCTGGCACTCGGCGTGATTAAACCGGATGGCCGGTTGAAACGGCGTGCTCCCTGGCCAGTTCCAGCCAGGCCAGGGCGGCGGGTGGCAGGTGGGCGCTGGCGCGCCAGGCCAGGGCGATGTGCCAGTCGGTGTGGGGTTCGTCCAGGGGGATCAGGGCGATGCCGGGGTGTTGGTGTTTGTGCGCCAGCATGCGTGGCACGAAGGCTACGCCCAGGCCGGCGGCGACCAGGTCGATGATGAAGTCGATTTGCCCGCTGCGGGCGGTCACCTTGGGGGTGACGCCCTTGCGCTCGCAGGCGGCGAGAATCTTGGCGTTGAGGGCGAAGCCGGCTTCAAACAGGATGAACGGCGAATCGGCCAGGTCGGTGAAGTCGATACGTTCAAGGCGGGCCAGCGGGTGGCTGATGGGCAGCACCGCCATCAACGGTTCGTTGCGCACGGGCTGGAAGTCGAAGTCTTCGTCAACCGGCAGCAGCAGCGCAGCCAGGTCGACCTCCCCTGCTTCCAGGCATTCGCGCAGTTTTTTGCTGCCGTATTCGGTCAGTTCGATGTCGATGTCCGGGTAACGGCTGCGGTAGGTGGCGAACATGGTCGCGAACAGCACGCCGCAACCCACCGGCGGCAGGCCGATGCGCAGTACGCCGCGCTTGAGGCCACACAGGTCGTTTATCTCGGCCACCAGGTCATTGCGCTCGGCGAGCAGCACCAGGGCGCGACGGTAGGCAATTTCGCCGGCCGCCGTGAGTTCGTTGCGATGGCCCAGGCGATTGAGCAGCGGCGTGCCCAGTTCGTCTTCCAGGGTCTTGACCGCCTTGCTCACGCTGGATTGAGTCAAGGACACCACCTCGGCAGCCTGGGAAAATCCGCCCTGGCGCACCACTTCAACAAAGGCGCGCAATGTTCTCAGGTTCATCAGTATTCCTTTGGCGACTGGCTGCCAGCGATAAAAGTTGTTTTTATCATGCCAGAGAATTGCCTATCCTGAAGCCACCTTGCCCGTGGAGCCTCTAAAAATGATCATCTCGTCCGCCTCCGACTACCGCGCAGCCGCCAAGCGCAAGCTGCCGCGCTTCCTGTTCGACTACATCGACGGCGGCGCCTACGCCGAGCACACGATGCGTGCGAACAGTTCGGACCTGGCCGAGATCAGCCTGCGCCAGCGCATCCTGCGCAATGTAGACAATCTGAGCCTGAAGACCACGGTGTTCGGCCAGGAACTCGACATGCCGGTGATCCTCAGCCCGGTCGGCCTGACCGGCATGTATGCGCGGCGCGGTGAAGTGCAGGCAGCCAAGGCGGCGGCGAACAAGGGCATCCCGTTCTGCCTGTCGACGGTGTCGGTGTGCCCGATTGAAGAAGTGGCGTCGCAAAGCGCGCAAGCGATCTGGTTCCAGTTGTACGTGCTCAAGGACCGCGGCTTCATGCGCAACGCGCTGGAGCGCGCGCAAGCGGCCGGTGTGACGACGCTGGTATTTACCGTGGACATGCCCACGCCCGGCGCACGGTATCGCGATGCCCATTCGGGCATGTCCGGCCCGTTCGCCGCACAGCGACGCATGCTGCAAGCCGTCGCCAAGCCGCAATGGGCCTTCGATGTGGGGTTGATGGGCCGTCCCCATGACCTGGGTAATATCTCCAAATACCTGGGCAAACCCACCCACCTGGAAGACTACATCGGCTGGCTGGCGAACAATTTCGACGCGTCGATCAGCTGGAAAGACCTGGAGTGGATCCGCGAGTTCTGGAAAGGCCCGATGATCATCAAAGGCATCCTCGACCCTCAGGACGCCAAGGACGCGGTGAGTTTCGGCGCCGATGGCATCGTGGTCTCCAATCACGGCGGCCGCCAATTGGACGGCGTGTTGTCCACCGCCAAAGCCTTGCCGCCGATTGCCGATGCAGTGGGCGATGACCTCACCGTATTGGTGGATTCCGGCATCCGCTCCGGGCTGGACGTGGTGCGCATGCTCGCCCTGGGTGCCAAGGCGTGCCTGCTGGGACGCGCCACCGCCTACGCGCTGGCCGCCGATGGCCAGCACGGCGTGGAAAACCTGCTGGACATCTTTGCCAAGGAGATGCGCGTGGCCATGACCCTGACTGGCGTCACGTCCATCGCGCAGATCGACCGCACCACCCTGGTCTAACCCTGCTGTTCAACGATCCCGCGGGCCTTGAGTCGGGCCAGTTGCTCCGGTGACAAGCCCAACCGCTCGCCGAGGATGTCGTCGGTGTGCTGCCCCAGCCTCGGCGCCGGCCGCTGGTACTCCACGGGGGTGCCGGACATTTTGATCGGGCTGCCGACCATGGCGAACTCCGGGTTTTGCGGATGGGGGATCTTCACCATCAGGTTGCGCGCGATCACCTGGGGTTCTTCCAGGGATTGCGCGATGGAGTTGATCGCCCCCACCGGCACCTTCGAGGCATGGATACACGCCACCCACTCATCGGCACTGCGCCCCAGAAAGTGCGCCGAGAGCAGCGCGACAATCTCTTCGCGATGGGCCACGCGGTCGGCGTTGCGGCGAAAGCGCGGGTCGTCCGGCAGATGCGCCAGGCCGATGCTCTGGCACAGCGCGACAAACTGGCTGTCGTTGCCACAGGCGATGATGAAGTCGCGGTCGGCGGCACGGAACACCTGGTAAGGCACGATATTGGCGTGGGCATTGCCATAACGCTGCGGCACCTTGCCCGAGGCCAGGTAGTTCATGCTTTGGTTGGCCAAGGTCGCGACCTGCACATCCAGCAACGCCATATCAATGTATTGGCCCACGCCGGTGCGCTCACGGCTGAGCAGCGCGGCCTGGATCGCCACGGTGGAATACAGGCCGGTCATCAGGTCGGAGAACGCCACGCCGACCTTTTGCGGGCCGCCGCCGGGCAAGTCATCGCGCTCGCCGGTGATGCTCATCAGGCCGCCGATGCCCTGGATGATGAAGTCGTAGCCCGGCTCCTCGGCACGCGGGCCGGTCTGGCCGAAGCCGGTAATAGAGCAATACACCAGGCGCGGGTTGAGCTCGGCCAGGGTCGCGTAGTCCAGGCCGTAGCGGGCCAGGGAGCCGGCTTTATAGTTCTCGATCAACACATCGGAACTGGCCGCCAGCGCCCGTACCAACTCCTGGCCTTCGGGGCTGGCGATGTCGATGGCCACGGATAACTTGCCACGGTTGGTCGACTGGTAATACGAAGCCTCGCCGGACGACTCACCGGTGTCGGTCTTCATCCACGGCGGGCCCCAAGCACGGGTGTCGTCGCCGCTTTTCGGGCGTTCGATCTTGATCACTTCCGCGCCAAGGTCAGCCAACACTTGCCCACACCAGGGGCCGGCCAACACACGGCTCAGATCCAGCACCCGCAAACCTGTCAATGCACCCATTGTTCTTATCCTGTGAGGTTGGGAAATCAGCCGGCTTTCGGCGCTTCATGGCGCAGGGAAATCCCCAGCAGCGCCCGCCGCCGCAACCACGGGCTGGGGCGGTAGCGCGGGTCGTGGGTGAGCTCGCTCATGCGCTGTAAAATCGTGAGCAGGCGTCGTGGCCCGAGGGCATCGCCCCAGGCCAGCGGGCCGTTGGGGTAGCCCAGGCCGAGCTGCACGGCCTGGTCGATATCCTCGACACTGGCGATGCGCTGCTGAGCAATGTCGCAGGCGAGGTTGACCACCATCGCCAAGGTGCGTTGGGCCACAAAACCAACGCTGTCGCCGATCACCGTGACGCCCACGCCATCCGCTGCGAGCAAGGCGTGAGCGGCATCGCGCATCGCCGGGGCCGTCAGCGGGTTTTGCATCAGCGTGCGGTGGCGCGACAGGTCCGTCAGCACATCGATGCACAGCGTGCGCGCCGGGTCGGTATCGAAGTGCACGCACGTGCTGGTGGCATCGCGGCCGTAAGGCGCCAATAGGCATAACGCCTGTGGCGACGGTTGCGCAGCGTGTTCCAGATGGGCGCCCAGGTCGATCACCAGGGCACTCAAGCGCTCGTAGTCTTCACTGTTTTCCGTGGCGATCCACACCGGTGGCAGCGGTTGCACCGTGGGCACCGGCTGGGGTTGCGGGCCGTTGATGAGCTGGCCGTGTTCATACTGATAGAAGCCGTGCCCGGTCTTGCGCCCCAGGCGGCCGCCCACCAGCATCTGCCGGGTCAGGGGCGACGGTTTGTAGCGGGGCTCCTGGTAGAACTGGTTGTAGATCGACTCCATCACCGGGTGCGACACGTCCAGGCCGGTGAGGTCCAGCAGCTCCAGCGGCCCCATGCGAAACCCGGCGCCGTCGCGCAGGATAAGGTCGATATCGCCGCGCTCGGCGATGCCTTCTTCCAGCATCTTCAGGGCTTCGGTGCCGTAGGCCCGGCCGGCGTGGTTGACGATGAAACCAGGCGTGTCCTTGGCGCGCACGCCGCGATGGCCGGTGCGTGCAACCAGGGCCAGCAATGCCTCACCGACCTTGGGCGCGGTGGCCAGGCCATCGATCACCTCCACCACGCGCATCAACGGCACCGGGTTGAAGAAGTGCAGGCCCGCCACACGCCCGGGGTGCCGGCAACCAGTGGCGATGGCCGTGACGGAGAGTGAAGACGTGTTGGTCGCCAGGATGCACGTGGGGCTGACAATACCTTCAAGCTGTTGCAAGAGGCCGCGTTTGGCGTCGAGGTTTTCCACGATGGCTTCCACCACCAGGTCGCAATCGCGCAGGTCCTCAAGGCGGTCGATCACCTGCAAGTTGGCCAACGCTGCGTCCACCGCCGCCTGGCTGATCTTGCCCTTGCCCACCAACTTCGCAAATGTACCACCGAGGCTGTCACGGGCCGCTTGCGCAGCGCCGTCGCGAGCATCGAACAGGCATACCCGAACACCGGCCTGAGCAGCGATTTGCGCAATGCCCGCGCCCATGACACCGGTGCCCACCAGGCCCATCGTGTTGATAGCGTCGCTCATGCTTATTCCCCCCGGTACTGCGGCGTGCGTTTTTCGAAGAACGCCGCAGCGCCCTCCTTCTGGTCCTTGGAGTCGAACAACAATTGGAACGCCTTGCGCTCCAGCACCAGGGCGCTTTCCAGCGGCAGGTCGGCACCGGCCAGCATCACCTCCTTGATCTGCTCCACCGCCAACGGCGGCAGCGCGGCGATCTGCGCGGCCAGTTCCAGGGCGCGGGGCAGTGTCTGATCGTCGCTGACCATCTCGCTGAGCATGCCCATGGCCAGGGCTTCCTTTGCGCTGACCATGCAGCCGGTGAGCGCAATGCGCATCGCCTGGAATTTACCCACCGCCCGCACCAGCCGCTGGGTGCCGCCCGCCCCCGGCATCAAGCCCAGCTTGACCTCCGGCTGGGCAAATCGTGCCGACTCGCCCGCCACGATCAGGTCGCAATGCATCGCCAGCTCACAGCCACCGCCCAGGGCAAAACCATTGACGGCCGCGATCACCGGCTTGGGGCAGCGACTGATGGCTTCCCACAGATATTCGGTGTGGCGGCGGTACATATCGATCGCCCCGGCAGCGGCGAACTCCTTGATATCCGCACCTGCGACGAAGAACTGTTCGCCCCCCGTCAGCACAATGGCACGCACATCCTGACGGCGAGCCAAAGCGCGAAAGTGCTCGGCGAGCGCTTCACGCACCTGGGTATTCAGGGCGTTCTTGACTTCGGGGCGATGGATACGGACCACGGCCACGCCATTGTCCTGGACGTCGAGGGTCACCACGGGTGGGTTAGCGTTGGTCACATTGACTCCTGCTGCACAGTTCTTGTTAGTTGGATTGCACTTGTTTCGCTATGCGAAATAACATTCCGTATTTATCGATAATCATAAGTATCGTCCCCACAGGTGTAAACGTAAAAACCCGAACTCATGCACATACAGTCTTTAACCTGCTGTTTTATTGGGGTTTATCGCATCAAATAATCGCTAGGCAAAAAGTTGCTTAGTTTCGCTGTGCGGAATACTATTTTGTTTTGTTGATTTTATAAAAAAATGAGGCTTAACATGCGCCGTCGAAACCCGGACTCGGACAACAACCAAGTCCCAGCAGGCAACAACGCCTTCGAGCATTTGTTGATTGACCCGATGCACAACGATGAGGAGGAAGACAAGGACCGCCAGTTCGTCACCGCCCTGGCCCGTGGCCTGGAACTGCTGCGCTGTTTCACGCCGAGCGAGAGTGTGCTGGGCAACCAGGAACTGGCGCGCAAGACCGGGCTGCCGAAACCGACGATCACCCGCATGACCCACACCCTGACCCGCTTGGGTTACCTCAGGCACCTGCCGCAGTCGGGCCGGTACCAGTTGGAGGTGGGCGTGATGGCCTTCGGTTACGCCATGTTGTCGAACCTGTCGATACGCGCCGTGGCCCACCCGTTGATGGAGACCATGGCCAAGTACGCCCAGGCGGCCGTCGCGATGGCCACCCGCGACCGCCTCGACGCGGTGTACCTGGATGTGGTCCAGGGCGAAGCCAACATGACCATGCGCCGCCAGGTCGGTACACGGTTGCCGTTGCACTTGAGTTCAGCAGGCCGCGCCTGCCTGGCAGCGATGCCGGAAAACGAGCGGGAGTTCATTCTCGACCACATCCGCCAGCGCCATCTGGAGGACTGGCCGAACATCCGCAAGGGGCTGGAACGCGCCTTCCGGGACTACACCGATTTCGGCTATTGCATGTCGATCGGTGAGTGGCACCGCGATGTCAACGCCATCGCCGTACCGCTGCGACACGCACAACACGGCTTGCTGGCGTTCAACTGTGGCGGACCGAGTTTCCACCTCTCCCGGGAGAAACTCGAAGACGACATCGGCCCCCGCCTCAAGCACATGGTGAACAATATCGAGGCCGCCACCCGCTAGCTGGACAGGTGCATGGCCTCGGCAGATTGACGATAACAGGCCCGCCGAACGGGCCGCTGAGGGCTGCACATGATCCGAGACGCACAAACCCTGCATATCCTGGTGGACGCCATTGCGCAGTTCGTCGATGAAGCGCTGATCCCACGGGAAAACGAAGTCGCCGAAACCGATGAAATCCCGGCGGACATCATCAGCCAATTCCAGGACATGGGCCTGTTCGGCCTGACCATTCCCGAAGCCTACGGCGGCCTGGGCCTGACCATGGAAGAAGAGGTGACCATCGCCTTTGAACTGGGGCGCACCTCCCCGGCCTTCCGCTCGTACTTCGGCACCAACAATGGCATCGGCTCCATCGGCATCCTGCTCGACGGCACCGACGCGCAGAAGGAACATTACCTGCCGTTGCTGGCCAGCGGTGCGCTGCTCAGCTCGTTCTGCCTCACCGAACCCGACTCCGGCTCCGACGCCGCCTCGCTGAAAACCACCGCCGTACGCGATGGCGACCACTACGTGATCAACGGCACCAAGCGCTTTATCACCAACGCACCCCACGCCGGGATTTTCACGGTGATGGCGCGCACCGACCCGGCGATCCGCGGCTCGGGCGGTATCAGCGCGTTCATCATCGAACGTGACACGCCAGGCCTGTCCCTGGGCAAGCGCGATCACAAGATGGGCCAGCACGGCGCGCACACCAGCGACGTGATCTTCGACAACGTCCGCGTGCCAGCCAGCCAGTTGATCGGTGGCGTGGAAGGCGTGGGTTTCAAGACCGCCATGAAGGTCCTCGACAAAGGCCGCCTGCACATCGCCGCCGTCAGCGTGGGCGCCGCCGAGCGCATGCTGGGTGACGCGCTGAACTACGCGATCGAACGCAAGCAATTCGGCCAGCCGATTGCCGAGTTCCAGCTGATCCAGGCCATGCTCGCCGACAGCAAGGCCGAAATCTATGCGGCGCGCTGCATGGTGCTCGACGCCGCCCGCAAGCGTGACGAAGGCCGGGACATCGGCACCGAAGCTTCTTGCTCGAAGATGTTCGCCACCGAGATGTGCGGTCGCGTCGCTGACCGCTGTGTGCAGATCCATGGCGGCGCCGGCTATATCAGCGAGTACGCCATTGAACGTTTCTACCGGGATGTTCGCCTGTTCCGCCTCTACGAAGGCACCACGCAGATCCAGCAACTGGTGATTGCCCGCAACATGATTCGCGCGGCGCAACGCTGAGCACCACCCATACCCAATGCCCTAACAACTACAACAAGGTATCGCTATGGAAGTCGCCGCATCGGCGGGCGCGTTGTCGCCTGCAAAAAGCAAACTGTGGATCATTGTCTTTATCTTCTGCTTCCTCGGTCTGTTGATCGATGGCGCAGACCTGATGTTGCTGTCCTACAGCCTCAGCAGCCTCAAGGCCGAGTTCGGCCTGACCAGCGTCGAGGCCGGCAGCCTGGGCAGTTTCACCCTTGCCGGCATGGCCATTGGTGGCATCTACGGGGGCTGGGCCTGTGACCGCTTCGGCCGGGTCAAAACCGTCGTGTGGAGCATCGTGCTGTTCTCCGTGGGCACGGCGATCCTGGGCATGACCCACAGCTATTGGCAGTTCGCGAGCACGCGGTTTTTCGCCTCCCTCGGCCTGGGTGCGCTGTATGTGGCGTGCAATACGCTGATGGCCGAATACGTGCCGACCCGCTACCGCACCACTGTGCTCGGCACCCTGCAGGCTGGCTGGTCGGTGGGGTACATCGTCGCCACGCTGCTGGCAGGCTGGATCCTGCCCGAACACGGCTGGCGCTGGTTGTTTTACGTGGCGATCATCCCGGTGATCCTCGCCGTGTTGATGCAACGCCTGGTGCCAGAGCCTCAAGCCTGGCTGACCGCACGCGCCGAGCGCGCGCAGGAGAAAGCCAATGGCACCCGGCAAGCCCAGCAGAAAAAGCCAGACGGCATGTTCAAGCTGATCTTCAGCGACCCCAAAGCCAGCCGCATGTTCCTGCTCTGGGCCTTGACCGCAGGCTTCCTGCAGTTCGGCTACTACGGTGTGAACAACTGGATGCCGTCCTACCTGGAAAGCGAACTGGGGATGAACTTCAAGTCGATGACCAGCTATATGGTCGGCACCTACGCCGCGATGATCTTCGGCAAGATCCTTGCGGGGTTGGCGGCGGATCGCCTGGGACGTCGCGCCGTGTTTGCGTTTGGCGCCCTGGGCACGGCGGTCTTCCTGCCGGTAATCGTGTTGTTCCAGAGCCCGGAGAACATCTTGTGGATGCTGGTGGTGTTCGGTTTCCTGTACGGGATTCCCTATGGCGTGAATGCCACCTACATGACCGAAAGCTTCGAGGCGAAGTTTCGTGGTTCGGCAGTGGGCGGGGCCTACAACATCGGGCGCATTGGTGCGGCAGTGGCACCGGCAGCCATTGGTTTCCTGGCGTCCCATGGCTCCATCGGCATGGGGTTCCTGGTAATGGGCGGCGCGTACTTCATCTGCGGCGTCATCCCGGCGTTGTTTATTCGCGATAAACAGTTCGATCCGCAAAAACAGTAAGCGCGGCGCCCGCTTGCCAAATAACTGGCGTCATCCTTCGGCGACTGTTTTTAGCGATAAAAACAGTCGCTTGATTTGTAAGGCTTTTTATTTAATTGAACGAATGTGGCATGAAACTCGCTCTAACCCTCTCCAAGCAGGTTAAGCGATGACAAGACGTGCGGCAGTGCCCAGGGGTTATAACCCACGGTAAAGCGGTCTAGACTGTAATTCATGTTTTACGGAACTGAAGGAACAGTAAGACGCCTGGCATTCGCCACTCTCATCGAGCCTGTAAGACAGCTGAGCGCTTAGAGGCCGAACGGTTATGAAAACACCTACCCAGACCCATGCAATTGACTTTGACAGTGCCAAATTGCAACGCCTGGGCTTTGGTCAACCCGCCCTCCTGCCGCGCCGCCCCACCACCGTTATCGAACTTCGCCAGCAACTGGGCCAGCAACTGCAAACCAGCCTGGAACCGGAGCGCATTCTGGCGCTGTTCTTCCGTGAGATCCAACGCCTGGTGCCCCTGGACGCCCTGCACTACCGTCACCAGGCCAGCGACCTGCGCCTGGAGTTCGGCCATCGCGGCCATCACTCGATGAGCTACAGCTTGAGCCATGAAGGCGAGCACCTGGGCGAGCTGATCTTCCGGCGCAACCAGCGCCTGGCGGAAGAAGAACTCGGCCAACTTGAATCGCTACTGGCGACCCTGCTCTACCCGATGCGCAACGCCCTGCTCTACCGCGCCGCCACCCGCAGCGCGCTGCGTGACCCACTGACCGAGACCGGCAACCGCATCGCCATGGACCAGACCCTGCAACGGGAAATCGACATGGCGCGCCGCCACCTGAACCCGCTGTCCTTGCTGATGCTGGACATCGACCACTTCAAGACCATCAACGACACCCACGGCCATGCCGCCGGCGACAACGTGCTGCGCACTGTGGCGGCATCGATCAAGAGCCAGCTGCGTAACGTGGACATGGTGTTTCGTTATGGCGGGGAAGAGTTTCTGATCCTGCTGTCCAACACCGGCCGCGATGCGGCGAAGATGGTTGGCGAACGCCTGCGCCAGGCGACACAAGCCCAGGATTATTGGGCGGACGGAACGCGGATCGAATTGACGGTGAGCCTGGGTTGCTCGACCCTGCTGCCCGCCGAATCTGCCGAAAGCCTGCTGCGCCGGGCCGATAGTGCGTTGTACGTGGCCAAGCGCGAAGGCCGCAACCGCCTGGCGATGGCGGGGTAACCCCCTTCAGCTGTAGCGAACTGGCTTGCTGTGGCAATAAGGCTTGTTGGGGTAATCGGGCATGTTGTGGCGAGCGGGCTTGCCCCGCGTTGGACTGCGCAGCAGTCCCATGCTTTTTGAATAAAAAGCGGGCCGCTTCGCGGCCCAACGCGGGGCAAGCCCGCTCGCCACAACGGTTACATCAAGCCTCGCTGGCAACCCGCGCCTGACGCTCACGCATCACCGCCGGGGCTTTTTCTTTCTCCAGACGCATGCAGCTTTCCAGGAACAAATACATGTAGTCGTAGCTCTTGCACACGGCTTGGCGCAGTTCCGCCTGCAATGCCTTGGTGGGGTTCATCCCGGCCAGGGTGCAGATGATTTCCAGCGCTTCCCACGGGTGGGCGTCATCGTACTGGGCATGCATCTTCAGCCACTTCATCGCACGCTTGCGTTCTTCCTCGGGGAAGGCCGCCGCGTAGACACCGGTGGAACACACCACGGCGGACCACTCGCCGGTTGCGCCTTCAATCGCGTAGTTGGTCGCGGCAATGGCCACGATCAACGAATCGGCCGAGCTGGTGTGCCAGCACCAATGGCTGAGGGCATGCAACTCCGGCGGTACGTCCTGGGCTTGCAATTCGTCCAGGCTCACGCCGTGGGCACGGGCCCAATTGACCCAGTAATCGGCGTGGTTGAGCTCCACGCGAATATTGCGCATCAGCCAGCGGCGCGCCATGTCCTCCCCAGGATGGCGGGCAAATTTGGTCTTGGTGAGGTTCTGTGCCATGTACAAGGCAAACTGCTCCACCACCGGCCAGCCACCGATCAGGTAGTGGCGCATGGTCCTGGCGCTGAGCGTATTGTCGCGCATGCGCTGGTACAGTTCGTGTTCGACAACTCGGCGCTTGCTCTCGCTACAGTCCAGGATCAGTTTCTGAGCCCAGGCGGGGTAACTCGAGGCTTCCATAAGCGGGCCGGTTCTGTTGAATGTGTCGATCACTGTAAGGCTCCTTTTTAAGTGTGATTGTACAGACCAGCAAAGTTTTCAGCGGAATGTGCCGGGCGCCTTGAATAACAGAGGCTGCGGCCGCACAGGTCGACACTGCAAGCTATCAAAGGTAAACAATTGCGGTCGTTCAATCAGGTAGCCCTGAGCGTAATCCACACCAATTTCGAGTAACGCCTGTTCGATGTGCGGTGTCTCGACAAACTCTGCAATTGTGCGCTTACCCATGACATGGCCGATGTGGTTGATCACTTCGACCATCGCGCGGTTAATCGGGTCGTCCAGCATATCCTTTACGAAACTTCCATCGATCTTCAGGAAGTCTACAGGTAAATGTTTGAGATATGCGAACGAGGACATTCCGGCACAAAAGTCATCCAGCGAAAAATGACAACCCAAGGCTTTGAGTTCATTGATAAATCGGATCGCACTGCCCAAATTTGCAATTGCGCTGGTTTCAGTAATTTCAAAACAGATCATGCCCGGCGGAATATTGTATGTATGAAACTTCTCACGCAAAAACCCGAGGAAGTCATCATCGCCAATGGTGATGCCTGACAGGTTGATCGCACACATCGCCATGGGACGCCCCGGGCGCTCCTGCAGACATCGGCTGATGATCTTGAACACATTTTCTACTACCCAGCGGTCCAGGGACGTCATCAAGCCATAGCGTTCGGCGGCCGGGATAAAGCTGTCCGGCAGGATGATGCGGCCAGCCTCGTCATGCAGGCGCAGCAGGATCTCGATATGCCCATCGCCACCGTCAGTGTGCCCCAGGGGTGAGATTTCCTGGGCATAGAGGCAGAACCGGTTTTCTTCCAGGGCCATGTGCAGGCGCTGCACCCAGGCCATTTCGCCGAAGCGCACGGACAATTCCGAGTCGTCGGCGTGGTAGACCTGCACGCGGTTGCGGCCCTTTTCCTTGGCCATGTAGCACGCCATGTCGGCGGCGCGCAGTGAGGTTTCCAGGGTCGTCGGGGTGTGCCCAAGGTGCACCAGGCCGATGCTGACGGTGGTCATGAACGGCCGGCCCTTCCATACGAAGTGCAGGCTTTGCACCGTATGACGCAGACTCTCGGCGATTTTTTCAGCCGCGGCCGCCGGGCAGTTCTCCAGCAGAATGCCGAATTCATCGCCGCCCAGGCGCGCCAGGGTGTCACCTTCACGCAGGTCCGATTGCAACAGCGCGCAGATATGCCGCAACAACTCGTCGCCTGCCGCATGGCCACAGGTGTCGTTGACCAACTTGAACTGGTCCAGGTCGAGGAACATCAGCGCATGCCGCCCGCCCTGCTGCGTCCCCATGGGGTGGAGCACCTGCTCCAGGCGGTACTCGAACTCACGGCGGTTGGCCAGGCCGGTCAGGGCGTCATGGGTCGCCTGCCAGGACAGGTTGGCGATGTATTGACGCTCCTGGGTCATGTCGTGCAGCACCAGCACCGCCCCGGTCACCTTGCCGGCGCTGCGGATCGGCGCGCCTACCAGGGTCACCGAGACCGTGCTGCCATCCAGGCGCTGGATGGTTTTCGAATGCTCCCTGCCGCCGCCGAGCTGGCCCTTGACGATATGTTCGATCAGGGTAAAGCCATCGGGCTGGGCATTGTCATCCAGCAGATTGAACAGCGCCGCCAGGGGCAGCCCCTGGGCCTGGGCAGAATTCCAGTGGGTCAGCGCCTCGGCCGCCGGGTTCATGTACGTGATGGCGCCATCGACATCAGTGGTAATCACCCCGTCGCCAATCGACTCCAGGGTGATCTGCGCCCGCTCCTTCTCTTGCTGCAGGGCGTCGGCGAAGGCATGGCGCTGGGCCAGCAGTTTATGCGTGCGCAACAGTGCCAGCACAATCAGGCCCAGTGCCGTGGCCAGGTTGGTGATCACCAGCAGCCGCAGGATCATCCGCGAACCTTCGCCCAAGGCATCGCTGAACGCCTTGGCAGCGGGCGTCACACCTTCGTTGATGGCGATGATATGCGCCTTCCATTGGCGCACATCGTTGGCGCTGACCTGGTCACGGGTGATTGCACCGTGCATCTCTCGCGCCAGGTCATCCAGTTGCACCAGGTAGCCATCGCCCACGGTCCAAAGCTCGATGGCTTTTTCCAGGTAGCTGAAATGGCGGAAGTTGAGGTACAGCCAGATCAGACTGGCGACGTCATCCGGGTGGTTGCCGCCCTTGAGGATACCCAACCGAGCGGCAGCAAGATCAGGGGTGGAGCGGTCCAGGGCGACACGCAGTTCATGCCCACCCTGGGGCACGGCGATCGCCTGCTGGTATTTGAGGTAAGTGGTTTCGTCGCGGTTGTCGGCATACAGCGTCAGGTAGTAGATCGCGTCTTTCTGGCCCTTGGACCACAGGCTTTCGCCAGCCACATAACCGCGCACCGCCGAGAGCACGTAGAGGCTGACACAACCCAACAATGCCTGGAACAGCACCACGGCGATAAAGGGCCAGACAATGCCCAACAACCGTGGCGTTCCGAGAGTCCGCTTTTGCTTCATGAAGCCCCTTGCACATGCACTGCTGGATACGCACGCGAAACACCGCTTCCGATAGCTCAGCCTAGGCTAAATCAACGTACTTGTTGCAAGTGCCCATAGAGTTTGGCGTACAAACCACCGTCAGCAATCAATTGCTGATGGTCGCCATCCTCTGCAATGTGACCGCCGTCGAACACTAAGACTCGATCTGCCTGCTTAACCGCCGACAGGCGGTGGGCGATGATCAGTGTAGTACGGCCGCTGAGGAAGCGCGCCAGCGCCTGGTGCAGGTTGTACTCGGTGGCGGCGTCCAGGGCTGAAGTCGCCTCGTCGAGGATCACCACTTTCGGTTCGGCCAACACCATGCGCGCAATCGCCAGGCGCTGACGCTGGCCGCCGGAAAACCGCACCCCGGAACGCCCCACCACACTGTCCAGGCCCATGGGCAACGCCTTGACGGTCGCCTCCAACTGCGCGATTTCCAGTGCCTGCCAGCAGGCCTGGTCACTGCGCTCGCGGCCCATGGTCAAGTTGGCGCGCACGGTGTCGTTGAACAGCGCCGGGTGTTGCAGCACCACGGCGACGTGCTCGCGGATGGTCTCCAGGCCGATTTCCTGCTGGGTGGCACCGCCAAAGCGGATCGTCCCGGCCTGGGGCGTGTACAGGCCCAGCAGCAGTTGCACCAGGGTGCTTTTGCCACCGCCGCTGGCGCCGACGATTGCGACCTTCTCGCCGGGCGCGATGGCCAGGTTCAACTGGTCGAGGACCAGGTCTTCGCCATAACCGAAATTCAGGCCACGTACTTCGATGCCGACGGTTTCGCGCCCGGTAAACGGGTCTTCGCCGCCCGTGTATTGCGGTTCATCGGCCCGCGCCAGCAGTTCGTTGATCCGCGTCAGCGCCCCGCCCGCCGCGTAATAGGCGTACTGCAGGTTCAGCAACTGCTCCACCGGGCCGATCATGAACCACAGGTAACTGAACACCGCGAGCATCTGGCCGATGGACAGGTCGGAGAACAGCACCGTGAGCATGGCCGCCGCACGGAAGATGTCGATGCCGAACTGGAACAACAACCCGCTGGCGCGGCTCGATGCGTCGGTTTTCCACTGGGAATGGATCGCGTAGTCGCGCACTTCCTGGGCCCGCTGGCCGAGGCGCCCGAGGAAGAAGCCCTGGCGGTTGCCGGCGCGCACTTCCTGGATGGCATCCAGGGTTTCGGTCAGGGCCTGGGTAAACCGCGAGGTGCTGTCGTTCTCCAGTTTCTTCAGGTGTTTGACGCGTTTGCCCAACTGCACCGTGGCGTAGATCACCAACGGGTTGAACAGCAGGATCAGCAGCGCCAGTTGCCAATGCATCCACACCAGGATTGCCGACGTGCCCACCAACGTAAGCATCGCCACCAGGAACCGGCTGAGGGTTTCGCCGACGAATTTGTCCAGCGTGTCCAGGTCGGTGACCAGGTGGGTGGTGACCGTGCCACTGCCCAGGCTTTCGTATTCGCCGAGGGAAATACGCTTGAGCCGCTCGATCAGGCGCACGCGGATGCGGTACACGATGTCCTTGGCCAACCGCGCAAACAGCCGCGCCTGTACCACATTGAACACCAGCGCGCCGCAGCGCAGGAACAGCGTCACCAGCAACATCAGGCCGATATAGCCGGCGGCTTTCTGCCAGCCCAGGGGCAAGGCGTGGTTCATCACCTTGAGCGCGGCATCGCCACGGCCCAGCAACACTTCATCGACCAGCAACGGCAACAACAGAGGGATGGGCACGCTGCACAGGGTCGCCAGCACGGCGACGCCATTGGCGATCCACAGGGACTTCTTGTGGCGCAGGGCCAGGCGGCGGATTTCCGCCCAGGTCAGGCGGTCGGTGCGTTGAGGTTGCTCATGCACAGGTGGCTCGCTCCAGCCATCGGCCCAGCAAAGGCGAAAGCTCGGACAGCGGCTGGTAACCGTTGGTCAGCAACGCCAACTGGCCATTGCGCTCGGCCAGCAGCGTCGGGAAACCGGCGATGCCCAGGTCCTGTACCCAGGTAAAATCGGCAGCGGTGGCGGCGTGCTGTTCGGCGCGGTCGAATTCGCCGGCAAACTCGATGCGCGGGATGCCCGCCTGTTCGGCCAGTTCCACCAGCACACTGGCGAGAGTCACGTCGCGGCCCTCGACATAAAACGCGCGCTGGATCAGCCCCAGCAGCTTCCATGCACAATCCGGCGCCAGGCTGCGCGCCGTGACGATGGCGCGGCACGCCGGCTCCGTGTCATACACGAAACCGTCGGGCAATGCACCGTCACGCTTGAACGGCTGGCCGGTGGCGTCGGTCACCGCCTGCCAGTGCTCCAGGATGTAGCGCCGCGTGGTCGGCTCCAGCGCCGCGCCACTGCCAGTACGCAAGCCGCCCACCACCAGGTGCAGCTCCACGCCGGCCGCCTGGGCCTGCTCCACCAACGCCTCGGCCACCGGGGCAAAGCCCCAGCACCAGGAACACATCGGGTCCATCACATAGAGCAGGCGCGCGGACATGGCTCAGGCCTCGGAAGGAGTTTGCTTGTAGTTGAAACCAATCGGGTGCGGCATGTTACGGGCCTTGGCCAGCTCGATCTGCTTCTGCCGGTCGATCGCACTGCGGCGGGTTTTCTCCGGCAGCTTATCCCAGCAATGCGGGCAGCTGATGCCCGCCACATAGTGCTCGGAGGCGCGGTCCTCAACACTCACGGGTGTGCGGCAGGCATGACATTGATCGTAGTCGCCTTCGCTCAAGTCGTGGCGCACGGTGACGCGATTGTCGAAAACAAAGCAGTCGCCCTGCCATTTGGTTTCTGCCTGCGGCACCTCTTCGAGGTACTTCAGGATGCCGCCCTTGAGGTGGTAGACCTCATCGAAACCCTCACTGAGCATGTAGCTCGAGGCCTTCTCGCAACGAATGCCGCCGGTGCAGAACATGGCGACTTTCTTGTGCTTGGCCGGGTCGAAGTTGGCTTTGATATAGTCGGGAAATTCGCGAAAACTGGTGGTTTTCGGGTCGATCGCGCCTTCAAAGGTGCCGATGGACACTTCGTAGTCGTTACGGGTGTCGATCAACAGCACTTCCGGGTCGCTGATCAGCGCGTTCCAGTCCTGCGGGTCGACGTAGGTGCCGACCTTCTTGTTCGGGTCGACGCCTTCGACGCCCAGGGTCACGATCTCTTTCTTGAGCTTGACCTTGGTGCGGTAGAACGGCTGGTCGTCGCAGTAGGATTCTTTGTGGTCGATGTCGACCATGCGCGGGTCGTTCTTCAGCCAGGCCATCAAGCCATCAATGCCTTCGCGGCTGCCGGAAACGGTGCCGTTGATGCCTTCCTCGGCGATCAGCAAGGTGCCTTTGATGCCGTTGTCGAGCATCGCCTGCAACAGTGGCTCGCGCAGGGCGACGTAATCTTCGAGGGTGACGAACTTATACAGTGCCGCCACGACAATCGGTTGAGTCATGGGTGTTCTCTCCAGGTGGCTACCCTCGTAAGGGGTGAACCGGATGCAAAAAAAACGCGCCGTCTAGGCGGCGCGTCGCGGATTCTAACAAATGCCCGGTGTCAGAGACACCCGATCATCAATCATGCCCGCCGGCGCAGGTCGGCGAGGCCGGGGCTGCGTCGATTTTCGCCCACTCTTCAGGCGTGTAGGTATGCAGCGCCAGCGCATGAAACTCGCTCATCAGGTCACCCAGGGTGGCGTAGACCTTCTGGTGGCGCTTGACGCGGTTGAGCCCCTCGAACTGCGGGCTGACCAGCACGGCCTTGAAGTGGGTCTGCAACCCACGGCTGTGCATGTGGCTTTCGTCCAGCACACTCAGGTGGTCGGTGCCCAGGGCGGCAAGCGCCGTTTCGATACGCTGTTGCATGGTCATTCCTGCTTACTTCTTCTTGGCCGGGGCGGCGGCTTTAGGCGTCAGCTCGTTGGTCATGTCTTCCAACAGCTTGTTCACCACCGGCACGGCGCTTTCCAGCTTGGCCTGGGTCATCTGGGCCGATTGCTGGGTCAGTTGCGGCATTTTTTCCAGGACTTTCTTGCCCAGTGGCGACTGGTAGAAGGCAACCAGGTCCTTGAGCTCGGATTCGCTGAAGTTGGTGGTGTAGAGCTTGACCATGTCCGGTTTCAGCTTCGGCCAGCCGATGGCCTGGTCGAGGGCGGCGTTGGCCTTGGCCTGGTAGCTGTCCAGTACGGACTGCTTGGCGGCAGGCGCCTTGGTCTGTTCGAAACGCTGGGCGAACATTTGTTGCACTTGCATGTACACCGGGGTACCCAGCTTGTCGGCGTGGGCCAGGGTAAGGAAGGCTTCGGCACTGGCGTTGTGGCTGGCGGTATCGGCAAGAACCTGGCCGCTGGCGCAAACCAGAGCAACCGCGGTACAGATGGCACGAAGACGAGTCATCGAGTTTCCTTTTCTAGCAGGCGAGGTAAGACCCCAAGGGCGCCCATTCTGCGCCTAAAAAAGCTTAGGGCTCAACCCCGGGCCTTGTCGGACAGGGATTGCCCGATGAAAAGTCTTTCAGGGGAACCCCCGAGGCTCTTCACAGCCTAAACTGCGCAAACGAACCTGAAGGAGTGTGCCCGATGAGCCGTATCGAAACCGACAGCCTGGGAGAAGTCGATGTCCCGGATGACGCTTACTGGGGCGCCCAGACCCAACGTTCGCTGGTGAACTTCGCCATCGGCGAGCAGCGCATGCCCCTGGCGGTGTTGCACGCCCTGGCCCTGGTCAAGAAGGCGGCGGCACGGGTCAACGACCGCAATGGCGACCTGCCCGCCGACATCGCCCGCCTGATCGAACAGGCCGCCGACGAAGTGCTGGCCGGTCAACATGACGACCAGTTCCCCCTGGTGGTGTGGCAGACCGGTAGCGGGACCCAGAGCAACATGAACGCCAACGAAGTGATCGCCGGTCGCGCCAACGAACTGGCGGGCAATAAGCGCGGCGGCAAGAGCCCGGTGCACCCCAACGATCACGTCAACCGTTCCCAGAGTTCCAATGACTGCTTCCCTACCGCCATGAGCATCGCCGCCGTGCAGGCGGTGCATCAACGGTTGCTGCCGGCGATTGCCACCCTGTCCGGCGGCCTGGCAGAGCAAGCCGCCAAACATATGAAGCTGGTGAAGACCGGGCGCACCCACATGATGGATGCCACCCCGATCACCTTCGGCCAGGAGCTGTCGGCATTCATCGCTCAACTCGACTATGCCGAACGTGCGATCCGTGCCGCCCTGCCCGCCGTGTGCGAGCTGGCCCAGGGCGGCACCGCCGTGGGCACCGGGCTCAATGCGCCCCATGGCTTCGGCGAGGCGATTGCCTCGGAGCTGGCGGCGCTATCGGGCTTGCCGTTCGTCACCGCGCCGAACAAATTCGCCGCCCTCTCCGGCCATGAGCCTCTCGTGACGCTGCACGGCGCGCTGAAAACCCTGGCCGTGGCCCTGATGAAAATCGCCAATGACCTGCGCCTGCTGGGCTCCGGGCCGCGCACCGGGCTGGCCGAAGTGAAATTGCCGGCCAACGAACCGGGCAGCTCGATCATGCCGGGCAAGGTCAACCCGACCCAGTGTGAAGCGCTGTCGATGCTGGCCTGCCAGGTGTTGGGCAATGACGTGACCATCGGCATTGCCGCCAGCCAGGGTCACTTGCAGTTGAATGTGTACAAGCCGGTGATCATCCACAACCTGCTGGAGTCGATCCGCCTGCTGGCCGACGGCTGCAACAACTTCCAGGAACACTGCGTGGCCGGGCTGGAGCCTGACCCTGTGCAAATGGCGGAACACTTGGAGCGTGGCTTGATGCTGGTCACCGCGCTCAACCCGCACATTGGCTACGACAAGTCCGCCGAGATCGCCAAGAAGGCCTATGCCGAAGGGCTGACGCTGCGGGAAGCCGCGCTGGAACTGGGCTACCTCACCGATGCGGAGTTCGACCAGTGGGTTCGCCCCGAAGACATGCTGGGCACCTAGCCTAGGACGCCAGGCGCAACCGCCGGGCCCTGAGCCCGGCGAGCAACGACGGCGCCAGCGCCACGGTTGCCGAACCCAGCACCACCACCAACGCCCCGGCATAGCCCAGGGCGTTGATCTCTTCGGCCTGCACATAGTCGGGCCACAGCCAGGCCGCCACGGCCACCGCCACAAAGGTCACCAAAGGCGTGAGCGCCAGGGTCGCACTGACCCGCGAGGCCTCCCAGTGGGCCAGCGCTTCGGCAAAGGCGCCGTAGGCCACCAGGGTATTCATGCAGCACGCCAGCAATAGCCAGCCTTGCAGCGGGCTCAGGTGCAACGCCTCCAGGGGATGTGCCCAAGGCGTGAGCAACACGGCGCAGGACAGGTAGATCACCATCATCACCTGCAGCGAGTTCCACACCGTCAGCAGTTGTTTCTGGCCGAGGGCGTAGAACACCCAGATCGTGGTGGCAAGCAGGATGGTCAGCACGCCGGCGGTGTAGGCGCCGAGCGAGGTCAGCAGTTCTTCCAGGCGCTGGTTGAAAAACAGGCCGAAACCAATGATCAACACCACCAGCCCCACCCCCTGTCCCAGGCTGAAGCGCTCCTTGAAGACGAACACACTGGCGACCATCAAAAAGATCGGCCCCATCTGCACCACCAACTGCGCGGTGCCGGGGCTGAGCAATTTCAGGCCCACCAGGTACAGCACGTAGTTGCCCACCAGTCCGCACACCGCCATCGCCACCAGCCAACCACCCCGGGGGCCAAGCACCTTGCGGCTGGGCAAGCGTTTGGTCAGCGCCAGGTAGACGAACAGGCAACTGCCGGCCACGATCAGGCGAAACCAGGTGACGGTGATCGGGTCCATCACCTGCAGCACCTGCTTGAGTTTGATCGGCAGAATGCCCCACAGAAACGCGGTCAGCAGGGTCAGGAGAAAACCATAGACCCAGCGGCCGGAAGAGATGTGCATGAGTACCCCAGAAGCTGGAGGAAGTGGAGCCGCATTCTAGGGGCACCCGATGCACTTTGTGTAGCGAACACTTAATTTGCCGATCAGCGCACCGCTTCGAACAACCCGGTGGCCCCCATGCCGCCGCCCACGCACATGGTGACGATGCCGTAACGCAGGTTGCGTCGCTGCAACTCACGCACCAGGTGCCCCACCTGCCGCGAGCCGGTCATGCCGAATGGATGCCCGATGGAGATCGAACCGCCATTGACGTTGTACCTGGCATTGTCGATTTCCAGGCGATTGCGCGCATACAGGCATTGCGAGGCAAACGCTTCGTTAAGCTCCCACAGGTCGATGTCCGCCACCTGCAACCCCTTGGCCTTGAGCAACTTGGGCACCGAGAACACCGGGCCGATGCCCATCTCGTCCGGCTCGCAACCGGCCACGGTGAAGCCACGGAAAAACGCCTTGGGCTGGAGCCCCAGTGCCAGGGCTTTCTCCAGGCTCATCACCAGCGTCATCGAGGCGCCGTCGGAGAGCTGCGACGAGTTGCCCGCCGTCACCGAACCATCCTCGGCGAACACCGGCTTCAAACCCTGCAGACTGGCCAGGGTAGTGTCCGGGCGGTTGCAGTCGTCACGGTCGACCACACCTTCCAGGATCTGCACCTCACCGGTGTTCTTGTCTTCGACTTTGTACTTGACCGCCATCGGCACGATTTCATCGCTGAAAAGCCCATCGGCCTGGGCCTGGGCGGTGCGCTGCTGGCTTTGCAGGGCGTACAGGTCCTGTTCTTCGCGGCTGACGTGGTAGCGACGCGCGACGATCTCGGCGGTCTGGCCCATGGGGAAATAGATACCCGGCACCTGCTCTTTGAGCAGCGGGTTGATCAGGTTGTCGGTATTGACGCTTTTCATCGTCAGGCTGATGGACTCGACACCGCCGGCGACGATGATATCGCTGCAGCCCGACGCAATCTGGTTGGCCGCAATGGCAATCGCCTGCAAGCCCGAGGAGCAGAACCGGTTGAGGGTCATGCCGGCCACGCCGGTGCCCAGTTGCGAGAGCACCGCCACATTGCGCCCGATGTTGTAGCCCTGTGCGCCCTCGTTGGAGCCGGCGCCGACGATGCAATCCTCCACCGTCGCCGGGTCGATGCCGTTGCGGGCGAGCAGCGCGTTGACGCAATGGGCCGCCATGTCATCGGGGCGGGTCTGGTTGAACTTGCCGCGAAAGGACTTGGCCAGGCCGGTTCGCACACTGTCGACGATCACTACTTCACGCATGGGCTACCTCGATCTTGTGGTTGTCGGATCGAGCATAGATCCAGCCCCGCGCCACCGCGACGATCATTCACCCCATAGATACAAAACCATGGCGAGCCGGCTCACTGCGTCATTTTTTCTTTTTCTTTTTGTCGTGCTTGTCGGTCTTGGCGAACGCTTCTTCCAGCGCCAGGTTGATGGTGCGCAACACCTTGACCCGCGCCCAGCGCTTGTCGTTGGCCTCCACCAATGTCCAGGGCGACACCTCGGTGCTGGTACGGTCGACCATATCGCCCACGGCCGCGCGGTAGTCATCCCATTTGTCACGGTTGCGCCAGTCGTCTTCGGTGATCTTGAAGCGCTTGAACGGGATTTCCTCGCGGGCCTGGAAGCGCTCCAGTTGCGTGTCCTTGTCGATGGCCAGCCAGAACTTGACCACGATCACACCCGCATCGCGCAGTTGCTCTTCGAAGTCATTGATCTCGCCATAGGCGCGCATCCAGTCCGCCGGGGTGCAGAAGCCTTCAATGCGCTCCACCAGCACGCGGCCATACCAGGAACGGTCGAACACGGTGAACATGCCGCGCGCCGGGATCTTCTGCCAGAACCGCCACAAGTAAGGCTGGGCGCGTTCGTCTTCACTGGGCGCGGCAATCGGCACGATGTGGTACTGACGCGGGTCCAGCGCCGCCGCCACCCGACGGATCGCCCCGCCCTTGCCCGCCGCATCGTTGCCCTCGAACACCGTGACCAGGGCATGCTTGCGCATGCGCTTGTCGCGCATCAGTCCGGAGAAACGCGCCTGTTCGGTGATCAGTTGTTCTTCGTAATCTTCCTTGTCCAGGCGCTGGGACAGGTCGAGGCTGTCCAGCAGGCTCTTCTTGTCCACCGAGGCGATCAACGGCGCCGGGTTCATGCCGCTGGCCTTGCCCTTGGACAGCTTGAGCGCATTCTGCAGGCCTTCGAGCAGCAGTTTGCCCACGGTGAGGCTGCGGTAGTTGCTGTCCACGCCTTCGATCACATGCCACGGCGCATAGTCGCGACTGGTGCGGCGCAACACGCGCTCACCGAAGTGCACGAATTTGTCGTAGGTCTCGGATTGCTGCCAGTCCAGCGGGCTGATGCGCCAACTGTGCAGGGGGTCATCGGCCAGGGCCTTGAGCCGCGCCTTCATCTGTTTCTTGGAGAGGTGGAACCAGAACTTGAAGATCAGCGCGCCTTCATCGCAGAGCATTTTCTCCAGGCGTTCGGCGCCAGCGATGGCCTGGTCGAGGCGGGCGTCCTTGATCTGCCCATGTACGCGGCTTTGCAGCATCTGGCTGTACCAGTTGCCAAAGAAGATGCCCATGCGACCCTTGGCAGGAAGTTGGCGCCAATAGCGCCAGGCCGGCGGGCGCGCCAGTTCTTCGTCGGTCTGCTGGTCGAAGGTGCGCACTTCGATCAGGCGCGGGTCCATCCATTCATTGAGCAGCTTGACCGTCTCGCCCTTGCCGGCGCCTTCGATACCGTTGATCAGGATAATCACCGGGAAGCGCTTCTGCTGCTGCAGCTCGTACTGCACTTCCAGCAGGGCCTCGCGCAGGGCCGGCACCTCGGCCTCAAAGGTGTCTTTGTCGATGGCGTGACCGATTTCGGCGGATTCGAACATGGGCAGCTCCGTTTCAAGATGGCTCAAGACTAGCGGATTAGGCAGCAACACGCGGGAGGAAATTCCACCGGCGCTTGCCATGGATCAATTCAACGCCGGTTGATCGGCTAGAATGGCGGCCTTGCCTTTACCGAGCCGCCCATGAATCCCATCACCCACGCCCAACTCGACTGGGATGACCAAGGTCGCCCGCACTCGCGGATCTTCGACGATGTGTACTTTTCCGATAAGTCAGGCCTTGAAGAAACCCGCTACGTGTTCCTGGAACAGAACCGTTTGCGGGAGCGCTTTGCCGCGCTGCCCGCCGGTGGGCGGCTGGTGATTGGCGAGACCGGGTTCGGCACGGGGTTGAATTTCCTCTGCGCCTGGCAACTGTTCGAACAACACGCCGTGGCCGGTGCGCGCCTGCATTTCGTCAGCGTGGAAAAGTACCCGCTCAGCCATGCCGACCTGCAACGCGCCCTGCTGCTCTGGCCGGAACTGCAACCCTTCGCCGAACAACTGCTGGCGCAATACATTGCCATCCATCCGGGCTTCCAGCGCCTGGTGCTGGATAACGGCCGCGTGACCCTGACCCTGCTGATCGGCGACGCCCTGGAGCAACTGCCCCAACTGGACGCGCAGATCGACGCCTGGTTCCTGGACGGCTTCGCCCCGGCGAAAAACCCGGATATGTGGACCGCCGAGCTGTTTGCCGAACTGGCACGCCTGGCGGCACCGGGTTCGACCATCAGCACTTTTACCAGCACCGGCTGGGTGCGTCGGCTGATCAATGCCGCCGGGTTCAAGATGAAACGTACGCCGGGCATTGGCCACAAGTGGGAGATCCTGCGCGGGGAGTTTCTCGGTTGGCCGACCGACACGCCGGTACCGGCCGCGGCCAAGCCGTGGTTCGCCAGGCCGCCCGCCATTACGGGTGACCGCCACGCACTGGTGATCGGCGCCGGCCTGGCGGGCTGTGCGACGGCGGCCAGCCTGGCGGCCAGGGGTTGGCAAGTCAGCCTGCTGGAGCGCCATGACGGCGTGGCGCGGGAAGCCTCCGGCAATCCCCAGGGCGTGCTGTACCTGAAACTGTCGGCCCACGGCACTGCCTTGTCGCAGTTGATCGTGGCCGGGTTCGGCTATACCCGTCGAGTGCTGGAGCACTTGCATCGCGGCGTCGACTGGGACGGTTGCGGCGTGCTGCAACTGGCCTTCGATGCCAAGGAGGCCCAGCGCCAGGCGCAACTGGCCGCTGCCTTCGCGCCGGACTTGCTGCACCTGCTCGACCGCGACCAGGCCCAGGCCCGCGCCGGTATCGCACTAGCGCACGGTGGGCTGTTTTTCCCCGAAGGCGGCTGGGTGCACCCACCGGCATTGTGCGAGTGGCAAGCCCATCAACCGGGCGTGACCGTGCTAACCCACCACGATGTGCTCGACCTGCGTCATGTCGACGGCCAGTGGCAAGCCTGGGACGGTGAACACCTGCTGGCCAGCGCCAGCGTGGCGGTGCTGGCCGGCGCCGCCGAAGTCCAGCGGTTCGCCGACCTGCCCCTCAAGCGCATTCGCGGGCAGATCACCCGTTTGCCGCAGACCGCCGACAGCCAGGCCCTGGCCACGGTGGTGTGTGCCGAAGGCTACGTCGCCCCGCCACGCCTGGGCGAACACACCCTGGGCGCCAGTTTCGACTTCAAAAGCGATGACCTTACGCCCACCGCCGCTGAACATGCCGAAAACCTGGAGCTGCTCATGGGCATCTCCGAGGACCTGGCCCAGCGCCTGGGCGCCGACACCCTGGAGCCGGCGACCCTGGAAGGTCGCGCCGCGTTCCGCTGCACCAGCCCGGATTACCTGCCGATTGTGGGACCATTGGCTGACCGCCAGGCGTTCGACCAGGCCTACGCCGCCCTGCGCAAGGACGCCCGGCAAGTGCCAGGCACCGCTTGCCCCTGGCTGGACGGGCTGTACGTCAACAGCGGCCATGGCTCAAGGGGGCTGATCACCGCCCCGTTGAGTGCGGAGTTGCTCGCCGCCTGGCTGGACAACGAGCCGCTGCCGGTGCCGCGCGCCGTGGCTGACGCCTGCCACCCCAATCGGTTTGCCGTGCGGGCGCTGATCCGCGCCACCACCGGCAAGGTCGAGTGATCAACCGGCTGGGACCTCACACACGGAGCCCAGCGCTTCGGCCTTGATGGCGTCCTCGGTCAAGCGCTCGATCAGCACGCTTTCGGCCTGCTCCCGTTCACTGAGGACGGTGTGCATGCGACTACGGTAATCGGCATCGCTCAGTACCAGGCTTTGCTCGAAGATGTCATTGAGGCGCTCGTCATAGGGCGAGCTCAAGGCCTCGAAGCGAGCCGCATGGGCACGCTTGAGGTAGTCGGTCCAGAACGGCAGCTTCTTGAGATACGTCATCAGCTCGGGGGACAGCTCGGCCAGCGTGACTTCAGCCTTGGCTTCATCCAGCGCCAACTGAGTGACCTCCCCCAGCCGCGAATAACGCATGTGCCGAGGCTGGCCGGGCAAATAGAATTCGCCGACCAGCCCTGTGCGGAAAGCCAGGCTGACCTCCAATGGATCGGCGGCAGGATGCAGGCCACTGTGACGGCGCGCAATCGCCTCCAACTGCTCCAGGCGAAACAGGCCACGACCCAGTTTCAACAGCGGCCTGGGCGTCAGCGCACGCCCCTGGATGAGGGCCTTGGCATCGCTGATTTCCACCAGGACTTCCAGGCTGCTGAAGTTGACGGCGGCGGCATCGTCACAATTGATCGGCGTGGCGGCCCGTTCGAATACTTCCTCACGCAGTTCGCTGTTCATTGCGGCAGCCTCCAGCACCCGCCATACGCGGCGCTGCAGGTCCTCACGCACGAACTCGGCGTCTTTGGTGCCGCCCAGTTCCGCGAGCAACTTGAACAGGGCGTCCGACCGGTGATCGTCCTTGAGGCCCGTCCACGTGACTTTCTTCGCCGCATAGCCCGCCATCCGTTCGTCCGCCAGCCACAGTTCGCGTGCGCTCTGCTCGTTCAAACGCGCAATATCATCTTCCAGGAACCCCATGCCCGGACCGTACGCCTGCCGGTAATTTTTCAGGGCCAGTCGGCTTTGAGCCGATAACGGGTTGTGCCGCAAGTTGACACCCAGGGCAACGTTTCGCGGCACGCGCAATAGCCACTCCGGCAGCACGCTGATGTCATTGGCGCGCAAATTGATGTGTTCAAGATAAGGCAGACGCCACAGGTCCCTGGGCAGTTCCTTGAGCCGGCAGTTGCGTAACACCAGGCTGCGCAGCGCGAACATACGGCTGATATCCGGCGGGTCCAGCAGCGGGTTATCCGCCAGGCTCAACACCTTCAGGCGCGTTAGATCGGCCAGCTTGGCACGGGTGTATTCGGTGAGCTGGAGTTTGTTGTTGCTCAGGTACAACCGCTCCAGGCCCGGCATGTGCGACAGGGCTTCAGGTAGCCGGGTAATCTGGTTTTCGCCCAGTTCAAGGGTGCGCAGCCCCTTGAAGTGGCTGAGGAAATACGCCACATCGTCGGTCAGGTTCAAACGGCGCAATGACAAATGCTCGACGTGATCGAAGCGCACCTGTGCGGGTAATGTCGGCAGAGGGCCGATGACCATATCATCGAGCAACAGCCCTGGAACCTGGCTGGCGCGCTCATCGGGCAGGGTCGACATCCGTCGCCAGCATTTTTCGATGCTTTTCGCCGCCTGGTGGCGACTCAATCGATAGTCCCACAGGGGGTCGGCCTGCACGATATTGACAGACCTCTCGGCACGCCAGCGTTTGAGTGCCGTGTGCAGCGCTTCAAACTCCTGCTCACGTGCCTGGACCGCCTTGGCACGAGACAGGTGATCATGGCCCGCATCGCGCAAGAAATCGTTGACCTGCGACGGACTGAACAAGGGATAAAGCTTGTTGACCTTACGCACCAACGCCGCCGGAAAATGCTCTGCCTCGCCCCGCGCCGACTGGGTACAGATCAGCGGTTCTTCTTCCAGCAGCCCGCGTTCCGGCCACAGGTAACGGGCGACGCTTTCACGCTCATGCACCGTGGTGGCACGCAGGCGGCCCCGCAAGTCGGCGGCCTCATTCTCGGCCTGGAGCTTCAATGCAATACGCTGGCGTGGCAGCAGGCTATCGAAAAGCGCCGTGTACAAGCCGTCCGCGCCTGTCGCGACCGGCCCCAGGGCCTTGCCTTTTTGATCGAATGCCTGATACCCCTGGGGCGTACTGACCAGGGTCCTCTGCGTCGCAGCTGTTGAAGCGCCCGTCTCGGCCAGCACCTCCCCGCTCAGGGTGTGCCTGCGTACCTGCAATGCCAGGTCTCGGGGCCAGCCGGGCATTCGCTCCAGCATACCGACGGCCACGCGTCGGGTGCCGTCCCCCGCCAACTCCGGCCAGTACAGGCCCATCAGCGCGCGGTCCTGCTCCAACTGGTCCACCGCCTCGCGTGCCCGCTGGGCAAGCACCAGTGGTACTCGGCCAGTGGTGCGCAAATACCGGCGCTCCCACAATGTGGCCTGTGAGTACAGCTCCCACGCCACACGGGGCGGCAGTTGTTTGAAGCGTTCGCACAACGGCACCAACTCGTTCAGAGCAACACCGGCGTAATAGGTGCACAAACGATCAAGCACGGTTTGATGCCGGCTACGCAGGGTGTCCAACAGACGCCGCTCCAGTGTGCTGCGCATGTCGTCTTCCGCCACGCCCTTGCCCAACAGGTCGACACGCTCTTCGTCGCTCAGATGCTCCAGCAAGGTGTCCATGACCCGCCCATCCCTCAACTCCTTGCGGGTGATATGGATGCTCAGGTCCTCATAATCGAAAGGTGCTGTTTCCGGATGCCTTTCCAGCAGTTCGCCCTCCTCGTCCAGCACCTCGAAAAAACGTCCCTGGGGCCAGCCAGGCACCAGCGGCAATGCGAACAATTGGACGCGTGCGGTACTCGCATCCGGACGTTGACCACGCGCCAGGTACTCCATCAGTTCACGGACCCTGTCGTTTTGCTTGTAGCGCAGCACGCTGTCATGAAAACGCTCGGGTAACGGCTCGTAGGCACTGCCCAATGCCCGCAAGTGTGGCAGGGTCATTCCTGTGAGGGTTGCCAGGTTCGACAACGGCTCAGCGGGCAATTCCTCAAGGCTTGGATCCAGTCGCCTGAGGCTGTAGACGGGATCGTCCCATTGCAAGGGGCGCTCGTAGACATGCTGCCAGCCACCACGGAAGTTGTGCTCCAGCGTCGGGCGGTAAGCCTGCGGGCGCTGTGGATGAATAACCCGCCACTTCTGCAGTTTGGTATCGAAGGCAACCGAATAGTGGTTTCCCCCCATCCGGATGTAAGAGCGGCCGTTGACTTGGTAGACGCCGCGAGAACTGGCCACGGTCTGGCGTGCGACCGGCTCAGGCTGTCGATAGGCATTGAGCCGTGGCCGCCAGAGTTTCTGGCCCTGGTCGGCAGTGGTGACGGTTTCGAACTTCTCGAAGAACTCCGTAGAGGTTGTCAGGGTGCGCTTCAACGTCCCCACGACCCGCCCCCCTGCCACAAACAAAGCCATGGCCGCGACGTTTTCGGCCACATTCACCAGATGCCTGAGGGCCTCGGTATGTTCATCGTGCTGCCAGTCCTCGACGGCCTCGAACACTTCCCCCAACAGCTGTCCGATGGCTACCCCGAGCATCAACTGACCCAACACCGGCACCACCAACGCCGCCACATTCAGCAGGTCCAGCCCCAGGTCCAGATAGCGCTGCGTGCGCTCTTCACTGGCTTGCTGGTCGACCTGGGCCTTGGGCACCGCCAGCACTAACGCATCCAATTGAATCTTGCCGACGAATGCCTGGAAGAAGAACCCCGTCAGGCTGGTCGTGACGGGTAAGGCGCGCAGCTGGCCAACCTTGCGCGTCATGTCGAACGATTCGAAAAAATCCAGGCGGTTGGACTCATCCAGGTACCCTTCGAAAAACGTCCGGTAGCTCTTGATTTGCAGCTTCAAGGACAAGTACAGCTTGAAGTCTTCCAGCGTCGGGTACTCGTACCAGGGCCTGGAGGGTTCGTTAGGCATGTAGACAATAAAGGGGCCGGTATCCAGGCTGCCCGGTACGCTGTCGGAAAACACCAATACACTCCACACACAGGTGTCATCGATGTTCACGCCTTGCCACGTAGTCAGACCGTTGCCCGGCACCTTGCTCTTGAGCTCACTGGCCGGACGGTCGAAACCGATCAGCTTGAGCAACCGGGCATAGGTCCCGGCTTCGATATGCCCCTTGCACAAGGCAATATGCAGATCCGTGCGCATGTCCATGAGTTTGCCCAGGCCAATACTGACGGCAGCCTGGTTGTAGGAGCTGACTTCCTCTTTGCTTTTCGGGTCGGGCAGGTCGAAGACCTCTTCGATGTGTTTTTGATAGAGGGCCCCCAGGTCCAGCTCCCGGCAATAACCGACAAATTCAGGCACCGTCATCCCGACCATCGGCTGCCTGGTGGCCGCAGAGCGCACCACCGCTGCGACGGACATGCCCCCCGGCTCGGCGCGCTCTTCGGAGAAATTCTGCATCGCCGCGTGCAGCAGGCTCTGCTTGGTGTAGGTAACGGTCTGGTGCAAGCCGCCGCCCAGGTCAGGGCTGACGCCGGTGAGCTTACGTTTGGGCAACTCCAGCAGGTCTTGCCTGACATCCGGCGACTCAACCCCTTTGGCCCGCAGAAAATTGGTCAAGCGCTCTGCGCAGTATTGATCCAGCGATTCCAGGCGCTGTATTAGATAACGGACGTTCTCACGGATCGCCTTGCTGTCGATATGCGCCTGCTCAAGGGCCGTGAGTATCGAAGCGTCGGCCTCAACCAACCAGTGCGGCAGGGTTTTGCGCAAAACCTGCGCCTTGTCCAGGTCGGCGGTCATGTCGAGCAATGCCCTGTCCAGCTCATCCTGGGTCGCCCCTGCGGCGACCTCACTCAAATCGCGGTTTTGCGTCATCGGCATGTTTCCTCAGCCAGCTGAACATGACGCCAAACGATAAGCCTGGCCTGGGTCAAAACCGGGTATTTGTATACCGCCTTGCGACAGGCCCACTCCGCTTATAACCGATTGATCTAAAACTCCACGAATAGCCCCGTGTCAGTTTCTGGGTACGCGCCCTTTTGGGCGTATTGAGTTTTATGCTCCCCAACGGAAAAACCGGTAAGGAATTTATGTGCGGATTAGCTGGAGAATTACGTTTCGATGCCCAACCTGCCGACCTGGCGGCGATTGAACGCATCACCCATCACCTGGCCCCGCGAGGCCCCGACGCCTGGGGCTTTCATGCCCAGGGGCCGATTGCCCTGGGCCATCGGCGCCTGAAAATCATGGACCTGTCGGACGGCTCGGCCCAACCGATGGTCGATTCGCACCTGGGCCTGAGCCTGGCCTTCAACGGTGCGATCTATAACTTCCCGGAATTGCGCGAAGAGCTGGAAGCCCTGGGCTACGCCTTCTATTCCGGCGGCGACACCGAAGTGTTGCTCAAGGGTTACCACGCCTGGGGTGAGGCACTTTTGCCCAAGCTCAACGGCATGTTTGCCTTCGCCATCTGGGAACGTGATGCCCAGCGCCTGTTCATCGCCCGCGACCGCCTCGGCGTGAAGCCGTTGTACCTGTCGCGCACCGGCCAGCGCCTGCGCTTTGCCTCGGCCTTGCCGGCGCTGCTCAAGGGCGGCGATATCAACCCGATCCTCGATCCGGTAGCCCTGAATCACTACCTGAATTTCCATGCGGTGGTGCCGGCACCACGCACCTTGCTGGCGGGCATCGAAAAACTGCCGCCGGCCAGCTGGATGCGTATCGATGCCAGCGGCAAGACTGAACAGCAAACCTGGTGGACCCTGCCCTACGGCCCGCGCGAAGATGAAAAAAAACTGAGCCTGGAAGACTGGACCGACCGCGTGCTCGACAGCACTCGCGAAGCCGTGGCCATCCGTCAACGCGCTGCGGTGGATGTGGGTGTGCTGCTCTCCGGTGGGGTCGATTCGAGCATGCTCGTCGGCCTGCTGCGTGAAGTCGGCGTACAGGATTTGTCGACCTTTTCCATCGGTTTTGAAGACGCCGGTGGCGAGGCCGGCAACGAGTTCCAGTACTCGGACCTGATCGCCAGACACTACGGTACGCGCCACCACCAATTGCGCATCGCCGAAAGTGAGATCATCGAGCAACTGCCTGCCGCCTTCCGCGCCATGAGCGAGCCGATGGTCAGCCATGACTGCATCGCCTTCTACCTGCTGTCGCGGGAAGTAGCCAAGCACTGCAAGGTGGTGCAAAGCGGCCAGGGTGCCGATGAATTGTTCGCCGGTTACCACTGGTACCCGCAGGTCGACGGTGCCGCCGATCCCTATATGGCTTATCGCGATGCATTTTTTGACCGCAGCTACGACGACTATGCCGCCACTGTCGCGCCCAAATGGCTGACCGCCAACGACGCGGCTGGCGATTTCGTGCGCGAACATTTCGCCATGCCCGGCGCCGATGCGGCGGTGGACAAGGCCCTGCGCCTGGACAGCACGGTGATGCTGGTGGACGACCCGGTCAAACGCGTCGACAACATGACCATGGCCTGGGGCCTGGAAGCGCGCACGCCGTTCCTGGACTACCGCCTGGTAGAGCTGTCGGCCCGCGTGCCAGGTAAATTCAAGTTGCCCGATGGCGGCAAGCAAGTGCTGAAAGAAGCGGCGCGCCGGGTCATTCCGAGCGAAGTCATCGACCGCAAGAAGGGCTACTTCCCGGTGCCGGGCCTCAAGCACTTGCAGGGCGATACCTTGAACTGGGTACGCGAACTGCTGCTCGACCCGAGCCAGGATCGCGGCCTGTTCAACCCCGCCGCGCTGGACCGCTTGTTGACCGACCCGCAGGGCCAATTGACGCCGTTGCGTGGCTCCAAGCTGTGGCAACTGGCAGCGCTGAACCTGTGGCTCAGCGAACAAGGAATCTGATTGATGAAACCTCTCGCAGCGGCCTATAGCCAACGCTTGATCAAGGGCCAGGCGCCGACCTACGAGCGCCTGCAGGCGCGCCTGGCGGAAGACGGCAGCCCATTGGCCGCCGAGCCGATTGCGGTGCATTGCGGCTGGGGCCGGTTGCTGATCGGGCATACCTTTCCCGACCCGGCCAGCCTGGCCCAGGAACTGCTCCATGAGCAGCCGGGTGAGCGTGACATTGCTCTGTACGTGGCGGCGCCCCAGCAGATCCTGGGCATCGATCCCCAGCAGCTGTTCCTCGACCCCTCCGACACGCTGCGCCTGTGGTTCAGCGACTATCGCCCGGCTACCCGGGTATTTCGCGGCTTCCGCATCCGGCGGGTGCAGACCGAGGCCGATTGGCTGGCGGTGAACCAACTGTACCAGGGGCGCGGCATGTTGCCGGTCGACGCTGAACGCCTCACGCCGCGCCATCAGGGCGGCCCGGTGTACTGGCTGGCGGAAGATGAAGACAGCGGCGCAGTAATCGGCAGCGTGATGGGGCTGAATCACCAGAAGGCGTTTCATGACCCGGAAAACGGTTGCAGCCTGTGGTGCCTGGCGGTCGACCCTCTGTGTACGCGCCCCGGCGTGGGCGAAGTACTGGTGCGCCATCTGGTGGAACACTTTATGAGTCGTGGCCTGAGCTACCTGGACCTGTCGGTGCTGCACGATAACCGCCAGGCCAAGAATCTCTACGCCAAGCTCGGTTTTCGCGCACTGACCACCTTTGCGATCAAGCGCAAGAATGGGATCAACCAACCGTTGTTCCTCGGCCCTGGCCCGCAGGCGGGGTTCAACCCCTATGCGCGGATCATCGTCGAGGAAGCCCATCGGCGCGGTATCGATGTACAGGTGGATGACGCCGATGCCGGGCTGTTCACCCTGAGCCATGGCGGGCGCCGTGTGCGTTGCCGTGAGTCCTTGAGCGACCTGACCAGCTCGATCAGCATGACCTTGTGCCAGGACAAAAGCCTGACGCACAAGGTGCTGAAGACCGCCGGTTTGAAAGTACCCTCGCAGCAACTGGCGGGCAGCGCGGATGACAACCTGGAGTTCCTCGATGAGCACCAGCGCATCGTGGTCAAGCCGCTGGATGGCGAGCAGGGTCAGGGCGTCGCCGTGGATCTGCAAAGTATCGAAGAGGTGCAGCAAGCCATTGAGGCGGCGCGGCAGTTCGACAGCCGCGTGTTGCTGGAAAGCTTTCACGAAGGCCTGGACCTGCGCATCCTGGTCATCGGTTTCGAGGTGGTGGCCGCCGCGATCCGCCGTCCTGCGGAAGTCACCGGTGACGGTCATCACTCCATTGGCGCATTGATCGAAGCCCAGAGCCGCCGTCGCCAGGCCGCCACCGATGGTGAAAGTAAAATCCCTCTGGATGGTGAGACCGAACGCACATTGAAAGCCGCTGGCTATGACTACAGCAGCATCCTGCCCCGTGGCCAGACCCTGGCCGTGCGCCGCACCGCCAACCTGCATACCGGTGGTTGCCTGGAAGACGTCACCGCCATCCTGCACCCCACGCTGGTGGACGCCGCCGTGCGCGCCGCCCGCGCCCTGGATATTCCCATGGTGGGGCTGGACCTGATGGTGCCCGCCGCCGACCAACCCGAGTACGTGTTTATCGAAGCCAACGAACGGGCCGGCTTGGCCAATCACGAGCCGCAACCGACCGCGGAGAAGTTTGTGGATTTGTTGTTTCCCCATAGCCAGCCTGCCACTCAATAACCCTGTGACCAGGGGACCTCTTGTGGTGAGCCAGCTAGCCACAACACGGCTGCTCGCCACACCTCATCAGGAGTCTTTATGAGCCGAAACATCCCCGAACCGGATCTGAACTACCTGCAAAAAGTGCTGCTGGAAATGCTCGCCATCCCCAGCCCCACCGGATTTACCGACACCATCGTGCGCTACGTCGCCGAGCGCCTGGAAGAGCTGGGCATCCCCTTTGAAATGACCCGGCGCGGCACCATCCGCGCCACCCTCAAGGGCCAGAAAAACAGCCCCGACCGTGCGGTATCAGCACACTTGGACACCATTGGCGCCGCCGTGCGCGCCATCAAGGACAATGGCCGCTTGAGCCTGGCGCCGGTGGGTTGCTGGTCGAGCCGCTTTGCCGAAGGCAGCCGCGTCAGCCTGTTTACCGATAACGGCGTGATCCGTGGCAGCGTGTTGCCGTTGATGGCCTCAGGGCATGCGTTCAATACTGCCGTGGATGAAATGCCGGTGAGCTGGGACCATGTGGAATTGCGCCTGGATGCCTACTGCGCCACCCGTGCCGACTGCGATTCCCTGGGCATTGGCATCGGTGACTATGTCGCCTTCGACCCGCTGCCGGAATTCACCGAGAGCGGGCACATCAGCGCCCGGCACCTGGACGACAAAGCCGGCGTTGCCGCGCTGCTGGCCGCGCTCAAGGCCATCGTCGACAGTGGCGAGCCGTTGCTGATCGACTGCCATCCGCTGTTCACCATCACCGAGGAAACCGGCAGTGGCGCAGCGGCCGCACTGCCCTGGGACGTCAGTGAGTTTGTCGGCATCGACATTGCGCCGGTCGCCCCCGGCCAGCACTCCAGCGAGCATGCGGTGAGCGTCGCGATGCAGGATTCCGGCGGGCCGTACGACTATCACCTGTCGCGGCATTTGCTGCGCCTGGCGTCGGACAATGAGTTACCAGTGCGCCGCGATTTGTTCCGCTACTACTTCAGCGACGCGCACTCGGCCGTCACCGCCGGCCACGACATCCGCACCGCGTTGCTGGCGTTCGGGTGCGATGCGACCCACGGCTACGAGCGCACGCATATCGACAGTCTGGCGGCGCTGAGTCGTCTATTGGGCGCCTACATTCTCAGCCCGCCCGTGTTCGCCAGCGATGCACAGCCGGCACAGGGTTCCCTGGACCGGTTCAGTCACCAGATCGAGCACGAGACGCAGATGGAAAGCGACACGCGAGTGCCGTCGGTGGATAGCCTGGTGGGCAACAAGTCCTGAGACTGGCAACTACGGTCCCGGCGCAGTAGGATCGCCGGGATCCATCACCCGAGGCTTGTATGCTGATTCCCTACGATGCACTTGAAGTCGACACGCTCACACGCCTGATCGAAGACTTCGTGACCCGCGACGGCACCGACAATGGCGACGACACGCCGCTGGAAACCCGCGTACTGCGTGTGCGCCAGGCACTGACCAAGGGCCAGGCGCTGATCGTGTTCGACCCGGAAAGCGAGCAGTGCCAGTTGATGCTCAAGCACGACGTGCCCAAGCATCTGTTCGACTGACGTCAGAGATTGGGCACCTGCACCGGATGGGTGCTGGCGGCCTGGCGCTCGCGGATTTTCTGATGCACCTCCGCGCGATGTACATGCACCCCGGCCGGCGCTTCAACGCCAAACTTCACCTGGGTACCGTTCAACTCGAGGATATGCACGGCGATGTCATCGCCAATGGAGATGACTTCGCCTATGGCGCGGCTTAAAACCAGCATGGCGGTTGTCCTTTTAACAGTGAAAGGACCTCGACCATGCGCGCAGGCTGTGGTGTGCATCAATGGCTTGCCGTGAAATCAGGCACTACTTACATGTGTAGGTAAAATGCCTGACAGACCACTTCCCGGTCAGCCTTTGGCGGCCTGTGCCTTGGCGCGCATTTTGTCGGCCATGCTGGTCATTTCGTCATACAACAACTGCGGGTTCTTCTGCTTCAACGCCCATGCCATGCGCCCTTGTTCGTGGGGCAGGATCATGAACTCACCTTCCGCGACCCGCTGATAGATGTAATCGGCGATATCCGCCGCCGAAATCGGCGAGCTTTCCAGCAACTTGCCCACCTGGGCCTTCATGGCCGGGGTCGGCCCACGGAAGGAATCCAGCAGATTGGTCTGGAAGAACGATGGGCACACCACATGCACACCGATTTCCTGCTGCTTGAGCTCCACCAGCAGACTCTCCGACAACGCCACCACACCCGCCTTGGCTACGTTGTAGTTGCTCATGGCCGGCCCCTGCATCAGCGCGGCCATGGAGGCGATGTTGATGATGCGGCCCTTGCTCTTTTCCAACAGCGGCAGGAACGCCTTGCAGCCCTTGACCACGCCCATCAGGTTGATTGCGATCTGCCAGTCCCAGTCCTCCAGGGACAACTCGGCAAAGAAACCGCCTGACGCCACGCCTGCGTTGTTGACGATCACATCGATACCGCCCAGCTTGACCTCACAGGCCTGGGCGAACGCGGTGAGCTGGCTGTAGTCGCGCACGTCGCAGCGCTGGATAAAACCTTCGCCACCGGCCTCGCGCACCAGCCTGAGGGTTTCCTGCAGGCCGGGCTCGCTCACGTCCGACAAGGCCAACTGCCAGCCCTCACGGGCCCAGCGCAGAGCGATTTCACGACCCAGGCCGGACCCGGCGCCAGTGATCATCATGCGATTTTGCATAGGAAGTTGCCTTGTGGTTCACGGAAGAAGTGACCGGCAGTGTAGCGAAGGTTTTTCCTGCCCCCATCCACCATCAGAGTGATGAATGCCCCTGGCAAACCGTGGGCCGGGTCGGATGTTCGCGTATAGCCTAAGTTCAATATTTTTCAACTAATAGGTTTAGTTGCGAGCGCATTAAAAGAAATAAGCCTGTGTGCGAAATGCTTTAAAAAAATACTGAATTTTCTGCGAAGAACCAGAGTCGGAGTTGTTAAGGCGTCTGTCTTTAATATGCGGGCCTATCGTTAAACAACCGGTCTTTGCAGAAGGCCAATAAGGAAAAAAACCATGAGCCTCATTCTGATCATTATCTTGATCCTCCTGCTGGTCGGCGGTCTGCCAGTGTTCCCTCACTCACGTAACTGGGGCTATGGCCCGTCAGGTATCCTGGGCGTTGTCCTAGTGGTGCTGCTGGTACTGTTATTGCTTGGGCGTATATAAACGCCAGGCAAAAAAAGAGGCCCTTTAAAGGGCCTCTTTTTTATGGCCGGTTAATTAGTCCGGCTTGCCGTTGACCACACCGGCGGTGTTATCCAACAGGCTCTTGGTAGCGGTCTGCAGGAACGACTCAAGTTTCTGCTTCAGTGCCGCCTCGTCCGGCGACTCGGGAATCACTTTACCGGTCGGGTTGGCGCCCAGTTCGTATTCCCACAACTTCGGTGGCATTTCCTTCGGCAGCACCAGAATGCGATCTGCCGTCACCAATGCCACGGTTTGATCGCTGCCCGATGGCTTGATCACACCAAAACCCTTATCGCCTTCCGGCAGGTTCAACAGGTCACGGCCCCAGCACTGGTGCAGGGTATCGCCACCCAGGCGGCCCATGATGGTTGGCACGATGTCGATCTGGGTGCCCACGGTGTGGTCACGCTCGCCGAACTTTTCCTGCATGCCTGGCGCGATCATCAGCATCGGCACGTTGAAACGGCCCAGGTCCATTTCGGTGATCTGCTGCTCGTTGCCGAAGCCATGGTCACCCACGATGACGAACAGGGTTTCCTTGAAGTAAGGCTCCTTGCGGGCCTTCTCAAAGAACTGGCCCAGGGCCCAGTCGGAGTAGCGCATGGCGGTCAAATGCTCGTTGAGGCTGCCACGGTCGGTGACTTTCTCAACTGGCAACGGCGTCGGCAACGCGTACGGCGTGTGGTTGGACAGGGTTTGCAGCAACGCATAGAAGGGCTTGCCGCCTTCACGCGCCTTGAGCTCTTCCAGGCCACGGTTGAACATATCCTGGTCAGACACGCCCCACGTCGGGTCGGAGAACACCGGGTCGACGAAGTCATTGCGACCGATGAAGTTGGTCATGCCCTGGTTGCTGAAAAAGCCCGACTGGTTGTCCCAGGCGAAATCGCCGTTGTACACATACACGTCGTCAAACTTGCGCGCGCTGAGCAACTGCGGCAGGCCCGACAGCTTGTGGCTGCCTTCCGGGGTCTGCATCAGGTATTCGAAGCCCGGCAGGTTCGGGAAGCACGCCATGGTGGCGAACATACCCTGGTGGGTATGGGTGCCGTTGGAGAAGAAACGGTCAAACAGCAGGCCTTCCTTGGACAGTTTGTCGAAGTACGGCGTGATGTTGCCCGGACGACCCAAGGCGCCGACCGAGTGACCGGCGAAGCTTTCCATGAGGATCACGACCACGTTCTTGATCGGCAGGGTCTTCTCGGCCGGCGGCATGTAGTCGCGGCGCACGGCGGCGATGTCGGTATCCACCAGTTTCTCTTGCGGCAGCACCAGCATGTCACGCACGGTCTGGGTGGCCAGCGGCTGGTCGAGGGTGGCCTTCCAGATATTGGAGCGATCTTCGGAGAACCGTGACTTGGCCGCGGCGATCAGCGACAAGGTGCCGTTGAGGCCCAACTGGTTGGCGAAGTTCGAATCCGTAGTGTAGACATCCCCCCAACGCAGCGGCGGCCCCTGGCGCAGGGTGCCACGGATGGCGACCACGGCGATCAGCAGGCAGACCACGAACACCGCGATGCGCGTGTACCACGGCGCGACCTGGCGAGTGCCGATGCTGCCACCGCTGAACGGGCCACGCGGGCGTGTGGCGCGGTCGGCGCCTTTGAACGCCATGCTCAGGATCAACGTACCCACGGCCCAGGCCAGCAAGTAGCGCACCACCGGGAAACCGTACCAGAGCATGCTCATCACGGTCTTCGGGTCTTCCTTCACATATTGGAAGACCAGGCCGTTGAGGCGCTGGTGGAACTCGCGGTAGAAGTCCATTTCCATCAGGCCCAGGAACAGGGCGATGCTTGACGCGACGGTCAGCCACAAACGGAAGAACCCACGCGCAGCCATGGCGCGGACGCTGAACAAGGCCAACAGCAGCGGGACCAGCAGGTACATCACCAGGCGAATGTCCAGGCGCAGGCCATTGCCGAACGCTTCGAGGAAGGTCGAGGCCGGCGTGTCGAGGATCATTTCGCGGTTGTAGACCAGCAGCGCCAGGCGCAGCAGGGAGAACATCACCATCATGACCAGTGCGCAGAGCAGCGTGTACGCCAGATGGGATTTGACGGTCGGTTGCAGCAGGCGATTAGAAGCTCGCTGCTGACTCAGGGCGTCCGGGTTTGCCATGTCGTTTCAGGACCCATTGGAAGTTTAAGTGACGAAGTAGTGCAGTGGCGCGAATGGTGCCCGATCAACGGCGGCAAGGCTATTAATTACTGAACGTGCACCGACGCTCCGCCTTTAGTGGCTCTTGGGACAGGGCCTTGGCAGGAAGATAAAGCCGGCGAATTGTCTTGGAAGGGATGTGAAAATTTTGTGCAGCGAATATTTCGAAACACAAAATGAATTGAAGGGTAAACCCGTGGCCCGACAGCGGCCGAGCCAGGGTTCGACAGCTGCCAGGTGGTGTGCGAGATCAGATCCGCACATTACCCCGTGGTCCGGCAATCGCCCAGATGATCAGGCCCAGCACCGGCAGCAGCAGGATCAACAAGATCCACAACACCTTGGCGCCCGTGCTTGCGCCGCTTTTGAATACGTTGATGATCGCCCAGATATCCAGCGCGAGGATGATCAGCCCGATCAAGCTATTAAACGTGGAACCCATGGTGTCGCTCCTAAGTGAGGGCATGCCCTTGTAGGATAGTCAGCCCTCACGGGGGTTCCGTTTTATTTCAGACGTGAACCGCGACTTTCAGCGCTTCCAGGGACGGTTCGCCCTTGATGCCGATTTCGGCGCACAGCTCCAGCACGCGCGGCAGGTCGTTGCCGTACACCAGTACCGCCTGGATCTCGTCATCCAGCAGTTGGCTGAAGTTGAGCAGCACATAGCCGCCATCCTCCGGGCTGAGGGCGCTCATCTGGATCTGGATGCGGTTGAGTGCGGTCAGGTCTTCGGTCTTGGCCAGTTGCTTGGGCTTGAGGTTGAACGCAACGCCCGGGCCGAACGACGCGACGATCTGCGCGAACAGGTCACCATAGGTGTCGGCCTGGAACAGCACGGTGTCCGGCAGGCTGCCGACCACCACCCACTCACCCAGTGGGATGGGGAAGGTGTCGTCATAGTTGATATCCGGGTTGGCCGCCAGAAACGCGGCCGGGTCGGCGTAGGCCTGGGCTGCCTCATCGGCGATGCGCGCCACCTCGTCCTCGCCCATGACGCCGGCGCTGATTTTGCTGATGAGTTCGACGAGGGCGGTTTTCATGGGAATGGTCCTGTAGCGGGCTGGCTTTTGAGGGCGCGTAGCCTACACCAGTTTCTGCAACTGCGCCGTCGTATCCACCGCGCCCATGGTTTGCGCGGCAGCCAGTGCGGTGGCGCCATTAGCGTCGGTGGCCTTGGGGTTGGCGCCCTGCCCCAGCAGGTAATCGACCATTTCCACGCGGTTGAACATCGCCGCCATCATCAACGCCGTACGGCCGTCGGAAGACGCGGCGTCCACCGGCGCGCCTCCGTCGATCAGCGCCTTGACCACGTCCAGGTTGCCCTTGAACGCTGCACCGGCCATCGGCAGCTGGTTCTTGTCGTTGGCGATCTGCGGATCGGCCTTGAACTCCAGCAGCACTTTTACCGCCTCGGCATGGCCGTGATAAGCCGCGAGCATCAGCAAGGTGTCGCCGTTGTGGTTGCGCAAGTTGGCCGGCAAGCCTTTGGCCAGCAGCGCAGCGAGCATGGCGGCGTCGCCTTTGCGGGCAACGTCGAAGACCTGCTCGGCAAATTCGGCGGCTTCGTCTTCGGTCATTTGTTTGGCTTGGTCTGACATGTGGGGCTCCTTGTCTGGTCCTTTATATGGCGCCCAGTGTCACGAGGGAGTTCCCCCCTGTCATGGCTTTTTTGTCAAAAGCGGCCATAGGCAGAATCAATGGCGCTACTTTAATAACGAAAATGCCCACCCTGGATCTGCGCCAGCAATTGCCCGGTGACCGGCACATAACTGTCCGACCCCGGCAGCCAGGCGTAGACCGGGTCGTTGCCCGCCTTGTCCGGGTCGAAGGCTTCCTCCTTGAGCCTCACCTTCTGATATTTGAAGGTGCCGGTGGTTTCCATCTTCACCTTGATCCGCAGGAACAATGGCACGGCATAGTGCGGCAACTGGCCGTGGGCGAACTGCAGCAACTCACGCATGTCCAGGGCAGCCAGCGATTCGCTCGGGGTGATGGCGACCATGCCGGCACGGCCGTTGGTGTTTTCGATTTCCACGCCATAGGCCACGACTTCAGCGATCTGCGGATGTTGCAACAGGATGTTCTCCACTTCGGTGGTGGAGACGTTTTCTCCCTTCCAGCGATAGGTGTCGCCCAGGCGGTCGACGAACTGTGCATGGCCGAAGCCGATACTGCGCACCAGATCGCCGGTATTGAAGTAGCGGTCGCCCTTCTCGAACACATCCGTGAGGATCACCTTGCGGTTTTTTTCCGGGTCGGTGTAACCGTCATAGGGCGACTTTTCATCGATCCTGGCCAGCAACAAGCCCTGCCCGCCGGTCTTCACTTTGTGCATGAAACCATCGCCGCCACGGATCGGTTCACCCGTGTCGTGGGCGTAGTCCACCAACGCCCAGTGTTGCAGGCAAAAGCCGACGGTGTTGTCGAAATTCAATATGTTGGTAAAACCGATATTGCCGTCGCTGGCGGCGTACAACTCGCAGACATGCTCCACGCCGTAGCGCGCCTTGAATTGCGCCCACACGCCAGGACGCAGGCCATTGCCGACCATCTTGGTCACGCGGTGATCACGGTCGTTTTCGGCCGCTGGCTGGTCGAGCAGGTAGCGGCATAGTTCGCCGACGTAGCCGAGGGTGGTCGCCTTGAATCTGCGCGCATCCTCCCAGAACTGACTGGCGCTGAACTTGCGCCGGATAGCGAAACCGGACGCCCCGACAATCGCCGAGCCCCAGCACACACAGAGGCCGGTGGCGTGGTACAGCGGCAGGGTGCAATAAAGAACATCCTCCGGCCCCATGTCCAGCGCAATGCTGCCGAAGCTGATCGCGGTCTTGGTCCAGCGGCCATGTTTCATGATGCCGGCCTTGGGCAGCCCGGTGGTGCCGGAGGTATAGATATAGAAGCAGGGGTCGTTGAAGAAAATCTGCGCGGTACTCGGCAGGTTATCTACCGGCCCACCAGCGCTGGCAGCCATCAGGTCACAATACCCATCGGGCAGCGCAGTGGCTTGCTGGTCCGCGACAAACCAGGTGCGTTCAGCGGGAATGCTCACCTGCTCACGTACCGCGTCATAGGAAGCCACCAATTCCGCACCGGCCACAATCGCCACCGGGTTCACCAGGTTGAGGCTGTGCAGCAGCGCCGCCTGGGTCTGCGCGGTATTGAGCATCGCGCAGATGCCGCCCAGCTTGGCCACGGCCAGCACACTGAGCAGCAACTCGGGACGGTTTTCGATAAAGATCGCCACCACATCGCCCTTGCCGATGCCCTGGGCTTGCAGATGGTGGGCAATACGGTTGGCCTGCTGGTTGGCTTCGCTGTAGCTGAGCACGCGCTCTCCGTACAACAAGGCGGTGCCATCCGGGTTGCGCAGGGTGGCTTGTTCAAACTGCCAGCCCAGGCCACAGGGCTGAGCGGGGTCGGTGACATTGGCGGCCCGCATGCCGCGCACCACCCGAGGCAGAGCACGAACAATGGCCGGCACCTTACGCAGCATCATGCCCCAGGTGATCATGTCGTTTTGCGGGTGGCTCATGGGAACGTCCTTTTTCTTATTGTTCGTAAACCTTGCAGAAAAGTACGTCAGGCCCTCTTCGGCTGTACACGCAGGATTTGAAAAGTTTTGTATCCCGATAAGCGAACGCTGAAAAAAGGAATTAAGCCAGGCAGAGAGAGTCATTATGAGTAATGAGGCACCTGCCCGAGCGCGCCCAGCAACGCAAAATGCAGGATGCATGATGGCCATTCATGCAAATTGCACGAATCCGGAAATTTTGTATTTTTATAACTCCTTGATTTATAACGATATTTATCTAAATCACTAGCTGGCACAATCACTGCACCTATCTCTCCATGCTTGCCCACTTGAGCCAACGGAGCTGATAGACATGAGCCTGATCCAAGATAAATTCGCTTCAGTATTCTCCAACTACGATGTCACCACCCAGCCTCGTCCAGACGGCGGCATCCTGCTGACCCTGCGCAACAGCGAAGGTAAACAGGTCAAGCGTTCGATCTCCTATCAGCAGTTGCACACTGCCGATCAGCTGACCTGGGTCATCAGCGCCATTCGCCGCGACCTGGCTGAACAGGCCAGCGAGTTGCCGCAGATTTCGATGCTGCAAAGCCAGAACCGCTTTGCCTTGCCGACCTACCACTCGGCTTAAGCCTGAAATACCCAAAAGGGCCGCGACGCATTGAGCGTCGCGGCCCTTTTTCATGGGTTCAACACAGCCCCTGGCGGCTGGCTTCATTGACGGCTTGTACCCGATTGGTCACTTGCAGCTTGCAATAGATATTACGCAGGTGGAATTTCACGGTTGCTTCGGACGTGGCGCGTATCTGGCTGATCTCCCAGACGGTCTTGCCTTCCGAAGCCCAGCGCAGGATTTCCAACTCCGCCGGAGTCAGGGCCTTGCCAGCCAGGTTCAAACGTCGCCTGATTGCATTGGGTACCGAATATGGTGGTAGAAACGATTCCTTGGGGCCACTCATTAGTTCCTCTCCTTTCTCTGGCTCATGCCGCCCCCTCTTCGGATTCCTCCTATTGACAGGTGACATAAACATTGATGTCGCAGAGGGTTACATAACGAATGGTATTAAGGTGCAGGCCCGCGCATAAACATCCAAGCCTTACAGAAGTTTAAGTTTCTTCCCACAGCAACTTCCAACCTTCAGGGGTTGTAGTTTTTGATCGGTGGGGATTAGTCGTCCAGGCCGGGGAAACGACTGGCAATATCGTCCTCGATGAACTCCGGTATGCATTCTTCAAGCGTATTGAACAGCCGCAGTGTGACAAAGTGCGGGTTCTCCCCCATGTCAATCCAGTGCGGCATACCGGCCGGGATCACTAGCAGGTCGTTTTTCTCGCAACGCACGGCGTATACATAATCGCCTATGTGCAGGGAAAACAGCCCCTGGCCAGCGATGATGAAACGTGCGGCAGCTTCGCTGCAGCGGCGCTCGACAAGAAAGCCCGCACGCACCTCGGCCTTCTGGAGATGATCCTCCGTCACCCTGAGCACCTGCGCATCCGCGTAGCCCAAGGCTTGAATCTGTGCCTTGTACGCCGCAATCAGTTGCGCATCTGTGGCCCCCTTCTCGATAGAAACCGGTTGCCAACGCTCAAAACGCACGCCGTGCTCGGCCAGGGTCGCAGCAATATCCTCGGGGTGGGTCAGCACCTTGTTCGGGGTGTCCGGTGAAGCAGCGCAGTAGACGGCGACATAACTCATTGAAGGGTTCCTTGGTTCTGCTCGTGCAATCGAAGACCGATGATAAGGGCGGCGGCCAGGGCCGCGACGCTCGCGATACTGAAGGTCAGGGTGGGCCCCAACAGGTTCCAGCTGTAGCCGGCATACAGCGCACCCAGCGCACCGCCGGTGCCGGCCAGGGCGGCGTAGAGGGCCTGGCCCTGGCCTTGTTGCCGGTCACCAAAACTGCGTTGCACAAAGGCAATCGAGGCGGCATGAAAGCTGCCGAACGTGGCAGCGTGCATCACCTGCGCCAGCAACAACACCCAGAAATACTCGGCAAACGACCCCAACAGCAGCCAGCGCAATGCCGCCAACAGGAAGCTCGCCAGCAGTACACGACGCACCGAAACGCGCGTGAGGATGCGGCTCATGCCCAGGAACATCAATACTTCCGCCACGACCCCCAGCGCCCAGAGCATGCCGATCACGCCCCGGCTGTAACCCAGGTGTTCGAGGTGCAGCGTGAGGAAGGTGTAATAAGGGCCGTGGCTCAGTTGCATCAATGCCACGCAGGCATAAAACGCCAGTACGCCGGGGCTGCGCAATTGCTTGAGGAAGCCGTCGCCCGCCAGACGATTGCCGTGGGTCGCAGGCTGCGCATTCGGCACCCACAGGCTGGCGCCGATGATGCCGGCCATGATGACTACGACCACCACCGGGTAGATGTCCAGGCTCAACCAGTCGAATAAGCGGCCCATGATCACCACGGTGAGGATAAACCCGATGGAGCCCCACAGGCGGATCTGGCTGTAGCGCGCCGTCTGCTTTTGCAGGTGCGCGAGGGTGATCACTTCAAATTGCGGCAGTACCGCATGCCAGAAGAATGCATGCAGCGCCATGACCAGGGCCAGCCAGGCGTAGGTATGGCTGACGAAGATCAGCGAAAAACTCGCCAGGGTGCACACCGCACCAAAACGCACGATGGCCAGGCGCCGGCCGGTGTAGTCGCCCAGCCAGCCCCACAGGTTGGGCGCCACGCAACGCATCAGCATGGGAATGGCCACCAGCTCGCCGATACGCGCGCTGGAGAACCCGAGGTGATCGAAGTACAGCGCCAGGAACGGCGCGGTCGCCCCCAGGAGGGCGAAGTAGAACAGGTAGAAGCTGGAGAGGCGCCAGTATGGGAGAGCTGTCACAGCAGCGCCGTCACAACTGGGCCAGCACCGGCGTACTCACGCGCACATCGGCGTTTTGCCCACGATTGCGCAGCAGGTGGTCCATCAACACGATGGCCATCATCGCTTCGGCGATCGGGGTGGCACGGATGCCGACGCATGGGTCGTGGCGGCCCTTGGTGATCACGTCCACCGGGTTGCCGTGCACGTCGATCGAACGCCCTGGCGTGGTGATGCTCGATGTGGCCTTGAGCGCCAGGTGCGCCACGATCGGCTGGCCGGAGGAAATACCGCCGAGGATGCCGCCGGCGTTGTTGCTGAGGAAGCCTTGCGGGGTCAACTCGTCACGGTGCTCGGTGCCACGCTGGGACACACAGGCAAAGCCGGCACCGATTTCAACGCCTTTGACGGCGTTGATGCTCATCAGCGCGTGGGCCAGTTCCGCATCGAGGCGGTCGAAGATCGGCTCGCCCAGTCCCGGCTTCACGCCTTCGGCCACAACGGTGATCCTCGCGCCGACGGAATCCTGGTCGCGGCGCAACTGGTCCATGTAGGCTTCCAGTTCCGGCACCTTGTCCGGGTCCGGGCTGAAGAAGGCGTTGTCCTCGACGCTGTCCCAGGTCTTGAACGGGATTTCAATCGGACCCAGTTGGCTCATGTAGCCCCGGATCACGATGCCCTGGGTGGCCAGGTATTTCTTGGCAATGGCACCGGCGGCCACGCGCATGGCGGTTTCGCGGGCCGAACTGCGGCCGCCGCCACGGTAGTCGCGCTCGCCGTATTTGTGGTGGTAGGTGTAGTCGGCGTGGGCCGGGCGGAACAGGTCCTTGATCGCCGAGTAGTCCTTGGACTTCTGGTCGGTGTTACGGATCAGCAGGCCGATGGCGCAACCGGTGGTGCGGCCTTCGAACACGCCGGAGAGGATCTCGACTTCGTCCGGCTCCTGGCGCTGGGTGGTGTGGCGGCTGGTGCCGGGCTTGCGGCGGTCGAGGTCACGCTGCAGGTCTTCCAGGGACAGTTCGAGGCCTGGCGGGCAGCCGTCGACAATGGCGACCAACGCCGGGCCATGGCTTTCGCCCGCGGTGGTGACAGTGAACAGCTTGCCGAAGGTATTGCCGGACATGCAGGGCGCTCCGTGAAATCAGTTGAATCAAGTCAACCGTAATAACTTAAGGCGGCCAGTATACGCAGGCTAACCGAGTAGTTCATCCTCGAAACCTTCCCGGTAGACCTTGGTCCAACCGGCACCTTCCCCATGATGGCGCGATGATGCTGCGAGTTCTGCTTTTGACCCTCACCCTGTTTTCCAGCGTTGGCTTCGCCGCCTCCCCGGTCGTGCTGCAAAGGCCCATCAGCCTCGACACCGGCAGTGGCGAGCTGTTTGGCTCACTCTTGTTGCCCAAATCCGATAGGCCAGTCCCGGTTGTACTGATCATCGCCGGCTCCGGTCCCACCGACCGCAACGGCAACAGTGCCGACGGCGCGCGCAACGACAGCCTCAAGCGTCTGGCCTGGGTACTGGCGCGGCACAATATCGCCAGCGTGCGCTACGACAAGCGCGGCGTCGCGGCCAGCCTGGCGGCCACGCCGGATGAGCGCAACCTGACCCTGGATGCCTACGTGGCCGATGCCGTGGCCTGGGGCAAGCGGCTCAAGGCCGACACACGCCTGGGGCCGTTGATTGTGCTGGGTCATAGCGAAGGCGCTTTGGTGGCGACCCTCGCCGCGCCGCAACTGGACCCGGCCGGCGTCATTTCGTTGTCCGGCAGCGCACGCCCGGTAGACCAGGTGATCCGCCAGCAGTTGGCCGATCACCTGCCCCCCGCCCTGTTGCTGCGCAGCAACGAGATCCTCGATCACCTCAAGGCCGGCCAGGTGGATAACGACGTGCCTGGCCCGCTGGAAGGTATTTTCCGCCCCAGTGTGCAGCCGTACCTGATCAGCCTGTTCCGTGCCGACCCATCGGCCGCTTTCGCCCAGTTGCGCATGCCCGCGCTGATCATCCAGGGCACCCACGATATCCAGGTGGGTGTGAGCGACGCCCAGCAATTGAAAAAGGCCAAGCCCGACGCGCAGTTGGCGGTGATCGAAGGCATGAACCACGTGATGCGCATCGTGCCCAACGATGTGAAGCAACAATTGGCCTCCTACAACGATCCGCAACTACCCCTCGCCGCCGAGCTGGGCAGCCGCGTCGTGCGTTTTATCGAAGGACTTCAACCCCATTAAGCGACTATTTGCCTCCAGTCCTGGGAAAACCGGCCGATAAGCCCTGGGTCGACAGTAAAAAGACTGTCGGCTCGCTGGGCTTGGACAGGATCGCGCCGCATGACAACCACTGAAGCAACACCGGAATCCACCGCCGACACCCCGGCTGAAAAAACCGAGGCCGTCGACGCGGCGCCCCTGCCGTGGGCGGATGTCCAGGCCGAGCATTTCAAGATGCTGCGCCTGGCGCCCCTGGCCACCGACCGTGCCACTGGCGTGCGACCGTTGCGGTTCGTGCAGTTCGGCTACGCCGAGCGCAATGACAAACACCACAGCCTGCTGCGCATGGTCATCCAGCTGCCAGGGCAGCGCGTGCGCCGTGAGCAGAACCACCTGGATATCTGGGTCGACCACGACAAGCACCGTGTGCACTTCGGCCCGGGCAACAGCCTCGAAATCGAACCAGCCAACCGGGGTATCGGTCGCTTCCTGGTGGCCCAGGGCGCCGCGTGGGCGAAGAAGAAGTGGTCACACTATCGCGTCGACGGCGTCGACCTGGCCAACAAAGATGCCTTGAACGAGGCCACCCGCCTGCGCCGCGATCACTTCCTGCGCATCCAGGGCTTTGATGTGGCCTACGCCGATGTGCAACACCTCAAAGGTAATGTGCAGCCGGGCAAGGTCGGTGATGTGCTGGACAGTTGGAACACCGAGAAGGTGCAGTTCGTGGAGATTCTCGAAGCCGCGCAGATGCTGCAACAGGCTGAGCAGAACCTGGCGGAGCAGGAAGTGAAGCTGCGCAAGGAAGAGGAAAAGGTCACCAAGTTCAAGCGTGAGGACAGCGGGTTGCGCTTTACCATCACCTGCCTGGTGGCGTTTACGGTGTTTCAGGCGGGGTTGTTGATCTGGATTGCCACCCACCGCTGAAATGAGTCTATGCCTTGAAGTAAGGTCTGAATGTGGGAGGGGGCTTGCCCCCGATAGCTGAGTGTCAGTATTTGGAGTAGCTGACTGATCCACCGCCATCGGGGGCAAGCCCCCTCCCACATTGGCCCTATTCGTTCAGTAAGGTGGGTTAAACGCGGGCGGCAAACACCGCCTGATGTTGGCGGCACTGCTCCGCCGTCAACATGAACACCCCATGCCCACCACGCTGGAAGTCCAGCCAGGCGAAGTCCACTTCCGGGTACAACGCCTCGACGTGCACCTGGCTGTTGCCCACCTCCACGATCAGTAAACCTTTCTCGGTCAGGTGGTCCGCCGCTTCGGCCAGCATGCGCCGTACCAGGTTCAAGCCATCATCGCCACAGGCCAGGCCCAGTTCCGGTTCGTGCTGGTATTCGTCGGGCATGTCGGCGAAATCTTCCGCATCCACATACGGCGGGTTCGACACGATCAGGTCAAAACGCTGGCCCGGCAGACCGTCGAAACCGTCACCCTGAACGGTGTACACGCGCTCATCGACGCCATGGCGCTCGATGTTCTGGTTGGCCACTTCCAACGCTTCGAACGACAGGTCGGCCAGCACCACTTCGGCATGCTGGAACTC